>JAESGD010000031.1_pt1 | contig 264901 bp, 264 predicted proteins | sample 9269581 | NCBI WGS metagenome assembly JAESGD01 (sample SAMN14515903, study PRJNA621661) | algae metagenome | isolation source: Cyanomargarita calcarea GSE-NOS-MK-12-04C and co-occurring heterotrophs from... | place: USA: Grand Staircase Escalante National Monument, Utah | collected 2007-12-30
GCACAAGACGGTCAATACGGCATCTTCTTCGCAGCCAATCAGGTCGCGCTTATCGACCTCCTCAAAAGACAATGACTGTCAGGCATGTCTACGAACATCTGTCAGGCATGTCTCCGGGCTTTACAACAAAGCGGAGGATGACGTCACGTTTGGGGGTGGCACTGAAAAGACAAAGGGCCCGGCAGCGATGCCGGGCCCTTCTCATTCTGTCTTCGCAGTTCAGCCCTTGTCGAGCGTCGCCATGTCGATGACGAAGCGGTAGCGGACATCGCTCTTGATGACGCGCTCATAGGCTTCGTTCACCTGGGCGATGTCGATGATCTCGATCTCCGGGGTGATGTCGTGCTTGCCGCAGAAATCCAGCATTTCCTGGGTTTCCTGGATCGAGCCGATCATCGAGCCGGCGAGCGAGCGACGGCCGGCGATGAGCGCGAAGGCATGCACCGGAACCGGATTTTCCGGCACGCCGAGCAGGACCATGGTGCCGTCGACCTTCAAAAGGTTCAGGTAGGCGTTCCAGTCGATCTCGGCGCTGACGGTGCAGAGGATCAGGTCGAACGAGCCGGCGAGCGTCTTGAAGGTCTCCGGATCCGCTGTGGCGTAATATTCCTTGGCGCCGAAGGCGAGGCCGTCTTCCTTCTTGGACAGGCTCTGGCTGAGCACCGTGACGTCAGCGCCCATGGCCGCGCCGATCTTGACGCCCATGTGGCCGAGACCGCCCATGCCGATGACGGCAACCTTCTTGCCGGGGCCGGCCTTCCAGTGGCTGAGGGGCGAATAGAGCGTGATGCCGGCGCAAAGCAGCGGTGCTGCCTTGTCGAGCGGGAGGTTGTCCGGAATGCTCAGCACATAGTCTTCCTGCACGACGATGGAGTCGGCATAGCCGCCCTGCGTCGGGGTCACGCCGTCGACTTCCGTAGAGTTATAGGTGCCGACGAGGCCCGGCATGTATTGCTCGCGGTAGAGATCGCGTTCGCAATGCAGGCAGGAATTGACGAAGCAGCCGACGCCGACGCGGTCGCCGACCTTGTATTTCGAAACGCTCGAGCCGACTGCTGTCACGATGCCGGCGATCTCGTGGCCGGGGACCATGGGGAAGGTCGAGTTGCCCCATTCGTTGCGGGCCTGATGGATGTCGGAATGGCAGATGCCGGAGAACTTGATCTCGATCACCACGTCGTCCGCGTTTGGTTCGCGACGCTCGAAGGTGAAGGGAACCAATGGCTTGGAGGCATCCGTTGCGGCATAGCCTTTGGCAATCGGCATGGGGTATCCTTTCAAAAGTCATGGGAGAAGCGACCTGTAGATAGGTCGATCCGGGTCTGCTGCAAGCGAAGGACCATGGCGTTTGTGTTGAAAGTGCCTGTCGTCTTGGGAAACTCGACAAGACCAGGGGGCTCGGCTAATCCTTGTCATCAACTGCTTCGCGAGATGCGCGGGCGGCCCCTCCTTGCCGCGGCTCTCGCAGCTGCGGCCTTACACGATACTGGATTGACGGCATGGACAGAGCGGACTTCGTTCAGCGTTTCGGCGGGGTGTTCGAACATTCGCCCTTCATTGCGGAGCGGGCCTTCGATGCCGGCATGATCGAGGAGCCTCTCACGGCGCTCGACGTGCATGATGCGATGGCGATGATCTTCCGGACCTCGAGCGCTGAGGAGCGGCTGGGTGTGCTGCGCGCACATCCAGATCTCGCGGGCAAGCTGGCCATCGCGGGCGAACTGACGGAAGACAGCAAACGCGAGCAAGCCGGCGCCGGGCTCGACCGCCTGTCGGCTGACGAGCATGCCCGCTTCAATGAACTGAATACGGCCTATGTCGAGAAGTTCGGCTTTCCCTTCATCATCGCGGTCATGGGACTGACGAAGGACGACATTCTCGCCGCCTTCGAGACGCGCATTGCCAACGCCAAAGACCAGGAATTCGACACCGCCTGCCAGCAGGTGGAAAAAATCGCCAGGCTTCGCCTCGAAGCCCTGCTTCCGGAGACAAACTGACATGCTTGAAACCTCGACCGTCGTTCTGCCGGATTTCGCTGCCGGTGCCGTCAACCTTGCGTCTGCGCGCCTCGGCGCCGTGGGCGTCTTCTCGACCGACGAGTTCTTCGCGCCGGTGTCGCGCATGCTGAACGATGATCCCGCGACTTTCGATCCTGATCTCTACGACGACAATGGCAAATACATGGATGGCTGGGAAAGCCGTCGCAAGCGCGTGCCGGGCCATGACTACGCCGTCATCCGCCTTGCCATGCCGGGCCGCATCTTCGGCTTTGATGTCGATACGCGCTTCTTTACCGGCAACTACCCGCCGCATGGCTCGATCGAGGCGGCTTTCGTTGAAAGCGGCGATCCGACGGAGGCGACGGTCTGGACCGAACTCGTGGCCAAGTCGCCGCTCGGGGCGTCTGCCCAGCATTTCTTTGCCAATTCGGATACGTCGAAGGTCTGGACGCATCTGCGCCTGCACATTTATCCCGATGGCGGCGTGGCGCGTCTGCGCGTTTATGGCGCCGCCCATTTCGACTGGTCGAAGGTGGGTGCTTCGGAAGAGATCGATCTCGCCTATATCTTCCATGGCGCGAAGTCGCTTGCCTGGTCGGATGCCCATTACGGCCATCCCGACAAGATCCTGTCGCCCGGTCGCGGCACAAATATGGGTGATGGCTGGGAAACCAAGCGCCGCCGTGGCCCGGGCCATGACTGGGCGATCATCCGCCTCGGCCACGCCGGTGTGATCAACCGGGTGCTGATCGACACGCATTTCTATAAGGGCAATTATCCTGATACCTGCGAGCTGCTGGGTGCCTATCTGCCGGAGGCTGGAGACACCTTCAGCGACGCGGAGATTGCCGCATCCGAACAGTGGCAGCCGATCCTGACGCGGCAGAAGATGCAGATGGATGCCGAGCATTTCTATGAAGGCGACCAACTGCAGAAGATCGGGCCGGTGACGCATGTGCGGATCGGCGTGCATCCCGATGGTGGCGTGATGCGCCTGCGCCTGTTTGGCACCAAGGCCTGAGTGTAGGGTAGAAACGAAAAGAGCGGGCGTTGGCCCGCTCGTCGCATTCTTCCAGCCGTCCGCAATGCGGGCGGCTTTCTTGTTGGGCTTTCGCCCTTACTGCTTCGGCGCCCGTTCGGCTTCGCGGATCGCTTCCTCGTGATACCAGCTTGCCGAACCGCTCTCATAGATCACGGGTTTCGGCGTCTGGCGCTCACGCATGGCGTTCAGCCGGGCCAGGTCACGCACCGGGAATTCGTAGATCTTCGCCGATTCCCGAACCATGTTCGTTGTCATGCTACTACCTCTCGTTTCACCGAGTGTTGTCTCGATGGTTCATGCTTACCACGTCTGAAACTGAAATGCACATGAAAAGTGCAAAATGCCTATTTTATGGGCAATATAGAAGCAGAAAAAGTGATGAATTTAAAATCATCACAGCGCTTTCGTGATCTTTGGTGGGCTGACAACACCGGACACGCGCCTTTGGTTCCATGAGTATGCGCTCAATCTGTTAAAGAAAGGCCTGCAATGCCCGCGATTTGGCGGATCGCCTGCGACAAAATGGTCGCTTTTCGTAGTCCGTCTGCAAACTGGCACGCTTCCTGCTTTTTCTTCTCCGACTCCCGGGCGAACCGGAGAATCACCCCTCTGTTGCGCATGAATGGCGCGAGACTGAAGAGAGAGCACCATGACCAAGTTTAAGCTCGAGTATATCTGGCTCGATGGCTACAAGCCGGTAGCGAACCTGCGTGGCAAGACGCAGATCAAGGAATTCGACAGCTTCCCGACCCTGGAACAGCTGCCGCTCTGGGGCTTCGACGGCTCCTCCACGATGCAGGCCGAAGGCCACTCGTCGGATTGCGTGCTGAAGCCGGTCGCCATTTATCCTGACCCGGCTCGCACGAACGGCGCTCTCGTGATGTGCGAAGTCATGATGCCCGATGGCGTCACGCCGCATCCGTCGAACAGCCGTGCCACCATCCTCGACGACGAAGGCACCTGGTTCGGCTTCGAACAGGAATATTTCTTCTACGAAAACGGCCGCCCGCTCGGCTTCCCGGAGCAGGGCTACCCGGCTCCGCAGGGCCCGTACTACACCGGCGTCGGCTACAAGAACGTTGGCTCGATCGCCCGTGAAATCGTCGAAGAGCATCTCGACCTCTGCCTCGAAGCCGGCATCAACCACGAAGGCATCAATGCCGAAGTGGCCAAGGGTCAGTGGGAATTCCAGGTGTTCGGCAAAGGCTCCAAGCGCGCCGCTGATGAAATCTGGATCGCTCGCTACCTGCTGCTTCGCCTGTGCGAAACCTATGGCGTCGACGTCGAATTCCATTGCAAGCCGCTCGGCGACACCGACTGGAATGGCTCCGGCATGCACTGCAACTTCTCGACCAAGTTCATGCGCGAAGTGGGCGGCAAGGAATACTTCGAAGCCCTCATGGCGGCCTTTGCCAAGAACTGGCAGGAGCACATCAACGTTTACGGTCCGGACAACCATCTGCGCCTGACCGGCAAGCATGAGACGGCTCCGTGGAACAAGTTCTCCTACGGCGTTGCCGACCGTGGCGCCTCGATCCGCGTTCCGCACTCCTTCGTCAACAACGGCTACAAGGGTTACCTGGAAGACCGCCGCCCGAATTCGCAGGGCTGCCCCTACCAGATCGCTTCCATCGTCCTGCAGACGATCGCCGAAGTGCCGACGGCCGACTACGCCAAGTCTGCTGCCTGATTTCAGGCTGAGTGACAAAGTTTGCAGCGCCGGTGGCAACACCGGCGCTGTTTTCGTTTGTCGAGTTTGTTCGAGTCCATCCTGAGGGCAGGGGCTTGCGAAACGAACCCAATCTATATAGTTAGGTAGTCTAACTATATAGATTGGGTTCGATGGAACTGGAAGAAAGTCTGCGCTGCCTGCAATGGCATATGTGGTTCCGATGGCGGGAAGAGTCGCAGAAAAGCGGCTCCATGGATCTGACGGCGACGGAACTCGACTATCTCTATGTGGTGATCGCAGCCGACAAGCCGCTGCGTCTCGCGGATCTGGCCGATCAGATGCGGGTGAGCAGGGCCTCCGCATCCGTGATGGTGCGCAAGCTGCATCTTGGCGGCTATCTCGACAAGCTCTCTGACAGTGCCGACGGACGTTCTGTGCTTCTGGCGCCGACGGAAAAATGCAGCGCGCTCGTTGCAGAAGAAAAGTCGATCTATGCCGAAACAGCAGATCGCATCTCCCGCGCTCTGACCCCTGATGAACTCAAAGATCTTGACCGTCTGCTGAAGAAGGCACGCGGCAGTCTTGAATGCTCGTAACGTGACAGAAGACTTCCCATGACCCCAAGCTTTTTGACTGAATTGAAGGATATAGCGCGTCTGGCCGTTCCCATCGTGATTGGCCTGAGTACTGGCGCCGTGATCACGGTGACGGATTCCCTGATGATTGCGCCGCTTGGTCATGTGCCCTTGGCCGCAGTCGGACTTGCGGGCGCGGTTGCGACAGTGATGCTGGCGGCGATCTACGGCTTTCTGTCCGTCATTTCCGTCCGGATCGGTACGGCCTTTGGTGCGCGACAGGGCCGCCAGGTGGCGGCTTACCTGCGGGCCGGTCTGCTGCTCGGTGGTGTTACGGGGGCTAGCGCCGCACTCTTGATGAGTGCCTCAGTCTTTCTGATGCCCTATTTCGGACAGCCCGCAGACGTGCTCTTGGAGGCCACTACCTACTGGCACCTGATCGCAGCCTTTCTCATTCCCTATGCGGTCCTCACCATCTTCAAGTCGGCCTATGAGGCCATTGATCGGCCATGGATGGGGGTGAGTTTCGGCGCGCTCGCTTGCGTCCTCAACGTTCCTCTCAACTATTGCCTGATCTACGGCGTTGGTCCTCTGCCGGCCTTCGGGCTTGTCGGGGCTGGTGTTGCGTCACTGGTCGCGGAGAGCATTGCGCTGCTGGCGGCTTTTGCCTATTGGCGATGGTCGATGTCGACCGTCCGGTTGCGGACGCGAAGCCAACGCAGCCCTGTCGATACAGTGTCTCTCGTGCGGGAGGGCGCTCCGCTCGGCCTGATGTATATTGCCGAAACGGCCGCCATGGCGGTTGCGACCATGCTCATCGGCCTCTTTGGATCGGTAGCGCTCGCGGCCAACCAGGTGGCACTCTCAGTCGGTACTTTGCTCTACATGGTGCCGCTGGGGATCGCTGGAGCGGTGGCCATCCGTGTCGCCCAAGCGGCCGGTGCGAACCGGTATGATCGGGTGCGGAGCGTCACTTTCGCGGCCCTCGGGATGGGGACGATCTGGTTGACCGGGGCGGCTTTGGTGCTCGGTCTCTACGGGGCCGAGGTTGCAGCGCTCATCTCTTCGGATCCCGGCGTGATCGAACTGGCTTCCGCACTCTTCTTCGTCTTTGCGCTCAGCCAGGTCGTCGACGGTCTTCAGTCGACGCTCGTGGGTGCTCTGCGCGGCCTGTCCGACACCGCAGTACCGTCAGTGATCTCGATCCTTGCTTATTGGCCCGTGGCCATTCCTCTTGGATGGGCTCTCGCCTTTCCGCTTGATCTCGGGCCGCAGGGCATCTGGCTCGGCTTCCTGTCGGCGTTGGCGCTCGCCACGCTTGCTCTGGTGTGGAGATTCCAAAGCCTGACACGCATTGTCGATTGACGCAGGCGCAGCGAGGCTTGATCTTCTGATTGTCCATTGAGGCGGGAGGTTGTTCATGGTGCAATCCACGCCGCCATCCGCATATCCAGGGAGAATAACCCCCTTTGCCCATCGAGCTCCCCATCCGTCCGCTGACGGCTCAAAGTTTCGCGCCTTTCGGCGAGGTCATCGAAGCCGATCCGTCGACCATGCGGCTGATCAATGGCGGCACGACCGAGCGTTTCCATGCGCTGTTCTCGCCCGAGATTGCGGGCGAGGGTGCCCGGGTGATCGTCAATATCTTTCGCGGCCAGCCGCGCGCCTTTCCCTATGAGATCGGCATGATGGAGCGCCATCCGTTCGGCAGCCAGAGTTTCTCGCCGCTGTCGGGCCGGCCGTTCCTTGTTGCCGTTTCGCCCGATGAAGACGGCAAGCCGGGCGAACCTCAGGTGTTCCTCGCTGCGCCGCATCAGGGGGTGAACTATCGGCGCAACACGTGGCACCATCCCTTGATGGCGATCGGTGAGGTGAGTGATTTCCTGGTTGTGGATCGTGACGGACCCGGCAACAATCTCGAGGAATTCTCCTTCGATACCCCCTTCATGATTCGGGAGCCAAGCCTATGACCGGTCTCACCACCCATGTCCTCGATACCGCTCTCGGCAAGCCCGCCCAGGGACTACGCATTCAGTTGATGCGGATGAATGGCGAGGAGGCGGAGTTGATCAAGACCGTCTTCACCAATGATGACGGCCGGGTCGATGGCGGGCCGATGTTGATCGGCGACACGTTTCAGGTCGGGCAATATGAACTGCTCTTCCATGCTGGCGATTATCTGAAGGCCAAGGGTTTTGCGCTGACCGAGCCGCCCTTTCTCGACGTGATCCCGATCCGTTTTGGGATCTCCGACACTACGGCGCATTACCATGTGCCGCTCTTGCTCTCGCCCTATGGCTATTCGACCTATCGGGGCAGCTGAGCATGCGTTTTGCGGCCATCGCCGACATCCACGGCAACCATCTGGCGCTTGAGGCGGTCGTTGCCGATATCCGCGCACAGGGGATCGAGCAGATCGTCAATCTCGGCGACAGTTTTTCGGGGCCGCTCGAGGCGGGTCTGACGGCGGATCTGCTGATGCCGCTGGGCGCCCTGACCGTGCGTGGCAATCACGATCGGGCGCTCATCGATCGACCTTTCGAGGAGATGGGCGATTGGGAAAAGCCGAGCTATCCGCAATTGTCGCCGTCCCAGCTCGACTGGATCCGCGGTCTTCCGGAAACGGCGCGTTTGGGCGACGAGGTGTTCCTCTGCCACGCGACGCCTGAGGACGACAATACCTATTGGACCGAGACGCTGTCGGTTGACGGGATCTTTCACCTGAAGCCGCTCGCCGAGATCGAGGCGCTGGCGGAGGGGATAGACACGCCACTTATCCTCTGCGGTCACAGCCATATTCCGCGTGCCGTGCAGCTTTCTGACGGCCGACTGATCGTCAATCCGGGCAGCGTCGGCTGCCCTGGTTTTGACTATGACGTGCCCGTCTATCACAAGGCTCAGGCGGGAACGCCGTTTGCGAGCTATGCGATCCTGGAAAAGAGCCCGCTGGGCTGGCAGCCGAGTTTCCGGCAGGTACGTTACGACAATCTCGCCATGGCAGAGCTTGCGCGCCGCCATGGCATGATGGATTGGGTCAGCGCGCTCTCTAGCGGCTGGATTTCCTGAGGTCGCTCAGAACGGGCTTTCTGCGATGATCGACTTGTCGACATCGACGAGCTGCCGCTTGCCGCAAAGCGCCATCGTCACGTCCATCTCCTTGGCGATGATCTCCAGAGCCTTGGTGACGCCCTGCTGGCCCATGGCGCCCAGGCCATAGAGGAAGGGGCGGCCGATATAGGTGCCCTTGGCGCCGAGTGCGATCGCCTTCAGCACATCCTGGCCGGAGCGGATGCCGCCGTCGAGATGGACTTCGATCTTGTCACCCACGGCATCGACGATCCTCGGCAGCATGGCAATCGAGGAATGGGCACTGTCGAGCTGGCGGCCGCCATGGTTGGAGACGATGATCGCGTCAGCGCCGGTTTCAGCGGCCATCTTGGCATCCTCGACGTCGAGGATGCCCTTGATGATCAGCTTGCCGCCCCACTGCTTCTTGATCCAGGCGACGTCGTCCCAGGACAGCTTCGGGTCGAACTGCTCGTTGGTCCAGGCGCCGAGCGAGGCGAGGTCTGAGACATTCTTTGCATGACCATGGATGTTGCGGAAGGTGCGGCGCTGGGTGTGCAGCATGTTCCAGCACCAGCGCGGGCGCATGGCCATCTGGAAGAGATGTTTCGGCGTCAGCCGCGGCGGGGCGGAGAGGCTGTTGCGGATATCCTTGTGGCGCTGCCCGAGCAGCTGCAGGTCGGCCGTGAGCACCAGCGCCGAGCAGTTGGCGGCGCGGGCGCGCTCGATCAGGTTCACGACGAAATCGCGGTCGCGCATCACGTAAAGCTGGAACCAGAAGGGCCGCTTGGTCACCGACGCGACATCCTCGATCGAGCAGATGCTCATGGTCGACAGCGTGAAGGGTATGCCGAATTCTTCTGCCGCCTTCGCCGCCAGCATCTCGCCATCGGCATGCTGCATGCCCGTGAGGCCGGTCGGCGAAAGCGCCACCGGCATTTTCACCTTTTCGCCGATCATGGTGGTTTCCAGCGTACGGCCGCTCATGTCGACGAGCACGCGCTGGCGCAGCTTGATCTTCGAGAAATCGCTCTCGTTCGCCCGGTAGGTGCTCTCGGTGTAGGAGCCGCTGTCGGCATAGTCGAAGAAGAGTTTTGGCACGCGTTTGCGTGCGAGCTTCTTCAGATCTGAAATTTCAAGGATCGGCCCCATTGTCTCTCTCTCCGCCAATGTCTTTGTCTCGGCATATCATGCCATTTGGTCGACTGTGAACAGGGGGAGCGCGAAAGAGGTAAGATAATTTTACCTCTTGCGTTCTTCAGAAGTGCTCGCCCGACCTGAAGGGACCGACACGCATGCCGGCGGCAATCAGATAGGCGGTCGACCAGCCGATCAGGAGGAAGCCGTTGACGCCTTCCAGCGCGGCCAGCATGCGCCATTCCGGATGGGGCACGACGTCGCCATAGCCGACGGTCGAGAAGGTGATGGTCGAGAAATAGAGTGCGGTTTCGAAATCGTCGACGACGCCGATCAGTGTGAAGCTCGCCGCCCAGAGCCAGACTTCGGCGGTCAGCACCGCAAAGACCCCGATGACCACGGTGTTCATGGCCAGCATCCGGCTGCGATGGCCATGCAGGCGGATGCGATCCGTCACCCAGCTCATGACATGGGTCACGCCCATCAGCCCGAAGGTGTGGATGACCACCGTCAGCGAGATCATCAGGGTGCCCAGCGCAAGATTGGTGGCCAGCATGGTGCATCGTCCTCCGGATGACTCTGTTTTTAGCGAAGGTCCTTGCGGATCATGAATTTGAGACCGGACCAGATCTCGGTGACGGCGCAGACTTTGATATCGACGAGGCCTGTCGGCAGGAAGACGGTGCGCAGAACATCCTCGGTGATTGTGGTCGGGACCTTTGACGCCTTCTTGGGCCAGGAGGTCCAGAGCAGGCCTGATGGTTTGAGCATGGCTTTCAAGTGCAGGGCATGATCTTCGAGGCGTGCGCTCTCCGTCTCGAAAACATGGAGGTAGTCGAGCTCGCTGCCATCCGCCTCGGCGAGGTGTCCTACACGGCGCGCCATGGGCAGTTCGTCGACAAGATGGGCGAGGTCCTGCGGCAGGCCGATGAAGAGCGCGGCAATGTCAGGCCTCAATCCGAGCTTCTTGGCAAGGGGAGTGCCGGAGTAGCCGCTTTCGCTCATGAATGGCACAACCTTCCCCGAAAGTCGCAGCGTCGGCAGCGTTCCGTGTCGTGTGGGTCGACGAGAGGTGGAGCATCGTCGGCTTCGGGCCGGTGTGTCAATGCTCGGTTTGTCATCGACCTTTTGTAGAGCGGCAATAGGCTCATCAAGGGCAGAAGTGAGGATCGTGTTGTGGCTCTACCAAGGGATTGCGTCCTGACCGTCGTTTTGCTCGCCTGGGGCCTTGCCGCGGCTGCGAGCCCGTCGTTCGCGGTCATTCTAGAGGTCGACCCGGTGCCGGAATGCCCTCCGGGCCAGGTGTTCGACAGCGGCGCGGCGCAGTGCGTAATCGACATGAGACGGCTGACCGATGCCGACCGGATAGCGAATGCCAGACGCCACATCGACGAGGGGCGGTTTGAGGAGGCACGCTTGCTGCTCGACGCCGTGAGCCAGAAGAACTCCGCCCGCTACTTCAACTATCGCGGTTTCGTCACCCGCAAACTCGGCGACCCAGAGGGCGCGCTGTTTTACTATCGTCGCGCACTGATCCTCGATCCGCATTATGCCGAGGCCCGGGAATATCTTGGTGAGGCCTATCTGATGCTCGGGCGGATCGAAGATGCAGAGGCCGAACTCATCCAGATCGGACGCATCTGCGGAGTGCAATGCGAACCCTATCAAGAGCTCAGTGAAGCCCTGGCGGAGGCGAGGGGCCGATAGAGGCCTGTCGCCGCACGTCAGATTGCTTGGTCAGTTGCCTGGTTTCGATGCCTTGCCCGCCACGTAGGTTTCGACAACCGAACGATCGTCGCCCAGTGTCTGCAGCAGGAAGAGTTCTTCCGTGAGCGAGGTCACCGTTTCCATCCTCAGCCGCATGGCCGGGGTCGCGGCTGCGTTGAGCACGACGATATCGGCGTCGGTGCCTTCGTCCAGCGTGCCGATCCGGTCTGCAAGATCGAGCGCGACCGCATTGCCAAGCGTCATGTGGTAGAAGCTTTCGAGCGGGTTCAAACGCTCGCCGAGCAGTTGCTGGATCTTGTAGGCCTCATCCATGGTCTTTAGCATGGAATAGCTGGAACCGCCGCCAATATCCGTGGCGACAGCCACGGTCACCGGCTTTTCGCGGCGCTGGATCGCCTTCAGCGGGAAAAGGCCGGAGCCGAGAAAGAGGTTGGAGGTCGGGCAGTGGACGGCGACCGCGCCGCTCTCGGCCATGGCATCCGCCTCGCGCTCCGAAAGATGGATCGCGTGGCCGAACAGCGCCTTTTTCCGCAGCAGGCCATAGCGGGCATAGATATCCGTATAGTCAGTGGCGTCCGGATAGAGTTCGCAGGTGTAGCGGATCTCGTCGTGGTTCTCAGAGAGATGCGTCTGGATATGCAGGTCGGGGAATTCTTCCGCCAGCTTCTGCGTCATCACCATCTGTTCGGGCGTCGAGGTGATGGCAAAGCGGGGGGTGATGGCGACGTGGTTGCGGCCCTTGCCGTGCCATTGTTCGATCACCGCGCGGGTTTCGTCATAGCCCAGCTGCGGCGTGTCCAAGAGACCCTGCGGCGCATTGCGATCCATCATCACCTTGCCGCCGATCATCAGCGTGCCGCGACGCAGGCTCTCGGCAAAGAAGGCATCGGCCGAGGCCTTGTGTACCGAGCAATAGGCAACCGCCGTCGTCGTGCCCTGGCGCAGGAATTCGTCGAAGAATTGCGTCGCGATCCGCTCGGCATGCGCGCTTTCGACAAAGCGGCGTTCCTCGGGGAAGGTGTAGGTGTTCAGCCACTCCAGCAGATTGGCGGCATACGAGGCGATCACCTGCATCTGCGGGAAATGCACGTGGCAATCGATCAGGCCGGGCAGGATCAGATGCGGGCGATGGTCGATCTCGGTCGCTTCAGCACCAGCCTTGGGCTTCACGTCAGCATAAGCGCCGACGCCCGCAATCTTGCCGTCACGAACCAGCAGCGCGCCGTCTTCCTCATAGAGATAGCTTTCGCTGTCGCCGGCATGGTCGGGTGCCCGGTGAAATGAGAGGAGGCGGCCGCGGATCAGGGTCTCAGTTGTCATCATTTGCCTTCGACCGTCGTCTCGTACCAGGCGACGAGCAGCTGGCGCTCTCCGGGCGAGAGATCGGTGATGTTTCCAGGCGGCATGGCATGGCTGCGGCCGGCCTGGAGATAGATTTCACGGGCATGGGCGGCGATCTCGCCGTCCGTTTCCAGCTTCACGTTCTTCGGTGCGCGCGCAATGCCTTCCCAGACAGGTTCGGCGGCGTGGCACATGGAACAGCGGCCCTGTACGACATCACGCACGGCTTCGAAATGGCCGTTTGCAACAAAGGTCTGTTCACGGGTCGAAAGGCTCACCTGTTCTTCCTCGCCGGTCAGCACCTTGGGCACGGTTGAGAGCCACATGATGACGATGAAGAGCAGCACGGTCACCAACCATGTCCAGGTCGGTTTTCCCTTGCGGGCATGGGTGGTGTTGAACCAGTGGCGGATGGTGACGCCCATGAGGAAGACGAGGGCTGCGATCACCCAGTTGAACTGCGTCGCAAAGGCCAGCGGATAGTGGTTCGACAGCATGAAGAAGATGACGGGCAGGGTCAGGTAGTTGTTGTGCAGCGAGCGCTGCTTGGCGATCACGCCATATTTCGGATCGGGCGTGCGACCGGCGATCAGGTCGGCGACGACGATCTTCTGATTGGGGATGATGATGAAGAAGACATTGGCCGACATGATGGTCGCGGTAAACGCGCCCAGATGCAGGAAGGCGGCGCGGCCGGTGAACACTTGCGTGTAGCCCCAGGCCATGGCGATCAGCACGACATAGAGAAAGGCCATGAGGCCCCAGGTGTTTTTGCCGAGCGGCGACTTGCACAAGAGGTCGTATAGGATCCAGCCGACAGCCAGTGACGCCAGCGACAGACAGATGGCCTGCCAGGGCTCGATGTCCAGAACGGTGCGGTCGATGAGGAAGAGGTCGGCGCCGCCGTAATAGACCACGGCGAGCAGCGCAAAGCCCGAGAGCCAGGTGGCGTAGCTTTCCCATTTGAACCAGGTCAGATGCTCCGGCATCGAGGCAGGCGCCACCAGATACTTCTGGATATGATAGAAGCCGCCGCCATGGACCTGCCATTCCTCGCCATAGGCGCCGACCGGCAGGCCGGGACGCTTCACCAGGCCGAGATCCAGCGCGATGAAGTAGAAGGACGAGCCGATCCAGGCGATGGCCGTGATCACATGCAGCCAGCGGACTGCGAAGTTCAGCCATTCCCAGGCGATCGCATATTCATACATTCGAGAATTCCCCTTTCGTCCTCCCGGCCGGACAGTGTGGAAAATATTGCGCTGCAAGGGAAGCCCTCTGGACCATGGGGAGGGCCTCGAAGCGCGATTTATGCAGAGATTCTTTTCTTCCGCAGAAGCCGGTGAAATCAGAGCGCTTTTTCGGCTACGAGCGTGGCGGTGATCCAGGCTTGGAATGCCTTGATCTTCGGCGCGTTGCGTCTGGAGTGGGAATAGACCAGCTGGATCGGCGCATTGGCCGGGCAGGCGAGCGGGAACGGGCGTATCAGGCGGCCCGAGGCCAGTTCCTCCTTGAAGAAGAAGGGGCTGATGATGGCAACGCCATAGCCGGCGATTGCGGCATTGGCTTCCAGATCCTGCGCCTCATAGCTGTGCAGCTTGGTGTCGATCAGGGTGGGGTTGTGGATGCCGACGGCGGCAAACCATTGCGGCCACCAGGGGTCGGCGGGACTGATGATCGGCAGCTTCAACAGATCGGCCGGCTCATGCACGCCGCCGATGGTTTCCGCCAGTTTCGGGCTCAGCATCGGCGTGAAGTCGAGCCGGATCAGCGGATGGGCGATGGTGCCCGGCCAGGGCCCGGCACCCCAGGGGATCGCGACATCGGCGCTCTTGGTTGCCAGGTCTTCGAACTTGCTGACGCGCAGCAGGCGCACCGCGATATCAGGATGGGCAAGCTGAAAGCTGCCGAGATGGCGGGCCAGCCAGTTCGAGGCGAAGGTCGGCACCGAGTGGATCTCGAGTGTCTCGACGGCACTGCGCTTTGCCTGCTGTACGGCATCGACCAGAAGATCGAAGCCTTCCGCGACTTTCGGATGCAGGCGCTCACCCGTTTCCGTCAGCCCGATCTGGCGCGGGCGGCGCCAGAAGAGCGGCTCGCCGACATGCTCCTCCAGGAGCTTGATCTGATAGCTGACAGCCGTCTGGGTCATGCCCAGTTCCTCGCCCGCGCGGGTGAAACTGTTCAGGCGCCCAACCGCCTCGAAGACGCGCAGGGCATTCAGCGGAAATTGTCGCGACAGTTTCATGGATTAGCTCTCTTTATCCATGGGAAGCGTAATTGAATTGGATCTGCCCTGCAACCACGGCCATAAAAGCCTCCTCACACCAGAACGATAACAGACGCGTGGAGGCAGAGATGATATCCGCGACAGAACGACTCACGTCTAAATCCTGGGGCATCCTGCAATGGCTCCGGGAGGCATTCCGGTGGGGTAAAGGCCCTCGCCGGCTGCGCCTGCAAGACCTGCCGGCGGACCTGCGGCGTGACGTAGGTCTGGAGATCGAAGACGACGCGTTGCGTGGTCGGGAGCTTGCCGGCCAGCGGCTGCTCGATCTCGCGCGGCCGGGGGTGATGTGAGGAAAAGAGCCTATGGATCAGGCCGTTACCCTTGATGGCTGCGACTTTGATTCAGTGTCTTCATCAAGACCATCAATCCGGCCAGGTTTCCATTTTCCAGTCGCGTGCAGTGTGAATAACTCGCAATACCACAAGCGTCTGACCACTCTGTTCAGAGGTCATGGTGTAGGCGAGGACATATGGCAGACCAGCGACGGATTTCTCCCATGTCCCCGTCACTCGACCCGGTCGCCCCGTTGGTTTCTTGGCCAGCAGGTCTCCGCTCGAGCGGATCTTTTGCGCGATCACTCTGGCCGCTTTTGGATTGTCTGCAGCGATAAAGGCAATTTGGGCTTTGAGATCATCCAGCGCTCTTCGCGACCACCGGATACGACGGCTCACAGGCGGGCAGCCTCAGCGGCTTCGATCACGGCGTCGAGTTCCGACATCGCCTCTTCATGATCGACAAGGTCACCGCTTTCCAGATCGGCCAGTCCCTGATGGATGCCGTCGATCGCCCTGAACTCCCGCTCGACATAGGTGGTGAGCGCGGCACTCGCGAGTTCACTGCGGCTGCGATGCGTCGCTTGCGCCAGCTGCGACAGCTTCGCTTCGATGTCCTGGTTCAGTTCGATCGTCAGGCTTGATCGGGCGGTCATGGTGTCCTCATCACGTGTCGTGACAGGATAGCGCGTTTTCCGTTTGCTTGCCACTCAGTCCGATTTCACCAAAGCGCCGAGGATTTCTGCCGCAACCATCGCTGCAATCACCGCCGGACGCTTGTCCCTCACGGCGCTTCCGCCGATCGGCAGAATCAGGCGGTCGATTGCCGCCCGGCCGGTTCCCTCGCGGTCCAGAAACGATGCGAAGGTGGCGCGCTTGGTCTTCGAGCCGATCATGCCGACATAGGCGAGGTCCGTTCGGGCGAGCGCTTCCTTTGCGATCAGGAAATCCAATGCATGGTCATGGGTGAGGATGACGGCGGCACCGCCGGTCTTCAACTTTGCGACCTCCGCTTCGGGCATGGCGACGCGGCGGAAGGTGATGCCATCTGGCACCTCGCCGTCGATTTCCGGGCGCGAGTCGATCAGTGTGACGGAGAGCGGGAGCGGGCTAAGCGCTCGAGCCAGCGCCAGCCCGACATGCCCGGCGCCGAACAGCATGACTTCCGGGAAGGTGGCGCGCTCGTCCGCGAGACGTTGCAAAAGTGCGTTCTGGACGGATTGATCGATCCGGCTGAGGGATAGGCGAACACGCCCGCCGCAGCACTGGCCGATTTCCGGCCCGAGCGGCACATCCAGTTCGCACTGCACGGTTTCGCCTGCCAGCAGTTTGCGGGCGCGGTCGATCGCCATGAACTCCAGAGATCCGCCACCGATCGTGCCCCAGAGTGCTGTTTCGGCCACCAGCATCAGCGTGCCGGCCTCGCGCGGCGTCGAGCCTTTGGCCTCGACGACTTCGACGAGGATGGCGTGAGGATGGGCGGCGAGGAAGGCGGGGAGGGTCGCGACGGTCATGATGAGCTGATCCTAGCACTAGGCAGTGGGAACTGCACAGCAGGGCTTCGGGTTTAATCCACCAAGGTTTCACCGCGCCTGTAACATGTGTGCCGTGTTATGGTCCGGCATTGTAAGCTTAGGAGCGGGAATGACCAGAACCACAGGCTTGATCGTCTGGCTGCTCGTGGCGGCTTTCGCCGCAGCGCTCTTCCTCGTTAATCCGCTGGCGGATATAGCAGCCAAGTTCAGCCGTGACGTCACGCTCGGCAGTGGCGCGCTCTACACGACCTTGCGGGTGGCCAATTCCGTGATGAGCGTGGCGCGCGATGCCGATGTCACCGGCGGGGTGGGCGTCGCCTCGATTACCGCGAGCCCCGGCCAATTGCTGCAGCCCGTGATCAACACGATCGAGCGGATGGTCGATCTGCTGTTCGGGCTTGCCATCGTGTCCGGCATCCTGTCGCTGATATTGGTGCCGGTGGCGAAGGTCGCCTCCGTCGGGCTTGCGGCCTGCGCGCTGTTTTGTGCCGGCATGACGCTGACCGCCCGGCGGGTGCCGCCGATGCTGGAGCGCCTCACGCGGTCGGTGATCGTGCTGGGTGTCCTCGGCACCGTTCTTCTACCGGCATCCTACACCATCGCCTTTTATGCTGGCGACGCGATCACGGATCGGGCCTGGACCCATGCGACCGAGGTTTTCGATCGAATGCAGGGCCAGCATGCGCTTGCCGGCGTCGATGAGGGTGCAACAACGGCAGGCGCCCTTTCCCCCACCGACCGGGTCCCGCCGGCAGAGGATGGCATGTTCGACCGTCTCGGCACGGCGTTCACCGGCACCTTGCAGGCCGCCTCCGATATGGCGGCCACGGCGGCCGCCAATGCGCAGATCATCCGGGACGGTGTCGCGATCTCGACGGATCTGTTCGCCGCCTCGATCGGCATTGCCACGGCCTATCTGGTCAAGCTGCTGGTGCTGCCGATCCTGATCCTGGCGGCCATGCTTTACCTGATGCGATCCGCACTGCGCTGAGCCTTTCAGGCTCGCTTCAGCCTCTCCACGGCCATCAGCACCCGCTCCGGCGTCGCCGGTGCGTCGAGCCTCGGGCAGAGGCGGTAATCGGCAACCGAAGCCACGGCCATGGACAGCGCCTCCAGTACCGAGATCGCCAGCATGAAGGGCGGTTCGCCGACGGCCTTGGAGCGGCCGATTGTGGGCTCGGCGTTCTCAGACCAGGGCACGAGCCGCGTGTTGAAGATCTTCGGGCGGTCGGAGGCGAGCGGGATCTTGTAGGTCGAGGGGGCGTGGGTGCGAAGCCTGCCCTTGCCGTCCCACCAGAGTTCTTCCGTCGTCAGCCAGCCCATGCCCTGGACGAAGCCGCCCTCGATCTGGCCGATGTCGATAACAGGGTTCAGCGACTTCCCGACATCATGCAGGATGTCGGTGCGCTCCATCAGATATTCGCCCGTCAGCGTATCGATCGAGACTTCCGTGCAGGCGGCGCCGTAAGCGTAGTAGTAGAAGGGCGTGCCGCGCCCGGCGGCCCGGTCCCAGTGGATCTTCGGTGTCTTGTAAAAGCCGGCAGCCGAGAGCTGGACGCGGGCGAAATAGGCCTGTTTTGCGAATTCGCCGAAGGTGAAGATCTGCTCGCCGACGCGCACGCGGTTCGGCAGGAAGGCCACCTCAGCGGGGGATACGCCGTACTTCTCGGATGCAAAGGCGATCAGCCGTTCCTTGATCTGGCGGGCGGCATCATAGGCTGCCATGCCGTTCAGGTCGGAGCCGGAGGAGGCGGCGGTGGCCGAGGTATTCGGCACCTTGGCCGTGGTCGTGGCCGTGATCTTGACCGTGTCGACATCGACCTGGAAACAGTCGGCGACGACCTGGGCGACCTTGGTGTAGAGGCCCTGACCCATTTCGGTGCCGCCATGGTTCAGATGGATCGAGCCGTCCTGGTAGATATGGACGAGCGCGCCCGCCTGGTTGAAGGCGGTCATGGTGAAGGAGATGCCGAACTTCACCGGTGTGAGGGCAATGCCCTTCTTGATGACCGGGCTCGTCTTGTTGAAGTCGATGATCGCCTGGCGGCGCGCCTGGTAGTCGCAGGAGGTTTCGAGCTCCTCGACGACCCGCAAGATGATGTTGTCCTCCACCTGCTGGTGGTAGGGGGTCACGTCGCGGCCGGAGCCTTTTTCGCCATAGAAATTGGCCTTGCGGACTTCGAGCGGGTCCTTGCCCAGCGCATAGGCGATCTCCTCGATCACCCGCTCGGCGCCCAGCATGCCCTGAGGCCCGCCGAAGCCGCGATAGGCAGTGTTGGAGACGGTATGGGTCTTCAGTGGCTGCGAGGTCAGCTTCACATGCGGATAGAAATAGCTTGAGTCTGCATGGAAGAGGGCGCGGTCGGTGACCGGGCCGGAGAGGTCCGAGGAGTAACCGCAACGGGCTGCGAAGTTGGCGTCGATCGCGTGGATCTTTCCGTCATCGTCGAAGGCGACGTCGAAATCCATCTTGAAGTCGTGGCGCTTGCCGGTGACGCCCATGTCCTCGTCGCGGTCGGGGCGGAATTTCACGGCGCGATTGAGCTTCTTGGCGGCGAGTGCGGCGAGCGCCGCAAACTGGTTGCCTTGCGTCTCCTTGCCGCCGAAACCGCCACCCATGCGGCGCGTGTTGACGGTGATGGCGTTCGAGGGAATGTCGAGCACATGGCCGACGATGTGCTGGATTTCCGAGGGGTGCTGGGTGGAGGACCAGACGGTGACGTCGTCGTCCTCGCCGGGGATGGCAAGTGCAATGTGGCTTTCGAGATAAAAGTGTTCCTGGCCGCCGATGCGCATCGAGCTCTGGATGCGGTGGGGCGGCTTGTCGAGCTCGGTTTCCGGCGTGCCGCGTTTCAGCGTCATTCCGGGGGTCACCAGCGGGCTGCCATTGTTGAGGGCGCCGTCGATATCGGTCCAGAAGGGCAGGTCGCGATAGTCTACCTTGGCGAGGCGGGCGGCTTTCCGGGCCGCATCGCGTGTCTCGGCAATGACGGCGAAAATGGTCTGGCCGTGGAATTCGATTTTGTCGGTCGCGATCAACGGCTCGTCATGGCGGCCGCCAGAGGAGACATCGTTGACGCCGGTGATGTCGTCGGCCGTCAGCACGCAGATGACGCCGGGATGGGCCTTCACCGCCGAAAGATCGATCGACAGGATTTCGGCGTGCGCGCGGTCCGCCATGCCAAGCGCGCCATGCAACAGGCCGGCGGGTTCGGGAATATCGTCGATATATTCAGCACTTCCGGCGACATGTTTGTGCGCTGAATCATGCCGGAGCGACTGGTGCATCGGCCCCTTGATGTATTTTGTCGTCTCGTAGGTCGCCTTATCCATGGTTACGCCTCCTCCGTCGCGAAGCGCTGCAGTTCCTGCGGGGTGCCGGACACCTCCAGGAAAAACCGGGTCAGCAGGTTCTTCGCCGTCAGCTGGCGGTATTCGGCCGTGGCGCGCCAGTCGGTGAGCGGCTTGTAATCGAGGTCGAAGGCGTCGCGGGCGGCTTCCATGGTACCTTGCGTGAAGGGCTTGCCATAGAGCGCTGCCTCAACCGACCGCGCCCGCTTCGGCGTTCCCGCCATGCCGCCGAAGGCGATGCGGATATGGGTGACCACGCCGCTTGCGTCCTGCTCCAGGTGGAAGGCGCCGCAAAGCGCCGAGATATCCTCATCGCGGCGCTTGGTGATCTTGTAGAGCGCGACATGGCTTTCCGCCTTCGGGCGCGGCACAAGCATGCTTTCGACGAATTCGCCCGGCTGCCGGTCCTGCTTGCCGTAGTCGATGAAATAGTCTTCGAGCGGCAGGGTGCGGATGCCCTTGGCGGATCGCAGGGTGACGGTGGCAGACAGCGCTATGAGGGCCGGGGGGCTGTCGCCGATCGGCGAGCCGTTGGCGATATTGCCGCCGATCGTGCCCATGTTGCGCACCTGCTGGCCGCCGATGCGCTCGATCAGGCGACCGAAGGCGGGGATTTCCTGGCGCAGCACCTCAAAGGCGCCGTTGTAGCTGACGCCGGCGCCCATGGTGATGCCCTCGGGCGTGACGGTAATCTTCTGCAATTCTTCCAGGTGGTTGATGAAGACGACAGGGTCGAGCACACGCATCTGCTTGGTGACCCAGAGCCCGACATCGGTCGCGCCGGCAACCACTGTTGCCTTGGGATGGGCGGCGAGTGTCTCGGCCAGGCCTTCGACGCTGCCGGGCACGACGAGTCTGCGGCCGTCGGGGCCGGACAGCGCGATCGTCTCGCGGGTCGCAAGTTCTTCCAGCCGCGCGATGATATTGGCGCGTTCGCGCTCCAGCGGGTCGAAGAGGGCAGACGGCCTGACGTGGCCAACCTGTTCGGCGGCTTTCACGATCGGCTCGTAACCTGTGCAACGACAGAGATTGCCTTGCAGCGCGCGTTCGATTTCGGCACGGCTAGGGTTCTCCGAGGTCAGCCAAAGCCCGTAAAGCGACATCACGAAGCCCGGCGTGCAGAAGCCGCATTGCGAGCCATGACAGTCGACCATGGCCTGTTGCACCGGATGCAGCGTGCCGTCCCTGGCCGCCAGATGCTCGACGGTCACCACATGGGTGGCGTTCAGCGAGCCGACGAAGCGGATGCAGGCATTGACCGTTTCATAACTCAGCCTACCGTCCACAAGGCGCCCGACCAGCACCGTGCAGGCACCGCAATCTCCCTCGGCGCAGCCTTCCTTCGAGCCCGTCAGCCGGCGCTTCAGGCGCAGGAAATCGAGCAGCGTCTCGGTCGGGTCGAGGCTGGAAAGGGCGATGTCTTCGCCGTTCAGGATGAAACGAATGCTGGTCATGAACTGCCTTTTTTGTGCTGAACCCGCGTTACTGCGCGGTCCAGCCGCCGTCGATCGAAATGGAGGTGCCGGTGATTTGCCTGGCCGCATCGCTGGCGAGGAAGATGGCGGTGGCCGCGACCTCCTCGATGGCAACGAATTCCTTCGTCGCCTGCAGGCGCAGCATCACGTCCGTCTTTACCTGTTCTTCGGAAATGCCGCGCGCCTTGGCCGTGTCGGGGATCTGCTTTTCCACGAGCGGGGTCAGCACATAGCCGGGGCAGATGGCATTGATGGTGATGCCGAATTCCGCCAGCTCCAAGGCGACGGACTTGGTGAGGCCCATGATGCCGTGTTTGGCGGCGACATAGGCCGACTTGTAGGGCGAGGCGACCAGCGCATGCGCCGAGGCGACATTGATGATGCGGCCCTTTTTCTTCGCCTTCATGCCGGGTACTGCGGCACGGATCGTGTGGAAGGAACTCGTCAGGTTGATCGCGATGATCTGGTCCCATTTGTCGATCGGGAAGTCTTCGACGGGCGAGACATGCTGGATGCCAGCATTGTTGACGAGCACGTCGACGCCGCCAAAGGTCTTCTCGGCGGTCGCGATCAGGTCTGCAATCTCTTCAGGCTTGGTCATGTCGGCGCCATGATAGATCGCCTTGCCGCCATGAGCTTCGAGCGCCTTGCGGTTGGCTTCGATCTCGTCAGCCGGGCCGAAGCCGTTGATCACAAGGTTCGCGCCTTCAGCCGCAAACGCCTTGGCGATGCCGAGCCCGATCCCACTGGTCGATCCGGTGACGACGACGGTTCTTGTCATGCCATTCTCCCTTGTCTCAGTCCTGCTGCGACGCAATACATGAGCGGAGGTTATGCCCAAAGGTGGAGCACTGGCAATCGTGATTTTGGCGCAAGCGTGCTTCGCCGAGACGCATAAAATCAGAAGCAGCGGTGCCTCTGTTCGCCGCTCCGAAACACTGCGTCACCCCGGCGTGGTTTGCATGACGCGGCGCGAGCCTCTATCTCTGACGCAACGTTACAGCGAGAGAAACCATGGAACTCGGACTTTACACCTTTGCCGATGTCGATCCCAATGCCGCCAACAAGGGCGCCGATGCGAAGCGCCGCGTTGACGAGTTGCTGGCGGAAATCCGTCTGGCGGACGAGGTTGGCCTCGATGTCTTCGGCCTTGGCGAGCATCACCGCCCTGACTACATGGCGTCCTCGCCGGCGACGATCCTGGCTGCCGCTGCTGTGCAGACCAAGAATATCCGGCTGACCAGCGCCGTCTCGGTGCTCTCCTCCGATGATCCTGTGCGCGTCTTCCAGCAATACGCGACGGTCGACCTGCTCTCCAGCGGTCGTGTGGAGCTGATGGTTGGTCGAGGCTCCTTCATCGAGAGCTTCCCGCTCTTCGGCTATGACCTCGAAGATTACGACCTGCTGTTTGCCGAGAAGCTGCAGCTGTTGATGGAGATCCGCGAGAACGAAGTGGTCACCTGGGAAGGCCAGACCCGCAAGCCGATCCAGGGGAGGGGCGTCTATCCGCGTCCGCTGCAGGATTTGCTTCCACTGTGGATCGCAATCGGGGGCACGCCGCAGTCGGCTGCGCGCGCTGGGTATCTCGGCCTGCCGCTGGCGCTTGCCATCATCGGTGGCGAGCCGCATCGCTTCGCGCCCTTCTTCGATCTCTATCGTCAGAGTGCGGCCAAGGCCGGCGTTGATCCCGCGTTGTTGAAGACGAGCATCAACGTGCATGGCTTCATCCATGACACGACCGAATCTGCGGCCGATATCTTCTACGCGCCGCAGGCGGTGGTGATGGACCGGATCGGTCGCGAGCGTGGCTGGGGGCCGACCAACCGGGCGCAGTTCGATGCCTCGCGCGGTCCGCGCGGCGCGCTCTTCGTCGGCGATCCGGAAGCTGTGGCCGAAAAGATCGTCGCCATGCACGGCATCTTCAAGAATGACCGCTTCCTGATGCAAATGGCGATCGGGCCGATGCCGCATATCGAGATCATGCGCGGGATCGAGCTTTACGGCACGAAAGTAGCCCCCCTGGTGCGCCAGGCATTGACGGAGAAGGCGTCGGCTGCGTAAGCAGCGGCCTTGCCCCCGAGGGCTGCTGCCCTGAGGGCCTGCGCCCCGAAGACTGCGAGGACCCCTGATGATCGTTGAAACCGAAGAGGACCTCGTCCGTCTCAAGGATATCGGCCGCATCTGTGCGACAGCCGTCAAGGTGATGGCGGCGGCACTCGAACCGGGTATCACGACGCGCGAACTCGATCTGATCGGCCGCAAACTCCTCGAAGACAATGGCGCACAGTCGGCGCCTGAGCTCTGCTACCAGTTTCCCGGCGCGACCTGCATCTCGGTCAACGAGGAGATCGCGCATGGCATTCCCGGCGACCGGGTGATTAAGGCGGGCGACCTCGTCAACATCGACGTCTCGGCGGAAAAGCTCGGCTATTTCGGCGATACCGGCTCGTCCTTCATCGTGCCGCCAGGCACAGCGAAGCAGGAACGGTTGCTGCGCGACGGCAAACGGGCGCTGTGGGTCGGGCTGAACCAGGTGAAAACAGGGCGGCCGCTTGCCGATATCGGCAATTCGATCGGCGCCTTTGCCCGGAAGAACCGCTACACGCTGATCACCAATCTCGCCAGCCACGGCGTCGGCCGCTCTCTGCATGAGGAGCCGACCGAGCTTTCGACCTGGCCGGATCCGGACGAGACGCGGATCATGGAGGAGGGGCTTGTCTTTACCGTCGAGCCGTTTCTCTCGCTCGGCGGCCAATGGGCCGAGGATGGCGACAAGGACAACTGGACGCTCTACAGCGAGCCGCGCGCGCCAACGGTGCAGTTCGAACACACAATCGTGGTCACCAAGAACGGGCCGCTGGTATTGACGCTCGCGGATTAAGGCGAGCGTCGTGGCTTCACTTTCGTCTTAGTCGGCCTTCGAAAAGCCGACGGCGACGCCCTTCTTCTTGAAATAGGACTGCATGATCTTGCGGCCCTGACGGTTCGACTGGGCGAGCTTGGCCGGCTCGAACACCGCTTCCTTCACGCCTTCCTTGGCCATCGCGGCCTTCAGGGCAGCAATGTGAAGGTCGATGTCCTCGTTGTCGTTGTTGATCGAGGTGTAAATGTTCTCGATGGCCTGCTGCAGGCTGAGGTCGCTCATGTGGCACTCCTGAAAAAGCTTTGGGACTTCCCTAGCGATTTTTGGGCAGGAGGCAAGCGGAGCGTAAATCCGCAGGCTCGACCTAATCTTACAAACCCTTAATTTTCGCGGGGGTAATTCTGCCACAATTTGGCGATGCCATTGCTGGACGGAACCTTCTGCCCTAGGTTCCGCCAGGTTCTACAGGACTTCTCCTTCACGAAGGTTTCCCCCGTGTTTCATTCCTTCTTCCCGCGGCCCAAGCTCTTCTTCACCTCCGCCGCGCTCTGGACCCTCGTCTGCATCATCGTCTGGTATACCGTGGGGCCGCAGATCGGTGCTGCCCTAGGCATGCCGCCGCTGGCTGAAGGGCAGACGCCGCCAGTCGGGCTCGCCTTCTTCTTCACACCCGACAATCTCTGGTTCTACATCTATTTCACGATCTTCGTGCTGATCTTCGGTGCCGTCTGGCAGGTGATTGCCAAGGATCATCCCTGGACCAACTGGTCGATCTGGGGCTCGGCCTTCATCATCTTCATCGCCTATTTCAGCGTACAGATATCGGTCGCCGTCAACAACTGGCGCGGTCCCTTTTGGGACATGTTCCAGAAGGCGTTGAGCGGTGACGGAAGCGTTACCGCTGGTCAGCTCTACGAGTTGCAGCTCCGCTTCCTCGAAATCGGCATGGTCGGAGTCACTCTCTCGGTGCTGACGGCCTTTTTCACCAACCACTACGTCTTCCGCTGGCGCAATGCGATGAACGACTTCTACTTGTCGAAGTGGGACAAGCTTCGTCATATCGAAGGTGCCTCGCAGCGTGTTCAGGAAGACACCATGCGCTTCGCCAATATCCTCGAAGGCCTTGGCGTTGCGTTGATCAACTCGGTCATGACGCTGGTCGTCTTCCTGCCGATCCTGTTCCGTATGTCGGAAAATGTCAGCGAGTTGCCGATCATCGGCGCCGTGCCGCATGCGCTGTTCTGGCTGGCGATCTTCTGGTCGGCCTTCGGCACCATCCTGTTGATGGTCGCCGGCATCAAGCTGCCGGGCCTGCAGTTCCGCAACCAGCGTGTCGAGGCCGCCTTCCGTAAGGAACTGGTCTATGGAGAGGACCATGCCGATCGTGCCGAGCCGGTGACCGTGCGCGAGCTCTTCTCGAACGTGCGGCGCAACTATTTCCGCATGTACTGGCACTACACCTATTTCAACGTCGCCCGGTACACCTATGGCCAGCTCGACGCGATCTTCCTGACTTTCATCATGATCCCGACCATCGTTGCCGGCAAGATCACTCTTGGTCTCTGGCAGCAGATCGCTACCGCCTTCGGCCAGGTGACGGACAGCTTCCAGTATCTCGTCAGCTACTGGTCGACGATCATCGAGCTTCTGTCGATCCATAAGCGTCTTGCTGCTTTCGAGGCTGCCATCGACGGGGACCCGCTGCCGGCGATCGACCAGCGTTATCTGGAGCGTGAAGCTGCCGAAGGAGAGATTGCTGCCGACCGTCCGTACTGAGGACTGCAGGCTACAATAAAACAATGAGGCCGCGCCGGGAAACCAGCGCGGCCTTTCTCATTGATCTCTGGCGGTGTCTTCAGGCGAGATCAGTGACGATCAGCCCCGAAAAGCCAAAGCTGACCGGCAAATCCGCGTAGGCCTCCGGCTGGGTGAAGAGCGACAGGCCGATGGCAACGGCGCCGATGGTTGCAGCGATCACGCAGGCGCAGGCGAGGAGGAAAAGGATCTTCATGGATTACCCCGATGTTTCGCGTGTTCATATCGGGTGTCGCGGGTCTCAAGTAAATGCGTCATGCGATCACATCGCGCCGGGCGTTCCGGCCGATGCATCACCCCGGTCTTCCAGCATGTCGAGCGCTTCCGAATAGGTGACGCAGGCGACATCGGGGCGGGGGCAGACTTCCGCCACCAGCCGCTCCATAGCTGCCCAATAGGCACCCCCGTTCATGGTGACGAAGTGCAGGCCGATCTGCAGTGGGATGCGGTCGCCGTTGTATTGTGCCTCGAAGGCTGACTTGAATGCCTTGTAGCTGCGCTCGGCGAATTCATCGCCCTTCGACGGATGGTCGATGCCGGCCGAATGGCGGATGAAGAGATTGTAGTCCATGGCGATGATGCGCCGCGACTTTGGTCCCTCTGGGATCAGCGGCAGGCCGAAGCGGGCAAGCCCGCCTTTCCTGACCGGCAGCGCCGGGTCATGGGTCACCACGCTCGCATCGTAGCGGAAGCCATGCTCGCGCTCGGCCTGGAACAGGCTGTCGGGGGCGGAGAGATAAGGCGCGCGAAAGCCGGTGATGTCGTTTTTCACAAAGTTCGCCCAGTCCTTCGGCTCGCGATCGCTAAGGCCATTGTCCTTCCAGGCGTTCAGGAGAACCCGGTCGAAGGTCTCGAACTCCGTCAGCCACTCGGCCTTCGTCCAGTCCTTTCCGTCGAAGTGGCCACAGGTATGGCTGGCGATTTCGTGGCCTTCGCTTCTGGCGTTCCAGATGTGGTCGAGCCGGGCCGTCACCTCGTTCACGTCAGTTGCAAAACCGATATTCGAGCGGCCGGCCTTGATGCCCGGTGCCTTGTAGTCGCTGGCGCGGGCGCGCGGGATCAGCGTGGTGCAGGAGAGGAAATAGGTGAAATGCGCATCTGCACGCTCGGCAATGGCGCGGCTTCGCGCCCAGAGCCTCACATCATGCGCGCCGTCGAAGGAGATCATCAGGATCTGGCTCGGCTTTGTGCCGTCAGCGCCTTTTGCCGCAGGGGCAGATTCTTGGGCGGTCGCAGTCGCCGCGGAAAGGGCAAGGGAAACGGCAATCAAAGAACGAAACATCAGCAAACACCCGGCAATCAATTCGGTGTGTTGCCTCCCATCCAAATGCGGCGAAGCTTTGAACAGGCTGGATATTCGATCGTCAGACCAGTAAGGCTTTGGGCAACTCGACCCGAAAGGTTCTCACTCATGACACTTCTCATTCTCGGCATCATCCTGTTTCTGGCCACCCATCTGATCCGCGTCGTCGCGCCCGGTTTTCGGGTCTCGATGATCGGCCGCTTCGGCGAGACCGGCTGGCGGGTCATCAATTCGGTGATGAGCCTCGTGTCGCTGGTGGTCCTGATCTGGGGCTATGCCACGGCACCCGTCATCAATCTCTGGTTCCCGCCCATGGGCATGAATCATCTGACGACGACCCTGATGCTGTTTGCCATGATCTGTCTGGTCGCCGGCTTCCTGCCGGCCGGGCATATCGCCACCAAGACCAAGCATCCGATCGTGCTGTCGATCAAGATCTGGGCTGCCGCCCACCTGCTCGCCAATGGCGACCTCGCCTCGGTGCTGCTGTTCGTGGCGCTTCTGGCCTGGGGTGTGGTCCTGCGCATCAGCTACAAGCGCCGGGTGCGGGCGGGCGAGCTTGTGCTCAAGCCCTTCGTATCGGCACGCTGGGATGCGACCGCCGTGGTCGGCGGTATCGTCGTTTGGGCCGTCATCACCATGTGGCTGCACAAACTGTTGATCGGGGTTGCACCGCTCGCCATGTGACGGCTTAAGCCTGTTGGCGGTTTTCCCCTTACAAGCGGGCAAAAATCGGCTAGAAGGCCGCTCACGCATGAGACTGCATCGAAAGGCCGGCATCGTCCGGGGATATGAATGGTTGATCAGAACGACAGCTTTATCCGCGAAGTGAACGAGGAGCTCCGCTCCGACCAGGTGCGCAACGCCTGGAAGCGCTATAGCCGCATCATCATAGGTGCTGCCGTGGTCATCGTCCTCGGCACGGCTGGCCATCGCCTCTGGACCCATTGGGACTCCACCCAGGCCTCGGATGCCGGCGACAAGTTCCTCGCGGCGCTGACGCTGGCCGATCAGGGCAAGCGCGATGAGGCGGAAGCCGCGTTGCAGGCGCTCGAACAGGACGGCTACGGTGCCTACGGCATTCTCGCCCGGTTCCGTGCCGCCTCGGTTCTCGCCGAAAAGGGTGATCCGGCTGGCGCCGTTGCCTCGTTCAAGACGATCGGCGATGATGCCTCGATCCCGGAGGCCGTGCGCAACACCTCCAAGGTGCGCGCCGCATGGCTGCTGGTTGATACCGGCACCTATGAGGACGTCTCGGCCATGGTCGAGGCCATGGCGACGCCAACCAATGCCATGCGCCATGCCGCCCGCGAAGCGCTCGGTCTCGCCGCTTACAAGGCCGGCGACATGACCCGCGCCCGCGAGTGGTTCGAGCAGATCGTCGAAGACGCGGAAGCACCGCGCAATGTTGCCAACCGCGCCCAGATGCTGCTCGACAACATCAAGGCCTCCGGCAAGGCTCCGTAACAACAAGGCCATCAAGGCCGGAAAGCTAGCGTTCCCATGAGTTTCACAGTCGCCATCGTCGGGCGCCCGAATGTCGGCAAGTCCACGCTTTTCAACCGTCTGGTCGGAAAGAAGCTGGCGCTCGTCGACGATACCCCGGGGGTTACCCGCGACCGTCGGCCGGGCGATGCCAAGCTCGTGGACCTGCGCTTCACCATCATCGATACCGCCGGTCTCGAAGAGGCAGGGCCGGAGACGTTGCAAGGCCGCATGCGCGCCCAGACGGAGATGGCGATCGACGAGGCGGATCTGACGCTCTTCGTTGTCGATGCCAAGTTCGGCCTGACGCCCGTCGATCAGACGCTCGCCGAAATGCTGCGCCGTCGCGGCCGGCCTGTGGTGCTGGTTGCCAACAAGTCGGAAGCACGTGGCTCGGATGCCGGCTTCTACGATGCCTATACGCTGGGTCTCGGCGAACCGGTGCCGATCTCGGCTGAACACGGCCAGGGCATGATCGACCTGCGCGACGCGATCGTCGAGGCCATCGGCGAGGAGCGTGCCTTTCCCGAGGAAGAGGACGTTGCCGAGACGGATGTCCTTCTTCCCGAGGACGGCGACCTCGAAGGCGAGGAAGACGAGGCCGAACCGGAATATGACGAGACCAAGCCGCTGCGTGTTGCGATCGTCGGTCGCCCGAATGCCGGCAAGTCGACGCTCATCAACCGATTCCTTGGCGAAGACCGTCTGCTGACCGGCCCCGAAGCCGGTATCACGCGCGATTCGATCTCTGTCGAGTGGGACTGGCGCGGCCGCACCATCAAGATGTTCGACACCGCCGGCATGCGCAAGAAGGCGCGTGTGCAGGAGAAGCTCGAAAAGCTCTCCGTCGCCGATGCGCTGCGCGCCATTCGCTTTGCCGAAACCGTGGTCATCGTCTTCGATGCGACCATCCCCTTCGAAAAGCAGGATCTGCAGATTGTCGACCTCTGCCTGCGCGAAGGCCGCGCCGCGGTGCTTGCCTTCAACAAGTGGGATCTGGTCGACGACCCGCAGGCCTTGCTGACAGAGTTGCGCGAGAAGACCGAACGGCTGCTGCCGCAGGCGCGCGGTATTCGTGCCGTGCCGATGTCGGGCCAGACGGGCTATGGGCTGGAAAAGCTCATGCAAAACATCATCGACACCGACAAGGTGTGGAACAAGCGCATCTCGACCGCCAAGCTCAATCGCTGGCTCGATGCCGTCACCACGCAGCATCCGCCACCGGCGGTCTCCGGCCGTCGCCTGAAGCTTAAATACATGACGCAGGTCAAGGCCCGCCCGCCGGCCTTCATGATTTCCTGCACGCGTCCCGATGCGCTGCCGGAAAGCTATGTGCGCTATCTGACCAATGGTTTGCGTGCCGATTTCGACATGCCGGGCGTGCCGATCCGCATCCATTTCAAGGCGGGCGAGAACCCGTTCGAGGGTCGCAAGAGACGCCGCTGATTTCAGCGGCTCATTCGGTGGCAGGACGTCCGTGGGCGTCCAGCTCTGCCGGGCGAGTTCCGAAGCGCTGCCTGAGGCCCCGTTTGCGGCGCTGCTCCTTGGCTTCCACGACATTGTCGAAGAACTGCTCGGTCGCCGCTTCCCAGGAATAGGTTTCGGCCAACCTGCGGGCGGACGCCGGGGATGCCTGAAGCGCTGCGATGCAGGCGATCTGCAGGTCGTGGTCGAGTGCTCCGGCATTGGAGCCGGCCGGAATGATGTCGATCGGGCCGGTCACGGGGTAGCCGGCGACGGGAACGCCGGAAGCGAGTGCTTCCAGGATCGTGTTGCCGAAGGTGTCCGTCTTTGACGGGAAGACGAAGACATCGGCTTCTGCATAGGCGCGGGCGAGATCTTCACCATGCTTGACACCAGTGAACAGCACGTCCGGATAGCGCGCCTGCAGGTCGGCCCGTGCCGGGCCATCCCCCACCACCACCTTCGAGCCGGGCAGATCAAGATCGAGGAAGGCCGGCAGGTTCTTTTCGACCGCCACACGGCCGACCGTCATGAAGATCGGACGGGCAAGGCCGAAGGGTTTTTCCGACTTTTCGCGTGGGTGAAAATGGGCAGTGTCGATGCCGCGGCTCCAGAGGCAGAGATTGTTGATCCCACGCGCTGAAAGCTCCCGGCGCAGGCTCTCGGTCGCCACCATGCAGGCGCCGCCGCGATTGTGGAACCAGCGGACAAATGCATAGAGCCAGGAGAGTGGTACGGGCAGGCGGGCAGCCACATATTCCGGGAAGCGCGTGTGATAGGTCGTGGAGAAGGGGCGCTTGTTGCGGATGCACCAGTGGCGCGCCATCAGGCCGAGCGGGCCTTCAGTCGCGATATGCACATAGTCCGGCTGCTGGGCTTCGATCATCCGGCCGATGCGGCCGGGTGAGGCGAGGGACAGCCGGATCTCCGGATAGGTTGGCATCGGAATGCTGCGGAAGGGCTCGGGCGTGATCATCGAGACCTCGACGCCCAGCTTCTTCAGCTCGCGATTGGTGGTCTCTATGGATCGGACGACCCCGTTCACCTGCGGGTGCCAGGCATCGGTCACGATGGTCAGTTTCGGCATGGCGCGTCCGCCCTCATCCGAACGGCCGCCGGAGCGGCGATTCTGCTTCACAAGCTCTTGACGCCTTATCGGAGCGGAACATTACAGCTTGATGTCAGTCCGGGGACGGCACCCCGTTTGACATTGCCGGCACAAGTCGGTTGCCTAGGGGCCGACGCCCATCGAGATCGATTCCCGCCGAAGGACCCGCCCCATGACCAAAGCTCCCGCCAAGGCCGCCCACGCCAAAACTGCCGACTGGTGGCGGGGTGCGGTGATCTACCAGGTCTATCCGCGCTCCTTCCAGGATACGGATGGCGATGGCATCGGCGACATCAAGGGCATCATCCAGCGGCTGCCTTACATCGCAGCCCTGGGCGTGGATGCGATCTGGCTCTCGCCCTTTTTCACCTCGCCGCAGGCCGACATGGGCTATGACGTCTCGGACTATTGCGACGTCGACCCGATGTTCGGCTCGCTCAACGACTTCGATGCGATGATGAAAGAGGCCAAGCGTCTCGGCCTCAAGGTGATCATCGACCAGGTGATCTCACACACCTCCGACCAGCATCCCTGGTTCAAAGAAAGCCGGGCAAGCCGCGACAATGCCAAGGCCGACTGGTTCGTCTGGGCCGCCGCCAAGCCCGATGGCACGGCGCCGAACAACTGGCTCTCCGTCTTCGGCGGCCCCGCCTGGGAGTGGGACGGGGTGCGCAAGCAATATTACATGCACAACTTCCTCGCCTCGCAGCCGGATCTCAACTTCCACAATCGCGAGGTTCAGGACGCCGTGCTCGATGCGGTGAAGTTCTGGCTCGATCGCGGCGTCGACGGCTTCCGTCTCGATACGGTCAATTACTATTTCCACGACAAGGAGCTGCGGGACAATCCACCCCATGCGCCTGACAGCGACGATGCCGGGCTCGATGCGCCCGATGTCAATCCCTATGGCATGCAGAGCCATCTCTACGACAAGACCCAGCCGGAGAATATCGAGTTTCTGAAGCGCTTCCGGGCGCTGCTTGACCAGTATCCTGATCGTACGACGGTGGGCGAAGTCGGTGACGGTGCGCGCTCTCTAAAGACGGTGGCTGCCTACACGTCCGGTGGCGACAAGCTGCATATGTGCTACACCTTCGACCTGCTTGGGCCGGACTTCACGCCGAGCCATATCCGCCACTGCGTCGAGAGTTTTCAGAAACAGGTGAAGGATGGCTGGGTCTGCTGGGCCTTTTCCAACCATGATGTGACGCGGCATGTGAGCCGCTTCGTCCAGCAGCCGCAGGAACGCGAAGCCGTTGCCCGACTGGCGATCTCGGTGCTCTCGACCCTGCGCGGCTCGATCTGCCTCTATCAGGGCGAGGAACTTGGGCTGCCCGAAGCTGAGCTTTCCTTTGAGGATCTGCGCGACCCCTATGGCATTCGCTTCTGGCCAGCCTTCAAGGGGCGTGACGGGTGCCGAACTCCAATGGTCTGGGACACGGCCAAGGACCAAGCCGGCTTCTCGACGGCAAAGCCCTGGCTGCCGGTGTCGGCTGAGCATCAGGCGCTGGCCGTGGATGCGCAGGAAGCCGACGCGGCTTCGGTGCTTGCCCACTACCGGGCGACACTTGCCTTCCGCAAAGCGCATCCGGCGCTTGTTGACGGCGATATGGAGTTCCTGGCGACCAATGAGGACGTGCTCGCCTTTACCCGTTCCAAGGGTGATGAAAGGCTGCTCTTCGTCTTCAATCTCCGTCGCGGCCCGCAGGAGATCTCGGTTCCGGCAGGCCTGAAGGTCAAGGAAAGCATCGTGATGCCGGGTCTCTCCGGACGGCAGGTGGGAAGCGAAATCCATCTCGGGCCGCTCGACGGCTTCTGCGCGCGGCTGTGACCTGATGACGGCGCTGGCTGCGAGGTTTGCAACGGCGGACGATCTCGGCGCCTGGGCGGGGCTGCGCCACCAGCTCTGGCCCCATCTCTCCCTGGAAGAGCACCAGGCAGAGATCGTCGACGCGCTGTCGCTGTCGCAGTCGGAGAGGCTGATCGCCTTTCTATGCGTGACACCTGATGGGACTGCGGTCGGGCTTGCGGAGGCGAGTATCCGCTCCGACTATGTCAATGGCTGCGAAACCTCGCCGGTCGCCTTTCTCGAAGGCATCGTGGTTGATCCCGCAACGCGGCGGCAGGGCGTTGCCGGCTTGCTGGTTGCGGCCGTCAGCGACTGGGCCCGGTCAAAAGGCTTGAGCGAACTCGCCTCGGATGCGGATGTCGACAACACTGTGTCGCACGCCATGCATGCGGCACTAGGTTTCGAGGAAACGCAGCGGGTCGTTTATTTCCGAAGGACGCTCTGACGCCTCACATGCCGTCGTCTGGAATGTTCAGCACATGGCCGCAGGCTTTGCAGTGCACGGCATCTGCGTCGTGGCGCTGCAGCCCGCATTCGGGGCAGGGAAAGCTCACCTTGTAGGGCCGGACGATCGCCTGGGCGAGGCGCACGAAGAGCGAGATGCCGATGATCATCGTGACGATCGAGGTCAGCTTGCCCGAGATGCCCGGCAGCGTGATGTCGCCGAAACCTGTCGTCGTGACCGTGGCGACGGTGAAATAGAGCGCATCGATGAAGCCGGTGCCGGCATCTTCGGCATAGAAGAAGAAGGTGTAAACGAAGCCCGTCACCAGGAAGAGGAAGACGAAGAGATTGATGAAGGCAGTGACGACATCCGTCTGCTCCTTCAGGCCGAGCCGGTTCAGCATCAGTTTGAAGACCGGCCGCTGTGCCACCGCCCAGATGCGCGCAACGCGCAGGAAGGCGAAGTTGAACAGGAGATGCGGGAAGAGCAGCGTGCCGAGCACGAAGAGGTCGATCCAGGTCATCGGCCGCAGCAGAAAACCGCGCGTCGTGCGCGATGCGCCCCATTGGGCCAGCATCTCGACCGCAATCCACGCGGCGATGGCGTAGTCGAGGATGAGATGGCTCGGCCGGTCACGGATATAGGGCCCGGCGAGGAAAAAGCCGATGATCGCGAGATCGATCACCATCAGTGCGAACTGGAAGCGGATGGCAGCGGTGTCGCGGCCGTAATAGAGCCGGGCGAGGTGCTGGCGGAGGGTTTTGGATGGAGTGCTTTCAGTCTGGGATGCCATAGAGCCTCGTCAGTCGTGGTGGCGGCATTGCGGGATGACCAGTGTCTGGACTTCGTCCTTGCCGACAACGGCGTAGATCCACCGGTGTTCCTGAGTGATGCGGCGAGACCACATGCCCTTGAGCGTGCCCCGTAATGGCTCCGGCTCGCCTATGCCCTCTGCCAATCCTCACCCGATCAGGCAGAATTTGTCGACATCGACCATGCCCTTGTCGGAAATCTTCAAATGCGGAATGACCGGCAGAGGCAGGAAGGCGACTTGCAGGAAGGGTTCTTCGAGAGTCGTTCCAAGGGCATAGGCCGCTTTTCTCAAGTGATGCAGTGTGTCGCGCACGCTTTCATAGGGCTCGAGGCTCATCAGGCCGGCGACGGGGAGCGGGATCTCGCCGGTCACCTTACCGTCTTCCACCACGACGAAGCCGCCCTTGATCTCACCGAGCCGGTTAGCCGCAGCCGCCATGTCCTCTTCGGAGACGCCAACGACGCAGATGTTGTGGCTGTCGTGCCCGACGGTCGAGGCGATCGCGCCCTTCTTCAGGCCGAAACCCTGGACGAAGCCGTTGGCATGGTTGCCGTTCTTGCCGTGCCGCTCGATGACGGCGACCTTGATGATATCGTTTTCGAGATCGACCGATGTCTGGTTGCCCGAGGTCGGCAAGCGGAAGCGACGATGCTCGGTGATGATCTTGCCGGGCATGACGCCGATCACGGGCGTTTCGCCTTCTGCCACCGGCACGCCGAAATCGGCAGTCTTCACGATGCGCGCCTTGACGCTGTCGAGGCCGACGGGGGCGACCGGCTTGCGGGTAGCGAAGAGTTCGTCGGTCACGCGGCGACCGGCTGCGAAGACCATCTCGGCCTTGCAGTTTTCAAGGTTATCCACGACGACGAGATCGGCCCGCCAGCCGGGCGCCACGAGCCCACGGTCCCTTAACCCAAAGGCACGGGCGGCCGATATCGAAGCGGCGCGGTAGACGGCGAGCGGCTCGACGCCGTTCCGGATCGCCTCGCGGATCAGATAGTCGAGATGGCCCTGTTCGGCGATGTCGAGTGGATTGCGGTCATCGGTGCAGAGCGCGAGGAAGGGCGAGAGCCGCTCGGTCAGGATCGGCATCAACGCGTGCAGGTCCTTTGACACCGAACCCTCGCGTACCAGGATGTGCATGCCCTTGCGGATCTTCTCCATGGCTTCGGCGGCCGTCGTGCATTCATGGTCGGTGCGGATACGGGCGGAGAGATAGCCGTTCAGATCCCGGCCCGACAGAAGCGGCGAATGGCCGTCAATATGGCCGTCCTGGAAGGACTCGAGCTTGGCCATGCAGATCGGATCCTTGTAGATCACGCCGGGGAAATTCATGAATTCGGCAAGGCCGATGACCTTGGGATGATGACGGAACGGCAGGAGCCGCTCGATCGGCAGATCGGCGCCGGAGGTTTCCAGATGCGTCGCCGGCACGCAGGAGGAGAGCTGGACGCGGATGTCCATGATCGTCTGCTCGGCCGAGTCGAGGAAGAACTGGATGCCTTCGGTGCCAAGCACATTGGCGATCTCGTGCGGATCGCAGATGACGGTCGTCACGCCATAGGGCAAAACGCAACGGTCGAATTCATGCGGAGTGACCAGCGAACTCTCGATATGCAAATGCGTGTCGATGAAGCCCGGCACGACGATCTTGCCGGTGATGTCGATGATCTCTCGGCCCTCGTAATTCTCCACTGTGCCGACAATCGTTTCGCCACAGATCGCGATGTCGGACGCCACAAGCTCGCCCGTAACCAGATCGAAGAACCGCCCACCTTTCAGAACGATATCCGCCAGCTCGCGGCCGGTCCCCTGATCGATGCGGCGTTCGAGGTCGGTCATGCGGCGTCTCCGATTCTGTGTGCAGTGCAGTAGTCTACCGCCTTGCAGCTTAAGGGGAAATGGGCTGCTCAGCCTGTAATCGCGACCTCAAAACCGAAGCGCATTGCCTCTCCAGCGGCCAGCGCCACCGTATAGGGTCGCTCGACGAGCTCTGCGGTACCGCCGGCATGGGCCGCCATGCCGTGCCAGGGCTCGACGCAGAGGAAGGGGGCGCCGGGCTTCTGCCAGAGCGCGATATTGGGGAGGTTCTCGAAGGTGAAATGGAGGGAGGGGCCACCATCGGCGCCGAAGGTTAGGGCGTTGCCGGCGCCTTCCGGGAAGATCAGGGCGTCGTTGTCGAACAGGCTGTGGGCGAGCTCCAGCCGTCCCGCCTTGAGGGGTGAGGTCGGCAGCGTCTCGCCGATCAGGCCGCCTTTGAGCTGGATCACTCCGGGTTCAGCGCCGTTGTCGAGGGTGACGTGGTGAGGCTTGCCTTCCGCACCTGGCAGCGGCCAGAGGAAGGCCGGATGGAAGCCGATGCCGAAGGCCAGCAGCGTATTGCCGGTGTTTTCGACCGTCGCCGTCACCGAGAGGCGGCGTTCTTCAAGGCGATGCTCCAGCGTCAGCCGGAAGTCGAAGGGATAGACCGCGCGGGTCTCGTCGGTGGAAACCAGTTCGTGGCGACAGGAGGCAGCAGTCTGCTCGACGATTGCGAATTCACGGCGGCGGGCAATGCCGTGCTGGGCCATGGGATAGGTCTTGCCGCTGACCGCCAAAATGTCCCCCGGCGCCTTGCCGACGATCGGAAAGAGTATCGGCGAGCGCCCCGTCCACCATGCGGCATCGCCATTCCAAAGCCAGTCGCGGCCATCCGCCGTCTTCAGCGACTGCATCTCCGCGCCGAGCGTCGAGACTTCAACGGCGAGCTCCGAATTTGCAATGCGAATCGTCTGGGTCATGGGTCATCCTCGTCTGTTTGTCTGCAGTCTAGAGTGATTGCCGGCAAAGTGCGACGCGGATGTGTCGACGCGCAGGTTCACCGCGCATGTGGATTGCCGTTTCAGATGATCAGGGTGCGGTCGCCGAAGGGCGTGCCCTCGTCGAAATTCTGGGTGCCGATGCGTTCGCTTTCGCCTGAGAAGCGCAGCTCCTCGTCTCCGCTGTCGGGCGCATCTTCGGGCTCTGTTCCCTCACGGGATGCCAGCGCGTGCGCGTTGCCGTCATCTTCAGGGGGCGATCCATGCTCGCGCCGCTCCTCCGCGGCATGCTCACGTCGCTCCTCGATGTCGTGGTTGATCTGCGACTGGCGCGCAGCGACCCAGGCATTGTCGGCGTCCGAGCCAATGTTCAGGGTGTGACTGACGGCTGTCGGGGAGGTGGCGTCACTGCGGGAAATGCGGCTGATCCGTTCGACCATTGATGTCTCCTGACGAGACCGGTCCGGGGTCCGGTGTCGACAACTTGATGTCATCGACACGGCACCGGCGGACTGTTGCACTTCATCGACCTCACCGGGTGGGCTTCATGCTCAGCGGTTGCAGTCGTGCGACTGTCACAGCTTACATGGGGTGTTTTCCCCTGGGTTCAAGCGATTGCCGCCGGGGCCACCCGGGATAGTGGCAATGCTCACCCCTTCGTCTTCGCCACCACCGGCTCTACAGGTAGCCCTCGATCCCGCCATGCGGTGAAGCCGCCTTCGAGATGGCAGACATTTTCAAGCCCCATCTCCAGGGCGGTCTTGGTGGCGAGCGCCGAGCGCCAGCCGCTGGCGCAGTAGAAGAGGAAGAGCTTGTCTTCGGCGAAAACAGACTTGTGATAGGGGCTTTCCGGATCGATCCAGAATTCGAGCATGCCGCGCGGGCAGGAAAAGGTCCCTGCTATCGTGCCTTCCCGCTCTCGCTCGCGTGGGTCGCGCAGATCGACGAACACGACATTGTCGCGGCCGTGGAGGCGGGCGGCCTCGGCCACATCCACCGCCTCGACCATCGCCTCGGCTTCCGCCAGCAAGTCCTTGTAACCCTTCTTCATCATCGATCCTCGCTTCGGCTCTGCAAGCTTCTCCATCCTATTCCTTCTATTCGGTCTGTCACGACCTGCCTTTGTCGAAAGGACGCTTTGTCCCATTGAAGCGATGGGTCCGAAAGCCTAGCTTCGAACCATGGACGCCAAAACCGACACCGCCGGCCCGATCATTCTCTTTGATGCCGAATGCATCCTCTGCTCGGCCAATGCGCAATTCGTTCTGTCAAACGACCGTGAGAAGCGCTTTCGTCTCGCATCGATGCAGGGTGAGGTTGGCTCTGCCCTCTACCGCCGCTTCGGCATTGATCCCAAAAATCCGGACAGCATCATCGTGGTCGATGGCGAGCATATGCTGCGCGACAGCGATGCGGTTCTCTCGATCTATGGCGGTCTCGGCTGGCCCTGGAAGGCGCTCACCGTCTTCCGGCTGATACCGCGTGCAATCCGCGATCCGCTCTATCTGCTGATCGCGCGCAATCGCTACCGGATTTTTGGCAAGCGCCAGAGCTGCTGGTTGCCCGCGCCGGAATATCGCGATCGGCTGCTGTAGGGCCTGGCTGAAACTTTCCCCGTCTGCCGCCGTTGAGAACTCCATGAAACACGCAATCGTCACAGGTGGCGCCGGCCTCATCGGCGCAGAACTGTGCACCGCCCTTCAGATGGCGGATTATGAGGTGGCATCCTTCGACATCCGCCAGGCGCCGGCCGGCATACGCTCGGTTCTCTGCGATGTCTCGGACGAGGCAGCCGTTGAAGCAGGCTTTGCCGAACTCGGCTGGGAGAGCCTCGATCTACTCGTCAACAATGCCGGCATCGCCAGCCGCGATTTCGGGCCGATCACCGATCTCTCGCTCGACCAGTGGCGCATGGTGACCGACAGCCACCTGACTGCCGCCTTTCTGATGACACGCGCTGCCGTGCCGCTGATGGGCGAGGGGGCCTCGATCGTCAACATGCTCTCCACCCGCGCCTTCATGTCGGAAAAGAATACGGAAGCCTATGCAGCGTCGAAGGGGGGTCTCTTCGGGTTGACCCATGCGCTTGCCGTCAGTCTCGGTCCGAAGATCCGGGTGAACGGCATTGCCGCCGGCTGGATCAGTCGCGATACGGATCTGAGACCGGAAGACCACGCCCAGCACCCGGTTGGCCGCGTGGGCCGCCCGGAGGATGTCGCCAAGGCCGTGCTCTATCTGGCCAGCGCCGGCTTCGTGACTGGTGAGGTGCTGACGCTTGATGGCGGCATGTCGCGGACGATGATCTATGCGGAGTAATTTAAGGCCTCCCTCATCCTGAGGTGCCTGCGTCAGCAGGCCTCGAAGGATCCAGGCCCAGGCCCCACTACCCGCCCTCGTCCTTCGAGGGTCGCTTCGCTCCCACCTCAGGATGAGGGCTGATCGTCCCCACCTTCCGCACAAACAAAAAAGGCGACCCTTGCGGGCCGCCTTCTCAATCTTTGCGACTACCGAGCCTTACTCAGCCGAAACCGTCTTGCCGGCTTCCCACTTGTAGACGGCGAAGCTCTGCGAGGTCAGGTCGCCGGTTTCGCCATAGGTCAGCTTGCCGATGGCGGTCGGGATTTCCGAGCCGTCCTTGAGGGCGACGGCCACGGCTTCCGCGTCGTCGGTGCTGCCGGCCTTGGCGATGCCGGCGGCGATGACTTCGACGGCGGCATAGGTGTTCAGCGTGAAGGCTTCTGCCGGGATGTTCTTGGCGGCGAGCGCGTCGACAGCGGCCTTGCTGTCGGCATTTTTCAGGGCATTGCTAGCATTGGTGAAGATCGTGCCTTCGGCAGCGTCGCCACCGATCGTGACGTATTCGTTGTTCGACAGGCCGTCACCGGCGATGAGCTGGGCAGACAGACCTGCATCCTTCATCTGGCGGACCATCAGGCCGGCTTCCGGATGGTAGCCGCCGAAATAGATGACTTCGACGCCTTCCGACTTCAGACGGGTGATGAGCGCGCCGAAATCCTTTTCGCCTGCGGTCAGCGAATCCTTGAAGACTTCGGTGACGCCACCGGCGTTCAAGGCTGCCTTGAAGGCATCGGCGAGACCCTTGCCGTACTGGCCCTTGTCGTCGAGGATGGCGATCTTCTTGTCCTTGTAAGCGCCGAGTACGAACTTGGCGGCAACATCGGCCTGCTGGTCGTCACGGCCGCAAGTGCGCAGAACGGTCGTGAGGCCGCGGGCAGTGAGATCAGGTGCGGTCGCGGTCGGGGTGACCATCAGCACGCCGTTTTCGGCGAGAACGCTGGAGGCGGGGACAGCGACGCCCGAGGTGACGGGGCCGACCACGAAGCGCACGCCTTCACCGACGAGTTGGTTGGCGGCGGATACGCCCTGCTTTGGTTCACCTGCGTCATCAGCGATCTTCAGGCTCACCTGTTCGCCGTTGATGCCACCCTTCTTGTTGATTTCTTCAACGGCGGTTTCGGCGCCGTTCTTGATCTGCGCGCCGACGGCCGCCAGCGGGCCGGTCAGCGGCGCCATCAGGCCGAGCACGATTTCGGCACGGGCAGCGGGGGCGGTGGCGATCAGTGCTGCAAGGGCCGCACTGGCGAGAAGTTGAAATTTCATGTCCTGCTCCTTGGGTCGGCGCGACCGATCTCTGTCGATTTGAACGCCATTCGGGTTCTTTTGTTGCTCCCCGGCATGGCTTTAGCCAAAAACGAAGGGCAGCAAAAGACCCGAAGCTGTGGTGCGCGAAGACGCCACAGCTTTGTCGGAGCGGTTTGATAGATGTTTAGGCGATAAGCTCAGACGGTCAGCACGCGTCCGCCGACGCCGTCTTCCGCCTCGAAACCAGCCTTGGCAGCAGCGGCATCCTGCTCGCGGCGCAAGGCGAGTTCCGCCATGGCGATCTGCTGCAGCTCGAAGAGATCATTGCTGATCTGCGCACGGCGGGCAGCGAGACGCGCTTCGTCGGCGCGGGCGGCTGCATGGACTGCCGGTTCGACGGGAGCCGGCGTGGCTGACATTTGGGGGGACGCTTCTTTACCGAACATGCGCTTGAAGAGGTCGACCACGGATTTCCTCCCGGGACCTGATCCGCTTGCGGCCTTCGCGACGTGATGTCGGTGATGACGGTTGCGGATGTGCCTGTGTCGTCGGTCGGGCCTTTCGCGGTCATCTGCGCCAGGATCGAACGTGCGATTCTCTCGACAATAAGGGAAGCCTAATCGGTCGACAAGCGAGGCCGGTGCGCATGGTCAGCTTCGCGCAAGCTACGAAAAAGGCGGCCGGTGAGGGCCGCCTTTCTCTGTGAGCCGAGGCTCGGTTCAGATGTTGCGCTCGAGAACCTTGCGCAGCTTGTCGAAGAGCTCGTCGATCTGCTCCGTGGTGATGATCAGCGGCGGCGAGAGCGCGATGATGTCGCCGGTGGTGCGGATCAAGAGGCCGTCGTTATAGGCTTCGAGGAAGGCGTTGAAGGCGCGCTTGGTCGGTTCGCCGTCGATCGGTTTCAGCTCGATTGCGCCGATCAGGCCGAGGTTGCGGATGTCGATGACGTTGGGGCAATCGCGCATAGAATGCAGCTTCTCTTCCCAGTAGGGCGCGATTTCAGCCGCACGGGTCAAGAGGTTCTCGTCGCGATAGGTGTCGAGCGTGCCGAGAGCCGCGGCAGAGGCAATCGGGTTGCCGGAATAGGTGTAGCCATGGAAGAACTCGATCATGTGATCGGGGCCCTGCATGAAGGCGTCGTGGATTTCGGCGGTGACAAAGACCGCACCCATCGGGATGACGCCGTTGGTCAGGCCCTTGGCTGTGACCATGATGTCGGGCTTCACATCGAAATACTGCGAAGCGAAGGGGGCGCCGAGGCGGCCGAAACCGGTGATGACTTCATCGAAGATCAACAGGATGCCGTGCTTGGTGCAGATCTCGCGCAGGCGCTGGAGATAGCCCTTCGGCGGTATCAGGACGCCGGTAGAGCCGGAGACCGGCTCGACGATGACGGCGGCGATGGTCGATGCGTCATGCAGGGTGACGATGCGTTCCAGCTCGTCGGCCAGATCGCCGCCATGCTCGGGCATGCCCTTGGTGAAGGCGTTCTTGGCCGGCAGGTGGGTGTGCGGCATGTGATCGACGCCGGTCAGCAGCGTGCCGAACATCTTGCGGTTGGAGACAATGCCGCCGACCGAGATGCCGCCGAAATTGACGCCGTGATAGCCGCGTTCGCGACCGATGAGGCGTGTGCGCGAGCCCTGTCCCTTCACGCGCTGATAGGCGAGCGCGACCTTGAGCGCCGTCTCGACCGATTCCGAGCCGGAATTGGTGTAGAGCACATGGGCCATGTTGTCGGGGGCGATGTCGATCAGGCGGTTCGCCAGTTCAAAGGCCTTGGGATGGCCGAGCTGGAAGGCCGGGGCGTAGTCGAGTTCACCTGCCTGTTCGCGGATCGCTTCGGTGATCAGCGGGCGGCAGTGACCGGCGTTCACACACCAGAGGCCGGCAGTGCCGTCGAGCACCTGGCGGCCGTCATGGGTGGTGTAGTGCATGTCCTTGGCGCCGACGAAGAGGCGCGGCTCCTTCTTGTACTGGCGGTTCGCTGTGAACGGCATCCAGAAGGCGCGCAGGTCGTTCGGCGTGGAATTCAGGCGGTTAGACATCGTGTTCTCCATGGCCCTTTGGTCGCGGGCGGCCATTCTCCCGGCTGTCGGCGCAGGCGCCGAGATCTGTTGAATGCGCCGTCACGTTAGCAGGGACCAAAGCACGGTCAAGCCATGGCCGGGGCCGCATCAACAAAGGTCATGGATTGCTAAGTTCCGGTGATGGGAGGCGCTGTCGCGCGGCAGGACCGATGCGGCTTCATCCGCAGGTCACGAAAAAGCCCCGGAGGCATTGGCCGTCCGGGGCTTTGAAAATTGCCGTGCATCAAAAGCTCCACCCGCGGTTGCGAGTGTTCGCCGATCGCTCCCCACCTTCGATCGTCACGCCTTTGGGAGCGCTGTCATCAGGCGGCAGATTTGCTCGCTGCCGGAGGGCAATAGATGCTTTCCAGCGTGGAAAGGATCTTGATCACCGACTCGGAGGTCGAGGAATAGTAGATGGTCTGGGCGTCACGACGCGTCTTGACCAGCTTCTGTGCGCGAAGCTTGGACAGATGCTGCGACAGAGCCGACTGGCTCAGGCCCACCTGGGTCGCCAGAACGCCGACAGGAACCTCTCCCTCAACGAGGCTGCAGAGGATCATCAGTCGCTTCGGGTTTGCCATGGCGGAGAGCAAACCGGCTGCGACAGTCGATTGTTCGGACAATGCTTTTGTTTTCATCTCACTTCAACTTTCCTTGGTCGAGTGCCGTGGGGGAGTGGCAGTCGTTGAAAAATCCATGACTTAACTGGAAATCAAACTCTACCAGCATCATCAAAATTGTATATGCCTAAATTTAAGGTACTGCGTATACTCATTTAGGTAACTCTAATAGCAGATCTTCTGTTTTTGTGATGGGCGTCACAAATTCATGTCGAATGAGCAAGTCTTTGAAAACAATGTCCAATCCATGCGAATCAATGGCGGAAATGCGCCATCCGCCCTCTGTCGCCCCATAAATTGTCATAGCGATATGTGATGCGAGATCGGGATGGAGACCCCCTAAATCTCGCAGTCGCGCTTCCTCGTCCCCGAGCAAATCATCGTCCATTCTCGGTATGAAAAAGTCGGCACTGCTCAAATGGTAGGCACGCCCGAAGCCGCCATTGAGGCTCGCCCGTTCTGGGTTCAATCGGAAGAAGCGGAAGTCCGGAAAATCGATATAGAGCTGCGACTTGGGGTGGCGGGCAAGGAAGCGGCTCCGCAGTCTCATATGGGTCGGCGAGTCGCGCTCGACGCTTTCGGCCGTGCATTGCAGCGTCAGGCGGGGATGGGCAAGCGGGTCGCCCTTGGCCGGTTCGCCGGTCAGCAGCGAAGCGCGGGGGTCGGCGAGAAGGGCGGTCGTGTGGGCCGAGAGACCGGAGACGAGGATCACGGCTGCACCATCGGTGTCCGTGCCCAGCAGGACGCGGCTGACAAAGGGAAAGCCCGTCTCGGGCTCGATCACCCCGATCGCCGCAAAACGCGCGCCGCGCAGCAAAATGCGCGCCTGTCGGCGCGCATCGTCGTCCGTGTCCCTGATAACCTGGGGCTTGTCGTTCATGTCCGTCTCCCGCATGCGTCTGTCTTCGATGCGGGGCCCAGGCCGTCACGCCTTGCGGCGGTGCTTCGTCAGTCCGCTCACCACATCCTGAGCGTCGATGGTGCCGATGACGACGCCATTGTCAACGACGCCGATCGTCCCTGGCTGCCGTGCCAGAGCATCCAGCACGTCGACCAGCGGTGTGCGCGGTGCCGTCGTGCCGGTCACTTGGCCCTGTTCGCCGCTGACGCCGGGGCGCATGACGTCGGAGGCGATCAGCATGTTGATCGGGTTCATGTTCTGAACGAAATCCGCGACATACTGGTTCGTCGGGTTCTGGACGATCTCCTGCGGGGTGCCGCACTGGATGATGCGCCCGCCTTCCATGATGGCGATGCGATTGCCGATTCGGAAGGCTTCGTCGAGATCGTGGCTGACGAAGAGGATGGTCTTCTTCAGGCGGGCCTGGAATTCCAGCAACTCGTCCTGCAGGCGTGTGCGGATAAGCGGGTCGAGCGCCGAGAAGGGCTCGTCCATCAGAAGGATCGGGGCGCCGGTCGCAAAGGCGCGGGCAAGGCCGACGCGCTGTTGCATGCCGCCCGACAGTTCATTTACACGGCGCTCGGCCCATTTCGACAGATTGACCAGCTCAAGCTGGGCTGCCACCCGTTCCTTGCGCTCGGGTTCCGGAACGCCCGCGAGCTCAAGGCCGAAACCGACATTGTCGGCAACCGTGCGCCAGGGCAGGAGCCCGAATTGCTGGAAGACCATGGAGACGGTGTGCATGCGCAGATCGCGCAGCACCTGGGCGGACGCCTTGTAAGGATCGACATAGCCGCTTTCGGTGCGAACGCTGACATTGCCGCGAACGACAGGGGCGAGCGCATTGACGGCGCGCAGGAGCGTCGACTTGCCGGAGCCGGACAGGCCCATGAGGACGAGGATCTCGCCTTCCTTGACCGCAAGCGAGGCCTTGGCCACGCCGAGGACGAGGCCGGTTTCAGCGCCGATCTCATCGCGGGTCTTGCCCTGGTCGACCATATCGAGCGCGCGTTGCGGGTTGTCGCCGAAGACGATGTCGACATTGTCGAAGATGACGGCGTCGGTCATGTGTCTTCTCCGGGAATGCGGAAGATCCGGTCAAGGATGATGGCGAGGATGACGATGCAGAGACCTGCCTCGAAGCCTCGGGCGATGTTGACGGTGTTGAGTGCGCGGACGACCGGCACGCCGAGGCCGCTTGCGCCGACCAGTGCCGCGATGACGACCATCGACAGCGAGAGCATGATGGTCTGGGTGAGGCCCGCCATGATCTGAGGCGTGGCAAAGGGCAGCTCCACCTTGCGCAGCACCTGCATCGGCGTTGCGCCGAAGGCGACGGCGGCTTCCACCAGCGAAGGCGGGGTGGAGATGATGCCGAGGCGGGTCAGGCGGATCGGGGCTGCGATCGCAAAGATCACGGTCGCGATCAGGCCGGGCACCATGCCGAGACCGAAGAGGATGAGCGCCGGAATGAGGTAGACGAATGTCGGGATCGTCTGCATCAGGTCAAGCACGGGCCGCACGGCTGCATAGAGCCAGGGGCGGCGGGCACAAGCAATGCCGATCGGCACGCCGATGACCATGCAGACCCCGGTCGCGGCAAGCACAAGTGCCAGAGTCTCCATCGTTTCCTTCCAGTAGCCCTGGTTGTAGATCAGGAGCAGGCCGAGGAAGGTGAAGACGGTGACGCCAAGAGAGCGGCGCATCACCCAGGCGATCAGCGAGAACACCAGGATCATGAACAGCGGGTAGAAGGCTTCCACCGTCGTTCCCTTGAGAAAGGGCGCCTGCAGCACGAAGAGCATGGCGTTGATGGAAGCGCTCAATATGGTCGCGATGAAATCGAATACAAAATCGACATTGGCCGTCAGCCAATCGACGAAACTTTTCGACAAGGGCCCGATGGGCAGCTTGTTGTCGGTCAGAAAATCCATTGATGTCCCCGATTGGCCACAGGTTTAATGCCTGGGAGGCCGCGCGACCGGATCCCCCTTCCGGTCGCGCGGTTCCACGATCGATGGACAGGGATCAGAGGCCGAGGGCCGTCTTCACCGCTGCGAGGCTGTCGCCGCCATCCTTGGTGGTGACGCCGGCGAGCCAGGGCTCGACAGCAGCCGGATTGGCCTTCAGCCAGTCGCTTGCTGCCACTTCGGCATCCTGGCCGTCATTGAGGATCTTGCCCATGATCTCGTTCTCCATGGCGAGCGAGAACTTGAGGTTCGTCACGAACTTGCCGACGTTCGGGCATTCGGTCGTGTAGCCGGCGCGTGTGTTGGTGAAGATGGTCGCGCCGCCGAAGTTTGCGCCGAAGACATCGTCGCCGCCCGACAGATAAGTCAGCTTGAAGTTGGCGTTCATCGGATGCGGTTCCCAGCCGAGGAAGACGACGGGCGTGCCATCCTTTTCAGCGCGGGCGACCTGGGCGAGCATGCCCTGTTCGGAGGATTCGACGACTTCGAAATCGCCGAGCTCGAACTTGTTGCCGTCGATCATGTCGAGGATCAGGCGGTTGCCGTCATTGCCCGGCTCGATGCCGTAGATCTTGCCTTCGAGCGCATCCTTGTTCTTGGCGATGTCGGCGAAGTCCTTGATGCCGAGTTCGGCGCCCTTGGCATTGGTGGCGAGCGTATACTTCGCGCCTTCGAGGTTCGGTCCGAAGATATCGACCGACTTTTCTTCGCGGTAAGGGGCGATGTCGGCTTCCATCGTCGGCATCCAGTTGCCGAGGAAGACGTCGATGTCCTTGTTCTTCAGCGAGGAATAGGTGACCGGGACGGAGAGGACCGTGGTCGTCGGCTCGTAGCCAAGAGCCTTCAGGATGACGGTGGCAGTCGCCGTGGTCGCGGTGATGTCGGTCCAGCCGACGTCGGAGAAGCGCACGGTCGAGCAGCTCTCGGCTTCCTGGGCAGAGAGAGGCACCGCGCTGATCGCGATCAGCGAAACGGCGGCGACGAGTGTTCGGCGACAAGAGGTACGATACGTCATTTGCAGGCTCCCGGTTTTTTATGATGTTCCCAAGTCAACATTCAATACCGGAGAAATGCAAGGATGCCCGCGCGTTTGCGTCGCAGGAGCGGCCCTGTTTGCGACCTGATCACCTTTCTGCGCAGGGGACGGGCGCATTTCAAAAAAAAGTCCGGGATCTTGATGCGCGTCAAAGTGTTGGATTGTGTGCCGTGCAAATTGGTGATGCGATGAATGCGGCGCCTCCGCGCCCGCTGTTTGGATACAGGAGTTCCGATGAAGACGTCTTCCCTGGTCATGTTGCTCGCCCTTGCCGCAGCACCGTTTCCCGCCTTTGCCGATGGTGATCCGGTTGCCGGCGCCAAGGCCTTCAAGGCCTGTCAGGCCTGTCACATCGCGACCGAAGCCAAGAACAAGGTTGGCCCGACGCTGCAGGGCGTCGTCGGTCGCCCGGTCGCTTCGATCGCCGACTACAAATATTCGCCTGCCATGACCGAATTCGGTGCCGGCAAGGTTTGGGACGAAGCTACCCTATCTGCCTATCTCAAGGCCCCCAAGGCCGTCGTGAAAGGCACCAAGATGGCCTATGCCGGCGTCAAGAAGGACGATGATCTCGCCAACATCATCGCTTATCTCAAGGACCCGGCTGCCAGCGGCCAGTGATCCCGGCACAACTCCCCGATGCGGCAGCCGTTTCGCGGCTGTCGCATTTCTCTGATAGCGCCTCTTGTGTGGGGCTCGCGACCATCCATATCGGATAATGGCGATTGCTCCTGTGCGCTGCGATACTTTCCCGCACCGGGAAACGCGCTATGGTGGTAGGCAACGATTCCGGCGCGCCGCCGGCATGAGGGACAGGGAGACAACATGGCGACTTTGCAATCCTTCGACAGCGAGATCGAGAAGACGCGCAAGATCGTGTCGGAGATGCGCGGCAAGATCGAACAGTCTGGTGTGGTGCTGGATACGCTCGCCAAGAGCGATTCCAAGCTCGTTGGCCAGGACTTCGATATCGAGAATGCCCGGATCTCGGATGTGCTGAACCAGCAGAAGGTGATGGAGGCGAACATCGCCGACCTGATCATCGGTCTGGAAGACGCGACCAATGTCTTTGGTGCCGAGTTCGAAAGCATGAAGAGCCTGACCGGCATGGAAAAGTTCATCGGGATCTTTTCCAAGCAAAAGGCGCAGAGCATGCGCACCGAGCGCGTCCGCAACATGTCGCTTGCCGGCAATCTGCAGGAATTGCTCGCGAAGTCCGACAGCATCGTCGGCATCCTGAAGGAACAGAAGACGGTTCTCGAAGAGCGCTACAAGACCTCCGAGGCGAGCCTCGTGCAGGTGATCGAGCGGCGCAAGCAGACGATCGCCAATCTGGAGGAGACTCAGAAGCGCATCGAAACGCTCAATCCGGCGCTGCTCGACATCGAAAACAAGATCGCTGCTTCGACAGACACGTCGGAACGCACGGATCTCGAAGCCGAACGCTCGAAGCTTGCGACCGACTACAATCAGGCGCAGGCCCGCGAGCAGGAGCTGCTTGCCGAAAGCCAGACGCTGGAACGCTACACCTCGATGTTCCAGACCTTCGTCGACAGCTTGAACAACCAGATCGCGGCGCAGAACACGCTGATCAACAAGCTGACAATTGATACCGAGCAGCGCATCGTTCTCTACAAGGCGCTGGAAGATTCGTTGAAGACAGCTGCCCAGCAGGAGGTCGCCCACCGGATCAACACGCTCGGTTCGCAGGTCGATACGGCGGCAGAAGAAACGATGGCCGGCATCGGTGCCGCCGCCCAGCGGCATATCGGCGATCTCTTGGAACTGCACGAGAAGAACATGCTCTCGACGCAGGACATCCAGCGCCGCAAGAAGCTGGCCGACGAGGCCTTCGCGCGGCGCTTCCAGTCGGTTCTCGACAAGCACAATGCGGCCAACTACGTGAAGCCTTGATCGTGCCCATGACGTGGACGCGGCCATCAGGCCGCGTGCCGCTCTTGCGGTGCGCGGTCCTGTCGATGGGGGGAGGGGCATGAACGTCGTCGATCGCAACAGTGCCGTGACGCACTATTTCACCACCATGGTCTCGGCGCTCTCGGGGCTCGAGCAGTTCTTCGGCCAGTCCGATCGCCGCTTCGCCGAGAAGGGGCCGCCGACGCTGCATCTGCTGCCTTATCTCGATCGCCTGCGGAACTCCTTTACCTCCTGGCAGAACCGCATCGGCTTTACCGGGCAGTTCAAGATCGCGCAGGCCGAGAGCGGCTTTCCGATCTTCCAGAACGTGCTGGAGCTGGAAAACGATCGGGCGGGAGCCGCATCCAGACTTTCCACCATCCCTGATGTCGGCAAGCTGCGCGCCGAGATGGTCGATTTCATCCTGCGACAGAAGGAATTCCCAGCGGCGCTGCAGCAGCAGATCGCCGAGCGGCTTTATCTGGAGCAGGTCCAGGCAGGCGAGATCTTCTCGCCCTTCGTTTTGCCGACCACCGTTGCCGTCAGCGTCAATCCGCAGTCCCGCCGCCCCTCCTATCTCGTCAGCTGGGCCGCCTTCGACGGCGTGAGCACGCTGCCGATGATCTATCTGGCGACGATCGAGGATTCCTCGGAAAACGTCACGAAGATCCTGGTGACCGAAGACGGCAAGCTCAACGACGAAGTCGATATCCCGCTTCCGGTCGGCGGTCTGCTCAATCCGGAGCTTGCCCGCACATTCGACGATTTCTGCGCCAAGAACTCGGCTTACTCCCTGACGCCGGCCACCATCGCGACCAACATGGACCGCGATTTTCCGACTTTGCATCCTAAGTCGATCCGGCGTGTGGTGCTCGGGCCGCTCTATTCCACGGGGCTTACCCAGAATTCCGGCCGCGTGACCGAGATCCTCGACCGGGTGCGCAAGCCTGAGAACGCCTGGGTGATGACCTGGACCGTGCAGGAGGTGTTCTCCAAGCGCGAGCAACCGGCGGTCAAGGGCTTCTTTTCGTCCACGCCGGCCACCCAGGAATTCCACATCGAGACGCATGATCTTGAAGCCGCGCGCATGGGTGTCTCGACCTACGAGAAGCACGCGCTGGTGCCGCATGACGCTTATCAGGCGCTCTATGCCGCCGGCGAGATCAAGCCGATCTTCGGCAATTTCAAGGTGCATGTGATTTCCGGCAACCAGGTCGTGAGTGAGGTCTGAGCATGAGTGAATTGACGGCAGGGCTGACGACGCTGCGTGAAGAAGACATCGCCAAGCATATGGCTGTCGCCCAGGGACTGGTCACACGCGTCGTGGTGCTCGATCAGGGCGAGGGCGCATCCGGTGCCCCGATCGCCGGCACGGGACGCCGGTTCGTCTCGACGGTCTCGACCGGCTCGGTGCGCCGGACCCGAGAGATCGAGCTTTCCAAGACCATCCAGGCGACCGGCACTGCCGATCCGCTGCTGACGCCTGCCCAGCACACCGTGCTCTACCGCGTAAGGCGCGGTGCGCAGGTGGCGCTTGCGATATCGGATGTTTTTGCCAGGCAGAGCGAGCTTGAGCCCTTGCAGGCCCGCAACATCAGCGCGCCGCTGCAGGGCGAGGAAGCCGCCCGCTTTAAGGCGCTGCTCGCCTCGCAGGCCTATGTCGCGGCCTTTGCGTTTGCCGCTTATCTCAAGTCCACGGTCTCAGGCGAGGGCGAGCAGCTGGACGGCATCCGCGAGCCGGACTTCCTGTTCGACACGGCCCAGGATGCCTTGAAGAGCATGGTCGCCGGCATCGATACGGCGGTAAAGGGGGCGGGTGATGACGCGACGCTGATCGGCCGGGTCCGCGGACTTGCCGATCTCGCGCTCGACGGGCTTCTCACCCGCAAGGCCCGCTTCGAGCATCTCGGTATTTTCGAAAACGCCCATATCCGCGTCGATCAGGACGATTTCACCCTCGATGGTTTCGACGGCGTGCCTGGCGTCAAGTCGAAGCCGCTGTCGATGAGCTTCAAGAAGCCCGAAGAGATCATCGGCAACCACATTGCCAAGTATCAGGCGCTGAAGCTCGCCAAGATGCTGATGGCCTATGACTTCGATCGGCAGATGAACCCCTTTGTCGATCTCGGCGGCTTCCTCTTCACCTTCATCGGTGACGGCATGCCGGGCACAGGCAAGACGATCCTGATCCAGATGCTGGCAGGGCTGCTCAACGACTACTGCAAGATGGCGGGTTATGCCTTCCACTACGAGAATTTCGGCGTCGACCAGATCTCGTCCTATCAGGGCAAGTCGGGTCAGAACTGCAAAAGCTTCGTCAACAACGTGCTCAACCCGCGCGTTATCGGCTTCGGCACAATCGACGATGTCGACCAGGTTACGGCCAAGCGCTCCGACGACCGTGCGTCAGCGGGTCAGCATGAGGTGACAGCCGTCCTGATGGAAAGCTTTGCTGGTGCCTCGACTGTGGTGCGCGGCAATGCCACCTTCGGCATGTTCTCCAACTACCCGGAGAATGTCGACGATGCACTGCGCCAGCGCGCAGGCGCTCGTTGGCTGGTCGACGGGCCGCAGACCCGCGAGGATTACATCGACATCTTCTCGCTGCTGGTCGGCAAGAACCATCAGATCCCGCAGGGCGAGCACCAGCTGTTCGCCGGCCAGGAGATCCAGAAGGCGGTCAGTCGCTCCTATGGCGAGCATGACCGCCCGAAGGAAGACGGGCTCGTGGCCGTCTGGGAACGCTACGAGAAGGCCGAGGGCAAAATCGAGACGCTGGCCGATGTCGGTGCCTATCTGCATGCGATCAAGCTCGCCGAACCGCGGTTTACCGGCCGCGCCATCAAGAACATCACCGATGCGATCAAGATGCGGGCGATGGATGTCGAACTGCCCGACGCCTGGTTCGAAAAGCCCGACGCTTTTGTCCACAAGAGCTACGACGAGAAGAAGGCGATGATATCGGAGCTGCGCGGCCCGGTGACGATGGCGATGATCTGCCAAGAGATCAACCGCTACGCGGACAGCGAATTCCGCTACGCCGACAAGTCTGACGATGCGGCGGTTACGGAGATCATCCGACGCGAGCGGCAGCGCGAGCGGGCGATCGGAGAGATCGAGCGGATGAAGGGGGAGGGGAATTGGTGATCAGTAACCCTGAGGAGTGTTGTTAATTCGCTGATGGCGAATATTCTTGCCGGTCTGAGACGGGGACGTTATCATGGCTAAGCAGATAAACTACACCAAAGAAGCGCGTCGGACGCTGTCGCGTATCCCTGTTAACGAACGACGGCGCATCCTGCTTAAGATTGAACAGTATGCTGAGGATCCCCGGTCTCAAGCCAATAATGTGGTCAAGCTGCAAGATCGTCCGGGTTACCGACTGCGTGTCGGAGACTGGCGGGTCATCTTCGATGAGTTTGATAACATTCTTGAGGTTGAGAAGATCGGAAGTCGCGGCAGTATCTACTGAAGGAACTGTTAGATGGGTGTGACACGTTTCATGACACCGAACGGCGAGGAGATGGTCGTTCTGGCACGGGCTGACTACGAAGCCTTGGTCGAGGCGTTCGAGATGCGGGAAGATATCGCCGCCTACGATCGCATAAAACAGAACATTGCGCGTGGCGAGGAAGAGCTGATGCCGGCTGAGTATGTCAACCGGATGTCTGAGGGAGAGCACCCGATCCGGGTCTGGCGTGACTTTCGGAAGCTTTCGGCCAAAGAGCTGGCTAGCGCTGCCGGGATCAGTGCGACTTACCTGTCGGAGATGGAGTCGCACAAGAAGGAGGGCAGCATCTCCGTCCTGAAGAAGATCGCGAGGGTGCTGAAGGTTGATCTCGACGAACTCGTCGTTTGGAATGAGCAAGACGAGGAGCCTGTCGCATAGCATGAACCGCCTCCTCGAAGCCGAACTCATCTATGGCCGCCTGCTTCCCATTCGGGAGCCGCATCTCGTGGCGCGCTACAACAAGGCGCTCGTCGCCTTTGGTCTGCCGGCGACTAAGCTCACCGAATTCAACATCGACATCACCGGTTTTTCGCCGCAGGTGGCGGCGGAGCTCGGCGATCCCGATTATCTCGACCCGCTCAAGGTCAACCGCCGCTTCATCATCCTGACCCCGGAACAGGACAACCTGCCCGTGGTGCATACGAGCTTTTCCAACACCGCCGGCCTGATGCACGAATTCTTCGCGGCCAATGCCCGCGCCATCCATGCCATTACGCTCAAGGACACGCTCTATGGCGAGATCGAGGACAGCGTCTCCGAGGTGAAGACGCTCGACGATCTGCTGTCGATCAACGAGGTGAAGTTCAAGGTCCTCTCGGCGGAAGACCTGCTCGGCAAGGCGGGGCAGCTTCGGCAGCTGTGCGATGCGCTGGTGACGAGCCCGGATGCCTGGCGCGACGACGCGATGCTGGAGCGCATGGTATCGCTGGCGAAAGAGACCGGCGACATCCGGCAGAATACGCTGGTGCCGGACAAACTCGTCTTCCGCCATGACGCGTTCTGGGCCGATCATTTCGGCGGCGTCTTCGTCTTTGTCGACGAGAAGATCACCACGGTCATCTGCGATCCGGATGCCCCCGGTTTCCGCCGTTCGCGGCCCTGGCAGGTGAGCTATATCTCGATCCATGACGGGGCACAGGTCGGCGACTTCCTGGCGCGCACGAACCGTCTCGAGCTGCCGCGGGCGAGCTGGGTCGAGAGTTCGGGTCTGTTTGCCCACCGGCTGGAAATGGCGCTGCTGTCGGTGGCGGCCACCCTCGATCCGGTCCCGGATCTCGCCCGCATCGACGCGGTCTGGATGCAGACCTTCCTGCATCGCAATGCCAAGGCGATCAATGAATGCGGGGTCTATCCGCTGCTGCAGGAAGCGCTCAGGACCCTGGCGCGCACCGGAAACCTCAGGATGGCGGATATCGATCCGAAGCTCCGGCTCTGGCTCGTGCGCGCCGAGCCAGGCCATGCCGACCAGTGGCTGACCAACCGGTTGATCGCGCATCTGACGGCAGACGATTTCGTCTCGCGATTCGTCTTCGACAAGCAGGGCTTCTACCGGGCCTATGACCAGTATCCGGAAGCCTATCGCGATTATGTTGTATCCCGCCTGTCCGACACTTATCTGAAGGACAAGGCAGCCTTCCGCAAACGCCTCTATGGACTAGGAGATGACCATGCTTGACCCGATCATCGCGTTCTTCCAGCGCGTCTTTGCCGCCATCGGGCGCGGCATCGGCATGGTGGTCGCGTGGTTTCTCTGGCCCTTCCTTGCCGCCCATGGCTGGTATCGTGACCGCAGCTGGATCATCAAGGGGCCGATCCTCGCCGTTCTGGTGCTGCTGGTAATCTTCTATGGCCAGTTCATCTATCGCACCCAGGTCTGGTATGCCTTCGATCCGGCCTTCGTCCAAGCCTACAAGTTCGAGGAACGTACGGTGCCAGCCGGAACCGCGCTGCCCGGCGAGGCCAACCGCTGCCAGGATTCGGCTGTGGTGATGATCAGTGCCGCGCTCACCGACCAGAACGTCAATCAGAACGTCTGGATCTCCTCGACACTACTCTACAAGCTGGGTCTGTTCGGGATCGACTGGGACAACACGCCCTTCATGGACAACAAGGCCTCGTTCCAGCGTGGCGTGAACCAGGTCGTGCGCCGTACCGGCATCCAGCTCGCCGACAATCTCGGTCGCGTGCGCGGCACCTCGGGCATCAACAACGACCTCCAGGACGCGCGCGGCAATATCCAGTTCGACGAGAGCACCTGGTACTTCGGCACCGACCCCTTTGGCTTCAAGACGCCGACCCCGAGCTACTACCGGGCGGCGGTCGAAAGCTGGAACCGCTTCAACACCTCGCTTGCCAGCTGTGACGCGATCTTCGACACCCGTTCCGACAACCTGCTCCAGCTCCTGGACGGCATGGCGAGTGATCTCGGCAATACCTCCGATATCCTGCGCCGCCGCTCGGAAGAGTTCAATGCTGGCTGGTTCGACACGCGCGCCGACGACCGTTTCTGGTTCGCCTATGGCCAGCTCTATGCCCAGTACGCGCTGCTGCAGGCAACCCGCGCCGATTTCAGCGGCGTCATCCGCGAGCGTAACCTGACTGCCATCTGGACCGAGATGGAACGCCAGCTGCAGGGCGCGCTGCGCATCCAGCCGGCGATCATTTCCAATGGCAGCGAGGACGGCTGGATCATGCCGACCCATCTCGCGACCATGGGTTTCTACATCCTGCGGGTGCGCTCCAACATGGTGGAAATCCAGTCCATCCTCGATCGCTGATACCTCCCTCATCGCTCGCCCGCAGCTCCTGCTGCCGGGCGAGCGCAGGTTGTCGCTCCTGTTTCACGCTCAACTATCTCGCTCACATCCGCTTGCTGCCACTCGTGAAATGCGCTAAAGATTTCTTGAGGTACGTACCTCATTGTGCGCTCGCAAGGCTTACGATCGCCGACGCGGGGCAGGCGCGATGAGGCGTGTCAACGATGCGTGGGAGGCGCCGTCATGTCGATATTTGAACTTCAGCCGGATTTTCTGATCAAGGACGCGGGTTCGCTCCGCAGTCTTTACGAGCCGACCCATGCGCTGGCTTTGCAGAAGCAACGCCATACGCTGGGTCCGAACGCTCAGGCCTTCATCCGCCGTTCGCCGTTTCTGTGCATCGGCACGCAGGGGAACGAGGGCAGGGCGGATGTCAGTCCGCGGGGCGATGCGGCGGGCTTCGTCCGTATTCTCGATGACAGTACATTGGCCATTCCGGACCGACCGGGCAACAATCGGCTCGATACGCTCGACAATATCATCGCCAATCCATCGGTCGGACTGCTGTTTCTGATCCCGGGATATGACGAGACATTGCGCGTCAACGGGCAAGCCCGGCTGACGACGCAGCGGGATCTGCTGGAGGAGATGGCGGTCGGGGATAGGCTTCCGAAACTCGCCATTGTGGTCGAGGTTGACGAGGTTTTCCTGCACTGCGCCAAGGCATTCCGGCGCTCGCATCTCTGGGATCCGGGAAGCAGGCAGGATCGCAGCGAGATGCCGTCCCTGATGCAGATGATCCTCGATGATACCACAGGTGCGCCTGATGACCCCGAGGCGATGACGCGGATGGACGAGAATCTCGAGGTCGCCTACCGCCAGACGATGTACTGAGGCGTCGTCCGCCTCAGCTGATGATCTTCATCCTGATGGCCTTGGCCACAAGCTGGGTGCGGTTGACGCAGTCCAGCTTGCGGATGGCATTGGTCATGTAGGCGTTGACCGTGTGGTCGGAGAGCGACAGGATCTGGCCGATCTCCAGCGAGGTCTTGCCCTGGGCGGTCCAGCGGACCACTTCCAGTTCGCGTGCAGACAGGACATTGGTGTTTGTCGCCGTGCGGCGCAAGCGATCGAAGACATCGAAGGCCTGGATGCTCAGCATCGACAGTTCGTTGATCTCCGCCATGTTCAGCATGCCGCGGTCGCCGTCATAACGCACCACGAAGCGGCTGCCGTCGACGGAATTCATCGAGAAGAGAATGCCCGAAATCAGCCGGAATTTGCGCATCAGCGCGGCGAATTCGGGTGGGCAATCGAAGCTTGGCGTCTGGCCGTCGGAGCCGATCGTCCACTGGTTGTGCATGATCGACTTGCTGATGTGCGGCACTGTCGGGCACTGCCGCAGAAATTCCAGCCGGTCGAACTCACGGCAATACTCTGTCGGCAGGGTCGTTTCACGCACCAATGGCCCGAGAAGCCTGTCGTGCGAGGTCGGTGCTGCCGCCAAGGTCACATAGTCGAGGCCGTATTCGCGCGTCGCTCGTGACCAGCAATCCATCAAATCGGCGCGGTTCTGACAGCCCCCGATGTCCTGGCTCAAGAGCGTCTGTCGTTCTGACAACATTTTATCAATTTCGAAAGTTGACAACAAATCGGAAGTTTATGACCAATATATCAGTGCGGTCGAAAAGCTAGCAGTTTTTCGGGGCTTGTCACTATTAATATGACTAATGTCTGACCTCTGCCGATCAAAATGGCATTTGCCTATTATCGTGATCTTCATACGGGCAAAGCCGAGACCGCCTTCACTTCTTCCATCACGGCATAGGTGTGTGTTTCGCGCACGCCGGGCAGAGGCAGAATCACTTCCGACAGGAATTGCCGGTAGGCTTCCATGCCAGCCACCCGCGCCTTGACCAGATAATCGAAGCCGCCGGCCACCATATGGCATTCCATCACATCGTCCGATCGCTTCACCGCTGCCGCAAAGGTGTCGAAGACATCGGCCGTCGTGCGGTCTAGCTTCACTTCGATGAACACCAGGAGGTTGCGGCCGAGCTTTTGCGGTGAGAGCATGGCCATGTAGCCGGTGATGTAGCCCTCCCGCGTCAGCCGACGAACCCGCTCGGCGGTCGCGGTGGCCGACAGGTTCACGCGTTCGGCGAGCTCGATATTGGTCAGCCGGCCTTCGGCCTGCAAGGCGCGCAGGATCTTGCGGTCGAGGCGGTCGATTTCCTTGCTCATTCTCTACCAAACTCCAGTTCTGTAGTGAATATGCCAGAAAATTGAATGAAGAATAGCGAGAAAATTGGCAAACCCGAAGATATGTTGCGGATACCACGGAGGTGACAATGATCAAGCCAGCCACGACAGATTTTCCGCGTTTCGAAGCCCCCTATGCCGGCGACGACGACCAGTTCATGCGCCATTTTGCGTCACGCCTGACGCTCTCGGAGAGCCAGAACGGCGCCATCGACCGCCGCGCCACGACCTATATCGATGCCATCAGGAATAACTCCGGCTCGATCGGTGGCGTTGAGGATTTTCTGCGCGAATATGGGCTGTCGACCCGTGAAGGTCTGGCGCTGATGGTGCTGGCAGAGGCGCTCTTGCGCGTGCCTGACGCACTGACGCAGGACCGCCTCATCGAGGACAAGCTGAAAGAGGGTGGCTGGAGCGAACATGAGGCGCATGGCGACAGCTGGTTCGTCTCGGCCTCGGCCTGGGCGCTTGGGCTGTCTGCCCGCGTCATCCGTCCCGGCGAAACGCCTGAGGGCGTCATGCGCGGCCTCGTGAAGCGTCTTGGCTTGCCCACGGTCCGCTCCGCTACCAAGCAGGCGATGCGCTTCCTTGGCCATCACTTCGTGCTGGGTGAAACCATCAAGGACGCGCTGTCGCGTGCGGCCAAGAGCGAAGAGCGCGGCTATCGCCACTCCTTCGACATGCTGGGCGAGGGCGCCCGCACGGCAGAAGACGCCAAGCGCTACTTCCAGTCCTATGCGAGCGCCATCGAGGCGATCGGCGCGCATATGGCCAAGTTCGGCAAGAGCCAACAGTTGCCAAACCGCATGGGCATCTCGGTCAAGCTCTCGGCTCTGCATCCGCGTTATCTTGCAACCCATCGCGACCGCGTCATGCGCGAGCTGGTGCCTGATCTCCTGAAGCTTGCGCAGATGGCCAAGACGCATCAGCTTAACTTTACCGTCGATGCCGAAGAGGCGGACCGCCTTGAGCTCTCGCTCGACGTGATCGCTGCCGTCTTTGCAGATCCGTCGCTATCAGGCTGGGACGGTTTTGGACTCGCCATCCAGGCCTATCAGAAGCGCGCGCCGCAGGTGATCGACTACATCGACACCCTCTGCCAGCAATATGGTCGCCGGATGATGGTGCGCCTGGTCAAGGGTGCCTATTGGGATACGGAAGTGAAGCGCGCCCAGGAGCGTGGTCTCGACGACTACCCGGTCTGGACCCGCAAGCCTGCGACCGATCTTTCCTATCTGCATTGCGCGGCCAAGCTGATGGAGAAGCGCGCACGCATCTTCCCGCAGTTTGCGACCCACAATGCGCTCACCGTCTCGACGATCATCGAGCTGGCCGGCACTGACCGCACGGGCTTCGAATTCCAGCGCCTGCATGGCATGGGCGAGGCACTCTACGACACGCTTCTCTCCGGCAATGACCGCATCGCCTGCCGCATTTATGCGCCTGTCGGCGGATACCGCGATCTGCTGGCCTATCTCGTCCGTCGTCTGCTTGAAAATGGCGCGAACTCGTCATTCGTCGCTGTTGCCGGCGACAAGAATATTCCGGTTTCGGCGCTGCTCGAGCGTCCGACGGAAAAGCTCGGCCTCGGCAATGGCCAGAGCGCCCGCCACAGCCAGATCCCGATGCCCTTGGGGCTCTACGGCGACCGCAAGAACAGCGCCGGCTTCGAATTCGGCCATCGCGATAATCTGGATCAGCTGATGGCCCGCATTGGCCAGCCGCTGGCCGAGATCGCGGCTCATCCGCTGGTGCCGGGTGCGACCGGCGCCACGAGTGAAGAGCCGGTGCTCTCGCCTGCGGATCGTTCCCGCAAGGTTGGCACCGTGCGCAACGCGACGCCCGCTGATGTCGATCGTGCCTTTGCCGCTGGCCGAAAGGGCTTTGCCGGCTGGTCGCGCCTGCCCATCGAGGAGCGTGCTGCCACCCTCGACAAAATGGCCGACTTGATGGAAGCCGATCGCGACCGGCTTCTGTCGCTTCTGGCGCTCGAGGCCGGCAAGACGCTGGATGATGGCGTGGCCGAAATCCGTGAGGCTGTCGATTTCTGCCGCTACTATGCCGACCAGGCCCGCCGCCAGTTCGGTGAGGCTGAGGTCATGCCCGGCCCGACCGGTGAACTCAACCGTCTCTCCTGGCGCGGCCGTGGCGTCTTCGCCTGCATCTCGCCGTGGAATTTCCCGCTGGCGATCTTCCTCGGTCAGGTCTCCGCTGCCCTCGTCGCCGGCAATGCCGTCGTCGCCAAGCCTGCACCCCAGACGCCGCTGATCGCATTTGAGGCTGTGAAGCTCTTCCACAAGGCGGGTGTGCCCGAGGATGTGCTGATGCTGCTGCCCGGTGCCGGCGATGTCGGTGCCGCGATCGCAGCGCATCCGAAGCTCGCTGGCATTGCCTTTACCGGCTCGACGGTGACCGCCCAGGCGATCAACCGGACGCTCGCCGCCAAGGACGGCCCGATCGTGCCGCTGATTGCCGAAACCGGTGGTCTCAACGCCATGATCGTCGATGCCACAGCACTTGCCGAACAGGTCGCCGACGATGTCGTGCTTTCCGCCTTCCGCTCGGCTGGCCAGCGCTGCTCGGCGCTCCGCATCCTTTATCTGCAGGAAGACATTGCAGACGGCATGCTGGAGATGATCGAGGGGGCGGCGCGTGAGCTGAACCTCGGCAACCCGCTCGAGATCACCACGGATATCGGCCCTGTCATCGACGAGAAGCAGAAGGCGATGCTCGAGGCTCATATCGCCGAGATGAAGCGGAGCCAGAAGGTGCGCTACGCCGGCAAGGTGCCCACGACCGGCAATTTCTTCGCCCCGCATATCGTCGAGCTCGACCGCCCCGAGGCGCTGACCAAGGAGATCTTCGGCCCCGTGCTCCATGTCGTGCGCTGGAAGGCCAAGGCCCTCGACCAGGTCATCGCTTCGATCGATGCCACCGGCTACGGGCTGACGCTTGGCGTGCACAGCCGCATTGAGGCGACGATCCGCACGGTCACGGAAGCGCTCGACACCGGCAACATCTATGTGAACCGCAACATGATCGGCGCCGTTGTCGGCACCCAGCCCTTTGGTGGTTCCGGCATGTCCGGTACCGGCTTCAAGGCGGGTGGTCCGGCTTACCTCAGCCGGTTTGCCGTGGAGCAGGTGATCTCGGTGAATACGGCCGCTGCCGGTGGCAATGCCAGCCTGATTGCGATTGGCGAGGGGTGAGGGGAGTTCCACCTCCCCCTTGAGGGGGGAGGTCGCCGCGAAGCGGCGGGTGGGGGTGAACAACACCACGAGTTCGATGATAGTGGCTGGGGGCTAGCTACCAGCCGTCACCCCACCCCGGAGCTTCGCTCCGACCCTCCCGCTCAAGGGGAGGGTGATCGGCCTCAGATCTTGTCGGCGTCGCTGCTCTTCTTCTTGCCGTTCATCATCACCTCCAGATAACCCAGCATCACGGCCGAGACGACGAAGGCGAGGTGGATCAGCGTCAGCCACATCAGCTTGCCGTCGGTATACTGGTTGGCGTTGAGGAAGACCTGCAGCAGGTGGATCGAGGAGATGGCGACGATCGAGGAGGCGACCTTGATCTTCAGGCTGCCGGCATCGAGCTTGCCAAGGAAGGAAACCTGGTCATCGGCTTCGTCGAAACGGCTGACAAAGTTCTCGTAGCCGGAGATCATTACCATGACGATCAGGCTCGCCACCAAAGCCGCGTCAATCAGCGCCAGCATCGCGAGGATCATCTCGAAGTCTTCATAGACGAAGACATTCTGGGCGATCTTCAGAAATTTGTAGCCGAAAGACAGCGCATAGACGGCCAGCGCTGCGACCAGGCCGAGATAGAAGGCCACCAGGATCCAGCGGCTCGACAGGATGATTTTCTCGATCAGCAGTTCCAGCGATTTCATCAAGGCGTCCTCTCGGGTGCAATTGTTGCAGCGCAAATATTACATCGTTGCCTTCTCAGGCAAGAGGTCGATTTCAGCGGCATGTCGGTTTTGGGCAAATCTGTTTCGCTGTGAATAAAGTCGGCCTACCTGCTTGCCAGTTGGGCCGCGCCGTCCGATCCTCCGGCCAACAGAAGGCAGGGGGAACCATGACCGTAGCATCCGACATCGATATCGCCCGTGCGGCGTCCAAGCGCCCGATCCAGGAGATCGGCTGCAAGCTCGGCATTCCCTCCGAAAGCCTCATTCCCTATGGCCATGACAAGGCGAAGATCTCGGCTCCGTTCATCCAGTCGCTCGCCGACCGGCCGGACGGCAAGCTGATCCTTGTCACCGCCATCAACCCGACACCGGCAGGCGAGGGCAAGACGACAACCACGGTCGGGCTCGGCGATGGCTTGAACCGGATCGGCAAAAAGGCCGTGATCTGCATTCGCGAACCTTCGCTCGGGCCCTGTTTCGGCGTGAAGGGCGGGGCGGCTGGCGGCGGCTACGCGCAGGTCGTGCCGATGGAAGACATCAACCTTCATTTCACCGGCGATTTCCATGCCATCACCTCGGCGCATAATCTGCTCTCGGCGCTTATCGACAATCACATCTACTGGGGGAATGAACTGGAGATCGACACGCGCCGCATCACCTGGCGGCGGGTGATGGACATGAACGATCGGGCGCTACGCCAGATCGTCACCTCGCTCGGTGGCGCCTCGAACGGTTTCCCGCGCGAGGCCGGCTTCGACATCACGGTTGCGTCTGAGGTCATGGCGATCCTTTGTCTCGCGACCGATCTCGACGATCTGGAGCGGCGGCTGGGCGCGATCATCGTCGGCTACCGGCGCGACAAGACACCGGTCTTTGCCCGCGACCTCAAGGCTGACGGCGCCATGGCCGTGCTGCTCAAGGAGGCGCTTCAGCCGAACCTCGTGCAGACGCTCGAAAACAATCCGGCGCTGGTGCATGGCGGCCCCTTCGCCAACATCGCCCATGGCTGCAATTCGGTGATCGCGACGAAGACGGCGCTCAAGCTCGGCGACTATGTCGTGACCGAAGCCGGATTTGGTGCGGATCTCGGGGCTGAAAAGTTCTTCGACATCAAATGCCGGAAGGCTGGCCTCAAACCTTCCGCCGTCGTCATCGTCGCAACGGTCCGGGCGCTGAAGATGAATGGCGGTGTCGCCAAGGAGGATCTCTCCCGCGAGGATGTCGCCGCCGTCGAGCGTGGCGCTGTGAACCTCGCGCGGCATCTGGAAAACCTCGCCAAGTTCGGCGTGCCGGCCGTCGTTGCCATCAACCATTTCACCAGCGATACAAACGCTGAGATTGCCGCCGTCAAGGCGGTTGCCAAGGGGTTCGGCGCCGAGGCTGTGCTGTGCCGACACTGGGCGGATGGCTCCGCCGGCATCACGGATCTTGCAGAGGCCGTGGTGCGGATCGCCGACAGCCCGTCCAGCTTCCATCCGCTATATCCGGATGCCATGCCGCTCTTTTCCAAGATCGAGCGGGTTGCCGCCGAGATCTATCGGGCTGGCGAGGTGACGGCCGACAAGGCGGTGCGCGAGCAACTCGCCGACTGGGAACGCCAGGGATATGGCGATCTCCCGGTTTGCATCGCGAAGACGCAGTATTCCTTCTCCACCGATCCCACCCTGCGCGGCGCACCTGAGGGCCATGCCGTGCATGTGCGGGAAGTCCGGCTTTCCGCCGGTGCCGGTTTCATCGTGGCGATCACCGGCGAGATCATGACCATGCCGGGCCTTCCGCGTGTGCCATCCTCCGAGCGTATCCGCCTCGATGCGCAAGGGGCGATCGAGGGACTGTTCTAGCCTCCGGAAACTAACGGGTATTTGTGATATTTCCGCCACGGTGACGCAGATCACAATTCATGATTAAAAGAATCATGTTTTATATGTTGACTCAGATAATCATGTTTTATACGGCGTGATTACGGCGGAAATTTCAGCTCCGCCCCGATTTTGACGCAATCACGTTCGGCCAGCCTGCACCTCAACCCCGGGTGCGGGATCAGTTTCTGCTGGCCTTTTGAAAGGACATTCGCATGGGCCCCCGGTCTCTCCGCCCCCTCCTGCTTGCCTGCACGGCTCTTGTGGCCAGCTCTGCCATCCTTCCCGCCCACGCTCAGAACGCCACGACGGCGACGACGACCACGGGCGACGAGACGCAGCTGCAGACGATCGTGGTCAAGGGCAAACGGGTGAAGGCAGGCTCGGTGGCCGATACGCCGCTGGCGACGGAAACGACGGCGGATACGATCCGGGAAAAGGAGATCAAGGATCTGAGTGATCTCGGCAGCACGACGGAAGCTGGTGTCGATTTCATCAAGGCGAAGCCAGGCCGGACCGGCGGTTTGTTCATCCGCGGCCTCACCGGGGCCCGCATCGCCGTCCTGGTCGACGAGATCCCGGTTCCGTTCCTGCAGAGCATCGCCCGCACCGGGTCCAGCTCGCCGACGACAGGTATCAACGGTCAGCCAGATAGCTTCGACGTGGATTCTTTGGCCGGCCTTGATGTTCTCCGTGGTGCGGATTCCAGCAAGGTAGGTTCGGGCGCACTCGGTGGCGCGCTCGCCGCACGCACGCTGGAGCCAGAGGATGCGATCGGCGAAGGCCGCGATTGGGGTGGTGTTGCCAAGACCGGTTACGATAGCGAAGACAAGAGCTTCAGCAATTCCGTGGCCATCGCCAAGCGGGTTGAGAATACCTCCGTGCTGTTCCAGGGCTCTTACACGCGTGGTCACGAGACGGATAACCAGGGGGCTGCGGATATCTACGGGAGCTCGCGCACAGAGCCCAATCCGATGGACTTCGTCCGCAACAACCTGCTTTTCAAGTTCCGGCAGAAGCTCGAGGGTGGGCATACGATCGGTCTGACGGCAGAGCGTTATGACTATACGAGCGACAGCAATCTGAAGACGCTGCAGTCCTCCACCTTTACCACAGGCACCGCAGCCTCAACCTTCCGATCGGATGCCTATTTCGGCTGGGATGATGTCAAGCGTGAACGCGTGTCCCTTGACTATGCCTATGAGGCGCCGTCCACCGACACCCTCGTCCAGGCGGCCAGCCTCCGCCTCTATTGGCAGCAGCTCACCAAGGACGCCGGCTCGTCCGGTCTGCGCAATAGCGGAACGCAATATCTGCGCGGCAACGAAGCCCAGGAAGACGACTTCGGGCTCATCGGCTCGCTGGTCTCCGAGTTTGATACGGGAAGCCTGAGCCATCAGCTCCGGCTACGTGGCAACGCCACAATATTCGATACCCACCAGTATATCTCCGTCTTCCCCGCCTCGACGACAGTCGTCTCTCAGTCCGATGCGCCGGATGTCGACGGGACCACGATCGGGTTTTCGGTCGAAGACCAGATCAGCTTTGGCGACAGCGGTTTCTCTCTGACACCGGGCATCCGTTTCGACTTCCATGACTATGAGCCACAGGAATCCGCAGCCTATAGCGGCAACACCGGATACACTGCCTTTGGTCTTCCGAAGTCGTTCAGCGACAGCAATTTCTCACCGAAGCTGCTTGCCGAATACCAGGTCACGGAGAGCGTGGGTGTCTTCGCTCAGTGGGCGATGGCCTATCGTGCTCCGACCGTAGACGAGCTCTACGGCAACTTCACCAATACGCTGGGCGGCTATGCCAGCATCGGCAACGCCGACCTTGAGGCAGAAACCGGACACGGGTTTGAAGTCGGCGCGAAGTGGAATACGGGCGACTTCAATGGCGGCGTGACCCTGTTCCACAATATGTATGATAACTTCATCAACAACGTGACCCGCGTCGGCGTCTCTCCGCAGCCGGCAAGCCTCTTTACCTACGAGAACGTCCGCGACGCGCGGATCTCCGGTGCCGAGATCAAGGCGCGCAAGGACTTTGCCAACGGCTTCTTTACCGAGGGCTCCATTGCCGTCGCCTATGGCGAATATGGTGACACGAACAAGCGACTGCGCAGCGTGGCGCCGCTCAAGGCTATTCTGGGTCTTGGCTATGAGCAGGAAACCTGGGGTGCGCAATTGACGGGCATCTTCTCTGCCGCGATGCCGGATGACCATGTCGCCACCACTTTCGATGCGCCGGGTTATGGCATCTTCAACGTTTCCGGTTGGTGGGAGCCGGAAGCCGTCAAGGGACTTCGGATCCAGGCTGGCGTCTACAACATCTTCGACAAGACCTACTGGAATGCTGTGGGCGTTGAATCGGTAAACCCGAATTCGGCAAGCTCGGCCAATCAGCCGGTTGCCTTTTATTCGGAAGCCGGCACGACCTTCAAAATCTCGCTCACCCAGAAGTTCTAACCCACCCCCTCTTCACCGCCTGCGGCGGCGTCCTATCCGGGCGCCGCCGTTTTTCGTTCACCGGCAATACCGAAACCCGCTCTTCCGCTCGATCACATCCAGATGCATGTGATCCTGATGTGTCGCGTCGCTGCCGGGTGACAGCACCGTCGTGAAATACAGGCAGGCGAGGGCGTTGAAGGCTCGTTGGAAAGCCGCTTCCGTCGTGCCGTCGTCTTGCCTTGCGATCATCACGGGCATCTTTTCATCGCCGAAGCTCAAGCCTGCGATGTCGAGGGCGTTGCCATAGGCGTGCTCGGAAATCTTGCCGTCGTCGGCGCTGTTGCGGTTGCGGCAGACGTAACCTGACGCCTGGCTGACGCCCGAGAGCTTTGGCTTGTCCGGAAAGGCACGGGCCGCTGCCGGGATCAGCATGTCCCGGGTCATTCGGGCAAGGCTCAGCGCCGTCTCGCAGCGAAGGGTGGCTTCTGGCTCCAGGGCCACCTCGGGCAGGATGCGGCGAACGGTGATCGGGTTAGCGATGCCACAGCCGAATTCTCCGTCGATTGTCTTTTCCTGACTGAAATCAGCGCCAATCGCCTTCAGGTCCTTCAGGCAGAGCGCCAGGTCTTCCTGCGTTTCCGCGACCGGAGCGGGGTCGGGAGGCGCCGGCGGTATTGCGGCCTCTGGTTTCGCCGGGCTTTCCTTCACGTCGGCTTCGGGATCACGGCTCGGTGTCTCAGATTTCGCTTCTGGTTTCTCCGCGTCCGACGGCGCCGGATCCGCCTTGTCGCGCGGGTCCGCCAAGGGTTTCGGAGCGTTGTCGGAGGGCAGGGCGGGTTGCTCGCCGGGCTCGGCTGCCGTTGTTCCGTCCTCCACCTTGGTCGCGGGCTCTGATCTGCTTTCGACCGTCGCTTCATCAGGTTTCGGCGCAGGCGCCGGACCGGTTTGCGGCAGCGTCACGCCGGTCGCTGCAAGCCATATCAGTGTCAGGCGCGTTACACTTCTCATCGCCGCTCCCATGCTTTGCCCCGTGGCGACAACGGCGCGGACCGCAAAAGGTTCGATTTTTCTCCGCTGAAATCCCGCTTGCGCGCGGCTGCGCCTCGGGTTATCAAATCGGCCATGAAGATCGTATCGAAGACCTTTGCATGGTGGTGGGCACGCTAACGCGGCCTTGACCAGTCATGTCTTCAGACGATTGACCCCAAAGCCGCCCGGACACACTCCTGAGGCGGCTTTTTTGTATTCAAGGCGCCGGGAGAGGGCCTCGAAGAACGGAAAAGGACTGACATGTCGACGATTTTGCAGGAAGACGGTGCGGAAGCCTATCAGACGCGCGGCGGTGTCACCGTTTCGCGCAAGCGCCGCCCGACGCCTTATGCCGATGCCGTTTCCAGCTATGTCGACAAGCTCGACGAGCGGCGCGGTGCCGTCTTCTCGTCCAACTACGAATATCCGGGTCGTTACACCCGCTGGGACACAGCGATCGTCGATCCGCCGCTCGGCATCTCCTCCTTCGGTCGCAAGGTGTGGATCGAGGCCTATAATGGCCGCGGCGAAGCGCTGCTCACCATGATCGCCGAGGCTCTGGCCTCCGTCGATGACCTGGCACTGGGTGCCCGCACCGCCACCCGCCTCGATCTCGACGTGAAGCTGCCGTCGCGCGTCTTCACAGAAGAAGAGCGCTCGAAGATGCCGACGGTCTTTACCGTTCTGCGGGCGATCACGGCACTCTTCTATTCGGAAGAAGACGCCGCCATCGGCCTCTTCGGCGCCTTCGGCTATGATCTTGCCTTCCAGTTCGACGCCATCGACCTGAAGCTTACCCGTCCCGACGACCAGCGCGACATGGTGCTGTTCCTCCCCGACGAGATCCTCGTCGTCGACCACTATTCCGCCAAGGCCTGGATCGACCGCTACGACTTCACCAAGGGCGATGTGACGACCGTCGGCCAGGCTGAAGAGATCGCGCCGGAGCCGTTCCAGCATACCGATACGATCCCGCCACGCGGCGATCATCGTCCGGGCGAATATGCCGAGCTCGTCACCAAGGCGAAGGAAAGCTTCCGCAAGGGCGACCTGTTCGAGGTCGTTCCCGGCCAGAAGTTCATGGAGCGCTGTGACTCGAAGCCCTCGCAGATCTCCAAGCGGCTGAAGGAAATCAATCCGTCGCCCTATTCCTTCTTCATCAATCTCGGAAACCAGGAATATCTCGTCGGCGCCTCGCCGGAGATGTTCGTGCGGGTCAATGGCCGCCGCATCGAGACCTGCCCGATCTCGGGGACCATCAAGCGCGGTGCCGATCCGATCGAGGATTCGGCGCAGATCCTGAAACTGCTCAATTCCAAGAAGGACGAGAGCGAGCTGACGATGTGCTCCGACGTCGACCGTAACGACAAGTCCCGCGTCTGCGAGCCGGGCTCAGTCAAGGTCATCGGCCGCCGCCAGATCGAGATGTATTCGCGCCTGATCCATACGGTGGACCATATCGAGGGCCGCCTGCGCGACGGCATGGATGCCTTCGACGGCTTCCTGTCCCATGCCTGGGCTGTCACCGTCACGGGCGCGCCAAAACTCTGGGCCATGCGCTTCATCGAGAAGCACGAGAAGAGCCCGCGCGCCTGGTATGGCGGCGCGATCGGCATGGTCGGCTTCAACGGCGACATGAACACGGGTCTGACGCTGCGCACGGTGCGCATCAAGGACGGCATTGCCGAGGTGCGCGCCGGTGCCACATTGCTCAATGACAGCGACCCGCATGAAGAAGAAGCCGAAACCGAACTGAAGGCCTCCGCCATGATCGCCGCCATCCGCGACGCCAAGTCCGATCCGAAGTCCAAGCGCGGCGTGGCGCGCGTGGGCGAGGGCGTGAACATCCTGCTCGTCGACCACGAGGATAGCTTCGTCCACACGCTGGCCAATTATTTCCGCCAGACCGGCGCCACCGTGAACACGGTGCGCACGCCGGTGCCGGAGGAGATCTTCGATCGGCTCAATCCGGATCTCGTCGTCCTGTCGCCCGGTCCAGGGTCGCCGACGGATTTCGATTGCAAGGCGACCATCAAGAAGGCGCGGGCCCGCGAGCTGCCGATCTTCGGCGTCTGCCTCGGCCTGCAGGCGCTGGCCGAAGCCTATGGCGGCGATCTTCGCCAGCTGGCTGTCCCCATGCACGGCAAGCCGTCGCGGATCCGCGTGCTCGAGCCCGGCCTCGTCTTCGAAGGCCTGGGCAAGGAGGTCACCGTCGGCCGCTATCACTCGATCTTTGCCGATCCGGCGACGCTGCACCGTGACTTCGTCATCACGGCGGAAAGCGAAGACGGCACGATCATGGGCATCGAACACGCGAAGGAACCGGTCGCCGCCGTCCAGTTCCACCCGGAATCGATCATGACGCTCGGCGGCGACGCCGGCATGCGCATGATCGAAAACGTGGTGGAGAAGCTCGCGAAGCGGAAGAAAGTGAAGGCGGCCTGAGGATTCAGGGCGGGGCGCTTCGGCGCCCCGAAGCTCTGTTTGACAGCCCCCGCACTCCGTTGCAGAGTTTCTTTGCGCTACGTTGCCAGGGAGCCATGATCCGATGAACAAGGTCGTTGTAACAACTGAAATCGACGTCGGCCTGAACGAGGCGCTGGAAGAGATTGCGCGCTTCGACAACCGTTCTCCGGCCGACCTCGCTGATCAGGCGATCCGCAATCTCGTGGAAGAACGCATGGCCACGCGCGAACTGCTGCATCACGGCCTAGGTCTCATCGATGCCGGTAATGTAAAGGCGGTCGACAGCGCTGCGATCCATCAGTGGCTTCTCTCGGATGAGGACGATTTCCCGCAGGGACGCTGAAGGCGATGCGGCTCCGCTATCTGCCGACCTCCGAACTCGGCCTTCGCTGGATGCGCCGCTACTATCGGAGCCACCCGCAACTCGATGTCGTGGCGGCATCTGCTGCCCTTGCCTTGGCTGAGCAAACTATCCTGGCCTATCCGGAGAGCGCCGCACGCTTCGAAGATCTCGATAGGGTTAGAGAGTATCACATTCGTGGCACGCCGTTTTCGCTGCTCTACGCGATGACCCCTGACGAGGTCCTTGTCATCGACATTCGAGACGCACGCGGCCAGAGGAGTGCCGAGATCCTTCGGAAATTCCTGAGAGATATTTGCCCGTCGCTGCCAGATACCTGAAAGCGCATCCCCCTGTGCACACCCGCCCTTTCGCCTTGACCTCGCCTTAACCCTTCGCCATTACACTGCCGACATTCTAACGAACCGCCCGCTTCGCCGGGCGGTTTTGTCGTTTTTGGAATTGCTGCTGCAATTCACTCGCATCTGCAGGGAAGATGGCCATGGCGGCTGAAGACAGTAATCTGGTGCGGCGCATCGCCTTCTGGGGCATTCCGCTTGCCTTCGGGGTCATGGGGCTGAAGCTTCTCGCTTGGTGGGTGACGGGCTCGGTCGCGCTGCTCTCCGACGGTCTGGAATCGACCGTCAACGTGATTGCCGCCTTCATCGCCTATTTCGTCATTCGCTATGCGCAGAAGCCTGCCGATGACGATCATCCCTATGGTCACCACAAGGCGGAATATCTCTCGGCGGTGCTTGAGGGCGTGCTGATCGTGGTCGCAGCCTTGCTGATCATCCGCGAGGCGGTCCCGGCCTTGCAGAACCCCACTTTGCCCGAAGCGCCGTTCCTCGGCTTGGCCATCAACGGCCTTGCCGCCATCATCAATGCGGCCTGGGCAACGCTCCTGATCCGGGTCGGCCGCAGCCATCGCTCGCCGGCGCTATCGGCCGATGGCCAGCACATCATGTCCGACGTGGTCACCTCGATCGGTGTCATCATCGGCCTTCTTCTGGTGCTGGCGACCGGCTATGCAATCCTCGATCCCGTGCTTGCGATTCTCGTTGCCCTCAACATCATCTGGCAGGGCTGGAAGGTGATTGCGCAGTCGGTGGCAGGCCTTATGGACATCGCCGTGTCACCGGATGAGGCTGAGGCCATCCGCCAGGCCATCAAGGAGAATTCCGAAGGCTCGCTCGGCGTGCATTATCTGCGCTCGCGCCGGGCAGGGGCCGCGACCTTCGTCGCCTTCGATCTGGTCGTGCCCTCGAAGATGACCGTGCGCGACGCGCATGTGATCTGCGACCGGCTGGAAATGGCCGTGCACAAGGCGGTGCCCGGCACGCGCGTCACCATTCATGTAGAGCCCGAAAACGAAGTGGCGCATGGCGCCGGCATCGAATTCGGGCGTTGAGAATAAAAGGATATCCCATGAGCAAGACCGATACATCAGGGCTGACCCAGCTCGGCCAGAGCGTGGAAGCACCCACGAGCCCCGAAACCGCCGTTCTCGAGCGTGTGCCGAATGGCAATGCCGGCACGGATTATGTCGTGCGCTTCACGGCACCCGAGTTCACCTCCCTCTGCCCGATGACCGGCCAGCCGGATTTTGCCCATATCGTCATCGACTACATTCCGGGCGACTGGCTGGTGGAATCGAAATCGCTCAAGCTCTTCCTCTTTGCCTTCCGCAATCACGGCGCCTTCCACGAGGACTGCTCGGTCTATATCGCCAAGCGCATCGTCGAACTGCTTGATCCCAAGTGGCTGCGGATCGGCGCCTACTGGTATCCGCGCGGTGGCATCCCGATCGACGTCTTCTGGCAGACCGGCGAGGCGCCCAAGGGCGTCTGGCTGCCGGAGCAGGGTGTCGCCACCTATCGCGGTCGCGGCTAATCGCCAAGGCTTCTGGTGACTTCGGTCCTCCGAAGCGCTAGCCTCCGGCATGTCCTTAACCGACCCGGAGCCGCAGACATGCCGAAATTTCTCGCCGTCTACACGATGAAGCACGAGGATTTCGCGCGCTTTCGCAATCTACCCAAGGCCGAGCAGGATGCCATCGATGCCGCAGGCATTCCGCAATGGATCCATTGGGAAGAGCGCAACGCGGCCGCCATTGTCAATCGCGGCGGCATGGTCGGCAAGACGACGCGGGTCACGCGGGCCGGCGTCTCGCCGGCAGCGAATGCCATATGCGGCTATCTGATTGTTGAAGCCGAGACGGCGGAAGCCGCCGCCCGGCTCTTCGTCGACCATCCGCATATCACGGTGTTTCCCGGAGATGGGGTCGACATCATGCCTTTCGTGACCGACCCACCAGTGTGATTTCTGGAGGGCGAGTGCTACTCTGGACACAACCGGCGGTGCCGGTTCTAACCATTTGTTCACGATATCTCGATATTCGTATTTTCGACAAATGGTCGCGGATGAAATTGTCTTCTGCGCAGTCCTTGTTCTCCGCGGATGACCTCCGAGAGACATGCCGGTCGTGACGGGTTTTCACTTGTGAGATCCTGTCGGGCAGTGTGCTTCCGGTCACCGCAGGTCTCGTTCTTTGGCCCAATGAATGGGCTTCCCAACTTTTTTCGATTTGTGGTTCAGGGGCGTCAAAAGCGCAGCCTTACCTGCGAATGGTGTCCGATCGGTGCCGCAGTCACATGCGGCGGCGGCGCGACGTCCTGCGCCCTGGCTCCATGTTATTCGTGCCCGAAAGGAACACTTCATGTTGGAAAAGCTCACGATCAGAAGCAAGGTGCTGTGCGCCCTGCTCGTTCTGGCAATCATGTCTACCGCCACCTCCGCCTGGCTGGCGGTCGCCCTCAATTCCACAAACCAGAGCTATCAGAGCCTGCTCACCCGCGAGACCGATCTGACCATCCTCGGTGCACGCGCCTCCGCCGCCATCTGGACCTCCGTCTCGATGTCGCTGCGCATGGCCGACATGGATCCGAAGTCCGAAGCGTACACAGCTCTGGGCGAGCGCTATGAGAAGAACTTCAAGACCGCCTATGAGCGCTACGGCCGGGTCAGCAATGAACTGCCGAGCCGGACGGATGCCATGAAGGAACTGATCGGATTTGTCGGCGAGTTGAAGGAAAATCTCGACCAGATGCTTGCCGCTGCCGCAGCCGGCGATACGGCGAAGGTCGTCGAACTGCAGAGCCAGCATGAAGAGCTCTTCGCCCAGCTCTCGACCCTCAGCGGCAATCACAATCAGGCCATGCAGGCTCTGCTGACCGATGGCACCGCCGCACTCGGCGCTTCCGTCCAGTCAACCACATTGTCCAGCGTGGCCGGCGTCGCCATTGGCCTCGTCATCGCCTTTGCCGTCGCGCTCTACATCTCCCAGGTCGGGATCACGCGGCCGATGCTTCGCCTGCGCGCCCGCCTTGCCGGTCTCGCCGCCGGCAATGTCGAAGAGGATATTCCAGGCCTCGACCGGTCGGACGAAATCGGCCAGATCGCCCAGGCGGCGGAAATCTTCCGCGCCAATGCCAAGGATCGCGTTCGCCTGGAGCAGGAGGCCGAGGCCAATCGCAGCATGAGCGAACAGGAGCGATTGGCCCGCCAGGAGCAGTCGCTGCGGGAAACCGAGGACGTGAAGTTTGCGGTCGACAATCTGGCGCTCGCCTTGTCGAAGCTTGCCGAGGGTGACCTTTCCTTCCGCATCCAGCAGCCCTTCGTCGCCTCGCTCGACGGCGTGCGCACCGACTTCAACAATTCCGCCTCGAAGCTCGAGGATACGCTGTCGCGGGTCGCGGCCAATGCCCGCGGCATCGATTCCGGCTCGAACGAGATCAAGTCTGCCGCAGACGATCTCTCCAAGCGCACCGAACAGCAGGCTGCTGCCGTGGAAGAAACGGCTGCCGCACTCGAGGAAATCACCACCACGGTCAAGGATTCGACCAAGCGGGCCCAGGAAGCTGGCCAGCTCGTCTCGCGTGCCAAGTCGGGTGCCGAGGCATCCGGCGATATCGTCCGCCGCGCCGTCATTGCGATGGAGAAGATCGAGCAGTCCTCGCAGTCGATCTCCAACATCATCGGCGTCATCGACGAAATCGCCTTCCAGACCAATCTGCTGGCGCTGAATGCCGGCGTCGAGGCGGCCCGCGCTGGCGAAGCTGGCAAGGGTTTTGCCGTCGTTGCCCAGGAGGTGCGTGAGCTTGCTCAGCGCTCTGCCACGGCTGCGAAGGAGATCAAGTCGCTGATCACGACCTCCAACGAGCAGGTACAGGAAGGCGTGCAGCTGGTCGGCCATACCGGCAAAGCGCTGGAAACCATCGTTGCCGAAGTCCAGGAAATCAACCGCCATGTGCTTGCCATCGTCGAATCTGCCCAGGAGCAATCGTCGGGCCTGCAGCAGATCAACACGGCTGTGAATCAGATGGACCAGGACACGCAGAAGAACGCTGCCATGGTCGAAGAGACGACGGCCGCAAGCTACGGCCTGGCGCAGGAAGTCGTGGCCCTGAACGGGCTTCTCGCCCAGTTCCGCGTGGTCGACCACGGCGCGCCCGTCGCGTCGCGTCCCCGTGCGGCCACTGCTGCAGAGACCCATCGGCCGTCGCCGGCCAAGGCGCTTGGCCGCAAGCTTGCCACCGCCTTCCACGGCAATGCCGCGGTCAATGGCGACTGGCAGGAGTTCTGATCCACCGTATCAGCTCCGATCCAACACGTGAGAAAGGGCGGCGCGATCTCTCGCGCCGCCCTTCTTCGTATTTCTCTATCTGCCGCGGCGCATGGAGCGCCATCGATCATAAGGCCTGGGCCGCACTGATCGAGGAGACGAAGCGCTTCGTGCGCTCGCGCTCAGGATTGCGGAAGATCTGCTCGCCGGTCCCGGTTTCGACCACAACGCCAGCTTCCAGGAACACCACTTGGCTTGCGATCTTCGAGGCAAGGCGCAGGTCGTGCGTGGCGATGACCATGGTCGTGCCCTCAGCCGCCAGCTGGCTCAACACGTCAACCACCTCGCCGGCCAGTTCCGGATCAAGCGCCGAGGTCGGCTCGTCGCAGAGCAGGACTTTCGGGGAAGGCGCAAGGGCGCGTGCGATCGCCACGCGCTGCTGCTGGCCACCTGACAGTTCCGAAGGCCAGGCATCGGCCTTGTGGGCCATGCCGACCTTTTGCAGAAGCTCGGTGGCGCGGGCATGGGCCTTGTCGCGTGACCATTTCTGCACCGTGATCAGACCTTCCATGACATTCTCGATCGCGGTCCGATGCGGGAAAAGCTGGAAGTTCTGGAAGACCATGCCGGTCTCGCACCGGATCTTCTGGAGTTCCGCAAAGGCGACCTTGCGGCCCGGCGTGAAGTCGATGCCATGGGCGCCGATCTGCACCCTGCCGGATGTCGGCTGCTCCAGAAGGTTGATGGAGCGCAACAGCGTGCTCTTGCCACCGCCGGAGGGGCCGACGAGTGCCGTCACACTGCCTTCGGGGATGGTGAGCGAGATGTCGTTCAGGATGGTCGCATCGCCGAAGCGCTTGACGATATGGCTGAGCGTGATCATCTGATGGACTCCAGCATGCCGCCATAACGGGCGAAGCGGGTTTCGAGGCGCGCCTGCAGCGCCGACAGAACGGAGCTCAGCGCCAGGTAGATGAGGGCCGCCTCGATATAGAGGATCAGCGGCTCGTAGGTCGTGGCGACGATGCGCTGGGCCGACTGAAAGAGCTCCGGCACGGTGATGGCGGCGGCAAGCGAGGTATCCTTCACCAGCGAGATGAAGGTGTTGGACAGCGGCGGTACGGCGACGCGTCCGGCTTGTGGCAGGATGGTGCGGCGCATGGCCTGACCCCAGGTCATGCCGGTCGAATAGGCCGCCTCCCATTGTCCCTTCGGCACGGACGAGATCGCCGCACGGATGATCTCGGAGGTATAGGCGCCGACATTCAGCGTGAAGCCGATCAGCGCGGCGGAAAAGGCATCGAGCAGGATGCCGACGCTCGGCAGGCCGTAGAAGATGACGAAGAGCTGCACCAGAAGCGGCGTGCCACGGATCACCCACACATAGAAGCGCGCGACCAGCACCAGAGGCTTTGCCGCAAACAGCCGCGTGACGGCTGTGATCAGGCCGAGGGTGATGCCGAATGCAAACGACAGCAGCGTCAGGGGAATGGTGAACTTCACCCCGGCCCAGAGCAGGGTCGGCAGCGAGGTCAGCATCAGGTCGAGCCAGTGCGGCATTGGGGTATCCTTGAGAACGGGAACCGAAACGATTTTGCGGCAGGGACGAAAAGCGCCCCTGCCGCATTGGATAACAAAGGTGTTTCGCCCCGACCGAGCGGCAAAGCCACTGCGACCGGCGGCGTTCTCCCACCTCCCCCTTGAGGGGGGGGAGGTCGCCGCGAAGCGGCGGGTGGGGGTGAACCTTCCTGATGCGGTGAGATCACCCCACCCCGGAGCTTTGCTCCGACCCTCCCCCTCAAGGGGAGGGTGGTTTTTACTTCGAGACGTCCTGGCCGAAATAGGTGTCGGCAATCTTCTGATAGGTGCCGTCGGCCTTGATGTCGGCGAGCGCCTGGTTGATCGCGGCGACCAGTTCCGGGTCACCCTTGCGCACGATGATGCCGGAGGCATCGGCTTCGGCCTTTTCGGCAGCGATCTTCACCGGCGCGTCGGGCTTCTGCTTCTTGAAGTCGAGGAAGGAGAGGCTGTCATTGATCGTGGCGTCGGCGCGGCCGGTCAGCACGAGCTGGATCGACTGCTCGAAACCGTCGGTGCCGACGAGTTCGGCGCCAGCCGCTTCGGCGATCTTGCCGAAATTGCTGGACAGCGACTGGGCTGAGGTCTTGCCCTTCAGATCCTCGAAGCTCTTGATCTCTTCATTGTCATTCTTGACGACCAGCACAGCCTTGGAAACGATGTAGGGATCGGAGAAGTCATACTTCTCTTTGCGCGCCTCGGTGATGCCGACCTGGTTGATCACGGCGTCATAGCGGTTTGCGTCGAGGCCGGCGATCAGGCCATCCCACTTGCCTTCGATGAACTCAGCCTTGACGCCGAGCTTGGCGGCGACGGCTTCGCCGATTTCGACATCAAAACCAACAAGCTTGTTGTCGGCATTGTGGAAGGTGAAGGGCGCGTAGGTGCCCTCGGTGCCGATCTTGATGACGCCCGCCGCCTTGATCTGGTCGAGGTTCTCGCCAGCGAAGGCCTGAGGGAAAATGAGGGTCTGCAGGGTTGCAGCCACTGCGATCGTCTTGAGCCAACGCATCGGAAGGTCCTTTCATTGCATAATTCGGTGTCGCCGTCTTCGCAGATCGCAGCCCCTGAGGGATGAGAGAAAAGAGCAAATAAAATGGGCAAATGAGAATATTTTGCTCATTCTCTGTCGTCGTCGCTTGGCTTGGCGCGGTCTGTCGGCGGACCGAAACGCAAAACCGCCGCGAAGGTTCCGGCATGGAACCGGGCTTCGCGGCGGTCGAATGAAAGAGCCGTTATGCGGCCTGAAGGGTGGTGTCAGCCGAAGGCGATCGCGGCACCGCCGATAGCGGTCGCAAGGCCGAGGATCCGGGCGACAGCAGGGCCGAAGCGGGTGACGCCAAGGCCGAGTGCTACGCCGGCGCCATGCAGGGCGGCGGTTGCGATCAGGAAGCCGAGGCCGAAGGACAGAGCGCCGGCGGCACCCAGTTCACCGCCATGGGCATGGCCATGGAAGAGGGCGAAGATGCCGACGACGGCGGCAGACGCTGCGACCGGCAGGCGCACGGCGGCTGCGACCAGCAGGCCAAGGCCGATGACCGAAGCGAGGATCCCCGGCTCGACGAAGGGCAGGCCGACGCCTGCAACGGCGAGGCCGAAGCCGACAGCCATCATCGAGACGAAGGCAGCCGGAACAGCCCAGAGCGCGCGGCCGCCGATCTGGCTTGCCCAGACACCTACGGCAACCATGGCCAGGATGTGATCGGCGCCGAAGATCGGATGCGACATGCCGGCCATCAGCGAGCCATGGGCTGCCGGATCCAGGTGCGCAAAGGCGGGGCTTGCTGCTAGCGAGAGCAGGGCGGCGGTGAATGAAAGGCGCTTCAACATGTCTTTTTCGTCCCTCTATTTGGTCGACTCAAGGCGGCCGGAATTCGGTCCCGCCGATCGTCCCCTTAAACCATCCGTGAACCTAGCGTAACCCGTCCGCGGATGTCCACGGCAAAGGCTCAATCTAGCCTACGTCGAATGCCGGGGGTGGGCGATGGCGTCTGCGGCGGAGCCTTGTACAGGACCGACAGTAGAACAGACGGTTACTTTGCGACCGCGCCGCAAACTTGGTCGCGCAGCGCCCGACGCGCTCGTTGCGCACGCCGAAACCACGCTAATTTTGGGGTGTTTTGGCGGAACATTCAGTCGCTCGTGCAACTAAAGATATTCAAGCGGCTGATTCGAAAACGAAATAAACCGGTAATCCAGTGTCATTTATCGTCATTAATTTTGTGTTAATACAGTATTGACGCAAGCAAAGAAGGCGTGCTTGTATCTTGTTGGCGGAATTATGTTTCGTTGCGAGTAATGTTACGCAACCATTAAAATATCGCTATGTTTTGAGTGCTGTATTGCGTGGCGGCGTCGTTGCTGCGAGTGCGAACGTTCTTGTTCTGTAATCAGAAAAGCCGCGTATCTTCTGTATGGCTGAGAAAAATCGTTGAATTTATTTGATATTCTCCAGAATGACTCTGGGGGAGTGAGAAGCTCTGTTGTCTAGTACGACCTATTCTCTGTCTGAGGTGGTTGAGTACGGATTGAAATCGGGGCGATAGGTGAAGCAGAGGAGAGAGACCATGAAAAGTGTAATCGCAGCTTCAGTATTGGCGCTGATGGCGTCGACGTCGGCGTTTGCGACGGACCTGGATGCCGATATCAGCCAGTTTGCGATCGGCATTCAGAATGCGCTCAACGAGATCGAGGACGTCAAGACGGCAACCGATGTCACGCAGGAAGCCGTCAATGCGGCGAACCTCGTTTCGAAGATCGATGCCGGTGATCTGACCGAAGTCTATCAGAAGTCGATGGTCAAGCAGAGTGCCGTCAACAGCATTGTGCCGCCCAAGTTTAACAAGGTCGACGTCGTCGGTGCTGTGCAGGAAGCAACGAACGTTGCGAATTCGATCAGCTTCGGCAAGGATGACGGCACGGGTGCCGCTGAAGCTCTCGAAAAGATCAAGCAGAAGTCCTATGGCGACCAGTTTGCCATGAACAAGATCGATGATGCGGATCTTGCAGATACTGTTGCGCAGACGGCAGTCAATGCGGCGAACCTTGTCACGCTGTCTGTCGATGCCGGTGCGATCGACGAGATCAAGCAGAAGTCCATGGGTGAGCAGACCGCGATCAACGAGATCGATACCGGTTGGAATTGGAGCTGGTGGACTGGTCCCTATCGCAACGGCGCGGTCATCACCGATGTGACGCAGAGTGCAACCAACGTGGCCAACTCGATCTCTCTGGGCACGACTGGCGAGACCGGTCAGATGCTTGACGAAGTGAGCCAGGGTGCCTTCGTCGATCAGTCCGCAGTGAACGACATCAAGGTTGCGCTGACGGCGGAAGACGTTGCTCAGGAAGCGGTCAACGCCACCAACCTGATCACGTCGGATCTGGCTGATCTCGGTGAAGTCTCCCAGATGGCATGGGGCGATCAGGAGGCCTTGAACACCATCGAGTTCAAGGATTGGATCGACGGCAATGCCTTTGTAGATGGTGCCGTCGTTCCGTCGAGCCAGAGCGCGACGAACGTCATCAACAGCGTTTCTGCGCCGGAAATCAGAACCACTCTGGCTCAGTTCTCCGATGTCACTCAGAAGGCTCGCAACGTTGCAGACTCCGTCAGCTCGTCGTCGAAGGTCTGGGATCTGAACCAGACGGCCGTCAACGCGACGAACCTGGTTTCGATCGGCACCATCGGTGGCGATCTTGAACTTGGCCAGGTCGCGTTCGTCTCTCAGAACGCTTCGAACCTGATCGATGCCAATGGCACCGTCGAGGCTGTCGTACAGAGTGCAACCAACGTTGCCAACTCGATCGGCGACCTGAACTGATCGGAGCTTTGGCCAGGCTGATCCGTCAGCCTGGCCTTTTCATTTCTTTCGATGAATGTGTGGGGGCCTGGCTCATGATGAGCCAAGGTGATGATTCCGATGTCCTGGAGATATCGAGTTTCCTTAGCCGTGACATGCGCGGTTCTGGTTGCCTGGCCCGGTCTTCCGGTCGCTGAGCCGCTTGCGCTCATTCCGACGCAGGAGCTTGTTCGGTCGGCGCAGATCGTCCAGAGCTTCGAAGGGCAGCAGGATGCAAGTCAGTTGCTTGGCTGGAGCAACGTGTCCATCGCGAAGTCGGCGCGGCAGACTGCCGCCAATGCCGGTAACATCATCGATGTCAGCGATCGGCCGCTCGACAGCGTGCGCCAGGATTTCGAGGGCCAGCAGTTCTCCGTCAATGACATCATCCTGAATGCCGTCTCAGCGCTTGAAACGATCGAGCAAGAGGCATCCAACACCGGTAACGCCGTCGTCGGCGGTGATATTGGCAATGTCGAGCAGTATTTCGCCGACGGCTCGGTGCAGCACGCAAAGAACAACCTTGTTCTGCCCGACCTGCCGGGCACTCTGCGCCAGTCGGGCACGAACACCATGAACCTGGTCTATTCCGAGCAGTCGGTGGCGCTCAGCTCGCAGAATTTCACCAAGCAGGCGGAGCAGCGTGTCGACAACCATATTGATGTCACGGGTGCGGGTGGTGCCGGCGCGATCGTGCAGGAGGGGAGCAATCTCGGCAACATCATCGTCGCGCGCGATGTCGACGAGGTGATCCGTGATTTCTCAGGCGACCAGATCATCAACAATGTCGTGCGGCTGGAGGACGGTGCGCGCTGGGGCTCGATCATTCAGAACGGCACCAATATCGCCAACTACATCGAGGCGGAGAACATCGGCTATCTGGAACAGACCTCCAGCAATGGCGAGCAGGTCGTGAACAACCGCGTCGAGGTGGTCACGCTGAAGAATGGCCCGGACGGCACGCTCAAGGAAATCACACAGATCACCTCGCCGAACATCACGCAGAACTCGAACAACTACGTCAACATGATTGTTCTGAAAACGACTGCTGAAGAGGGCTCTTCCCCTGCTGTCGACGTGGTGCAATCGGCCGAATATAGCCAGTCCGTCCAGGGTGCCAATTCGGGCGCCGTGTCCCAGACTGGCAATGCGGTCGTGATCGAACGCTGAGGAATTTCCCTCGGGTGAGGCGCGAACTTCGTCCGAGTGCAGCTCGAAAATGGGATCTCAGTATTCTGCGCAGGCCGGGTCCTGACACCATTGCGGGAAGTCGATCCAAGGCGCGTCCGGCCATTCTGCCGGCTTGTTGCTCATGTAACTCCCGGCGGCATTGATGTAGTTGTTCTGCGCCTTCACAAGTTTCGTCGAGCAAATGTAAGCTGCGTGCTGCTTGATCAATTTGCCGATGCTGTCCTTGGTCCGCTCGTCCACCGGGTTTGGAACGGGCTGTTTCAACGCAACGAAATAGGCGTCGATCCCAGCCATGAGGCTGAGCGGAGAGCCTTGCACATAGGGCTCGCAGGTCGCGCCCGTGCGCTTCAACTCCACCATGGCGCGGACAAAATTCTCGACCGTGTTCGTCTCGGCCGCCCCCGGCGAGGCGGTGAGACCGATGGCGAGTGTCATAGATATAAATATGCGCATGGAAGTGACCTATACATTCGCGTTGCGTCGTATGATTGTTGCGTCATCTATCTTCTATTGTCCAGCGTCGTCAGTGGTTTATCCGTTGTTGTGCAATGGTGTTGTCTTTAGGCAACGAATGGAAGATGTCTTATCCGCTTATTTGTTTTCGCAGTGGATTTTCGCTGTCTCCGGCTGCCTTTAGTGCTATCCCATCCTTCGGATACGGCTTGGAAGAGGCTAGTAAACTGTAGAATTGTAGGGGGGAGTTATGGTCATTTCTAGATATGCTGCAGGGCTTTTGATGCTCGCTGTCATGGCGCCCTCCGTCGCGGTCGCGAATGGTCTTGGCGAAGATCGGCCCTATCAGTTCCGTTCGGCCAATGAGCGCCAGGTCCTTCTCAATCTCGAGCGCACACGTCTGGAATTGCAGGGCAAATTTCCCGCGACGGGCGTCGGTTCGGCGGCCGGATTGGGCACGCAGCAGACCGGTAATGCCACGACCATCACGATCAACGGATCCGGCAACACGATCACGACCACCCAGACCAATTCGGGTGCCCAGACGATCACCCAGACCGACAGCAACAATTCGATCCTGAACAATTGAGGACCGAGGCATGACTTCTGGTAAATTGCGTGGCCTCCTGCTTGCTCCGGTCATTTTTCTCGCCGCCTGCCAATCGCAAACGGCGGAGCAAGCCCCCAAGGAACCCTTCCTCGGTCCTGTTCCGATTGCGACACGCACGCCTGTCGATGCAGCCCTGGAATGCCTGAGCAAGACCCCTGAGGTTCAGCGCTATCCGCGCATATTCGCCGTGCATGTCATCACCGATCAAACCGGGCGTTATTCGTCTGAAGAAACCGGCAATTATCTGCCGCGCGACAGTGCCGGCATGATGGTGTCGCTGTTGCAAAAGGCGGGCGTGAAGCAGGTCAATCGGTCGAATACGGCCGTGTCCGAATGGGAAATCGCCCGTGCCCGCGAGCAGATTCTCGGCGATGGCGGCAATGTCGTGGTCGGTGATGAGAGCCTGCCGTTCCGACCACTGGTCAAAGGGGCGCTGCGTGGCTCCGATTATGTCATCGACGGTGTGATCACCCAGCTCGACTTCAACACGTATTCCGGTGGCCTTGAGGCAAGCGTTGGTGGTGCCGGTGCCGGTGCCCGACGGTTTGCCGTGACGGCTGCGGTCGATATCCGGGTCACGGACACCAAGTCCACCCGCATCATCAAGGCTAATTCCTATTCGAAGCAGGCAGTCGGTCGTGAGGTGTTTGCCTCGGTCTTCCGCTTCTTCTCCGACGAGTTGTTCGACATCAAGATCGGCAGCAAGTCGCAGGAAGGCTTGCAGGCTGCCGTCCGTTGGACGCTGGCCGATGCAACCTATGATTTGGTCAAGGAGCTGACCGGCCACAAGGGCGCCTGCGACGCGCTTCTGCCAAAGGCCTCCCAGGATGACCGCGCGATGGCTGCTGAGGTCGCATCGATCAACTGATGCCCCTCAGCTTGCCCGGTTGGTCGCGTTGAATCCTGGCTCACAAACAGACATCGCCCGATCGTTCGTTCAAGCGATGTATTGTTTCTAATCTTAATTCCGCAGTTGTTGCTTTCAGAATTACTTTAAAATCGTCACTTCTCGACGCCGAGCACTTCGGCGCAGCGCGACAGGCTGAAGCCGTTGCCGGTGGTGTCGTTGCTGGCGCGGATCGTCGAAATCACGCCTGATGCGTCGGTGTTGATCTGCAATTCGCAGAAGAGCTGCTCGTAGCGACCGGGCGTGATCACTTCCGGCTCCCAGAAGGGGTCGCGGGTGATCACCCGGGTCTGGGTTACCGTCTGGCCCGAGCCGTCCTGGCGTGTTTCGGTGCGCACGATGGTGCGGGCCGGTTCCGGACGCGAATAGACCGGCGGGATGTAGCGCGTCTTGTCGCAACCCGCCAGGTATAGATCTTGCCCGAGGACAGCGGATATTCGTCGATCGGCGGACCATAGGCCGCAAAGAAGCGCTCGGCAGGTTGGCCGATCCAGCGGGATTGCAGCGCGCGATTGGCGTCTTCGGTCGTCGTGCAGGCGGCAAGCGCTGCAAGCGGGAGCATCAGGGCGGCAATCAGCTTTCGGGCAGGGCGCATCGGGGTCTCGCATGCATTGGCCGGAGAGGCCGCTTGGCCTTCCGGGACTTTATCAACGATCGTAGCGCGTCCGGTCATTTGCCTGCAAGGGATCGCTACTGCGCGATGGCTTCGACCAACAGCCAAATCCGGGCATGCGTGGCCGAAGGCTGGACCGTCTCCTTCTTCCGTGGCTTCCTGTGGATCGGTTGCGTGATGCGGCATGCCCTGCCGTGTCTAGAGGGCGGGAGGAGTATCATGAAGCTGCATTACAGTCGCAATCCCAATCCACGCCTCGCCGTGGCCGTCGCACAGCATCTGGGCTCGCCGGTGGACTTCGTCTTTGCATCGCCCTTTTCGCCCGGACAGGCCGAGAAATACCGGGCGCTCAATCCAGATCTTTCGATCCCAATCCTGGAGGAGGAGGGCCGGCGCAGTCTCTGGGAGGCCGATGCCATCGCCTGCCGACTATCGCGGCTCTCCGGCGAGGGGTTCTGGCGTATCGACGACGAAGAACCCGAGATGATCCGCTGGCTGAGCTGGGGCAAGGCCAATTTCGTCCATGCCTGCGACATGGTGCATTTCGAATTCGGCACCAAGCAGCGTTATGGCATCGGCCCGGTCGATCCAGCATTGGTGGAGGAGGGGCTTGCCGCCTTCCACCGCTCCGCGGGGCTTCTCGCAGCGGAGTTGGCTGACCGTCCCTTCCTGCTCGATAGCGGCCTCTCTTATGCCGATTTCCGCATGGCGTCCTTTCTGCCGTTCAATGACGTCGCAGGGCTGCCGCTCGGCGATTATCCTGCGATCGAGGCCTGGTATCGGCGCTTGGAGGCTCTGCCCGCCTGGGCCAATCCCTTTGTCGGTCTCGATGCGCCTCCGCTGCCCAGCGCTCCGCTCGCCGCCGAACGCAACGGGTTGGCTCAAGCCTAAACCCGGTCATGCCCCGCGGTTCTGCTTGTCTCGCCCCCGGGTGATCCCATATCTGGATCAAACCCATGACATTGTCCGGCCTGCTGCCGGACCAGGAGTTCCCTTTGTTTTCCTTCGACAACACTTACGCCCGCCTGCCGCAGCGCTTTCACCGACCGGCAAAACCCGCCGCCGCCCGCGCACCACACCTGATCCGCTTCAACCAGGCGCTGGCGGAGGAGCTGGGGCTCGATGTTGCAGAGGCGGATAGCGAGCGTCTCGCCCAGTTGTTCGGCGGGCAGGTGATCCCCGTTGGCGCCGAGCCGCTGGCGCAGGCCTATGCGGGCCACCAGTTCGGCCATTTCAACCCGCAGCTTGGCGACGGGCGTGCGCTGCTTCTCGGCGAGGTCGTCGATCGCGTTGGGCGCCGTCGCGATATTCAGCTCAAGGGATCGGGGCCAACAGCGTTTTCCCGCAATGGCGATGGCATGGCGGCCCTCGGCCCGGTGCTCCGCGAATACATCGTGTCGGAGGCGTTTGCCGCGCTTGGCGTGCCTGCAACACGGGCGCTTGCGGCGGTTGCGACCGGTGAAACCGTGATGCGCGAGACCATGCTACCGGGCGCCGTCTTCACCCGGGTTGCTGCCAGCCACATCCGCGTCGGCACGTTCCAGTTCTTTGCCGCACAAGGCGATGAAGAAGCCGTCCAGACGCTGGCCGACCACGTGATCGACCGACACTATCCGGAAGCGCGGGGGGCCGAGAACCCGTATCTCGCCATGCTGACCCTGGTTGCGGAACGGCAGGCGCGGCTCATTGCCCGTTGGCTGTCGATCGGCTTCATCCATGGCGTAATGAACACCGACAATATGGCGATCTCCGGCGAGACGATCGATTTCGGCCCTTGCGCCTTCCTCGACGAGTATGATCCGCGCAAGGTCTTCTCCTCGATCGACCAGCGCGGCCGCTATGCCTATGCCAACCAGCCCGGTATCGGCCAATGGAACATCGCGCGGCTCGCCGAGTGCCTGCTGCCGCTCCTCGATGCAGACGAAGAAAAAGCGCTGGAGGCGGCTAACTGCGTGCTCAAAGCCTTCGGCGATGTCTTCCAGGCCGAATGGCTCGCGCTGTTTGCGGCAAAGCTCGGCGTGACGGGCGAGGGTGAAGACGACCGCCAGCTCGTCACCGACTTCCTCGAACTGATGCATCAGGGCGAGACGGATTTCACGCTGACCTTCCGCGCGCTCTCCAAGGTCGCTGGCGGGGCAGCCGTGGAAACGCTGACCGGTCTCTTCACAGTCCCGCAGCCGGGCCTCTCGGACTGGCTCACCCGCTGGCATGCCCGCATCGACGACAACAGGTCCCTGGCCGAGCGACAGGCCGCGATGGAGGCCGTCAATCCGGCGCTGATTGCCCGCAACCATCGCATCGAAGAGGCGATCGCGGCTGCTGTTTATGGCGACTTCTCCTTCTTCCATCGTCTCGTCGAGGCGCTTGCCAATCCCTATGCAGAGGATTCCGATACCGCCGATCTGCGCGTGCCCCCCACGCCGGACGAGCGGGTAACGCGGACGTTCTGCGGGACGTGAGGCGATCGGGCCTCGCGTGTCAGGTTTCGCGTGGCATGGCCCTGATATCCTCCAGAAGGCCTGGACCGGCCGGCTTCCAGCCCAGTGCTGCCTGCGTCAGCACTGAGGACGCTGGCATGTCGAAGGTCGCAAAGCCTGACATCGCACCAAGATAATCCGGGGCCTGTTCCGCTGTAACGGATTGCACCGGAAGGTCGAACCGCTCACCGATCGCGTGAGCGATATTGCGAAGGCTGATGCCTTCCTCATCGACGGCGTGATAGCGCGCACCGCGCTCACCCTTTTCCAGGGCCAGCCGGTAGAGCAGGGCGGCATCGCTCACATGGCAGGCCGACCAGCGGGCATCGCCGTCGCCAACGTAAGCTGCCGCGTTTCGCGCACGTGCCGTGTCGATGAGATAGCTCACCAGACCCTGGCGCCTGAGATCGTGAATTTGCGAGAGGCGGATGGTGATGAGGTTGACGCCCGCCTGAAGAAGGGCCTGCCCCGCCTTTTCGGACGCGATGCGCGGGTTTCTGTGCTGGAGGTCGAGTATGTTCTCCTTGGCCACATCGCCTGGGGTTGCGATGCCCATGCCAATTGCCGAGGTGATCAGCATCGGCCGGCCGGAGCCGACGAGCGGCTTGCCAAGCGCTTCGATCGCGTCGGCATCCTTCCGGCAATTGGCCTCGTAGTTGGAGAAATCATGGTCGAAGGCGAGATGGATGACGGCATCCGACCTCTCGGCCCCGCGGGTTAGGCTGTCCAAGTCCTCAAGCGCGCCCAGATGCGCTTCTGCGCCCATCGCCCGCAGCATATCGGCGCCTTGTTGCGATCGGGTTAGCCCCAGCACATGGTGTCCGGCGCCGAGCAGTTCGGGAATGACGGCGGAGCCGATAAAGCCGGTGGCTCCGGTGATGAAGATCTGCATGCCTGTATCCTTTCCAGTGAATGGGACAAGCAATGGCAGATCTGTTATCCTGTTAAAGTAGTGACTTTATCATGGTATAATTCTTTTCAGGATAGGCAGCCCCATGGCCGCGACGACATTGGCAAGTTTTCTTCGCGACCGCAGGACGCGGCTGGACCCGGCGACATTTGGCCTGTCCGGACGCCGTCGCACGCCGGGTCTGCGGCGCGAGGAAATAGCCCAGCGGGCCAATATCAGCCCGACATGGTATACCTGGCTCGAACAGGGGCGCGGTGGGGCGCCCTCCGCCGATGTGCTCAACCGCATAGCGCGGGCCATGCTGCTGACGGAAGCGGAACGCGAGCACTTGTTCATGCTGGGGCTGGGGCGTCCGCCCGAGGCGCGCTACACGTCCGTGGACGGCGTCAGCCCGCGCCTCCAGCGATTCATCGACCGGCTCGACACCTGTCCCGCCGTGGTGAAGACCGCAACCTGGGACGTGGTCGCGTGGAACCGCGCGGCCACCATCGTTCTCTCCGATTACGGAAAGCTTCCGCCGGGCGAGCGCAACATGCTGCGATATCTGTTTCGCAATCCCGAGGTTCGCGCCAAGCAACATGACTGGGAGGCGATTGCGCGCTTTTCGATTGCCGCCTTTCGAGCCGATGCCGCCAGAGCCGGTGCGGTGTCGCAGATCGGTGATCTCGTCGACGAACTTTCCGAAGTGAGCGCCGACTTTCGTCGGATTTGGGCCGAAAACGAGATCAGCGTTCCCGGGGAAGGGGCCAAGCGGTTGGCGCATCCTGTCCTCGGCACCATCGATCTCGAATACTCCGCCTTTGCCGTCGACGGGCGGGTAGATCTCAACCTGATGGTCTATACGCCGGTCGATCCCGAGGTCGCAGATCGGATCCGCGCCCTGGTGGGCAATGAGCGACTGGTGTCGGTCTGAAACGGTCTGAGCGCCGTCGCGAAATTGTCCCATTGCAAGCGTGGAGTGCTAGGAGTTGTCGTCTCAGGTGCGGACTTGAGTCCCCCGTCTGCACTGCCCCGCCGCCTCCCGTTTTCAGAGACAATTTCATGCTCCGCTATTTCGAGACCATCATCGTTCCGACCGCCCGCGAAACGCCGGGTGATCCGCCGGAAGGGCTTCTGAATTTCTACTGGTTCTTCGTGCGCCAGGCGAAGGGGCTGTTCATTGCACTTCTGCTCGCGAGCCTCCTGGTCGCCATTGCCGATGCCGCGATCCCGGTGTTGATGGGGCGGCTTGTGGAGGTGTTGACCTCGACGCCGAAAGAACAGGTGTTTTCAGAAGCTTCCGGCCTGATCTTCGGCTTGATTGTCCTGGTCCTCGTCATCCGCCCGTTGGTGACGACGCTGCAGGGGCTGGTGCTCAACCAGTCGATTGCCCCGGGTGTGACCAACATGGTCCGCTGGCAGAGCCACTGGCATGTCATCCGCCAGAACATCTCCTTCTTCCAGAATGATTTTGCTGGGCGCATCGGCTCGCGCATTCTGGAAATCGGCCACACGCTTCGAAGCTCGGTGGTCTCGATCATCTCGGTCGTCTGGTATCTCGCAGCCCTCGGCGTCATCACTGCGGCCTTTCTGGCTGCCGCCAGCTGGTGGCTGGTGCTGCCGGTGGCGCTCTGGACGATCGCCTATATCGGCTTCCTCATCCTGATCGTGCCGCAGATCCGCCTTGGCTCGAAGGCGATTGCCTATGCACGCTCGGAAATGGTCGGCCGCATTGTCGACAGCTACACCAACATCATGACGGTGAAGCTCTTCGCCCGGCCGGAGGAGGAGGATGCCTTCGTGCGCGAAAGCGTCGACAAGCATACCGGCCGGATGATCACCCAGCATCGCTGGCTGTCGCTCTTCTCCATCGGCCTCACCATCCTTTCCGGCCTGCTGATCGCCGGCACGACCTGGGTTGCCGTCCAGCTCTGGGTGGATGGGGCAATCGGCATCGACGTGGTTGCCATGGTCCTGCCGATGACGCTGCAGATCTCGGGCACCTCCGCCCGCGTGGCGCAGGAAATCACCCAGATCTCCGATCAGGTCGGCACGGTGTATGAGGCGATGGAAACGATCGCGAAGCCGATCGGCCTCACCGACACGCCGGCCGCCCGACCGCTGGTGGTCACCCAGGGCGCGATCCGGTTCGACGACGTCTCGTTCCACTATGGCCGCAAGGGCGGCATCATCGAGAACCTCTCGCTCGACATCAAGCCCGGCGAACGGATCGGTCTCGTCGGCCGCTCGGGGGCCGGCAAGTCGACGCTGATGAACCTGCTCCTGCGGTTCTACGATCTTGAATCCGGCCGTATCACCATCGACGGACAGGACGTGGCGCACACGACGCAAGCGAGCATCCGCCAGCATATCTCGGTCGTGACGCAGGACACCTCGCTGCTGCATCGCTCGATCCACGACAACATCGCCTATGGCCGCCGCTCGGCTACGCGCGCCGAGGTGATCGAAGCAGCACGCCAGGCGCATGCGGTGGAATTCATCGAGCAGCTTTCCGACTGGAACGGTCGCACCGGCTTTGATGCCCATGTCGGCGAGCGCGGGGTGAAACTCTCCGGCGGCCAGCGCCAACGCATTGCGATTGCCCGGGTGATCCTCAAGAACGCCCCGATCCTCATCCTCGACGAGGCGACGTCAGCGCTCGATTCGGAGGTCGAGCAGGCGATCCAGACCAGCCTCGAAGGCCTGATGCAGGACCGCACGGTCATCGCGATCGCCCACCGGCTCTCGACGATCGCCGCCATGGATCGCCTGGTCATCCTCGACAAGGGCCGCATCGTCGAGCAGGGCACCCATGCCGAGTTGCTTGCTCTCGGCGGCCACTATGCCGGCCTCTGGGCGCGGCAGTCGGGTGGGTTTCTGGAGGCGGAGGGGTGAGCGACGTTTCGTTACTCTGCACCCCACGGTGTCGCGTTGTTGAAGACCCCCTCTGGGCTCCTGAGCTTGCCGAAGGGCGCCCATCTCCCCCACAAGGGGGGAGAGGACTCGCGGGACCGCTTCGGCCCCAATCTGAGACAGCGCCGCCGGGTAAAGCCCTCCCCCTTGTGGGGAGGGTTTGGGAGGGGACTTTTCCACAATCCACATCAAAAAAGGCGCCCCTTGCGAGGCGCCTTTCTCATGATCTGACGGATGCTGCCGATCAGATCGCCGACGGCTGCAGCGTCATCGAGGTGCCGGTCGCCGCGATGTTCAGGCCGATCTGGCCGGACACGCTGACCGGCTGCAGGTGGATCGAGCCGGACGTGCCGCCGAACAGAACGTTGGCGCCAATGCCGGCACCGACGGTCGCTTCTGCGGTCGCACCGCCATAGAGACCACCGAGCGAGCCCTTGTGGTAACCGGCGGTCGGGGCGAAGACGGCCCAGATCACGCGGCTCTTGGTGGTGAAGCCGAGGTCTACGCCGAACTTCTTGATCGAGCCGGTATAGGTGTCGAGCGGTTCGCCGTCGATGACGGAGGTGAAAGCGCAGTCTGCGGTCTTGGCAGAACCGAGCACGTAGCCGAGGCCACCACCGATCTGGCAATCCAGGTAACCGATGCGCACACCACCGACGCGGTCGCTCTCGATGGCGATGGGAGCGGGGGCTGCAGCCGTCATGTCGGCCGCTGCGGTGATGCCGGCGCTCGTGAAGACGGGCAGGGCGGCGAGGCTCAGGATGAGCATTTTCTTCATGGCAATTCTCCTTCCATGTTCGGCTGCCGGGGAGGGGTGGCCGTTTTCGGCTTCTCAGGCAGCGTGGAACAACGCCTATCGGCAAAGATTGATCCAACTGAGGCTGAAGATAGGCCGCAAAATGGCGATCCACCGGCTTATCGGCCTATCCCGACGATCGCGGGCGGCTCCTGCCACGCCGGAACAAATGGTCGCTTCCGGGCTTGTCCCGGACATCAGAAGCCGGAGGCACCCATGACACTCACTCTCCCCGAACTTGCCAAGAAGATGCAGAAGATCGATTTCTGCATGATGCTCACCCGGGCGGAAGACGGCGCCATCGCCGGTCGGCCGATGAGCAACAATGGCGACGTCGAATATGACGGCGACAGCTATTTCTTTTCCTACACCGACACGCGCAAGATCCGCGAGCTGACGGCCGATTCCACCGTGACGCTCAGCTTCACCGCGCCGCCCAGCCTGCTCGGCAAGCCCGGGATCTTCATCGCCGCCGAGGGCCGCGCCAGCCTGATCGCCGATCAGGCCGTCTTTGAAGCCCACTGGAATTCCGATCTTGATCGCTGGTTTCCCGAGGGGACCGCGACGCCGGGCCTGGTGCTGATCAAGGTCCATGCCGATACCGTTCAGTATTGGGATGGCGAGGATAACGGCACCATCCGCCTCTGACGGATCGCAACATCGCCGCGTGACGCAAAAGCGCCATGCGGCAACGGAGAAGACGGGCGTCGGTGATAACCGGCGCCCTTTTTTGTTCTCTCTGCGGCATGCAAAGCCACCCTCTCGCCGCGATCCGGCGGATCAGGGCGTGGACAAGTGGTCGTGGGTCTCTTGCAGAATGTCGCAGACAGGCTGCAAATGCCCCGCCCGGGCTTTTAAGATCGGCGCCACATCATTCACTCCCAGACATCAGGGTTCACAAGGCTATGGCAGAGTTTCCGACCAAGGCGAAAGTCGTCATCATCGGTCTAGGCGGCATCGTCGGCGCGTCGATCGCGCATCATCTCATCGAGCGCGGCTGGGACGACATTGTCGGCATCGACAAGTCGGGCATTCCGACCGACATCGGCTCCACCGCCCATGCCTCGGACTTCTGTTACACCACGTCCCACGACTATCTCTCGGTCTGGACCACGCAGTATTCCATCGATTTCTTCGAGAAGATGGGCCACTACGCCCGCATTGGTGGCCTCGAAGTCGCACGCACCGGCGACGACACCTGGATGGAAGAGATCAAGCGCAAGCTCTCGTCTGCCAAGGCGTTCGGCACACGCGCGCATTATGTCTCGCCGGCCGAAATCAAGAAACTCTTCCCGCTGATCGAGGAAGATCAGGTGATGGGTGGCATGTTCGATCCGGATGCCGGCCTCGTCATCCCGCGCTCCCAGACCGTTGCCGGCAAGCTCGTCGATGCCGCTGAAAAGTCCGGCAAGCTTCAGATGTTCGGCAATACGCCGGCCCAGTCGCTGATCGTTGAGGGCGGTCGCATCAAGGGCGTCGTCACCCATCGCGGCACGATCTATGCCGATCACGTTATCGTCTGCGCCGGCCTCTGGGGCCGCCTGATCGCCGAAATGGTCGGCGAAGACCTGCCCGTTATGCCGGTCGACCATCCGCTCACCTTCTTCGGCCCCTATAACGAGTTCGAAGGCACCGGCAAGGACATCGGCTATCCGCTTTTGCGCGACCAGGGCAACTCCGCCTATATGCGCGACACCGGCGACCCGAAGACCTCGGAAGGTGGCCAGATCGAGTGGGGTTACTACGAGCAAACCAATCCGCGCATGTGCCATCCGCGCGAACTCCTCGAAAAGCACGAGGCGCGCCTCTCGCCCTCGCAGCGCGACCTTGAAATGGAGCAGATCCTTGAGCCGCTCGAGCGCGCCATGGAGCTCACCCCGATCCTCGGCGAACTCGGCTATAACGAGAGCCATTCCTTCAACGGCCTCCTTCAGGTGTCCGCTGCCGGCGGCGCGTCCTGTGGCGAAAGCCAGAAGGTGCGCGGCCTCTGGTATTGCGTCGCCATCTGGGTCAAGGACGGCCCCGGTTACGGCAAGCTGATCGCCGACTGGATGACCGATGGCCGCACCGAAATCGACCACAACTCGATCGATTACGCCCGCTTCTACCCGCATCAGCTGACCGAAGACTTCATCGCTGGTCGCTGCTATGAGGCCGCCCAGAAGATCTACTTCCCGGCCGTGCACACCCGCGAACCCTATGCATCGGGCCGCGGCGCCAAGCGCTCGCCGATGTATGAGCGCGAAGTCGAACTCGGCGGCCATTTCATGGAACTCGGCGGCTGGGAGCGTGCGCATGGCTACGCCGCCAACGAGCACCTGCTGGAAAAATACGGCGATCGCGTTCCGGTTCGTGCAAACGAATGGGATAACAGACACTTCTGGCGCGTCTCTAACGCCGAGCATCTGGCGATGAGCGAGGATTGCGGCATCGTCAACTTGAGCCATTTCCACATGGTCGACATCGAAGGTCCAGACCATGTCGAGCTCTTGGAATGGCTTTGCGCCGCCAAGATCGGCGGTGACGCGAATATCGGCAAGGGCATCTACACCCACTTCCTCGACGACGAGGGCATGGTGCGCGCCGACTTCACAGTCTTCCGTCTCGCCGACCGCTGCCGCCTGGTCAACGGCGCTGATGCCGGCCCGCGCGACTTCCACTACATGAAGCGCGTCGCCCAGGATCGCGGCCTTGATGTCACCATCACCGACACCTCGGAGAAATACATCACCATCGGCATCTGGGGCCCGAACGCCCGCGTGACGCTGAAAAAGGCCGTCGCGGACCCCGCCGGTCTCGACCCCGAAAACTTCCCCTTCGCCGCGATCAAGCAGATCGAAATCGCCGGCAAGTCGGTCACGGCCTTCCGCATCTCCTATGTCGGTGAGCAGGGCTGGGAACTGCATATGAAATACGAAGACGGCCTGGCCGTCTGGGATGCGCTGCGCGCCACCGGCGTCATGGCCTTCGGCGTCGAGACCTATGCCAATTCCCGCCGCATGGAAAAGAGCCTGCGCCTGCAGAACGGCGATCTCCTCACCCAGTACAACCTGATCGAAGCCGATCTCGCCCGTCCGAAGGTCAAGGAAGCCGACTTCCGCGGCAAGGCCAAACATCTCGAATACAAGGCACGTGCGCAGCAGCCTGCTATGCTCTGCACGCTCATGATGACCGACAATGTCGACAAGTCGGGTGTCGCCCGCTACCCGGTCGGCTCCATGCCGGTGATGGACCCCGCCACCGGCGAAGTGCTGATCGACGCGCTTGGCCGGCGGTCGTACACGACGTCGGTGGCTTATGGCCCGACGATCGGCAAGAACATCGCGCTCGCCTATCTGCCGGCGGAGTATTGCGAAGTCGGGCGGAAGCTCAATGTCGAGTATTTCGCCGAGACTTATCCGGTCGAGGTTGCGGCGGTGGGTTATAAGCCGCTGTATGATCCGGAGAACTTGAAGCCGCGCAGCTAAGGGCAGGGCGGTTCGCTCTGAGAGTTATGGACCCGTCAGTCGTAAGGCCGGCGGGTTTTTTTACCTCTCCCCCTTGTGGGAGAGGTTGCAAAATCGAAGGCTTAGGCGCGCGCAAGCCGCCTAAACTTCAGATTTTGCTGGTGAGGGGATCGGTGCAGGTGGCACGACATTACGGACCCCCTCACTTGCGTTTTCTGATGTTTAGGCGGCTTGCGCGCGCCTAATTCATCGAAATCGCTTTCTCCCCCACCAAGGGGGAGATGGCATCGCGCTTTCGGCCTTTGCCCCTCATCCGCCCCTTCGGGGCACCTTCTCCCCGCGAGCGGGGAGAAGGCCGAGACGGCCACCGCTTGCGCCCCCTCCCCCCGCAGGCGGGGAGAGGGTAGGGTGAGGGGCAAGGTCACACATTGGATGCCAGCGGCGCCTTCCCACTTCTCCCCCGCAAGGCTGAGATGGCCTCACGCGCAAAATCATTTGTTCTCCCTTGAACAAACAGGCGTAAGCTGCCCACATTGGACAAGAAGAAAAAACGAGAGGAAACCGCCATGGACGGACAGGTATCGCCGAAAGCAGAGGCTGCCGATCCCGCGACCCGAATTGCCGCCCTGCTTGCCGCCCAGAAAGCGGCGTGGGCGACCGATGTCACGCCCAGCCATGCCATCCGCGACGATCGCCTCGCGCGGCTCGACCGGATGGTGGAGGCCTGGCAGGAGCGCTTTGCCGCCGCGATTTCGGAGGATTTCGGCAATCGGCCGGCTGTGGTCACTGAACTCACCGATGTCGTGCCGGTGCGTGCCGCGATCCGCCATGCGCGCAGGCAGCTGAAGCGCTGGATGCGGCCGCGAAGTGTCTCGCTCGCCTGGACGGGCAAGCCGGCCTCGGCGGTCATCCTGCGCCAGCCGCTTGGCGTGGTCGGGATCGTCGCGCCCTGGAACTATCCGCTGAACCTGATGCTCTCGCCGCTCACCGGCGCACTTGCCGCCGGCAACCGGGCGATGCTGAAACCGTCTGAGCTGACGCCCGCCTTTTCCCAGGTGCTGGCGAAGGCCGTCGCCGAGACGTTTTCCGAGGATGAAGTGGCGGTGGTGACCGGTGGGCCTGAAGTTGCGACCGCCTTTACCGCTGCCCCCTTCGACCACCTGATCTTTACCGGCTCGACCGCTGTTGGCCGCAAGGTGGCGGAAGCGGCGGCGAAGAACCTGACGCCTGTTACCCTCGAGCTCGGCGGCAAGTCGCCTGTTATCCTCGATGCCTCCGTGCAGTTCGACAAGGCCGTGCCGCGTCTCGTCTGGGGCAAGCTGTTGAATTCCGGCCAGACCTGCGTGGCGCCTGATTATGCGCTGGTGCCGCGCGAGCGCGTTGCCGATTTCCTTGCCGCCGTGAAGGCGGAGGTGGCGCGGCAGTATCCCGGCCTGCCGGCGAACTCCGATTACACCTCGATCATCAGCCCGCGCCACTATGCCCGGCTCACCCGCCTCGTTGAGGAGGCCCGCGACAAGGGCGCCGAGGTGGTGGAGCTTAGCGGTCCGCATGATCCCGACGCCCGCGTGTTCTCGCCGATGGCGGTGATCGGTGCGCCCGAAGACACCACCGTGATGCAGGAGGAGATCTTCGGGCCGATCCTGCCGATCGTGCCTTATGACACGCTGGACGAGGCGATCGCCTATATCAACCATCGCGACCGGCCGCTGGCGCTCTACTGGTTCGGCGACGACAAGCAGGCGCAGGAGCGGGTTTTGGCCGGCACGATCGCCGGTGGCGTGACGGTCAACGATACGATCCTGCATCTCGCCCAGGACGATCTGCCCTTTGGCGGCGTCGGTGCCTCAGGCTACGGCGCCTATCACGGCGAGGCGGGGTTCCTGGCGCTCAGCAAGGAGAAGCCGGTTCTCAAACAGTCGGCGATCTCGGGCGTGAAATTCCTCTACCCGCCCTATGGGCGAATGGCGAGTTTCATGCTGAAGCTGCTCGGGCGTTTCGGCTGACGATGTCCGTTGCCGCTCAGCCAGCGGCGAGGCGCGGGGACGGGCGCTGCGATGCCGTGACTTGCGGCTGAGGCGCGACGACGGACAGTTCGAAATCGGCCAGCGGCATGGGCCGGCCGAAGAGATAGCCCTGGAAGATCCGGCAGCCGGTTGCTTCGAGGAACGCGAGCTGGGCCGGGGTTTCCACCCCTTCCGCCACGGTTTCGAGTCCAAGATCGGTGGCGATTGCCCGGATCGAGCGGACAAGGGCGGCATCGCGATCGTTCTCGGCAACTGTGGCGACGAAGCTGCGGTCGATCTTCAGCTCGCTCACCGGCAGGCGGCGCAGATAGGCGAGCGATGAGAAGCCGGTCCCGAAATCGTCGAGCGAGAAGGTGAGGCCGAGGGCCTTCAGGGCCGCCATCTTTTCCGCGACCGGTTCAAGGCCGGCGATCAGCACGCTTTCGGTGAGCTCGAGCCTCAGCCTTGTCGGATCGATGTTGTAGCGGGTGATGAGGTCGCGCAGCGTGGCCTCGAAATCATCCTCGTTGAACTGGCTGGCGCTGACATTGACCGAGAGCCGGAGGGGGCTGAGCTGCGGGTCGGCCTGCCAGCGGACGAGCGTTTCCAGCGCCTGTTCGAGAACATATGTGCCGACGATCGGCATCAGGCCCATTTCCTCGGCAGCAGGAATGAAGGTGGCGGGGGAGATGGGGCCACGGGTCGGGTGGTTCCAGCGCAGCAGGGCTTCGGCGCCCAGAACCTTGCCCTGCCGATCGGTCTGGGGCTGGTAGGCGAGCGTGAGTTCGCTGTGCCGAAGGGCGGCCAGCAGATCGCGGGCGATGCCGCGCGGGGCGGAGAGACGTCGCTGCAGCGTATAGATCGCGCCGCAGAAGATCAGGGCTGCCATCGCCGGGTTGAGCCACATGCCATAGCGATGCAGCTCCGGCGGGATCGGCTGGGCGAAGGGCAGGCGGAGATCTGCCGCGTGGAGGACGACGAAGGCCACGAGGCTCGCGGCAATGACCGACAGCTGCAGGCGCGAGGGGCGGCGCAGGTGATTGATATAGGCGAGCATGCCGAGCACCGGCAGGAAGAGATGGGTGACGCGCGGTGCGCCATTCTGCGGCACGTCGAACATCAGGCAGAAAGCGATGACGAAGATCAGGAAGCTGAATTGTGCAACGAGCAGGAAGAGATCGAGCCGGCCGCGGGTGACCAGAGCAAAGCAGATGAGGGCGGCAACGACGGGGAAGAGTTCGGCGAGCGCCATCATCGGACGGCCATTGAGGAAGAAGATGACGGTCCAGAACAGCGCAAAGGCAGCCACTGCGAGCGACACGGCCTGATAGACGCGGATCACCCGAGCGACCTTGTGCTCCTGACTGCCCTTTCCGATCATATGCTGCCCAATCGTGCCCACAGGCTCTGGATCGAACCTCTGCGCCGCGCCGCGACAGGAGATCCAAGAATGAGGATATCCTAACTTAGGTGGCTAAAGAAACGGTGTATCTCGATGTTCAACTTGTTTCCACGGCAATGGGTGGCGGAAGCCGTTCCGGGAACGCGATAGGGGCGGTCCGCCGTCAGACGAACCGCCCCTCGAGGACCTTCCGGTCCTGCCTCCCCCCGGAGAATTCTCAGCCCGCCTTGGCGACCTTCATCACCTCGGGGTCATATACCCGGCCGAAGCGGTTCGCAAGGAAGGCTTCGAGGCCGATTTCTTCCTGGCGCACGAAACCGGCCTGCGGCAGCGTGCCGTCGGCGAGCAGGTCGAGCACCGTGCAGATGCCAGCGGCAGTGGTGATCTGGATGGCACTCATCTTCTTGGAAGCGACCACGCCTGCATAGACCTTGTTGGCATAGGTCTCCTGCAGGTAACGGCCGTCCTTCCAGCCGCAGACGGTGACGAAGATGACGACGACGTCCTGCATGGTGGCGGGTAGCGCGTTTTCGAAGAGGTCCTTCAACACGTCGCGACGGTTCTTCAGGTTGAAGTCGTTGAGCAGTGCCTTGATGATCGCCTGGTGGCCAGGGTAGCGGATGGTGCGGTAGTTCATCGTACGCACCCGGCCTTCGAGCGTCTTGGCCAGAGTGCCAAGGCCACCCGACGTGTTGAAGGCCTCGTAGGTCACGCCGTCGAGGGAGAATTCCTCGCGCTCTTCCATGGCCGGCACGACAGACAGTTTGCCTTCGACGATCGCCTCGCAGGGCTCGATGTATTCGTTGATCAGCCCGTCGGTCGACCAGGTGAGGTTATAGTTCAGGGCGTTCGACGGGTATTGCGGCAGGGCTCCAACGCGCATGCGTACCGTGTCCAGCGTGTCGAAATGCTTGGTGAGATCGTGCGCCACGATCGAAATAAAGCCGGGCGCCAGGCCGCATTGCGGGATGAAGGCGGAACGGCTGCCGCGCGCCAGTTCTTCGACATGCCGCGTGGTGGCGACATCCTCGGTCAGGTCGAGATAGTGGGTCGCGGTGCGAGCCGCACTTTCGGCAATCGCGCCGGTCAGGTGGAAGGGGGCGGCGGAGAGGACGGCGAACTGGCCGGAGAGCAAGCCGTCGAGGGCGGCGGCATCGGCGATATCGGTTTCGGCGGTCTTGACCGCCGCATGCGCGTCGAGCTTGGACAGCTGTTCGGCGCTGCGATCGGCGACGGTAACCTGATAGTCGCCGGTTTCAGCCAGCATGCGCGCAATGGCTCCGCCAATCTTGCCGGCGCCGATGATGGTGACGTGTTTCATGGATTTGCCCCTCGCATGCATGAGAGCCCGTGTCAGACGAGCCTGTTTTCACTGATCAGACCAGTGTGGCTGCGGCTCATGTCGATTCCAAGTGACGATATGCCCAGAATGTAGTATCCATATGAACAGATCGACGTAAGGAATGGGCGAAATGCAGATCAGCGACAAGGATCGCGAGCTACTGTCCCTGCTTTCGGAAAACGCCCGCATGGCGGTGGCCGAACTTGCCCGGCGGCTTGATCTGTCGCGCACGACGGTGCAGGCGCGGCTCGAACGCCTGGAGGGGCAGGGGGTGATTGCTGGCTATCAGGTGCGGCTGTCCGATGCCTATCAGAGCGGGCTGATCCGGGCGCATGTGATGATCACGATTGCACCCAAGGCGCTTTCTGCCACGACCGGCGAGCTCAACGCGATCCGTGAGGTGTCTGCGCTCTATTCCGTCAACGGCCCTTATGACCTGATCGCCATTATCGCTGCGCCGTCGATCTCGGAACTCGATCGTCTGATCGACCGGATCGGCGAGCTGTCGGGTGTGGAGAGAACCCTTTCGTCGATCATCCTCTCGACGCGCATCGCCCGATGACATCCCGGTGAAAAGCAACCAAGTCATCATTATATCCATAAATTCTTAATCAACCATGTGTTGATATGGATTCGCGGATACTTAGGGAGGGTTGGCATGACAGTGGTTGCATTGTTGTTTGCATCGGTTCTCTGGCCTACCGTCTTGCTGGCGGCGCCGCTTGGCGAGGGGCGCTTTCCCCTGGATATCGCGGCGGGCACCTCGACCTGGGTCAATCGGCACGGCTCGGTCATGGTGCTGGATCGCGGGCGCGACGGGTTGCTGCAGGGCTATTTCGTCAACAATGCACCCGGCAAGGGCTGTCGCGGCATTCCCTATGAACTCAGCGGGCGGATGGCGAAAGAGACGATCGCCTTTCAGGTGAGCTGGCGCAATGGCGTGGCCGACTGTCCCATGGAGACGCAGTGGCGTGGGCATATCCAGCCATCGCGCGAGGGTGGCCTGGAGATCGTGGCCGAGTGGCAGCAGTCTTCGACGGTTGTCTCGATCGGGCTTGGTAATGATGAGCCACAAAAGGGGACCGATCACTTTACCCTGCAGGTGGCCACCGGTCTGCACTCCCAGATCACGCCTCCAGGAATATCGGCAATTCCCTAATTGGCTTTGGCTCTTTCACGCTGCCTTGAGTTCTGCCCGGGCAAGCGCCCGTTCCAGGGCCGCGATGCAGGTCTCGTCGTGGTGGCGACCGGCCCCTTCCCAGAGGATGGCAAGCGCTTTTGCGACCGGCATGGCGGCGCGATAGGGGCGGTCGGCGGTCAGGGCATCGAAGACGTCGGCGGTGGCGACAATGCGGGTCTCAAACGAGATCTCGTCGCCTTTGAGGCCACGCGGATAGCCGGAGCCATCGAGCTTTTCGTGGTGGGCGCCGCCGATCAAAGCGAGATCGGCGAAAGCTGCGATGCGCGAGAGGATGGTCTCGGAGAATTCTGCGTGGCGCTTCATCTGCTCCCATTCTTCACCCTCGAGCCGGCCCGGCTTGTCGAGCACGCTGTTGGAGACGCCGAGCTTGCCGATGTCATGCAGGAGGGCGGCACGTTTCAGGCGGCGGCGCTCTGCCGAGGGCATGCCGAGTTCTTCGGCGATCAGATCGGTGAACAGGGCCACGCGGTCGCTATGGCCTGACGTGTAGGGGCTCTTTGCATCGATGACGCGGGCAAAGCCGGCGGCAATGTCGTCGAGATAATCTTCGTCTGCCAGGATCGCCTGGCGGCCGGGTTCGAGCGCCAGCACATAGGCTTCCAGATTGTCCGAGCCGAGCTCGGCAAAGAAGACGGGCGTGGCGAGCGTTTCGAAGGCGGTGACGATCTCGGGATCGAACCAGCTGCCGGCGCGCTTGCGGATTTCGGTGAGTGCGGCCTGTGGCCCCTGGTGGACGAAGAAGACGTCGATCACCTGCGCCATGAGGGCGATCCGGGCGAAGAGGTGGATTTCCTTGCCCTTCAGTCTCTGTGGCTGGCCGCCGCCATCGACATGCTCGTCGAGATCGAGGATGCCCTTTGCAACTTCTTCGGAAAAGCGCATCTGGCGGGCGATTTCAGCGCCGCGCTGGCAACGCGTCTGGATGAGGCTGGTCGAGATCTCGCCGCCATTCTTGAAGATGTTGAGAATGCCGCGGAAGCGTTCGGCAAGGCCCGCTTCCATGCCGGTGTGGGAGAGCACGAATTTGAGGATCTGCGGGAAGGAGCCGTCGACCAGCTTGAAATCGTGTTTGAACTTAAGGTCATCGGCCAGATAGAGTTCGCAGATGCGGGCGGCATTGGAGGAGCAGCCGAGATCCTTCAAGAGCAGCGTGTAATAGAGATCGCGCAGCGCTTCTTCACCGAGGCCAAGGGCCTGGCCGATCCTCGTGCCGATGAAGCAGCAGCGGACGCAATGGCCGGCGGGCTGGCCTTCCGTCATGTCGAGCGCGTGGCTCAAGGCTTCGATGATTTCTGCTAGCCGGATGGTCTCGGTCATATCGCATTCTCCTCCCGCCATCCTGCCAGATGGGGATTAAGAACGGGTGTCCGGCACGCTGGCCGACGCAGCGCGAGCTGGTCAGGCTGCCGCTGGTGCGCTCTCCCGCTTCCATGCCCTCTCCAGGGCGTCTACGCAGAGCGGATCATGATGGGCACCGGCCGTTTCACGGATCATGGCGAGCGCCTGCGCCGGGGGGATGGGAGCGCGGTAGGGCCTTTCGGCCGTCAGGGCGTCGAAGACATCGGCAGTGGCGACGATCCGGGTGGCCAGAGATATTTCATCGCCTGCCAGGCCGCGCGGATAGCCGCGACCATCAAGCCGCTCGTGATGTGCTCCGCCGACTTCCGCCAATTCCGCGAAGGCCGGAATGCGGGCAAGGATAAGCTCGGAATGGGCGGCATGGGCGCGCATTTCGACCCATTCTTCCGGATCGAGACCGGAGGGTTTGTTCAAGACACGGGCGGAGACGCCGAGCTTGCCGATATCATGCAACAGGGCCGCCCGGCGCAGCATCCGGCATTCAGCCGGCGAAAGGCCGAGCTCTTTGGCGATCATGACGGTGATCTCCGCCACGCGGTCGCTGTGCCCGGCCGTATAGGGGCTCTTGGCATCGATGACGCGCGCGAAACCTTCGACGATGTCGTCGAGATAGTCCTCGTCTGCCAGGATGACCGTTTGGCCGGGCTCTGCAGCGAGAACCTTCTGGTCCAGATCCGGTGCCTTCAGATCCTTCCAGGCACCGGGTTGTGCCAGCACAGCGAGACAGGCATCCACGACTTCGGGATCAAGCCAGTTTCCCCGTCGGGCCCGCAACTGGCGGAGGGCCTGTTTTGGGCCGCCATGGGCGGAGTGCACATCGACCACTTGGGCCACCAGTGCGATGCGGGCGAAGATATGGATCTCTTCCCCCTTGAGGCCTTCCGGCCGGCCGGTGCCGTCATGGTGTTCATCGAGATGGCGTATGCCTGCCGCGACATCCTCGGAAAACCGCATCTGGCGGGCGATTTCGGCGCCCCTGCGACAGCGGATATCCACCAGTTGCGCGGCATGTTTGCGGGCGCGCAACGCCTTGAGGATGGCCTTTGCCCTTCCTGCCACGCTGCGACGGGCGCCGGCATGGCGGAAAACCTGTCGCAGCAGGCTCGGCAGCGTGCCATCGACACGGCGAAAATCGCCTTTGAAACGGGTGTCATCCGTATCGAAGATCTCGCACATGCGCATGGCATTGGCCGAGCAGCCGAGATCCTTCAGCATCAGGGTGTAAAAGAGATCGTGCATCTGCGCTTCCGACAGGCCCAGGCGGCGGCCTATGGCCGTGCCGATATGGGCGGTGCGAATGCAGTGTCCGGCAATCTGTCCGCCGGTCAGGTCGAGGGCATGGCTGAGGGCGCCTATGAGTTCGGCGAGGCGAATCTGTGCGAGCATCTGTATCTCCGTCGCCGCCAGATTTAACCCCTAAGAGTTAAGGGGGCGTAGATAGTTCGGATATTCTCACATACGAATCGTCCGCAATGGCAACCTCCTGTTCATCGCTTCCATGCTTGTCTTTTTCCCGCATTGTCTTAAGCCTGCAGACGCACTATGTGCGGATGAGCCAAACCAACGAGGACTGTCCCCTGTGATGAACGAAGACGAAGACGACAAGAGCAAGGAACTGCCGATCGGCAAGGAAACGGAAGCGAACCTCTTCAAGTCGCGTTCGATCTTCATCTATGGCGGGATCACCATGGAGCTGGCGCAGAAGGTCTGCACGCAGCTCGTCGCACTTGCTGCCGCCTCCGACGAGGACATTCGCGTGTTCGTCTGCTCGCCGGGCGGCCATGTGGAAGCCGGCGACGCGATCCATGACATGATCCGCTTCATCAAGCCGAAGGTCTTCATCATCGCGACCGGCTGGGCGGCATCTGCCGGCTCGCTGATCTTCGTCGCGGTTCCGAAGGAGCGCCGTCTGGCCCTGCCGAACACCCGCTTCCTGATGCACCAGCCGTCTGGCGGCACCCGCGGAATGGCCTCGGATATCGAGATCCAGGCCCGCGAAATCATCAAGATGAACGAGCGCCTGATCAAGATCTACGCGAAGGCCACCGGCCAGAGCCAGGAGAAGATCGCCAAGGATATCGACCGCGACTACTGGCTTTCCGCCGAAGACGCCGTCACCTATGGCCTGGTCGGCCGGATCATCGAGAGCCACGCCGACATCGGCTGAGGCTTTCGCCTGACCACAAACAAAAAAAGCCGCCGGATCGATCCGGCGGCTTTTTTCATGTCTTGGGCTTCAGAGGCTGCGATCAGATGATCGGGCAGCCACGGCGATTGGCAAAGCGGATCTGCTCGGGGCCACGGCGGGTAAAGCCGCGCACGGTCACGCTGCGATCGGTGACGCGCACCACTTCGGCGCGGCGCAGGCCTTCTTCGGCAGCAGCGGCACGGGCTTCGCGCGGGCTGCAACCACGGTTGCGGTCGCGGCGGTCGACTTCACGCTCGCGGATGATCGGGCGTACGCCATCCGGGCCAATGCGGAACTCGACGCCCTGCGCCGAGGCGGGGGCTGCAAAGGGCGCGGCGAGCGGAAGGCCGGCGAGGGCAAGCGTGGTGACCAGGGCTGCGCGCAGGAACTTGGCGGACATGGGGAACTCCTTCGTTGTCGTGGCGGAGAAAGCCCGTGGACGCTCAAAAGTTCCCTCGTCTCAGGCAAAGACGGATTGTTTCAGCGCCATTCGTGCAGGCGCTCGCTCATCAGCGGCCGGGTGCTGACCAGCGGCAGGTTCTCGCCTGAACGCTCGGCATGGCCAAGCGCCTCTGCCTCGTCGTTGAAGCCGATGAAGATCATCGACAGCGATTTCGCCTTCGGGGCGCCCTTCTTGCGATAGGAGAGCTTCACCGCGCAGTGGGGATAGGCAGCGTCGAGCACGGCGCCTAAGGGCAGCGCATCCGACAGAGCGAGATGGGCGCCGAGGCCGAGGAACCGGTCGATGGCGGCGAAGGCGGTCGCTTCCGGCAGCTGCTTGTTTTCCTGTGCGTTGGGTGCCCGACCCCAGAAAAGGCTGTCGACCAGACCCTTGGCCCGCTTCGACTTCACCACCACGAGACCGCCGGCCGCGACGAGTTCCAGATGGGCGTCCCAGGTCTGGAAGAGGTCCGGGGATTGGTGGAGTTCGGTGAGGAGGGGGCGGAGGGCGGCGGTGAGGTCGGTGTGGAGGGCAGGGGGCATGGGCGGGTGTCTCGGCGAGTGTGGGGTGGCGTGTGGCGGCCTCGTAGCATGGTGGGGGCGGGTGTGGATATGCTCAGTTGATCTCCGGCGTGAGATCGAAGCGGCTTTCCTTGCCTAGCTTCGCAAAGGCCGTCGGCGTGCTCTCCAGAACGTATCGTCCTCATAGGAACATGTCTGCGAGAAGGATTCCGACGATAATCCACGCCGGTACCGCAAGCTTCAATACGACTTTTTCGAGTTTACCGGTGTCTGCAAGCGCTGAGGGCTTTTCTTCTGACTCGGCGGGCAGTGAGGTGTCTTCATCGCGCACTGTGTTTACGTGATCGGTCCCGGCTCCCTTGTCCAATTGAAGCGAGAATGAACCAATTTCTCCCAGGACAGGTGGTTTGACGCGGGAACTGGGATCGATCTTAACTTTCTGGTCTTCCAAGTTGCTCAGAATTTTGATGAAGTTCGTGCTGATTGACGGCGACCATTCTGAATAGAAACCGCTGACCTCTCCTAATGTAACGATACCGCTCTTACAGCCGGTATCTATAAAGTCAGCTAGCCGATCAAATCGGGCGGTCGGCAGAATAATCTCTATCTCAACGAAATCTTCTTGCAGCTGGTCCCTGAAGTCGATTTCCGCGACATAGCTTGGGCTTCCTGAAACATGAAATAGCTCGCGGCCTTCATCTGATTTCAGAATTCGGAGCGTGAAATGGCTCAACTTCCGATTGGTGCCGAAGAATGAGTAGCTTGAGGTCGAACTCCAATCGCGGATTAGCGGATATAGTTTGCCCCGAATGGCTTCGTTGATGTGAGTGCCCTCGTCGGCCTTGAATTCAAGCGACCTCACCACAGTGAGATTGCTCACATTGAAATGCAGGCTCCAGCCCCAAGGAATACAATTCGGACCAACCTTTTTATTGGCGATGTCCATCTCTTCGATGAACCACTGATAGAGGCTAGTATGCTCTACCTTGGTGCTGACCCTAACCGGGTTCTCAAGCTTGTATTCCATCGGCCAATCCCCCGCCCTAGATTATCAATTGATAGGTGTGGGGTTGGGGCCAACGCAAGATGGCAGAACGCTGATTAGAAGCTCGACTTTCCAAGAAAAACCCCGCCAGATCTCTCCGGCGGGGTCCGCATTCCCTCAAACCTCAAGCGGCTTAACCGCGCTCTCAGAACTCGACAGCCCGATCGCCATCCTCGTCCTGAATGCGGGTCGGCAGGCCGATCTTGTTCAGGAGGTTGATGAAGGGCTTGGGCGGCAGTTCTTCGACGTTGGCCATCTTCTTGACGTCCCATTCGCCTGTCGCGACGAGCATCGCGGCTGCGACCGGGGGGACGCCGGCGGTGTAGGAGATGCCCTGGCTGCCCACTTCGTTATAGGCTTCCTTGTGATCGGCGACGTTGTAGATGAAGACGGTCTTTTCCTTGCCGTCCTTCAAACCCTTCACGTAATCGCCGATGCAGGTCTTGCCTTCGTATTCCGGGGCAAGCGAGGAGGGGTCAGGCAGGCAGGCCTTGACGACCTTGAGCGGCACGACTTCGGAGCCGTCGGCCAGCTTGACCGGCTGTTCGGAGAGGAGGCCGATCGACTTCAGGACGGTGAAGACGTTGATGTAGTGATCGCCGAAACCCATCCAGAAGCGCACGTCGGCGCCGTCCATGTTCTTGGCCAACGAATGCACTTCGTCATGGCCGCAGAGATAAGCGCGGCGGGTGCCGACGACCGGCAGGTCGTAGTCCTTGCCGATCTCGAACATCTTGTTGACCTGCCATTCGCCACCCTGCCAGGAATAGACCACGCCGGTGAATTCGCGGAAGTTGATTTCCGGGTCGAAGTTGGTGGCGAAGTATTTGCCGTGGCTGCCGGCGTTGATGTCGACGATGTCGACGTCGGTCACCTTGTCGAGATATTCGTCCTTGGCGAGACGCGCATAGGCGTTGACTACGCCCGGATCGAAGCCGGCGCCGAGGATGGCGGTGATGCCCTTTTCAGCGCATTCTTCCGCACGCTTCCACTCGTAGTTTCCGTACCACGGCGGGGTTTCGCAGATCTTGTTCGGCTCTTCATGGATCGCGGTGTCGATATAGGCAACGCCGGTGTCCATGCAGGCGCGCAGCACCGACATGTTGAGGAAGGCGGTGCCGACATTGATGACGATTTGCGCGCCGAGCTTGGTGATCAGGGCCTTGGTGGCTTCGATGTCGAGGGCGTCGAGCTGGTGGGATTCGAGAACGCCCGCCTGCTTCATCGCCTTCTTCTCATGCACGGAAGCGATGATGGCGTCGCACTTCGCCTTGGTGCGCGAGGCGATATGGATGTCGCCAAGCACGTCGTTGTTCTGCGCGCACTTATGCGCAACCACCTGGGCGACGCCGCCGGCGCCGATGATGAGCACGTTCTTCTTCATAATGGGACCAACTCCTATGTCCAATCGTCAGAACCTGGGCTTGAAGGATTTCAAGACAGGCTTTGTTCGTAGTCCGTGTAGTCGAACTCACGGACCGTCCTGAGGCTGCCATCCAGTTCGCGGATGGCGATTGCCGGCATTTGCACGCCGTTAAACCAGTTTTTCTTGACCATCGTGTAGCCGGCGGTGTCCTGCAGCGAGATGCGGTCGCCGATGTTCAATTCAGTTTCAAAATTGAACTCGCCGAAGATATCGCCCGCGAGGCAGGACTTGCCGCAGACCTGGTACCGGTGCGGTCCCTGGTTGGGGTGGACCTTCGCGCTTTCCCGGTAGATCAGGAGATCGAGGAGATGCGCTTCGATGGATGAATCCACCACGACAAGATCCTTGCCGTTGTAAAGCCTGTCGAGCACGGTGACTTCCAGCGTGGTCGACTTGGTGATCGAGGCTTCGCCGGGCTCCAGATAGACCTGGACGCCGAACTCGCCGGAAAAGCGCTTCAGGCGCTCGGCGAATTTTTCGAGTGGATAGTTCTCGCCGGTAAAATGAATGCCGCCGCCGAGAGAGACCCATTCGGCCTTCTTCAGGAGGGGGCCGAACTTCTGTTCGATGTCGCCCAGCATCTGATCGAAAAGGTCGAAATCGCCATTTTCGCAGTTGTTGTGGATCATGAAGCCGGAGATCAGCTCCATGACCGGCTCGACCTTCTTCAGGTCCCATTCGCCCAGCCGCGAGAAGGGGCGGGCGGGATCAGCAAGGTCGAAGCTCGAGGAGGAGACGCCGGGATTGAGGCGAAGGCCGCGGATGATGCCTTGGGATTGGCTCTCGAAGCGGGTCAGCTGGCCGATCGAGTTGAAGATGATCTTGTCGGCATGGCTGACGACTTCGTCGATCTCGTAGTCAGCATAGGCCACCGAATAGGCATGGGTTTCCTTGCCGAAACGCTCATGGCCGAGGCGGACTTCATTCAGCGATGACGAGGTCGTGCCGTCCATATAGTCGCGCATGAAGTCGAAGACCGACCAAGTGGCGAAACATTTGAGCGCCAGCAGGGCTTTCGCGCCGGAGAGTTCGCGCAAGGTCGCGATCTTCTCCATGTTCTGGAGCAGCTTGGACTTGTCGATCAGATAATAGGGAGTCTGGATCAAGGCTCTATCCTTCGTGAACCCAGCCATATCTGGCGGAAGTGAACGGGACGCCCCGAATGCGTCGGAGGGGTCCCTTAGGCAAAAGGGGGTAAAAAGGCAAGCGGAAGCTCAGTGTTTCGGCACGGAGATTGCCTGCCCGATTTTCATGAAGGGCAGATGACGCAGCGGGCTAGCCTTGCGATGGCCTGCCGCCTTGCATTCCTGCGAGTGCAGCCATGCGTTGGGCGACTGGCAGTGTTCAGCAATCGGAAATCTCTGCGCTGTTACTTGCAGAGGTAACGGTTATGCCCTGGACACGTCATGCATCTCGACCTCGCGACCATTCTGATCCTGCATCCGCTCTCTCTGACGGTGGGCGCGCTGTGCTTCCTCTATCTGCGCTACCGGTCACGTCGAAACCGGGGGCTTGGCAAGATGGCGGTCGCCTTTCTGGTGCTGGCGCTGGGATCTCTGATTGCCGGGGCTGGCGAGCAGGGCGTGGTCGATTACGCCACCTGGACCTTCGTATCCTTCGTGACAGGGCCTGTGGCCTACACGCTATTCTTCATTGGCCTCGCAAACCTTTTGACAGAGCAACCGGCCGGACGCTGGTGGTGGCTGATGCTGGCGCCTGCCGTACTCACCGTCGCGGCCATCGTCACGCAGTTTCACCTGGTCAATCTCTACCGCGCTTCGGCATTCCTGACGGCCATGGGGCTCTATGCCCTCGGTAGCGCGGCCTTCGCCTTGTCGGATCCGCAGCAGGAAAGGCTTGGAAGCCGGTATGGGCTCGCCGCTGCGCTGGCGTTCAAGGCGCTGATCGCCTTGACAACGATTGCGGGGATCGTGACCCCTGAGATCGTTCGCTTTCCGCCAGCTGCGACCTTTCTGGTGCTGATCCTTTGCCAGTTTGCGATCGCCATGTTCGTTCTCATCCTTGTGCAGGAGCGGGCAGAGCAGCGGCTGATCGCGCTGACGGAGACGGACAGTCTTACGCGCATTCACAACCGCTACTGGCTGATGGATCGGCTGCCCAAGCTCGCACCCAAGGGCAGTGGCTTCATGGTCATCGATCTCGACCATTTCAAACGCGTGAACGACCTCTACGGCCATCTGGCCGGGGATCTGGTGCTCAAGAGTGCCGCCCAGGCGATGGCGGCGCGGCTGGGCGAAGGCGCCTATTTTGCCCGGACGGGTGGCGAGGAATTCGGCCTCTATCTGCCCCGCGCCTCCGAAGACGACATGCTGGCGATCGGCGAGATGCTTCGCCAGGAGGTGGAAGCCCTCAGCGTCGTCTATGAAGGCGTGACGATCCCGGTGACGCTGAGTGCCGGTGCCTCGGTCGCAACGGAGGAGATGTCCACCAAGCGGCTTGCGGCGCGCGCCGACCATGCGCTCTACGTCGCCAAACGGGCGGGCCGCAACCGCGTGCGGCTCTACGAGGAGCCTGACCCGGCAGAGCAAGCCTCGTGGGATAGCGCGATTATGGCCGCGAGCGGCGCCTGAAGGCCGGCTGCAGGTCTTGCGACGGTCGCGCCTGCCTTGCCAGATGGACGTAAATTTGTTTCGGCTTTTGTCTATCGAGACCGGTGCTGTGAGTCCTGCCATGCTGAAAGACTTCTCCCCCCAGGCTGCCTTCATGGGCGTGCTCGTCGCCTTTGTCGGCTTTGCCAGTTCCTTTGCCGTCGTGCTGCAGGGGCTGAAGGGGGTGGGCGCGACCGATTACGAGGCGGCCTCCGGGCTGATGGCGCTGTCGGTTGCCATGGGGATCTGCGGGATCGTCTTGAGTGTCTGGACGAAGCTGCCGGTCTCGGTTGCCTGGTCGACGCCGGGTGCTGCACTCATGGCGACGGCAGGCATTCCGCTGGGTGGTTTTCCGGCAGCGGTCGGGGCGTTCCTCGTCTGTGCGGCGCTGATCATGCTCGCGGGCCTCATCCGGCCCTTCGGGCGGGCAGTGGCGGCGATCCCGGCACCGATTGCGAACGCGATGCTGGCGGGCGTCATCCTCAACCTCTGCTTTGCGCCGTTCAAGGCGGTGGCCTTCGATGCGGCTCTCGGTTTGCCGATCCTCGTCGTCTGGGCTGTCGTCGCGGCCTTCAAGCGGCTCTATGCGGTGCCGGCTGCGTTGCTGACCTTCGTCGTTGTCATCGTCTTCGGCGTCGACCTGCCGGAGGGGGCGATGGCAAGCTGGGCTGCGTCGCTCGCGCCGCCGGTGGAGTTCGTGCTTCCGGCCTTCACGCTGCCGGCGCTGATCTCGATCGCGCTGCCGCTCTTCATCGTCACCATGGCCTCACAGAACATTCCGGGTATCGCGATCCTCAAGGTCAACAAATACGAGCCTAACCCGGGGCCGATGTTTGCCGTGACGGGTCTGTTTTCGGCCCTGTCGGCGCCGTTTGGCGGGCATGCGGTCAATCTTGCAGCGATCACGGCGGCAATGTGCGCGGGCGAGGATGCCCATGCGGATCCGAAGCGGCGCTATTGGGCGGCAATCGTCGCCGGCATCGGTTATGTGCTGCTGGGCTTGGCGGCCGGTGCCGTGACCGGCTTCGTGTCGCTGGCGCCGCCGATCCTCATTCAATCGGTTGCGGGTCTGGCGCTGATTGGGGCGTTTTCGGGGTCCTCGGTTGCGGCGTTCCAGGTTCCGGAGACGCGGGAGGCGGCGGCCGTAACCTTCCTGGTGACGGCGTCGGGGATTTCGATCCTCGGGATCTCGGGGGCGTTCTGGGGGCTGATTGCCGGGGTGGCGATGCTGGGGCTGGTGAAGCTCGCCAAGGCAAGGGCATGAGACGGATACGCATCCGCGCGATTTTCCTGGGCTTTGCGGCAGGTTTTTTCGGCTTCGTCTTCTACACCCGCTACTGGATCTGGCGCGATTGTATCGCCGCATCACAATCGAGCTGTGTGACGCCTGATGGCAGCAATGTCACCGAAGGTGGAATGGTGTGGGGTGTGATTGCGCTCGGCTTCCTCGCTGCGGCACTTATCGCACAGTTCGGGCGGCGGTGAGTAAGGTGTGTCGGATCTGGTGCAATCGTCATGGTTGCGCTAGGTTTTGGACATGGAGTTCGAATTCGATCCAGCCAAGAGTGAGGCAAACAAAGCGAAGCACGGAATCGATTTCGTGGCGGCGCAGGAATTGTGGTATGATCTCTTCGGCGTTGATGCGGATGCCGGATATGCCTTCGAGCCAAGGCGGATCCGAATAGGCCGTATCTTGGGTGCGCTATGGACGGGTGTTTACGTTATGCGCGAAGAGCGCGTTCGCATCATTTCCGTCCGCCGGGCAAGAATTCATGAAAGGCGTCGTTATGAAAACAATCAGCGCTGAAGAATTCGATCGGAAGTTCGATGACGGCGAGGATATCAGCGAATACGTCGACTGGAGTACGGCGACGCGTCCCAACCTTGAGCCTGTTGAGTTGACCATCACCATCAAGCGGGGAACGAAGCTCAGGCTGGAGCGTCAGGCGAAGGAACTCGGTGTATCCGTGGATTCCTTGCTTGAAGACTGGCTGAGCGAAAAACTCGACGCGGCACGACCATCCGCCGCCGAATAACACCCTTGCGCGATTCAATTCATCGCGTTATTCCTGATCCCATGAAGACCAACGGCACGACCATTGCTGCGACTGAGATGACGGCCCGCGCTGCGGCCGGCTTCGTCGCGTCGGTGCCAAACTCGCTTCTTCTTCTCGGCCTTATCCGCGGTTGCCGGGTCCATTGAGGAGCGCCCGGCGGCCGGGTTAGCCATTTGGCGATTGCTCCTCGAAAACTCCCCAATTGATGTTATCCATCCCTTGAAAAGGGTCTGCGCGCGCGTGCCAAAGCTCCGCTGATTTGTTATCAGCCATGGCAGCCGCCCGAGGACGAGAAGAGACGAAGACGATGATTTTGAAGACCCATACCGTGAAGCAGGGCATGCCGGACGCTTCGCAGAAGTACCGCGCCTATCCGCAAATCGCCATTCCGGACCGCACCTGGCCGTCGAAGGTGATCGACAAGGCGCCGATCTGGTGCTCGGTCGACCTGCGCGACGGCAATCAGTCGCTGGTCAATCCGATGGGTCATGACCGCAAGGCGCGGATGTTCCAGCTCTTGCTCGACATGGGCTTCAAGGAAATCGAAATCGGCTTCCCGTCGGCCTCGCAGACCGATTTCGACTTTGCCCGCTGGTGCGTTGAAGAAGGTGGCGTGCCCGCCGATGTGTCGCTGCAGGTGCTGGTGCAGTGCCGGCCCGAGCTGATCACGCGGACCTTCGAGGCACTTGAGGGCGCGACCAACCCGATCATCCACTTCTACAATTCCACCTCCGAGCTGCAGCGCCGCGTGGTCTTCGGCAAGGATGTCGCCGGCATCAAGCAGATCGCCGTCGATGCGGCGAAGATGATCATGGATATGGCGGCGAAAGCCGGGGGCGGTTATCGCTTCGAATACTCGCCGGAAAGCTTTACCGGCACCGAGCTGGAAGTGGCTTTGGAGATCTGCAACGCCGTCATCGCCGAAGTGAAGCCGACGGCCGAGAACAAGTTGATCCTCAACCTGCCGTCGACCGTCGAGATGGCGACGCCGAACATCTATGCCGACCAGATCGAGTGGATGTGCCGCAACATCGACAATCGCGAGAATGTGCTGATCTCGCTGCATCCGCACAATGATCGCGGCACGGGCATTGCGGCCACCGAACTCGGTTTGATGGCCGGTGCCGACCGCGTCGAGGGCACGCTGTTCGGTAATGGCGAGCGCACCGGCAATGTCGACATCGTCACGCTGGCTTTGAACATGTTCACGCAAGGGGTTGATCCCGAGCTCGACTGCTCGGATATCGAGCGGATCAAGGCGGTCTACGAATATTCCAACGAGATGGTCATTCCCGAGCGCCATCCTTATGTCGGCGAACTGGTCTATACGGCCTTTTCCGGGTCGCACCAGGATGCGATCAACAAGGGCATGAAGTCGATCAAGACGGCGAATTCGCCGGTCTGGGAAGTGCCGTATCTGCCGATCGACCCGCAAGATGTCGGCCGTACCTATGAGGCGATCATCCGCATCAACTCGCAGTCGGGCAAGGGCGGTATCGCCTACATCCTGCAGGAAGACTACGGCATCAACCTGCCGCGCAACCTGCAGATCGAGTTCCGCGAGGACATCCAGCGGATCACCGACGAGGAAGGCAAGGAGCTGCCGTCGAAGAAGATCTACGACCGCTTCATCGAGCGTTATGTCGACCAGACAGGCGCGCGCCTGAAATTCGTCGACCACCACACCTATCCGGCGGGTACGGATCAGAAGGGCATTCGTGTCGTTGCGGCCGAAATCACCGACAATGGCGAGACAAAGCGGATCGAGGGCAAGGGGACGGGCCCGATTGACGGCTTCGTCAATGCGCTCTCGACCTATCTCGGCATCGACCTCTCGGTGCAGGATTATTCCGAGCACTCGCTGCAGCATGGCTCGAATGCGGCGGCCATCGCCTATGTCGAGATGGCACATGCGGGCGGCAAGCTGTTCGGGGCCGGCATCAACACAAACATCGTGACGGCCTCTCTGGAGGCGATCGTCTCGGCCGCGAACCGCGTGCTGGACGAGCAGACGAAGGCTTAAACGCCATGACACTCTTCGCCGAGGTCCGGAATGTGTCCTCGGCGAAGGCCCCACTCGTGCTGCTGCATGGTTTTGGCGGCATCGGTGCCGCGTGGGAGCCGGTGGTCGAGCGGCTAGATCCTGAGCTGCCGCTTGTCCTCTATGATCTCCCTGGGCATGGCCGTTCGCTCGACTCGGTCGGGGTTGGACATGCCGGTGTGATGGCCAGGGCCATTCTCGGCAATATCGATCGGCGCGGGATATCCAGCTTTCATCTCTGCGGACATTCGATGGGCGGGGCGATTGCCAGCCTGATTGCGTTGAAGGCGGCAAACTGTGTGCGGTCGCTGACGCTGCTGGCGCCTGGTGGGTTCGGGCCCGAGATCAATCATGAGGCGCTGCGGCGTTATGGTTCGGCGATTGAGGTCGACGAATTGGCACTGGGCTTGGCTGCGATGTCTGCTCCAGGGGGCACGGCTGATGCGGTGGGTCTCGATCGGCTCGCAGATGCCCGTCGTCTTCCCGGCGCGACGGACCGGCTGATGGAGATCCTGAATTCCTTCCTCGTGGAGACCGACGGTCGGATCGGGCAGGGGACGCTGCCGCTTTCCTCTTTCGAGGGGCTGGGTGTTTCGACGCGATTGCTGTGGGGGACGCAGGATCCGATCCTGCCGGTCACGCAAGCCAAGACCATCTGGACGAGTGCCGAGGTGACGCTGATCGAAGGTGCCGGGCACATGCTGATCGAGGAGGCGCCGGATGCGGTGGCTTCGGCGGTCGCTGCTGGCCTTGAGGCTGGCTGAACTCAGCCGCCGAGCAGGCGCTCGCTGTGGTCGAGCTTCAGGGGCGTGTCTTCGCTTTCGATCTTGTAGCGCTGCCAGTCGAGCTGCCAATTGCCCGCTTCGCCATCTACCGAGAAGAGATTGTAGCCGGCGGCTGGCTTCTTGGCGCCGGGGCCCTGGCTTGCCGAGGCGATGCCGACGACCGGGACCTTCTTCTCGCGATCGGCCAGCCAGTAGAGCGTGTTGAGGTGCGTATGGCCATGCAGCACCAGTTCCGCGCCGCCGGTGCGGATGGCGGCAGCGAAACGACGGATGCCGATCATGCGCTTGTGCTGAGGGGCGGCTCCGCGGATCGGCGGGTGGTGGATCATAACCACGCGGAAGAGACCCTCTTCACCGGCAGCCTTCAGAAGCGCTGCCGTTTCGCGGGCCTGGCGGCCGCTGAAATAGCCCTGGGCGGAGAAGGGCGGGGTGGCGATCGAGGTCGAGCAGCCGATCAGAGCGACGGGCCCACGGCGCCGGATATAGGGGAAGAGCTTGTGGTCGTCCTGGAAGATCAGCGGATCGTCGTCACCGCGCATGTAGTCGTACCAGGCCTGGACCACGCGTTCATGGGCGCCGGGTACGTAAGCGTCGTGGTTTCCCGGCACAACCGACGTGTCGAGCGGCGCGCCAGCCTCCTTCAGCCATTCCGCCACGAGCTTGACCTCAAGCTTCGAGGCGAGGTTGACGAGGTCGCCGGTGATTGCGAGGTGATCGGGGTTATCAGCGCGCAATGCCTTCAGGGTCATTTCCAGCGCATTGGGGAAAAGGTGCTTGCGGCGGTTGCGATGCCAGTTCACATAGCCCGTAATCCGCTTCGAGGCCAATTCCCGGATCGTCAGGTTCGGCAGCGGGCCGAGATGCACGTCGGAGATGTGGGCGAGCTTGAACATGGCGCTTCTCTTAACGACGCTGAAACCGAGGGGCAAGGAAAATGACGCCAGCGGATGGTGCCGGGACCGGTACCGATAGCGAAAGGCTCGGATGGCCGAAGAGGTTCCTTGTTCGTCTGCTGCATGTGTATTTCGCATTGACCCGCGGCATGACGCTTGGGGTGCGGGCTGCCTGTTTCGATGAGGCGGGACGCATCTTTCTCGTCCGCCACACCTATGTGCCGGGCTGGCATATGCCGGGCGGCGGGGTGGAGCGCGGCGAGACCGCGATCGAGGCGCTAGTCAAGGAAATGCGGGAAGAGGGCAACCTGGAGGCTATCAGCCACCCCGAACTCTTCCATGTCTATTTCAATGTCAGAGTCAGCGGCCGCGACCATGTGTTGCTCTACCGCGTTGATGTCCGGCAGACGGCAGAACGCCCTGCGGACCGGGAGATCGCGGAATGCGGGTTTTTCGCTCTCGACGCACTGCCTGACGGCACGACCGAAGCGACGCGCCGGCGGATCGCGGAGCTGCGCGGGGAGATCTCCCCCGCGCATTACTGGTAGGCTCAGGCGCCAAGCTTTTCCCGGCCATGCGGTACCATCAGGTCCTCATCTGGACCAACCGGCACGACGCCTGTCGGATTGATCATGGTGTGGCTGCGATAATAGTGATGCTTGATATGGCGCATGTCGACGGTCTCGGCGATCCCAGGCGTCTGGTAGAGGTCGCGTAGATAGGCCGATAGCGCCGGATAATCGGCGATGCGGCGGATGTTGCACTTGAAGTGACCGACATAGACGGGGTCGAAGCGTACGAGCGTGGTGAAGAGACGCCAGTCGGCTTCGGTCATGCGGGTGCCGAAGAGATAGCGTTGCTTGGTGAGCCGCTCCTCCAGCCAGTCCAGCGTCTCGAACAGCGGGCAGACCGCGCTTTCATAGGCATCCTGGGTGGTGGCGAAGCCGGCCTTGTAGACGCCGTTGTTGACGGTGTCGTAGATGCGCTTGTTGACCTCGTCGATCTCCGCATGCAGGTCCTCCGGGTGCATGTCGAGGGTCGAGCCGGTCAAGTCATCAAAGGCCGAATTGAACATGCGGATGATCTCGGAGCTCTCGTTCGAGACGATCGTGCCTTCCTTCTTGTCCCACAGGACCGGGACCGTGACGCGGCCCGAGAAGTTCGGGTCGGCTTTGACATAAACCTGCCAGAGGTAATCCGAGCCGAAGAGATGATCGGGCGTCGCACCCTCGCGGTCGTGGAATTCCCAGCCGTTCGACAGCATCAGCGGATCGACGACGGATACCGAGATCAGGTCTTCCAGGCCCTTCAGGGCGCGGAAGATCAGCGTGCGATGCGCCCAGGGGCAGGCATAGGAGACGTAGAGGTGGTAGCGACCGGCCTCGGCCTTGAAGCCGCCCTTGCCCGAAGGGCCGGCGGAGCCGTCTGCGGTCACCCAGTTGCGGAAGCTCGAATCCGCCCGCTTGAAGTGCCCGGAGGTCGATTTCGTGTCGTACCAGACGTCCTGCCAGACGCCATCCACCAGTCTGCCCATGGTCGCTTCCTTCTCGTTTGAACTTGATCCGGAAAATACGGTTGTTGGCTGGGATTGCGAGGGGCTGACGATTGAACAGTGCGTTTTCCGTTGGACGAGCGGAAAATTTGCTGCTATCGGAACAAAACTCAAGATTTGAAGGCCCCGATGACCATCGCACGGAACCCACGACGACGCTGAAGCTCTCGAACGCACGACATCCGTGCGCGTGAACCCTATTGCTGTCTGTCTATTGGTTTCGGTCATCCATGTTTCACTCTGGCCTTGTCTACCTCACCGAGGATGCGTCGCACGACGCTGTCATCGAACTCATCAATGAAGAAGCTTTCGGTCCCGGCCGGCACACCCGTGCGGCAGCGCGTATTCGCGAGCAGGGGCCGCATGACCGCTCGCTTTCCTTCATCTGCGCCGACAATGGCGAAACGATTGCCTCCGTGCGGATGACGCCGGTGCTGGCCGGCGGCGTTCAAGGGCATCTGCTCGGACCGCTTGCCGTCCGCCCCTCGCACAAGAACCGGGGCATCGGCCGCGAACTCGTGCGGATCGCCATCGAGGCGGCACGGCGGAAGGGGTCGGAAGGCGTCATCCTGATCGGTGACCCGCCCTATTACATGCCGCTCGGTTTCGAGAAGGTGGCCTACAAGGCGCTCGATTTTCCAGGGCCTGTTGATCCGAACCGGGTGCTGATCGTGCCGATCGGCGACGATGTGCATGCGCGACTGAAGGGCGTGATTGCCTGGCGGGAGTGCGGGGCCGTCGTTTCCGGAACCGTCGCTCAGCTTGACAGCGCCCAGTGGTCGTGGGAGACGAGCGACCGCCTGCAGAAGGTCGGTCACTGATCAGTCGCGGCAGATCCGAAAACTGGCTGAGGTTCTCATATGCCCGCAATCCCGACGCAAAGGGATGATCGCTCCGACGCCGTGATCACCTGCGCAGACATGCGCATGCTGCCGGCGGCCTGCTGTGCACTTCTCTCGGCAAAACGAAACGTCAGTTCGGCATCCGTCCGCTTCTTTCTCCTTGGCATCGGTCTTGACTACGGCGGCCGGGAGCGTGTTGCGGGGTTTGCCAAGCATCACGGCTTCGCCATTGAAGTCGTCGACTTTGTCGCGCCTTCCTTCGAGGAGCAGGCTTTGGGGCGCTGGCCCGCCTCTGCCGTGGCTCGGCTCTACATGGATGAGCAACTGCCCTCTGACATCAGGCGCCTGCTTTACCTCGATGCTGATACGCTTGTCGTGACCTCACTCGATACGTTGTTCGGGCTTGACCTCAAGGGGCATCCGCTGGCTGCCGTCGATGACTTTCTGATGGCTTTCCCGCGCAATATGGCTGTTCGAAATGTGCAGATCGGTATGGCAGCCGATAGCCGATACTACAATTCGGGCGTTCTGCTCATCGACTGGGCCGGGCTTGCGCGACGAAATTTCCTCAAGCAAGCCCGTGACCTGTTCTTCCAGGATTCGCACCTATATGACTGCCCCGATCAGGACGCATTAAATGTCGTCACTGAGCGGGACTGGCTGGCACTCGATCCGAAATGGAATGCGCAGACCGGGATCCTCGCCTTCGTGCCAAGCCCCACGATCCTTCATTTCACCGGGCCGAAGAAGCCGTGGCATCCTCGACTGCAATGGATGCATCGTGATGCTCACCAGTTCTACAAAAGAGAATTGGCGGGAACTGCATGGGCGGATTTTTGTGCAACACCGTCGCTCTTTGCCCGCGTCCGCAGCCTGCTATCCCATGTCCTGATCCAGGTGACGAAGCGGCGCAAGCACCGGATCACAGAGCGGTACTTCGAGGCGCAACAGGGGGCGGGCCAGCGCTGATCGACCCTCAGAACCGCTTGATCAGCCAGCAGATATCCTGGCCCTGACTGAAATTCTCAATCCTTCCGAAGACAGTGTATCCGGCGCGCTCATAGGCACGGCAGGCCACGGGATTGATCGTGTCGATATAGGCACCGATGCAGCCACGCGCCTTCGCCTCTTCTTCGGCAAGCGCCAGCAATCGGCCGGCCACGCCCTGACCGCGCAGGCGCTCAGGGACCGAGAGCAATTCCACATAAAGCCAACCGCGACCGGTATAGCCGACGAGCCCACCGTCGACGGAGCCGTCGTCTGTCGTGATCGGAATGAAGAGATCACGTCGGTCGGTCGGGCCGAGCAGAGTGTCATTATGGGCCTTGATGCTGGCTAGGATCGCGTCGCGGGCGGCTTCGGGGACGGTGTCGGAGGGGGTAAGTGGCTGGGTCATGGCCAGAAGACTAGTGATGGGTGGGGGTGCATGTCCAGGTGGGGCTGGGTCATATCTCTCGCTACAAGTTGGCCACACCCGCTGGCTAATGCGAGGGGTGCGAGTCAACAAGCAAGCCGGTATTTGTGGCCTACAAGGCAATCGTGCATGGTCAGCGTCCTAACACTCTTTACCTCCATCAGCTTAAACCGGTCACCGACTCCACCGAGAGACATATTGATGCAGCCAATCCCGACACTCACGACCTCACGCCTCATCTTGCGGGGGATGCGAGCCGAGGACTGGCCCCGGTACAAGCAGATCATGTCTACGGACCGAGCTCGGTTCATGGGCGGCCCGTTTTCCGAGTCAATTGCTTGGGGCATGTTCTGCAGTGACCATGCGCAATGGGACTTGTTCGGCTGTGGTGCGTTGATGATTGATGTTTTGGCGAGCGGTGCCTGTATTGGTCAGGTTGGGATCAATGCCGGTCCACTGTTTCCGGAATTTGAACTGGGCTGGTTCGTGTATCCGGAGTTCGAAGGATTAGGATATGTACACGAGGCGGCCGCTGCGATGCTCCATTGGGCAAAAGAAGTCCGGCGGCTCCCGAGCCTCGTCAGTTATGTCGATGCTGATAACGTCAGATCAGCACGTCTTGCCATGCGGCTCGGTGCTGTTCTGGATCAAGCGGCCGCGCGGCCTTCGCCGGATGATCTCGTCTATCGCCACTATCCCAAGGCATCTGCCTAGTTAGCCTCGCCAACGCGCAGATCTCACAACGGTTGATATACGGTGCTACCGCCCCTCGCGCCACCACATGGCGGATACCGCGAGCAGCAAGATCCCCAGTCCCGCGAACCCGGCAAACAGCGGCAGCGTGTTCACGCCCTTCAGCACGGTTTCGTCCGTGAGCCTGATCAGCATGCGGCGGTCGTCGGCGACGCGGACTTCGCCGCGGACGGGGAGAATGTCGGGGATGCGGACGGAGGCGTCGCCGTCGTCGAGGCGAGAGGTCAGACCCCTCGATTCCTCGCTGACTGGGGAAAGTGTGTCCGTGGTCGAGATCATCGCGCGGAATTCGGGGGCGTCGACGGCGCCGACATGGACCAGCGTGGAGAAGTCGCCATTGGTAATGGTGAAAAGGCCAGTCTCTGTCATGCGGCGTTCGCCGCGATAGAGGCCGGGCTGAATTTCCGAGAGATTGAGCGCGATGGTTTCGCCGGAGGGCGTGGTGATCGTGGCGGGGCCGGGGGCGTCGCCGATGGTCTGGCGGGTGACTTCCAGCGTGCGGCCGGTGGCGCGGGCCTTCAGCGCCTCTTCCTCGAGTTCCGGCTCCTTCATCAGCCAGTGCGCGATGCGGCGATAGAGCGAGACATGCGGGCCGCCGCCTTCAAAGCCGCGCGCCCAGAGCCAGCCCTGGTCGGAGAGCAGCATGGCGACGCGGCCTTCATTGGCGCGGTTGAGGACGAGCAGGGGGCGATCGCCGTCGCCGGTCATGACCGTCTCGCCATCGGTGCGGCCGACATCGACGCTGCGGAACCAGCGGCCCCATTGTGGCGGCTCAACTGCCGAGCCATCGAGGCCACGCGTCACGGGGTGGCGTTTGCCCTGATCGGAGAGGCGCGGATAGAAGCCGGCCTGGTGCACGTCGCCGGTCGGTGTGGCGGGCAGGACCGAGGAGAGCGGTGTGAGCGCGATTGAATCCTGGCCGGCATGTTCGGGGCCGGCGGCGATCAGAAGCGCGCCGCCATTGCGCACATATTCGGCGATGTAGTCGTAATAGAGGATCGGCAGCACGCCGCGATGCTGGTAGCGGTCGAAGATGATCAGGTCGAAGTCGTTGATCTTCTCGACGAAGAGTTCGCGGGTCGGGAATGCGATGAGCGACAGCTCGTTGATCGGCGTGCCGTCCTGCTTTTCCGGCGGGCGCAGGATGGTGAAGTGGACGAGGTCGACCGAGGCGTCTGATTTCAAGAGGTTGCGCCAGGCGCGCTCGCCGGCATGGGGTTCGCCGGAGACGAGCAGTACGCGCAGGTTCTGGCGGATGCCTTCGATCAGATGGATGGCGCGGTTGTTGACGTCGGTGACTTCGCCAGGCGTCGCTGCGACTGAGAATTCCAGAACATTGTTGCCGCCACGGGGGACGCGGAAGGCAAACGAGGTCTCGGCGCCGGGAACGGCCGGGACGATGCCCAAATCTTCGCCGTTCATCTTGACCGAGACATCGGCGGGCTGGTTGGAGGCTTCGCCATCATCGAAGACGCGGAAGGTGAGCTCCTGCTCCTCGTCGACAATGCCGAAGCGCGGGGCGCGCAGGATTTCGATGCGGCGGTCGAATTCGTCGGCCTTGCCGGTGATCAGCGAGTGCACCGGAGCGTCGAAGGGGAGCGCCTGAGTTTCGCCGGGGATGTCATGCACCTGGCCGTCGGTGACGAAGATGGCCCCCCCAACACGGGCCGGCGGAACGTCGGTGGTCGCGGCAGCCAGAGCTTCGAAGAGTTTGGTGGAGGGGGCGTCGCTGTCACCGGGATCGGTGACCTCGATGATGCGCGGCTCAATATTCGGGAAGCGGCCGAGGCGGTCGCGGATGCCCTGCAGGGCCTGGTCGGTCTGGTCGACGCGGCCGGCGATCTGCTGGCTCTGGCTGCGATCAACGATGACGGGCACGACTGTCGTCAGCGGATCGCGCTCTTCCTGGAGGAGGAGCGGGTTGGCCAGCGCTGCAAGCACGGCGATGGAGGCGGCAAGACGGATGGCTGTTCCGCGCACGCCGCGCAGGAAGCCGAGGACGGAGAGGACGAAGGCAAGCACCGCGAGAGCGGCGATGGCGATCCAGGGTATGAAGGGGGCGAATTCGAGCGTCATGGTCTCACTGCCCCAGTCGTTCGAGCAGGGCAGGCACGTGGACCTGGTCTGCCTTGTAGTTGCCGGTCAGCATATACATCATGATGTTGACGCCGGAGCGCAAGGACATTTCGCGCTGCATTTCGTCGGCGGGCACGACGGGCAGGACGCTTGCGCCATTTGCGTCGATCGCCCAGGCGCCGAGCAGGTCGTTGCCGGTGATCATGATCGGCGTCACGCCATCGCCGGAGGAAGCGACCGCGCTGTTGCTCGACTGAGCTTCCTGGCGGGACTCGACCCAGAGCGGGCTGCCGCTGTAGCGGCCGGGGAAACCCTGCAGCAGGTAGAAGGCGCGGGTCAACACGTGGTCCGAGGGAACCGGCTCCAGCGGCGGGATGTCGATATTGGCAAGGATCGCCTGCAGGCGTTCGCCGTTTGGCGAGGCGCCAGAGTCTGCGCCCAGCATCGAGCCCTGATCGCGGGTGTCGAAAAGTACGGTTCCGCCGGCGCGCATGTAGGCGTCGATGCGGCTGATGGCAGCGGCAGAGGGCATGGGGGCGGAGGCCGAGATCGGCCAGAAGATGATGGGATAGAAGGAGAGCTCGTCCTTTGAGATATCAACGCCAACAGGCGGCTCGGGTTCGAGCGTCGTGCGGTAGGTGAGGAAGTCGGTGAGGCCAGCCAATCCCTGTTCGGAGATGCGGTCGACGTCCTGTTCGCCGGTGATGACATAGGCAAGGTGGGTGTTGTCGAGGCGTTCGAGGATCTGTTCGTCGCCCGGCTTGGCGTCGGTCGATTGGGCGAGCGCATGACCTGAGGGGGCGATGGCAGCGACCGCCACGGCGAGGGCGAGGATGGAAGCCGCCGCAGCAGGCGCGCGCTTCGGCAGGCGCGAGAAGGCTCCGCCCATGAAGAGCACGATCAGGCTGTCGATGACGAGAAGCAGGAAGGCGAGGGTCAAGAGGCTCGGCTTCAGCGGGGTTGCGGCGGTTCCAGCCATGGGATCGCGGGTGACGGTTAGGCCTGTCGGCGAGGGGAGCGGGCGGAGCGTCGCATCTGCGGGCAGAAGGTTGAGCGCGGTGAAGCCGTCTTCTGTGCCGTAGAGGCCGGGCGGGTTGTCGAAAGTCGCAGCTTCAGGGCGATCGGGGCCGAGCGAGAGGGGCTTGGCGGTGCCAGCCTCTGCCGTCAGCGCGCCGCGTTCGGTGAGCAAGCGGAAGGGCGGAAGCGAAGGGGCGGTCGCCTGGCTGCCTTCCGCTTCGGCGGCGCCGACGCGGGTGAGCTGGACGATACGACGGAGCATCTCGACGAAGGTGCCCGAGATCGGCAGGTCGGACCAGGTGGCCTCGGCGCTCACATGGAAGAGCACGATGCGGCCGGCGCCATTGTCCTCGACGGTGACGAGCGGGGTGCCGTCGGCCAGGCTTGCCCAGGTGCGGGCGGCGAGGTCAGGCGTCGGTTCGGCGAGAACCTGACGCTTGACGAGGATGCCTTCGGGGCGCGGCATACCCGCAAAGGGGCCAAAGGTCGGGAAATCGGCAAGCGGCTGCGGCTCTGCCCAGGAGAGGGCGCCGCCGAGCGCGCGTTCGCCCTGACGCAGGATGACCGGCACGAGTGGGTCGTCTGACGGTGCTGCGGCAAGGCGGGGGCCTGCAAAGCGGATCAGCGTCCCGCCGCGGTTGATCCACGCCTGGAGCGGATCATAGACGTCGGCGGGCAAGCGTCCGACATCGGCGAGCACGAGGGCGGACGGGTTCTGGTTGAGGATCTCAGGTATTGCGACGGCGAGATCCGTCTGGCCGGGCTTGACCACATCGGCATATGGGCCGAGGGCGCGCTCGATGTAATAGAGCGGCGAGAGCAGCGGCTGGAAGCCGTCACCGCTGTCGCCGGAGACGAGGGCGACCTTGCGGCGGCGGAAGCCGTCGTCGAGCAAATGGGTGGCGCCGGCCGAGGCGATACCTGCGATCGAGAGACGAGCGAAATCGTTGCGCAGTTCGAAGGGGGCGGCGATCTCGCCGGAGGCTTCCGACGTGCCAGCTGCGAAATCGACCTGGCCGGAGGCAATGACGCGGCCTTGGCGGTCCTGGGCATCGACAATAAGGCTGCGAGGTTCAGAGGCGTTCAGGCGCGAGAGCGTGACGGTCAGGGCATCCGAGCCGTTGTTCGCACCGGTAATGGCGACGCTGGCTGCGCCATCGCCTTCGACTATGCGGAATTCGGCGGGCGAAAGGCTCGCGAGATCCGAGAGGAAGGGGTCTTCTGCATCGCGGGCAATGCCGTCGGAGACATAGGCTAGCGTGCCGGGGCGTTCCGAGGAAAAGGTCGTGCGCAGGGCCTCGATCGTTCGCACACGATCAGGGCGGAGCGGATGAGGCGTGGCGGCGGCAAGCTTTTCCAGCGCGACGGCTGGTGTTCCCGGGATTGCGTCATGCGTCGCATCGGCGGTGAAGACGATCGAGACGGGCAGGCTGCGGTCTGCGGCGTCGCTGATCAGGGCTGTTGCGGTCTCGACGCGGCGCTCCCAGTCGCCGACGGTTGCCCAGCCGTTGTCGACGACGAGCAGCAGCGGGCCGTCGCCGGAGAGTGTCGAGTTGCGCGGGTTGAGCACGGGATCGGCCAGCGCGAAGATGACGATGGCGGCCATCAGCATTCGCAGGAGCGTCAGCCACCAGGGGCTTTTCGAGGGTGTTTCCTCGCGCTTCAACACGCCGGCCAGGATCTTCAGCGGCGGGAAGACTTCCGCCTTGGGCCGCGGCGGGGTGAGCTTCAGCAGCCACCAGATCAGCGGCAGCGCGAGCAGGGCACCGAGAATGGCGGGGGCGCCGAAGGCTAGCGGCAATCCGAACATCAGCCCGCACTCCTGTTGACGGCGGGCGGCATACCCGACAGGTGCATGTGGACGGCGACGAGGGCCTCGGAGGCGAGGCGATCGGTGCGGTTATGGGTGAAGCTCCAGCCCATGCGGCGGAGCTGATCCGACATCGAGTCTCGGCGGGCGAGATAGGCCTGCTGGTAGTCGTCGCGCAGCGTCTCTGCGCGGCCGGAGGTGAGTTTTTCACCCGTCTCGGGATCGGTGAATTCGGTGCGGCCGGTATAGGGGAAGGTTTCTTCGGCTGGATCGGCGACCTCGACCACATGGCCGCGCAGGCCACGACGGGCAAGAGGCGTGATGCGCTCCATCACCCGGTCGGCATCATCGAGGAAATCGCCGATCAGCACGATGTCGCTCGATCCCCGGATCATGCGGGTATCGGGCAGGCCTTCGGTGATGGGGGCGTGCATGATGGCCGTCGCGAGACGTTCGGCGGCGTTGCGGGCGGAGATCGGCTCCATGATGCCAGGGCAGCCGATACGTTCGCCGGAGCGGGCGAGGATTTCGGCGAGGGCCAGCATCAGGACGAGGGCGCGGCTTTCCTTGGAGACGGAGGCGAAAGTCGACTTGTACATCATTGAGGGCGACATATCGGCCCAGAGCCAGACGGTGTGGGCGGCCTCCCATTCGCGGTCGCGGATATACATGTGGTCGTCGCGAGCCGAGCGGCGCCAGTCGATGCGCGAGAAGCTCTCGCCATCGGCATAGGGGCGGAACTGCCAGAAGTTCTCGCCGATGCCGCGCTTGCGGCGGCCATGCCAGCCGGCAATCACGGTGTTGGCGATGCGCTTTGCCTCGACCATGCAGTCAGGCACCAGCACAGCGCGCTGGCGGGCGCGCTTCAGCACCTCGCTTCCGGGGGTCTGCTCGACGATCTGGCCGATCGATGCCACGCGGTTAAGGCCTCCCTTACTTGCGCAGGTCGGAAACGAGGCCCGCGATGACGTCGCGAACGGTCATGCCCTCGGCGCGGGCCGGGAAGGTCAGCGCCATGCGGTGTTCGAGCACAGGCTCGGCAAGCGAATAGACGTCGTCGATCGAGGGTGCGAGGCGGCCTTCATAGAGGGCACGGGCACGGGCGCAGAGCATCAGCGCCTGGCCGGCGCGCGGGCCCGGACCCCAGGCGACATTCTTGTCGGTGGACGCATTGCCATGGCCGGGACGGGCGGAGCGGACGAGCGTGAGGATCGCGTCGACGACCGTGTCGGAAACGGGCATCTGGCGAATGAGCTTCTGGATTTCCAGGAGACGCTCGCTGGAGATCACAGCGCTTGCACGGCGGTCGCTGACACCCGTCGTTTCGAGCAGGATCTGCCGTTCGGCGGCAAGTTCCGGATAGAGAACGTCAACCTGCAGGAGGAAGCGGTCGAGCTGAGCCTCGGGGAGTGGGTAGGTGCCTTCCTGCTCCAGCGGGTTCTGGGTCGCGAGCACGTGGAAGGGGGCGGGCAGTTGGTAGGGCTGGCCGGCGATGGTGACGTGATATTCCTGCATCGACTGCAGGAGCGCGGACTGGGTGCGCGGGCTGGCGCGGTTGATTTCGTCGGCCATCAGCAACTGGGCGAAGACGGGACCCTTGACGAAGCGGAAGGAGCGGCGTCCCGTGTCGTCTTGATCCATGACTTCGGTGCCGAGGATGTCCGAGGGCATCAGGTCAGGGGTGAACTGGATGCGGTTCGCGTCGAGGCCGAGGACGGTGCCGAGCGTTGTCACGAGCTTCGTCTTAGCAAGACCGGGGACGCCGACGAGGAGCGCATGACCGCCGGAGAGGATTGCGAGCAGGGTGTTTTCGACGACCTTTTCCTGGCCGAAGATCACCTTCGCCACTTCCTGGCGGATCGTTGCGATGTCGGCGAGCGCCTTTTCGGCCTCCACGACGATCGCCTTCTCATCCAGTGCGACATCAGGATTTGGCATCATGCCCATGGTCTGCTCCAATTGGTTTGGCCTGGTCCGGAGAATCGAACGGACGCGCGAAGGTGCATGTTACTGAAACTAACTTATTGGCGAGAGGACGGCTGACAAGGACGTTTTGAATGACTATCTCGTGACTGTTATAGGCTAAAGACAAAACCGGGACGCAAAAATGGCAAGCGATACGCTGAAGGCGACGACGGATGCGGCAGGGCTTGCTGCGCTGATTTCGCGCGCGTCAGCGCAAACATCGGGCGGAAAGGCATCACTACCGCCGGTGGAACGCTGGGAACCGCCGTTCTGTGGGGATCTCGACATGGAAATCAGGTCCGACGGCACCTGGTTCTACATGGGGACCCCGATCGGTCGGGAGCCTCTTGTGCGCCTATTTTCGACCGTTTTGCGCAAGGACGAGGACGGGAAAACCTACCTCGTCACGCCTGTGGAAAAGGTCGGCATCCGCGTTCAGGATGCGCATTTCGTCGCCGTCGAGATGAGTGTGACGGAAGAGGCGGGTGAGTCGGTGCTGACGTTTCGCACCAATGTCGGCGATGTGGTCGAGGCGGGGCCGGAGCATAAGCTCCGCTTCGAAGTTGTCGGCGAGAACCACGAGCTCAAGCCTTATCTCGCTGTACGCGGCCGGCTGGAGGCGCTGGTGTCTCGCGCCGTGATGTACGATCTCGTCGAGCGCGGAGAGGTGCTCGATGTCGAGGGCAAGGCGATGTTCGTCATCCGCTCGCGCGGTGCCGTCTTCCCCGTCATGCCGGCCGACGAACTCGATCGACTGTCCCGGTGAGCCTGATGACCTTTACCGCCGAGGATTTCCGCCGCCGGGCGCTCGAACAGGTGGGAGCGCCGCTTGAGCATGCCTGGCGCGATCATGGCGATCATCTGCTGAACCCCGACACCATCCTCCAATATGAACAGCTGAAGCTGAAGGATGCGGCGGTGCTGATCGGCGTGGTCGACGATTGCGACGATGCGCGGATCATTCTCACGCAACGCACCGACAAGCTGCGCAAGCATGCGGGCCAGATCGCCTTTCCCGGCGGCGGCATCGATGCGACGGATGCCTCTCCGGAAGAGGCGGCGCTGCGTGAGGCCGAAGAGGAGATCGGGCTCGACCGGCGTTTCGTCGAGACGGTGGGGCGCCTGCCGCAGTATCTCTCCGGGACCGGGTTCCGCATCCAGCCGGTGCTCGGCGTCATCCAGCCCGGTTTCTCGCTGACGCTCAATCCAGATGAGGTAGATAGCGTCTTTGAGGTGCCGCTATCCTTCTTGATGGATCCGGCCAATCATCGGCAGGACAGCCGGATGTGGCAGGGGGCCGTGCGGCATTTCTATGTGATGCCCTATCGGGAACGGCATATCTGGGGCATTACGGCGGGGATCATCCGCACGCTCTACGAAAGGCTCTATGCATGACCAATCTTGCCGATCGCGACTGGTTCCAGGAGCCCGGATTGCAGAAGCTGATGACGCTGCTCAACAGCGGCGGCGCGGAGACGCGGGTGGTCGGTGGGGCGGTGCGCAACAGCCTGATGGGACTTGCCGTCGGCGATATCGATCTGGCCACCACACTTCTGCCGGAAGAGGTGAGCGGACGGGCGGCGGCCAAGGGCATCAAGGCGGTGCCGACGGGCATCGAGCACGGCACGGTGACGCTCGTCATTGATGGTAAGGGTTACGAAGTGACGACGCTCCGACGTGACGTCGAGACCAACGGACGGCATGCGCAGGTGGCCTTTGGGGCGACGTGGCAGGAGGATGCCGACCGGCGCGACCTGACCATCAACGCGCTCTATGTCGGCGTTGACGGCGAGGTGGTCGATCTCGTCGGGGGCCTGAAGGATATCGAGACGAAGACCGTGCGCTTCATCGGTGATGCCGAGCAGCGCATCGCCGAGGATTATCTGCGCGTCCTGCGTTTCTTCCGCTTCTTTGCTCATTATGGCAGGGGCCGTCCCGATACGGATGGCCTGAAGGCCTGTGCGCGGGCGCGTACGCAGCTCAAGACGCTGTCGGCGGAGCGGGTGTGGAGCGAGATCAAGAAGCTCTTGTCCGCGCGTGATCCGGGGCGGGCGCTGCTCTGGATGCGGCAGTCGGGTGTTTTGACCGAAATTCTGCCGGAAACGGAAAAATGGGGGATCGATGCGATCCCCGGGCTGATCGCGGCCGAACAGGCGCTCGGCTGGGAGCCGGAGGCGCTGCTCAGGCTTTGCTCGATCGTGCCGAAGGACGCAGCACGGCTCGTGACGCTGTCTGAGCGGCTCAAGCTCTCCAATGCCGAGGCGCTGGCGCTCGATCGCTTTGCCCGGGCGCCGAAGCCGCAGGAGACGGTGACAGATGTCGCCTTCGACCGCGATCTCTACCGCTTCGGCAAGGACGGCATGATCTCTGTGCTGAAGCTGGAGCTTGCTTCTGTCCGTGCGCGGGCCGAGGGCGACCAGAAGGCGATGGCCCGCAGTGCGCGGCTGTTTGCGCTTCTCAAGCGAGCCGAGGGCTTTGTGCGGCCCGTGCTGCCGATCAAGGGTGCCGATGTGCTCGCCGCCGGGATCGCGGCGGGTCCCAAGGTGGGCGAGATCCTGGGAAAGCTGGAGGAGGGGTGGATCGCTTCGCAGTTCAATCTCAGCCGTGAGGATCTGCTGGCGCGGATCGAGACGCTCGCCAAGACCTGACGTTTCATGAAAACGGGATGAACCAATACGTTCGATTTCGCCATCGGATTTGCGGGCGGCCCTCAACAAAGAGTGTGCAAAGCTGCGCGATCCAAGGGCGAGGTGGGGCGCGTATCCCTGTCGGCTTCACATGATCGACATGACGTCGGTCTGGCCCATCAGAGGAGGGACTTCCATGAAACGCATCGCATTTGCAATTGTCGCCGCAGGCATGACGGTCGCCGCTTCCTCGGCGCAGTCCGCCAATATCGTCGAGACTGCCCAGCAGGCGGGCAGCTTCAAGACGCTGCTTGCCGCTGCACAGGCTGCAGGACTGGTCGACGCGCTCTCCGGCGGCGGCCCGCTCACCGTGTTTGCACCGACCGACGAAGCCTTTGCCGGGCTTCCGGCCGGGACCGTCGAGAACCTGCTCAAGCCTGAAAACAAGGACCAGCTGGCCGCCATCCTGAGCTATCACGTTGTGGGTCGCGAACTGACCTCGACCATGCTGCCGGGCCGGACCATCCATGTCCGCACCATCAAGGGCGGTGGTGACCGGACGCTTGCAGTCTCCAAGTCCGGAGCGGGCGTGACCGTGGACGGCGCAAACGTGGTCTCGGCCGATATCCGCACGGATAACGGCGTCATTCACGTCATCGACAAGGTCATGCTGCCGAGCAGCTGAGCCTAGCTTTACGCGGAGCCTGTTCGTCGGGCTCCGCATCTTGCCAGGTCAGATCAGCCTTGATTGGCGGCTGCGGCCGGTTGGTCGTTGAGGATGCGTTCCTTTATGTGTTCCACCATCGTGGGACGAATGACATGTTCGCCATGGGTGACCCGCATGTGCTCGACGGCGCGTAGCACCACTTCTGCCTCATCTTCGGCACGCGTGTGCCATTCGCAGCCTGGAACCAGGGTGCCACATTCGAAGCGTTTCATGATCGTTTCCTCCCGTGTCATGATGCAGGATCAAACACGGGCTGCCTGCTTTTGTTCGGCTTCAGGCGCAAAAAAATGCCCGCACCAGGTGCGGGCAGAGGCAACCGACGCGGTGGATTGGAAAATTCAGTCGGGCATGGCCCAGGCGTGGAAAACGGAGCGCGCGGGCTGGCGCTTGCCACGGTGAGCGCCGCTCTCGATGTCGTTGGCGGCAAGCCGGTCGGCTAGATCCTTGCCGGCCAGACCGAGGCGCACCTGCTCGACGAAATAGGAATGGGGCAGGTCGACATCGCTCGACTGGCGCATCTGTTCTGCCAGGCGATCGATGAGTTCGGGCGCCTGAAGCGCGCGGTCTGCTGGTTCACTGACGCGGGACACGGATACTGAGCTGGATGGGGTCATCGCAATCTCCTCCTCGATACTGCGTGAGGCCGCAGAATGGGCTGGGCGCGGGCGGAGCGCAATGCAAACTGTCAAGTAAACGACACACATTGTCGTAAGCGGCGGGAATCACCGCTCATTCTTTTTCGTGAGCAAGCTGTGCATAACCTATGTCAGCGGTAACCCCTGGGATCAGGGATAGCGGACCAGCGGAGGCAGCGAGGAGAGGATTGATTCGACGTTGCCGCCGGTCTTCAGACCGAAGATCGTGCCGCGGTCGTAGAGCAGGTTGAACTCGACATAGCGGCCCCGGCGAACGAGTTGTTCCTCACGGTCGTCGTCCGTCCAGGGATTGTTGAAATTGGCGCGCACGATCTTCGGATAGACGAGATTGAAGGCGCGACCGACGTCCTGAACGAAGGCGAAATTGGCGTCGAAGCCGCCCTTTTCCTCGTCTGCCGTCAGCCAATCGAAGAAGATGCCGCCGATACCGCGGGCTTCGTTGCGGTGGGGCACGAAGAAGTATTCGTCGCACCACTTCTTGTAGGCGGTGTAGTCGGCGACGGCGGGATGGCGTTCGCAGGTGACTTCCATCGCGCGGTGGAAGAGGCGGGTGTCCGGATCGTCCTGGGTGCGTCGGCGGTCAAGCACCGGCGTCAGGTCTGCGCCGCCGCCGAACCACTGGCTGGAGGTAACGACCATGCGGGTGTTCATGTGCACGGTCGGCACATGCGGATTGACCGGGTGGGCGATCAGCGAGATGCCCGAGGCCCAGAAGCGCGGATCCTCTTCGGCGCCCGGCATCTGCTTGCGGAATTCGGGCGAGAACTCGCCGTGGACCGTGGAGGTGTGCACGCCGACCTTTTCGAAGACGCGGCCATACATCATCGACATGCGGCCACCGCCGCCCTTGCCTTCCTCACGCTGCCAGTCTTTGGCGGTGAAGCGGCCAGGCTCGCGATCGGCCATCGGCCCGGACAGCTCGTCTTCCAGGGTTTCGAAGGAGGCGCAGATCGTGTCGCGCAGGCTTTCGAACCAGGCACGCGCTGCCGCCTTCTTTTCCTCGATGTCCTCGGGCAGGCCTTTCGCCAGTACCGGTCGCTCCATGTCGTCCCCCTCCACGTCCTCACGCAACTCTCTCAGGACAAACGAATATCAGGTGATATCGCAGGCGACCATATCGGTGCAGGGGTGTCCCCGGAAATTCGACTCGCCTTCCGGTTTTAGCTGCATTAATCTTGGCCCATGCGAGGGATTTCATGATGAAGATGCCTGGCCCGCCATCGTTCAACGGCCTCAAGAAGCGCATCGCCGACCACAGAGCCGGGACCGCCGGGCGTGTGGGCGGGCAGTATGTGCGTGAGACCTATTGCCTGACGCGGGAAGAGGCGCGGGCCAAGGCGCGCGAATGGTTCGACACCTTCCCGAAGGCCGCCTACTGGACAGAAGTCGAGAGCTGGCGGCAGCTCGACGGCGACCAGATCGAGTTCACCATGCGGCGGCTGCCTTCGGCAGACTGAGCGCCGCGGACGCTTGAGGCTTTAAAACGCCAATCGCTAAAATCCTAACTTTGGCAGAAAGCCAATTACAAAACCTGATCTCTAATGTGATCGCCATACAGCCGGAATGATGCCGGCTTTGGATCGACATGACATGCGACACAAGGTTTTCTCATGAGTTCAGTCTGGCTCAATCCGTCCGTTGCTGGTGGCGCTTCGATGGCGGGAGCATCTGCGTCCGCGCTGGACCGGGTGACGAAGCAGCCCGCCGCCAAGCCGGCTGTCGAAACTGATCCGAGTTCTTCCAGCTATTGGTCGATTTCGACCACCATGCGCGCGGGCAGCCTGTCCATGGGCAGCGTGCAGGAGGCGAACGAGATTGCAGCCGCGGTCACGGATACCGCCGCTCTTGGGCTTGAGCAGGCAACCGACATCGTCGCGCGCATTCAGCAGAAGCTCGTGCTCGCCAAGACCGTTGGCGCCGATCGCGATGCGATCAATGCCGATATTTCCCAGATGAAGACGGATCTCGCAGGTGTTGTCGAGGACAGCACGTTCAATGGCGACAACTGGCTGGCAGTCGAGGCTGGTGGGCGGCCGAAGGTCGCCTCACTGCTCGCGTCCGTCACGACAGACAAGGATGGTAGCCTGTCGATCAATATGGTGGATTTCGACACGGCCAAGTCGACGCTGGTCTCGCGCCAAGAGGCGAAGGACGGCACGCTGACGCGGGCTTATGCCGGTACGAGCCTCGGTGGCGTTCCCTACAATTATTACCTCATGGACGCCCAATCCCGCGAACCGAACGAGCCGGGTGCGCGCGAGATCAAGATCGACAGCCAGACGACGGGTGACGAGATCGACGGCATGATTTCATCGCTCAATCGGGTGATGATCGACATGGTCGGTGCAAGTGCCGAAGTGAGTGCGACCCGCAACCAGGTAACGGGTGACAGCGTGCTTGCGCAAGGGCTGCAGGGGGCGACGGAGCTCGGCGTCAGCCGCCTGGTGGACACGGAACTCAACGAACAGAGCGTGCGGTTGACGGCGGAGAAGGTGCAGGATCAGTTGCAAGCCTCGTCGCTCAACATGGCCAATGTCTCGATGACGTCGTGGTTGAGGCTCTAAGCGTATCTCTCTGATCCGGAATCGAAAAGGCCCGCTTTGCGCGGGCCTTCTGCTGTTTGTCCTGAGTTCAGGTCTTGGTCCGTGGGCGCTTGGGTTTGCCGCGCGGGAGCGGGACCATGATCGGTGTCGCCGCCTTCTGGGCTTTTGCGGCAGGCGCGGCTTTCGCAGTCGGCGGAGGTTCCGCTTCTGCGGTGTCCGGTGCCGCTGTGGCGATCGCGGGCTCGATGGGGAGTGCCTCAGCTTTGGTCGGCAATGGTGGTTCAGGTTCGATGACGACCGGTAGCGGGGCCTCCTCGACCATTGGAGGCACAGGCGCTGTTTCAACCGACTCGGCCTGTGACGCTAGTTGTTCGGGGACTGCCTCTTCCACAATGGCTGCGACGACGGGTTCGGGCACCATTGTCTCGGCCACAATAGGCTCGGGCACGATGGTTTCAGGCATTGCTGTCGAAACCGGCGCATCGCCCTTCAGGATCTCGCTGAGGATCTTGGTCACCGAGAGAGCCGTCGGCATGTCGGTGTTGGTCGAGTGGCCGCAGAGGGGGACCTTGATGTCGGTCGCGATTTTCGGGCGCGAATTCATCTCGCCGAACCAATCGAGTTCGCCGACGACGTCGATCACCTCGGTGAAGGCTTCCGGCATCTTGATGCGGCCACCGAAGGTGACGACGCGGGCGGTGTTCACAAGGGTTTCAAGCCGGCCCGGATCGGTCGCCTTGATCGCGTGGAGGGCATCCGCGATGACGCGGTTGCCGCGGGAATGGCCGGCAATCAGGTTAAAGGACAGGCTAGGATCGGCGAGCAGCGTTGCCACCGTATCGGTATCGAGTCCGGTTTTGCGCTCGGTATCGGTGTCTTCGTCGCGCGTGCCATAGGCGCCGAGCTTGGGGCGACCGACGACGTCGTCGATCACTTCGAGATTGCTTCTGATATGGCCGAGCCAGCCGAAGAGGAAGGCGCCGCCGATCGCCTCGTTGACGATGTCACCGAGGCCGTAGCCGGAGACGACGGCTGCAACCGGCGCGTCGATTGCGTCCGCGACGTTGCGGGCAAAGGCGGCCGCCCCGATGGCCGAACCACCGATGCCGGCGACTGCCATGGCGCGAACGTTGCGACCGCCGCGCAGGCGGAATTCCTCGACACTGTCACACAAGGTCAGCATGCCGCCGCCTGTGGGCGGGACGATCATGATCAGGCCTTCGGAGGCGATGCTGTCGCTGATGTAGAACGTTTCATCGGCCGTAAGCGCCTTCACGTCATAGTAGAGGGCGTCGATGCCGGTGTTGCGGAGCCGCCAGGGTTCGAGCGCTGCGTTGCGCATCGTGCGATGCCGGACGCGCTCGGGGAAGCTCAAGGATCGGGCGAACTGGGTAAGGCCCAGGGCGAATGCTGTCTCAAACATGACTCCATCTCCCATTTTGCTGCAATGCAACATAACGGTTTTCGGATAAATAGGCAATGCGCGAATGGCCTCTGGCGCACGCGTTTCGAGAGAAGACCAAAAGCACTTGACCTCAACTGCGGTTGAGGTTGCACGGTACCTCTGTTCTAAAGAGGAGGTGCTGATGACGTGGAGATTTCGAGGTTCAGGCCGGGAAGCCGGTCTGGCGCAGTGCTTCGCTTGCGATCATCGCGGCGGACATCGCGACATTGATCGAGCGCTGGCCTTCGACCATCGGAATGATCACACGATGGTTGGCCCGATCGTGCACATGGTCGGGGACGCCTGCACTCTCCCGACCGAAGAGGAGAATGTCGTTCCGGGCGTAGTCGAAGGTGGTGTAGGGCAGGGCTGCCTTGGTCGAGGCGAGCACAAGGCGGCGGCCTTCCGCAAGGCGCCAGGCATCGAAGCGCTCCCAGTTGATGTGGCGGGTCATGGCAACGCTTGCGAGATAGTCCATGCCGGCCCGCTTCAGGTTCTTGTCGGAAAGCACGAAGCCGGCCGGTTCTATGATGTCGACCTTCAGCCCGAGACAGGCGGCAAGCCTCAGGATGGTGCCGGTATTGCCGGGGATGTCGGGCTGGTAAAGAGCGATGCGAAGGTCGGACATGCAAGGCTCATAGGCGATCCCCGGCGGACGCTCAAGCATGGCGGGATACCACGGGTTTGCTCTGTGATCGGTCTGCAACAGTTGGCGCCGAATGTCGCGCTCGCGGGAAAAGCCGGCTGGCAAAAAACGCGCGCGCCCGCTAGAACGAGGCTCTTGTTCCACACGCACCAGGGAGGGCCATCGATGGATCTATTCGGTATCTCGCGCCAGCCCCGATTTATGGCTGCTGCCGCCTGACGGCGTAACCCTCGCGTCTTTTTCCAAACTGATTCATCCTGCGGCCATAAGTGGCCTCAATCATTGAATATTCGCGTGTCCGCGTCACCTTTTGCCGGTGTCGCCTGCGCGCCATTTCTGGAGATTTTCCATGTTCTCGTGGTTCGAAAGCCGCCTGAATCCCTATCCGGTCGATGAACCGAGCCTGCCGCCGAAGGGGCTCATCGCCTTTTGCTGGCACTACACCAAACCTGCGGGCTGGTGGCTGGTTCTGCTCGGGCTGTGCTCAGGTCTCATCGCAGTCGCGGAAGTGTTTCTGTACCAGTTCCTCGGCAATATCGTTGACTGGCTGTCGACGGCCGAACGCTCCACCTTCCTGCAGACGGAGGGCGGTACGCTCGCCTGGATGGCGGCCCTGCTGCTGATTGGTCTGCCGGTGATCGGGGCCATCCACAGCATCACCATGCATCAGGTGCTGGCGGGCAATTTCCCGATGATTGCACGTTGGCAGATGCACCGCTTCCTGCTGCGTCACTCGATGACCTTCTTCGCCAACGAGTTTGCGGGCCGCGTCTCCACCAAGGTGATGCAGACGGCGCTCTCCATCCGCGAAAGCGTGATGAAGATCATCGACGTCTTCATCTATGCGACGACCTTCTTCGTCTCGATGCTGGCGCTGGTCGCCTCCGTCGACTGGCGGCTCGGCGTGCCGCTTGTGCTCTGGCTGATCATCTATGCGCTGATCCTGCGCTACTTCATTCCGAAGCTGCGCAAGCTTTCGAGCGAGCAGGCGGATGCCCGCTCTATGATGACCGGCCGGATTGTCGACAGCTATACCAACATCGCGACGGTGAAGCTGTTCTCGCATGCGGGTCGTGAAGAGGTCTATGCGCGTGAGGGCATGGATGCGTTTCTCGGCACGGTGCACCGGCAGATGCGGCAGATCTCGCTGCTCAACATCTGCGTCGACATCAACAATGCCATCGTGCAGTTCTTCGTTGCAGCACTCGGCATCTGGTTCTGGTTGAACGGTACTGTCACGGTCGGGGCAATCGCCGTTGCCATCGGTCTTTCCATGCGCATCAACGGCATGTCGCAGTGGATCATGTGGGAAGTGGCAGCGCTCTTCGAAAACATCGGCACTGTCTATGACGGCATGGGCATGATGACGAAGGGCCACGACATCGTCGACAAGCCGGAGGCAAAGGCACTTGCCGCGCCAAAGGGCGAGATCGTCTATGACGCCGTGCGCTTCCATTACGGCAAGCAGAAGGGCGTGATCGAGGACTTCTCGCTGACGATCAAGGCAGGCGAGAAGGTCGGTCTCGTTGGCCGCTCGGGTGCTGGCAAGACGACGCTCATGAACCTGCTCCTGCGCTTCTACGATCTGGAAAAGGGCAAGATCCTGGTCGATGGCGAGGATATCTCTGCGGTCAGCCAGGACAGCCTGCGGGCGCTCGTCGGCGTGGTCACGCAGGATACCTCGCTTCTGCACCGGTCGATCCGCGACAACATCGCTTATGGTCGCCCCGATGCCACCGATGCCGAAATCATCGAGGCGGCGAAGCGGGCCAATGCCTGGGACTTCATCCAGGGCTTGTCGGACATGCAGGGCCGCAACGGGCTTGAGGCGCATGTCGGCGAGCGGGGTGTGAAGCTCTCCGGTGGCCAGCGGCAGCGTATCGCGATCGCCCGCGTCTTCCTGAAGGATGCGCCGATCCTCGTTCTCGATGAGGCGACATCGGCACTCGATTCCGAAGTCGAGGCGGCGATCCAGGAAAGCCTGTTCAAGCTGATCGAGGACAAGACGGTCATCGCGATTGCGCACCGGCTGTCGACGCTGACGCAGATGGACCGGCTGATCGTGCTCGACAAGGGCCGGATCGTCGAAGAGGGCACGCATCAGGAACTGGTCCAGACCGGCGGCATCTATGCCGATCTGTGGAACCGCCAGTCGGGTGGTTTCCTGCCGGACCAGACAGATCCGGAGCAGGAGCTGGAGAAGACGCGCCGTGCGCAAGCCGAGGCGCAGGCGATTGGCGACGGCGCCGATGAGGCGGCCGAGTAACGCGAGACATACCTGCTCGTTGGATCATTCGAGACTTGGCGGCGGCGGAGCAATCCGCCGCCGCTTTCTTTTAGGCGAAGCTATTTGGCGACTGGCTCCCCGTCTGCGCCATCAAAGGTTGCGTGCAATTTAAGTAATTTATTCATTGTTGATTCTTTAGAACAGTTTCATCCCGACCTATTGGACGATGTCTTGTCCTTACACCCTGGCGACCTCCCACGCCGGGTTGGGAATGCTTTTTCCTCTCCGGAGACCAATCATGTCGAATCTCAAGATCAAAGTAGTCTTGCCGCTGCTGTTTGCTGTCGTGCTGGCATTCGGCATCGGCCAGGGCATCCTCGCCGTCACCTTCATCGAAAACGTCAAGGAACAGGTGGATATCATCGGCCGCGAGCGCCTGCCGAGAACGCTGGCAGTGGCGCGGATGAACGCGACTTTCGCCGAAGTGCGCCGTGACTACTCGATGCTTCTCAGTGCTGCACCCGAGGAACTGGACGCCATTTCTGCGGCCACCAAGACAGCGCTGTCAGATCGTGATGCAGCGTTCGCTGCCTATGAGCCGATGATTTCCATGCCGGCGACGCGCGCACGCTTCGACCGGATGAAGGTGGCGCTTGCCGAATATGACCGTCTTGCCTCGCAGATGGTCGAACTGAAGCGTGCGGGCAACGAATCTGCCGCCAAGGCGCTGTTTACCGGTTCCATGGCTGCCAGCGCCCGCGAACTCGTGAGCGTCATGGATGAAACGATCAAGGCCAATGTCGAACTGAGCGATGCTGCCATTGCCGAGGCGGACCGGGTTTCATCGTCTGCGATCAACATCACCATCCTCGCCGTCATCATCAGCGGTGTGATTGCAGCCGGTGCTGCGTTCTTCAGCTTTGCCCGTGTCGTCCGTCCGATTTCAGCCATCACCGATTCGATGCGCGGTCTTGCTGCCGGCGACACCAAGACGGAGATCCCGTTTGCCGGCCGTCACGACGAAATCGGCGATATGGCCGCTGCCGTCGCCGTCTTCCGCGACAATGCGATCGAACGTGCTGCGCTGGAACGTCAGGCTGAAGAAAACCGCTCGTTGAGCGAAACCGAGCGCCAGGCACGCGAGGCACAGAAGGCCCGCGAAGCAGCCGAGGTTCAGTTTGCGGTTGACCAGCTGGCTTCCGGTCTGCAGCGCCTGTCCGACGGTGACCTCGTCGCGCAGATCAACGAACGCTTTGCCGATCACCTCGACCCGCTGCGTCTGAACTTCAATCAGTCGGTTGCGCGCCTGAAGGAGGCCATGCGCGCCGTCAGCGAAAACGCCCGGTCGATCGATGCCGGCACCAACGAGATGCTGGCAGCAGCCGACGATCTGTCGAAGCGCACTGAGCAGCAGGCAGCGTCCGTCGAGGAAACGGCCGCTGCACTTGAGCAGGTGACGACGGCCGTCAAGGACAGCGCAATCCGCGCCGACGAGGCTGGCCAGTTGGTCAGCCGCACGCGGGAGGGGGCCGAGCATTCCGGCGAGGTCGTTCGCCGCGCCGTTTCTGCGATGCAGGCGATCGAGAAGTCGTCTTCGGAAATCTCCAACATCATCGGCGTCATCGATGACATCGCCTTCCAGACGAACCTGCTGGCGCTGAACGCCGGCGTCGAGGCTGCCCGCGCCGGTGAAGCCGGCAAGGGTTTTGCAGTCGTTGCCCAGGAAGTGCGTGAGCTTGCCCAGCGGTCTGCCAATGCGGCCAAGGAGATCAAGGCGCTGATCACGACGTCCGGCGAACAGGTTCGCAACGGCGTGAGCCTGGTCGACGAAACCGGCCGGGCGCTCGAGACCATCGTGCGCGAAGTGCAGGAGATCAACCAGAACGTTCTGGCCATCGTCACCTCGACCCGCGAACAGTCGACGGGCCTGCAGGAAATCAGCATGGCGGTCAACCAGATGGACCAGGGGACGCAGAAGAACGCTGCTATGGTCGAGCAGTCCACCGCTGCAAGCCATGGGCTGGCGCAGCAGGCGGGCCAGCTGATGCAGCTGATGTCGCAGTTCAAGACGGACGAGGGCGGCTATCAGGCATCGTCCCGCGTCGCGCCGGCGACGTCTTCTGCCCAGCCGCAGCCGTCGCCCGCCCGGGCGCTCGGCCGCAAGATCGCCAATGCCTTCAAGGGCAACACGGCTGTCACTGCCGAGTGGTCTGAATTCTGACCATACCGCATTCGATAATGAGAGAGGGAGGGGCAGCGATGCCCCTCCTTTTTTGTTTGGCCGTCGCACCGGGTGCCTGTGGACGAGGCGAGAATTGCCCTTCGGACCGTAAGGCTTTGTTAGAATTAGGATTGGCATGGAGGCTGTCGGTATTTTTCCGATCGCCTACTTCCATTTCAATTCAGGATTTCAGTGGTGCAAAATCTCAAGATCAAACTTCTCCTGCCGCTCCTTTTCGGCCTGATGGTGATTGTGTCGCTCGGCCAGGGCGCGATCGCCGTCCGCTCGGTTTCTGATATGGACGGCCAGATGGAAGCGCTCGGCGGACGCCTCGATCGGTCCATCATGATCGCGGATATCGATTCCGTTCTCGGCGAGGTTCGCCGTCTCAACCTGATGATCCTGACGGCTGCCACCTCGGCGGAGAAGAAGGCGCTGATCGACACTCTTGCAGGCGCTCGCGAGCGGCTGAACGCGGCGATCACGCAGTTCGATGCTGTGATCGTCCTCCCGGATGTGCGCCAGCGGTTCGATGCCTTCAAGGCAACCGTCGCCGACTATGGCACGCTGGGTGAGAGCTTCGTCGAGCAGGCGCTGGCCTCGAAGATCTATCAGGCCAAGGAAACCATCGCCCAGATGGTGCCGCTCGGCGATGCCGCGGGGAAGAGCCTGCAGGAGATCATCGAGATCAACCGCGCGACCGGTGTCCAGGTGCGTCAGGAGGCCGATGCCTCGGCCACGCTCGCGATGCGTCTGTCGCTGGCCGCCGTTATCCTTGCGGCATTGATGGCGCTCGGTGCGGCCATTGTCTCTGTGGTGCGCGTGGCGCGTCCAATCTCGACGATCACCGGTTCGATGCGCACCCTGGCTGCCGGCGACACGGAAACGGCGATCCCGTTTGCCGATCGCCGTGACGAGATCGGCGAGATGGCGGCAGCCGTCTCCGTCTTCCGCGACAATGCGATCGAACGTGCCGCGCTTGAACGCCAGGCCGAGGGAAGCCGTAGCCTCAGCGAAACCGAGCGCATGCGTCGTGAAGAGCAGAAGGCGCGCGAGGCGGCGGAGGTGCAGTTTGCCGTCGAGCGGCTGGCCGGTGGTCTGCAGAAGCTTTCGGACGGCGACCTCGCGATCGAGCTCGGCGAGCGCTTTGCCGAACATCTCGATCCGCTGCGGGTCAACTTCAACCATTCCGTCGAGCGGCTGCGCGACGCCATGCAGGCGGTCGGCGACAATGCCCGGGCGATCGACGCAGGTGCCAGCGAAATGCTGGCGGCGGCGGATGATCTTTCCAAGCGCACCGAGCAGCAGGCAGCTTCCGTCGAGGAAACTGCTGCTGCGCTCGAACAGGTGACGACGGCGGTCAAGGACAGCGCGGTCCGCGCCGAGGAAGCCGGTGCGCTGGTCGGGCGGACACGGGTGGGTGCCGAGCGCTCCGGCGAAGTGGTGCGCCGTGCCGTGGATGCCATGCATGCGATCGAGAAGTCGTCTTCGGAAATCTCCAACATCATCGGGGTGATCGACGAAATCGCGTTCCAGACCAATCTGCTGGCGCTCAATGCCGGTGTCGAGGCGGCCCGTGCGGGCGAGGCCGGCAAGGGCTTTGCCGTGGTCGCCCAGGAGGTTCGCGAACTGGCGCAGCGTTCGGCGAGTGCCGCCAAGGAGATCAAGGGGCTGATCAACACGTCTGGCGGGCAGGTTCGCAACGGCGTGGCGCTTGTCGGCGAGACCGGCAAGGAGCTGGAAGCCATCGTGCGCGAGGTTCAGGAAATCAACCAGAACGTCACGGCGATCGTTACCTCGGCCCGCGAACAGTCCACGGGGCTTGCGGAAATCAACATGGCTGTGAACCAGATGGATCAGGGCACGCAGAAGAATGCGGCGATGGTCGAGCAGTCAACGGCTGCAAGCCATGGTCTGGCGCAGCAGGCAACCGCCTTGATGCAGCTGCTCGGTCAGTTTCGCCTTGGCGAGGAGACGCCGCGCATGGTCGCGCCGCGGATGGCCCAGCCTGACAGCCGGCCGCAGGCTTCGCCTGCGCGGGCGCTCGGCCGCAAGATCGCCGGTGCCTTCAAGGGCAATGCGGCGGTTGCCTCGGAGTGGTCGGAATTCTGATTGCCGCAGGCGGCAACTATTCGACATTGAAACGGGGCAGGGATGCCCCGTTTCGCGTTTTGCGATCGGCTCTCCATTCACGGGGCTGATCGGTTCATTTGCCGAATTGGCTTGTCGGCTGGATGGCCGGGCGGCTATGCGGTGCCTTCGGCCATCCGGAGCCGATTTGATCGATCGAGGTCCCGCAGGCCCGGTCAGGAGCGTCATGCTGAAATATATCGACTGGATATGGGCTGTGCTTGCCGGCGCCTTGCTGGCGGTCATGGTGACCATCAACAGCGGGCTTGCAGCGCTCACGACGCCGTTTACGGCGTCCTGGGTGGTGCATGGCGTCGGTGGCGTGGCGGCATTCTTCCTGCTGATCGCAAACGGCGCTGTTGCGAGGCGGGCTGGCCGGATGCCGGCTAGTGGCAAGGCACCGCTCTGGTCGTATCTCGGTGGCGCACCGGGTGCCTTCGCGGTGGCCTTGAGCTCGATTGCGGTCAATTCCGAGCTGGCGCTGGCGGGTGGTCTGTCCTTGCTGCTTGTCGGGCAGATCCTGTTCGGGCTTCTTTCCGATCAGTTCGGCCTTTTCGGGACGCCCAAACGCGTTTTGAACCGCTTCGACTTTCTCGCCACGATCTGCGTGATCGGCGGCAGTGCGCTGCTCATCTTCTCGAAGGTGGCCTGAGATGCTCGGAGCCGTCTTCATCGCGCTGATCGGCGGTGCCGCCGTTGGCATGAGCCGCTCGATCAACGGGCGCCTGACCATGGACCGCGGAGCTTTCACGGCGTCGGCCTGGAACCACTGGATCGGCTTCCTGCTGCTCTCGGTCTATATCCTGCTCTTCCACCGGGTCGGCCTGCCGCTGCTTGCCGACGTGCCGTTTTTCTATCTGGTCGGCGGCGTCATCGGGGCCTGCTTCGTGGTGATCAGCTCCTATGTCTTCCCCCGGATCGGAGCGGCGCGCTCGGGCCTGCTGATCATCGGCGGCCAGATGATCACCGGGCTGCTGATCGACCTTGCCCGGGGCACGGCGCATTTTCATCCCGGCCAGGTGGCGGGCGTGGGGCTGATCCTGACGGGCATCTATCTCACGCGCTATACTAAGTGAATTTCCCTGTGGCGGGCGAGGTATCTGGCCCGTTGCATTTTAGCGATCTCCGAAACGATCGGTTTCGATTTGGGGCGTAGCCTGTTTTGACCGGAACACCCGACGGAGGTGCATCCCATGTCAAACTTTGCTTATCGCACAGCCCCGCATGCCAGAGAGGCCGAGATCATCGGCCGCAAGGCGCTGGAATTCCTGAGCAAGAACCGGCTTGATCTCACGCCGCGCAATTTCGAGCTGATCTATGAGGTGTTGACGGGCCGGGATAAGGCACTTCGCGAGGCCTTCGTCGCGTTGCCCAAACCGGTGAGCCAGGCTGCGCTGTCGATGGTTGCGCAGCAGTTTCTGCCGGAGCGCCCTCTGTTTGCGACGCTCAAGAGCGTCAGCGAAGAGGCGTTGGGCGCGCTGGACAGTTTCCGCAAGGCGCTGGAAGGCGGAACGGTGAGCGTTGCCGAGGCGCATCAAGGGGCGACCGAGCGGCTGGCGGCGCTTGATGGGCAGATAGGCCATTGCATCGAAGCGCTCCAGGCTGTCTCGCGACTGGTGACGCCGGAGCCGCGGGATATTGCAGGGCAGGAGCATCTGGCGGCGCAACTCACCTTCGGCCTTCCGGGTTATGCCGCGCTCGAAGAGCGGCTTGCATCGATCTTCGGTGAGGGCGTGCCGGAGGATGGCGTGAGCCTGATGCTGTGCCGCATCGACGGGCTGGAGCCGATGAACCGAAGCGGGCTCGCCCAGGTCGGCGACTACATGAAGAATACGCTGGCGCGCTTCACGCACCGCCTGATCGATAAGAGCGATACGGCCTACTGGACCGGTCCGGACGAACTCAGCCTGCTCGTCGGGGCCAGCAGCGAGAGCTATCTTTCGCAGCTCGGCGAGAAGGTCGCCCGGGTGGTCACGGATGCCGAAACCATTGCGCGGCGGTCGATCAAGTCGATGCCGAAGCTCGCCTGCCATTTCGGCTGTGCTCGAACTCATCGCCCGGTGCTGGCGGCGCAGCTTTATGGTGCTGCACGCCAGTCGCTGCAGCGGGCGGAGCTGACGGAAAGCCTGGTGCCGGTCTTTGCTGAAGTCTCGGCGGATGCCGCGACGCTGCGCCGTTACGAGGCGCTCTACGGTCGCCGGATGCGGTAAGCCACAGAGGCGCGATCGACACGTTTCGCCGATGCTGACCAAAATGTAATCTGCTCTGCAGCGCAAAAGCTTTGCCGTCCCGGGCAAACCGCCTATATCGCTTTTCATGTTTCAAGCTGTCGCCCGCCTTTTCGAAAACTGGCTCGATCCTTTCGCCCGGACGGACAATCTGCGTCCGCCGGAAAAGACCTGGGCTTTCGTGTGGTTTTATGTCCGACAGGCCAAGCTCGCCTTTTTCCTGATGGCGATCTTCGGCGGGGCGGTCGCCATGCTGGAGGCGGGGCTGTTCTGGTTCGTCGGACGGCTTGTCGACCTTCTCGATACGGTGCCGAAGGAGGCCGGTTGGGACGGGTTGATCGCGGCGCATGGCGGCGAGCTCCTGGCCATGGCGCTGATCATCCTCATCGGGCGCTTCCTGGTGGTGACGGTTGGGGCGCTGGTCGAGGAGCAGGTCATCGTCCTCAACTTCTTCAATCTCGTGCGCTGGCAGGCGCATGCGCATGTGGCGCGGCAGTCACTGTCGTTCTTCCAGAACGACTTTGCCGGACGCATCGTCACCAAGGTCTGGTCGGCGGGGCAATCGACCGGGGATCTGCTGACGTCATTGCTGCAGGTCGTGTGGTTCATGGTGATCTACACCATTTCCACTATGGCACTGGTCGCACAACTCGACTGGCGGCTGGCGGCGATCATCGGTGCCTGGGTGGCGATCTTCCTGGTGCTTGCCCGGTACTTCGTCCCGAAGATCCGACATCATGCACGGGAGACGGCCGAGGCGTCGTCGATGCTGAACGGCCGGCTTGTCGACAGCTATTCCAACATCCAGACGCTGAAGCTTTTCGCCCGCGAGCGGCAGAACGATCACTATATCCGCGCCGGCTTCGATCGCTTCCAGGACACGCTGCGCCCCTTCGCGCGGCTTCTCACCGGCGTGCGGGCTTCGCTTGCCATCCTGTCCGGCTTCATGATCCTGATGGTGGCGCTTCTGTCCGTCGATCTCTGGTTTGCCGGTGCGGTGACGGCGGGTGGCGTCGCGTTCACGCTGGGCCTCGTGCTGCGCCTCAACATGCTGCTGGGTCGGATGATGACGCAGCTCAACGGCATCATGCGCAATATCGGCACCATCCAGAATTCGGCAGAGCTGGTGGCCAAGCCCATTGGTCTTGCTGACAAGCCGGATGCGGCCAAGCTCCAGGTGAAGTCTCCCGAAATCCGCTTCGAGGATGTCAGCTTCCACTATGGCCGCAAGAAGGGCGCGATCGACCACCTGACGCTGACGATCGAGCCCGGCGAGAAGGTCGGTATCGTCGGGCGTTCCGGCGCGGGTAAGTCGACGCTCGTCAATCTGCTGCTGCGCTTCTACGATCTCGAGGGCGGGCGGATCCTGATCGACGGGCAGGATATCGCAACCGTCACGCAGGAGAGCCTGCGGTCGCAGATCGGCATGGTTACCCAGGATACGGCCCTTTTGCACCGCTCGATCCGCGACAACATTCTGTTCGGTCGCGAGGATGCGAGCGAGGATCTGCTTTTGAAGGCGGCGGAGCGGGCAGAGGCGCTCGACTTCATCCAGCGGCTGGAGGACCAGCGTGGCCGCAAGGGCTTCGATGCGCATGTCGGCGAGCGGGGCGTGAAGCTTTCCGGCGGGCAGCGTCAGCGTATCGCGATTGCCCGGGTGATGCTCAAGGATGCGCCGATCCTGGTGCTGGACGAGGCGACATCCGCGCTCGACTCGGAAGTGGAAGCGGCGATCCAGTCCAATCTCGACCGGCTGATGCAGGGCAAGACCGTGCTTGCCATTGCACACCGTTTGTCGACCATCGCGGCGCTCGATCGCCTCGTGGTCATGGACAAGGGCCGGATCATCGAGCAGGGCACCCATCAGGAGCTGGTGGCGCAAGGCGGGCTCTATTCGGAGCTCTGGGCCCGCCAATCCGGCGGTTTCCTCGATACCCGCACCGAGCTTACCACGGCCTGACTGTTTCGCCCTCTTAGGCGGTGCCCGCAACCATTTGCATCGCTTGATGAACTGCCGCTCACACTTGCGATAAATCAAGCAATTGGGGATGGTATCCATGAAATCCGCGACATCGTGGCTCCTTGCCTGCGGAAGACTGGACAGAATAGATTATCGGGCTTAGAACGCGCCAATCTGGCGGGGAATCTGTGGCTGCACAGTGGCCGAACTGTGATTCCCGCTGCGGGGGCAAATGCGGTATGTCGCAGGATTGCGAGAGGAAAAAGTGACCGTGAGCGAACACGAGACAACGACAGAACATGCGGCCGAGCCTACGCGCCGCGACTTTCTCTATATGGTGACCGGTATTGCCGGCGCGGTCGGTGCGGCCTCGTTCGCCTGGCCGTTCATCGACCAGATGCGTCCGGACGCATCGACGCTCGCGCTCGCTTCGATCGAAGTGGACGTATCGGCGCTCGAGCCGGGCATGTCGCTGACCGTCAAGTGGCGCGGCAAGCCGGTGTTCATCCGCAACCGCACCGACAAGGAAGTGGAAGAGGCAAACGCCGTTCAGCTGGCCGATCTCAAGGATCCGGTCGCGCGTAACGCCAATGTCGACGCCACTGCCGATGCGACGGACCTCGCGCGTTCGGCCGGTGAAGGCAAGGAAAACTGGATCGTCATGATCGGCTCCTGCACCCATCTGGGTTGCGTGCCGCTTGGCCAGTCCGGTGATTTCGGCGGGTGGTTCTGTCCCTGCCACGGCTCGCACTACGATACGGCGGGCCGTATCCGCAAGGGTCCCGCGCCGACGAACCTGCCGGTGCCGACCTTCGCATTCACATCCGACACTGTCATCACGATCGGCTGAGGGGATAAGACACAATGAGTGGCCATTCGAGTTACCAGCCGTCCACCGGCGTCGAGAAGTGGATCGATGCGCGCCTTCCGCTGCCGCGTCTGATGTATGACAGCTTTGTTTCCTATCCGGTTCCCCGCAACCTGAACTATGCCTACACCTTCGGTGGCATGCTGACCGTCATGCTGTTGGTGCAGATCCTGACCGGCGTCGTGCTCGCCATGCACTATGCCGCTGAAACGACCGTTGCCTTCAACTCGGTCGAGAAGATCATGCGCGACGTCAACAACGGCTGGCTGCTGCGCTACATGCATGCCAACGGTGCGTCGTTCTTCTTCATCGCCGTCTACCTGCACATTGCCCGTGGTCTCTACTACGGTTCCTACAAGGCACCGCGCGAAATCCTCTGGATCCTCGGAGTCGTGATCTTCCTCCTGATGATGGCAACCGCCTTCATGGGCTATGTTCTGCCCTGGGGTCAGATGTCCTTCTGGGGTGCGACGGTTATCACCGGCTTCTTCACCGCCTTCCCGTTCATCGGTGAGAGCATCCAGCAGTTCCTGCTCGGCGGCTTTGCGGTCGACAACCCGACGCTGAACCGCTTCTTCGCGCTGCACTACCTGCTGCCGTTCATGATCGCCGGTGTGGTTATCCTGCACGTATGGGCGCTGCACGTCACCGGTCAGACCAACCCGACCGGCGTCGAAGTGAAGTCCAAGACCGATACCGTCCCCTTCACGCCTTACGCGACGCTGAAGGATGCACTTGGCCTGTCGGTCTTCCTGCTGGTCTTCGCCTACTTCGTCTTCTACATGCCGAACTATCTCGGCCATCCGGACAACTACATCCCGGCTGACTCGCTGAAGACGCCTGCTCACATCGTTCCGGAATGGTACTTCCTGCCGTTCTACGCGATGCTGCGCGCCATCACCTTCGACATCCTGTTCATCGACTCGAAGCTCGGCGGCGTCCTCGTGATGTTCGGTGCGATCATCGTGCTGTTCTTCCTGCCCTGGCTGGATACGTCCAAGGTTCGTTCGGCCGTCTACCGTCCTTGGTACAAGCTGTTCTTCTGGATCTTCGTTGCCAACTCGATCCTCTTGGGCTGGCTCGGCGCGATGCCGGCAGAAGGCATCTACGTCGTCCTGTCGCAGGCCGGCACCGCCTACTACTTCGGCTTCTTCCTCGTGATCATGCCGCTGCTCGGCCTGTTCGAGACGCCCCGGCGCATCCCGAACTCGATCACCGAAGCGGTTCTCGAAAAGAGCGGCAAGTCCGCTGCTGCCCAAGCCTGAGCACGTGAGAGGAAGATAACAATGAAAAAGCTTGTCACGAGCATCGCGCTGATCGCCGCCTTGGCCGGGTTCTCCGGCCAGGCGATGGCAGCGGAAGGTGGCGATCTGGCCGAGATGACGCATCATGCTGCGCAGACCGGTCACTACCCGATCCTGAAGCCCGAGCAGATGGACTGGTCGTTTGCCGGCCCGTTCGGCAAATACGACAAGGGCCAGCTGCAGCGCGGCCTGAAGGTCTACTCGGAAGTCTGTGCAGCCTGTCACTCGATGAGCCTTGTCGCCTTCCGCACGCTGGAAGACTTGGGCTATTCGGAAGCGCAGGTTAAGGCTTTCGCAGCGAACTACGAAGTCACCGACGGCCCGAACGCCGATGGTGAGATGTTCACCCGTGCGGCCGTCGCATCCGACCACTTCCCGGCACCGTTCCCGAACAAGGAAGCGGCTGCTGCGGCGAACAACGGGGCTGCTCCGCCGGACTTCTCGCTGATCGCCAAGGCACGCGGCGTTACCCGCGGCTTCCCGACCTTCGTTTTCGACATCTTCACCCAGTACCAGCAGGGCGGCCCGGACTACATCCACGCGCTGCTCACCGGTTACCAGGATCCGCCGGAAGGCGTCGAAGTTGCCGAAGGCACATACTTCAACCCGTACTTCATCGCCGGTCAGTCGCTTGCCATGGCACAGCCGATCTCCGACGGTCAGGTAACCTATGACGACGGTTCGCCGGAAACGCTCGAGCAGTATTCGCGTGACGTTTCCGCCTTCCTGATGTGGGCTGCAGAGCCGCATCTCGAAGACCGCAAGCGCATGGGCTTCATGGTCATGGTGTTCCTCGCGATCTTCACCGCGCTGATCTACCTGACGAAGAAGTCGGTCTACGCGAACAAGGAACACTGATCCGAAGGGATCACGTTCACGGAAAAAGGCGGTCTTCGGGCCGCCTTTTTTATTGGGAGCCCACACCATTGTTGGTAAGGTCCCGCGCAAGACCTCCCCGACACAATCCGGATGCCCCATGAACCCCGACACCCAGAACTATCTCACGAGCTCGATCCGCTCCATTCCCGACTATCCGAAGCCCGGGATCATCTTCCGCGACATCACCACGCTGCTCGGTGACGCGCGGGCGTTTCGGCGCGCGGTGGATGAGCTGGTGCAGCCCTATGCCGGTCTGAAGGTCGACAAGATCGCGGGCATGGAAGCGCGTGGCTTCATCCTGGGTGGCGCTGTTGCCCACCAGCTTTCGGCCGGCTTCGTGCCGATCCGCAAAAAGGGCAAGCTGCCACACGAGACCGTGCGGATCGCCTACAGCCTGGAATATGGCGTGGATGAGATGGAAATTCATATGGATGCGGTGAAGCCCGGCGAAAAGGTGATCTTGGTCGACGACCTGATCGCGACCGGTGGCACGGCCGTCGGAGCCGTACAGCTGCTGCGCCAGATCGGCGCTGACGTCGTGTCTGCCTGCTTCGTCATCGACCTGCCGGAACTCGGCGGCCGCAAGAAGCTCGAGGCGCTCGGCGTCGAGGTTCGCACACTCGTGGAATTCGAGGGGCACTGAGCCTTTTTACAACGACCGGGCGCTGCGCCCGGTCGACCTTCTGCTGGCGTGTCAGCGCTCTGCCAGCGCCAATTTCCCCGCCATCAGCAGGAAGCCACCTGCGAGTAGCCGGTTGACGATCCGCATCCTGTGCGGGCGCTCGACGAGGCCATGGCGCATCGCGGCTGCCGCAAGGCCGTAGAGTGCGAAGACCACGAAGGTCACGACCATGAAGACGAGGCTCAAGGCCGCCATGGTGGCCAAGGGTGCCGGATTGGACTGATCGACGAATTGCGGCAGGAAAGCCAGGAAGAAGAGCGAGAGCTTCGGATTGAGCAAGTTGATCAGCACCGCCTTGCGGATGATCCGCCAGGCCTCGCGGTGCGGCTCGGCTGCCTGTTCCTGCACGAGGCCGCTTCGCCACAGGCCGATCGCCATCCAGATCAGATAGGCAATGCCGGCATAGCGGATCAGCTCAAAGAGACGCGGCTCGGCGGCGACGAGGGCGGCGAGCCCCAGCGCCGCTGCCAGCATATGCGGGACGATGCCGAGCGTGCAGCCGAAAGCGGCGATCAGGGCGTTGCGCCGTCCGCCGCCGAGTGCGGCTGCCAGCGTGTAGAGCGCGCCCGTGCCGGGCGTTGCGACGATGATCAGGGTCGTCAAAAGGAAATCGAGGGTCATGCTGGTCTCCTGCGTTGCTGGAGCGAGCATGCCGGTGTCAGGCGCTGCGGTCTTGTACAGGATTGCAGCCGAGCCGGGCGCGGCGATAGGCACCAGGGGTAAGGCCGAAGCGGCGGCGGAATTCACGGTGCATATGGCTCTGATCGACGTAACCGCAGGCGGCTGCGACCTCAGCGGGAGGCATACCTTCAATGAGCAGGCGGCGGCTTAGGTTGGCACGGCTCTGCATGCGGTAGGCATGCGGCGTCAGGCCCGTGTGGCGGATGAAGGCGCGGATCAGCTGAAAGCGGCTGAGGCCGGCTTCGCGCGCAAGGTCCGAGAGATCGGCAAGGGTTGTCGGATCCTCGTCCAGGCGTTGGCGAACACGGGCAAGGCTGGCGGGCAGGGCAGGGGCTGCCTCCCGGCGACGAAGCAGCGCCTTTCCGAGAACGACGACGAGCACTTCCTGCAGGGCGTCCGCGGGCAGGTCTTCCGGTCCATGGTCAAACCGGCGATGCAAGGCAGTGAGGTGATGGCGAATATCTATGTCAGCGAAGACGGGCAGCTCGAATTCCAGGTCCGAGATCGACGAGACCAGATCGGATACGCTGTCTGTGAGGAGGGCCGGCGTCAGGTACAGCATGTGCCAGCTGCGCGGCGCCCGGCCGATCGGCGCGCCGTCATGCACTTCGCCCGGATTGACCGTGATCAGCTGTCCGGCTTCGGCTTCCACCTGACCTCGGCCGGACGCCGAGATCTGGCCGCCGGCGGAGAGCAAGCCGATGCCATAGGTGTCATGGGTGTGTTTTGGAAAGACATGCGCGCTTGTGGCCGAGACAGCTTCCAGGCCGCTGAGAGATGTCGGGTGGAAGCGGAAGCCGGCCATGGCGGATCAGGGGGCGAGCGCTTTGGCGATGTCGTCGGCAAGATCCGACGGAGCCGTGCGCGGTGAGTAGCGGGCGATGGGCTGGCCGTCGCGACCGATGAGGAATTTCGCGAAATTCCAGCCGATCTCGGTGCCCCGTTCGGCACCCGGTGTTTCCGATTTCAGCCAGGCGTAGAGCGGATGCGTGTCGGCGCCGTTGACTTCGATCTTGGCAAACAGCGGGAAGGTGACGGCGAACTGGGTTTCGCAGAAGAGCGCAATTTCCTTTTCCGTGCCTGGTTCCTGTGCGCCGAACTGGTTGCAGGGGAAGCCGAGGACCACGAGATCCGGGTTCGCTTTGTAGAGGGCTTCCAGGCCTTCGTATTGGGGTGTGAGGCCGCAGGCGCTCGCCGTGTTGACGATGAGCAGCACCTTTCCGGCATAGTCGTTCAGGCTGCGCTCGGTACCGTCGATCGCGGTCATGGTGAAATCGTAGACGCTCATTGGGCTTGTTCCTCGTCGGGGAAAAATTCGATCAGGTTGCTCTTGAAGCGCAGCACGGTTTCGCCGTGCTGGTTGACGCCTTCGGAGAGGGCCGAATTCAGAATGTAGCGGTTGCGGCCCTGAACCGTGCGGCTTTCCAGCGGGATCATGAAGAAGGTGATGGTGTCTCCGGCGAAGACGGGTTTCAGCCATTGCAATTCGGCAAAGCCAGGCGAGGGGCCAAGCTTCGGCGGCGCGATGCCTTCGGATTTCAGACGCTCGATTTCGCGGCCGATGAAGCCGATGAAGCTCTTCATCCAGTTGGCGCAGGTGTGCCAGCCGGAGGCGCAGAGTGCGCCGAAGACGTAGGTCTTTGCGGCTTCCGCATCGATGTGGAAGGGCTGAGGGTCAAACTTCTCGGCGAAGCGGATGATGTCTTCGGCGGTAAAGGTGACGCTGCCGAGTTCGAGGCGGGTGCCGGCGGGATAGAGGTCGAGCATTCTCATGCGCTCACCTCCGATGTCTCGCGACGGCGCACCATCACGGCATTGCGGGCCTTCAGCACCGTTTCGCCGCGCTGATTGTGCAATTCATGGCCGAAGGTGACGATGCCGAGATGGGGGCGGGAGCGCATCACCCGGACCTCTTCGACGACCGACTGGCCAGAGAGTGTGTCGCCGGCAAGCACCGGTTTGCGCCATTGCATGAACTCGATGCCGGGCGCGCCTTCGGATGCAGCTTTGAGCACGTAGGCATCGATCATCAGCCGCATGAAGAGGCTGGAGGTGTGCCAGCCGGAGGCCGAAAGGCCGCCGAGGATGCTGGCCTTGCCGGCGTCTTCCGAGAGATGCATGGGCTGCGGATCGAACTCGGTCGCGAATTCGATGATCTCCTCGGCGCTCACCAGACGCCGCCCGAGCGCAAAGCTTCGTCCTTGCGTGAAGTCCTCGTAGTGAAGCCTGTCTTCCTGCATACGTCGTGTTCTCCAATGCCTTGCCAGTCGCTATGGTCATAAGCGGGAATCGAGAGGTGGTCCATGGCGGGTTGGGCAGATCAGGCCGGCTTTCTGGCAGGCATCGATGCAGAGGCACGGCAGGCGCTGGAGGCGCTGACGCCGATGCATGTGCCTCACCGGACGACGCTGTTTCGACCCGGGGATGCCGCGCAGAGTTTCGTCATTCTGCTGTCTGGCCGGATCGGCGTTTACCTGACGGGGCGAAACGGGCGGGAACTGCTGCTCTATTCCGTGACGCCCGGCGAGACCTGCGTGCAGACGACGCTCGGCGTTCTGGGCGGCGCGCCCTATTCGGGCGAAGCGGTGGCCGAGAGCGACCTCGTGGCCGTGATGGTTCCGCCCGCCGTCTTCGAGCGGTTGATGGCGGATTCGGTGGCGTTTCGCAATTTCGTCTTCCGAGCCTTTGCCGACCGGCTGGGCGACCTGATGTTCGTGCTCGAGCAGGTGGCCTTCGTGAAGGTGGAGCAGCGGCTGGCGCATGCGCTTCTCGAGCGGGCGGACGAGGAGGGGCATGTCGCCCTCACACATCACGACCTTGCCGTCATCATCGGCACCGCACGCGAGGTAGTGTCGCGGCGGCTTGAGGCGCTCGTCTCGAAGGGGGTGGTCGCCAATGAACGCGGGCAGATCCGCATCATCAACCGCGCCGAGCTTGCCCGCATGGCGCGGGCTTCAGACGGTTAAGACTTTGCAAAGCCCGTGACTAAGTCACCGACGCGGCGGCAAGGTGGCGCTAGTCTCATCCCATCGTCAAACCAAACGGAGGGAAATCACCATGTTTGCCAAAAATGTCGGCGGTCTCGACCGCATCCTGCGCATCGTTACCGGTCTCGTGCTGCTGTCGCTGTTCTTTCTCTTTCCCGAGGCATCCTGGCGTTATTTCGCCCTGATCGGGATCGTGCCACTTGCAACCGGCCTGATGTCGAGCTGCCCGCTCTATTCGATCATGGGCCTCTCGACCTGCCCGGTGAAGCGAGCCTGAGGCTTCCAGAGCTCTGAAAATGCAAAAAAGGCCGCGAGTTGATCGCGGCCTTTTGGTGTTACAGGCGTCACACTTAGGTGTTGAAGCGGAAGTGGATGACGTCGCCGTCCTGAACGACATATTCCTTGCCTTCGTCGCGGCCCTTGCCGGCTTCCTTGGCGCCGACTTCGCCCTTGAAGGCGATGTAGTCGTCATAGGAAATGGTGAAGGCGCGGATGAAGCCGCGTTCGAAATCGGTGTGAATGACGCCGGCGGCGGCCGGTGCCTTGGTGCCGCGGACGATGGTCCAGGCGCGGCATTCCTTCGGGCCGACCGTGAAATAGGTGATCAGGTCCAGCAGGTGGTAACCGGCGCGGATCAGGCGGTCGAGGCCGGCTTCATCAAGGCCGAGTGCGGAGAGGAATTCAGTGGCTTCCTCTTCCGGCAGCTGGGCCACTTCGGCTTCGATGGCAGCCGAGATGATGACGCATTCGGCGCCCTGTTCCGTTGCCATCTTGGCGACGGCCTCGGTGTGCTTGTTGCCGGTTGCGGCGTCACCTTCAGCGACGTTGCAGACATAGAGGACCGGATGCGAGGTGAGGAGGTTGAGGCCCTTGAGGATCTCGATCTCGTCGGCTGCCAGCGTTTTCAGGAGAAGACGGGCGGGCTTGCCTTCGTTGAGGAGCTTGACCACTTGCTCCATGATCGGCAGCTGGGCGGTCGATTCCTTGTCCTTGGAGGCGGCGCGCTTGCGGGTCTGCTCGACGCGGCGTTCCAGGCTTTCGAGGTCGGCGAGCATCAGCTCGGTCTCGATCGTATCGGCGTCGCCAACCGGGTCGATCTTGCCTTCGACATGGGTGATGTCGTCGTCTTCGAAGCAGCGCAGCACGTGCACCACGGCATCGACTTCGCGGATGTTGGCGAGGAACTTGTTGCCGAGGCCTTCACCCTTCGAGGCGCCGCGCACGAGGCCGGCGATGTCGACGAAGGAGATGCGGGTCGGGATGATTTCCTTGGAGCCGGCGATATCGGCCAGCTTCTTCATGCGCGGATCGGGAACGGCCACTTCACCGGTGTTCGGCTCGATCGTGCAGAAGGGATAGTTGGCTGCCTGGGCTGCCGCCGTCTTGGTCAGCGCGTTGAAAAGTGTGGACTTGCCGACATTCGGAAGCCCGACGATACCGCATTTGAAGCCCATGGCTCTGAATACCTGCTCGGGATGGATTTTCGTTGCCCACGCCTATGAGGTATAGGAGGGGCATGGTCAAGTGTTGCGGCCCCGAGAGGGCCTGAAGTTGCCGGAGGAATGATGGCGAAGGATACAGTGCTGACGCCGAAGACGGTGACCAAGCCCAAGGTGGAGAAGCCCAGGCTCTACAAGGTGCTCTTGCACAATGACGACTATACGCCACGCGAATTCGTCACGATCGTCTTGAAGGTCGTCTTCCGGATGAGCGAGGAGACGGGCTACCGGGTGATGATGACGGCGCACAAGTTCGGCTCGGCGGTGGTCGTTGTCTGCACGCGGGAGATCGCCGAGACGAAGGTGACGGAAGCCATGGACCTCGCCAAGGAGGCGGGCATGCCGCTGTTGTTTACGGCCGAACCGGAGGAGTGAGGACGCGTTGCTCGCGTCCTCTTCATTCAGGCAGGGTTACCTGCGCACGCTTCACTACGCCTGCGGAATGCGGGCGATGACCTTGATCTCGAAATCGAAACCGGCGAGCCAGGTCACGCCGACGGCTGTCCAGTTGGGATAGGGCGGGGCGGGGAATGCGTCCGCCTTGACCTTCATGATGGTTGCGAACTGGTTCTCCGGGTCGGTGTGGAAACTCGTGACGTCGACGAGATCGGCGAAAGTGCAGCCGGCGGCGGCGAGTGTGGCTTCGAGATTGGCGAAGGCGCGGCGGACCTGGGCTTCGAAGTCGGGCTCGGGTGTGCCGTCATCGCGGCTGCCGACCTGGCCGGAGACGAAGAGGAGGTCACCGGTGCGGATCGCGGCGGAATAGCCGTGCTCTTCGTAAAGGGCGTGGCGGTTTGCGGGGAAGACGGGTTCAGGTTTGGTCATGGGTATCCTTTCGGGCATGCGGCATCGTTCCGCCCCTGGGGTGGGTCGGTGAAATGCCGCTTGGCTGCAGGCTGAAGATTTCATATACGTTGCGTATGTAGATCTACTCGCATACGGTTCGTATGTCAAATTCATATACGCAGTGTATGTTAAGTCAGGAGATTGGCGTGAAGCGCACACGGTCAGAAAGCATGGCGGAAAATCGCGGCAAGCTGATCGCGGCTGCGCGCAAGGCCTTTGCGGAGAAAGGCTATGCGGACGCCTCCATGGATGCGCTCACCGCAGATGTGGGGCTGACGCGCGGCGCGCTCTACCACAATTTCGGCGACAAGCGCGGGCTGTTCGCCGCCGTCGTCAACCAGATCGACAGCGACATGGCCGAACGGGCCAAGGCGCGCGGTGCTGCCGCCGGCGAGGGATGGGATGCGCTGCTGGCCGAAGGGGCGGCCTATATCGAGATGGCGCTCGATCCCGAGGTGCAGCGCATCGTGCTGCTTGACGGTCCGGCTGTGCTGGGTGACCCCTCGCAGTGGCCGAGCCAGAATTCCTGCCTTCAGGTGACGCGTCAGGCTGTCGAGGACCTGATGGCAGACGGGATCCTCAAATCGGTCGATGCGGAAGCCGCGGCGCGGCTGATCAGCGGGGCAGCGCTCAATGCTGCGATGTGGATTGCCGCCAGCGCAGAGCCCGAGAGCGTGCTGCCGCGGGCGCAGGAGGCGTTTCGGGCACTGGTTGAAGGGTTGCTTGCGAAGCCGGTGCAGACTTAAGGCCAGAAACCAAATCATTACGTCTGCTGGCTAGACTTGCCCCATGACGCCCGATCCGCAGACACTCGCCGAAGCAGCCACCTGGCACTATGCTGTGGCGCTGGCTGTGTTCGCCCTGCTGGGCGCGCTGGGGCATGTTTCGCGCGCCGTTTTCAACCTCTTGCCGGACCGCCTGTCGGATCGGCCTGTCATGGATCTCGTGATCAGCGACGGCTTCAGCTGGACCGACATGATATTCAAGACCGAGTATGACGATGCGGGCTATTACCGCCTCGACAGCCTGCACAATCTGCGGCTTGCGGTGTGCTGGGCCATGCTGAGCGGGCTTGTCGTGCTGCTGCTCGTTCCCGATGTCTCGAAAGTCATTGCCTACTGGATCGACTGGAGCCTCGCAGCGCTCGTCGATCTCTTCTGGTACCGGGTCGAGACGTTCGAGTGGTGAGGCCCTGGCCTCACTTGCCCTTCTTCGTCTTCACGCCGAGCGCTTCCGCGCTGATCCAGAATACCGCGTCTTCCTCTTCCGTCGTTTCTACCCAGAGGAAATCGAGGTCAGGGAATTCGGCTTCGAGGATATCGCGGCCGCGGCCGATTTCGCAAAGCATACCGCCGCCAGGATTGAGGTGCTTAGGCGCTTCGGTGAGCAGCGTGCGCACGAGGTCGAGGCCGTCTTCGCCGCCGTCATGGGCCATGGCCGGTTCGGCGCGGTACTCGGCCGGGAAGGCGTCCATCGCCTCGTGATCGACATAGGGCGGGTTGGTGATGATGAGGTCGAACTTGCGGCCGGCAAGCGGCGTGAAGAGATCGCCCTGATGCAGGGTCAACTGGTCTTCGAGGCCATAGGCCTGGCGGTTCTTTTCGGCCACTTCCAGCGCATCGGCGGAGAGATCGACGGCGTCGACGGCAGCGAGCGGGAAGAAGCGCGTGGCGAGGATGGCGAGGCAGCCGGAGCCGGTGCAGATGTCGACCACGCTTTCGACCGCGAAGGGATCGGGCAGGAAGGTCGAGCCGAACTCGCCGCCATATTCGTTGAACAGGATCTCGCCGATATGCGAGCGGGGTACGATCACGCGCTCGTCGACGAAGAAGCGCAGGCCCTGGATGTATGAGCGACCGGTCAGGTAAGCCGAGGGCTTGCGGGTCGCGACGCGGGTTTCGATGCGCTCTGCGAGCAGGCGGCGTTCGGCGGGCAGCAGCTTGGCGTCGAGGAAGGGGTCGAGCGTGTCGATCGGCAGGTCGAGGCTGTCGAGGATGAGGAAGGCGGCATCGTCGACGGCGGTGTGGGTGCCGTGGCCGTAGCTGAGTTCGGCGGCGTTGAAGCGGGAGATGGCATAACGCCAGTAGTCGCGCAGGGTGACGAGGTCGGTGGTGATGTCGTGGCTCATGGTCGTCTTCCGGTCGTTTGCGCGGCTGTTGTTTTAGGGCGGGGCAGGGCGCGCCCGTTAGGGTGTGGTCAGTCGGCCTTGGGGCCGAACATCTTCTTCAGCATCTCGGCCATGGGACCGCTCTCAGGAAGCTTCTTCGGCTGGTTGAAGTTGCGTGCCTGGTGGATGTGGGACTGAGCCGGTTTCGGCGCCTTTGGGGCCTTGGCGGGCTTTTCGTCCTCGGCCTTACCGCCCGTTGCGAGCGCCAGCTTGTTCATCAGCTGCGAGTCTTCACCGCGTATCAGCATCTCAGCATTGTCGGCCAATGCTTCGAGCAGCGGATCGAGCCATTCGGCGTCCACCTTGGCGAAGTCGCCGAGCACGTGGTTGTGGACTTTTGCCTTGTCGCCGGGATGGCCGATGCCGAGGCGCAGGCGCCGGTAGTTCAGGCCGCAATGGGCGTCGAGCGACTTGATGCCGTTATGGCCGCCATGGCCGCCGCCGGTCTTGATGCGGGCCTTGCCGGGCAGAAGGTCGAGCTCGTCATAGATGGCGACGATGTCTTCGGGGCTGAGCTTGTAGAAGCGCATGGCTTCCCCGACGCTTTCGCCGGACAGGTTCATGAAGGTCTGCGGCTTGATCAGCATAACCTTCTCGCCGCCAAGCGAGCCTTCGGAGATCTCGGCCTTGAACTTCTTCGCCCATGGCGAGAAGCCGTGGCGACGCTGGATCGCGTCGACGGCCATGAAGCCGATATTGTGCCGGTTCTTCGCGTACTGCGCACCGGGATTGCCGAGGCCGGCCAGGATGATCATTGCCCGAGATCCGTCTTGAGGTTCTTTGCCTTTCCCGACAGCGAAACGGCACGAAAGTCAAGACTGATGTCTGAGCCGTCAGGGTTTGGCGGCAACCATTCCGAAGTTCGAGTAGCGCAGATTGTAGGTGTCGAAGATCTCGGCCTGGGTGCCGTCGGCGATCAGCTTGTCGAGCGCGCCCTGCATGCGGGCCAGCAGATCTTCCGGGAAATTCGCGTTGCAGGCGATGGCGAATTTCTGCTCCGAGAAGACGAATTGCGCCTCGAGCTCCTCACCCTTTTCCTGAAGCTCGATGTAATGCTGCTCGGATATCGGCATCAGGTCGATGCGCTTGCTCTGCAGTTTCTTCAACGTCAGCTTGAGGTCCGTGGCGAGGTCGATCTTCGGGAAGCCTTCGTTTTCCAGAAGCGTCTGGGTGTAGTCGTTGCGCTGGGTGCCAACGATGTAGCGCTTGGCCTCTTCGATGTTGCCGATCTTGATGCCCGAACTCTTGTCGGAGACCATGAAGTTGCGGCCGACGGCGATAGGCTCCACCCATTTGAACTTCTTGTCGCGTTCCGGAATATGGGCGGTGGTGAAGACGCAGTACATCTTCTCGGTTTCAGCCAGGGCGATGGCGCGGGCCCAGGGCATCATTTCGAGCGTGTAGGGGACTTTGATCTCTTCCATCATCAGGAGGACCTGATCGTAGCCGGCACCTCGGATCTCGGCGCCGACGCGGAAGTTATAGGGCGGATAGTCTTCTGTCGTGAAGTGGACGATGTCTGCGGCGGCGACCGGGGCCGCCGCAAGTGAAAGTAGAAGGCCAAGGACTTTCATTGCGGTTCCCTCTTGCGTTTGATGTCAGCCGGCGGAGGCCTTTTGCAGGCGGGCCGGGGTGGCGGTGGCTTGTTCGATCAGTTTGGCCAGCGGCTGTGGCCGGGCGAAGAGATAGCCCTGGCCGTAGTCGACGCCGAATTCTTCGAGGATCTGCCGCTGTTCATCGGTCTCGATGCCCTCCGCGACCACGGCGCATTCCATCTTGTGGGAGATCGCGGTGATGCCTTCGACGAGCATGCGGCTCTTGTGGCGCAGTTCCGCCTCATCCTCGGTCAGCGAGCGGATGAAGGACTGGTCGATCTTGACGATATCGACGGGGAACCGGTTCAGGTAGCTGAGCGAGGAGTAACCCGTGCCGAAGTCGTCGAGCGCGAGGCGATAGCCATAGCGGTTGAACTCGTCGAGGATCGTGCGGATCTGCGGATTGTCGTGCAGCAGCGTCGCTTCGGTGATTTCGATGACGATGCGGTGCGGTGCGATGTCGAAATGGGTGGTCAGGGCGGCGAGGCGGACGGGCAGCGACTGATCGAACTGCAGCGGCGAGAAGTTGACGGCGAGATAGGCGTCGTGATCGCCGGTCGCGGCACTCAGGCGCGCAAGGTTCGAGAGCGCCTTTTCCAGCACCTGGCCGCCGAGGCGGCTGATCGCGCCGGTCTCTTCTGCCACGCAGATGAGTTCGGCCGGCGGGATGACGCCACGTTCTGGATGAACGAGACGCATCAGGGCCTCGTAGCCGACGGTGCGACCGGTTCCGACTTCGACGATCGGCTGGAAGAAAGCGTCGAACCAGTCTTCCGCCAGGCCTTCCTCGATGTCGTGCTCGATCTCGGCGCGGCGGCGGGTGTGGTCCTGGATCTCCGAATTGTAGAGCATTGCGCCGTTCTTGCCGTCGCGCTTCTTGCTGTACATCGCCATGTCGGACTTCTGCAGCAGTTCGGCGGCATTGGCGGCGTGGCGGGGATAGAGGGCGATACCGATGCTGGCGCTGAGGCGCACCGTCGAGCCTTCGATCGTCATCGGGTCGACGAATATTTCGCAAAGCGCACGGCTGATCTCGGTTGCGACAGGTTCGATCGCATGACCACGCAAGAGAACGGCGAATTCGTCGCCGCCGAGACGGGCGGCAATCGCGCCCTTTGGCAGGCGATCATTCATGCGCTCGACGAAACGGCAGAGTACGATGTCACCGGCCTGGTGGCCGAGATTGTCATTGATCCACTTGAAGCGGTCGAGATCGACGAAGATGCAGGCCAGTTCCTCGCCTGCGGTATCGGTTGCAGCAATCTCACTGTCGAGAGCCGTCTCGAAGCCCTGGCGGTTGCGCAGGCCGGTCAGATGGTCGGTAATCGCCTGGCGGTGGTTGCGCTCTTCGGACTGCTTGAGCGCGGTGACATCGGTCATGACCGACAGGGACAGATCTTCCTGAGCACCCTCGATCGTACGGTTTGCTTCCGCAATCAGCACATCCATCACGGATCCATCGGCGCAGACGAACTGGGTGGTGGCCTCCAGCACGTCGGCGATCGAGCGGGTCTTCTTGCGCTCGAGGTAGCCGGAACGGGCCTCGGCGGGCACGAGCTCGATGAAGCGGCGGCCGACGATCTGGTGGCGCTGATAGCCGGTGGCGACGAGCCAGTAGTCGCTGACGCCGGTGATGCGGTCTTCCTCGTCGAGGGAAAACAGCATGGCGGGCGTCGTATTGTAGATATCGGTCGAGCGCCGATGGGCGAGGCGAAGTTCGGCCTCTTCTTGCTCGAGCTTGATCTGCATGGCGTTGAAGCTGCGCGCCAGCCGCCCGATCTCGTCGTTGGACTGCCAGTCGACGTGGTGGCGGGAGCCGAGCCTGCGGGTCGCCTCGATGGCTGCGGTGAGCTTAAGCAGCGGCTTCATGACCATCAGCCGGTTACCGACGATGGCGGCGCCGACCACGCCCACGACCGCGAGCATGAAGATGCCGATCAGCATGACCTCTGCCTGGCGCAGCGAGGAGAACATGTCGATCCGGCTATAATAGATGGTGATGGTGCCGACGGATTTGGGGCCTTCGACGGCGCGGTAGAAGATCTCGCGGGTGATCGATTCCAGGCCGTTCTTCGGCCATTTTGGCAGCGCTGGCATGGAGACCGAGATGCCGCCGGAGATGTCCTTGACGTTGACGCGGCTGACGGGCCCGTGGGAGACGATGGTGGCGGTGATCTGCTCGACGCTTTCCTCGTCGAAATCCCAGAGCGGTTTTGCCAGGGCCTGGGCGTTGGCCGCCAGCAGGATATCAAGGTTTTGCTGCAGTTCGTTGGAGGCGCGTTCCGTCGCCAGAGACAGGAACAGCGCAAAGAGCGGCACGACCAGAATAAAGATCGTGATCCCCACAATGGCGAGGAATCGGCTCTCGACCGAACGTGTCATCAGCAGTCCGCCTCGGGAGGCGCGGGATGATGCAGCATGATGCTCAAAACTCCCCTCACGCAATAATTGCGAGGCGAAGGCTTTCACGAAATACTTTAAATCTAACTAAAGAGAAATGGTTGGAATCGAGTCTATCGGACAGCAAAAAGCCCATCCCCGCGAAGGGATGGGCTTAATTGTTACAACCGAGCTGAAGATCAGGCTTCGGCTGCTTCTTCTTCCATGCCGCCAGCCGGAGCAACGATCGTGGCGATCGTGAAGTCGCGGTCAGCGATTACAGGCGTTACGCCCTTCGGCAGCTTGACGGCCGAAATGTGGATCGCATCACCAACCTTGAGGCCGGCGAGGTCAACAGTGATCGCTTCCGGGATGTCCGAAGCCGGGCAGTGCAGTTCAACTTCGTGACGAACGATGTTGAGAACGGCGCCGGTCTTGATGGCGGACTTCTCTTCGTTGACGAAGTGAACCGGAACCTGAACCTGTACCTGGCTGTTGGCCGAGACGCGCAGGAAGTCGACATGCATCGTGAAGTCACGAACGACGTCGAGCTGGTAGTCCTTCGGCAGAACGCGGATCTTTTCGCCATTGACTTCAATGACGGCGACGGTGGTCATGAAACCGCCGGCGTGGATGCGCTTGGTGATCTCGTTCGTATTGATCGAGATCGCAATCGGGGCCTGCTTGTCACCATAGATGACAGCCGGGATGAGACCGTTGCGGCGAAGTTCGCGGGAGGACCCCTTACCTACCCGTTCGCGTGCTACGGCCTTGAGCTCGTAAGAAGCGTGGCTCATGGCTTTTACCTTTCAAGTTACTGGAGAGCCCTGGCGGCTTTGATGCCATGCCAGAACCGGAGACCGTTGCCGGTCCCATCCACATTGCCTCCAAGGGTGTCTGTGCGGATCGGGCGCCTATAGACCAGATGATCCGCAATAGCAAGGTTCTGCGGGCTCTCTGGACCGATTACGCATTTGTGATCGTGTTAAGCGCCTTCAGGGCGGCGAAGTCGATTTGGTAACCATTCCGCTCAAGCTCTTCGCAATTGACGAATGCTAATGCAGGCTCTGGTTATTCACGTGGTCCCATTTCATGCTCGAAGTTCTCACCTGTATCGTTGTTGAACATGACCCGCTGTCGCTGATCGCGGCTGTCTCCATCTGTCTCTTCGGTTCGCTGTTGACCATGAGGCTCTTCGGCAGGGTGAGAAACACGCGGGGCGTAGCACGGGCGAGCTGGATCTCGCTGACCAGCGTGATCGGCGGTGCTGCGATTTGGACCACGCATTTCGTGGCGATGATGGGCTATGAGGCGGACGTTCTGGCCGGTTACGAGCCAAAGGCGACGCTGACCTCGCTTGTTCTTGCCATCACCGTCACCGGGATCGGCTTTGCGATTGCAGCGGCGACCCAGCGCAGCCTGCTGATCGAGGCGGGCGGTGCGCTGGTGGGCGCCGGCATTGCCGCCATGCATTATGTCGGCATGGCGGGCTATCAGGTTCAGGGGCATCTCGAATGGAATGGCACTTATGTCGCCGTTTCGCTCGTGGCCGGTGCGCTGTTCGGCGCGATCGCGACCAGTCGCGTTGCGCGGCCCGTGACCCGGTTCTGCCGTTATGGCGGCGGTGTGGCGCTGGTGCTGGCGATTGCCTTGACCCATTTCATCGGCATGACCGGTGTCACTGTCGTGCCGGATTCATCTGCGGCTCTGCCGGCCGACATGCTGCCCGAAAGCGTGCTGACCGTCGTCTTGATGCTGGTCACGGTCCTTATTCTTTCCATCGGTTCGATGACCTATGTGATCGACCGGCAGTCGACCAAGTCGGCCGTCGAGCGCTACCGCCAGCTTTCGCTGCATGACGCGCTGACAGGCCTTCCGAACCGGAGCGCCTTTGTCGAGCGACTGAGCGACATGCTGGAGCGGCCGGGGGCAGGGGGCGACCGGGTCTATCTCCTGTCCTTCGATCTCGACCGCTTCAAGGAAATCAACGACGTCCATGGGCATGCGGCGGGCGATCACGTTCTCAGGATTGCAGCCGAGAGACTGGGTCGCCGTCTTCGTGAGGGTGAGTTCGTCGCCCGCATCGGCGGGGACGAGTTCGTTGCAGTAACGTCTCGCCTGTTCACGCATTCGGAAGCCGAGCAGATGGCGGTACGGATCGTCAAGGATCTCGGCGAGCCGATCGAGTGGGAGAACATGACACTCTCGATCGGTACCAGCATCGGCATCTCCGTCTCGCCTGACGGGGCCGAGACGATCGATGACCTGCTGGCGCAGGCGGATACGGCCATGTACCGCGCCAAGTCCATCGGCTCCAACCAGATCTGTTTCTACGACCGGTCGATGGACCAGGCAGCCCGCGAACGCAGCGCGCTTGCCATGGATATGCGGGCCGGCCTCGAGCGTGGCGAGTTCATGCTCTACTTCCAGCAGCAGAACAACACGCTCTCGGGTGAGGTCGTCGGTTTCGAGGTTCTGTTGCGCTGGCTGCATCCGAAGCGCGGCATGGTATCGCCCGTCGAGTTCATTCCGATCGCAGAGCGGACCGGCTTCATCATGGAGCTCGGCGACTGGGTCTTGCGGCAGTCCTGCCTGGCTGCGGTCAAGTGGAACAACCCATTGCGGATCGCCGTCAATGTCGCGCCGAAGCAGCTCGCCAACAGCAACTTCCCGCAGCGTGTCCGAGATATCCTCAAGGAAACCGGCCTTGCTCCTGATCGCCTCGAGCTCGAAATCACCGAATCCGGCATCATCGCCGACCAGCAAAACGCGCTCTCGATCATACGGCAGCTGAAGACGATCGGCGTGAAGATCGCGATGGACGACTACGGCACGGGTTATTCGTCGCTCTCGACGCTGCAGCTCTTCCCCTTCGACAAGATCAAGATCGATCGGGGCTTCATCGACAACGTTGCCGACAACCGGCAGTCGGCGGCGATCGTGCGCTCGACGCTGATCCTGGCGCAGAGCCTCGATATCCCGGTTCTGGCCGAAGGCGTGGAGAATGCCGAGCATCTGCGGTTCCTGCAGGATGAGGGCTGCGCGCAGGTGCAGGGCTATTTCTACGGTCGCCCTATGCCGCTTTCCGAACTCCAGGCCATCGTCAATCCGGCAGCGCCTGCGGATGCAGATGAGCGGATTGTGGCTGATGATACGAAGGACGGGCTTGCCGCCTGAGCGCTTTGGTCTTTATCTGGGTGAACTGTCGCAGATTTGCGCCACTTTGCGGATGGCCGTGAGGGGTGGTCATTTGACGCTCACATGAGCGATTGCCTCTTCAGGCGGATGGCGCATACTGACGCCAGTGCTTTGGGAGGAGCCGATGCGTCAGGATATCAGTCATTCCGATCTCGTCTACTCGACGGCGCAGAAGGCATCCGCGGCCGTGACCTCGCCGGTTGCCGCCTCGTGGAGCCGGTGTCTCAACCTTTATCGCCTGCAGCCGGAAGAGGCGCGAAAGCCAGTCCAGGTGGACGAGGCGACGTTTCGCGAGGCGCGCGAACGCATGGAGCGATTGATCGGCAGCTCCGCCGATGAAGTCGATCGGCTTTACCAGATGGTCGGGCGCTCCGGTTGCTGCATCATCCTTGCGGATCATAGCGGGATCGTGGTCGACAGGCGCGGTGCGCCGGGTGACGATGTCGAATTCCGGGCGCTGGGGCTCTGGCAGCAGACGCTGTGGAGCGAGGCGAGTGTCGGGACCAACGGGATCGGCACCGCACTTGCCGACGAGCGTGCGGTGGTCATCCATCGCGACCAGCATTTCATGAGCGCCAATATCGAACTCTCCTGCGCGACCGCACCGATCCGCGACCATCTCGGCCGGGTGACGGCGGCACTCGATGTCTCCACCTGCCGCAACGATGTTTCCGACATGACGCTCGCTGTCCTGTCTCAGGCGGTGCGCGATGCGGCTGCAAGGGTGGAAAGCAATCTCTTCCGCCAGGCCTTTGCCGGCGCACGCATCGTCGTGGTGCCGCAGGCCCAATCGCTTTCTGCCTTGATCGCTGTCGATGGCGACGACCTGATCCTCGGTGCGACCAAGGCTGCACGGGTGGCGCTGAAGCTCGATGACGGGTTGATTGCCCAAGGTTTGCCGGCAGCCGATGCGCTTCGCGAAACCCATAATGGCCGGACAAGCGATCTCGACGATGCCGAGCGGGCGGCGCTCCGCCGGGTGCTGTCGCGGGCCAATGGCAATGTCTCCCAGGCGGCCCAGATGCTCGGCATCAGCCGCGCGACGCTGCACCGGAAGATGAAGCGCTTCCAGCTGCACTGATCTCCCATATGTGTCGCAAGACTGAAACACTGTGCGCTGCAGCACTGTTTCGCGGCACTATTCCGGAAGCGGGAACGCAGCAATCATCCTGCCATCGGGACCCGAGGAGGGGTCCCTTCACAGGGAGGATGACAGATGAACATTCAGGTCCAGACAATTGCGGCTTCGCCGTTCAAGCTGAAATACGGCAATTTCATCGGCGGTGAATTCCGCGAGCCGGTGAATGGGCGCTATTTCGAGAACACGACGCCGGTCACCGGTGGCAAGCTCTGCGACATCGCCCGTTCCGACGAGCACGACATCAATCTTGCCCTCGATGCAGCGCATGCCGCGAAGGACAAGTGGGGCCGGACCTCGACCACCGAGCGCTCCAACATCCTGATGAAGATCGCCCAGCGGATGGAGGACAATCTCGAATTGCTCGCCCGGGCCGAGGCCTGGGACAATGGCAAGCCATTGCGCGAGACCATGGCCGCCGACATTCCGCTCGCCATCGACCACTTCCGTTATTTCGCCTCCTGCATTCGCGCGCAGGAAGGAACGATCGGCGAGGTCGACCATGACACGATCGCCTATCACTTTCATGAGCCGCTCGGCGTTGTCGGGCAGATCATTCCGTGGAACTTCCCGATCCTGATGGCGGCCTGGAAGATGGCGCCGGCATTGGCTGCCGGAAACTGCGTTGTGCTGAAGCCTGCCGAACAGACGCCGGCTTCGATCCTCGTCTGGATCGAACTGGTTGGTGACCTCCTGCCGCCGGGCGTGCTCAATATCGTCAACGGTTTCGGGCTCGAAGCCGGCAAGCCGCTCGCCACCAGCCCGCGGATCGCCAAGATCGCCTTTACCGGCGAGACCTCGACCGGCCGTTTGATCATGCAATATGCCAGCCAGAACCTCATTCCGGTGACGCTGGAGCTGGGCGGCAAGTCGCCGAACATCTTCTTCGAAGACGTCATGCGCGAAGACGATGACTATCTCGACAAGGCGCTGGAAGGCTTCGCGATGTTCGCGCTTAACCAGGGCGAGGTCTGCACCTGCCCGAGCCGTGCGCTGGTGCATGAGAAGATCTACGACCGCTTCATGGAAAAGGCACTGAAGCGCGTTGCGGCGATCAAGCAGGGCGATCCGCTCGACATGTCAACGATGATCGGGGCGCAGGCGTCCTCCGAGCAACTGGAAAAGATCCTGTCCTATATGGATATCGGTCGCCAGGAGGGCGCGGAAGTGCTGATCGGCGGTGAGCGCAACAGCCTCGCAGGTGATCTGGCAGGCGGCTATTACGTCAAGCCGACGGTGTTCAAGGGCCACAACAAGATGCGCGTCTTCCAGGAGGAGATTTTTGGGCCGGTCGTATCCGTGACGACCTTCAAGGATGAGGCAGAAGCGCTCGAAATCGCCAATGACACGCTTTATGGCCTTGGTGCCGGCGTGTGGAGCCGTGATGCCAATACCTGCTACAACTTCGGCCGCAACATCCAGGCCGGTCGTGTGTGGACCAATTGCTACCACGCCTATCCGGCCCATGCCGCCTTCGGTGGCTACAAGCAGTCGGGCATTGGTCGCGAGACCCACAAGATGATGCTCGACCACTACCAGCAGACCAAGAACATGCTGGTGTCGTACAGCCCTAAGGCATTGGGTTTCTTCTAAACATCTACACCTCCCCCTTGAGGGGGGAGGTCGCAGCGAAGCTGCGGGTGGGGGTGATGGTTCAGTGCCCGATCAATCACCCCACACCGGCACTGCGTGCCCACCCTCGCCCTCAAGGGGAGGGTGGGTCCCGTCGCAACGTACTTGGAAGGAACCGCCGTGACCGACAATCCCAATCCCGGTGAACCAAGGGTCATCGCGACAGAAGCCGCATTGGCGTTTCTCGCCGAAATTCAGAGGGATCATCCCGACATCCTCTTCCACCAGTCCGGCGGATGCTGCGACGGCTCTTCGCCGATGTGTTATCCGGCGAGCGACTACCGGGTCGGCGAGACGGATGTGAAGCTCGGCGAGATCGGTGGCGTGCCCTTCTACATCAGCGGCAGCCAATATGCCGTATGGGCGCATACGCAGCTGATCATTGATGTTGTGCGGGGCAGGGGCGGGATGTTCTCGCTCGACAATGGCCGCGAGCGGCGGTTCCTTACGCGGTCACGCCTGTTTTCTGGCGGAGAGGCCTGTCCGCTGCCGCTACAGCGGGGCTAGGATCGGGGCGAGCTTCAGCGCAGGCCGATCTTTTCGCAGGCGGCATCGATGATCGCCAGCTTGTAGGCCTGCGTCGTGTGATATTCGAGCAGGAATTCCCTTGATATCCACATCACGGAGCGGCCGCGATTGCCCTCCCAGCCGATGCTGCCGATCGCTTCTGCCTCGCGCAGCTTGCGGGTGAGGTGGGTGCGCGACAGGCGGAAGTTTTCGGCCAGTTCAGGCACCGAGCGGAGCTGGGTCGGAATGCGCTTGATCGACGGATCGACCGGCTCCACGCCGACCATCAGCCAGTCCATGACGATGCCGCCATTGTTGAGCCAGGTGAACAGCGACCAGGTCTGGGTGGGGCTGCGCAGTTCCGGCGAGATCATGGCGCGGGTCGTGATTTCCGGGTGGAGGCGCGACAGGATCCTGTCGTCTGTCTCCAGTCCATCGAGCCTCCTGCCGCTGTCGAGGCGGTCGAGGGTGGCGAGGTGAATGGAGACCCAGCGGCGGGTGGCGGCGATGGTCTGCGGGGCCGGCACAAAGGGGCGGTTGCGGCGGTCAGGCGTCTGGCCATGCTGCGCGATGCCGTAGACCAGCATTTCCTTGATGAAGGCGTCTGCGGTATTGACCGAGGAGATGCCGAGCGTTTTGACCTGCTCGAGGTAGCGGGCCATCAGGATGACGGGTTCGGGATTGCCGCGCGCGACTTCCGCGAAATACTGCCCCATGGCGAGGTGGCCGAGCAGCCAGCGCTGCTGCGTGCCGAAGACGGCTGCCAGGCGAGGGGTTTCGTCATTGACTTGCAGCAGTGCCCGCGACTGGTCTCTCACCGCCTCATGCAGGTCCAGATTGGCAAGCAGCTGTTCAACGGTCAGTGACATCAAATCACGCGTAAGGGTGTCGTCGTCCGAAATGCCCCGTTTCAAGATGGAACATTGCGCGGCAAGCTGTATGCAAAGCGTAGACGCAGTGCAAGAGGCCGTGACACCGCTGACACTGCATTCCGTTGCTTAGAGTTAACTTGCGAAGCCGTGGTTTCCTTAGTCGAAGAGGCTGGAAACCGACTCTTCCTGGCTGGTGCGATTAATTGCCTCACCGAGCAGCGTTGCGGTCGAGAGAACGCGGATGTTGTGTGCCGACTGGACGGCCGTGGTCGGCTGGATCGAGTCGGTGATCACAAGTTCGCGGAGCTTGGACGAGGCCACGCGGGTGACGGCGCCGCCGGAAAGCACGCCATGGGTGATGTAGGCGGTCACGCTGGTCGCACCGTTCTTCAGCAGCGCTTCCGCCGCATTGCAAAGGGTGCCCCCGGAATCGACGATATCGTCGATCAGGATGCAATCCTTGCCGGAGACTTCACCGATGACGTTCATGACTTCGGATTCACCCGGACGGTCACGACGCTTGTCGACGATGGCGAGCAGACAGTCGAGGCGCTTGGCCAGCGAGCGGGCACGCACAACACCGCCGACGTCGGGCGACACAACCATGACATTGTTCGTGTCGTAATGTTCCTTGATGTCGCGGGCGAGAAGCGGCACGGCATAAAGGTTGTCGGTGGGGATATCGAAGAAGCCCTGGATCTGACCGGCATGCAGGTCGAGCGTCAGAACACGGTCGGCCCCGGCTTCGGTGATCAGGTTGGCAACGAGCTTTGCCGAGATCGGCGTGCGCGGGCCCGGTTTCCGGTCCTGACGCGCATAACCGAAATAGGGAAGAACGGCCGTGATGCGGCGTGCTGAAGAACGACGGAAGGCGTCGATCATGATCAGCAGTTCCATCAGGTGGTCATTCGTCGGGAAGGACGTCGATTGAACGACGAAGACGTCCTCGCCGCGCACGTTTTCCTGGATCTCTACGAAGATTTCCTGGTCTGCGAAACGGCGGACGCTGGCCTTGCCGAGTGGTACGTTGAGATAGGAGCAGATCGTTTCGGCAAGTTGCCGGTTCGAATTACCTGCGAAAACCTTCATCTTGGCCCGCCTGTTACCATGCTGAGATGCGGGCTTTTTAGCGCCCTTCCCCCTGAATGCAAGAGGTTTGGACGGTAAGGCCCATATTTTCGGTTGATGCGCCAAATGGGGCGCATGATTTGCGGTTTAACAGGGCGGATATCGCTCGGGTCTCAGCCGGCGCGACTGTTCCGCCATGATACATATTCTGCCATGCTCTTCGTGGCGATCTGCTGCATGACCGATGCGGGAACGGCAGCCCAGGGGTCCTGCGCGCCGGAGGGGACTATCTCCTGGCCCTGGATCCGGTGCATGCGACCGCCGCTGGCATCCAGGATATCCCAGACATAGGTGATCGTCACATTGCCGCTGTCGGCGAAGGCGGAGAAGTAGCCTTTGAGGATGTGCTCGCTCGAGGCGTCGCTTGCGCTCTTGATGGTGAGGCCGCGGGCACGGGCCTCTGCACCAAGCTGGCGAGAGAGCGGCGTGACGGCCTGGACCGGTGCGCCGATGATCGGCAGGAAGCGGATGCTGCCGGTCGCCTGGGCCGCCGGGGGAAGGGCGGCCTGCTGGGTTTGGGCCTGTTGCGGGGCGGGTTGCGACGGGCTTGTGGGCTGCTGGGCCGCCGTTTGTTGCGGGGCGGCTGGGAAGGCCTGAGTGTCGGTACCTTCGAGGGGAGCGGAGGCCACGGGGTTGCGACCGCCTTGCGCTAGAGCCGCAGCCTGGGCTTCCAGCGAGTTCTGGGGCCCGCGGACGGGGTCTGCATAGCCGCCCGGCTGGCCGAGCGGTGCGCTTTGAACCGGCTGGGTGCCGACTGCCGGTGAGGCGAGCTGCTGGGAATAGGTGGCAGGCTGGCTGCCGTCACCGACCTCCGCCGGCGGTGTCAGCACTTCCGTGCTGTTGCAGCCGGCAAGGATAAGGAGAAGGCCGAAGGCTCCGGCCAGTCTCGTGGTCATTCTGCGGGAACGTCTCACCACTGCGGGTCCTTCCCCTTCACTCTGTCACAATTAATGTGACTAGCATTCTCAGCCTGTCAATTCCCTGAACAAGCGGGCAATGCCTCTTTACCTCATGCTTTCCGGCTCATCGGCCTCACAAGTTGATCAGGTCGAGTGAATGGCGCGAGAGCGCCCGCGGCGCGGTCTCGGTCGTCAGGTAGGTATGGCCGAGCGTCATGGCGGTTTCCCGATCACTGTCCATGATGATCATATGGACGAAGAGGCTCATGTCGGCGGAGATTTCCTGCGCATTGCCGGCATGGAACATCTGGTGCTCCATCCAGGAGGGCGCAAAACGGGCGCCGACCGAATAGCCACACGCATTGAAGCGATGGCGGGTAAGGCCGCGATCATCCATCACCTTGGCATGGGCGTCGAAGACCTCGCCGAAGGTGTGGCCGGGGCGCAGGACATGCTCGATTGCCCGCATGCCTTCGAGGGCGGCGGTATAGAGTTCGCGGTGGCGGGGCGAGGGGTCGCCGACCAGAACGGTGCGCAGCATCGGCGCATGGTAGTGGGAGGAGACGCCGGCCCATTCCAACGTCACCTGGTCCGAGGCCGACAGCTTGCGCCGCCCTGACTTGTAACGGCAGAGAAGTGCGTCTGCGGCAGAGCCGATGACAAAGGGATTGGCGGGATAGTCACCGCCGCCGGCCAGGATCGCAGACTGCATGGCGGCCAGGATCTCCGCTTCATCGGCATCCGCGCCGATCAATGGCAGCGCCGCATCAAACGCGAGGTCGGCGAGTTCTGCGGCATGGGTGACCTTGGCAATCTCGGCTGCGGATTTCACCAGCCTCAGATTGCTGACGATGTAGGAGGCATCGATCGCTTCACAGAAATTGGTCAGCTGGTTGTCGACGAGGCGCGCGACGCGGCCCGTCATGCCATGGGTGTCGTATTCGACGCCGACGCGCATGCCGAGGAGATCGAGGTCGCTCAGGAGGTTGCGCAGGTCGACCGCCGGGTCGGCATTCGGCCTGTCGACCCAGACAACGATGTTGTCGATGGTCGAGGTGTGCTTGGCCTGGCGCAGATCGGGCGTGCGGGTGAGCAGCGTGAGGCTGCCGTCTGCTCGGACGATCAGGGTCTGGAAGAAGCAGTAGCCGAAGCTGTCGAAGCCGGTCAGCCAGTACATGCTTTCCTGCGCGAAAAGCAGCAGGGCATCGAGCTTTTCCTCGGCCATGCGGGCCATCAGGCGCGCGCGGCGGGCGGAAAATTCGCTCTCGGGAAAGTGCAGGGCCATCTCAGTCCTCCTTGATCGCTATCGCCGAAATCTGCCGCCCATAATCGGATTCGCCCGCATGGGTGGTCCGGCGATAGGAAAAGAACGTTTCAGGGGCGGCATAGGTGCAAAGACCAACGCTGTCGGCGGTGACACCGGCTTGTGTCAGGCGCCGGACGGTGAGGCCCGGCAGGTCGAACATTGCGTGGCCCGGTTTTGTCGACGGCGTGAAGAAGGCTTCGAAGTCACTGTTGGATGCGAGGAAGCGATCGACGAATTCGGGGCCGACTTCGTAGCTGGCCTGGGAGATCGAAGGGCCGAGCGTGGCGCGGATGTTGTCGCGCTTTGCGCCAAGGCCGATCATTGCCTCGATCGTGTTTTCCAAGACGCCGCCTAGAGCGCCTTTCCAACCGGCATGGGCTGCACCGATGACCCGGTTTTCCGGATCGGCGAAGAGGATCGGACCGCAATCGGCCGTGAGGACGCCAAGGATGACGCCGGGGCTTGCAGTGACCTGCGCATCGGCCTGGGGCCGGCTGCCATCGTAGTCGCCGGTGACCACCACGACGTCGGGCGAATGCACCTGGTGGGCGGTGGCGAGGCGTTCCAGTGGCAGGCCGAACCAGGCGCTGACGCGGCGGCGGTTCTCCCGCACTTTCTCGGGATCGTCGTTGGAACCGAGGCCGACATTGAGGCCGCGATAGATGCCCTCGGAGACGCCGCCGTCGCGGGTAAAGAAGCCGTGACGGATGCCGGCTGTGCCGAGATTTTCGAGGCTGTTGGCTGTGACGGGGCGTGGCTGGTCGGCTGTGCTCATGATCTGTCTCCTGAGCCTTGGCAAATCACGCGTATGCGATGCGGATGCGGCGAAAGTGTTGAATCTAATCGGCTTTTGTCGATTTTAGCCGTTCGGAGCAGGCGCGATCGTGCAGATCGCACCTGCGCCTGTCAATGCTTCGGCTTGAATGGCAGCAATTGTACGGCAGGCATGGAGACGGCCAGTACCTTGAACAATTCGCCCATGTAGCCGTTGCCGGAACCGGCCAGACGATGCAGCGCATCGACGATTTCGGCCTGTTTTGCTTCGTCCTTGTCGCGGCCGAGAGAGGCGGCACGTTGCTCGATGCCGAGGCCGACGAGGAAGTCGCCCTGGTGCATGCAGCCGTTGAGATGGACGCCAGCTGCGAGCGCTGTGCGGGCGAGGTTCTCGAAGTCGACGTGGCTGGTCAAGTCGGCGAGGCCGGGATGGGCAAGCGGCGGATCGTATTCATGGGCGCGCACGGCCTGGAGCGTGTCGCCGAAATTGCTGACCATGTGGCCGTAGTCGATGATCAAGGCGCTGCCGTGATGTGCGATCAGGCGCTCGCAGATCGTCAGCATCACAGACTGGCGGGCAGGGGCCACTTCGAAGATCTCTCCGTCGGGCGGCTGGCTGATGCCCTGGGGCAGCATGGCGGGATCCAGCGTTGCGACGCCGAGCGTGAAGCAGAGCTCATCGTTCTCGTCCAGGCCGACCATGCGCTCGCGAAAGCCGTTCGGCGTCTTGACGAACTGGCGGATCGGGATTGCGTCGAAGAGTTCGTTGGCAGCAAGCAGGGTGAAACCGTCGGGCACGCCGTCGAAGCTCTCGTGCCAGGAAACCTTGTCGCCATGAGAGGAGAGGGTTTCCATCTGGGTGAGCTTCAGGAGCGCGCTGGTCTCCACCAGATGCACGGTCGCGGTCTCATAGAGATTGGGAGCCGCACGCGCGATGACCCTCAGCATGTCGGCCATCATCGTGCCGCGACCGGGGCCGATCTCGACGAGGCGCACGTCCCGGGGTTCGCCATGGCGCTGCCAGGCGTTGATCATGAAGATGCCGAGCATCTCGCCGAAGAGCTGGCTGATCTCAGGGGCGGTGACGAAATCACCGGCGCGGCCGAAGGGATGGCGCGTGCGATAATAGCCATGCTCGGGGTCGGCGAGGCAAAGGGCGAAATAGTCGGTGACGCTGATCGGCCCATTGGCTGCGATCAGCGACTTGATCTTCTCGGCGAGCGGTGTGGCCATCGGCGCTCCTCAGCCTTGCGTCGCGGGGGCGCGTCGGCCCGATCGCACGAAAATCCAAATCCCGATCAACACCATCGGCAGCGAGAGCACCATGCCCATGGTGAGCCAGCCGCCGAAGAGGTAGCCGATCTGTACGTCCGGCTCGCGGAAGAATTCGACGAAGATGCGGGCGGCGGCGTAACCGGCGACAAAAATGCCGGTGATGCGGCCGGGTGCAGCCAAGGCTCCGAAGGCGCGCGCCAGGACCTGCAGCACGATCAGAAGCACAATGCCTTCGAGGGCTGCTTCATAGAGCTGGCTCGGATGGCGGGGGAAGGGGCCTCCGGTCGGGAAGGCCATGGCCCATGGCACATCGGCGGGGCGGCCCCAGAGTTCGCCATTGATGAAGTTTGCGATGCGGCCGAAGAACAGGCCGAGCGGCACGACACTCGCCACGAGATCGAAGAGGCTCCAGAGACGGATCTGATGCTTGCGGGCAAAGAAGACCATGGCCAGCGTGGCGCCGATGAAGCCGCCATGGAAGGACATGCCGCCATTCCAGACCTCGATGGCGCGCATCGGATTGGCAGCGACCGAGGCAAAATCGTAGAAGAAGATGTAGCCGAGCCGGCCGCCGGCGACGACGCCGATTGCAGCCCACAGGACGAAGTCGTCGATCTGCTGCAGGGTGGCCGGTGCCTGGCCGTTCGGCCACAGATGCGGGCGTTTGAGCAAGTCGCGGGCGATCATCCAGCCGAGAAGGATGCCGGCGACATAGGCCAGCCCATACCAATGGACCGCCAGCGGGCCGATCGAAAAGGCGACCGGATCGATCGCGGGAAAGGATACGGCGGCGAAAAGGTCCAGGACTGACAACAATGGAGTACTTTCGTTAATGCTGCTGGAAAATGGCGTTGCGGATAGGCACGGTCAAGATGGAATCGGGCCGTCTGCGACACCGTCAACCACCTTTATCTGCTGCTGCCGTCTTGCATGCCGGCGGATCTGGTCCTACCTCCTTTTCCAGGGGTTCAATCCCAGTCCGTTGTCTGCTTGAGAGGAGTTTTCCATGTCGACCGGCCCCAACCGTATTCTCGATGATTTCGCCAAGTTGATGACCGATGCCGCGGGTGCGGCCCAGGGCGTTCGCAAAGAAGTGGAAACCGCCTTCCACGCCCAGGCCGAGCGCTGGCTGAACAGCATGGACCTCGTCAAGCGCGAGGAGTTCGATGTGGTCAGGGAACTGGCGCTGAAGGCGCTTGAGGAGAACGAGGCTCTGAAGACGCGTCTCGAGACCCTGGAAGCACAGCTTTCGGCCCAGGCCAAGTAAGGCCGCTGTTTCGTTTCGAAACGCTTTGCGCTTCGCTGTCACGCCCATCGAAGACCCATTGCCTGTGGCTTTGGGTCTTTTTGTCTTTTCAGAGCCTTGACCGGCGACGCCAAGGTGTTTTCTCACGAAAAAAATGCAGCTTGTGGACATCTCCCAAAAAGCCAATCGGCAGAGTCGCTTATGGGGTGATGCAAAGGCGATTCTGAAAGCGCCATCCACAGGCGTCTGAGCCAAATGTGGCTGAGGGGGCTGGTGCTGGCCCCCCACGATTATACACTGATTTTCAACGATGATTCTGAGCGGGGGCCGCGTAAGTTTCGGGCAGGGTGCGTGTTCTACCCTGGGGTCCTTCGGAATCGTTTTCAGTAGTTTCCGGTTCAGGTGTCCGAGTGGCCCGGCGGTTCGCCGGGTGCCCGTATTCATTCCGGTCAAGAAGGTGATGCATGAGCCTCATGGAAATCGAAATCGAACGCCAGTCAAACCCGGTCGACATGATCGAGTTTGTTGCGGCGACCAATGACTGGTCGTTCGAACGTTCGGGCGAAGACGAAATCGCGATGACAGTCGAAGGCCGCTGGGCCGACTATCACGTCTCCTTCTCCTGGATGGAGGAGTTCGAGGCACTGCATCTCGCCTCTGCCTTCGATCTGAAGATCCCTGAGAGCCGGCTCAACGAAGTCATCAAGCTTCTCTCCTACGTCAATGGTCAGGTGCTGATGGGGCATTTCGACCTGTGGCGGAACGAGGACGTGGTGATCTTCCGCCAGTCTCTGCTGCTGGCCGGCGGTGCCGAGCCGACCAATCGCCAGGTCGAGGTCTTGCTTTCGTCTGCCGTCGATGCCTGCGAAGCCTATTACCAGGCGTTTCAGTTCGTCGTCTGGTCCGGCATGGACGCCAAGAGCGCCATGGACGCGGTCCTTTTCGAGACCGTCGGAGAAGCCTGAGCATGACGAATGCCGCATTCGGACACATCGTCCTCGTCGGGGCCGGCAATATGGGCGGCGCGATGCTGGCCGGCTGGCTGAAGAGTGGCGTACCGGGGGCGTCGATCACGGTGCTCGATCCCGGTCCTTCCGAGACAATGATGGCGATCATTGCGGAAGCGGGTGCGCGGCATTCCGTTTCGCCACCCGAGGGGCTGGTCGCCGATATCCTGTTTCTTGCGGTGAAGCCGCAGGTGATGGACGCTGTTCTTCCGGGACTGGCATCCGTCGTTGGCCCGCAGACAACGGTCGTCTCGGTCGCGGCCGGCAAGACAATCGCCTCGATGGAAGGCCATCTCGGCAAGGCGGCCATGGTGCGCGCCATGCCAAATACGCCAGCCATGGTCGGCCGTGGCGTCACCGGTGCCTATGCCAATGCGGCGGTCTCCGCCACTCAGCGTGATATCGTTCACCGTCTGCTCCAGGTTTCGGGGCCCGTCGAATGGGTCGACAGCGAAGCAGACATCAATGCTGTGACTGCGCTTTCAGGCAGCGGTCCGGCCTATGTATTCTACCTCGTCGAATGCATGGCAGAGGCAGGCCGGAAAGCGGGCCTGCCGGCGGACCTCGCCATGCGTCTCGCACGAGAAACGGTCGCGGGGGCTGGTGAATTGTTGCACCAGTCCCCCGACCTTGCCTCTCAGTTGCGCAAGAACGTGACGTCGCCCGGTGGCACGACGGCGGCCGCACTCTCCGTGCTGATGGCCGAGGATGGCATGCAGCCGCTGTTCGATGTGGCGATCGAGGCTGCGCGCAAGCGGGCCGAGGAACTCGCCCAGTGAGCGGAACCGAGATCACCTTTGCCGATTTCGAAAAGGTCGATATCCGTGTCGGCACGATCGTCGAGGTCGAGGCCTTTCCGGAGGCACGCAAGCCGGCCTTCAAGCTGAAGATCGATTTCGGTCCCGAGATTGGCATCAAGAAGTCGTCTGCGCAGATCACCGTGCACTACACGCCGGAGACGCTGGTCGACCGTCAGGTGCTGGGTGTGGTCAACTTTCCTCCGCGGCAGATCGGGCCGTTTCGCTCCGAAGTGCTTACCCTCGGCTTCGAGGATGAGAATGGCGCGATCGTGCTGGCGGCGGTCGAACAGCCTGTGCCCAACGGCAAGAAGCTGATGTGATCTGCGGGGCCTTCGGGCCCTTTTCTTTTTCTCAATTGCTCAAACGGGCACGCGGATGACGGCGCGCAGGCCGCCAAGCGGGCTGTCTTCGAGCGTGACGTTGCCGCCATGGCTTCGGGCGATGTCGCGGGCGATGGCAAGGCCGAGGCCTGTGCCTGAGGCGTCGAGGTTGCGTGCCTCATCGAGGCGGTAGAAGGGCTTGAAGACGTCGTCGCGCGCCTCCTTGGGGATGCCCGGACCGTCGTCATCGAATATGATCACCAGCCATTTCGCCGTGTGTCTTGCATCGATGTCGAGCCGGTTTGCATAACGGCGGGCATTGGACGCGAGGTTGGTGACCAGGCGCGTGAAGGCGGTCGGACGCACGAAGACCAGCGGGTCGCCGTCGAGCTTCCAGGTGAGCGCGCGCTCATGCAGCGCAAAGTCTGCCTCGACCCGCTCGAACAGTTCGGAGAGGTCGAGCCTGCCGACATCTTCTTCGACCTCTCCCTTGGCGAAGTCGAGGTAACCTTCGAGCATGCTCTGCATGTCGTCGATGTCCTGGTTCAGGCTGTCGAGTTCCGGGCCGTCGCCGGCGAGCGCCAGTTGCAGGCGGAAGCGGGTGAGGATGGTGCGCAGGTCGTGGCTGACGCCGGCGAGCATGGCGGTTCGCTGTTCCATCTGGCGCTCGATGCGCTCACGCATGAGGATGAAAGCCAGGCCTGCGCGGCGGACTTCGTCGGCGCCGCGGGGGGAGAAGCCTTCCGGCGGGCGCTGGCCCTTGCCGAAGCTCTCGGCCGCGTTTGCGAGCGCCGTGATTGGCCGGATCTGGCCTCGCAGGAAGAGGATCGAGATGACGATCAGCACGAGCGCCGTCGAGACCATCCAGACGAGGAAGATGTGTGTGTTGGACGCATAGGCGGAATTGCGCGAGGCAAAGATGCGCAGAGTCTGGTCTTCGAGCACGATGCGGATCTCGACCAGCCGCGACATGCCGACGGTGTCGATCCAGAACGGGCGGCGGATCTGCTCGGCTATCTCGTCGGAGAGGATCTGGTCGAGAATGGAGAAGAAGGGCCGCTGGCGGGGCGAGGGGAGCTCGGTGCCGGGTTCGAGGGAGACGATCAGGTTCAGGCGGCTGGCTGCGACGTTGACGATTTTGTCGAAGTCTTCCCGCTCCGGATAAAGCTCGATGAGTTCGATCACGGCGGATATATCGCGGGTGACGGCTTCAGAGAGGCGTTCGGTTACAAGCTGCCAGTGGCGCTCCATGAAAACGAAGGCGACGACGGTCTGCAGGATCAGCATCGGCAGGATGATGATGAGCAGCGAGCGGGCATAGAGACCGGTCGGCAGACGGTGCCGCAGCCAGCGCAGCATGCCGGAGATGCCGGTCGCCGGGCTGCGGTCCTGATCGCGGCGGATCTGATCGAACAGCGTCATGTCAATTTCCTCGACGCATGCTGCGCCGTTGCCGAGGGCTTCAATCCATGCTCAGGCGGTAGCCGATGCCACGGACCGTCTGCAGCCAGACGGGGTTGGCCGGGTCGTCTTCGATCTTGCGCCGCAAGCGGTTGATCTGGACATCGATCGTGCGCTCTCCCACCTCGGCATCGTTGCCGACGAGTTCATGGCGCGGGATCGTGTCGCCGGCGCGGGTGGCGAAGAGATACATGATATCCTGCTCGCGGTCGGTGAGGCGGATCACCTCGGCGCCCTTGCGCAATTCCTTGCGCAGCACCGAGAAAGTGTAGGGGCCGAACATGACCTGCTCGATCTTCGGCGCATCCGGGTTCATGTTGCGCTTCAGGATATTGTTGATCCGGAGCACCAGTTCGCGCGGGTCGAAGGGCTTGGCGAGATAATCGTCGGCGCCGGCTTCAAGGCCTGCGATGCGGCTGTCGGCTTCCGAGCGGGCGGTGAGCAGAATGATCGGCACCCGCTTCTCGTCGGAGAGGGTCTGGGTGAGCGAGAGGCCGGATTCGCCGGGCATCATCACGTCGAGGACGAGAAGATCGAAGCTCAGACCCTCCAGCTTGCGGCGAGCCTCTGCGGCGTCGGCGGCGACCGAGACGCGAAACCCCTTTTCCGTCAGGAAGCGGTGCAGCAGGTCGCGGATGCGGGTGTCGTCGTCGACGACGAGGAGGTGCGGGGCGTCATCGGTGAGCTCAATCTTCTTCGACACGTCAGTCGGCTCCATCCGTCTCGAGGGGCTGTGTCACGGTCTGTTTCTGCATGCCTTCGAGGAAGCGACGCACGGTCGCGCGCTCGTCTGATGTCATGCCATCCATGGCGTGGGCAATGCGGCGGGACTGGGGCTCGGAGAGCGCCAGCGACAGCTCGCGGCCGGCAAGCGTCGGGTAGAGGCGGCGCTGGCGCCGATCGGCGGGACCGGCCATCTGGCGGATATAGCCGCTGTCGATCAGCTCCTTCAGAACCCGGGCGAGGCTCTGCTTGGTGATCTGCAGGATGCCCAGGAGGTCTGCGACCGTCATGCCCGGCCGGCGGCTGACGAAATGGACAACGCGGTGATGGGCGCGGCCATAGCCGAGCTTGGCCAGAATGGCATCCGGATCGGACACGAAATCGCGATAGGCGAAAAACAGGCTTTCGATGGTTTCGAAGTCGATCGTCTTGTCATCGACCACCGGCAGGTCCGGCAGGGTCTTCTTGGCAGTCTTCGTCGCAGACTGTCGGGCCACGCTCGTCATTCCTTTCCTCCGGCGCAAGCGACTGTCAGATCGCGAACGCCGGTTCATCCACTCATCGCTCAGGGCCGATGCTTCCCCCGTGGCCGGTCCGTTTGCCGGTCGGCCATTGATCCACGTCTCACTGACGGTGATTGCCGGCAAAACTATGCGCAAGTGTAGCAAATTTCCAACAAATTTACGCAGATCGCACAGCTTACGGGCAGGATGCGAAACCTATCGCCACCAGCCTCGTTACTGCAGCACTGATCAAGCGCAAGCCCGGGACAAGCCAATTGGGCGAAGCTTGCGGACGGAGAGAGGACTTTCACCATGACAGATCGTGAGCAGACCACCGAGACTTCGAGCCTGCGCCCTGTTGCCGTGCTGGTCTTTACCGCAAAGATCATGGTTGCGAGCTTCCTGGTGGCCCAGGCCTCCATTCTGCCGGCCTCGCCGGTGTCGCAGGTCTACGGCCTGTCGCGCTGATCTCTGTGCCGCATCGCTTGCGGTTTCTCTCGTTTCCAAGGCGTGTTAAGGCGCTTCACCGAACCGAGAGAAGGACCGCCAGCCGATGGGACAGATTCAAGCGGGCATCATCCCCGTCACCCCTTTTCAGCAGAACTGCACCATCCTGTTCGATGACGAGACACGCGAAGGCGTGATCGTCGATCCGGGTGGCGATGTCGACGTCATCCTGCAGGTGATCGCGGAGAATGCGATTACGCTCAAGGCGATCTGGCTGACGCATGGTCATCTCGATCACGCGGGCGGTGCCGCAGAACTTAAGGAAAAGACCGGCCTCACCATCATCGGACCGCACAAGGACGACCTGCCGCTCCTGCAGCGTATCGAAACCCAGGCGGCGACCTATGGCATCGACGGTTTGCGCAGCGTCGTTCCGGACCAGTGGCTGGAAGACGGCGAAACGGTTTCGTTCGGCGACCACGTATTCGAGGTCTATCATTGCCCGGGCCACGCACCAGGGCATGTCATCTATTTCAACCGGTCGCAGAAGTTCGCCCATCTCGGCGATGTGCTGTTTAGCGGCTCCGTAGGTCGCACGGATCTCCCGGGCGGCGATCATCAGACGCTGATGAACTCGATCCGCGACAAGGTCCTGCCACTCGGCGATGACGTCGGCTTCATCTGCGGTCATGGGCCGGGTAGCCGGATCGGGGACGAGCGTCGCTCCAATCCCTTCATCCAGGGTCTATGAACGACAAAAGCGCCGGGTGACCGGCGCTTTTTCATTTGTGCGGCCTGCTTGGCTTAACCGGCCGTGCAGAAATGGGTGCGACCGTCATAGCCGACGAAGGTGCCGGTGCGCGGATTGAAGCTGCGGTAACGCTGCGAGCAGTAATCATACCATGCGCCAGTCCAGGGCTCGACACCGTAGGACTGAACGACAGGGCGCGGCTGCTGATAGACCGGGCGCGGGCGATAGGTGTGGCGCGGCGGCGGTGGCGGATAATCGTCGACATAGTAGTCGCGGTCGTCATAGACGGAGACCGGACGGTCGATATAGACGCGGCGCTGCGGAGCCGGATTTGCGAGTGCGGAGCCGACGATGACGCCGGTCGCCAGACCGATCACGCCGAGGGCGAGCGCATCATCGCCACGGTGATGGCGATAGTAGCGGTCACCGGCCTCGGCCTGCGTTGCAGCGGCGATCGGCGTCAGGGTGACTGCGGCCGCGAGAAGAGCGTTTTGCGCGAATTTCATCATGACGTCTGTTCCTCAGCCTTGGCTTACCAGGGGCCGGTGCGGGCTGTTCGGGCCACCGGCGATGATTGCAATCTATGAGGCGCCGCCTGAACGCAGGCTGAACGAAAAAACCCGGCAAAAATGCCGGGCCGCAATTCGTCGAAAACCGGATGATGTCAGCCGGAGATCTGCAGGTTTACGGCCTTAGGGCCCTTGCCACGGCGATCGGGTTCGGTGTCGAAGCTGACCTTCTGGTTTTCGGTCAGACCCGACAGGCCCGATGCCTGAACAGCGGAGATGTGGACGAAGATGTCCGCGCCGCCATTGTCGGGCTTGATGAAGCCAAAGCCCTTGTCGGTATTGAAGAATTTTACAGTGCCAGTCTCGGCCATGCGTCAGGTCCTTTTCTCTCTGCCCGTATTCGGCGGGGCAGCATTGCAATGTACCCGCAAGCGGGTGAGCGACAGGCATTTGTCGATATTGGAGGAAAGGGGCCCTGTTACCGCAGACTAACTCCAGTCAATGTTTCCATCTTCTCAAGTTCGACTGCCCGGGGTTGTTATAGCGTCCCCGGCGCGCATTACTTTATAGGTCTTCCCATGCTCGCAAAATTGCCCGAACTCACGAAGAGTGCTTGGTTTGGCGGAAATTGGCAAGTGAAAGTTTTAACCCTTCCGAAGGGGAGAGTCCTTTGTTTTCAGTGCGAACAGGGTGATTCGAACTGGCGGCAAGCCCGCTTTGCGTCGTTTTGGCGAAAATTTGCATCGCTTGCGATGGAGATCGCGGGAAAAGCCTGCGCAAACACGGAAAATTGCGGATGAAAATTTTCCGTGTTCGCTTCCGCGCAGCGTTGAAACGAAAGGCGTTAGAGCCGCAAATTAGCCCCTAAAAGGGACGATTGATGGATTTGAGAGGGGTTTGAGCCGGTACTCAGCTTTCGCCGCTGCGGGTAATCCGCAAGAGCTGACCATCTTCCTCGTCGGTCACGAGCAGGATCGAGCCATCAGGGGCGACCTTGACGTCGCGGATGCGGCCATACTCGCCCTGCAGCATTCGCTCCTCTGCGCCAATCGAGCCATCTGCGCTGCGATCGATGCGGGCAACCAGCTGGTACTTGAGGGCTGCGACGAGGAAGTCACCCTCCCATTCCGGGAACATAGTGCCGCGATAGATCGCTAGCGCGCCCGGCGCAATCGACGGATCCCAATAGTGGAGGGGCTGTTCGTAGCCGTCGGCGGACTGACCGATGCCGATTTCGGCGCCCGAATAGTGTTTGCCGTAGGAGATGACCGGCCAGCCGTAATTGTTGCCGGCCTCCGGAGCGTTGATCTCGTCGCCACCGCGCGCACCATGCTCGACCGTGTAGAGCCGGTTGTCGGCGGGATCGATAGTGAGGCCTTGCGGATTGCGATGACCGCTCGACCAGACTTCGGCCAAGGGCTGGCCCTTGGGGTTGGCCGCGGACGGACTGCCGTCGGCATTGATGCGCATGATCTTGCCGGCGTGATCGGCGGGATCCTGTGCGCGATCTTCCTCACCGCGGTCGCCAATGCCGAAGAACAGGCTGCCATCTGCGGCGATCGCGATACGTGAGCCGAAATGCTGGCCGGCTCGGGTCAGCTTGTTCATCAGAAAGATGCGGCGCACGTCTTCGAGGCGCCTCTCATTCTGGCTGAGGCGGGCGGAAAAGACGCCGGTACCCTGGCCGCCCGGGCCGGGTGTGGCTGCCGTGAAGAAGAGGCGTCGCGTTTCAGCAAAGTCGGGGGCGAGGGCGATGTCGAGCAGGCCGCCCTGACCGACGGCAGCGATCCTCGGCAAGCCGCCCAGTGGCTGGCTGACCTCACCGTCGCGGATGATGCGGATGCGGCCGGGGCGCTCGGTGACGATATAGGCACCATCAGGCAGGACCTCGACAGACCAGGGGTGCTCCAAACCGCTGGCGATGCTGGTGACCTCGATCTTGACGTTACCGACGGGATGCTCGCGCGTCTCCTGGGCATAGAGGGGCAGAGCCACGGACAGAGCGAGGAGCGGGGCGAGCATCCACGCAGTCTGGTTCAAGCGGTTTGGCATCGTCGTCTCCTTTTCCGGCGGCTATCCAGCTCAGAATGTGGGAACAGCGGTGCCGGCGACAAGGCAGAGCGATGACGGAGGGCGCCTCCTGACCGAAAAGTGAAGAGGCGCCGACGTGACGTCAGGTGTCGAAGCTCACCGCCTTCAGCTTGTCGATGCCAAGCGCCTGAAGCGCCAGCTTTTCGTAGAAGGGTTCCGACTTGCCGAGCTTCACCTTGTAGAGGAAGTATTTCTCGAAGCCGATCTTGGCTGCGTGAACCCACTTGCCCTGGGATGACCAGTTGACGTTGCGCGGTGGCAGCTGCGGTTGAGCCACGAAGGCGATGCCGCCATCGCCGAAATCGGCGAGGCAGACGGCGTTCCATGTCCCTTGAGCATTCGCCTCCTCGCCGGCGATCAGGTTGGCGATGTTGTGGGCCGTGGCCGTCACCATGGATTCGATCATGAAGCCGGTCTTCGGCACGCCGACGGGGACGGGTGTCTTGCCCATCGGCGGGATGGCGACGCAGACGCCGACAGAGAAGACGTTTTTGAAGGTCGGGTTCTGCTGGTGCTTGTCGGCGAGCACGAAACCGCGCGGGTTGGTCAGGCCTTCGATGCCCTTGATGGCCTCTACGCCGCGGAATGCCGGCAGCATCATCGTGTAGACGGACGGGATCTCGTGGGTGGCCTTGACACTGCCGTCGTCGTTGATCTCTTCGGCAACGACCTTGTCACTCTCGAACCGGTTCACACGCGCGTTGGTGATCCACTTCATGTGCTTGGAGCGCATCGCACTTTCCAGCAGCCCCTTGGTGTCGCCAACGCCATCCAGACCGAGATGGCCGATATAGGGCTCCGAGGTGACGAAGGTCATCGGTACACGGTCACGAACCTTGGCGTCCCGCAGGGCCTTGTCGAGGATGAAGGCGAATTCATAGGCCGGGCCGAAGCAGGAAGCGCCCTGGACCGCGCCGATCACCACAGGTCCAGGATTGGTGACCAGCTTGTCGAAGGCCTGTTTGGCAGCCAGGGCGTGATCGATGTGGCAGACAGATTGGGTGTGGTGATGCGGGCCGAAGCCTTCGATCTCGTCGAAGGCGAGATCGGGGCCAGTGGCGATGACGAGATAATCATAGTCGAGAGAACTGCCATCGAGCATTTCGATCCGGTTCTCGGCGGGATGGACGCGGGTCGCGCCCTGGCTGTGCAGGGTGACGTTGCGTTTGGCGCAGGCGGGGCGGAGGTCGACTTCGATTTCCTCGCGTCCGCGCCAGCCGACAGCGACCCAAGGGTTGGAGGGGACGAAGGAGTAGGTCGCTCCCTTGCTCAGCAGATGGATCTCGACCTCTTTGCCGAGGCGATCTCTCAATTCATAGGCCATGATCGTGCCGCCGAGACCGGCACCCAGGACTGCAATGCGTTTCATGACGGTTCCTCCCATTTGATGGGAGATAGTATCTACGAAACTACATAGATAACAAGTAGACTATTTTATAGGTCCTGGCGTCCGCGTGCTCGCTGGACCAGATCCTGCCAGCCACGCTTCCATAGGCCAAAACCACCGATCGCCATCACCGTGAAGCAGGCGAAGATCAGAAGGATCAGCAGGTGGCGCTCGCTCTGGGGCAGGGGCGTCTGGTGGTTGCGATCAACCATGGCGGCCGACACATGCAGCGGCGTGGTGGATGCGGCGATGCTCGAAGTGGTGATTGCGTCCGGGCGGGTGTTTGAGATCTCGGCACTCCCGGCAAAGGATATCGAACCGGGTTCCAGGGTCGCAGGCGTGCTGGCGAGCGCCAATGTGACCAGAGCGACGCCGCTGATGGCTGCGAGCCAGGCGAGGGGGCGGCTGCGGCGGGAGGGCCGTCGAAATGTCTCCAGTTCGAAATCCATGGCGAGAACCTCCGTCTCGTTGCGTTGACCGCATGAAACAGCGTGATCGCGTCGGTAGAGCGACGGAAATGTGGCGGTCCCTGTGCCGAATTGTGATTTCGGCGGTGGCGCGAAATCGTCGCGAATTCCGCCATTGCCATGGTGACGCAAATCTCTTCGACAAGCGGTGCTTTCCGCTTGAAAGCCAGGGGCTCTTTCGCCATAGAGCTTGAACCTGAGGCCCCGGACAGCGGGGTCGATGTTCAATCAGCTCAGGACACGCAAACATGGCTTTCCTTGCCGACGCCCTTTCCCGCATCAAGCCTTCCGCGACCATCGCCGTCACGCAGATGGCCCGGGAGCTCAAAGCGCAGGGGAAAGACGTCATTTCGCTCTCCGTCGGCGAGCCCGACTTCGATACGCCGCAGAACATCAAGGACGCGGCTGTTGCCGCCATCGCTCGCGGCGAGACGAAGTACACGCCGGTTGCCGGCATTCCGGAACTGCGCAAGGCGATCGCCGACAAGTTCAAGCGCGAGAACGGTCTCGACTACAAGCCCGAGCAGGTCATCGTCGGCACGGGCGGAAAGCAGATTCTTTTCAACGCCTTCATGGCAACGATCAATCCGGGAGATGAAGTCGTCATCCCGGCGCCGTTCTGGGTTTCCTATCCGGAAATGATCGCGCTGTGCGGCGGTACGCCGGTCTTCGTTGAAACGACGATCGAGAACAATTTCAAGCTGACGGCCGAGCAGCTGGACAAGGCGATCACGCCGAAGACCAAGTGGTTCATGTTCAACTCGCCGTCGAACCCGTCGGGTGCTGCCTATAGCAAGGAAGAGCTGAAGGCGCTGACCGACGTGCTGATGAAGCACCCGCATGTGTGGGTTCTCACCGACGATATGTATGAACATCTCGTGTTCGGCGATTTCGTCTACTACACGCCGGCCCAGGTCGAGCCAGCACTTTACGAGCGCACACTCACGATGAATGGCGTGTCGAAGGCCTATGCCATGACCGGCTGGCGTATCGGCTATGCGGCCGGCCCGCTGCCGCTGATCAAGGCCATGGACATGATCCAGGGCCAGCAGACCTCGGGCGCCTGCTCGGTTGCCCAGTGGGCGGCCGTCGAGGCGCTGAACGGTCCGCAGGACTTCATCACGGAATCGAAGAAGGCCTTCGAAGAGCGCCGCGACCTCGTGGTCTCGATGCTGAACCAGGCCTCTGGCATCGTGTGCCCGAAGCCGGAAGGCGCCTTCTACGTCTATCCGTCCTGCGCAGCGCTCATCGGCAAGACCGCGCCGTCGGGCAAGGTCATCGCCAATGACGAGGATTTCGTCATGGAGCTGCTGGCGACCGAAGGTGTGGCAACCGTGCACGGCTCGTCCTTCGGCCTTGGCCCGAACTTCCGCGTGTCTTACGCGACCTCGAACGCCAAGCTGGAAGAGGCCTGCAGCCGCATCCAGCGCTTCTGCGCCTCGCTGAAGTAAGCACTGAGCTACATCGGTTTTCGGAAGGGCTCGCCGAAAGGCGGGCCCTTTTCGCATTTCCGGCTTTGTTGAGGGGACAGAGTGCTTGTGGTATTGTCAATTGCATGAAGACGGTCAGCCTGCAGGAAGCCACACGCGATCTGGATGCGCTCGCCCGCGCGGTCGAGCAGGGCGAGGTCGTGACCGTGACGCGGGACGGCAAGCCGGTTCTGGATCTGGTGCCGCATGTCGGGGGACAGGCGGCCAAAACAGAGCCGAAGAAGGGTGGGATCGACTGGGAGGCTGGCGAGGCCTATCTACGCTCGCGCGGTATCGTTCGCGGGCCGGGGTTCATCGCTGATGACTTCGACGATCCTCTTCCGGAGGACTTCCTTCTAAGACCCTCGCCCTGAGATGCGCTTGCTGCTCGACACGCATTATGTGATCGCTGCGGCTGATGGTGCGATCAATCCTAGATTTTCTGAAATCAGGTCCATTTTGGACAACGCGCCAGGAAGCCACGTCTACAGTGTCGCAAGCCTGTGGGAGATTGCTATCAAGATGCGGCTTGGGAAGCTTAGTCCACGGCTTCCATTACTCGACATACCGTCATTTCTTGAAGCGAGTGGTTTAGGCTTGCTTGGCATCGAAGTCGCCCACGTGCTGCACACACTCGACCCCGAACCGCCGACCCGAGACCCCTTTGACAGGTTGCTACTCGCGCAGTGCTATATCGAAGGCCTGCGGCTGGTTACTGTCGACCGTGCCCTCGTCGATCACCCCCTGGCGTTCCGCCCCTGATCGTCCGAGACCAGGGGCGGAGAAGCTCGCTTAACCCTTGGTCAGCTTGACGATCGTCGAGTTGCCGCCGCCGCGCTGTTCGGTGACGGCGTAGACGGCGCCGTCGGGGCCGACCTTCACGTCGCGAATTCGGGCGCCGACGTCCACGCGTTCTTCATGCTTCACGCGGTCGTTTTCCATGTGCAGGACGACGACGCCCTGGCTGACGAGGCCGCCGACGAGGAAGGCGCCTTTCCATTCCGGGATAGCGTCGGCGTCATAATAGGCCATGCCCGAGGGGGCGATGACCGGATCCCAGTAATAGACGGGCTGTTCGGTGTCGGCCATCTGGGTGACGCCGTCGCCGACCTTGGCGCCACTGTATTCGACGCCGTAGGTGACTTCCGGCCAGCCGTAGTTCTTGCCGGGCTCAGGCAGGTTCAGCTCGTCGCCGCCCTTGGGGCCGTGCTCGACGGTCCACAGGCGACCCTGGCCGTCGACCGTGGCAGACTGGAGATTGCGGTGGCCGAGCGACCAGATTTCCGGCTGGGCATTGTCCTGGCCGACAAAGGGGTTGTCGGGGAGGGCTTCACCGGTCTGGCTGATGCGGAAGATCTTGCCCAGCCCGCTCTGCAGGTCCTGCGCCTGGACACGCGGTTCGGCATCGGAGCGCTCGCCGACGGTCACGTAAAGCTGGCCTTCAGGCCCGAAGGCGAGGCGCGAGCCGAAATGCTTGTTGCCGTCGTAGCCCGGGGTCTGGCGGAAGATGACGCTCACGTCTTCCAGCGCCCCGCCGCCCTGATCGTCGGCAACGAGGCGGGCTGACGCGACTGAAGTGCCGTTGCCGTCATCGCGCGGTTCGGCAAACGAGAAGAAGATCTTGCCTGAGGTTTCGTAATCGGGTGCTAGCGCGACATCGAGCAGGCCGCCCTGACCGTCGGCCAGGACGTCCGGCACGTTTGCGATCTCGGGGCCGGGCTTGCCGTCTTCACCGATGATGTGCATTGCGCCCTGCTTGGCGGTCACCAGCATCCGGCCGTCGGGCAGGAATTCCATCGCCCACAGATGCGGTAGGCCCTCGGCCACCACTTCCTGCTTGATCTCGACCGCCTGAGCGGGTTGGGGCGCGCGGGTCTGGCCGGTGAAAGCCGGCTGCTGGTCCGGCGCGTTGGGGGCCTGCGTCTCCGCCGGTGTGCCCGCCTGCTGGGCGAGTGCGGGGATTGTCGCGACACCAAGGCTCAGCATGGTTCCGGCGAGAATGTGCGGCAGTCGTTTCATCAGTTCCTCCTGGTCGAATGATTGGACCCGTTCAACGCCTCAAGTGGTCACAAAGCTCCCGACCGGTAGGGTGCGTGAGATCAAGTTCGCTTTATCTGTTGGTGAGGAGATGCGTGGTCTCAAACGAAAGAGCGGGCCCTTAGGCCCGCTCTGAAGGTTTCTAGTCATGCCGGGGATTTGATCCAGCTGCCAAGATATGGCGCATTGGCGAAGATCTTTTCGCGGTCTCGCCACACGGCGGGGAGGGCAAGAATGCCAAGCGCGGCGATGGTGATGAAGGTCTTGGTCAGCTGGGACAGTTCCGGCGTGCGGGCGTCGAGGTAATAGACCGCATAGACGATCAGCACGTGCCAGACATAGATCTGCAGGGAGTGGCGTCCCAGCAGCTGAAGGAAGTTCAGCGTGAAGAGGCTGGTCAGTGCCGAGGCGACCTTCTTTATGACAGGGCTATCGTGGCGCGGGCCGGCGATCAGGATCCAGGCAAGGCCATAGGCGACGGCTGCGAAGTTGATCAGATAGACCGGACCGAAGTCGGCACGCACTTCCATGAGGCCGAACTTCTCCAGCACGAAGCCCGGCATGAAGCCGTGAGCGGTCGCGACGCGGAGCGGCAGGAAGAAGAGGGTGATGGCAAGCGCCGTCCAGGCGAGCGTGGTGCGCTTGGGATCGAATACCTTTTGCCACTCGATCTTCTTCATGGAGGTCAGCGTGCCGGCGATGATGCCGGCGAAGAAGACGATCTGCCAGCCGAGCAGGTTGAAGGAGACGCGCAGGCCTTCTTCATCCGGTGCGCCGGCCAGCCAGGCATCGAGCGGATAGGTGAGAATGCGGTGCAGGCCGAGCTGGGCTGCGAGCCAGACGAGCAGGGAGCCGATGGCCACGCCCAGCCAATGGCCGCGCAGGCAGAGCCAGATCACGACAGGCGCAAAGATCATGTAGGCGATGTATTGCGGCAGGATGTCCATGAAGGTTGGCTGGACCAGGAATGTCGCGATCGGTGCCAGCGAGCTCGGGTTGAGAAGACTTGCGTCGCCCAGCCAGTTTTGCCAGGCGGAGACGGCACCCGGCAGGGTCAGCTGCAGGGCAAGGACGATCAGGACGATCGCCATGGCATAGCGATACAGTTCGAGCGCCCGCGACCAGATCTTGTCGCGGCCGACGGTATAGCCATCCTTCATCATCTTGCGGCTGTAGACCATGCCGGTCAGCAAGCCCGACAGGAAGACAAAGCCCTGCGCATCTTCGACGAAGGCAAGGTTGCGGTGGTTGATTTCAACGAGCCAAAGGCCCCCCGTGAACACCAGGTGGTTGATCAGCATGAAGACGAGGAAATACCCCCGCATGCCGTCTATCACATCCAATCTCTTCACGTTCGACTCCCGAGTTGGCCCCCCGGTAACCCGCGGCGGCGATCATCATCCGCATCATGTTGAGAATGCGGCGGGAGGCCCATTGGGGGCCGATCCGTGCGGGGGGAACGGCAGCTTTCCCCAAAAGTTCCGCGCAAAAGCGCTCACGGATCCGTGCCCGGATGTCGCAGAGGCACGCGAATCAGGGGCGTTCAGAGGCCGAGAAAGGCGAGCATGATGAAGGTGGCGAAAAGGACGAAATGGGTCATGCCCTCGATGGCATTGGTCTCGCCGTCATTCAGATTGATGGCCGCCGCGACCAAAGTGATCGCGACCATGGTGGTCTGCACCGGGGTCATGGCCATGACGAAGGGCTGGCCGGTATAGAGGGCAATCGCCTCCATCACCGGGACTGTCAGAATGACCGTCGAAAGCGACGCGCCCATCGCGATGTTGACGACTGCCTGCATCCGGTTTCGCAAGGCGGCGCGCAGAGCTGTCAGGATTTCAGGCGCAGCCGAAATGCCGGCGACCAGGATCGCGGTCAGGGCAACCGGCGCACCGGTGCCTTCTAGGCCGGCATCCATCAGGACCGACATGACTTCCGCGAGAACACCGATCAGAACGACGCCGAACAGGATCACGCCGATCGACCAGAGCGTCGATCCCTCATGCTCCTCTTCCACGGCCTGGGTCTCACTGTCCGCGGGTGTCTCGGCCTGCTGATCCCAGGGGCGGGCGGCCTGGCGACCCGGATAGCTGTAGGAGAAGAAATAGCTATGCGTGCCCACCTGCATGCGCAGGAACAGCGCATAGAGCGCAATCATCGCGCCGATGGTGAAGACTGAATAATACTGCCAGCGGTCAGAGGGCACGAATTCCGGCACGATCATCGAGATGCCCATGGCGGTCAGGATCATCACCCCATAGGTCTTGCCGCTGTCGTCATTATAGGCTTGCTCACCATGCTTCAGGCCGCCGAGCAGGGCGGCGAGGCCGAGGATGCCGTTGATATCGAGCATGACAGCCGAATAGATCGTGTCGCGCACCAGCGTGGGTGACGAGCCGTTGCTCATCATGATCGCGAGGATCAACACCTCGACCGCGACGGCCGAAAGGGTGAGGATCATCGTGCCGTAGGGATCACCGACCTTGTGGGCGAGGATCTCGGCATGATGGGCGACGCGCATGGAGCCTACGACGATGGCGGCGATCAGGGCTGCAGCCCCGAGCAGCGATGCCACCTGGCCTGCACCGAGGACGGCATGTTCCAATGCGAGGGCGAGGATCGCCGCAAAAATCGGGATCAGAAGAAGTCTTTCCTGCCTGATGCGCGACACGTGCTTCTCCTTCTGCTGATCGACGTCCGGTAACGGGGCCGACGGGTATGCTGTTCCCGGCCGGCCGATCATGTTTGCGCCTCGGGACTTTTGATGGAATACTGCTCGCAGCCTAGGAGGAGAAGGCCATGGTGAAGATCATCTACGAGATCGTTCCTCATGATGGCGGTTGGGCCTACCGGCTCGGCGGCGTCTATTCGGAGGCGTTTCCGACCCATGACCAGGCCCTGGAAGCCGCACGCATCGTGATGGAAGAGCAACAGGTCGGTGATGAGCCGGTGACCATCAGCTATCAGGATGAGAGTGGTCGCTGGCGTGAGGAATACAGCGATGGCGGCGATCGACCGGAGGTCGAGATCATCGACAGTTTCGTTGGCGAGCAGCCTCCATCCGCCTGATCGCTGGTAGAGAATGGGCCATCATTACAGAGGCTTGTAGCCTCTTGTTCGCATCATGATTCCGGCTGACTGGCGTGTAGGGAAGGCTGCTTTGGCAGGCGCATCCAGTCGTCGAGTCCCTGGACCAGGGCGTCGAAGGTCGCGCGGAAGCGTGGCACCGTCTTCAGGTTCTCATGCATCACCACAAAGGTTTCTAGCGCGATCTCCAGCGTTCCGGGGAGCACTTCGACCAGCTCTGGGTCAAACACTGCAAAGGCATGCTGGCACATGCCGATGCCGAGACCCGCGCGGATGGCGGCGAGCTGGACCAGATTGCTGTCGGCACGGAAGTCGAAGCCAATGCCCGCGAGGTCGGGCCGCTGCTTCAGGATGTCCCTGATATAGGCGAGCTGCCGGTCAAAGCCGATCAAGCGGTGATTGGGCAGCTCGGCAAGCGACGCGGGAATGCCGTGCCGGTCGAGATAGCGTCGGTGCGCATGAAATCCCAGCGTGATCTTGCCGATGCGCCGGCTCAGCAGTGCCGACTGGCTGGGGCGCACCATGCGGATTGCGATATCCGCCTCCTGCTGCAGCAGGTCTTCGACCGCGTCAGATGCGGAGAGTTCTATCTCTAGAGCCGGGTTCGCATCTTGTAGCTTCGCCAGGATCGCGGGAAGCGTCTCGGCGGCGATCACCTCGCTTGCGCTGATGCGCACCGTGCCGCGGGCTTCCTCCATATCGCCGGATGCGATGCGTGCCAGCGCCGCAGACATGGCAGACATGCTGCGGGCATGCCCCTTCATGGCGAGCGCCTTTTCCGTCGGCAACAGGCCTTGCGGCGTGCGTAGGAAGAGCGGGGCGCCAAAAGCCTCCTCCAGCGCTTCGACATGGCGTCCAGCCGTGGGTTGCGTCAGCCCAAGCGAGCGGGCGGCACCGGACAGGGAGCCGGTTTCTAGAACGGCGAGGAAGGTGCGGTAATGATCCCAGCTTATTTGATCGATGGACATACATTTTTGTATATCAACTCAACATTCTTTGGCAATTCTGAATATCTGAAATCAGTGGCAGTCTCTCCGCAGTTCAAACACAGGAGACGACCATGACTGATCTTTCCAATGCAGCTCTCGCAAAGCCCATTGCTCTCGTTCTCGGGGCAACCGGCGGGGTAGGCGGCGCGCTCGCCGAGGCACTGCTGCAGCGCGGCTACCGGGTGCGGGCGATGCACCGGCGGCCCGACCAGCAGATCGCTGCACGTTCGCGCTTCGAATGGGTTTCAGGCGATGCGATGAATGCCGGTGATGTACTGCGCGCCGCCGAGGGTGCTGGAATCATCGTGCATGGCGTCAATCCGCCGGGCTATCAGAACTGGGGTGAACTGGTTCTGCCGATGATCGACAACACGATCGCGGCCGCTCGTGCGGTTGGCGCGCGCATCCTGATGCCGGGCACAATCTACAATTTCGGCCCCGATGCGTTTCCTTTGCTCACCGAGGAGAGCAGCCAGCAGCCGCAGACGGTCAAGGGACGGATCCGGGTGGAGCTGGAGCGGCGCCTCGAGCGGGCGGCAGGTGCAGGGGTGCCGGTGATCCTCGTTCGCGCCGGCGACTTCTTCGGGCCTGACGCCGGTAACAACTGGTTCGCGCAGGGGCTGGTCCAGCCGGGCAAGCCCGTTCGCTTCGTCATCAACCCCGGTCGGAAGGGGGCGGGCCATGCCTGGGCCTATCTGCCTGACGTGGCGGAAACCTTCATGCGGCTGCTGGACAGAGCCGATGCCCTGCCGCGCTTTGCCCGCTTCCATATGGACGGCTTCTACGATTACGACGGGACGCAGATGGCGAAGGCGATCGGCCGTGCTGTCGGGCGGCCCCGCATCTTCATGCTCGGTTTTCCCTGGAGGTTGGCGGGGCTTGTTCGCCGCTTCGTGCCGCTGCTGAAGGAGTTGCATGAGATGCGCTATCTGTGGCGGGAGACGATCCGCCTCGACAACAGTGCACTCGTCGAATTCCTGGGCGAGGAACCGCGTACGCCGATCGATGTCGCTGTAAAGGCAACGCTGCGGAGCCTCGGCTGTCTTCCGGAGATCGCCTCTCCAGCGGTCCGCAATCATGCAACTCTGGTCGCTGGAGGCGGACAATGAGTGCCGTGACGTCAATCTCGACCACGGCTCCGCTGATTTTCCGGGCTTTCGCCGTGCTCACCCTTGGTGGCATCGTCGCTCAATTCTTCCTCGCGGGCATGGCGGTCTTCGGGGCAGGGAGTGGATGGGAGGCCCATGCGGCAACAGGAGGAGCGGTGGGGCTGCCGATCCTCGGTCTCTTCCTGATGTCGTTCCGTGCGAGTTTGCGGGCCTATCGGACCCAGGCGAGCCTGCTCTTCGGTCTCTATCTGCTGCAGGTGACGCTGGCGGCGCTCGGCGAAATCTTGCCGCTGATCGGGGCGTTGCATCCGGTCAATGGGCTGCTGATGGGATTGCTCGCATCAAGGCTGATCGTGCGCCTTCTGTCTCGTATCTAGGTCGCCCTCGGCGACCGGCAGATGCAGAAAGGGCTCCCGACGTTTGCCGGGAGCCCTTCATTTCTTAGGCCAGTGCAGGATAGGTCGTGTAACCTTCCGCACCACCGCCATACAGCGTGGCCTGATCGAGCGGATTAAGCTGTGCATCTTCCTTCAGGCGACGGACGAGGTCCGGATTGGCAATGAAGGGACGACCAAAAGCGACGAGATCGGCATAGCCGCTTTCGACGGCTTCGATGGCCGAAGCGCGGTCATAGCCGTTGTTGACGATCCAGGCACCCTTGCCGCCGGCATCACGGTAGGCCGCCTTGAGCGCCTTCCAGTCGAAGGGCAGGACGTCACGCGGGCCGCCGGTCGCGCCTTCGATGACATGCACGAAGGACAGATCGAACTTCGCCAGTGCCTCGACCAGGGCGGTGTAGACGGCCTTCGGATCCGGATCGGAAACGTCGTTGGCCGGAGTAGTGGGCGAAATGCGGATGCCGGTCTTGTCGGCGCCGATTTCCTTGGTCACGGCCTCAACGACCTCAAGCGTCAGGCGAATGCGGTTCTCGATCGAGCCGCCGTATTGATCCTTGCGCTGGTTGCTGTTCGAACGCATGAACTGTTCGAGCAGATAGCCATTGGCTGCGTGGATCTCGACGCCGTCGAAGCCTGCATCCATGGCGGCACGGGCGGCCTTGCGGTAGTCCTCGATCACGCCCGGTAGTTCGGCGGTTTCAAGAGCGCGGGGTTCGGAGGTTTCGACGAAAGCGCCTGAGCCATCGGTGTTCAAGACATAGGTCTTGGACTTGGCGGCGATGGGCGAGGGGGCGACGGGCTTGCCATCGCCTGGCTGCAGGCTCGTGTGGGAGATGCGGCCGACATGCCAGATCTGGGTGACAATCTTGCCACCTGCAGCATGCACGGCGTCGGTCACCTTCTTCCAGCCTTCGATCGCTTCGGACTTGTAGAGGCCCGGAACGTCCGCGTAACCCTGTGCCTGATGGGTGATCGCCGTGCCTTCGCTGATGATCAGGCCGGCTGTCGCGCGCTGGCGATAGTATTCGACGTTCAGTTCGTTCGGCACGGCGCCCGGGGAGCGGTTGCGCGTCAGCGGCGCCATGGCGATACGGTTGGAAACGGCGGTCGTGCCGACGGATGTCGGTTCAAAAAGCTTGGACATAAAACCTCTCGGAAGCTTCCAATGATGGGAGGATTGGTCATTGGGAGACCCGATGTGGGGCGTTAGAGTGTTCCATTCAAGGTCTTGACGAACTCAGCGATGGCATCTTCGTTGCGACGATAAAGGACGCGCTGGCCGACGCGCTTGGAGCTGATAAGGCCGGCACGCTGCAGCGTTGCAAGATGAGCTGAGACAGCCGACTGCGACAGGCCGGATCGCTCGAACTGCCCGGCGCTGATGCCGTCAACAGCCTCTTCCTTCGGCACGCCGAAAAATTCCTTCGGGTCCTTCAGCCAGATCAGCATTTCCATGCGTGCCGGATGTGCCAGCGCTTTCATCACGTCCTCAAGGAACATGTCCCCTCCAATTCGTACAGTCATTCGAGTTTAAGGCTGACCGAACGCTGCTCGCGCTTCGTTTACGGAGGGCGCCAGTTTTGCCTGACGCGTAAACGCAAAATGGAACATATCGTTCCATCGAGAAAACAAAAAAAGAGGGCCACCGGAAAAACCAGGGCCCTTTGAATTGTGAAGGTCAAAAACCTCCAGAGGGGAACAGCTGCTGCGGTGGAACTGGGAGGAAAAAGCCACCATGTGCATCAGCTGTGTGCGATATGGTGGTTTTTTGTGCAGTGAACAATGGTTTTTTATGCATGTCAGGCATGCATCACTTGCAAGTCTGTTTGATGGACAACAAAAAGGCAGCTGAAAAGCTGCCTTCAGAAGTTCCAGTTGCGGGCCTTGGCGACGATGAAGTCCCTGAAAGCCTTGAGCTTCGCTGCGTTCTTGATCTCGTCCGGATAGCAGAAATAGGTATCGAAGGAGGGGACGTCTGCGCTGGTGACAAGCTGAAGGAGGCCCGGGTCGCGACCGACAATATAGTCCGGCAGCATTGCGATGCCGATGCCGAGAAGGCAGGCACGCTTGATCGAGGTGAGGCTGTTGATCTGCAGATGCGGCAGGCGCGGATTGTCCGACGAGCGACCGGCGACCTCCAGCCAGTTGACGTCGAGCAGGTAGTTGGGGGCGGGCTCGCCGAACGTGATGATGCGGTGGTTGTCGAGATCCTCGATCGACTGCGGCTCACCATAGCGGTTGATATAGGAGGGGGCCGCATAAACGTGCATGTGCACGGTGAACAGCTTGCGCTGGATCAGGTCCGACTGTTGCGGCTGGCGCAGACGAATGGCGCAGTCTGCGTGGCGCATGTTCACATCCAGCTCCTCGTTGTCGAGGATCAGCTGGATCGACATGTCGGGATAAAGCTGGAGGAATTCCTGCACCTTGTCGGTGAGCCAGCCCTGGCCGAGGCCGACGGTCGTCGTGACGCGCAGCTTGCCGGACGGCTTTTCGGTCGTCTCGGTCAGCTGCATCTTGACCGTCTGCAGCTTCAGGAGAACGTCGTGGGCGGTGCGATACAGCAGTTCGCCCTGTTCGGTGAGGATCAGGCCGCGGGCGTGGCGGTGGAAGAGCTTGACGCCGATGTCCTGTTCCAGCGACGAGACCTGGCGGCTGATCGCCGACTGGGACAGATGCAGCTTGTCGGCGGCATGGGTGAAGGACCCGGCTTCCGCAGCCGCATGAAAAATGCGCAGTTTGTCCCAGTCCAGCGGCATGCCGCCCCCTCTCATGGCGGTTATTCCGCCGCTTGTTGTGTCTCGAGGGGCAAGGCCGAGAGGAAGCGTTCGGCCTCAAGGGCCGCCATGCATCCCATGCCGGCCGCAGTAATGGCCTGGCGATAGACGTCGTCGGTGACGTCACCGGCGGCGAAGATGCCGGCCACGTCGGTCGCGGTCGAATCCGGAGCGGTCCAGAGATAGCCGTTGGATTTGATCTTCAGCTTGCCCTTGAAGAGCTCGACTGCGGGCGCATGGCCGATCGCGACGAAGACACCGTCGATCGGCATGTCGGTCACGGCGCCGGTCAGGGCATCCTTGAGCTTCACGCCCGAGACGGACGGCGGCATCGGCGGCTTGGCAGGCGCCCCGGTGATTTCCTCAACGGTCGTGTTCCAGAGAACGCGGATGTTCTCCTTGGCGAAGAGACGCTCCTGCAGGATCTTTTCCGAACGGAAGCTGTCGCGGCGATGGACGACGGTGACCGATTTGCAGATATGCGAGAGATAGAGTGCTTCTTCGACCGCGGAGTTGCCGCCGCCGACGACGATCACGTCCTTGTTGCGATAGAAGAAGCCATCGCAGGTGGCGCAGGCAGACACGCCGAAGCCCTGGAAATGCTGTTCGCTTTCGATGCCGAGCCACTTGGCCTTGGCGCCAGTGCAGATGATCAGCGTGTCGGCGGTCCAGACCTGGCCGCTGTCGGTCTTCACCGTGAAGGGGCGATTGACAGTGTCGACTTCGGTGACGAGATCGCTGACGATTTCGGTGCCGACATGGATCGCCTGATTGAGCATCTGCTCCATCAGCCAGGGACCCTGGATCGGATCGGCAAAGCCCGGATAGTTCTCCACATCCGTGGTGATCATCAGCTGGCCGCCCTGTTCCATGCCGGCGATCAATACCGGCTTCAGCATGGCGCGGGCAGCATAGATGGCGGCGGTGTAGCCGGCAGGGCCGGAGCCGATGATCAGCACCTTGGTGTGGCGGGCAGTCATGTCGCTTCCTTTCAACGCGCGGTCCGTCTTTTCGACCGGGGTCTCGATATGGGGCTCACCCAGTCATCGCGCAACTGTCGCCCATTTAGGATCGAAGCGAAGCGCAGATCAAGGCGCTCGGCTGCATTAGCAACAGAGCTTTGCGCTGGCGCGCAATAATTGTGCGTGAGTGCGGAGGATTCTTGCCAATTCCAATCGTTGGAGTAGATAACGGACACATCTTTAAAAGGAGCGGCTGTGCTCAAGGTAGAACTCGACGCCATCGACCTGCGAATTCTGAAAGAATTGCAGCGGGACGGGCGGATGACCAATGTGGAACTGTCAGAGCGTGTCGGCATCTCCGCGCCGCCCTGCCTGCGCCGGGTGCGCAAGCTGGAAGAGGCGGGCGTGATCGAAAGCTATCACGCAGACTTGAACGCCAGCCGGCTGGGCTACGATCTCGTCGCCTTCTGCATGGTGGGGCTGAAGCACCAATCGGAGGCCAATCTCAAGGCCTTTGCCGCGGCCACCGACAGCTGGCCCATCGTGCGCCAGGCCTGGATGGTCAACGGCGACAGCGACTTCCTGCTGCATTGCGTGGCCGAAAACCTGACGCGCTTTCAGGACTTCGTCATCGAAGTGCTGACGGCGAACGAACATGTCGATACGGTCAGGACCATGCTGACGATCCGGCAGGTAAAGAAGCTGGGTATGGTGGAGATCTGAGGAGGGCAATTGCCCTCACTCGGATGCTTGCGATTTGCTTGCCGCTGACTGCCGTAGCAGAAGCGTGACGGCGAACACGGCTCCTCCTGCCAGAATGAAGAAGCTCTCGCCAATCGCCAGACGATTGTTCGAATTGGTCGCGATGGTGCCCAGGAAGAAGACCGTGATCGTCAGCATATAGGCGAGCGTGCTGGTGGCGATCAGGCCTTGCTGTCGGGCAGCCAGCAGCCGTCGCAGAGCGGCGACCATGAAGATACCGAGGAAAGCCAGGCCAAAGAGACCGTGGCGGACAACGATCTCCAGAAAGCCGTTGTGAAGCAGGGTGTAGCCGACATCAGCATATGTCGTCTTGTACCAATCCTGCAGCCACAGGTTCCCCCGCCCGAAGAAGGGGGCCGTATGGAACAACTCCAGCGCGTTGGACCATATCATGAGCCGTTCGCGCATGGCGCCGGGGGTTTCAGGATCTTCGATCGCTTTTTGCATGGCGCCTGACAAGTCTGTCGAGACCACTGCCGATGTCAGCCGCTCGGTGGCCGTAATGGTCGAACCGGCAACCTGGGTTACGACGGATGAAGCAGAGATCGCTGCGATGACGGCGGCGACGGTCAGGCCTGACAGAGCGATGATGCGCCACCGGCTTGGAATGAACGCCAGGCACAGCAGACCAGAGAAACCAACCGTGCAGGCGAGTGCGAGCCAAACGCCCTTTGATTGAGCTCCGAGCATTGCCAGCAGGGATAGGAGAGCCGTTGCCGAGCAAAGCGCCAGGGTCGGCCATTTCCAGCGGGTGCTCAGCCTGCCAGTCTCTGTCGCATAGCTCAGCAGGAATACGGCGCTCAGAAACAGCATTCCGCTGCCAACCCCAGCATGGATCGGGTTCTTGTGGAACAATGGCGGGTTGCGCACGCCGCCGAGCGCCTGCGTGACGTCCAGCGTCGCCATGAGCCCGATGAGGCCTGCTGTCAGAAGGATCAAGCAGGCAAGATAGAGATGGTTGCGCGTCAGATAGAGAGCCGCGCCGATGGCGGGAAAAAAGACTGGGAAGATGTACAGCCACTCGGACGCGCCTTTTTCGTCATAAAGGACGAGCCCGAGTGAAAATCGAATGGTCGCATATATCGCCCAGCCATAACAAAGCAGCGCCAGCCAATCCTGCGAGACCTGTGTCAGCTCCCGGCGATGGTAGATTGCGACAAAGGCGACCAGAGCGAGGGTTACATAGCGATAGACGTCGCTTTCGACCAGGATCGCCGAGGCGAGCAGGGCCCAAAGCGAGGCTGACAACAGCTTGAGGATCGTCGCCCTGTCGAGGATCAAACCTTCAGTTGCTGCGCGCATATCGCACCCTCCTTACGGTCTCGAGGATGCGGTGCGCATAGGTCTTTGATCGCTTCCACCATGGGAATTTTGTAGCCTTGTAAACGGACCTGCTCGCGATTGTGGTCTCCTGGCGGCCTGCCATGATCAGGTTCGTCCTGACCGTGCAGATGCTGGCCCCCGTTGCCCAGCCACGCTCGAGGGCGACGTCCCAGGGATATTCCATGCGTGCGAGGCCGTTGAGGAGCTTGATCGCTCCATCGTGGCTGACCGCATAGCACGCCGCCGAGCCCATGGGGCCGTGGGTTGCCCGACCGACGCTGTCGCCGAGCGACGACGTGCCAAAGAGCCTGAAGCCGACCACCCGGTGATTGAAGAGCTTGATGACATCGGCAGCGGGCACCGCCTCGAACGCCGCTGCGGCCCGCGCCGGCAGCTCTCTTGTCAGTTCGACGTCATCTTCGGCAATGATCCCGATGGGCTCCCCGGAATCGACGAATGTCTGCAGGGCTTGCAAATGGCTTCGGTAGCAGCCGTATTCGCCCGGCAACATCGTGCGGCCATTCTTGCGTCGGAACGCCGGATCGTCGCAATCAATACGGTCGTCAGCCTGTACCATGGAGCCGTCTAGTCCGGGAACGCGAACGACATCCAGATCGAGTTCTGCCGCTTGCCGCGTGATCGAATCCCATCGCTCCCTGGAGCGATCCAGATTGATTGCGTAAATCTTGACGTCCATTCGCCCATCCATTCCAAGCCAGTCCTATCGTCGCCGACATCAACCCGCTCGGTCCCTGCTGCCCGCGCCGGGGCAGTAGCATTTTCGCGCTCGTGCGTGCAAGCGAGGCGGATCACGCAACCACTGTGGTTGGCGCGATTGTCGTTCTGGCTATCCGTTGCCCGAGCTTATCCGCTCGCGTCAGATGGCGTGCCAGAAGTCACGGAGCCATCTGACGTCGCCGATGCGCCGATACCATTTCTGCCCGCCTCCGTTGAGCGCCTCGCCCATCTTGGGGCTTCCGGCAAACACGACAATGCGGGCATTTCTCGGCAGGAACGGGTCTTTCCAGAAGCTTTGGGGAAATCCTGGGACGCAGTCGTTCTTGAAGCTGACGCAGAGATCGCTCGGCCAATAGGTGAGCTTGCCCCGCTTGAACAGGTAGTCACTGAGAAACTGCTGCTCGTGCTCGTAGTCCCTGGCTGCCTTTGCGGGATCGGCGAGGTAGCTGTCGAGGATATCCGGATGCTTGCCGAATTCGAAGCGAAACACCGAGCTGTTGCCAACCATTGCGAGAAAGGCGTCGCGCTTTGGGTTGATTTTCCGGAGCGGCTTGGAGCGAAACAGGTCATCGTCGCGAATGATCAAAAACTCGCCCGGTAGGTCGAAAAAAACACCCATGTCGGCAACGATGACGAGATCAAGGTCGAGAAAGAGCGTGGGGCCGGACAGATTGGCGAGGTTGGCCGCAAACACGGAAAGCTTTCGCCAGCGCAGATCCGTCTCGCCGGCCCGCATCTTCAGGAATGGCAAGGGAGCGACTTCGATGTCAGGGTCCAGACCCTCTGTGTCGTCGGTAAAGCAAACAAAACGATGCGGGCGTGCGAGGTGGCGCTTCACCCCTCTGCGAAGGTTGTTGACGTATTCCGGGCCATACAAGTCGCCCCACTTCATGCAGATGATGTTTACGACTTCTGCCAACGAACGTGCTCCAAACTCAGGCGATAATCGAGTTGTCTGATCAGATTTAGAATTGCCATGCCGTGAGTGCGGCTCAGGGATGAAGGCGCTTGTACTGCTCACCGAGGGAGAACGCTTCCCCTTCGATCGAAAAGATTGAGCGGGCGTGGGGGAGTGCGTTTTCCGACATCTTCGCCAGGTCTTCGGGGGAGGCGATCATCTGGGCGGTAGCGCGGGCCATGGCTTCAGCGCTTATCGTGGAAAGCACCATGCCCGTTGCAGGCGCCTCAGTCCTGACCAACTCCGAGAATGCCCCGACATCGGTCGCCACCACCGGAACGGCGGTCGCCATGGCCTCCAGCGGCGTCAGGCCGAAGCCTTCCCAGCGCTGAGGGGCCACGAACAGGTCGAGGGTCCGGTACCAGTCGGCGATGTTGGTGTGTTCTCCGACAAAAAGGATGCGGTCGGCGAGGCCTGCCTGCTTGACCTTCGCCTTCAGCCCGTTTTCGAAGTCGACGTGCTTTGCGGTGGCGCGACCGGCAATGATGGCGGCCCAGCCGGGATGCGACGGCAGGAGCTCGATCATTGCGTCGACGAAGAGGTCGGTACCCTTCTGGTGGCGGACGCGGCCAAAGCAGCCGATGTAATTCAGGTCAGGATCGAGGCCGCAGGCGCGTTTCGCCTGCGCCTTGTCCTCAGCTGGTCGAAATATCTCGCAGTCGATGCCGTGCATGACGACAGTGTTCTGGACTTCCAGATAGCCGGCCGTCTTGGCGCTCGTCGCGATCACGGCGTCCATCTGGCGGATCAAGAATTTCGTCCATCCGGAATGCCTGCGTTGCGAAGCGGAGGTGAAGACGAGCTTCAGCGGCATGCGCAGGATGTCGCGCAACAAGATGCCCGGCAGCATCTCGATGTTGCGGCGAGCGTGCCAGACACGGTTCTTCCTGCCCTCCGGTGCGCGCCAGAGCTTCCAAAGGTCGCGGAATCGTAAGTGCGGGAGATGGGGCGGCAGGCCCGGTCCGAGAACCGCGACCTTCTGGCCGAGGCGGTTCTGGACAGGCACGAGCTGGATGATTGTCGAGGTGACGCCGGACAGGCGCTGCTTGAAGTTTGGTGCGATGACGTGGACCCCTGCTGGGTCCACGTAAATCCTACTCTTCGGCATCACAGGGACCGGTCCATCAGCCCCACTTGACCGCGAGGATCTCGTAGGCCTTGGAGCCGCCGGGGGCGACGACTTCGATGTTGTCGCCGACTTCCTTGCCGATCAGGGCGCGGGCGATCGGGGAGGAGATCGAGATGCGGCCGGCCTTCACGTCGGCTTCCTGGTCGCCGACGATCTGGTAGGTCTTCTCTTCGTCGGTGTCTTCGTCGATCAGCTTGACGGTCGCGCCGAACTTGATCGTAGAGCCGGACATTTTCGAGAGGTCGATGACTTCTGCGCGGGCGATCAGGTCCTCAAGTTCGCCGACGCGGCCCTCGTTGTGGCTCTGGGCTTCCTTGGCTGCGTGATATTCCGCATTTTCGGAAAGGTCGCCATGGGCGCGCGCCTCTGCGATCGCCTCGATGATGCGCGGACGCTCTTCCTGCTGGCGCCAGCGCAACTCTTCGTTGAGCTTGGCGAAGCCGTTCTGCGTCATCGGTACCTTTTCTACCATTTCTTTATCCTTCGTCTTCATGGCCGCAGGCGCGGGCACAAAAGAAAACAGGTTCCGAAGCAAAGCTGCGGAACCATGTCACAAATCAGGTTGACCAACACTATAGCAGAATGCCCGCCGCAATTTCCAGAGTTTTCGACATGCCATCCCGGACCGGTCATTCCTGCACCAAAAACCGAGCAATATCAGAGGCCGGAGCCGTGGATGGACCGAATGCCGCAGGGGAGTTTATTGACGAAAGCCATGAGAACGTTTAGAGAACGAACTTATGAAGAAGTCGCTCAAAGAACGCCTCGCCATTCTCTCCGACGCAGCAAAATACGATGCATCCTGCGCGTCCAGCGGGACGACGAAACGCGACTCCTCGGCCTCGGGTGGTCTCGGTTCGACAGAGGGGTCGGGCATTTGCCATGCCTATGCTCCTGACGGGCGTTGCATCTCGCTGTTGAAAATTCTGCTCACGAACTTCTGCATCTACGACTGCGCCTATTGCATCAACAGGTCGTCTAGCAATGTGGAGCGTGCGCGCTTTACCCCTGACGAAGTGGTGTGGCTGACGATCGAGTTCTATCGGCGCAATTACATCGAGGGCCTGTTCCTGTCGTCGGGTATCATCCGATCCTCGGATGACACGATGGCCGAGATGGTCAAGGTCGCCCGGGATCTTCGGACGAAGCATGACTTTCGCGGCTATATCCATCTGAAGACGATCCCGGAGGCCTCCGCCCATCTGGTCGAAGAGGCCGGTCTCTATGCCGACCGCCTGTCGATCAATATCGAGCTTCCGACCGATCACGGGCTGGAGCGCTACGCGCCGGAGAAGCGGCCTGTGAACATTCGCCGTTCCATGGCCGACTTGCGGCTCAAGATCGACGAAGCGCGCGAGCCGACACACACCGGTCGTCGCAAGAAGTTCGTGCCCGGCGGGCAGAGCACGCAGATGATCGTCGGGGCTGATGGCGCCGATGATGCGACGATTCTCGGATCAAGCGCGCGGCTCTACAGCAGCTACGGTCTGAAGCGTGTCTACTATTCCGCTTTCAGTCCGATCCCGGACAGTTCCCGCAATCTGCCGCTGATCAAGCCGCCGCTGATGCGTGAGCATAGGCTCTACCAGGCGGACTGGCTCTATCGCTTCTATGGATTCTCCGTCGAGGAGATCGCCTCGATCGGGCAGGGCGGTATGCTCGATCTGGAGCTGGATCCGAAACTCGCCTGGGCGCTCGCCAATCGTGATCGGTTTCCCGTCGACGTCAACAAGGCGGACCGCGAGACGCTTTTGCGGGTGCCGGGCTTCGGCACGAAGACGGTGAATGGGCTTTTGTCGGCGCGGCGCCATAGGCGTGTGCGTCTGGAAGATCTGTCACGGCTGGGCGTGTCCTTGAAGAAGGTGCGGTCCTTCATTGTGGCAGAAGGCTGGTCGCCGCATAACAGCCTCGACCGCTCCGATCTGCGCGCTGTATTCGCGCCGCCCGCCCAGCAGCTGTCGCTTTTCTGATGCGCACGGTCACGCTTGAGGGACAGGGCGATTTCGGCGAGTGGCGGGATGCTGCTCGGCGGTTGCTTGTCGATGCAGTCACGCCCGATCAGGTCCGGTGGCAGATATCGGGGCAGGGCGGTGATCTCTTCGGATCCATGGCGGAAGCGACGACCAAGGAAGGCGGAACGTCCGAGATTGTCGTGCCGAAGGGCTTCATCGAGGCGGCAGAAGCGGCGATCTGCCATTCCGATCCGGATCGTTTTGCACTTCTCTATCGTATTCTCTGGCGGCTGCAGGAGGAGCGCAGCCTTCTACAGGTCTCCTCCGATGTCGACATTTCTCAGCTGACGCGGCTGATCAAGAATGTCAGGCGCGACAGCCACAAGATGAAGGCCTTCGTGCGGTTTCGCGAGGTGGAAGGCGTGCAGGCGGGGCGGCGGCGGTTCGTCGCCTGGTTCGAGCCGGAGCATTTCATCGTCTCGCGTACGGCCGGCTTCTTTCAGCGGCGCTTCACCGACATGGATTGGCTGATCGCAACGCCCAAGGGGTCGGCGGCCTGGAACGGCGAGGAGTTGAAGACCTCGCGTGAGCCGGCTGCCCGGCCTGAGGCCGAGGATGAGACGGATGAGCTCTGGCGCACCTATTTTGCCAACATCTTCAATCCGGCACGTTTGAAGATCCGGGCCATGCAATCGGAGATGCCGAAGAAATACTGGAAGAACATGCCGGAGGCGTCGCTCATTCCGGACCTGATCGCGGGCGCGGAACGTCGGGTGGCCGAAATGGCGGCGCGGCAGGCGAGCCAGCCGCCTGCCTTTCACGAGCGGTTGCAGGCGCAATGGCGTGGGCGGGAAGACGAGGGCGGGGACGCCGATCTATCACCACTGGCGCGGCTGCGCGAAGAGGCGGCCGGGTGCACGCGCTGTCCCTTGCATTGCCATGCAACGCAGACGGTGTTCGGGCAGGGGCCTGACCAAGCGGATATCATGTTTGTGGGCGAACAGCCCGGGGATACCGAGGATCTGGCGGGCAAGCCCTTTATCGGACCGGCCGGCCAGGTGTTCGATGAGGCGGTAGAAGCGGCTGAGATCGAGCGGGGAGAGGTCTATGTCACCAATGCCGTCAAGCACTTCAAATACGAGCGGCGCGGCAAGCGTCGCATCCATATGCGCCCCGATGCCGGAGAGGTCGCTCATTGCCGCTGGTGGGTGGCGAAGGAGATCGAGGTGATCAAGCCGCGCATCGTGGTGGCACTGGGGGCGACAGCCTATCTTTCCCTCACCGGAGAAAGCCGACCAATTGCCGAAGTGCGCGGCATGCCGATCCCGATGCAGGATGACCGCATGCTGCTCGTTACCACGCACCCCGCTGCAATCTTGCGGATGCCGGATGCGGATCTGAAAGCGCGCAGCCTTGCAGCCTTCCGCTCCGACCTGCAGGGCGTGAAGCGTCTTCATGAGACACTGCCTGCAGTTTGACGGCGGTCGTCAATGCCCGCCGATGCGGCTTTCATCCAGCTCAGTGCGTGCGTAGACACGTGCGGCGATCGCCGCGAGCAGGAGCAGGGTGACGGTTGCCAGCGCGCAGCAGAGTGCGAAGCCTCCGGCATAGCTTTCTCGTGCCATCACGATCCAGGGGGCAGCTTCGTTGCCGGTCGTGCGCGCGACTTCGAGCGCCGTGCCTAGCGCCGATGTGACCGCTGTCTGGTTCTCCGGGGAAAGACCGCTGAGGTCCGCCTCCTGCATGCCGAAGCGGTAGAAAAGCGTACCGAGACTGCCGAGGACTGCCACCCCCAGCGCGCCGCCGAATTCCGCACTGGTTTCCGAGATGGCGGAGGCCGAACCGGCACGCTCTGGCGGTGCCGTGCCGACGATCAGGCCTGTTGTCGTCAGGATCACGGGCACAAACCCGAGGCCCATGATCATGCTGGCGCCGAGCACACCGACGAGGCTCAAATTCCAGGCCGCGACGGCCATCAATCCGGTCCCGAGCGCATTGACGACGAGGCCCAGCAGGACGGTTTTGACCGGCCCCAGCCGGTTGGTCACGCGCCAGGCCTGAAAGGACATGACGGTAAAGACGAGGGAGGAGGGAATGGACCAGAGGGCAGCTTCGAGCGGTGTCAGGCCGATCACGAGCTGCAGGAAGAGGTTCTGGAACAGGAAGATGCCGAAGATGAAGAAGACGCCCGCGAGATTGACCATCAGCGAGGCGGTGAAGGCCGGGATCCTGAAGAGTGCGAGGTCGATCATCGGGTGTTCCAGCACCTTCTGGCGCTTCACGAAGACCACACCGATCGCGAGACCGAAGAGAATGGGCAGGAGCTGGATCAGTTCGAAACCTTCGGCGGCCATTTTCTTGAACCCGTAGACGACAGGCAGGACGGTCAGGAGCGACAACGCAACGCTCAGGAGGTCGAGGCGGCCGGCATTTTCATCCTTGTATTCCGGCAGGAGGAAGGGGGCGCTTGCGAGAAGTGCTGCCATGATCGGGACGTTGATCAGGAAGACCGATCCCCAATGGAAATACTGCAGGAGCACGCCGCCGATCAGCGGACCGATCAGGCCGCCCAGCGCAAAGGCCGTGCCCCAGATGCTGATCGCGCGGTTGCGCTCCTGCTCGTCGCGGAAGAGATTGACCACGAGCGAAAGCGTGGAGGGGGCGATGGTGGCGCCGGCAATGCCAAGCAGGGCGCGGGCGATGATCAGCATTGAGGCGGTGTTGGCGAAGGCCGCGAAGACCGAGGCTGCGCCGAAGAAGAAGGCGCCGATCAGAAGAACCTTGCGGCGGCCGATGCGATCGCCGAGCGTGCCCATGGTCACCAGAAAGCCGGCGACCATGAAGCCGTAGATATCGTTGATCCACAAAAGCTGGGTGGCCGAGGGATCGAGGTCGGCCACGATCGCGGGCATGGCGAGGAACAGGACCGAGAGGTCCATCGAATAGATCAGGCAGGCAATGGAGAGGATCAAAAGGCCGATCCACTCCCGCCGCGTCGCCTTTTCGGCGGGGGCGTCACTAGTCGCGGACATACGAATATCTCGAGTTTCAAACTGCAGCAGAGTGCCGGAGCGGCAGGCTTTCGACAAACGTCAAATTTTGATGGAACGGTTGAGCTGTTTTTATGGGTGCACGGGATCCTATCCTGCTCTGAGCCTGGCACGTTGGGCGCGAGACGAGACGTGAAGGCCTCGGCGATCATTCCACAAAGATGACACCCGCGGGAAGATTTGGCGGGTTATAGGACGTTGCGGTCTGACGAAGCCGGACGGATTCGTGGATGAGGGCCTCCTGTGGAATGAGGCGGTAATCCTGGCGTGGGAGGTAGATACCTCCGGCAGACTTGTCGCGGTTTCGCCAGGAGGTGGCCGGGATCCTTCTCGGCACCCATTCGACAAAGGGCCAGAGCTTCTTCATGGAATCGTGGAGTGGTGCTGTGGCATCCGGCGCGACATATTTGGTGTTGCCTTTGCCCTCGACCAATTGCTCGACCATTCGCTGCCGAAAGTTGAGGCCGGTGGCCTGCGTCTCCTTGATCATCCATTGCAGCGGGATCTTGATTTGCGCGCTTTCCTTCTCCGGCTCTCCCCCGCCGACATCGCCGTGGACGCCGGCAAACCAGACTTCCTTTACGTCCTGCTGCCGGATCGCTTCCGGATTTCTCGGCTGAAACGGCCCGCCCCAATAGGGCTGATCAGATGGCCAGAGTTCAGGCTGAAACATCGTGCGCCGTTCATCGATGGCCACGGCATGGCGAACCATTTCGACGCTGGCATTGCGATGGGTGAAGGGATGGGTCTTCAGTTGCGGGCCCCATTTTCCGGGTTCGATTACCGAGGCGACGGTGTCGAACAGTCCCAGCAGGCGGATCGGCGGGCGGTCGTTGCGCAGGGTCCGCTCATAGAGGCGCATGCTGTCGAAGGCGGAGGGGGCATCCCCTGTCGCCTGTTTCTGTGCCTTTTGTTCGTGTTCGGAAATGCCCTTGTATGTGCGGTAGGCGTAGTCGAGCAGATTGAGGTGGATCTTCTTCGTCAGGCCGAAGGCATGGATGAAGCCGGCGAGGACGCGCGCGGTATAGGCGCCGCGGCTGAAGCCGAAGATGTAGATGCGGTCGCGGTCGGGATGTCGGCCATCGCTGTCGACGGGGCCTGCATCGTAATGGTCGACGAGCACGCGGTAGGCTTCCTTGACATTCTCATCCAGTCCCCAGCCTGTGGCCAGACCCCAGACTTCGGAGGCTCCGCGATGCATCTTTGACCAGGCATTGGCAGCCCCGAAGGTTCCGACGCCGGGATCGTAATAGACGATTTGCTCCTCGGAGCGCCTGAGGCAACCGAACAGGCGCAGGATGTTGGTGCGGTCTGCAGAGATTTCGTTGGAGGTCCCGTCGAACAGAATGACGATGTTCTTCGACATTTCATTTCTCCCGTTGCGCCTGTGGTCGTGCGATGGGTCATTTTGGTTGTATTTTTTAGATTACGCAACTTTATTTGACGAAGCTCCCGACGGGGTTCTGACGTCGGAGTTTGGGGACGAAGTCCTTGATCTCGCTTGCCAGATTGTAGCTTTTTGGCAGTCCTGGCTTGTAAAGGCTGGGGAGCTCACGTTTAACAGGCGCACGGCGCGCCTTAACAGGTCAGTGCCGGGCATGGCGTGGAGGAGAGCCTCGTTGCAATCGACATTCGTTCTGACCGCGGTGGCGATGCTCGCCTTTGCCGCCAACTCGTTGCTTGCGCGCGAGGCGCTGGGCACCGTGTCGATCGAGGCGGCCGGGTATACGGCGGTCAGGATCGTCTCCGGCGCCATTGTGCTTTACGCCCTGATGCGGCGTGGCGGAACTGCGTCACGCCCGGACGGGCAGGCTGTGTTGCCCGGCGACTGGTGGGCAGCGGCCGCACTGTTTGTCTATGCCATCGCGTTTTCGGCCGCCTATCTGTCTCTGGGGGCCGCGACCGGCGCGCTCATCTTGTTCTCGTCCGTCCAGGCCAGCATGCTGGCCTTTGGCCTGCTGCGTGGGGACCGGCCCAGTATCCGCGAAGCAATCGGTTTCGCAGTTGCTTTTGCGGCCTTCGTCTACCTGATCCTGCCGGGTGTCGGGCGTCCGGATCTCGGGGGAAGTCTTCTGATGATTGCCTCCGGCATTGCCTGGGCGGTTTATACCCTGCGCGGGCGTGGTTCCCGGGATCCGATCGGCGAAACCGCAGGTAACTTCGTGCGAGCCTCGGCATTCTGTCTGCCGCTCGCGGTTTTTGCTGTTCTCTACGAGACCACGACGATGACCGGGCTGGTGCTTGCGCTTGGGTCTGGCATCATCGCGTCTGGCCTCGGATACTCCATCTGGTACCGGGCGCTGCGGGGTCTGACGACATTCCGGGCGGCGCTGATCCAGCTTTCGGTGCCGGTCATCGCCTCGCTCGGCGCGATCCTGTTTCTCGACGAGCAATTGACGCTGCACTTCGTGGTCGCCGGGACCTTCGTCATCGGCGGCATCGCCTTTGCCATTCTCGCAAAGCAGCAGCGTCAGGCCTGAAACCAGGCTGACGAGAAGGCGCTTCGGCTTGAGGCGTGGATCTCCCGGGCGTAGGCGTCGAGGCGGGCCAGCGTCTGTTTGCCACCCTCGACCGCTCCGAATTTCAGTGTCGCGTCGCGCGCTTCATGTGTGGCGAAGATCAGGGTGAGGGTGACGCGGGTCTGGTCGCCTTCAGGTTTGAGCGTGATCACGCCGTGGAAATGCGCGGCCTCGCCCATCTCGCCACCGTGTTCATAGGCGATGCGTGTGGGTGGCGTGATCTCCTGATAGAGGATCCAGTTCGGCCAGTCTTTACCGTCGGGACCATGCATGGTGTAGCGCCACAGCCCACCGACGGAGAATTCCATCTCGTGCGTCTCGTTGCGGAAGCCATCCGGGCCCCACCAGGCATCAAGGTGGCGCGCATCGGTGAACATCTCGAAGACGAGATCGATCGGCGCGCCGACCAGACGCTCGACCTGAAGAATACGGGCAGGATCCAGTTCCGTAGCCATCTCAGCGTCCTGCTTCTTGCAGCACCTGTTCGAGGCGCTCGAAATTCTGCTCGTTTGCTGCGTGGATGAATTTTTGCAGTTCCCGGTTCTCATCCGTCGGTTCGAACAGCATGCGCCATGTGAGGCGCGTGCCTTGTTCGGCTTCCTCGAATGTCATCTCCAGCGTGAAGACATGCATCGGTTCATGGTGGTGGGCGACCAGCCGTCGTGCCGGTTCGATCTCGTGAAAGGTCCAGCGGTTCGCAAAATCGGTGCCGTCCGAGGAGGTCATCGTGACGCGCCAGTCACCGCCGACGCGGAAATCGAATTCGTCGATGCGGTTGGTGAAGCCATGCGGTCCCCACCAGAGCGCGAGTGTCTTGGGATCGGCGATTGCATTGAACACGGCATTGGGTTCTGCGGGGAGCAGGCGCTCGTTCACGATTTCCAGCTTTTCGGTCATGTCTCGTCTTCCTTCACGTCTTCGCGTTCTTTCTGGATCGCCGCCAGATACTCTTCCAGGCGATCGAAACGCTGCTCCCAGAGCTTGCGGTAGTCGCCCAGCCAGCCATCGACGGCCTTCAAGGGTTCAGGTTCAAGCCGGCAAGGGCGCCACTGGGCGCTGCGGCCGCGCGAAATCAGCTTCGCGCGCTCCAGCACCTTCAAATGCTTGGAGACGGCCGGCAGGCTCATGGCGAAAGGCTCTGCCAACTCGTTCACGGTTGCCTCACCGGTCGACAGGCGCGCAAGGATGGCGCGGCGCGTCGGGTCCGCAAGGGCGGCCAATGTCAGGGACAGGGAATCGCTGCTCATGATTAGCCATCAGGTTAATTAACTGTATGGTTTATTACTGCGACTGGCCTAAGGCGTCAAGCTCTGGTGGAGATGAGCGTGGGGTCACGTGGTCGAGCAGACGAGGGCGTGTGACGGAGGGCCTACAATCAGCCGAACAATTCCAGAAGTGCGGAGATGACCGTGGCGCCGCCGATCGGGGCAACGAACAGCAGGAAGATGTTGAAGCCGACGATCACCATCAGAGTCTTCTGCTGGCGCGGTGTCAGGGAGGGGCGGTCCGGTTCTGCCGGTGGGTCCGGTGGCGGCGTGTAGTTGTTGAGGTCGAGAAACATGGCGGAGGACCTGTCTCGTCTGCCGGTCAGGAGGAGCGATCACTCTTACATAGGCGGCGGAGATGGATTTCCAGCCGGGGCGATCAGGAGTTTAGCCGTGGCCTCAATACACATTGCCTACAAACAAAAATCGCCGCACCCCAGGATGCGGCGAAAATGTCTTATCAGCGCTTGCTCAAGCAACCCTTGGAGCGGCCAAGAAGTCGACGCCTCAGAAGTAGCTCTGCAGCGGACGCACTTCGAGCTGGCCGCCCTTCAGGGCGCGGATGGCTTCGGCTGCGGCAAGGGCGCCTGCCATGGTCGTGTAGTAGGGCACCTTCTGCATCAGGGCCGCGCGGCGGAGCGACTTCGAGTCCGAGATCGCCTTGTTGCCGTCGGTCGTGTTGATCACCAGCTGGACCTGACGGTTGCGGATGGCGTCCTCGATATGCGGACGACCTTCGAGCACCTTGTTGATCTTGATCGCCGGAATGTCGTTTTCGGCGAGGAAGCGCTGGGTGCCGCCGGTTGCCAGAACCTTGAAGCCGATCTGGGTCAGGATCAGGATTGCCGGCAGGACGCGGGCCTTGTCCTCGTCACGGACCGAGACGAAGACCGTGCCGTCGCGCGGGAGCTCGACGGATGCGCCGAGCTGGCTCTTGGCAAATGCCAGCGCGAAGTCGGTGTCGAGGCCGATAACTTCACCCGTCGAGCGCATTTCCGGGCCGAGCAGCGTGTCGACGCCGGGGAAGCGGGCGAACGGGAAGACGGCTTCCTTGACCGCGATGTGCTTGAGGTTGCGCGGATCGGGCTTGGCGCCATAGGCGGCAATCGCATCGTCGAGCTTTTCGCCGGTCATGATCCGGGCAGCGATCTTGGCGATCGGGGCGCCGATGGTCTTGGCCACGAACGGCACTGTGCGCGAGGCGCGCGGGTTGACTTCGAGTACGTAGATCACGTCGTCCTTGATGGCGTACTGGACGTTCATCAGGCCGCCGACATTGAGCGCCTTGGCCATGGCGGCCGTCTGGCGTTCCAACTCGTCGAGCGTTGCCTTGGAGAGCGAGCGCGAGGGCAGCGAGCAGGCACTGTCACCCGAATGGATGCCGGCTTCCTCGATATGCTCCATGATGCCGGAGACGAAGACATTCTCGCCGTCGCAGAGCGCGTCGACATCGACTTCGATGGCGTTGGTCAGGTAGCTGTCGAAGAGCAGCGGGTTCTTGCCAAGCAGGGTGTTGATCTGGCCGGTCTTGTCGTTCGGGTAGCGCTGCTTGATGTCCTCGGGCACCAGACCCGGAACCGTGTCGAGCAGGTAAGACTGCAGCATGGATTCCGAATGGATGATCTGCATGGCGCGGCCGCCAAGCACGTAAGACGGGCGCACGACCAACGGGAAGCCGATCTCGGAGGCGACGAGCCGGGCCTGCTCGACCGAGTAGGCGATGCCGTTGTTCGGCTGGTTGAGGTCGAGCTTCATCAGGAGCTTCTGGAAGCGGTCGCGGTCTTCGGCGAGATCGATCATGTCGGGTGCGGTGCCGAGGATCGGGATGCCGTTCTTTTCCAGCGCTTCGGCGAGCTTCAGCGGGGTCTGGCCACCGAACTGGACGATGACGCCGACAACTTCGCCCTTTTCCTGTTCTGCGCGCAGGATTTCGATCACGTCTTCGGCCGTCAGCGGCTCGAAATAGAGCCGATCGGAGGTGTCGTAGTCGGTCGAGACGGTTTCCGGGTTGCAGTTGATCATGATCGCTTCAAAACCGGCATCCTTCAGCGCGAAGGCGGCATGGCAGCAGCAATAGTCAAACTCGATACCCTGGCCGATGCGGTTCGGGCCGCCGCCGAGGATGACCACCTTCTTGCGATCAGAGACTTCTGCTTCGGAGCGCAGCGCGCCGACGAAGGGGGTCTCGTAGGTCGAGTACATGTAGGCGGTGGGCGAAGCGAATTCGGCAGCGCAGGTGTCGATGCGCTTGAAGACCGGGCGGACGTTGAGACCGTTGCGGAGTTCGGCCACTTCCTTCGGGCGCTTGCCGGAGAGCGAGGCGAGGCGGGCGTCGGAGAAGCCCATGGCCTTCAGCATGCGCAGGTTTTCGGCGTCTTCCGGCAGGCCGTGCTCGCGCACGCGGGCTTCCATGTCGGTGATCGCCTTGAACTGGGCGATGAACCACGGGTCGATCTTGCAGCCTTCGTGCACTTCTTCCGGCGACATGCCGAGGCGGAGCGCCTGGGCGACCATGCGCAGACGGTCGGGCGTCGGGGTGCCGATGGCAGCCCGGATGGCGTTCTTGTCGTCGCCCTGGCCAAGGCCGGGGATTTCGATCTCGTCGAGGCCGGTCAGGCCGGTTTCGAGGCCGCGAAGTGCTTTCTGAAGCGATTCCGAGAAGGTACGGCCGATCGCCATGACTTCACCGACCGACTTCATGGCGGTGGTCAGCGTCGGCTCGGCGCCGGGGAACTTTTCGAAGGCGAAGCGCGGGATCTTCGTGACAACGTAGTCGATCGAGGGCTCGAAGGAGGCCGGCGTTGCGCCGCCTGTGATGTCGTTTTCCAGTTCGTCGAGCGTGTAGCCGATGGCGAGCTTGGCGGCGATCTTGGCGATCGGGAAGCCGGTTGCCTTCGACGCCAGAGCCGACGAGCGCGAGACGCGTGGGTTCATTTCGATGACGACCAGGCGGCCATCGGCCGGGTTGACGGCGAACTGCACGTTCGAGCCGCCCGTCTCAACGCCGATCTCGCGGAGAACCGCGATCGAGGCGTTGCGCATGATCTGGTATTCCTTGTCCGTCAACGTCAGCGCCGGTGCGACCGTTATGGAGTCGCCGGTGTGGACGCCCATCGGATCGATGTTCTCAATCGAGCAGACGATGATGCAGTTGTCCGCCTTGTCGCGGACGACCTCCATTTCATACTCCTTCCAGCCGAGGACCGATTCTTCGATCAGGACTTCGGTGGTGGGGGAGGCGTCGAGGCCGGAATTGATGATCTCGTAGAATTCCGAGCGGTTGTAGGCAATGCCGCCGCCGGTGCCGCCCATGGTGAAGGACGGGCGGATGATGGCGGGAAGGCCGACAACGTCGAGTGCCTGGGCAGCGATTGCCATGGCATGCGCCATGTAACGCTGCTTGCGGTCGGTCTCGCCGAGGTTCCACTGGTTTTCGAGTTCGTCGAGGGCCTTGTCGAGTTCGGCACCGGACAGTTTCGCCTTCAGCTCGTTGCGGGCGGCTTCATGCGTCTTGCGGTCGGCGTCCTTGATCTCGGTTGCGTTGGCGAGCATCGACTTCGGCGTTTCAAGCCCGATGCGGGTCATGGCTTCGCGGAAGAGGGCGCGGTCTTCGGCCATGTCGATGGCGGCGGGCTTGGCGCCGATCATCTCGACATTGTAGCGGTCGAGAACGCCCATGCGCTTCAAGGAGAGCGCGGTGTTCAGCGCCGTCTGGCCGCCCATGGTGGGGAGCAGCGCGTCCGGGCGTTCCTTGGCGATGATCTTGGCGACGACTTCAGGCGTGATCGGCTCGACATAGGTTGCGTCGGCAAGGCCCGGATCGGTCATGATCGTGGCCGGGTTGGAATTCACCAGGATGACCCGGTAGCCTTCTTCCTTCAGCGCCTTCACAGCCTGGGTGCCTGAATAGTCGAACTCGCATGCCTGGCCGATGACAATCGGCCCCGCGCCGATGATGAGGATGGACTTAATGTCTTGGCGCTTGGGCATGGATCTATCCGTTCTTTGACCTGCGCGAAAAACCGGCCTGGGTGAGGGAGGTCACCGGCCGGGCGCAGAGAGATGGTCTTTTCAGGCTAGAAGCGGCTTATAGGGAAATGTTGGCCGGGAAGGAACCCCATATTTGCAGCCTCCGACAGGAAAGTTGGGGAGGGACTTTGGCGCTATCCTGGGGTGGCCGTCATACGCGCTTCGCGCAGGACGATTACCGCAAGCGGATCAGACCCGAAGGAACTGCTCATGACCATTCCGGAACTCCCCGACCATCTTCATTTCTCCTCCCGCAGCCTCAATCCCGGGCCAATCCCGCATCATGGGATCCGCTACGATAGCTCCGGCAGGTTTTTGACCGAGCGCGGCAATACCGTGGTGTGCCATCTGGTCGAGGGTTCGGAGCCTGCTGCCGCGATTCTCGAGGCTCGGACGCGATACACGACGATGCCGGGTGCCGACAAACTCGCCTTCACGGCGCCGGCCAGCCTGCATATGACGCTCTTTCAGGGGATTATCGAGACGCGACGGGCGCTGCCATACTGGCCAGGCGATGTGCCGGTCGAGACGCCGGTCGACGACATGACGGGTATCTTCATGGATCGGCTGGCGCATTTTCGTCCGGGGCAAGCCTTCTCCGTCGAGGTGAAACACGCGACGCCACTCGGGCTTGTTGTTGATGGGGTGACCGATGGCGATCGGGCCGTGCTCCGGGACTGGCGCAACCGGCTCGCGGATCTCCTCGGATACCGGCATCCGGACCACGAGACCTATGCCTTCCACCTTACCTTTGCGTACATGATCGAACGTTTCGACGATGAGACGCTGTCGGCCTGGATCCCGTTTCTGGAGGAAGTTGCCGCGGACATTCGCCGCCGCGCTCCGGTCATCGAAATGCGGTCGCCGGCCTTCTGCGCTTTCGACGACATGAACCATTTCGAAGAGCTTCTGGTCTTCGAGCCGGCTTGAGGCCGTCGCCAACGAAAAATGGCGGGCCGAGGCCCGCCATTTCAGGCATGCGTCTTTGAGAAGATCTCAGAATTCTTCCCATTCCGCGCCGCTCGGGGCGGGCTTGGCGCCCATGGCCGAGGCGATCTTGCCGGCAAGGGCGCGGGCCGGGGAGGCGACCGGGCGTGCCGTTTCGGCGACCGTTGCAGGACGAGACGGGGTGACCGGACGGGCTGCAGTTTGTGTCGGAGCGGTAAAGCTGCGAGCGGCAGGCGCCGATGATGCCTGCTGCCGCGGGCCGGAGCCGAGATTGAACTGGGCAAGGCGGGCCGAGAGCGACTGCACTTCCGAGACCAGCGTATGGGAGGCTGCATTGGTCTCCTCGACCATGGCGGCGTTCTTCTGGGTGCCCTGGTCCATGATATTCACAGCGGCATTGATTTCGTGGAGGCCTGTCGACTGTTCGCGGGCGGCATCGACGATTGCATGAACGTTGGTGTTGATCTGCTGCACTTCTGCAACGATGGCCGACAGGGCCTCTCCGGTCTCGTCGACGAGCGAGACGCCGTGCTTGACCTGTTCGCCGGAGGCGGTGATCAGGGCCTTGATTTCCTTCGCGGCATTGGCCGAACGCTGGGCCAATTCGCGGACTTCCTGGGCGACGACGGCAAATCCCTTGCCGGCCTCGCCGGCGCGGGCAGCTTCAACGCCGGCATTCAGCGCCAGAAGGTTCGTCTGGAAGGCGATTTCATCGATCACGCCGATGATGTTGGAGATCGACTGCGAGGACTGTTCGATCGCGCTCATGGCATCGATTGCCGAACGGACCACTTCGCCTGAACGTTCAGCACTTTCCTTGGTGCGGCTGACCTGCTGGCCGGCCTCTTCCGCGCGCTGGGTCGATTCCTTGACCGAGCGGGTGATCTGGGAGAGGGCAGCCGAGGTCTGCTCCACGGAGGCTGCCTGCTGTTCGGTGCGGCGGGCGAGATCGTCGGCGGCCGAGCGGATCTCGTTCGAGCCGTTTTCGATGGTGGTGGCGTTGTCGCGGAAAGAGATCATCGCGGCGCGCAGCTTTTCGATCGAGTCGTTGAAGTTACCGCGAATTTCGTCGAGGGCAGGAGAGAAGGGCTTTTCGAGGCGCACGGTCATGTCGCCGTCCGACAGGCGAGCGAGGCCGGAGCGCAGTTCATCGACGACGAAGCGGATCTCTTCCTCACGCGCCTTATGGCCCTTGGAGCGTTCGACGCGTTCGACTTCTTCCTGCTCGTACCGGGCTTCGGCCGCCTTTTCGAGCTCGACCTTCTTGCGATTGCTTTCCAGAAGCACGGCCAGCGAACGCGAGAGGTCGCCCAGTTCGTCGGCGCGGTCCTTGTCCGTCAGTTCGACGTCGAGGCGGCCGGCTGCGATATCGGTTGTCTGGCCGATGACGCGGTTGATGCGACCGATAAAGCGGCGGGCGAGCAGCCAGCCGACAACGATCAGGATCAGGGTTGCACCGGCAATGACGAGGGCCGAGGTCCAGACGTTCTCAGAGACCGCGCCGAGAACGGTTGCGCTCGGGACGGCAACGACGACGTTCCAGACGGCGCCCGGGAAAGGCTCGATCGGAACCGCGATTGCCATGCGCTCCACACCGTCCTTGTCGACCATGGTGCCAACAGATCCTGGGGACTTCAGCAGGCTTTCCCATGCGGTGGCGTCAAGCCCGCTATCCTTCAGCGCCTTGCCCATGGCCGCCTTGTCCGGATGGCTGACGAAGGCGTTGGCGGACGACAGGAGCGCGACATAGCCGTCGCCCAGCGGTCGTTTGGCGGCGAGATCGGCGGCTGTCTTGTCTAGGTCGATATCGGCGCCGACATAGCCGAGGGCCTTGCCGTTTTCCATCACCGGGATGGAGATGGTGGTCATCAGGACGTCCTTGCCGTCCACGGGATAGACATAAGGCTCGAGCAGAACCGTTTTCCCGGTCTTGACCGGCAGTTGGTAATAGTCGCCCGTTCCGGGCTTGTCGTAGTCAACAAGCACATCCGTCTTGATGGTTCCACCCGCGCGATAGATATAGGGCAGGAAGCGGCCCGTCTGATCGTGGGCGGGTTTGCCGACGAAGTCTGCATCCTTGCCGTCGAAGGCATTGGGCTCCCAGCCCGTGGAGAGGCCGATGGCGCCCGGAAAGCCTTCGAGCGTCTTCGTCAGAACGGCCATCACGACGTCGCGGTCGGCAATTCCTTTCTCTCGCAGCGCGGAGACGGAATAGTCGAGGCCAGCCACCATTTCATGGGCAACGCTCAGGGTTCGATTGACCTCAGCTGCCGCGTCGGATGCGGCTGTCTGCATCTTGTCGATGCCGGCCCCCCGGATCGTCCCGTAGCTCAGCCCGACCAGGGTCGCCGCGACGCCGATCGTGGTGACGACGCCCAATCCGACGGTCGAGAAGATGTTCCGGCTGGTGGCGGATTTGAATAACATGGGCCGTTCCCTCATGAGCCTATGACTGCAAGGCAGCGGACAACCGCCGCCGCGCCGGATTTGCGCCGGCCTTTGACGGTGACTTTAGCTGCCCATGGTTAAGTAGATATTTATATTCGACGAAGCCGTTATGCTCTGCGCTGCTTGATTGGCAGACCTATTGACCGGAAGGTGACCGGGATTTGGCGAATCGATCTGGGGGAGTGCCGATGTTCACGGAGTATGCGGATCATGACGGTTTGGGGCTGGCCGATCTGATCCGGCGCGGGCAGGTCTCTGCCTCGGAGGTCCTGGAGGCGGCGATCGCGCGGATCGAGGCGGTCAATCCGCAGCTCAACGCCGTCGTTCGTCCACTGTTCGACCGGGCGCGCCAGAGAGTGGAGTCCGGCTTGGCGGAGGGGGCGTTTTCCGGCGTGCCATTCGTGGTCAAGGATTTGCTGGCACAGATCGACGGCGTGCCGACGGGCAATGGCAACCGGCTTTGGGCGGCGCGGGTGGCGATCGGCAGCAGCGAGCTCGTCGAGCGATGGGAGCGGTCTGGCCTTGTGATTGCCGGGCGCACCAATACGCCGGAATTCGGCCTCACACCCTATACCGAACCTGGCGCCAATGGACCGACGCGCAATCCCTGGGATCTGACCCGGACACCCGGCGGCTCGTCCGGCGGGTCCGGCGCTGCGGTCGCCGCTGGCATGGTGCCGATCGCATCCGGTGGCGATGGGGGCGGGTCGATCCGCATTCCGGCGTCGGCCTGTGGTGTCTTCGGGATGAAGCCGACGCGCGGGCGAACACCGGCCGGTCCCTTTATCGGCGAGGCGTGGTCGGGCTTTGCGGTCGAACATGTGCTTACGCGATCGGTGCGCGACAGCGCGGCCGTGCTTGATGTGACACACGGACCGGATCGCGGCTCGCCGCATCCGCTGCCGGTGCAGGAGGGCACGTTCCTGGCCGCGTCGCAGCGCCAGCCGGGGAAGCTGAAGATTGCCGTGTCGCGGGAACCGATGCTCGGCAAGGCGGTAGCGCCCGAGGTGATCTCTGCCTTCGACGACACGGTGAAGCTGCTCATCGATCTCGGCCACGAGGTGATCGAAGCTGCGCCACCCGTCGAGCGAGAGGCCTTCTCCATGGCCTTCCTGACGGCACTTGCCGGGGAGCTGCGCGCCGATATCGAATTCACGGCGAAGAGTTTCGGGGTGAAGATCCGTCCTGGCGATTACGATGCTTCCTCCTTCGGCATGGGCCTTCTGGGCGAGGGGTTCACGGCGTCCGACCTCATCACCGCCCATCGCTATCTCTCGCTCTCGGCACGCTCGATCCTCGGCTTTTTCGAAGATGTCGACGTCTTGATGACGCCGGTGCTTTCAACGCTGCCGGTGAAGATCGGCGCGCTGCAGCCGAGTGCCATAGAGAAGAAGCTGCTGACGGTGCTTGGCTATGTCGGCGGAGGGCGGCTCTTGAAGAAACTCGGGATTGCGGAGCAGTTGGCAGCTCAGACATTCGAATTCATTCCATGGACGCCGGTCTTCAACGTCACCGGCCAGCCGGCCATGTCGGTGCCGACAGGTTGGTCGCCCGAAGGCTTGCCGATCGGTATGCAGTTCGTTGGCCGTTTCGCCGACGAGAACACGCTTTTCTCGCTGGCAGGTCAGTTGGAGCAGGCGCAGCCGTGGAAGGACAAGCGTCCGTCGCTGTGACGTCGCCGATCAGAGGCCGGGGACGACGAGGATTTTGACCTCACCTGGCTGTGGCGGATTACTGACCACCTCCGCTGCCTCGTCGAGCGAGACCTTGCGCGAGATGAGCTTCTCGACCTCGATCTTGCCCGAAGCGATCAGGTCGGCTGCGCGGCGATGGGTGAAGGGGTTGAGGAAGGATGTGACCAGCTTCACTTCCCGGAAGAGAAGATCGAAGGGCTCGATAGCGATCTTTTCGCCTTGCGGCATCACGCCGAGGATGACCGCTGTGCCGCCAGGGCGCACGAGCTTTGTTGCCTGGATCACGGTTTCGCCGACGCCGGCACATTCCATGACGACATCGACGCCTCCAGGGACAAGTCCCGTCTCACCCGCAATCTGGGCGATCACGTCGCCTGCTGCCGGATCGACGCTGGCGGTGGCGCCCAGGTCTTCGGCAAGCCTGCGGCGGGCAGCCTGACGGGTGACGAGGATCACCGTGGTTGCGCCTGCCAGCCTTGCGAGCTGCACCGTGAGCAGGCCGATGACCCCGCCACCGAGGACGACCACGGAGGAGCCAGCCTTGATCTCAGCAAGATCGATGCCGTGCAGGCAGCAGGCTAGCGGCTCGCAGAAGGCGCCATGCATGGGGTCGAGATCGGCGGGCAGGAGAAAGGCCTGTTTGTGGGGAACCACGACATAATCGGCGAAGCCGCCGTCGCGGTGGATGCCGATGGCCCTCAGGTTCCGGCAGAGATTGACGCGACCATTGACGCAGTGGCTGCAGCGGCCGCAGGCAATGTTGGGGTCGCCCGTGATCCGGTCACCAACCGCAAAGCCTGTGACGGCGCTTCCCACGGTCTCTACGATGCCGCTGAATTCATGGCCGAGGGTCACCGGTGGGGTACAGGGAAATTCACCGTGGAAGAGATGCCGGTCGGTGCCGCAGACGCCACAGGCCTCGACGCGGACCAGAAGGTCATCCGGCCCGGCCTCAGGCTTCTCCACCTCACGCGTGAAAAGTTGGCCCGTCGCCTCCAGTCGCATTGCCTTCATGTGCCACTCCTCCCAAAGCGCTCAACGGGCGGAGACTTGCATGTGGGAGGTGGGCTGCCAAGCGGTCCTGACGTGTGATCGGGTCGGAAGCGCTTGAGAAAGTTGCGACCTGCGCCTCGACGGGGAGGTCATCAGCTTCTAGATAGTTCAATCAACGACAATCGAAGGGCAGTTTCTGATGATCACCGTTCACTACCTGGACAACTCGCGTGCCCACCGGATCCTCTGGCTGCTCGAGGAGCTCGGGCTCGACTATCAGGTCAAGGTCTATCATCGGACGAAGGAATACCTGGCGCCCAGGGAGCTCAAGGCGGTGCATCCGCTGGGCAAGTCGCCCGTTATCGAAGACAACGGCCGGATTGTCGCCGAAAGCGGCGCGATCATGGAGTATCTGATCGAAACCTATGGCGGGGAGGGGCTGCGTCCCGCTGCCGGTACCGACGAGCGTCTGCGCTACCGCTACTGGATGCACTACGCCGAAGGGTCTGCCATGCCGCTTCTGGTGATGAAACTGATCTTCTCGCGCATCCCGGGGCAGGTGCCCTTCTTCATTCGCCCGGTGGCCAAGATGATCAGCCAGGGCGTCTCGCGCAAATTGCTCGATCCGCAACTTTCCGACCATCTGGACCTGTGGATGGCCGAAGTTGCCAGGGATGGCTGGTTTGCGGGCAAGGATTTTTCCGCCGCCGATATCGCCATGAGTTTCCCGGTCGAGGCGGGGCTGACGCGGATTTCCCAAGGCAAGGACACGAGCGTTTTACGCGGCTGGATCGAGCGCATCCGGGCGCGACCGGCGTATCAGCGAGCGCTGGCGCGGGGTGGGGAATACGGTTACGCGAAGGCCTGAAGCGGCCGCTCTGCCTTCGGCGTTCAAGGTGCCGCCACCGTTCCGGTCGACGCAATGACGTCGCAAACGTCATGCCGTCACTGGTGTTAGGGAACAGTTCGGCTATCTTCTCATTGTGAGGGCTAGAGCGCAGAGGGGAAGCATCATGGAATGGAAGGGCCGTCGTCAGTCGGACAATATCGAGGACCGGCGTGGGCAATCCTCCGGCGGAGGCTTGGGCCGCAGCCCCTTTGGTCGATCCGGCATTCAGATCCCGATGGGTGGGCGCCGTGGCGGTGGCTTGAGTTTTGGCACGATCATCTTTCTGGTGATCATCTATTTCGTGCTCAAGGCCATGGGCATCGACATGCTGCAGGTTCTGGGCGAAGGCAATGTCGGAGGTGCAGGGTCCGGTTACGAGCAATCGATCGGCCAGCGTCCGGCGGGCCAGTCCAGCGACGATACGACCGCCTTTGTCCGCACGGTTTTGGCGGAGACGGAAACGACTTGGAATGCAATCTTCTCGGCGTCGGGGGAGCAGTATCGTGAGCCGACACTGGTTCTCTTCAGCGGCGGCACGGTTTCTGCCTGCGGCCAGGCCTCTTCGGCCACCGGTCCCTTCTATTGCCCGGCTGATAGCAAGGTCTATCTCGACACCCAGTTCTTCGATCAGCTTGAGCAGCAATTTGACGCGGCGGGTGACTTTGCCCAGGCCTATGTCATTGCCCATGAGGTCGGTCACCACGTGCAGAACCTGACGGGCGTGCTGCCGGAATTCAACCGCCAGCGCCGCTCCATGGGCGAGCGTGAGGCGAACCAGATGTCTGTGCGTGTCGAGCTTCAGGCCGATTGTTATGCCGGCATCTGGGCCAAATCTGCGGACAAGGAGGGCATTCTGTCCGATGGCGACCTTGAGGAGGCTTTGAATGCCGCCCAGCAGATCGGCGACGACACGCTGCAGAAGCGCAGCCAGGGTTATGTCGTGCCAGACGCGTTCAACCACGGGACTTCCGCACAGCGGATGAAGTGGTTCAAGCGGGGCTATGACAGCGGCAATGTCGGTGCCTGCGACACCTTCTCCGGCGCGATCTGAGGCGCCGGCCCCTTCAACGGATCAGCAGGGCCGTCAGCCAGAGGCCAAGACCGAAGACGGTGTGGGCCAGAAGATTAAGGGCGCGGACCTTGGTCGGGTTCGGCGTCTTCGAGGCGGCCCAGCCGATGCCGAGGCCAGGCTGCAGCAGGAACCAGCCGGCTGCGACCGTGATGATGCCCCAGATCCAGGCCGGCAGGAAGGTCGGCTCCGCGAACCAGGCTGGCCCGACGAAGAAGGCGAGCATGATGCCGTAGGCGATGCCGACGGCGTAGTGCGAGATCCAGCCGAGGGCCAGTTCGTGGCGGTAGGGTTCTGCAGTCGCGATGGTGTCGTGGAAGATGCGCCCGGACTTCAGGTGGTAGAACCAGCGCCCGACAGGCGCCCAGTTTGCCTTCGGCTGCTTGAAGACAGTGGCGAGAATGACCGCCCAGATATCCATGGCGACGGTTGCTCCAAGGCCGATGATCGCGCCGCGCCAAACCAGTTCCAACATGTCTCGATCAATCTCTCGCTGCTTTCAGGAGCTGAAACCATAAGCGGGTTCCGATCAGGCAGAAAAGGGCGGTTTGGCCCGCTTCCGTTCGGGCCCTGCATTTTCCGCTGATGTCGAAGAGGCCGCCTGCCGGAGCTGGCGGATTTTCCATCAATATCTCTGATGTATCGCGCAAAAATTCTGCAGCCTGGTGATTCCATCTTGCTGGAATGCGCGATGCCGCTTATCCCGTTGCGACATGCCGCTCGCCAGTATCCTGGAAGCGGCTTTTTTCGTTGAGATTATTGCCATGCACACCGACATCGCCTCGCTCGAAACCCACAGCCCCGCGCCAACCGGTGCCGGCAGCTGGATGTCGCATATCCGTGCGACGCTCTCGCTCGGCATTCCCCTGATCGGGGCGCAGCTGGCACAGCTCGGGATCCACACGACGGACGTGGTGATTGTCGGTCAGCTCGGGGCTGTGCCGCTCGCTGCCATGGTGCTCGCCGGCCAGTTCTTCTTCACCATCTTCATCTTCGGCTCCGGCTTCTCCATGGCGGTCATGCCGATGGTGGCGCAGGCCTATGGCCGCGGCGATGTGGTCTCGGTCCGGCGTTCCATCCGCATGGGCATGTGGGTGTCGATCCTCTATGTGCTCCTGACGATGCCGCTGTTCTTCAAGGCGGAGGCGATCCTGCTTGCGCTTGGGCAAAAGCCTGAAGTGGCAGCACTTGCGGCGGGCTATGTCTTCATCATCCAGCTCGGTCTTTTGCCCGCGCTGCTCTTTGCGGTCCTGCGTGCGCTGGTCAGCGCGACGGGACGGGCACGCATCGTGCTCTGGGTCACGCTCGGCATCCTGGTCCTCAACGCCATCCTTGCCTATGCGCTGGTGCTCGGCCATTTCGGCCTGCCGGCGCTCGGCATGACCGGTGCGGCGATCGTTGCCGTCATCGTGCAGTGGGTGAGCTTCGTGGCGATGGTCATCTACATCCAGACCCGCGATGAGACGAAGCGCTACGAGCTCTTCATCCGTTTTTGGCGACCCGACTGGCAGGCCTTTCGCGAGGTGCTGCATCTCGGCATGCCGATCAGCGTCACTGTGCTTGCGGAAGTGAGCCTGTTCAGCGCGGCTTCCCTGCTGATGGGACGGATCGGGACGATCGAACTCGCGGCGCACGGCATCGCGCTGCAGCTCGCATCGATCGCCTTCATGCTGCCGCTCGGATTGGCGCAAGCCGCAACCGTGCGGGTCGGCCTTGCCCATGGCCGGGGCAACTATCCGGAGCTGGTGCGGGCGTCGATCACGGTGCTTGCCATTGCCGGAGTGCTGTCGCTGGCGGGCGGGATCCTGTTCCTGATCGTGCCGGACCAGCTGTCGGCCGCGTTCATCAACGAGAATGCCCCGGCCGCTGCCGAGGTGCTTGCCTATGCCGGACCGCTCGTCATGGTGGCGGGGCTGTTCCAGCTGGTCGATGGCCTCCAGGCGATCGCGGCCGGGCTGTTGCGGGGACTGAAGGATGCGCGGGTTCCGATGATCCTCGCTCTTGTGTCCTATTGGCCGATCGGCTTTTTCCTCGCCTGGCTCATGGCCTTTCCGCTTGGGATCGGAGGCATCGGCATCTGGTATGGCTTCTGCCTCGGGCTCGCGAGTGCCGCGGTCATGCTCAGCCTGCGCTTCTATCTGAAAGTCCGGCATGAAATGCAAACGGCCCGGGGATGAACCCGGGCCGCCAATTTCCACTCTGATTGAATAGGCTCAGCGTTCGGCGAGTGCCGGTTCGCCCTTGGTGTCGCGCACCATATTGATGAAGCGGCGGAAGAGGTAGTGGCTGTCCTGCGGGCCCGGCGAAGCTTCCGGGTGATGCTGCACGGAGAAGACCGGCTTGCCCTTCAGACGCAGGCCGCAATTCGTGCCGTCGAACAAGGAAACGTGAGTCTCTTCAACGCTTTCCGGCAGCGACTTCGAGTCGACTGCAAAGCCGTGGTTCATCGAGACGATCTCGACCTTGCCGGTGGTGAAGTCCTTCACCGGGTGGTTTGCGCCGTGATGGCCCTGATGCATCTTCTCGGTCGTGCCGCCGAGTGCCAGACCCAGCATCTGGTGGCCGAGGCAGATGCCGAAGAGCGGCTTGTCGCTCTTGACCAGATTCTGGATGACCGGCACGGCATATTCGCCGGTGGCAGCCGGGTCGCCCGGGCCGTTCGACAGGAAGACGCCATCCGGGTTCAGCGCCAGGATATCTTCGGCCGAGGTCGTGGCGGGGACGACGGTGACCTTGCAGTCGAGGCCGGCGAAGAGGCGCAGGATGTTGCGCTTCACGCCGAAGTCGACGCAGACGATGTGATACTTGGCATCAGAAGCACCGAGCGTCGTGTGGCCTTCGGTCCAGGACCATGCCTTTTCGTCCCAGACGGAAGACTGGCCCGAGGTCGCGACCTTGGCGAGGTCGAGGCCGACGAGGCCACCCCAGGCCTTGGCTTCTGCCTTGAGGGCTTCCACATCGAAGACGCCGTTCGGGTCATGGGCGATGACGGCATTCGGCGCGCCGTTTTCGCGGATCCAGGCGGTCAGTGCGCGGGTATCGACGCCCGAGAGGCCGATGATGCCGCGGCTCTTCAGCCAGGCATCGAGATGGCTTGCGGAACGATAATTTGAAGGCTCCGTGATGTCGGCCTTGAAGATGGTGCCAACCGCGCCATGGCGGGCAGCCGGCGTCAGGTCTTCGATGTCTTCGTCGTTGGTGCCGACATTGCCGATATGCGGGAAGGTGAAGGTGACGATCTGGCCGAGATAGGAGGGATCCGTAAGGATTTCCTCGTATCCTGTCAGTGCCGTGTTGAAGCAGACTTCCGCCTGAACCTTGCCCGTCGCGCCGATGCCGTGGCCTTCGATGACGGTGCCGTCGGCGAGAACGAGGAGGGCGGTCGGCTTGCGGGTCGTCCAGGGGGCTGTCGCGGTCATGGTCGTTCCTTGTTCGCCCGCGTCCCGGCCCCTTGTCGGAGCGGTATCGCAGGACCATTTATGTTGCAGATCGAGGGCGCGCGAAGTCGCGCGTTTTCAGCCCTGATGACAATTTGCGTGCAGGTGCCGAGCAATAGACATATCGCGTGGCGAGGTCAATTCCGGAGTTGCTTGGGGGCCTGATTTCCACCAAGCCATTTCAATGGTTTGCTCAATTCGTTTGCACTGCAGCACGCGTCTGGCTATGAGAACCACTTAACGAACACGGAAAAGCCACAATCACCGACGGTGAGACGGCGCTTCCCCGGAGAAGAAAATGATACGCGACACGCTCGCCAACTCGCTGAAAGACTCCCTGAAGGCCAAGGATGTCCGCCGGACTTCGACCGTGCGTCTGATCCAGACGGCGATCAAGGATCGCGACATTGCCAATCGCGGAACCGGCAAGGATCCCGTCACGGACGACGAGATCATGCTGATCCTGATGAAGATGATCAAGCAGCGGGATGAATCGGCCAAGATCTATGCCGACAACGACCGGCCGGAACTCGCAGCGCAGGAGCGCGAGGAAATCGTCATCATCAAGTCCTTCATGCCTGAGCAGTTGCCTGACGAAAAAGTGCGCGAACTCTGCGCGGCCGTCATCTCGGAAACGGGTGCCCAGGGGCTGCGCGACATGGGCAAGTGCATCAGCACGCTGAAGGAGCGCTATTCCGGCCAGATGGACTTCGGCAAGGCTTCGGGCGTGGTCAAGGACCTCTTGAAGTAAGCTGTTTGCCTATCGCTTTTCGGCGCCGCCCTCGGGCGGCGTCTTGCGTTTCAGGGCTTGGAGCGCTTCTGCTCGTCCACGAAGTGTCGCAGGACCGCATTGATCCGGGTCTGGTATCCCTTGCCTGTGGCCTGGAAGAAATCGATGATGTCTGGGTCTAGCCGGATGGAGATCGCCTTCTTCCTGTCCGGGATCACCATCTTGGCCTTGGACCAGTCGATGTCCATGTGGTCCTTCCAGTCGGGATCGTCGCGCATGGCGCGCTCGATATCCTCGTCCGTCATGGCATCGACGCGGGCCCAGTCGGTCTGGCTTTCACCGCGGGCGATCATGGCCTCGATCTCTTCAATTGTATATCTGACGATATTTTCTTTGCTCATCTCTCCGTGCCGTCCTTGCGGAAATGATGCGGCATAGGTCATCACGCATGGTGAAGACGACCGCAATCAGTTTGAACGTGTCTGGGCAAATCGAGAGCGTTCTCAACTCGCCATTTCTGTACGACGCAATATCAAGCCGCGGACCGGTCCGAAGCGCATTTGCAGCATCGACAAAATCGATCCCGTGCTTCTGAACGTTGAGTCTGCGCTTGTTTTCGTCCCAGTCAAATTCTCTCAGTACCAAATCGCTTGTCATCTACGGCGATCCCAAATTTTGTGCACTTTTGTACACTCAATTTGAAACCTCCAGTAGTGGGGAGGATTGGACTGGTGGATGTGACGTAGGCACAATCCGCTGGTATGTATATACAGTTGTATGTTCTTCCGGTCAAATCTCAGCTCTGTGAATAACGGGCACTGCGCGCGAAAGCCTTGGCGCTTCATGATGGCCGCGCCTATATGGAGGATCAGCTTCCCAGGGATACAGATGCGTTTTTCCAGCGACTTCCTCGACGAGATCCGTGACCGCGTGCCGATTTCGGCCGTCGTCGGTCGCCGCGTGACGTGGGATCGGAAGAAAACCAATGTGTCGCGGCAGGACTATTGGGCCTGCTGCCCCTTTCATGGCGAGAAGAGCCCAAGCTTCCACTGTGAAGATCGCAAGGGTCGGTATCACTGCTTCGGCTGCGGTGTATCCGGCGACCATTTCCGCTTTCTGACGGATCTCGAAGGCTTGAGCTTCGTCGAGGCAGTGCAGCAGGTCGCCGACATGGCCGGCATCTCCATGCCGCAGCCCGATCCGCAGGCGGAACGCCGCGAGCGGGAACGCACGACGCTCCAAGACGTCATGGAAATGGCGACACAGTTCTTCCAGGATCAGCTACAGACGGCGAGTGGGGCGAGGGCGCGGGCCTATCTGCGTGAGCGCGGTCTTTCCGGGCGGACGATCGAGACGTTTCGGCTTGGCTATGCGCCGGAGAGCCGCAATGCGCTGAAGGAGTATCTGGCCTCCAAGGGCGTGCCGAAGGAGCAGATCGAGGCCTGCGGGCTTGTCGTGCACGGGCCGGACATTCCCGTCTCTTATGACCGCTTCCGCGATCGCATCATGTTTCCGATCCTGTCGTCCCGCGACAAGGTCATCGCCTTTGGTGGTCGCGCCATGGCGGCGGATGCCATGGCGAAGTATCTCAACTCCAACGAGACCGAGCTCTTCCACAAGGGCAATGTGCTCTACAACTTCTCGCGCGCCCGCCGCGCGATGCAGGGAGCGGACGGGGCCGACACGCTGATTGCCGTCGAAGGCTATATGGACGTGATCGCGCTTTATCAGGCGGGGATCGAGAATGCCGTTGCGCCGCTCGGTACGGCGCTCACAGAAAACCAGTTGCAGCTGATGTGGAAGACGACGCCGGTGCCGGTGCTCTGCTTCGATGGCGATGGTGCTGGCCAGCGAGCGGCTTTCCGGGCCGTCGATCTGGCGCTGCCGCATATCAAGCCTGGCCAGTCGCTGCGCTTTGCGATGCTGCCTGACGGAAAGGATCCGGACGATCTCGTCAAACGTGATGGACGCCAGCCCTTCGATCGGGTGCTGTCCGAGGCGCGGCCGCTGGCTGAGATGGTCTGGATGCGCGAGACGCAGGGCGGCGGTTTCGACACGCCGGAAAAGCGGGCTGAGCTGGAAGCCAAGCTGAAGCAGATCGTCAACGTCATCGGCGACGAAAACGTTCGGCGCCATTACCAGCAGGATGTGCGCGACAGGCTCTACGGCTTCTTCCAGAGCGCCCAGCCTGGGCGTGGTGAGCGCGGCAATTTCCAGGGTGGCGGTCGTGGGCAGGGGCAGGGCGCCCGAAATGGCGGACGGCCTCCAGGGCCGGTTGCCTCCAGCCGCGGAGCGATTTCCGACCGGTTGGCGCGTTCCGGGCTTGTGCGTGGTGCCCTCGACCAGCCGACCCTGCGCGAGAGTGTGCTGGCGCTCACCATCGTCAACCATCCGCGATTGCTCGAAGACGAGTATGACGAGATCGCTGCCATCGATTATGAACATGTCGGCTTGCAGAAGCTGTGGTCTTCGCTTTTGACGGCAGTTGCTGAAGCCGGCGCGTCGCTGACACGCGAGGTTCTGATCCAGAAGCTGGAGGCGCATGGTCACGGCACGCTGCTGCGCGGTCTCGATCAGCAGATCCGCAATGCCAGGCTCTGGATCGCAACCGAGATCGCCGCTTCCGAAGATGCGCGCGAGGGCTATGGCCAGGCCCTTGCCCTCTACAAGCGGGCGCGGGCGCTGAAGCGGCAGCGCATGGAGCTCGAGCGCGAGATCGCCGAGGCGACCGAGACAGACGATGCCGGGCGCATCGAGCAGGTGATCAGCGCGCTGCACGAGGTTCAGCTCGAGGTTGCGCGAATGGAAAACCAGGAGGCGATCATCGACGGCTTCGGCGTGATGTCCGGTCGCGTCAAAGGACCGGCGACGGGACACGGCTGATGTAATCGTTTGCATAAATCTGTTGCACTGCGGCGGCAAATAGGGGATTCAGGTCTTGTTCCATGGCTGCCGGAAGCAAGAGTGTCGCAGGACGAGTTCGATTTCATAGCCCGCAACGGGCGAAAATTCCGATCGTTCTGGCGATTGCCGAATGCGGTCTGGTGGGTGGCTCGGATCGGCACGTCAGGTTATCCACCGCGCGTGCGCCGCAGGCTTGCGGTGACCAATGTGATCTCGGCCATGGTCAGCCTGATGACCATTCCCTACATCCTGATCTACGCCTTCTACGACTGGTATGGTCTTTTGCCTGCCATCATCGCGTTTTCGCCGCAGATCGTGCTCTATGCGGTCACGCCCTTTTTCCATCGCTTCGGGCCAACATCTGCCGCACTCTATCTCGGTAGCATCTGGCTGATCTTCGGGATCGGCTACTGCATGTTCTTTGGCCGGGAGTCCGGGCTGCATTTCTATTTTCTGCCGGGGGCCGCGGCCTCGATGCTGGTCTTCGGGCCGGAGCGGCTCTTTCTGTCTGCCTGCGTGACGATCGTTGCGATCATCGCATTCCTGGTGACAGAGGTGGTGTTTGTTGCGCCGCTGGATTTCATTCAGGTGGAGCCGCTGTTTCTGGATGCGCTTTATTACCTGACGGTTCCCTTTGCCTTTCTCTTGATCTTCACGACGTCCTATTTCGCTTTCAAGGAAGCTTCCCAAGCGGAGATGGCGCTCGAATCGGAGCATGAGTTTTCCGAGCGGCTGCTTCAGAATATTCTTCCGCATGCGGTCGCTATGCGCCTTCGGGATCACGGCACGCAACTCGTAGCCGACCAGATCCCGTCTGCGACGATCCTGTTTGCCGATATCGTCGATTTCACGCCGCGAGCCGCACGCTGGGAGCCGCAGCAGGTCATCGCATTCTTGAGCCGCGTGTTCAGCCAATTCGATGCGATCGCCAGCGCACATGGGCTCGAAAAGATCAAGACCATCGGCGATGCCTATATGGTGGCGGGCGGCCTGCCGGAACCGCAGCCGGATCACGAGGCGGCGGTGGCGCTGATGGCGCTTGATCTGCTCGCCTGTTGTCGGAGGATCTCGGAACAGGTGGGCGAGCCGGTCGAGGTGCGGATCGGGCTCGACACGGGTCCAGTGGTGGCCGGTGTGATCGGGCCGAACAAGCTGCTTTACGACGTTTGGGGTGATACGGTGAACACGGCGGCACATATGGAATCACATGGTGTGGCCAGCCGCATCCAGGTTGCCGACTGTCTGAAGACGAGGCTCGAGGACCGTTTCGATTTCGAGTTGCGGGGCAATATCGAGGTCAAGGGCAAGGGGGCGATGCGAGTCTGGTTTTTGACCGGCGTGAAGGCCGAGGTCGCTGCCTCTCTCTGAAGGCAGGCTTGCGGGCGCTTGCCCCTTGTTTCTGGTGCGTCACGTCCTACATCTGCGAAGATCGGTGATAAAGGCGCCGTAATACGGCTTGTTTTGTTGATTTTCCCGATCCAGCCTGCGGAAAGGCTTGACGTCGGGAAGAATTGTGGGAATCACCAATCCAAGCACACAAGGGTGAAGTGGGTTCGGACGGATCTCTGGTATGATGACCGGTCATGCAGACAATCAAGGTTTCGGGGCTGTGACCGCAATGCCCATAGTTAATCAGGAATTAAGCAACACTCCGTTAGGTCAGTGACAGCTATCCGCCCGGGTGAGTGGTCCGTCTCCCATTCCTCAGGCGACCAGCAGCATGATCAGACGTCAGGGAAAGCGACAAGATAAATGGCATCGAAAGTCAAAGAAAACGAAGAAGCCGACGGCGAACGCGACGGCGCGACGGACGGTCCGCTTCTCGATCTTTCCGATGACGCGGTCAAAAAGATGATCAAAGCCGCGAAAAAGCGCGGCTATGTCACCATGGATGAACTGAATTCGGTTCTGCCGTCCGAGGAAGTGACCTCGGAGCAGATCGAAGACACCATGGCCATGCTTTCCGACATGGGCATCAACGTCATCGAAGACGAAGACGTTGATGAGCCGGCTGCTGCCGAAGAGAGCGATGACGAGGACGGCGAAAGCGAGGGCGGCGAGCTCGCACCTTCCGCCGGCACTGCCGTTGCCACTGCCAAGAAGAAAGAACCGACCGATCGTACCGACGACCCAGTGCGCATGTATCTGCGCGAAATGGGTTCCGTCGAGCTTCTGTCGCGCGAGGGCGAAATCGCCATCGCCAAGCGCATCGAGGCCGGCCGCGAGACGATGATCTCGGGCCTCTGTGAAAGCCCGCTGACCTTCCAGGCGCTGATCATCTGGCGCGACGAACTCAACGAAGGCACGACGCTGCTGCGCGAGATCATCGATCTCGAAACCACCTATTCCGGTCCGGAAGCCAAGGCTGCTCCGCAGTTCCAGTCTCCTGAAAAGATCGAGGCGGACCGCAAGGCTGCCGAAGAGAAGGAAAAGGAGCGCGCCAAGCGCCGCCCGCAGGCTGCCTCCGGTGACGACGACGACATCACCGCCATCGGCGGCGAAGGCATGCCGCCGGAAGAAGAGGAAGAGGACGAGGACGAATCGAACCTGTCGCTGGCCGCGATGGAATCGGAACTGCGTCCGCAGGTCATGGAGACCCTCGACCTCATCGCCGACACCTACAAGAAGCTGCGCAAGCTGCAGGACCAGCAGGTGGAGGCACGTCTCGCCTGTGCCGGAACGCTGTCGTCTGGCCAGGAGCGCCGCTACAAGGAGCTGAAGGATCAGCTGATCACGGCGGTCAAGTCGCTGTCGCTGAACCAGAACCGCATCGACAGCCTTGTCGAGCAGCTCTACGACATCTCCAAGCGCCTGATGCAGAACGAGGGGCGCCTGCTGCGCCTCGCCGAAAGCTACGGCGTCAAGCGCGAAGCCTTCCTCGAGCAGTATCAGGGTGCCGAACTCGATCCGAACTGGATGAAGTCGGTCGCCAACCTGTCCGGCCGTGGCTGGAAGGAATTCGCCAAGGAAGAATATCAGACGATCCGCGACATCCGGGGTGAGATCCAGAACCTCGCCACCGAAACCGGCATCTCGATCGCCGAATTCCGTCGTATCGTGTCGATGGTCCAGAAGGGCGAGCGCGAAGCGCGTATCGCCAAGAAGGAAATGGTCGAGGCGAACCTGCGTCTCGTCATCTCGATCGCCAAGAAGTACACCAACCGCGGCCTGCAGTTCCTCGACCTCATTCAGGAAGGCAATATCGGCCTGATGAAGGCGGTCGACAAGTTCGAGTATCGCCGCGGCTACAAGTTCTCGACCTATGCGACCTGGTGGATTCGTCAGGCGATCACCCGTTCGATCGCCGACCAGGCCCGTACGATCCGTATTCCGGTGCACATGATCGAGACGATCAACAAGATCGTCCGTACCTCGCGCCAGATGCTGCACGAGATCGGCCGCGAGCCGACGCCGGAAGAATTGGCCGAAAAGCTTGCCATGCCGCTCGAAAAGGTCCGCAAGGTCCTGAAGATCGCCAAGGAGCCGATCTCGCTCGAAACCCCAGTGGGTGACGAAGAGGATTCGCATCTGGGCGATTTCATCGAGGACAAGAACGCGCTGCTGCCGATCGATGCCGCCATCCAGGCGAACCTGCGCGAGACGACGACCCGCGTTCTCGCCTCGCTCACGCCGCGTGAAGAGCGCGTCCTGCGCATGCGCTTCGGCATCGGCATGAACACCGACCATACGCTCGAAGAAGTCGGCCAGCAGTTCTCGGTTACCCGCGAACGTATCCGCCAGATCGAGGCGAAGGCGCTCAGGAAGCTGAAGCACCCGAGCCGCAGCCGCAAGCTGCGGAGCTTCCTGGACAGCTAAGCTGGAACTGGGTGTCTGACATCATGACCCGTCGGAGTGATCCGGCGGGTTTTTTGTCGCGCCGCTTGCTCGTAAGGCTAATTCGCCTTACCCTGTGTAAGAGGAGCGTTCGATGACAAGATTGAGCATCACATCAAAGGGTCAGGTCACCTTGCGCAGAGAGGTTCTGCAGCATTTGGGTTTGCGGCCGGGTGACAAGGTTGCCGTCGACCTGCTTCCCGATGGACGGGCGGCGCTATCCGCTGTGCGGCCCGAAGGGAGCTTTAGTGATTTAGCGGATGTCCTCCAGGGGCGCACGAATGGTCGCAAGTTGTCGCTGGATGAGCTGGATGAAGCGATCGCTGAGGCTGCAGCCGCTTGCGGCGACGTTTCCAGATCGCCGAAATGAAAATCGTTGCTGACACCAATGTCCTTCTTCGTGCGATCGTCGGCGACGATCCTGCGCAAGCGCAAGTAGCGCTCGATACACTGGCTGGGGCAGAGATGGTTGCCATCTCCCCGCAAGTTCTTTGTGAACTGGTTTGGGTTCTCGATCGGAGCTACGGGGTCCTGAGGGCTGACATTGCGACTGTCGTTCGAGGTTTGCTCGACACGAAAAACGTGGTTGTCGACGGCGCTCTGGTGCAAAGCGGTCTGGCAATGCTGGAAGCCGGGGGTGACTTCGCTGACGGTGTTATCGCTTTTTCCGGTCGGATGATGGGCGGCGAGCAGTTTGTGTCATTCGACCGGAAGGCTGTCCGCATTCTCGCGGAGCGCGGCGAGGAAGCGTTGTTGCTTTCGTGATCACACGATCCGCATTCTGAACATTCCGCCTCCCTTTTCGCCGCAATCGTCGTTATGGATCACGCCATGACGGAAACGAGGAAGACAGGCTGGCGGCGTTTCGGCGGCGGGATGACGATTTCCCTGCTGCTGCATGCGCTTGCAGTGGCGGTCTTCCTGTCGAGTTTCGACAGCCCCGTCGATCTTGCCGAAGAGGAGCCGGCGATCGAAGTGACGCTGGTTGCGCCGCCGGAGGAGCCGGAGCCAGAAGCTGAGCCTGAGCCGCTGGCGCCGGAACCGGAGCAAACGGAAGAGGCCGCCGCACCAGAACCCGAGGCGCCGCCACCTGCGCCGGAGCCTGAGGTCGAACCGCAGCCCGAGCCAGAACCAGAACTGCAACCGCCTGTCCCGGCACCAGAAGTGCCGGAGCCGGAGGTGCCGGATGCAGCGCAGGTGCCCATTCCCGTTTTGAGGCCGGTGGTCCGATTCGGTGAGCAGGACCAAGGGCCGGAACTCTCGCGCGGCACTGAGGCTGAACCCGAGGCAGCGGAGGAGGCGACCGCCCCAGACGAAGCGGAGACCGAAGAAGCTGCACCGACCGTCGCGCAGCCGGAGATTACCTTGCCGGAAGCACCGCCGGTCGAGACGGAGGTTGCCGAAGCGGCTGACGTGACGAGTGAGACCAGCGGCGAAGCGGAAACCTCGGCTACCCAGCAGCCGTCGGATCTGCCGTCCGAGGCGGCGCTCCAGGAGGCGCAACTTGAGCCGCGCGAGGTGACGGAGCTTTTTTCTTCCGCCATCTCCGGCGACCAGGCTGCGATGACCGCAATGGCGGGGCTGACGCGGCAGGAGCGCGGCGATCAGCTATGCGGTACCGAACTCAGCCAGCAGCTTCGCAACGGCAGCCCGGCCTATGTGCCCTATCTCCTGCCGATCCTGCGTCTGAAGGAAGGCAATGTGGTGGATGTGCCGCTCGCGGCCTTCCGTGACATCAACGGCGCCTGGATCAATATTGCCGTCCGCTGTGAAGTCGATGACGATGCCACACAGGTGGTGCGCTTCTCGCTCTCCATCGGAAAGACCGTGCCCCGCACCGAATGGGCCGAGCGTGGCTTTCCCGATACGTGACGGCGGTGCCGCTTAGCCCAAGGCCTTCCGGATCACCGCCATGAAGATCCGCGCGCCGATTGCGGTCAGGTCATCCGGATAGTCGTAGTCGGGATTGTGCAGGGCAGGGTGTTTCTCGCCTGCGCCGAGAAAGAACATCGCGGAGGGGCAGATGGCGCGCAGGCGACCGAAGTCTTCCGAGGCGCGCATCGGCAGGGTCCCTTCATCGAACCGCACACCCTCCGAGGTCAGCGCCTCCTCAAGATGGGCAACAGCCTCCGGCGCGTTTTCGCAGTGGAAGAAGATGTCGTGGTAGCTGATGGCGTGCTTGAGGCCCGTTTCCCCTGCCGCCTCCACCACCAGCTGTTCCGCCTTCTCGCAAAGTTCGGCCATGCGATCGTCGATGAGGGTGCGCAGCGTCACCCAGATTTCTGCGTCGCCGGGGGCAATACCGAAGGCCTGTTCGCCGAGCGAGGCGTGGGTGACGGTTGCGAGCGTGAAGTCGGTTGCGGGTGGCGCGCCGTTCGAGAGCGCCGTTAGTGCCGGCATCAGTCTCGACATCGCCGCCATGGGCGAAAGACCGGTTTCCGGCTGGGAGGCATGGGCCGTCTTGCCAGAGAGCCGGATCTTCATCCCGCGCGAGGCGCAATTCACCGGTCCGCTCTTCAGCGCGACGGTGCCGAAGGCAAGACCCGGCATGTTGTGCAGCGAATAGGCGAAGTCCGGGCGGAGCTCGGCGAATCGCGGGTCTTTAAGCACGGCTGCGGCACCGCTGCCGTCTTCCTCGGCCGGCTGCCAGAGCAGCACGACACGGCCGCGGGCAACCGGCTGTCGCGACAGGCCTGTCGCCAGCGCCAGAAGGATGGTCGAGTGACCGTCATGGCCGCACAGATGGCCTTTGCCGGCGACGGTCGAGCGGTGGTCCGCTTGCGATTTCTCCTCGATCGGCAAAGCGTCGAGTTCGGCGCGGAAGAGGAGAGTGGGGCCGGGCTCCTTGCTTTCGAAGACCGCTGCCACGCCGTGGCCGCCTAGCTCTGTCAGGAGTTTCGATGATGCGAGCGGACGCAGTGCTTCCGCAACCCGACGTGCCGTTTCCCGCTCCTCGCCCGAGACTTCCGGGTGTCGGTGCAGGTCATGCCGGAAGGCTTGAAGCTCCACCATGTCACGGTTGGTCAGGAACATGCGCATCGTCTCCCCTTGTTCGACCCGGTGTTTACATCAATCAGCCGGGTCACCCAAGGGGAGCCGCATACCTCAGAGCATGAGCTTTACCGCGATCGTTGCCATGACCAGCGCAATCACCCCATCGAGCACACGCCACGCCACGGGCCTTTCAAAAAGCGGGGCGAGGAGCCGGGCGCCATAACCGAGGCTGAAGAAGAAGCAGAAGGATGCTGTCATGGCGCCGAGGGCGAATGCGACCTCATGGCCGGCATAGCGGGTCGAGATCGAGCCGAGCAGGACGACGGTGTCGAGATAGACATGCGGGTTGAGCCAGGTGAAGGCGAGGCAGGTCAAGAGCGCGGTGCGCAGGCCCGTTGCCGTGGTGTCGCCGGTGCGCATACTGTTGCCACCCGTCCAGGCGGAATGAGCGCTGCGCAGCGCATAGGCGAAGAGGAAGGCCGCACCACCATACCGCAGAGCTGGCTCGAGCCAATCGAGGCGTGACAGCACGGTTGCGAAGCCCGCAACGCCGGCGGCGATCAGGATTGCGTCCGAGATGGCGCAGGTCAGCACGAGTGGCAGCACATGCTCGCGGCGGAGCCCCTGGCGCAGGATGAAGGCATTCTGGGCACCAATCGCGACGATCAGGCTGAGCCCGAGGAAAAAACCGGCAGTGGCTGCAAGCACCATGTTAAACTCTCCTGAGATGCCGCTTTGACTAGCCAGGGCCTTCTCATTAGGAAAGGTAATAATCCTAATCCTGCATAAGGGTTGCTAATGTTTGGCCCGGCCCAGCTCTCTGCCCTGTCTGCGGTGCTCCGAACCGGCAGCTTTGAGCGTGCGGCCCAGACGCTGCATGTCACGCAGTCGGCAATTTCCCAGCGGGTGCGCCAACTGGAAGAACAGGTCGGCACTTCACTGATCATCCGGTCGCAGCCCTGCCGGGCGACGGAGGCCGGGGAAAGGCTGTTCCGCCATGCCGAGGAGCTGCGCCTGCTGGAGCAGGGCGTGCGCCGGGATCTTGGCCTTTCATCGAAAACGGGCGCGGAGACAGGCGCCTGGCCGACACTGCGGCTTGCGGTGAATGCCGACAGTCTCGCCACATGGTTCATCCCGGCGATGGCGGCGGTGAACGGCGTGCTGTTCGATCTTGTCATCGACGATCAGGATCACAGCGCCGAATGGCTGCAGCGCGGGGATGTGCGGGCGGCGATCAGCGGGTCGCCGAAACCGGTGCAGGGCTGCGATTGCCGGCCCCTTGGGTCACTGCGCTATCTGGCGACGGCAAGTCCTGCCTTTGTCGAACGCTGGTTCGGACATGAGGACGTCACGGCGACCAAGTTGAAGGATGCGCCCGTGATCACTTTCAATGCCAAAGACCGGCTCCAGACGCGATGGGCCGAGAAGGCGCTCGGGGTGGGTGTTACCGGCCCGTCCCACTGGCTGCCGTCGAGCCATGCCTTTGTCGATGCCGCGATTGCCGGTCTTGGCTGGGGCATGAACCCGAAGCACTTGGCCTCTCACGCCTTGTCCGATGGGCGGCTGAGGGAACTGATACCCGGAAACCCGCTCGACGTGCCGCTCTACTGGCATGTCAGCCGCACTGTAGCCCCGGCGATGAAGCCAGTCACGGACGCTGTGCTGCAGGCCGCGAGCGGCGTGCTGCGCCCCCTTGGATGAGGCACTCTGGCGGCTTGTCCAGACTTGCCACGGCAGATGCCGGGCCTATGTTCAAGACAAAGAAGGAGAGGCCCATGTCCTTGGAAGACCAAACACTTGCCGTCATCGATGCCCTCAACCGGCACGACTTCGACGCGCTTCTCCCGATGTTCGCGGAGGAGGCGGTGCTCGATCTTCCCGACGGTATCAGGGTAATCGGGCATGCGTCCTTTCGGGATACGCTGGCGGCCTATGTGCTCCGCCACGGTATCACGCTGTCGGACCATGTCGTGATGACCGACCGAGCCGGTTTCCGGGTTGCGGTCGAGTGTACGCTCAACGGCTCTGATCGCCGCGATGCGGAAGGCGGTCCCTCCGGAGACCAGGGGCCCTACGCCTTGCCGGCAGTCCTGGTGCTGGAGCGCGAGAATGATCTCTTCTCGCGCCTCAGTCTGTTTGCCGGCGCCCGTCCGTAAGCCTGTAAGCGATCAGCTTTTGCCGAGATAGGCTTCGAGGACGGTCACGATCATCGCGTGGTCTTCCTCAGATTTGAGGCCGGAGACGGTGATCGCCGCAACGACGCCGGTGCCGGCGACCCGGACGGGGAAGCTGCCGCCGTGGTCTGCGTATTCCATGGGATCGAGGCCGATTTCAGAAGACACGCTGCGACCACGGGCGCGGTTGAGTTCGCCGACGCGCAGTGAGGCCTTGTGCATGCGCAGCGTCACATTGCTCTTGCGGCGGGCCCAATGGTCGTTATCCGGTGAGGCGCCGGGCAGGGCGGCATGAAACAGGGTGCGGTCCGGGGTACGGATGTCGATGACCACGGGCGCCTTTTCTGACAGCGCGAGATCCACCAGACGGCGGCCGACCTCGAAGGCCGCCAACTCGTCGAAGCTCTTGAAAACGAGCTGGCTTTCCTGTCTTTCGATGGTTTCGATCAGGCTCATCGGTGCGTGGTCCTCCGTTTTTCGGCGGGAGACTACAGAGGTCGGTCGGGGCTGACTAGGGGCGGCGGCGCAGGTTTCCCCGGGAGCAGGAGAAGGGTTTTACACATGGCGATGATGCGACTGGCAATCTCCACGCGCGGACAAGGCCTCTATGAGTTTACCCAGTCTGTCCGGGAGTTTTTGCGAGAGAGCGCAGCGGAGGAGGGCGTGATGACGGTCTTCGTGCGCCATACCTCGTGCTCGCTGCTGATCCAGGAAAATGCCGATCCTTCGGTGCAGACCGATCTCAAGGCGTTTTTCCGCCGCCTCGTGCCGCCGACGACGGATCCGGCGATGGATTTCATCACGCATCGCGACGAGGGGCCTGACGACATGCCGGCCCATATCAAGGCAGCCCTCTTGCCGGTCTCGCTCTCGGTCCCCTTTGCCGATCGGCGCCTGCTGCTCGGTACATGGCAGGGGATCTACCTCTTCGAGCATCGCGACAGCCCCCATCGCCGCGAAGTCGTCCTGCATGTCTGACGCCTCGAACCGGCTTGTGGTGACTAGGTGAACACGTGCTGAATGCAGGATTCGGACTGCATTCAGGCGGCCGCTTCTACTCTCACATCAATCGCTTTCAACGGCGGGATGGAAACGACGGCGCAAGGATGCGCCTTTCAAGGAGAGAGAACATGTTCGGCATGCTTCGCAAAATCGGTCTTGCTGCCCTCGTCTCGGTCATGGCGACCACTGGCGTCGCGTCCACCGCATCCGCCGACAGCTTCGGCTGGGGCGTCTATATCGAAGGCCCGCGCCATGGCGGCCCCGGCTGGGATCGCCCCGGCCGTGGCCCGGGCTGGGATGGTCCGGGTCGTGACCGTCCGCATCGCGGCGAGTGCCGTCCGCACCACGCCGTCGAGAAGGCCCGCTGGAACGGCCTGCGTCGTGCCTTCGTCGCCGATGTGACGCCGCGTCGCGTGGTGGTTGCCGGTGTTCGCCACGGCGGCCGCGACCGGATGGTCTTCGCCAATGTCCGCGGCTGCCCGGTCATCCGCTACTGATGAGGAATGGCTGCGGAGCCGGCCGGCTTTCGCCCTGAGGCTCGAGCCTTGATCGCCCGCCGCCCGGGCCATGCAGAATGGGGCCAGACAAGACCCCGGCTGCATGGCCCGACTTTTCCATATCGTCATGTGCCGATGCCTTGAAGACGCCCGAATCGCTCCCCATATGGCGATCAACCCGCTGGTCCGGGCCCCTCTGGCAAGAGCTCCCGGCGCTCTTGCGATGTCGGACCTTTTCGACACCGCTGCCGGTCCAAGGACCAGTTCATGAGACGCCACCACTCCATCTTGATTTCACCCGGCCGTTTTCCGTCTGCCGACGGGGCATATGTGCGCCCCGGTGAGCCGAAGCCACGCCTGCAGACGCAGCGTGAGTTTGGCCCCTCGTCCTCGCGTCAGGGGACTGCCCGATGATCGCCGAATGGATTGCTTCGATTTTCGCCATGCTGGTCGTCGATCCGATCGAGGCCGACATCCGTCAGCGTCTCGAAGAGATGAAGGCCCCGGTCGAGGTTGTCAGCCAGGCCGGTGACTGCCTGCGCACCACAGGCCCGCAGCTGATCGATCGCGCGACCGGTGATCTCTGGTGGGCCGGCACGACCGTGGTTTCGGTCGTCAGCGGCCTGACAAGCCCGGCCGAATTGCTCGATGCCGCAAATCCGGCCTGTGCGCCGCTTGCCAGCTATCTCGTTTCCGCTGAAGCTGAAGCCTGATCCATGACCGAGGAGGAGAATCGCGCCATGCCCCTATCCGTTGTTTCGACCGCCGCCCATTCCGTCCACCCGCACGAAGAGGACGGTCTCGGCAGCATTCGCGCCCGTCGGAATCTGCTCGCCGGCTACTGGGCCGGATCGTTGATCGGATTTGCCGGTGACGACCTAGGGCGCTATGCCCGCGACCTCCACATGGTCGACCATGTGGTCAGCGGTGACGGCGATGTGATTGCACGCCTGTCGCGTGACCTCGCGACTGCCGGTCACAGCTTTACCAAAGCCGATATCGAAGCGGCACTGCGCCGCTTCCATGCGCAGGCTCTGAAGGACACCGGCTGTACGGAATGAGCCTCCTGGCTCGTTCAGGCGCCGGGCGACCGGCAGCAGTTTCTGCGTCCAATTGATCCGACCCAGCACTGGCGCGTTGTATCCCGCGCCAGACGCGCTACACTCGATCGTGTCACCATGAACACGCTCGGGGAGGAGCAATTCTATGAGACGCATGTGGCCGGAGGAACTCAGCTCTATTCTCGACGGGGCGGAGGAAGTGACGCTCGAAAGTGCGGCGCGTCAGCGAGAAGATGGTTCGCATAGTGAGGCCATTCGCCGCCAGGCGCTGAAGGTCCGGGTAACGCAAGCCGATTTCGAACGCATCTGGCCGCTCGCCGAAGCGCGCTACCGTTTGCAGGGGCCGTTCGCCGGCAAGGCGATCACGCTCATCGTCAACAATCCACACTACAGCCAATGGCACCCGGCAGACGGCGGCACGGTCGAGAGCGTGTCCGACAGCGGGCGGGCTTATACGACACCCTATGTGGTGGTGCATTTCCTGCTCGATGATGTCCGCGAGACGGTCGAGGCGTAATGTTCCCGGCTGGCCGCCCAAAATGCGGTCAGCCGCTGACCCTGCTTCACATCATAACCTGCAGCACTGACCGGAATTGAGCTGTGCCTCCGGGTTGCGAGAGCGATCGCTGTCGGCATTTTCCGGTGTCATTCCTGAAAAGCTTCGGGAACAATCTGCCGTCGTCGGCCTTTCCCAGCCATTGGGAGGCGCATGATCATGCCCAGCGACATTCAGACGGAAGACGTAGCGGACCTTGCGTCCCGGCTTGAGGCGATGACCGAGGATGAGGTCTTCGCTGCCATGAAATCCCTCGAAATGCGCAGCGAAGATCCGACCAGTGATCGGGATGAGATCCTGGCCAGGATCGCGCTTGTCGAGGACGAGATCGAACGGCGCTTTCCAGGGCAGCTTCTGGCACCCTATCGACAGTGGAGGACCGGCAGCCTCTGATGGCCAGCGACACGATCGGTTTTCAACCGACCTGCATCCTCTTCGGGTTTCCCCGTTTCAAGCCATCTTCCACTCAAATCCCCCGTTACCACCACCGCCACAAGCCCGCCTGCGGGTCGGCGATGCAGAGACCAGGACATTCGATGAGCCACAGCAGCACGCTTTCCCTGACGGTCAATGACCAGCTTCACCAACTCGATGTCGACAACAGGACGAGCCTTCTCGACCTCCTGCGCGAGCATCTCCACCTGACCGGCACCAAGAAGGGCTGCGATCACGGGCAATGCGGCGCCTGCACCGTCATGATCGACGGACGCCGCGTGAATGCCTGTCTGACGCTGGCCGTCATGCATGACGGAGACAGCATCAAGACTATTGAAGGCTTCGGCCAGCCGGGCGACCTCCACCCGGTGCAGGCCGCCTTTGTGAAACACGACGGCTTCCAGTGCGGCTATTGCACGCCGGGTCAGATCTGTTCCTCCATCGCCGTGCTGGAGGAGATCGAGGCCAATATCCCGAGCCATGTCACTGAAGACCTCACCGCAAAGGCCGCCATCACCGCCGACGAACTCCGCGAGCGGATGAGTGGCAACATCTGTCGGTGCGGGGCTTATTCCAACATCATCGATGCCATCACCGAAGTGGCGGGAACACGCGCATGAGAGCTTTTACCTATGAACGTGCCACCTCGATCGAGGCGGCCGCAAGCGCGGCTGCGAGCAATCGAGACGCAAAATTCATCGCTGGCGGCACCAACTTGCTGGATCTGATGAAGCTTGAGATCGAGACGCCGACCCATCTGATCGACGTCAACGGGCTTGGCCTTGATGAGATCGAGGTGACCGCGGACGGTGGTCTGCGGATCGGCGCCATGGTGCGCAACACGGATCTTTCGGCCCACGAGACGGTGCGCCGTGACTATCCGCTTCTGACGCGCGCCTTGGTGTCGGGCGCGTCCGGCCAGCTGCGCAACAAGGCAACGACATCAGGCAACCTCTTGCAACGGACGCGTTGTCCGTATTTCTACGACACCAATCAGCCCTGCAACAAGCGTCAGCCCGGAAGCGGCTGCTCCGCCATTGCTGGCTTCAGTCGCCAGCACGCGGTGGTGGGCGTCAGCGATGCCTGTATCGCGACGCATCCGAGCGACATGGCGGTTGCGATGCGCGCTCTGGACGCAGTGGTTGAGACCGCCAAACCTGATGGCAGCCAGCGGATGATCGCCATGGAAGACTTCCACCGTCTTCCCGGCGACACGCCTCATGTCGAGACGGTGTTAGAGCGGGGCGAGATTATCACAGCTGTGGTTCTCCCACCGCCGGTCGGTGGACGGCAGATTTACCGCAAGGTCCGCGACCGGGCGTCCTATGCCTTCGCTCTCGTGTCCGTCGGCGCCGTGATTTATCCGGACGGGACGGGCAGGGTGGCCCTTGGCGGGGTCGCCCACAAGCCCTGGCGGCTTGCCGAAGCCGAAGCGGAATTGCCCAAGGGCGCCACTGCGGTTGCATCTGTACTGTTCTCCGGCGCTCGTCCGACCGAGCAGAACCGGTTCAAGCTTGATCTGGTGGAGCGCGTCTTGAGCGCCGTGATCTTGGAAGCGAGGGGCTGAGGCCATGAAATTCGATAGACCCGCCACCACGAACCCCATCGACAATCTGAAGGTTGTCGGGCGTCCGATCCACCGCATTGACGGTGCGCTGAAGGTCACCGGCCAAGCGACCTATGCCTATGAAGGGCATGAGCCCGATCTCGACTATGCCTACGGCTATCCCTTGGGAGCCGCGATCGCCAAGGGGCGGATCCTGTCCATGGATGTCGAGGCGGCGAAGAGCGCGCCCGGCGTGCTGGCCGTCGTGACGACGCTTGACGTCGGCGACCGCGAGAAGGGTGAGTATAACACCGCGACCCTCTTCGGCGGCAGCAAGGTGCAGCACTATCACCAGGCCGTGGCGCTGGTGATTGCCGAAACCTTTGAACAGGCACGTGCCGCCTCATCCCTGGTCAAGGTGGAGTATGAAGAGGAGGCGGGCTCTTACGACCTCGATGAAGCGATGAAGACGGCGGTCAAGCCGGACGAAGAGGAAGAGCCCGACACCGAATTTGGCGATTTCGACACGGCGTTCCCTCAGGCGCCCGTGACACTCGATGCGTATTATCGGACGCCGGACCAGTCGCACGCCGCGATGGAGCCGCATGCCTCGATCGCGGCCTGGGATGGCGATGCGCTGCGCGTCTGGACATCCAGCCAGATGATCGACTGGTGGCGGCAGGATCTGGCGACCTTCCTCGACATGGACAAGGAGAAGATCCAGCTGATGTCGCCGTTCATCGGCGGCGGCTTCGGCGGCAAATTGTTCCTGCGGGCGGATGCCGTGCTCGCTGCACTGGGTGCGAAGGCCGCCGGGCGTGCGGTCAAGGTGACCTTGCCGCGGCCTATGATCATGAACAACACCACCCACCGACCGGCGACGATCCAGCAGATCCGGATCGGTGCTGCGGCCGATGGCAAAATCGAAGCGATCGCGCATGAGAGCTGGTCCGGCGACCTGCCGGGCGGCAAGCCCGAGACGGCCGTCAACCAGACGCGACTTCTCTATGCCGGAGCGCACCGCATGACCGCCATGCGACTTGCAACGCTCGACCTCGCCGAAGGCAACGCCATGCGCGCGCCCGGCGAAGCGCCGGGCCTGATGGCGCTGGAAATCGCCATGGACGAGATGGCAAATAAGCTCGGCATCGATCCTGTCGAATTCCGGATCATCAACGATACCCAGGTCGATCCGGAGCATCCCGAGCGGCCGTTCTCGCACCGCGACCTCATTGGCTGCCTGCGCCTCGGCGCCGAGCGCTTCGGCTGGGAGGGTCGCCAGACGCCAGGCTCCCGCCGCGAGGGCAACTGGCTCATCGGCACAGGGGTGGCTGCGGCGCTCCGCAACAACCTTCTTGTTCCCTCGGGCGCCCGTGTCCGGCTTTCGCCGGAAGGGCGCGTGACTGTCGAGACCGACATGACGGATATCGGCACGGGCAGCTACACGATTATCGCGCAGACCGCAGCCGAGATGATGGGGGTCACGGTCGAGGAGGTCGACGTGCGCCTCGGCGATTCCCGCTTTCCTGTCTCTGCCGGCTCCGGCGGACAGTTCGGCGCCAATTGCTCGACCGCCGGCGTCTATGCGGCCTGCGTGAAGCTGCGCGAGGCGGTCGTCAAGTCGATCGGTCTCAACACCGCCGACGTGGTCTTCGAGGGCGGGCAGGTCCGCTCCGGAAATCGCGCTGTCCCGCTCGCGGAGGTCGCCGGCCCCGAAGGTCTTGTGGCCGAGGACACGATGGAATGGGGCGACCTTTCCAAGACCTATCAGCAATCGACCTTCGGCGCGCATTTCGTCGAAGTCGGGGTCGACATGGCGAGCGGCGAGTGCCGCGTGCGCCGCATGCTGGCCGTCTGCGCCGCAGGTCGTATCTTGAACCCGATCACGGCGCGCAGCCAGGTGATTGGTGCCATGACCATGGGCGTGGGTGCTGCCCTTTCCGAGGAGCTGGCGGTCGACACACGCCGCGGCTTCTTCGTCAACCACGACCTTGCCGGCTACGAGGTGGCCGTGCATGCGGACATCCCGCATCAGGAGGTGATCTTCCTGGACGAAACTGATCCGATGTCCTCGCCGATGAAAGCCAAAGGTGTCGGCGAACTCGGCCTCTGCGGCGTCTCCGCCGCGATCTCGAATGCTGTCTACAATGCGACCGGAGTGCGGGTGCGCGATTACCCTGTCACCCTCGACAAGCTGATTGGTGGTCTGCCGGAAGTGGCGTGAGGTGAATAGGAAGGCTCCCAAGTCCGCGTAGCGAGCTCGTTCATCTTCAATGGCGTGGCTCGACCAACGCGAGCATCCCAGATTGGCGGAAACGCCTGCCTCGTGCTTCGGCTCTTGAAATTTGATTTGTCTACGCGTTTGGGCAGCACGATGTTCACCGGGGCTCTGCAGTTGCTCTCATCGGCGATCCTTGACGGGCCTCTTCTGCCATTCGTTAGCAACGAATTGGCATTGAACTGACGGCCAGGATCTCTGAAGGAAGCAGGCGCGGGGGAGGGCGCCCCTGTTTTCGCAGAAGAGTGGAAAAAGCTTCATATCGCTCTTGCGTGGGGGGTGAGTTGCCGCTATGAGACAGCCCGCGCCAACAAGCGCCGACCAATGTGACCGGAGAGGTGGCTGAGTGGTCGAAAGCACCGCACTCGAAATGCGGCATACTCGCAAGGGTATCGTGGGTTCGAATCCCACCCTCTCCGCCACGGCTTGGGTCACTCGCTACCAGCTATTACACCGCCTTGAATCTATAGGTGGTCCCACGCTTCGTAACGAATCGTTGGGGAGGTAGAGGCAATGCGAGTACCGTAGGATCCATATGTTACGGTATCTCTTTAAGTAGCGAATCACGATCGGCTTCTGCCCTCTATAGTGGTTAGAAAGACGCCCATCGACAGGGTGTCGCGGTCGCTACCTGATGCGCTCAGGCGCCCTTACTTATTCAGATTAAAGTGAAAAGAGACCTTGCGGTCAAAGCAAAGCCTATGCCCATCCGGATCCGGATCAGCCTTGGGTCTTGCCTGCATCGGGGGGGCGCGTTGTTGCCGATCTGCTGGCGGCAAGACCTCGTTTGATGTTCGGAGAGTCCCGGGCAATGGCGTTGAGCGATCAAGACCGCGAAGAAGATCCACCAATCACTAAGAGTGACCTCGAACTCGCTGCCTGGCTCGAAGAGGTCAATGGCCAGCTTGAAGTCTTGTCATTATTCCTTCGTTCGCCTTTGGGCCCCATCACTCGTAAGGTTCAGTGAAAGCCCGCTGGGATCAGGGATCTGCTTCCGATCAGCTAGCACCACTGCCTTCTGGCGCCGGTCGAAGGCACTTAATCAAACCATTCCTTTAGGAAGCAGGCTTTTTGATGCGCACTCAACAATCCTTAGTGCCCTATTGAGCCTCCTTGCTGCTTGTGCTGACTGCATGTTAGCTCTCCTCTCGGAAAACGGTTCGGATCTCATCAATAAGGTCCATGCTGTTCGTCAACGAAGAAGGTAGGAACATCGTATGGGATATGAATCGCAGCTAGCGTGGGACTCGATCTATCTGAGGCAATCTGAGATCGCATTCCCCGCTGAAGGGGTCATAAGGATTCTTAAAGGTCGATTTCCCGCGCTCAAGTTGCCCCCGGAACACAAAGATCTTTCAATCGTGGATCTGGGATGTGGCGATGGCCGTCATCTGCCGCTTCTTCAAAGTCTCGGTTACAAAGTCTCGGCTGTGGAGATTTCAGATAAAATATGCGAGGTGCTGCGGACCCGGATGCGGGACAGAAACATAGATGCTGACATTCGGACTGGCCACGCTGGTAGCATACCCTTTGACGACGCGAGTTTCGACCGTCTCCTAACTTGGAATAGTTGTTACTACATGTCCCTTGGGGGCAAGACGTTCGAAGAACACGTGTCCGAGATTGCCCGCGTTCTCAAGCAGCATGGCTGGATCATAGCATCCATACCTAAGCGTACGAGCTTTATCTTCGACGATAGCGTTGCGACCGATCGAAAAGGCTACCGCATGATCCGCAATGACTATTTTGGTGGCAGTCGCAACGGCGAAGTTATGCGTTGCATGGAGGACCGGGACGATCTGGTTGAATCGTTTTCGCCACATTTCGACGAATTTTGCCATGCCGACCTGGACATGGAGTGGTTTGGACTGCGTTACCATTGGCACGTGTTTTGCGCGCGCAAAAAATGAGCCATTAGGTCCGGGGCAAGCTTACTGTCGCGAAGCGTTCACCCGGCACTGAAGTGAGGGCTGGTAATCGAGTTGGCCCTACTTCTTGCCCATGCTCTGCCGCGCGATGTCTTTTACGAGTTTCCTTTCGTCGGATTCCAATACGAAGAAAAACATCGTAAGCATACAAACGGTCATTATTGCAGTTGTCAGGAGCGAGAAAGCCTGGAGCGACAGCTCGGTTAATGAAGATTGGAATGCCAGCATAACGATAAGTGCCGTCAGATTGGGGGCTGCTATGATGACGACCTTCTGTAGACATTTGTGGAAGTCTGCACCCACCGCGACGGCAATATTTCTGTACTTCTGATGAAAGAATATTAGGTGGGCCGCAGCGTTTGCGAATATGAAGCCGAATGCGCCATAGAATATGCACAAGATGCTGCCGGCTCCAAAGGCCAATAAAGTTTGGAGGGCCGATATCCTGTTGTTTTCTACGTAAGCTGCTGGTTTGTCGACCAGATTCATGCCGGGCAGCAGTGTGAATTGAGACAGGATAATCGGAATGAACCCGACTACACTCCAATGCCAGTACTGCGCCATCTCTGGGCCCAACCACACGGCTAAAATTCTCGAAGATGATGCTGCCAGCATCACGATGCCAGGCATCGTGAGTGCAGGTACGATAGAGTACCCGAACTTCATCAGAGTTTGGGCTTTGTCACTGTATTCAGCGAGCCTGATGCGAGGGATTATGGGTAGCAGCGCTGACGGCACGAGGGCTAAAATCATCTTCATCAATCGGGGCAGGCGCAAGCTCAAGTCATAGATCCCGACTGCTGCGGGACTAATGATTGCTGAGATCAGAATTGGCGTGGCGTATTGAGGGGCCGCCCCGAGAAATTGATTCTGGGTGAGTAACCAAGAGCGTTTGGCTAATTGGATTGCCAAACTCCTACGGTATCGGAAGTCTGCAGCGAGCCTTAAAGGCATAAAATGGAGCGAGCGCAATATCAACGCGATCGACCTAATCGAGATTGAAAATATGTATGCCAGCGCTAAAAACAATATTCCCACTTGCAAGTAAAGTCCGATTATTACGGACGTTAGAAATATTGCTGCTGTAATTACCTCAATTATTCTTTTGGAGAAATAGTCTTCAAAACCGATTATTATTCCCTCGCTAACGCGGGCCGGATAAGATAAAAAGTTTGATAGAAGTGAGTAAAATACTACGCTATTTGCAATCTCGTACATTTCTCTGTCAATATTAATAAAATATAATATTGAATCGGCTGAAATGTAGAAAAATATAAACGTGGTGGCGGCTATTAATATTGATATCGTATACAGTTTCCACACTGTCTGCTTTGCGTGGGCCCAATAGCCGCGCGCTCGCGCCTTCGCTACGCTAATTGTTGTTGTCTCTGAGAGGCACGGATCAAGTAGGCTCATGGTGCCGACCAGCAAAAAACTTCTCATGACTGTTAGAAAGCCATAGACGCCCACGCCCCAAGTCCGAACAATCATCCCTGCGACGACAAAGCCGATCGCCGCCATGATGAACGTCGCTCCTGCGTTAATTAGGGTGTTCCAAATTATTCGGCCCAATTCTCAAATCCACTATGGTTTTGGGAGCAAATGCATCCGCGAGATTGACTTAGCGCGTGGCGCTGGAGTGATCCGATTGAGGACCAATCAGGGTCTTTCGAGTTCTTCTGCTGCTTCGGCCATGTGGCTCTTAACAGACAAACCTGAGCTGCTCCAGAATGAGCAACGGTGGCTCGTGGCGAAGGGTGGTTGAGGATCGACTGCGTTTTGCATCGGACTTAATCGTTTCGCGAGCATTTGAGGAGGCAGCTGCTAGGCGTAATCGGTAATGCTAGGTTCGCTCATCTCGATTGGCCAAACTTCATGGGCGACAAGTTGACTAAAATCTAGGCGCTGGATACTGCCAAGTTTTCAAGGCGCCATCGGATTACGCTTTCTGCGGGGCTCGAACTGGACTGACGGTAGCATTTCCGCTTCTGACCTTGTTGCCTTCCGATTTGTCAAGTCGCCCGGATGGAGCCGATGCATGTGAAGCCACCATCTTGTGAAACTTAGGTAACCTCGTTAAGCACGCCTCCGATGATGCACGCTCAGAAATTTGCATTTCGCGTCGACGCAAACCGGTACATTGGAACTGGTCATGTCATGAGAACGCTTGCGTTGGCGAACGAGCTCCGTGAACGGGGCGCGGAATGCACATTCATATGCCGGACTATGGATAGTAACCTGTTTCAGCATATTCGTGAAAGCGGCTTCCAAATAGTGGAGCTGCCCTACGATACAGATTTCGCGCCAAGGCATGATCCTGTGAAAGATCCTTTTGCGATCAACTGGCATTGCGACGTCCAAAGCATGCGAGAGGTTACGTACAATGCGCAGTACGATTGGGTGGTGGTCGACCATTACGGATTAGACGCCAGATGGGAAAGTGCCATCAGATCCCAATGCCGGAGAGTTATGGCGATCGACGATCTGGCAAATCGCGTACATGACTGTGATGTGCTCTTGGACCAAACCTTCGGACGACGCGCCAGTGACTATGCAGGTTTGCTGCCACAGGGTAGCGCATCGCTTTGCGGTTCTGAATACGCGATGCTTCGTCGTGACTTTTCCCTTTGCCGAGAGGAAAGCCTTCAGCGGCGAAAGGATGCGCCGGTGCGGCGAATTCTCGTATCCATGGGTGGCTCGGACAATGATAATCACACGCTTTCCGTCTTGGCTGCGCTGAAGCACATTCCACTGCCTGAAGATATGGAAGTGGATGTCGTTTTGGGTGGGCTGGCACCCCATCGTGAATCGGTTAGTGCTGTGGCCGCAGGCATGCGGTGGAAGACGAATGTGCTATTCGCAGTCGAGGATATGGCTAGTCTCATGTCCCAAGCTGATATCGCAGTGGGCGCGGCGGGCTCAACTGCTTGGGAGCGTTGTTGTGTAGGGCTTCCTACGATCATGATTGTGACTGCAGAAAACCAGAAACTGATAGCGGATAATTTGGCATTTGCCGGCGCCGCGAGAGTCCTGTCGCATGTCGGACTCTTTGAGAGGTTGCCTGCAGAAGTGGCATTTCTCATGGAAACCGAAAATCGATTGAGGATGGCCAGCCGTGCCTCGCAGTTGGTGGACGGAAACGGATTGAGTAGAGTGGTCGGAGCTATCCTGGAAGAAAGCATATGGCAGAACTAGCCCGCTTACGCCCGATTCAACGAGCAGACCTAGCTACGATTCTGGTGTGGAGGAATCATGAAAGCATCCGCCACTTCATGTTTGATCCTCACATCATATCGCCTGACGAGCACCTAAACTGGTTTGAAAAGTGCGCAAACGATAGCAGTCGCCACCCATTGATGTTTGAGATTGAAGGCCAGCCAGCTGGCTATACCTTTTTCAAGGTCGACTTGAGTAATCAAATCGCAGATTGGGGCTTTTACGCCGCGCCTGGCTCTGCGAAGGGTACCGGCACTTTGATGGGCGAGTGCGCTTTGAAATATGCATTCGAGGAGCTGAGCTTGCACAAGGTCTGCGGTTTGGTGCTGCGCAGCAACCTAGCGTCACTAAGAATGCATGAAAAATTGGGGTTCGCTCGAGAAGGGATTTTGCGTAAGCAGCAGCTGATAGCTGGGCAGTATCACGATCTGGTTTGCTACGGAATTATCGCGCAGGAATGGTCAGACCGCGAAGGGAGTTAACATTATGTCCGAACTGAATTTCATTGAGATTGCGGGACGTAAGATAGGGAAGGACTACCCTCCCTTTGTGATCGCCGAGCTTTCTGCTAATCACAACGGGAAGTTGGAAAACGCTCTGCGCTTGATTGAGCTTGCAAAAGATAGTGGTGCTGACGCTGTCAAGATTCAGACCTATCGCCCGGATACGATCACCCTTCGTTCATCAGAACGTGCATTCGTCGTTGAGGGGGGGCTTTGGGACGGAAGAACACTATACGATCTGTACGAAGAGGCGCACCTGCCTTGGGAATGGCATGCACCTCTTTTTAAGAAGGCGCACGAGCTCAATATCACACTCTTCTCAAGCCCTTTCGACAAGACTGCCATCGATTTGCTCGAAAGTCTGAACGCGCCAGCGTACAAGATTGCTTCCTTTGAGCTAGTTGATCATGCCCTAATCGAATATGCGGCATCCACGGGAAAGCCGTTGATCATGTCGACAGGCATGGCCGACGATCAGGAGATTCAAGAGGCGGTCAACGTCGCGAAAACTGCCGGGTGCAAACAGTTGGCCATACTGCATTGCGTCAGCGGTTATCCTGCGCCAGCCGAAGACTATAACCTATTTACAATTCCAGACATGATCGAGCGTTTCGGACTGGTGACAGGCTTGTCTGATCATACCTTGGATAACACAACGGCTATCACTTCGATTGCATTGGGCGCCTCGATCGTCGAGAAGCACTTCACTCTTGACCGTTCAGGCGGCGGGCCCGACGACAGTTTCTCGCTGGAGCCTCAGGAATTTGCTGCGCTCTGCGCTAACACCAAAACTGCGTGGCGAGCTCTGGGGGAAGTGGACTATGGCCGCAAGTCAAGTGAAGTCGGCAATGTTAAGTTTCGTCGGTCTCTTTACTTTGTGCAAGACCTCAACGCGGGAGATATCGTGACCGAAGAGCACGTTAAGAGCGTGCGACCTGGTTATGGGCTCGCGCCCAAGCATATGAAATCGGTTCTAGGCCGGCGCGTTCGCGAGGATGTGAAGGCCATGAGTCCTGTGGCGCTCGACCTCCTTTCTTAAGAGCGGAAGCGCCATAGCTTGGAGCAGAAGGTGGAAACCAATTGAATAGCTCTAAAAAGATAGTCGTTCTGACTACCCTTGCAGAATACCAGACTCCGTTTTGGATTTCCGTTGCCCGAGATCTGGAGCGCGCCGACATAAGCAGCGTCGTATGTTCGTTTGATTCAAGAAGCTCTGACCTTCTGGCAAAAGCAGGGATCGTTTACTATGATATTCCGTCGCTCTGCTCCGATGATGTGGAAGGCAAAGGAAGTCTGGATGCGGAGGCACTATTCGATCGGTTTGGTCTGACCGATCTACCTCTGCTGAGAAGCCATGAGAAGCTGGCCTTCGGGATCGAAGATGATGCCCTCCTGGATCGCAAACTCGCCGCGTACTTGCGTGCTCTTGAGCACGTGATGGCTGACGTGAACAGCAAGACGAACTCGGTCGCAGTCATCCAGGAACTGGGAGGTTTTCTATCGGTTCTCGCATGCTATCTGGTCGCGAAAAACGCTGGCGTTGACCATTATTTTCTGGAGCCATCATTCTTTAAAGGGCGTTTTTTCGCACTTAAAAATCAGATATCTGCTCCGAAAATTCGCAAGGATGCAGGCGTTGTCGCGTCTGAAGAAGTAAAAACATACATCTCTGACGCGATCTCAAAGCAAGTTATCGTGATTCCGGAAAAGGACCGTCATCACTACAGTGCCGCGTTGAAAAAAGTATCTAGTTTCAAGAACCTAAAACGATTCTTGATGAAGGTAATCGATCAGTACGTATTCGGTCGTCATCAAGAATTTGGTCACAATTTCCGGTATGCTTTTTCCCATCTCAAGATGGCTGCAAATTATATGAGAATGCGGCGCGCCTACCAAGATGTGCCCCGCGATATGCCATTCTTGTATTTTCCTTTCCATGTTCCGAATGACGTCGCATTGACATTGCGCTCGCCGCAATACGTCGACCAGTTGGCGATACTGGATTTTATGCTGAGGGTCATGCCGCGCGGTGTGAGCCTTGCCGTGAAGGAGCATCCAGCAATGGTGGGCGCTCTGGATGCCGGGAGGCTGAAAACGATGGCTCGCCGTTACAGCAATCTCGTGATCCTGCGCCCGAGCATCAATAACTTCGAGGTGCTGCGAGCTGCAGATGGCGTTCTGTCCATCAATTCAAAATCAGGCGCCGAAGCGGCAATGCTGGCGAAGCCCGTGATCGTTCTTGGGGACGCGTTTTACACGCACTGCCGCTTCGTCAGGCATGTAGGCTGTTTGTCAGACTTAAAGTCTGCGATCGCTGAACTGGCACCCTCGGATGCCTCGCCGGACGAGATCGCCGATTATTTCCAGGCGGTGTATGCGTCTACATTTCGTGGCGAAATCTACGTTGACCGAGCTGACAATGTGGATGCTGTGGGATTTGCCATACGCGCACTTTTGGACGGCGGGTTTAGCCTAGCGGCACTTGATGAACCGGGGCGCGGCGGATAATGAGTCGCGACTATCCAGCAGCTCCAAATTGACTCTAGATACTGAGTTTTCTCCCAACATTTTGGCTACGTGCGGCAGCCTTTAGAAGAACAAGGATCTCCAAAATGCGGCACGTTTGCATTGTCGTCGACAACCCGCTTCGAGACCTGGACGGCGCTGTTTTACTCGCCCGTCGACTGACAGAAGCTGGGTGTAAGGCGACGCTCGTTCCGATGTATGATCAGGGTTTTGTGATACCCGCTTTGAAACCCGACATGGTCGTCTTGAACTACTTCAGAAAAAACAACATCGAGCTGGTGAGGTTGTATAAGAAGCTTGGAATTCTTGTTGCTGTAGTGGACACGGAGGGCTTCACCACTACTCCGGAACGCTACGCAAATTCGATCCACAGCGCCGGTCATTTGGATCTCATCGACCTATACTGCGTTTGGGGCAAAAGTCAGTTTGATGCAGTCGCTGCGGTGGGCGAGATTCCGCTGGAAAAGCTCTTTCTGACTGGCTGCCAGCGCAATGATTTCGCAGCGCTTCCTTGGCGGCGGGCTCTCAGAAGCTACAACACTCCGGGTTACATCCTGGTAAATACAAACTTTCCAATCGCTAATCCGAAGTTCTCAAGCGGAAGCGAGGCCGAGGTGAAGGCAGTGTTGGCCATTAATCCTGACCGTGCCGCTGCTGAAAGGTTCGTTGCCGAAAGTCGTAGAGCATGTGAAGATTTAAAGGGTGTGATTTTGAGGCTTGCCCAGGATTTTCCCGGGCAAATGTTTGTTGTGCGGCCTCACCCATTTGAGAGCTTAGATATCTACGAGCCGCTCGCAGAGCTGCCCAATGTTGAAGTCCTGCAAGAGGGGACTTCTTTTGAATGGCTGGCGCATGCGCAGCTGTTACTCCACCTAAATTGCATGACTTCCATCGAGGCTGCCATGCTTGGCGTTCCTGCTTTTTCCCTTGAGTGGCTAAATTCCGATGTCTTGAGGCTGAAAACGGCTGGGGAAGTCTCGGTGTCCGTCGCGAGCTACGACGAGCTATCCCGGTTGATGCTCGCGCATTTGAGTGGCGAGGAATCTCCTGCCTTGCTTGAGAAGCAGCAGCAGCTAATTATTGACAGCTTTCATGAGATTGACGGCAAAGCGTCTGACAGAATTTGCGACGCGATATCTCGTTGTTTCGCTTTCCCTGCAGCCTTGACGCACCCGTCAAGTAGTTCGCTGAAAAGAGGGGGGCGAGGGAAAGCTGTTCATTTGATGCGGCGACTATTTGGCTTGTCGGCGGCGGTGCGTTTGGGCACGGCCCTTTGGGGTGACGTGTATTCAGCCAAGAGGGAAACCAAGATGTTGCGGATAGAAGTCGTTCAGAACATCGTCGATCGCCTTGACGGAGCCGCGCCATTGACGCAAAAGCTCGTAGCGCGGCCGGCTTTGGGTGTGCGCGCTGCCGATAGACGATTGGGGGGCGCAACAGCGATCTCGATCGGCTATGAATAGCTTAGCCCGCTTCTGATGGCGATTAAGTGAAGCGTCGCTTGTAGATGTCCGGGTGTGATTGGTTCATGCCTAGCATCGATGGGCTCGAAAACAATTAATGAGGCTTTCAGATGCTGGTCTTAGATACCACCCTACGTGATGGTTCATACGTAATTGATTTCAGTTTCTCATCACAGCAGACTGCGAGAATCTCCAAGTCGCTAGACGACGCGGGGATACCGTTCATCGAGGTTGGGCACGGTGTCGGTCTTAACGCTGCGAACGCTGGTTACGGGATCGCTGCTGAAAGCGATGAAGCCTACATGGCGGCCGCTGCCGAAAGCGTTTCCAAGGGAAAATGGGGCATGTTTGCGATTCCCGGGATCTGCGGGGTCGAGCACCTAGATGCGTGTATTGACCACAATATCGGCTTTGTCAGAATAGGCGTTTCCATTAATGCCGTCGAAAAAACCCGCCCGTTCATTGAAAAGGCGCAAAAATTCGGCATCTACTGCGCAGTGAATTTTATGAAGTCCTACACGGCTTCTGCGATCGAATTCGAGATGGCTGCCCGCCAAGCGAGAGCTTTTGGTGCGGACATTATTTATATAGTAGATTCGGCAGGTAACATGGTTCCAGACCAGGTTCGCCGCTACTGTGAAAGGCTTGAAGACCTGCCTTTCGGTTTCCACGGGCACAACAACCTTGGGCTAGCTATGGCAAATGCTATCGTTGCCCAGCAGCATCATGCAGCGATTGTGGACTGTTCTCTACAGGGTATGGGTCGTTGTACAGGAAATACGGTTACTGAGCATTTCGTCGGTCTGATGCAACGGGAGGGTCACCTTCAGGAGATCGATCTCTATGCGTTGATGAACCTTGGCGAGCAAGAAATTAGGCCGCTGCTGTCGCAGAAGGGCCACAGCTCAGTGGATCTAATGTGTGGGCTTGTAGGCTTTCATTCTTCATACATGTCCACAATACGAGAGTATGCGCTTCAGTATAGCATTGATCCTCGGCGATTGATTGAAGCTGTTTGCAATGAGACGCAACAGGACGCCTCTAAGACTCTCGTAGAGCGTAAAGCCAAAGAGGTACTAACTAACCATGGCGAGCTCAGGGGCCGTTTCAGCTTTGAGCTTGATCAGTATTACGGCGATGAGCAAAGGGCGCTTTAGTTCGAGCGATTGGCATTCGATGCGCACTGTTGACGATTTTTTTGAACGGTTGGGTAGTGAAGAGGGCCCTAGTCTCACTTCAACTCTCAGCGAGGATCGGCCTTGGTTTGACACATTTGCCGAAGGTGGTGGCGGACTGCGGGGGGCGGCGCTCATTGAGTGCGTGGACAAGGTTGCCGCTAAAATCTTTCCTCAGCAACAATGCGATCCGTTTATCGTTTTGGCAGGGAATAACTTATCGACTGCCTTGGTGATTCTTGCTGCTATGCGATTCCGGAAGACAATTGCTGTTCTTCCTTCAGATACAAGTGATGCAGTTATTGAACGGCTAAGGTCGCAACTGGGCAAATCATCGCAGCTGATCGTCGCGGCACCTGTATCTCGTGGCAACATGGATACACCTCTGAGCGCTGCGGATTGTGCTGACTTTGCTCGATTAAAGTGCAAGCCGTCAGAAGATGGTCTTTCCGATGACCGGAGACCCTATCTGATAACCTTCACCAGCGGCTCAACTGGAATGCCAAAAGGGGTGGTTCACCCTGCCACGACATTCATAAACTGCGCTCTTGAATTCGCGGCGGTTACCGGACTAGCGTCAGGCGAAACATTTCTAAATGTTATGCCGATGCACTACATGGCTGGGATATTCAACGGCCTGATTGCGCCGCTATCTTCGGGCTGCAACGTCGTCATCTCTGATCAATTCTCAACCACCACCGCGATGAAATTCTGGCGGTTGGTCGAAGACAATAGCATCTCCGCCCTGTGGCTTTCTCCAACAATGCTAGCCATGGTGATCAAGCTCGACCGAAGTGGTTCAGACCAGCACCGTGAAAATCTCAGGCTCTTTATAGGCACTGGTAAACTAGATCCAGGGTTGGCCCAGCAGGCTCTTGATAGGTATGGAATTGTGCCAGTGCAGTCATACGGACTTTCAGAGCTTTTATACATAAGTGTTGATGACCATGTGACTTTTAATTTCGGGTCGGTCGGATATGTCCTGCCATCTGTAGAGCTCATTCTGAGAGATGCAGATCAGGCTGGCCTCCAAGGGACTGCAACATTCAACACGCCTTTTGCGTTCTTGGGCTACCTAGACCTCGATGGCGGGGTGAGCTTTCCTTCAGACAGCTCACGTGTGTTCGAGACGAGTGACTTTGTGGAGCGGTCAATTGTCTCTGAAGGCAGAATTTTGTTGAAAGTCAGAATGCGGAAAGATGATGTCATATTGCGTGGTGGCATCAATATCGATCCAGCGGAAGTTGAGGAAATAGTTAGAAAAAGCCTTGAGTTGTGCGTTCCGCCCGGGGCTCGATCTTTAGGTGTAGAATTCTGCATCGTGGGGGTTGACGACCCTATGCTGGGACAAGCGGTGGGCATGGTGGTTAGCGGCAATCTCCAATTCGATAGGGAGCCCCGGTCGGTGCTCATGGCGATTAACGAGGTTCTGCCGGCCGGGAAGAAGGTCGATGCCATCTATCGTTTGCCGAGTCTGTCAAAAGGGCCAACTGGAAAGTTGCAGCGGAAGAAGATCTTGAGTGACTTGGTGAGCCAAGGAACACGATTAGCATGATCATCGGTACTAGCCATTTTGCCCTCGCCACCGCCGATATTAGCTCGGCTGTGCGCTTTTTTTTGTCATTAGGTTACGCTGCGAAGTTTGAGGAAGATCAGCTACACAACCACCCCGAAAAGGGAGTTTGGTTGCGAGCTTACCAGCCGACACATCACGTTGTGATGATGAAGAAAAATGGTTTTCAGTCGATCGAACTATTGCAGCATGGCGATTACCGAGATGCTTCCCGAAATACAGCTGCGCCTGTCGGCCGGTGCATTCCAGTTTTTCAGATTGGATTAGGGTCTCAAGGGTTTGAGATCATTGGTCTAGATGAAGCCTTTCCACCAAACCCTCCCCTGGTGAGTTTGCTGCCGTTTTCTGTTAAGACGCTGGGTAAGTTGGAGGCCCTGTTTGGGGGCGAGCTTCACATCGTCCGCGCAGGTCCAGATGGGGTTTTGGGACTTGCGCATATTGGTTCTGACAGTGAAACGGGTGTCGTTTCAACGATCATCCCTGTGAAGGATGTCCCCGCGTACAAGAGGTTCCTCGTCAAGTTGCGCTTCCGTCCGGGAACCGACGCGTCTGAGTTGGATGGAGAACCCCAACGGTTTCGCCACGTAACCCCTTTTCCGGAACTCAATTCCGAAATCATTGTTGCTGCCTCTGATTGCTCGACGAGCGGTTTGGCCGTCAAGCTCGACAATTCTGGGATCAATTGCATCGCGGTCGTACGGAGGGGAGCGTCCGAGGTGCTTAATGAATCCGGGATTCCGGTCGTAAGGGCGACTGAGCCTTTCAGCCTCAAAGTTAACAACAAAAACATGGACATCACGCTCGCCGAGTTTTCCGATGGTCCAGTCTGGGAGTTTCTGACGCTATGAAAAATACACGGCTGATTGATCTTTCGATGACGCTGCGAGAAGGCATGATGTCTTTCCCGGTCCACTGGCATCCTTTGTATGAGATGACGCAGATGGGGCGCTTTGAGGTGGAGGGCCGAGAGACCCGCAAGGTGATATTGGGCACACACACCGGCACACATATAGACGCGCCGCGGCATTTTATAAAAAATGGAAACACGGTGGAATTCATTCCGCTTGAAAAGTTCTATGGGCCCGCGACAATCTTAGATTTCTCCAACCTGGAGGATAAATCGGAGATCACGGTCGACATGCTTAAGGCAAAACTGGGCGGTAGCGTACCTGAGCGGTTGCTGTTGCGCTACGATTGGGACCGAAGATTGGATAGTCTTGAATACTATTCCCATCACCCGTTCCTCTCGGAAGATGCTTGCGTATATTTGGTCGATGGTGGATTACAGTTGTTGGGTACTGACGCCCCTATGCCTGATAATCCTCAAAATGGCCGGGGCAGCCAGCGGGATTCTCCCAATCACACGATACTCCTTGGAGCTGGGGTAGTGATTCTCGAATACCTGACAAATCTCAAAGATATCCCGCCAGAGAGCGAATTCATAATCTCGGCGCTTCCGCTCAAAATAGAGAGCGGAGACGGTGCTCCCGTTCGGGCGATAGCGATTGTGCAAGAGTAAGTGAGCTACGACATGAAATTTTCCGAATTCCTGGAGTGGGCAAAGGAAACGATTGGGGCTGCCGACCCCGATTTTCGCCAATTGAGCCCCGACGTCATGAGGTCCACAAATTTCTTTGCGAGTGGACGAATGGACTCGATCCAGCTCATGAACGTGCTTCTGCAGGCTGAAGAAGATTTCGGATTCCAGTTCAGTGAACAGGCATTTCAAGACCGGCGATTGCAGACGGTTTATGGGATGTTCGAAGTTATCTCCGAGCTTAAAGCAGGCTCCTATAAAGGCGAGTGAACGATGTCGATTTCCTTCGACGACGCATGCGCGGCTATCCGCGCCGCTGGGGCTAAGCCCGGCGATGTAGTATTCAGTCACCATAACATCGCGTTTTTCGGAAGGATTGAGAACTGCCTGGACATCAACGACTTCGCAAGATTCTGGCTCGACGTGTTTCGCGAAGTCATAGGTGAGGCAGGGACATTGATTGTGCCGGCTTTCACGTACTCATTTGGATCGGACAAGAGCGAAAAGGTCTTCGACCCGGTAAGTTCGTTGCCCAACACCGGTGCGATTGGAACATATGCGGCGCTCAGAGGCGTGGGAATTCGATCATTGGATCCGATGCTCTCTGTCATATGTCTGGGATCAGGGCAATTTGATCTAGCGCACGAAGTTGGGCCAGTTTGTTTCGGTGCTAACAGTATTTGGGAGAGGCTATTCAACAGGGATGCCCTGGTCTGTAACCTCAACCTCGATAGCGGTTCCACTTATCTGCACTGGATAGAAAGAGAAGTTGGCGTAGAGTACCGGCATGACATCGCTATGCGCGGAATTATTAGGAGAGATAGTATTACTACGGCGTCTGAGGTGGTTTATACAGGTCGTGACATTGGCGATGCTTCTGCGGCCCCCAGTTTTTCTGAATTTCACCGAAAATGCGTTGAACACGAGATTACGACACAAGTGAAGCTTGGTCGAGGCCAAATCAATTCTTACCGTTGTCAGAAAGTTGCGGACTTCACGCGTGGGCTTCTGCTTGAATATCCGCGTCTACTGACAAAGGCTGCAGAGAATGCATAAAATTCCAGACTACGCGTTTATCGGTGAGGAGATGCTTGCGTGGGCCAAAGAGCTTTTTCCGCTATGCAGATCCCTTACAGGTCCCGGGACTATCGAGACTTTAGAGTATCTTGGCCGACTTCATTCCGAGATTCGTTGCGAAGACTTCGCCACGGGTGAGAAGGTGTTTGATTGGGAAGTTCCTGAAGAATGGGCGATTTACGATGCGTATATCGAGCATGAATCGGGGAGCAGATTTGCCGAATTCACGCGTAACAATCTGCATGTGGTGGGGTACTCAACACCAATCGACACGCATATGACCCTCGAGGATCTTCAACACCATTTGTACTCAGACCCATCTCAGCCTGAGTCTATCCCCTATGTCACGAGCTATTATAAGAAACGCTGGGGATTTTGCTTAAGTGAAAACGATCGTAGAAACCTCCCAGAGGGTCTCTATCGAGTCGTCGTGGACTCCGCATTCAAGGATGGCGAGCTAACTTTGGCATCAGCGAAATTGCCCGGAAGGCGTGCGGACACAATATTTTTCTCCACATATATTTGCCATCCCTCTATGGCCAACAACGAGCTTTCTGGCCCTGTTCTATCCGCGGGCCTTATGAAATATGTAAAGGAGACTTATCCGCAGCCGCGATTTACCTACAGGTTCAACTTTGTTCCCGAGACCATAGGGTCCATTGCGTATCTGTCTCGGCATATGCACGAACTTAAGACGCACGTCGTGTCCGGTTTTAATTTGTCGTGCGTGGGGGATGATCGCGGCTATTCTCACGTGGAGTCTCGGTTGGGGAATACTCTTGCCGATACTGCGCTTAGTGCCGCCTTGTTTGGTCTCGACAATGTCACAACCTACCCGTTTCTCATGCGTGGCTCCGATGAACGGCAATACTGTGCACCTGGCATCGATCTGCCACTGTGTGG
>JAESGD010000034.1_pt1 | contig 249886 bp, 252 predicted proteins | sample 9269581 | NCBI WGS metagenome assembly JAESGD01 (sample SAMN14515903, study PRJNA621661) | algae metagenome | isolation source: Cyanomargarita calcarea GSE-NOS-MK-12-04C and co-occurring heterotrophs from... | place: USA: Grand Staircase Escalante National Monument, Utah | collected 2007-12-30
AGGAGTTATACCAATTCTGTATGAAGATGCACATAATCAAGACCCCCCTGTAGTCCCCCCTTGCCAAGGGGGGACGGCGTAGCCGGGGGGTAATATATGCAGCTTCACAAAGAAACGGTATTAGGAGTTAGAAGTTAGGAGTTAGGAGGTAGGAGGTAGGAGGTAGGAGTACTGATTTTCAGTTAATGACTTAGAATAATAAGGTTGTCAAAAATTGCGGAATCCGCTATGGCTGTTCCTAAGAAGAAAACATCTAAGTCGAAACGAGATAAACGTCGAGCTACCTGGCGGCACAAAGCTATAGTAGAAGCTCAAAAGGCTCTGTCTTTGGGCAAGTCGATATTGACTGGACGTTCTACATTTGTCTACCCAAGTGCTGAAGAAGAGGAAGAAGAGGAGTAATGCTGTAGAGACGCGATTCATCGCGTCTGTAATAGCAGATAATCGTATTCAAACTAAATTAACTTTATAAAATTTATTTTCTGCGACCATGTTAGGAAAATTCTTTCAAAAACCGGCAACGGAAGAAAGCGATCGCGTCCCTCCTGGTCAATATTTGACTAAGGGTTTCCCTGTATTAACCTACGGTGCAACACCAAAAATTAACAGCGAGGAATGGGAATTTAAGGTTTGGGGTTTGGCAAAACCTGCGACCTTCAGTTGGTCAGACTTTATGGCACTACCCCAACATGAGTTTACTGCTGACTTCCATTGTGTGACGCGCTGGTCAAAACTTGATGCTCAGTGGACTGGTATTAAGGTGACGGACTTCATTCCATTGATTGAAGTCGATCCAAAAGCTGCTCACGTTATGGAACACTGTTATGGTGGTTACACCACAAATATTGCACTAGCAGACCTTGTGCGAGAAGAAAACTTCTTTGCCTTTAAATCCTTTGGTGAACCCTTAACAACAGAACATGGTGGTCCTTTGCGGTTAGTTGTTCCCCATCTCTATGCTTGGAAAAGTGCCAAGTGGATTAATGGCTTGGAGTTTCAAGAACGTGAAGAACTCGGTTTTTGGGAACGCAATGGTTATCACCGTCGTGGAGAACCTTTTGCTGAGGAACGTTATAGCACCTTTTAAGATGGGAGTAGGCAGGATGTCAACCAAGAATTCGCTTCAAGAAAGCTAATTTTCCTTCATAGGGGGCATATCGCCATTTTAAATCTAGCCAGAAGGGGTTAGATAAGACGCTTTTGTAATGAGAGAAAGTGTCAAAACTGGATTTGCCGTGGTAACTGCCAATACCACTATCACCTACACCCCCAAATGGCAAAGATGAGACACCTACTTGCAACACTGTGTCATTAAGACAGACGCTGCCAGATGAGGTTTCTTGTAAGATTCGCTCTTGCAGATTTTTGTTATTAGAAAATAGATATAAGGCTAAGGGTTTTGAACGACAATTAATCTGGGCGATCGCTTCACTAATATCTGTATATTCCAACACAGGTAGAATAGGTCCAAATATTTCTTCCTGCATGACATCATCGTTCCAGGAAACATTGTCTATGACTGTGGGTGCGAGATAACGTTCTGTTGGGTTATTCTCTCCACCAGTAATGATTTTGCCGTCTTTAAGAAAGCTTGTTAACCGATCGAAGTGTCTTTGACTAATTATTCTCACGTAGTCAGGACTTTGAGCCGGATTATCTCCATAAAATTCTTTGATGTATTTTTGAATTTTATCTAACAAATTATCTTTGATTTTTTTATCTACTAAAATATAGTCTGGTGCGATACAAGTTTGTCCGGCATTGATAAATTTTCCCCAAGTAATGCGTCTAGCGGTGTGTTCGAGATTAATGTCAGTATCTACAATACAAGGACTCTTGCCACCCAATTCTAAAGTCACTGGTGTAAGATGTTTTGCGGCAGCTTCCATGATAATTTTACCTACCGCTGTCCCACCAGTAAAAAAAATGTGGTCAAACTTTTCTGCTAATAGTTTTTTACTGGCTTCTGCATCACCTTCTACTACTGTGATATATGCCGGTTCAAAAATTTGGCTAACAATATCAGCTATGAGCTTGGAGGTGTGGGGTGCAAGTTCAGAAGGCTTGAGAATAGCGCAGTTACCAGCAGCGATCGCACCAATTAAGGGTGCAATTAGTAACTGAAATGGATAATTCCAAGGGCCAATAATTAAAACCACACCCAGCGGTTCTGGATAAATTTTCCCGGAAGCAGGAAAAAATTGTACGGGTACATCCACTTTTTTGGGTTTAGTCCAAGTCTTAATGTGCTTGATTGCATAATCTATCTCTTTAAAAATCATCACCATCTCTGAAGCAAAAGTCTCAAATTCTGGTTTATTTAAATCAGCCTTCATCGCTTGGACAATTGCGGCTTCATTCTGAGCAACAGAATCATAGAGAGCTTTTAGCTGCGCAATTCTAAAATTAATATCTTTAGTTTTGCCAGTATTAAATAATTTCCGTTGTCGAAGGATAATTTCACTTATTGTTAATTCAGCAATCATCTGTTTTTCCTTAAATATCGCAGTTGCAAAATTCCATTCACGAAGGAAGAAGGAAGAAATAATCGGATGAGAAAAATGAATTTTCCGCCTAATAACTCATAATCTACTGCTTAATGGGTAAGCTGACAAGAAACACACTTCCCTTACCAACTTCTGAATTTACTTGAATAGTGCCTTGATGTGCTTCGACAATTCGCCGAGAAAGGTACAATCCTAAACCACTACCAGAACGCTTATGGCTTCCAGGGCGAAATCGTTCAAACAAAATAAGTAATTCTTCAGAGGTAATGCCTTGGCCTGTATCCGCAACAGAGATGTTAATGTAAGCATCTTCAGTCGAAGTTATACCGATAGTAATTGCTCCTATATCGGTAAATTTAATCGCATTCCCTACTAGATTCGTGAATAGCCGATGCAATTCCAAGCGATCGCCAGTCATGGTAATTGTGCTTAATTTAGCAACATCAAGATTGATCACTAGTTTCTTGTCTACAGCTAGGGGAGTCAATTCTCCTGCCACCTCTTCTAACAACTGCTTTAAATTCACCGGCTGAAACGCTAGAGTTTTGCGACCCGCTTCAAAACGATAAACTTCCAATAAAGTATTCACCATAGCCAGCAAATTGCTGTTACTGCGAGCCATGATGACCATAACTTCCAGCATTTGCGGTGATAGTGCCCCCAAAGCACCTTGCTGAAACAAGTCCAGCATCCGATCGGCTGCAACTAAAGGTGTGCGTAAATCGTGGGTGAGACGGGAGACAAAATCTTCTCTTTGGCGGGCTATTTCATCTCGTTCATCGATACTGTGCTTCAGACGAAGAAGCGATCGCACTCGCGCCATAAGTTCATCTACTGTTACGGGCTTGCGAATAAAATCATCAGCACCCAAGTCTAAACCATGAGCCACATTTGGCGAGTCGTGGGCGGTAATCAGCAAAATTGGAATAAATGGTAATTCCGCATTTCCCCGGATGCGCTTAGTTACTTCATAACCATCCATCACTGGCATCATCAAATCCAGCAAGACCAGATCGCAGGGAGATTCGGTAATTCTTTCCAATGCCAAAGTACCATTTTCTGCCGTGATAACCGTGTAGCCTTCCTCTTCCAAAATTGTTTTGATTAAAAAGACGTTATCAGGGGAATCATCAACAACCAGAATTTTGTCAGAAATAGAAGATAGAGAACTCATTTTCTGCTAATTTTCTCCATTGAAAGTAAAAAAATATTAAATTACCTTTATTTTTATTAATTCTTTAGCCGCTTAACTGACTTAACCTCATACCTAGGAAGGATTATTTTCTAATAATTTTCTACAAGTTTACTCGAAAATTTTTTGAAGTTATAAAGGTAGTATTATTTTTAACACTTATGCATCAATTAGTAAATTGAATTCTCAAACTAAACTTACAAAACAACCGACTTCTTCAAGGATACCGTGGGCACTCATATGTGGTCTTACCACCCAGGAGTAAGACCACATATGAGTTGATAGTCAGAAAATAAAGAAGTTGAATTATTTGGTGGTGTTGGTTTATGACATATCATCGGGACGTACCAAAACAGACAGCACAAGTCGCATATGCATCATTCCCCAAAGGAAATGTGCATATGAAGATGCACTACGAATTGGCAAGTATTTATACAGACAGAGATTTTTAGGATTTATTTCCAGCACGATGTGGACAATCAGCGATCTCACCAGCTTCCCTATAGAGTCGGAGACAGGATCGCTTGTTTGACGGTTGGGCATTTACCAACATTTTGCTCTTTCACCCAGATTTTGTCTATTTTGTCAATGCGTAACGATAATATTTTAAAGGGGTCTTACCTCCAATTCGCCAACGGTATCCTTTAAAAAGTCGGGGATGTGAGCAGTCTGTTTATTTCTTAGTAATAAGCTGCTTGACATTTAGTTTTTTACCAATAGCAATTAAAGCAAGAGATAATAGCGCAACTGAGTTCATTGCAGGTTCTTTGGCTGTTACTCTAGCTTGACTTCTTCTAACTGCGAGTAAAGTTAAATTTGTTTTGTTGGCAAATGAACGTTGTAGAGAACCACCAATAAAAGCTGAGGCAAATTCTTCATTACCTTGAAATTCATCATCTTGAAATAACTGTGTTAAGGTAACATTTTTACTATTTTCCTTATCAAGATAATCATCTTTGCCAGAGGTATTTAAATTTGCAGCTAAGGAAAAGAAATCTAGAGTATTTTTTGCAAGAATCATCGTATCGTCTAGGGACAAGTTAGATAAAAATTCAGAAAGATTTGGCTTGTCGATATTAGTGGTATCCAGCAAAAAGAAAGAAACATCACCCATTGAATGAGCGTTTTCGGTCGGGGGTTCGTCGATTGCGGTTCTTAGATTTAAGGCTGCGGCAAAATCGAAACTAAAAGATTTACCAGCATCGACATCAAAGTTTCCAACGATTTTAGCTTCAGTTTGTGCCAGACCTAAATAATCTTTATCTTGACCAAAAGCTATACTCAAAGCAGAAGTGGATATCTCTGGTGGAGTGGCTATAAAGTTTATATTTGCTTTGTTTATTTGTTGTGTTATGCCACCGTTAACAGAGCCAAATGTGTGGGCATCATTTACTTTTTCAAGTCCGATAAATTCTTGACTAAAATTTGTAAATTTCAATTCACCTTGAGACAATGCAAATGTCGCAGCACGGCTGGGTGCGGTAAAAAATGCAGAACTAGCTATCAAGGGAGTAGCTAGTAAAAATCGCTTGACAAATTCTAAATATAAGTTCATATAATCTTCTTTTTCGGCTTATTTGCTTGTTGACGTGAGCAAAAATCAAATTTGTCACAGAGCTAACGCTATAGGCTACTGAGAGTAAGCTATGCCTTGACTAATTACTCTACAAAGCAAACTACGTAGATTCCGAATTTTAGGTAATTTTTCACATATTTTTTCGGATAACTTCAAATATAGTTTGTTTCGGCGATGTCTGCAATGGCGGGTAGGGGAGCATCCATATGCCGCAAGAAACATTTCTAAGCTAGAAAAGCACAAAAATATCGTTTAAACTGAAATCAGCAGATCCATCGGTCGCTCCTGGTAAGCTGTTCTGAGGGTCAGATCCCCTTTTCTTTGAAAGTTGTCAGGAATCTTGCAGAACGGATTTTTTGCGTAAGTCTCGTAAGAGAGCAGAAGCCAATAATTTCAGCTTACTTGTATCAAGAGTATTTATGCTCTTGGAAAGGCGTAGTCTAGTTATCTTGATATACATCAAGTCTACCTGCTTAACTGTAGAGAAGATACGCAAGTTCGGAAATAGGAAATTAAATAATAGTTATAACTTGATTTCTAGAGCGATCCATAAAAATAAATGCCCAGTCATGTGCTTAACTGCTAGTGGGTGTCGTACCCTATAGAGTCGAAGACAGGATCGCTTGTGTGACGGCTGGGCATTTATTTCTTGGCAGTATGCCTATGCTTTTTCCGTTGTTTTGCTTATAATTTATAAGTGTCTTGTTTTTTCGCCAGCTTCAAATGTGTTTCCTGTACAATTATTAGATAGACGAAACTCATTTATTAACTTGGCAAATTTGAGACACGAGCCAGTCTTGAATGAGCGCTATCGGGCAATATCAAAACCTGCCGCCAAAAACGGATCGCTCGCAGGATGCCTCGTCTGTTGTGACAGATTGAGACGTTGAATGCAATTTTAATCTTCTGGAGAAGATAATGCAACTGGCACAAGCATTTATGGGTGAAGGTAAGCAAAGTCCCCAACCACCATTAATTTTAGCGGTTGAGGACAATGAAGACAATCTACTACTAATGAGTTATGTCCTTGATTCCCTAGGATGTAAACTTATTGGTCAAAAAGATAGTTCAGAAACGTTGCTGGTAGCTAAGGAATATCAACCAGATTTGATTCTGTTGGATATTTTGTTACCTGGTGAAAGCGGTATGGATCTTGTGCGTCAACTAAAGTGTGAACCCCTCACTAGCAATATTACAGCGATCGCGGTCACAGCTTTAGCTAGTTTTGAGGATAGAGAAAGAATTTTGGCTGCAGGCTTTGATGACTATATCAGCAAGCCTTACATGATAGATGAACTAGAGGGGATGATTCGCGGCTACCTTTGGCACAAAATGGGTTCTTGCCGTGTTTTCGACTTATGTCAAGAATAATACTACTTTACGGATGTCTCAGTTTCATTATTATTTGATGAAGGCTTTCTCCTAACCCTAGAACTGGAACCAGAATTGCGAACAACAGGTGTATCAGTGAGAACAGCAATTATACCAGAACGACCTGTTTCTAATGTGGCATCGCTAAGTAATTCGACTACCTCAACATTTAGGATTTCCTCAATCAATTCTTTGATTTGAGGCTGAATTGCGTCATCTAAATCAGAACGAACTTGTTCTGCCAGTTCTTGCCTACCTGTATGGGCAAGTAGTTGCTCTGGTTGAGTAATAGAGTCTTCTAGGACAATAACTAAATTGCGATCGCTCAATTGGCAGGTTACCTTACTGGGCTGATGTCCAAGTTGCTCGCGATACAATGCTTGGATGCGCTGTGCTAAGGTTCGTTCTACTTGTCCACGAGTTGGATTGGATGTTGTCGTCATATGTTTGATTTTTCTAAAAATGTAGACCATTACCGATAAGGCAAAATATCAAGTTAGAAATGTTCGATAAGGACTGGGAGTTTCTAACTAAATTCCCGACTTCATAGATTCGCGAGCAACATCGCGTTCCCGAACACAGATCCGTCTAATTGCTCATCTGAAGAATCTCTTTGCGTATGCAGCGTCAATCTTAATGATGAGTCTTTAATCGGACATGATGTTATCTGTCATTCCTCAATCTTCACTTTCTGAGTTATCGGTAGCAGTGTAACCTAATAATTTTCTTTTGAATTATTAGGTTGTTGAATCACTTAACTGATTATAATGGGTTGCTTCATTAATAATCAGCTTCCTTGAGCGGTATCTTCAATCTTATTTAGGTTCACCCTTAGGCGTATATTTAACAGTTAGCAGTTATCAATTCAATACACTCTTGTTTCAGTGATGGCGCTTAGAGTAATCCTTACACCCCTTTGCTAACTGTTCACTGCTTTAATTGTTTCGGTAGTTGCACCGTGAATGTGCTACCTTGACCTACTTCCGAGGAAAGTTCAATTGTTCCTTTGTGGGTATCAACAATCCGGCTTGAGAGATGCAGCCCCAAACCGCTGCCTGAGCGTTTGTTTTTACCTTGACGAAACCGCTCAAATACTGTGGCTTGGTCTTCTTTTGCAATGCCATATCCAGTATCTTCCACTTCGATTTTTACATTTTCATCAGTTTCAGAAATCCTAACTTCAACCTTACCTGTATCTGTAAATTTGATGGAATTGCCCACCAAGTTGCTGATTACCCTTCGCAATTCCAAGCGATCGCCCATCACAATCCCGGCATTTTCCCCCATTCCCTCTAACTGCTGGGCATTCACTTTTAATGCCAAACCTTTTTCATCTGCCAGAGGGCTGAGTTCTTGCACAACTTCTTGAACAATCTCCCCTAGGTTACATCGTTCGTCAATGTTTATAGTCTTTTTACCTGCCTCTAAGCGAGAGACTTCGAGTAGAGTGTTGACCATTTGCAGCAAATTATTGTTGCTGCGGCTCATGGCAGCGATCGCCTGTTTCATTTCCGGCGAAATTTTGCAGTAGATTTCAGCAAGAAATAAATCAAGCATTCTGTCGGCTGCTACTAAAGGAGTTCGCAAATCGTGAGTTAGACGTGAAACAAAGTCTTCCCGCTGCCGGGTCATCTTTTCTTGTTCGTCAAGACTGTGCTTGAGACGTAATAGCGATCGCACTCTTGCCAGTAGTTCATCTGTATCAAATGGTTTGCGGATAAAATCATCCGCTCCAGCATCCAAGCCTTCAACAACGCTAGAGTCATGATGTGCCGTAATTAGAAGTATGGGAATATAGGCAAGCTCAGTGTTTTTCCGGATACGACGTGTAACTTCATAGCCATCCATTCCCGGCATCATCACATCCAACATAATCAAGTCGGGTGGAGCCTGTTCAACATAAGCTACAGCAGATGCTCCATCCGCCACCAAATCTATTTCATAGCCCTCTGTTTCTAGAATCGTCTGAACCAAGATGAGATTATCAGGGATGTCGTCTACGGCGAGAATTCTGTCAATTTTAGATGTTTCGATAGCAGGCATATTTAGCGACTTTTTTGATAAGAATTTATAATACTTTCTTGGGCTTTGGCATCTATCTTCTGTGGGATTAATGATGAAGTTTGGCGTGGTAGTTCAATCAGAAATACCGAACCCCGATCCAATTCACTTTCGACAGTAATTTTGCCCAGCATCATTTGTACCAGCGAATGCACGATCGCCAAACCCAAGCCCGTACCTTGGTATTTGCGGGTGGTAGTTTGATCGACCTGCCGGAAAGCTTCAAAAATCCGATCTAACTCTGCCCTTGGGATACCAATACCAGAATCGCTAATGGCGATCGCCACTCTATCTTCTGGTAGATCGCTTATCTCTATTTGAATACCACCACTTTCTGTAAACTTAATGGCGTTTGAGAGCAAATTGACGATGATTTGTCGGACTCGAACTGAGTCATTAATTACCATAGGATCTTTCAACTCATCATGAACCACTACAGACAGCTTTTTCTCCAAAGCAAGAGAATGCAATTCTGCCACTGTGGCTTTTACCACGTTTGATAGATTAAATCTTTCCGGCTTTAACTCCAAATTTCCCGACTCCAGTTTAGAAAAGTCGAGAATTTCATTCAACAGCGTCAGCAAATTCTTGCCATTATTGAAAATTCGCTGTAACATATCTCTATGTTTATCGGTAAATTCATTGCTCTTAGTACGCAACAACATTTGAGAGAAACCGATAATCGCATTCATGGGAGTCCGCAGTTCGTGAGACATGGTTGCCACAAACTGTGATTTGAGTTTTGACGCTTCCAACAACTTGATATTTTGCAGGGAAATTTTTTGCCGCTGTGCCTCTAATTCCTGATTCTTCCGCCGGAGCAACTCATTACTTTCCCGTAGCTGCTTGTTTGCTAAAGCTACCTGTGTTTCTGCCCGGAAAACTCGGAGTGATTGACGTAACACTTGTGCCAATGTTTCTGAAGATATTCTAGATTTAGAAAGATAGTCAGTAGCACCAGCCTTCATTAGTTCGACAGCAATTTGGTCGTCACCTTGCCCGGTGAGAACAATTAAGGGTACTTTGATTTCTTGAGAGCGTAGGGTCTTGATTAAAGTCAGACCATCTAAATCTGGCAAGCCATAATCGAGGAAAACGCAGTCATATGAAATATTCTTTAAGGCGGCGATCGCGCGACTCGCATCACCCACTTCAGACAGTTCCATTTGAACCCCTGCCTTAGTGAGCGCACGACGCACAGCCATACGGTCTACTTCATCATCATCTACAACTAATATTTTGAGCGTTTCTTGCATCGACTTTACTTTTTGTCATCTGTCTTTGTGAAGAGTCTTTTATCATGTGTTATGTTCTTTTCTATTGACCAAGAACCAATGCCTCACACCCGGAAGCCCTCGGGAGCTGATTTAACTTGCTTAAGGCATTTCACACAATATCCAGTAATTATTGAGAGTTGCCATCATCTCCACAAAATTGCCAGAAGTTACAGGCTTGAGAATGTAACCAGCAACATTTAAATTGTACGCTTCCACTCGGTCTTGATCCTGATTTGAAGTGGTCATAACTACCACAGGAGTTAGTTTTAGCTTTGGATCGGCGCGTAATTCCATTAGAAATTCTATCCCGCCCATCTTCGGCATATTTAAATCCAATAATACTAAACGGCGATCTTTGGGAACAACAGAAGGCTGACCGTTCTCACCGCGCAGCATTGTTAATGCTTCTAAACCATTACCTGCAATATGAAGCGGATTAGTGATGTTAACTTTTCTGAATGCTCGTTTGACATTCATCACATCAACTTCGTCATCCTCCACTAGTAGTATATTTATCGCTTTTTCAGCCATGATATTAATTTTAATTTAATCTGTTTTATCCCGAATTCCGATTAACTGTCTACAGAATGGTTTCGCTACAGGTTTCAGTTGAATAAACTGCATCAGACCTAACAAGCGTTAAAAGCAGGAGAGAGGTCTGGATACGGTCTATTCATTGAATATCTAAAAATGATAATCAGTTCTGCCATATAGAAAAAAGTAATTTAAGTAACATAAATTACTTTAGATGCTCATTACGATTCTAGGCATATAGGTACACCTTTGCCCTCCACCATTGGTCAGAATTGCGTCAGTCTTTAGTTTGTTATTTTTCTTGGCAGAATGGCAGTTTCATAAGTTCTGACATATTGGGGATCTCGCAGGTTGTAGCCTTCATTTAAGCCAAGTAAACCGGAAAGTACAGCCCGCACCAACTTGGGATTCTAAAGTAATTGTTCCTCCTTCTGCTTCAACAATTTTCTTGACGATCGCCAAACCAATACCAGTGTTTTCTTTCTTATCACGGGCTTCTAGGGTTTGAAAAATCACAAAAACTTTTTCGTGATATTCAGGGGCAATACCAGAACCATCATCAGATACGGCAAATTGATAATATTTACCTTGGTCTTTGACGGATATTGTTATGTGACCATCCAATCGGCTGTGATGGTTGATAGCGTTACTTATTAAATTTGAGAATACCTGTTGTAGGGGCGATCGCTTGGCGATGAATGTGGGCATTCCCGGTTCAATATCGATGGTAAAGGCTGGTGGTGCTGCGAGTAAGTCAATAATTGCATGAAGCAATGCCTCGACATCAACCATCTCGGAAGCTGTTTCCATGCGTCCGACTCGTGAATATGCAAGCAAACCGTTGATGAGTCCTTCCAACCGATGCACTCGTCCACGCAACAGTTTCATCTGATCAAGGTTTTCTGGGGGGAGTTGTTCTGCCAGGTCTTCTTCCATCCATTCTGACAGACTGGCGATCGCCCGTAAAGGTGCCTTGAGGTCGTGGGATGCGACATAAGCAAACTGGTCGAGTTCTTGATTGCGCTTTTGCAAAAGTCCGGTTGTTTGCGCCAAAATAGTCGTCAAACGTGTTAGTTCTTCCGTTCGTTGCTTGAGGACACCAATATCAATACATGAGCCAATATATCCGGCAAAACTATTATCGGCATTGAATCTGGGAGTGCCTTTATCCAACACCCAGCAATACTCTCCATCAAAACGTTTGAGCCGATATTCCATCATAAAGGCTTGTCTTGCATCAAACGCATTCGTGTAGGTATCGAAACAATGCTCTAAATCTTCAGGATGTATACCCGTTACCCAACCGTTACCTAACTCTTGTTCCAAGGTACGTCCGGTAAATTCTAGCCAGACATGATTTAAGTAAGTAACAAGCTTGTCTGTACCTGATACCCAAATCATCACGGGTGCGGTGTCTGCCATCGTCCGAAACCGTTCTTCGCTTTCGTGCAATGCTTGTTCGGTTCGCTTACGTTGAGTGATATTATCAAACGCCAAGCCAACACAGCGATTGGCTAAAGGAAACACCTTTACATCAAAAAAAGCACCTTCTATCCGGCGATCGCCATAATAAATTTCCCTCTCTTCTTTCTCTTTTAAACCCAAGGCAATCTGAGAATATAGCTCCAGGTCTGCCCAGTTTTCAGTGAGAATATTGGGGAAACATTCGTAGATGTATTTACCGATACTGTTTTCTAAAGATATTCCTACTGAAGCAGTTGCAGCAGGATTAGTGGCAACCAGCCGAAAGGTGGTGATATCGTTTGGGTCTTCGAGATGCCAGACATTCAAGGCAATTTGCATATTTTTGACGATATCGGCATAAAGCTGAATCTGACGTTGTGCTGCCTCCATCTGGGAAAGCACAATTTCTTTTTGACTATTGGATATTGCCACACGTTCTTCTAGTTGCGCGTTCAACTGGAGAATTTCTGATAAATCTTGTTTATCGGCGATCTCCCTACCTTCAGCCATTAACAAGGTAACTTGTCCACTGGAGTCGGCGATCGGTTTGATTGAGAAGTCGAGGGTGACAATTCGATCGCCGACACCCAATATATCGACATTGTAGCGGACAAATTCTCCTTCCTTGGCACGGGCTAGAGCCATGAGCAATTGTGCCTGAGTTTCGGGGGAAATTGTCCACCAACGCGCTTCCCAAAATGGACGACCAATTACTTCTGTACTAGTTACTCCACCTAAATCGAGTGCTGTTTGATTCGCCGAAATCAAAGTTCCATCTGGCTCAATTAATCCCATAAATTGAACCGTCTGGTTAAATACGGCATGAAAACGGCGATCGCTTTCTCGTAAAGCTGCTTCTACCTGCTGCAGTTTTTCATTTGTCATGTATCAATTTAACTAACATCATCTTTGATGGGCTGTTAAATCCCCGACTTCTAAAACAAATCGGGGATCTGACCAATCGAAATAAATAAGATATTTTTTGGAATTGAAATAGGCTAATATGTCAAATAAACCGGGTTTCTCCGAAAATCTTGGATATTCCCGGTTTCTGAAGTCAGCTGTGCATTATTGAGTGACTTAACCAATAGACAAATTACAGCAGGTATGCATTCTTTGCAAATTAACAACTATTGTAATTTTTTCCCAATATTTCATAATTATGGGTTAGTTTGCTATATATCCTTAGCTAGATTTTTGGCAAGTTAAACTAGTATCAAGAGTTATATCCTTATTTCTATTGGTGGATGCATAAATACCAAAACATCATCTATCTTTGGGATTGGAAAATAAAAAAAATCCTAAGAAAACGTATTCCGACAGGTGTAATCAAAAGAGATAGAATGAGCCATGAGTGAAATTACTATTGTTATCATTGAAGACCACGACTTAACCCGGATGGGACTAAAAGCTGCACTGCAATCCAACAGTGGACTGAAGGTGATTGGTGAAGCTTCAAACGGGACTCAGGGTTTGAAACTTTTAGAAACCGCGAAGCCGGATGTGGCTGTAGTAGATATTGGCTTGCCCGATACCGATGGGATTGAACTTACCCGCAGGTTTAGGAAGCACCAAGCGGATATTGGAGATTCGTCAACCAAAATTCTGGTGTTGACAATGGATCATACAGAGGATGCCGTATTGGCTGCTTTTGCTGCAGGGGCAGACTCTTATTACATGAAAGATACCAGCATCAGTAAATTAACCGAAGCAATCCAAGCAACCCACACGGGTAACTCTTGGATCGATCCAGCGATCGCCAATGTGGTATTGCGCCAAATGCGGCAAGCGGCACCAGAGAAAGAATTATCCAGCCAGCAAAAGACAGTAAAAATTGAGGCACTTTCTAGCGAGTACGAACAGGTATTAGAAACCTATCCTTTAACTCAACGGGAACTAGAAATTTTAGAGTTGATTGTAGGTGGGTGCAGCAACGGAGAAATCGCCGAGAAACTATATATTACAGTTGGTACGGTCAAAACTCACGTTCGCAACATCCTCAACAAACTCTGTGCTGATGACCGCACCCAAGCTGCTGTACGAGCCTTGCGTTCTGGGTTGGTAGCATAATTTGCTTTCTTAGTTAGTGGTTACTGGTTGGCAGTTAACAGTTAACAGTCAACAACTAACTACTCATGGGAATCTCGATTACAAAGTCAGTAATCATTGCCCAAAAAAAAGTTATTGAAAAACCTAGATAACCCTTGGATTGCAAAGATTCAAAGGGGCTAAAGTGATGATTTTTTAAAATTAATTTCAGGTTACATAAGATTTTTTATATAATTACTTTCGCATTCCCGACTTCGTAAAAGTTGTCGGGAATTTTATTTTTCACAAATAATTTTACATGAAACTTGTTTTTTTATGTCTGATGTATTCCTAACGCTATCTCTTGCGGTAGAAGGGATATTTGATTGAAACTATATATAAGAGATAGAGCAAAATCAACGTCTTTAACACGCAAACTCAAAGCCTCATTTAATCTTAAACCTGTACCATAGAGCAACTTGATTAAAAGTTGATGTACGCCAGATAATTTTTGAATAATTGACAAAACTTCATCTTTTGTAAGAACCGTTGGTAAATATTTAGATTTTTTAGCACGAACGGCATCAACCTTTAAATCTAAATCTTGTTTTAATACCTCTTTGTAGAGAAATAAAATTGTCGTTAGGCTTCGCTGCACTCAACCCCATCTAACACTAAATCCGATCGCCTCCCTCAGTCGTCATACTATATAGACGGCTTTTTTAAGCAAAATATCTCTGTGTGCGTTGTGGAGCGAGGTGATGACAGAAAAAATATGCAAAACTGGCGATCGCACTAGTTTAGACGTGGGTTAAAAATCGCATGGAGCCTAAACAACCCCAGTCCAATTTGACAGAGCTTACCGATGTGACAGATGAAGCTTTGTTTGTGGCGCTTAAAAATGGCGATTCAGCGGCATTAAGCGTTTTGTTCCAGCGTCATGGTCGTTTGGTGTATGGATTAGCACTAAAGATTTTGGCTAACTCCCAGGAAGCGGAGGATTTAACCCAGGAAATTTTTCTGACATTGTGGCGAAAAGCATCTACTAATCCAGATTGTCGCTTTTTTGTCCGCTATTTGGTGACAATAACGCGATCGCGGGCAATTGATAAAATTCGCGATCGCACAAGACAACTCAAACTTGTGGAAAAAGTCGGAAAAATGAGCAATGACATAGCACCAGAACCAACACCTGTCGAACAAGCAAGTTTTGTAGAGCGATCGCAAAGAGTTAATAACGCTCTTTCTCAGCTTCCAGAAAAGCAACGTCAGGTCATCGAATTAGCTTATAACCAGGGATTGAGCCAATCGGCAATAGCCAAGCAACTCGATATTCCCCTGGGTACAGTTAAAACCAACACTCGTCAAGGATTATTAAAACTCAAACGGATTTTACTCGATGTAGATAGATTAATATATGAATAAATCTTTCGATTCCGAATATATAAAAAACTTAGCTGCGGGGTTTGTTGTTGATGACCTTACCCCGGAAGAAGCTGAGGAATTTCGGTTATTACTTGATGAGCATCCAGAATTGATTGCCGAAGTTGAGGATTTGCAGTCAGTTTTGCGACAGGTTGTAGATGGTTTTATCGAAGTCGAACCACCTGCTGATTTGTTAGGAAAAATTATCTTGGAAGCTGAAGCATCGACGACTCAACAAACAAATATAAATGATATTCTAATTCAGCAACAGAATAATTTACTAATACCAAAAATATCTCAAAGATGGACAAAAATAGCTGGTAGTATTGCCGCTTTGTTTGTTGTAATTTTAGGAGTTGATAACTATCGATTGCGGCAAAATTTGGGTATTGTCACCGCAGACAATCAAAAATTACGTCAGGATTTTACCCAAGTTCAAGCGGTTAAAAGTATGCTACAAAATTCCCAAACGCGATTGTACACTTTTGCAGCAACTAGCTCTACAAATAACTCTACAAATAACATTACAGATAATACTTCGGGAAGTATAGTTATTAATCCCGAAAAACAAAAAGCAGTGATGGTATTCCAAAATCTTCCCGCTCCACCCCCCGGACAAGTTTATCTATTGTGGACAGTGATAGCTGACAAAAAATTACCCTGTGGTCAAGTCAAACCCTATTCTTGGGGAACAGCTTCCTATGAGTTACCTTTTACAGAACAAATGTATAAAGAATTTTCCCATCCACAATTTTCTGGGTTAGTTGTGACATTAGAAACAGATGCAAAGGTTTCACGTCCAACAGGAAAAGTGGTGATGCAGAGTTCGCAAATTTAATTGTCGGTTATCAACGAAAGTCATATTCTATAGATGGTTTATGCCATTAGGTCAGGAGCCAGTTGTGACATTTAATCTGTATGGAGCAACGACATATCAAGAACGCTTTGAATTCGATCCCGTTACCCATCAAGCGAAAAATTTTTAAGATGGGGTTGTATTTACAGCAAGAAGGTAAAATATATTTTGGTTTGCATGTTTCCGATCGCGCTTTAGTTACTTGCTTAGTCGGAAGTCAAGCAGTACATTTAGTTGATGCCGCTGATGGTGGATATGCTTTGGCTGCCAAGCAAATAAAACAACAAATATTAGAAGAATAAGAGAAGTTTTAATTTTACTCTTATCCGAAAATCAATAACCAGTCAATATAAAATTATAGTCTTAATAAAAGCCCCCAGATTTATCCTTGGGGCTTTTAATTTTGAATTATTTATAATTATTTTTAATCGTTCTCAAGGAAGTTGACAAGTACAAAATTCGTGTTGTTTTTTATTGTTGAAAATTCATGAAATTATTAGCGCTTTTATCCAGCTAATTCTCAGGAAAATCTCATTTAAAAATCATTTTTTTTTCAGTTTTATCAACTAATTTAATAATATCGAAATACAAAAAAATCTGATTTAATTAATCTTGTATTTTGTAATCGCGAACTTTCGATAAAAAAGAAGTTTCATAAATGTGGAATAACGGCTAAAAGCTACATAAATTCATTTTAAACTTAGCCGAGTTATCCTATGATTCAGCAACATCAGAATTTGAACTCAAGTTATATGTCAGGTGCGCTAGAGATTACAAAAATATGAGTATATTCCTCACGCTTGCCATTGTTGTATTGGCATTGGTTTTATTTATTACTGAATGGTTACCGTCAGATATTATTGCGATAATCGTCACACTTCTTTTGATAGTTTTAGGTTTAGTTACTCCAGATGAAGGAATATCTGGTTTTGGTAATTCTGCGACTATTACGGTGATGGCAATGTTTATCCTCAGTGCGGGTATTGCTCGTACTGGAGCGATTCAAATTGTTAGTGATATTTTACTTAAATGGGGTGGTAGAAATACAACTCGGCAAATCTTCACTTTAGGGATAATTGTTGGACCAATTACAGCTTTTATTAATAATACTGCTGTTGTTGCTGTGTTTTTGCCGATTATCGAACAATGGTGCAAACAACAAAGAATCTCCGTTTCAAAATTATTAATGCCTCTATCATTTGTGACAATTTTAGGCGGCATGATTACGGTAATTGGAACTTCTACTAATGTCTTGGCAAGTGGAATTTCTGAGAAATTGGGTTATGGAGCATTTAGCTTATTCCAATTTACCCAATTAGGAATAATTACATTCATCATTGGTTTAATTTATTTAGCTTTAATCGCACCTCGGTTATTACCAAGTCGTAAAAAACAGACTGATGATATTTTGACAGAAGACTATGGTTTAAGTGACTATATTAGTGAAATTTTAATTCCACCGGGTTCTAATTTAGCAGGAGAAACCCTCTTATCAAGTGGTTTACAACATAAATTTGATGTAGATGTATTAGAAATGATTGCTGGTGATACCCATTTTCACCAACCTTTGGAAGACAAAAAATTACAAGCTTGTTCGGTTCTAGTCGTTCGCGGTAGTCGAGAAGAGTTACTTAAAATCAAGGATGACAAAGGAATAGAAATTCTGCCGGAATTTCTACATAAGAAGAAATCTTTAGAAGCACAAATTAGTTCAGAGAATGAAGGAATTGCCGAAGTTTTAATTCCCTCTAACTCAAATTTAATTGGCTCAACTATCAAAGAAATACGCTTCCGTCAAAGATATAATGTCACTGTTTTAGCGATGCATCGTGGACAAGCAATTATGCGAGAGCGTCTTGCAGAAAGCAGATTAAAATTTGGTGATGTTTTGTTAGTACAAGGTCCCAAACAAAGCCTTTTGGGCTTACAAATTAATCGTAATTTGTTGGTACTTAATCAACAAAAATTAGAAACTCTCCGTCGAGATAAAGCTGGGATTGCAATAGCTATTGGTTTGGGAGTTGTCATCATTGCAGGTTTGAATTGGCTACCAATTCTCGTAACTTCTCTAATTGGTATTGTCTTCATGGTGTTAACAGGTTGTCTCAAACCCAGAGAAATTTATGATGCTGTACGTTGGGACATTATCTTTTTGCTAGCTGGATTAATTCCTCTTGGTATTGCAATGGATAAATCTGGCACTACTCAATGGTTAGCAAATACTTTAATTGGACTAGGAGGAAATCTATCTGGTTACTGGATATTGACTTTCTTTTTCGTGATTACTTCCTTACTCACCGAAATTATTTCTAACAATGCCGCAGTGGTTTTATTATTACCAGTTGCAGCAAAAGTCGCAGAGAATCTCAGTCTAAATCCTCTAGCTTTCATCTTCGCAGTCACCTTTGCTGCATCTAACAGCTTTATGACACCAATTGGCTATCAAACCAACACAATGGTCTATGGTCCGGGTGGCTATAAATTTACTGATTTCATCCGTGTTGGAGCGCCGCTAAATCTGTTAATGGCAATAATTGTACCTCCATTAATCATTCTCTTATATGGTTTATAAATCAATCTTTTATTGAATTTAAAGTTGCCAAAAATCTATGCGCTGTCAACAAATTATCAATTTAGTTAACCGTTCTCCTCCGGATTATTTATTAAGTCTAAGCACGGTTAATTCAAACTCAAAAATTACAGTTTTTTCACCCAATACTAGGAATAAATAGGAGCAACATATGTCTAAAATCAAAGCTTTAATTCAACCCCACGGTGGTCAACTCATCAACCGTTATTTGTCTGGAGAAGAACGGGAACCAAGCCTATTCAGAGCATCTAATCTACCTCGTCTTACCCTCTCTGCTCGGAATCTAGCGGATTTAGAATGTATTGCCACAGGTGTTTACAGTCCTTTAGAGGGATTCGTCGATGAACAGGAATATTATTCCATCATCAAAGACATGCGACTCACCAGTGGTCTCGCTTGGAGCATTCCCGTCACATTACAAGTTTCTGCGTCAATCGCAAACCAATACCAATTAAATTCTGAAATTGCTTTAGTCCATCCCAATGGCACAATTCTGGCAGTCATGACAGTTACCAGTAAGTTTCAGCCAGACCAAAATTTAGAAGCAGAAAAAGTTTACGGTACAAAGGACGAAGCTCATCCTGGTATTCAATCCATGCGTCAGGAAGGGGAAGTATATTTGGGAGGTGCGATCGCGCTCATTAATCCTATTCCCTACGCAGATTTCCTTGGTTATCGTCTAACTCCAGAAGCAACAAGAGCCGAGTTTGCTAGACGTGAATGGAATACAACTGTGGCATTTCAAACTCGTAATCCCATCCATCGTGCCCATGAATACATCACCAAAATTGCTTTAGAAGTCGTTGATGGCTTGTTTATTAATCCTTTGGTTGGTCAAACAAAATCCGATGATATTCCGGCAGATGTGCGAATGCAGTGCTATCAGGTACTGATGGAAAAATATTATCCGCAAAATCGCGTATATTTGAGTGTTTTCCCCGCTGCTATGCGCTACGCAGGACCACGGGAAGCAATCATGCACGCGATCGCACGTCAAAACTACGGCTGTTCACATTTCATAGTCGGACGTGACCATGCTGGAGTTGGGGATTATTACGGTACTTATGATGCACAGTATATCTTTGATGAATTTAGCAAAGATGAGTTAGAAATTACACCATTGAAATTTGAACATGCTTTTTACTGTACTCGTACCCAATCAATGGCAACAGCTAAAACGAGTCCTAGTAGTAAAGAAGAAAGAATACATCTATCGGGTACAAAGGTGCGGGAAATGCTGAGAAGCGGTAAAACTCCACCACCAGAGTTTTCTCGTCCTGAAGTTGCCAAAATTTTAGTCGCTTCGATGCAACTAGCACAAGTTTAATTTCAGCTATCAATACAAATTTCCGAACTTATCGCAGCTACAAACTAATTAATCAAGAGAGAAAACAATCATGTCTCAAGTAAATTCAATATCCATGAGTGAAGATAAAGTTATCCAATTAGAATTGGAATATGCCACAAAAAGTCCACAAGAAATACTTGCACTAGCACTCAAAGAATTTGATAACATTGCGATTTCTTTTAGTGGTGCTGAAGATGTAGTCTTGATTGATATGGCAGCAAAAATTAAGAAAGATATTAAAGTCTTTTCGATTGATACAGGTCGTTTGCATCCTGAAACTTACCAGTTTCTCGACAGGGTTAGCAAACAATATCGCATTAAAATAGATGTGATTTTTCCTGATGCATCAGAAGTCGAAAAATTAGTCAAAGAAAAAGGATTTTTCAGCTTCTATCAAGATGGTCATAAAGAGTGCTGTGCTATTCGTAAAGTTAAACCGCTACGTCGCAAACTAGCAACCCTTGATGCTTGGATAACCGGACAGCGTAAAGACCAAAATCCTGAAACCCGTGCTAGTGTTCCCGTAATTCAGGTTGATAGTGCTTTTTCCACAGCAGAAAAAAATCTAATTAAGTTTAACCCCCTAAGTAATTGGACTTCTGCTCAAGTTTGGCAATACATTCAAAGGAATGAAATTCCTTACAATCAGTTACATGCAAAAGGTTTTAATAGCATAGGTTGCGAACCTTGCACTAAAGCAATTTTACCAAATCAACATGAGCGTCTTGGTCGTTGGTGGTGGGAAGAAGCAGCTGATAAAGAATGTGGTTTTCACGAAATTAATTTGACACAGAACAACAAGTAATTTGTCTACTTAAAACGAGTTTGTAGAGATTTAAAAATAATATCTCTCTACAATATTCGCCATGCTTATTCTTCAAAAAAATCAAAAATATGCACATTAAATTAGTTACAAAAATCAAACTTGATGGCAATCCATGTCGTAAATCTGCAAGAGTTTTAGATGAACTTGAAAGGTTAGACTTGCTCGCTCGAATCGATGAGATTATTCCTGCTGATGAACGTCAAACAACAAGTGAAGGATTTACTTTAGCAAATAAATATCAAGTACAATCGGCTCCTTTTTTTATCGTTGAAGATGATGGCTTAATCCGTTTGTACACTGCATACTATCAATTCATGAAGGATATATTTCAAATTTCTATTTCTGAAGAAGACGAAATCTCTGAAATCATGGCTCAAAATCCAGAACTTGATTACATCTAATTGTTGTCCAGATATTCCTTCTTCTAGATTCTTCAAAATTGAAAATTAACAAAAAGAACAATGGACAATCCACCAGCAAAGATTACAGCCCCATTACCAAAACCTTTTCGATTAAAAGTAGTAATACCAGGTTTATTACTAACATCTGGACTTGCACTCTTCGCTACTTCTCTCAAAAAAATTCCATCACTCTCATTTTTAAGCGCATTAATTCTCGCAATTTTGCTAGGGATTTTAGTCAAGAATACAATTGGAACCCCAAAAATATTTCAACCAGGAATTACTTTCACTCTCAAACGCATTCTCCGACTAGCAATTATTTTATTAGGATTGCAGTTGAGTTTACCCCAGGTAATCACAGTTGGACCAATTAGTTTAGGAATTGTCATTGTTACTTTGGTTAGCACATTCTTTTTTACTTGTTGGTTTGGTAGACAATTAGGTGTTAATAGCAAACTCACAAAATTAATTGCAGCAGGTACTTCTATTTGTGGTGCATCTGCTGTAATTGCCACAAATTCTGTAGTTGAAAGTAAAGACGAAGATGTTGCTTATGCAGTGGCGATCGTCACAGTTTTTGGGACTATTTCTATGCTGCTTTATCCTTTACTACCTGCACTTTTAAACTTAAATTCTCAGGAATTTGGTATTTGGTGTGGTGTTTCCATCCATGAAGTAGCTCAAGTAGTTGCTGCTGCATTTCAATATGGACAAAATAGCGGAGAAATAGCAACGATCGCCAAATTGTCAAGAGTAATATTTCTAGCTCCAATTGTTTTAATCCTGGGATTATTATCAACACGCATCAGTGATAAATCACAGCAAGTTAAGTTGAGTAAATTACCGATTCCTTGGTTTGTTTTTGGATTTATTGCGCTCATAGTCTTAAATAGTTTGAATATTTTTCCTAATGCCTTGAAGTCAATGGTAATTGAAGGTAATCGTTTTCTGCTGACAATTGCAATGGCAGGAATGGGTTTAGAAACAAGTCTGAATAAGATAAAAGAAACTGGTATTAAGCCTCTTTACTTAGGTGCAGCTTCATGGATATTTATCTCTGTTTTAAGTTTTAGCATGGTCAAGATTTTTTACTAGCTTTTCATCGCTGCTATTATTCTGATTGAAATTTATTTCCGTTGACATCATAGATAGAACATTTTTCTAATTAATTACACGAGGCTTTTGACAATGAAGAAGATTTTATTAGGTCTTTTAGCATTAGGTTTAATAGTTATTCCTGCTTATGCAAGCAAAGGGATGAACAAGAAAGCTAATAATGGTATTGTCAGGGTAAAAAGTGCTTTTAGCGTCTCAGAAACAACCCAACGTTTTGAATCTATTGCCCAGCAACAAGGTTTAAAAATATTTGCCAAAATTGACCATGCAGCTGGAGCAAAATCTATCAATCAAGAATTACGTCCGACTCAATTAATTATATTTGGTAATCCTACGGCTGGAACCCCATTGATGCAATGCAATCAAACTGCAGGAATTGATTTACCCCAAAAAGCACTTATTTGGCAAGAGGAACAAGGACAAGTCTGGTTTGGTTATAACAGTCCAAAATACTTAATGGCTCGTCATCAACTCAAGGGCTGTGGTGAAGAAGCCATTCAAAAAATTGACAATGCTTTGAGTATGTTAGCTCAAAAAGCAACTCAATAGAAATGTGACATAGCCTCCTAACTCTTACAGGATGGCTATGCAAATTAGCTGCGCTAACACATCAAACATAAGATTTTCAAACATCTATTTGGAAAAAGGTACAATGTTATTGTCAAAGCAAAATCTACAAGAGCATCAAGATAAATTATATGATGTCATTGTAGTTGGAGGAGGCGTTGCTGGTCTTTCTGCTGGTATATATTTACAACGTTACTTACTCAACAGTTTAATTATTGACAAAGGCAAAGCACGCTCCTTTTGGATGCAAGAATTACACAACTATCTTGGTTTACCACCGAATACTCCCGGACGTGATTTATTAAAGCAAGGTAAAGACCACTATTTATCATTTGCGATCGCTACTTGACCGCTAGCAGCCACATCTAGGTTGGCGTTGAGATGGTAGCTTTATTTCCGCCTACCTGTACTAGTCAATACGATAAAATAAGGCTTTGAGATATTTACTGATAATAACAAGGCAAAAATATGTAGCTATGTGCATTCATTTTAATCTGATAATATCGGATGTATTTCGACTGATAATATTAACGCCCCAATGTAAGTAGGTGGGCGTAATTAAATATAAAATGGAACCGCCCTATCAACAAAATTTTATTTTAGGTTTATTTCTGCCCACCGACTTAATCCACCACATTCATTTTGACATGTTGTGAGAATCAAATACCCGAGAACTTTCAAAGAAGTCGGAGATCTTACAGCAAGAGCGAATATTAATGTGGCTAACCAGTACCACCCCATCAAGGAAAATTGGGAGGTTTCCAAATAAATAAACCCGGCTTCTTGAAAAAACCGGGTTTATACGTGCGTTATAACAATTTTAAATTACGCCTACACCTTTACCGCGTTGATCTCCATCCATTGTTAGCTTGCCAGTTTCATCAGTTTCGTTCACTTCATGCAATTCTTCAGCTCGCTCAACAGCTTCTGCCTCTTCCTTCGCTTTCAAATCACCTGGCTCTTCATAATACATTTCAGGCTCAATAGCGTAGTTATTAACCAAGCCTTCATTATCCACCGTATAACCGCTGGATGTGTCTAAACTTGCGTCTTCGGGTTGGTGGGGAGTATGTTTGTAATGTTCCCCTTCTCTTTCCATTCTTGCTGCCGTTTCAGCAGGAATAATTCCACGGTCGTAGTTATCTTTTTCAATTTCGTTACTCATGGTTGATTCCCCAATTTCTTAATGTTAATTGCAAAAATGCTGAAAATCGCGTTTGAAACTAAATAGGTATTTTTGATTTATAAAACTCGGATAATGAGAGATGCACCCGAATTTCTAGTTAAGTCAAGTTGAATTACTCGAAGGATTTCTTCAATTCATCCTTAATATTTTCTGCAGTATGGCGTACTTGTGCCTCAGCCTGCTTCGCTTTCCCCTCAGCCTTATCTTCAGGGTTTCCAGTCAATTCACCTACAGCCTCTTGAACTTTGCCTTCGATATTTTTCGCAGTAGCTTCAATTCTGTTTTCAATATTCATACTTTTTACCTCTATGACTAAACTGATTTCACTGAACAAATTCTAGATTACCAACCTATTATTTTACGTGCGCCTATCACAGGGTAGATTGTATCTAAAGATAGACAGTAACTTTAGATAGATTTGTTCAAATTACAATCTCTTAGTTAAACGTTGATATAATTTCTACCCTAAGATAGAGGTAGAATATATTTAGAGATAGATGCGTGTAAGTGCTGAAATAAATTATTGATCTTTAATATTGGCGCGGTTAGCCAAAGTATAAACGATTGGGATTTTAGAAAGCTGGTTTTATGAACAGCATTTCTGGTATCGAAAAAATATGGGCATAGTAAGAAAGCGGCGGAAAAATGCATGGCTAAGTGAAATAAATGATATTATTCGCGGTGCTTGTGGTGGATTCTTATTTGGCATACCTTTGCTCTACACTATGGAGGTATGGTGGATTGGATCGCGGGCAAAGCCTCCAATGATGATGGTGGCGATCGCTTTAACTTTTACGATAGTTTTCTTGCTCAACCGCACAGAAGGTTTCCGCAAACGGAAGCGTAATTCACAACCATTTCAAGCAGTTATTGATACTATAGAAGCGATGGCGATCGGATTAGCTTGTTGTGCTTTTTTGCTGTTATTATTGCGAGAACTGACACCGGAAACTCCGCGACAGGAAATTTTAGGGAAAATCATTTTTGAAAGTGTACCCTTTTCTTTGGGAGTCGCGTTAGCAAATCAGTTTTTAGGAGATACTCGCAACGCTAATTCAGAAGGTCGAATCAGTGACGAAAAAAAACAGAAGGAATCTGATGAGTTGCATGCTACCTTCAGCGATATTGGTGCAACTTTAATTGGGGCAACTGTAATCGCGTTTAACATCGCTCCAACAGATGAAATTCCGATGTTAGCAGCAGCGGTTTCCCAACCTTGGCTTTTAGGAATTATTGCCACATCTTTGTTAATAACTTATTGTATTGTGTTTGAGGCAGGCTTTTCTGACCAACAAAAGCGCAAACAGCAAAAAGGGATTTTTCAACGACCAGCCAGCGAGACGATAATGTGCTATTTAGTATCCCTATTAGCAGCAGCTTTTATGCTGTGTTTCTTTCAGAAATTGACTTTTGACGACCCCTGGACAATGTGGTTGCATCATTCGCTGCTGTTGGCTTTACCTGCATCTATTGGCGGTGCGGCTGGAAGGTTAGCAGTATGAATAAAGCAGATGAATTTACTGGCAATAAAACAGAACAAGATCCACCAAAGCGTTCACTTGCAGAATGGGTAACTTTGGGGATTGCATCATCAATTCTAGCAGTAATTCTGAGCTTGGTGGGCTACAGTTGGCTGAAGGACGAAAATCAACCTCCAACTCTTGCTATCAGTAATAATGAAGTAACTCGTGAAATTAAGGGACTATATTATGTTCCTTTTAAAGTGATAAATACCGGAGGTGAAACAGCAGAGTCAGTTCAAATTATCGCAGAGTTGGAAGTTAACGGTAAAGTAGAAACAGGGGAACAGCAGATTGATTTTTTATCCCGGAATGAAAGGCAAGAAGGAGCATTTATATTTAGTCAAGACCCACGCCAAGGTAAGTTAACTATACGAGTTGCTAGCTATAAATTACCTTGAATGTTCGTAGAGATTTATCGGTGGGACGTAAACCACGAATTTTTACAAATCATATGATGTTATTAAACTCACGCATAAGTAGGTAGGCATAAATAAGCATCAAATGCTATTTTTTGTCCGCCCATCTTATATTTAATAATGCCTGCCTACTTACGCAGATTCCCGACAACTTTTATGAAGTCGGGAATGTTATTCTTATTTACAGCATATTTCATCTTTGTTTTGTGAAGTACAATTGGACGGGCAAGGATGCCCATCCCACAAGAGTTTGAGCTTTCAAGTTTGTACCTTCTCTACTTGCAAAATGCTGTATTTGAGTATATTAACTCCTAACTATATTAAACACTCACCTTCGACTTAGACCAAACACCATTTTCATCTTCGTCATATTTTTGGTGAACTGCTTCCCAAGCAAGATGTTCAGCCTTAGTCTCGTCGTTTGTCTCTCTTAATACAGTGTTATATTGCTCTATAAAAGTCCCTTGAGCTTCTTGAGATAAATGAGTCCGAATCTCAGGAGATAAATCTTCTGAATTGTTGCATTCTCCAGGGCAAGCACGAGCTAAGGTAGCTTCAATAGTATTAATCTCTTCACCACCAGCACTTTGTATTAGTAACTGAAATTCACCTGCGCGATCGCTGGGAACTTCAGCCATTACTAAAAACTCACCGGCTTGCAAGCGGGTTTGATAAATTGCAGCTTTCTCTTCTGGCATTCCCAAAGTGGTGAGAACAGATACTAAACCAGCACCCGCACTACCAGCGATCGCTCCACTAGCAGCACCTAGCAGCAAGGCACCTATAGGCCCAGCAGCCACGATTGGGCCAACGAAAGGAATAAATAAAACTCCCACACCACTAAGCAAACTCAAGAAAGAACCAAACAAGGAACCAAAAATTGCCCCTGTTCTCAAACCTCCCAAAATCACATCTTTCTTACTAATAAAGCCAGCAATTCTAGTTTCTGACTGAAAATTTCTACCCATGACCGAGATATGCTCCCGAGAAACACCCCGATCCAATAAACGACGAATTACATCATCAACTTGCTTTTGCTCTTTAAAAACCGCAGAGATAGTACGTTCCGCTTTATAATTTTCAGCCACTTTAGCACCCCTTAAATCAAACTTTTTTTATCCGCAAGTAGGGGATTTAATACCCCGACTTATTCAGGTTCCTCATTTTGAATTGGGGTTCCAATCCCCATATATAAACCTGCTCCTTCTTCCTTCTTCCTTCTTCAAAGTAGGGAACATGGAATGGAAATTGAAAAGATTTCCCTATTCCCTATTCCCTATTTGCTAAACTGTTCCACATATAAGAATGCACATTCTCTAGGTCACTAACAAGTCAACCTCACTCATTGTTAGAGGAAATTAGATTATGCAGTCTAAATGTTTTTTAGCTCATTACACACCCACAGCGGTTTTGACTCCGACTGCGTTTTGATTGCCATCTGACTGCAATCCTTGTCCTTCAATAAATGAGCGCAACATCCAGGCCATTTCTTCATGACCTTCCATCAGTCCCGTTAAGAAGTCAGCAGTTCCTTCATCATGGAACTTTTCGCTACATTGGTCTATGTGTTCGCGTAAGTTGCGGATAACTTGCTCGTGGTCATCCACCAGTAGAGTGACCATTTCAGTGGCTGTGGGAACATTACCGGGCTGTTCTTTTAGAGAAGCAACCTTTAGAAATCCTTCCATCGTCCCAACTGGGTAACCACCCAAAGTCCGAACTCGTTCAGCTACAGAATCAATGGTTTCGGTCAGCGCTTGGTAGTGTTCTTCCCAAAGCAAGTGCAGAGTCCGAAACTGAGGTCCGGTCACATCCCAGTGGAATTTCTTCGTTTTTACTAACAACAGATAAGCATCTGCTAAATCTTGATTCAACAGGTTAATTACACCTTGACGTTGTTCTTCTGTTAAACCAATGTTTAGTTTGCGCATTGCTTGGAATCCTCAGCTAACTTCTTTATCTAAGTTCACAAATTTCAAAAAAACTAACATCAACCCAAGGAATGATTGTGAGAGTGAATGCTATCTTCTAAACTAAAAACCCGGTTTTGTAAAGAAACCGGGTTGTTTTTATAAAGCAAGAATTTGGGAGCCAGAATACAGAATGAGTTTTGTGTGCCTGGGGATAAATAAACGGCATTTTTGCACCACAAAATCTTTTAGGTGGTCGGCAATAATCTTGGCTGTCTAAAACCAAGAGAGAAAAAGCATTCTGAATTCTGTCTTCTTTACTGCTATTTATTACCGGTGACTTTTTTCAGAAAAGTATTGACTTCATCTTCAACTGAAGTTGCATCCTTAGAGTTCTCTGGACGCTTCATTTTATCAATATCAGCGTCTCCTTGAATTTCGTTCAATCCATCGCGCGATCGATCTTGAACTTCTTTGAGTGAAGGAGGTGCTGATTTTGCTATTTCGTCTGTTTGACGCTGAGTTTCAAGTAATTGGTCGGTAGCTTCAGTGACATCGCTTTTCGGGCTACCAATTGCAGCGGCTGGAAAAGCGCTACTCAGAAACAACAAAGCACAGGTAAAAGCAACAATTACAAAACGCACTGGACGCAACATAGATAAACTAAAATTAATCTTCATCAAAAATCCTCCCAGGACTAAGCAATTCGGAAAGCACGCAGTGGTTTAAACCAATTGCGAGTGAGGGTGCAAACTATCTTGAATCTGAATGTATAGCACAGTAAGGGATTGCAGTCTGGACTAAAAATTTTCAAACCGCAGTCTCAGGTCAGCAATCTTAACTTAGAGATTTAGTCAACGCTTAAGAATAAAAAAAGCGCTTACATCTTTCACTCGTCAAAATTGCACTATGACATTGAGATTTTGCATTCAAGGTGCGCCTAAATCTTTTGTACTCCCCAAACCCTTACCTACGTATCGACCAAGAGACTGAAGTTATTTTTTTCTATACTCGCAACAGAATCATTCTCTAGCTAGATTCAATTTATCCAATTTCGTTGGATTGTCATTTTGATAATTTTAATTTATGTCAAAATTTAGAAACCTGGTCTAGATACCAACGTCATCGGAAGACGGTGTTTATAAAGAAAAAATAAAAATCTAGGATAGAGGTTCCGCCTATCCGTATAATTATCCTGGCATTTATTAGCGCCTATCCTACGATTACAGGCACAAAGAGTTTTGCGATTGTTTTCTCTGCCCAATAATTTGTCATCTTACAATTCCATTCTTGAAACCCTATTCTATCCAGCTTCATCTTAAATTGGTACAAGTAGGCCTCATGAACTGCCTACACCAGAACCCATAATAAAAGTCTTGATTTTAAGTCATCGACTCAGGACAAATCCACTTATCTAACTTAGTTGTTCTACACGCTGTCGAATAGCCATAAGATTGAGACGCAAATCATGAGAGAGACGACGCTCAATGATTGCTATTGGCATGATCATTTTAGGCAAAATCAGGACTGTGTAGGAGAGAGTAGTCCCTCCATCTTGACCAATAGAGCAAGGCTGTAACTGCCAACTGCCAGAGAAGCCTTTAAAATCTCCTTCCACCATCTGGAAGTTAATTTCTTTGGGGAAGTATTCCTCTAAGTCTACAACTACACGGGCACAAAAATTAAAGGTTAGTAAACGCTGAGAACCTATTTGTTCGAGACGTATACCGCCATTTGGGTGTTTAAGACGCCGACTAAGAGCGAGATTGGGGATAAAATCGGCCAAGGCTTCATAGTCCGTCAATACTTTCCAGACTTTTTCTAAGGAGTAAGGAATTTGAACTTTAGCAGTTATTTGGCGCTGTCGCTCTGCTATTTTTTCAACTTCCACTTCCACTCTTTGCAACTCTGGGTTGCTTTCGTTGAATTCCTCTTGGATGTTTTGTGGTTCAATCACTTTTGTGAATATGCTCTACTAATCTTTGGGAAATTGGGGCAAATTCAGGGTGAAGCAGATTTTGCTGAGTTCAGAATCCTCTGATATTGGAGAACTCTCAACAGCGATCGCCCCATTTAGATGTTCTACTAAAGACTTGACCAAAGCCAGTCCTAAGCCAGTACCTGGGGTCCATCGTCCTTTACCCCGAGTAAATTTGTCAAATATGTACGTGGCTTCCTCTTCTGAAATCCCGCGTCCAATATTCGTTACCCTGATGATAACTCGATCGATTTGTTCAATCACTTGGTGATTTACTTGTAAATGAACCGTGGAATCACGTTCCGAGTATTTACAGGTATTTGTCAGCAACTCTTGCACAATTCGGTCAAAACTCTCAACTTCGGTTTCTAGTGTCAGCGATTGGCATAAATCCAAGCTAATACTTAATCCTTTTTCTGCCAGCTTTTTCTCAAAAGACGCTGCTAAATCTTGAATTTTTGGATTTAAATCAATATTTTCAAATTGCGGACGTTCTTGATGAGTTTCTAGCCTTTGCAGGGTGAGCAAATCGTTAATTAAATTAATCTCCTTGCTACACTCTTGCTCCAAGATGTCCATATACCTAGTTTGGCGCTCCGGTGTTATCCCTATTTGGCGAAGATTGCGAATAGCCATCCGCATATTTGTCAAGGGGTAACGCAGGCGATCGCTCATATTGCTCATAAACTCATCTTTGAGTTCGTTGAGATCCTGTAGCTGCTTAACGTATTTCTTAGTTCTTTCGTATAATTTTGCCTGTACTTCCAAACTGCGCTGCAGCTGTTCTGTACGCTCCTCAACTAAGGTCTGTACTTGCCGCAGTGTTTGTGTCTGAATTATGGCATTGCTGACTTGAGCGCAAACCAGTTCCACAAGACTAATTTCTGCTGGTTGCCACTGGCGAGAAGAAGCTTGCTGTAGCACAATAAATCCCAAGATTCTACCCTGATTTTCTAGTGGTAATAACAATAGTGTAGGCAGTTTGGAGAGGTGAAATATTGGGGCTACTGTTAATGTTTCTGTATCATCTATATTCTCAATAATTACTGGTTTGCCAGGGTCTAAAAAGACACGCTGACACAAATTACAGTCTGATATCAAGAAGGAATTATCCTCTGTGTCTGGTTCATCAATGGAATATTTCGCTGTTTCCCTTGTCCATTCGCCAGCAATTAGAGCCCTAGCTTTAGGAGTTTGCTTTTTTGGGCGAACCCTAACGTCCCGTGGATCGGCGTATCGTAGCTTAATCAGCATTCCTCTATCCGCTTGCAGAGCTTCCGCTGTCGATGCGATCGCCAACTGCAGCATTTGATTGATTTCCAGATTGCTGCGGCTGAGGATTGTCAATTGCTCAATCAAGTTTTGGTGTTGGACACTTGCTTGCAAAGACTGCTGTTGCGATGCCAATAACTGGGCTTGTGCCAATAAAGAAAAAGCGATCGCGCAAGACGACTCTACCGCTTTTAGCAGTTCCTTTTCTGTTTGACTCCACTCATACGGCTGGGATTTGATTAAACTGATCGTGCCATTATGCTTACCGCCAAATCGCGTCGGAATTGCCAAAACAGCTTTGATTGATATCGGCAAATTTTGACATCCGATCGCCAAACTATCTTCTATAGTGGAAATATCCCCAATAGTCAATGGCTCAGAAGCACATTGCACCACTGGTAAATCCATCTCTTCTATCGAAGTAATCTCAGTATCATGGAGCATCCCCAAGTAATCTTGGGCACGCCAGTTAGCAATAATTGCCTCACCAGAATCTTCCCCATTGCTTGTAACTAAAGAGCAGCAGTCCACTTGGAATGCCAATCCTAATACTTGGGCAATAAGAAGCAGCATTTTTTCGGTCGCCGAGCTACTGGCGATGATTTGATTGATTTTTTGTGCTAACTGGTGGGCTGGTTCTTCCTGGTGCTGCATCAGCTTAACCGGGTATTGTTCTAATCGTTCTAGTTCATCTGGACACTGTGGCGGTGACACAGGTTTGTTCATTGCTGGCAAGCTCTTCGATAATAACCCCATATTCTTAATACCCAACCTCCTGGCATTTCTTTCACCCTTCTTGATGCACCTTCATGAACACTAAATCTTTTATAAATACAATACTCACCTGTTATAGCCTCTCTCTATTTCAGATGACAAAATTACTGGTATGTTAAACCAACCTTTACCTAACAAAAAAATACTTAGATATACTAAAACATTAAACCCAGATCGTTTCTGGCTTTGGGGGTTGAGTTAATTTACTAACTTTGACCTAGGATATCCTGTCTTCAACTATACATAAACCGTATTTTCTCTATAATTCAAGCCAAGGCTTCGCAAATCGCTTCCGGGTTACCACTGAGCCAGCGCCATAAAATCGTAACAAATTTTTCACAAACTTTATCCCGAGCAAGCTACGTTTGTGCTGGATGGGGCTAAAAATAATATAAAGGCAGAAAAGCGTCACAAGAGTTTTCACGGGTATTTGAGGGTATAGCAAAAATTTGCGTTGGGTGTTATTGCTTAACTCAAGAAAATTAATCACCATTTACTTCTTAGGCTGACAGCTAATATCTGTCAAGTGCAGTCAAACCCCTTATATGTCACAGAAGCGAAATAATAAGCCAATTCTTTGAATGTGAGCGTTGCTGAATTTTAATAAAAATTAGCCATTATGCATAGTAACTGACCCGAATTAGGCATTTATCAATTCTCAACCAGGCTTCTTTGCCAGTTCGAGGCTACCTAAATTTAATTAGGCATCTATTAGATTTATTGACAGTAAGCATATAAAAAAACAATGTAGCCCAGTTACCACTAGGGATGAGCAACTGGGCTGCATTCAACCTTTATACAAGTTTAAGAGGCTAAACTCTCGACACATAGAGGAACCATATCGCCATTTCTTGTAAGTCCTAACAACATCGGTTGCTGGGGTTGAATTAATTCACCTGTGAGGACACAACGCTCCTCTTGCTGGGCTGTGGCAGGTATGCTAGCTCGAATATCCGATCGCGAAAATCGCGGTTTCCACTCACCTGATTTTTGCTGCACATAGTTCCAGAGGATATCTCGAATCAGCGCCTGATATCCCTGATTGCCCGATAGTTCTTTGAGTTTATCTTTGAGTTCCTTTTCCAAACGGATGCTGGTAACTTCCATGTCGGTGGTTGAGGTTCGAGCGATTGTATGCATCTTTTTTTCTCCTTATAGGTATAGACAGGATAGTAATACAAGTGTAGTATGTTTAAAGAAATGTTCAATAGGTGAAATTTTCTGTGAAATCCATTCATCCCAACTCCACTTCCTTGCGTGCGACCAACTGCCAATCCAGTTGGGAATCAGCCGTTGCGGGAGTGGAGTATTTGTTTATGGGATTAAATGGTCAGACCAGCCAAAAACAGCGGCAAATCACAGACGGTAATCAAAATTATGGATATACCCGAATTAGTCTGCTTTCTTCAGCAGCTAAACTAGACCAAATCAAAAGAAGCGGAAGGTACAGGCAAAGAAACACTGTACCCATATAGGACAAGAAGACTTTAAAGGTCAATTTTCCACCCCCGCTTCACTCAAAAGAAGAAGCGGGGGTTTTTTTACGAGGAGTCAAGCCGTGACGAGCGTAATGCAGGTGTTAGAGCAATCCGTGGTGGTATTTTCTCAAAATTACTTACCACTGTGTCGAATCAATATCAAGCGGGCGATCGTGCTGTTAGTAACAGACAAGGCTGAAGCGCTAAATTTCGCCACAGAAAGCTTTTGGCAAGTCCATTCACCCAGCTTGGTACTTGATGTACCCAGACACATTCGCTTGAAAATAGCTTCTAGCGAACGGAGGTGGAAAGTTCCGCCGGTGAATCGTCGAGAAGTTTTACGACGCGACCATCACAGTTGCCAATATTGCGGTAATAACAAACATCTGACGTTAGACCATGTGATTCCGCGTTCTAAAGGCGGTCAACACACTTGGGATAACGTAGTTACAGCTTGTTCTAGGTGTAACTCCAAAAAAAGCGACCGCACCCTCCAAGAGGCTGGTATGCATCTGCGTACCAAACCAAAAGCACCAGTGCATCCGACTATTGCTTTTGCAGAACAGTTCTGGATGCAAGCAAACCTGGAATAACAGGAGAGCATAAGGAATGCTGAAATTAACTTACACTGAAACTGATTTTTGCCTAGAGCATTTAACTCAATCTTTGGAAGAATGGGTACAAGGGCGAGTGATTTTGGCACTGCGAGTTGCTCAAACTCTCTGCATTGAACCCAGCACCGCAACATTTTTGCTTCCTGTCAATTTGCCAGGAGTCGAAGCCCTAAAAGCTCGGGTAAAACAACATGACAGCGAAATCATTGCTTTGTGCCCTTGCGATGTTGATTACTTGGAAGTAACTCTTAAGGGTTCTTGGTTATCCTCTGGTTGTGAAGATGCGGTTGGCGTGTTTGTGACTGCAATTAGCGATTTGTCCAATGGCGATCGCTTGGCTTCATCCACAGAATTTTTCCTGCACAAACTTTGGCAAGAAGCCCAAGCCTGTGCATCTGTACAAAGTTAGGAGTTAGGAGTTAGGAGTGATGAGTTGTGAGTTAAAAGTTAGGAGTTAGGAACGATCCCATAAAAATACAATTCCGTGCTTCTTAACTCCTAATTCCGCTCTTCCTAACTCCTAACTTCCAAGCATTTTTCCCTGATATTTTGCAGGAGCAGAAAAACTGAGAGTCTCTACTTTCGCTGGTGGCGGCGATTGGGTGTTGCTCTCTGTTTTTAAGCGATCTCCTTGTAATTTTGCCGCTTGTGGTTCGCTATGGGGCACATTAGCTCTCAATTGCAGAAAGGTTCTAAGGGCAATACTACAAGCAACTACAGAGGAGGCAATCGCCACAACGCCAAATGTCTAGCTCCATAGATGGTGGTTGTTTGTCAAGTCTATTTTCCCAACGCTCAACCAATCATAAGCTTTCATAAAGCTTATTTACTTCAAACCTCTTTAGATAGAACTCTTTGCAAGAATCTCAAAAAATTTTCCCAAAACCCCTTGACATTTTTTGTAGTTTTTATGTAGTATGTATGTAATGAAGACAAGCTTCTAAAGGAGAAAAGCCATGATGTACACACAAGTAGTACAGAGGTGCTGGAATAAACCAGAATCTCCAATGAATCAAAAAGCTCCTTCTGATTCCAGACCATCTGAATTAGAGGCAAACAACGAAAAAAGTTTGAAGTTTGCCCGAGGAAAAACGACTGAATATATCCGCAATGCACGACAGGTTCATTTCCAAGAGCGTCGGATGTTTTTTTAATGTTTGAAATATTTTCTAATAGTTGAAAGTCCACTTTTCTGAACCTTGAAAACTGAATAAGACTAATTTAGGAAAGGCAAAATCACCACGAATGTTAAATTTCTGTGCCTGATTGTTTCCTCAAACTTTTAGGCATAGTTACTAAAAAAATGGGGGTGTAGCTCAATAGCCAGAGCGCTCCGTTGTCTGCGGAGATGTTGCGGGTTGAAGTCCCGTCACCCTCGTTGTGGGAGTATAGCTCAGTTGATAGAGCAACGCCCTTTTAAGGCGATGGTCGCAGGTTTGAACCCTGCTGCTCCCACTAGATATGGCGCTATAGAATAAATGGTTAATTCTTCTGTCTTTCAAGCAGAAAAATACGGGGAGAGGTGGCCGAGTGGCTTAAGGCGACTGTCTGCTAAACAGTACCGGTTTATATAAGCCGACGCAGGTTCAAATCCTGTCCTCTCCGCCTTGAGTGCGTGGTGTAATTGGATAACATCTCAGTCTACGAAACTGAAGACTTGAAGGTTCAAATCCTTCCGTACTCATTACATGGGAGAGATGGTGGGGTGGCTGATTCGACGTGTTGAATTAAACCAGTCCACTGCGTAATTTGCCCATCTCTCCTCCTTTTTTTCCCCAGTAGCTCAATTGGCTAGAGCGTCCGCTTGATAAGCGGAAGGTTGTTGGTTCAATTCCAATCTGGGGGACTTCGTTGCCTTGTAGCTCAGTGGTAGAGCAATCGCCTGTTAAGCGAAGGGTCGTAGGTTCGATACCTACCAGGGCAGCCATTTATTTTCTTGAGTCGAACTAGCAACAACTGCAAATGAGCCTCATGGGAATCTAACCAATTTATATATTTAATAAGCCAGGGAATAAATTCCCTGTCTAAAAGCTGAAGTCCATTTCAATGGACTAAATATACCAATTATTTGATTGCTTATAGGAGGAGAAAAGCTTTAACAATACCTATAATTTTAATAGTTCAACAAACTGATTCTTAGATTAAAATTATTTATTCAGTCGTCTTTAGCTATTAGACAGGGAATTTATTCTCTGGCTGTTTGGAATTGGCCAGAATAAGTTAAATCAAAATTTCTCAACTATATCCACCAAATATGGGGTCATAGCTCAATATTCCTCTATCTTCCGTGTCGATGCTTTTGCCCCCTGCCCCCAATTCTGGGGGGAAGAAAATTCAATTCAAAGTAGAACAGAATTGGGGAGCCACTGCGTTTCTTGGCTCTGCCGACTTGTAGTATGTGGCGTGGATTTAGGGGGCTTTTTTTACCCACTATAGCGAGTGCGGTCGAGTTCTAGCTGTCCGATAGTCCGATAGCTGGATGTGGTGATTAAATTCCACCTCTGAAGTTTGGAAGGTGCTGCTGTGTGGACGACGGGTTTGGAATACCGGAGTGCAGCGCAAGCTGTAGAGGTTCGACTCCTCCACCTTCGGTTTGGGAATGTAGTTCTTATTTTTCACAGTGCAAATTACGGAAAACAATAATTACATAATGTAGTATTCAGGTAATGCAAAACTTGAAATATATATGCAGACTCTAACAATGCGTTCTTTTAAAGGTGAAGCTGATTTAGAAGCGATCGCCTACCTAATCAACACTTGTGAAACAGCCGATAAACTAGAAAATGGTACATCGGTTTCGGAACTGCGGGAGGCATTTAACAACCCTCTTGTTAACCAAGCTCGTGACTTACAATTGTGGGAAGATTGTAATAATCAGCTACTTGGCTTTGGGCGATTGGGGATTACTGACCCCAGTGAAGTCATTGATGGTTTTCTAGGATTCCAGGTTCACCCAAGTTTCCGTGGTGGCAATATTGAAACCCAGATTATTCAATGGGCTGAACAACGGATGCAGGAAGTTAGGCAAGAAAAAGGTGTACCTGTAAAGTTACGTTCAGGTGCGAGGGATAACGAAACTGACCGGATTGCGATTCTAGAAAATCATGGTTTTGTCAGCGATCGCTATTTTTTTACGATGCAGCGTCCTTTAACTGAAATTATCCCACAGCCTCAGTTCCCGTCAGGTTTCACTCTATGTCAAGTAAAACCAGAAGATGCTGAAGCTTTGACGGAATTATTTAACCAGTCTTTTATAGATCATTGGAATCATCACGATTCAACTGTTGAATATGTGAAGCACGAAATGGCTCAACAGGACTATAGAGCAGAATTAGATTTAATTGCGACTGCTGCTGATGGGACTTTTGCAGCTTTCTGCTACTCTGTTATCAATCGAGAAGAAAACATCCGTAAAGGACGCAAGGAAGGCTGGATTGAGATACTTGGTACGCGACGTGGGTTCCGTAGAATAGGACTGGGACGAGCGATGCTGCTTTCGGGATTACATCGACTGAAGGTATTGGGGATGGATACAGCAAGCCTTGGTGTTGATGCGAATAATCCTAACGGTGCATTACGGCTTTACGAATCAGTTGGTTTTTCCAAGGTGTTCAGCAGGATTGCATACGTCAAGAATGTTTAATAATTTTGCCGCGTTCAATAATTATTATACCCCTGTAATACCTGAATCGGTTTACAGGGGTATTTTTTTGTTTTATCATTAGTACCCCCAGGGGAATTCGAATCACTTTAGAAAATAACTTCTACCGACTATCTACCAAGGCTTTCCCAAGTAAAACCAAATAAAGTGCCTCTCAGGTAGACTGTCAAAGGTGTTCTTAAGGGTTATTTTAGGCAACTAGGTTACAATTTTGGAAAAAAAGCGATCGCCTTATTTGAGTGATCGCTTGGAGCGTGAAGTGCAAGATTTGAGTTACTTGCCTTGGCTTTGATTTGTAGTGGGAACGTTGTTAGTCACAAAGCCAAGCAAGACAACGGCGATCGCTGAAACGGAGGTGGCAACGTCTTTGCTAATAACTCCAGTTTGCCCCAATACCTGAGCAACCCCGGCGATTGAACCAAATATGCTAGCCAAAGTATTTGTGTTTACTTTCATAACTGTTCTCTTTCTAATGTTTACAATCAGAGCAATTTTTTTCTCTGTACTATATTCGCCTGGTCCTTTTTTCGTCGCAACTCTAACACGACTTAAGGCAACAATTGCTATTAAAAAAATAGCGATAAATTCGGCTATACCAATGTCTGAACCAGGCATATTTTTACACTAATCGAAAATTTCATTCAATGCTTTGGCAGACACCGCTGATTATTATTCAATTTTACAAAAAGCTTTTATACTGAAGTTTAGACAGTTTCATTCGCGATGCAAGTGGCTAATTTAATCACTTTTTGTGTAAGTTCCCGTGTATTGCCAAATAGCAATAGATAAATCGAAAATCCACTGGGGAAAATAATAAGTAATTGAGTAGCTAGAGGCTAAGTTTAAAGCAAACTCAAATAGACTTAGCCTATTTAAAAGAACCCTTTGATTAATTAGTGTTGCATCGCTAGTTTCATCTACAGATAAACCAGTGTAGATTTTTTGTGATATCCAACCAGCCGTTGACCAGCGCGGCAAAGCGTTGAAACTGCTAGTAGATATCGCTATTAAAGGCTGGTCAAACTCAACTGGAATAGTAACAGGAGGCAAAGCTACGTAACGATTGCCGTACACAGCAACCTGAAAATTGCCTTGCCAATGAACCTGCCAAAGTGAAGAATCGAGCATCTATGACTAGGCGTCTCCACCGGCTGCTTTTTTGGCAGTGCCTTTCTTTTCTGACTGGGTTAACAAAGCTTGTGCTTCTTGATCGTTAGCCGGAACAGACGCGTCTGTGTTACCCTCTGCTTCTGTTTTGGCCATGATTGGATACCTTCTACCACCCTTGATAGTGAAGTAAGGGAAAACGTCAGTAGCAGTCGCATCCGACTTTATCTTAGTTGCAGGAATAATTTCCCCAAGAGCGTCGGCGATACACCAAACAGTTGCCCAAGCTGGGAACCTAAAACTAAGAGTGTGGTAAATATTGCCTTCTAGTTTTGTCTTTTTGCCACTTTTTAAAATTACGCTACGGCTACCCTTGCCACCAATTGGCAGCGTGATCAGAGAAGCAGCAACTTGTCCGTCACTATTTTCTGCTGATTGTTTCAGTATGGTTCCATCAACTAAAGTTAAGACTCTTGTATAAGCGGCTTTTTCTCGACTGATTACAAGATTGATATTGAATTTATCAATATCAAGAAAACGAGCCGTGCTAAGTCGGCAAGAAAACACCCCAAAGGGATCTGGGTTTACCCTTCCTGTATCACCGGGTGTTTTGCGCAAAATTGGGAAATAGATTTTTCCCAAAGGTTTATCAGCCATAGTTAAAAATTAAGTTTGTGTAGTACGTCAGATAGCTTAAGCCAACGGAGAAATTGCTACGTCGAGATTTACTGCTACACGAGAGCGCACTGAATAAGTTGCAACAAAGCTTTGCATTCCTGTTGCCGCGTCAATTGTTACAGGTTCGTTAGTAGGAGATGGGTAACCGTCAATCCTGCTACCTGCGGCTAAGTTGCCATTTTTTGTTCTTTGGGCGTCTGAAGTTGCCTTTAAAGTCTTAGCGAAAAATTCGTTCATAGTAACGTCGGCAGGTAGAGCGGCCGCTGTTTCCCACCACCTCCGAACCAGATCGCCTGCTGGGAGTTGAGCCGCGAATTCCGCAATAGTTAAATCCATGATCGATACTGAGCCTAATTGTTGTGATTAAGTTCAGTATAAAATCTTTTTTTTTGGAGTCAATCCGCTATAGTACTTGCTGGGCAAGGCTTTCAACCAACAAAAACTATTCTAAAGCTTAACCTTTGCAATAGTTTTTGGGTGTATTTGCAAAACGATAAACTTTTTTTTATTCCGTAATATCACGCACGAGAGGATTCCTGTATCTTTTGCTGCGATCGTACAAAGTTACCGGGTCTTGTTTGTCTTCTACAAAAAGTTGGGCGTAGAGGAATTTAACTTTACAAGGCTTGCGTCTTACTGGTTGCTCTTCTGGCTTCCCTAGAATTATTTTCTTTCTAGGTGTGTCATCGTAAGCTTTTTCTGGCAATAAATTTTTAGCTTCCTGTATTTTTTCCCTATCTACTGAATCTCCCTTTAAATCCAGTACTGATTCTATTACTCGCAGTGCTTCAGATTCAGAGCTTGTCAATAGTTGAAGTTGATATCCTTTGTCGTAGTCAGTGTAGCTAAAGAGGAGTTTGCCTTTATTCCACTCGTAAGGGGGATTACCAAATTTAGATTTTATTTTATTAGCTAATTGGGTCACATAGTCTATAGTCAAACTCTCAGAAGTTTCGTTCATTAGCCGGAAGCTAATTATTCCTTTTCCCCGACTAGCTTTGCTATCAGTTTTACTTCTATTATTAAAATCTTCTTTAGTCTCTTGAAAATGCAAAACCACGTGTGGTTTGAATCGGCGACTTCGAGCTTTTTCAGGCTCAAAGCAATGAACCGTTCCGATGTCTTTTTCCCTCATTAACTGATAGTTGGCCAGGGTGCTGACTATATGAGGTTTAAGAAGCTCTTGTGGACCTGCTAGGACTATTCTTTGATCTTCAATGCTGCGATCTGGTTGAATCTCTACAAATTTAGTTTTGCCCATCTGTGGAGTCTGTTGTTGCTTGAATTTTTCCCCAGCAAGAAATGTATCCACCGAATTGGCGACGACGTAGCCGGCTTCAATGCAACCTTCCCATGCCTCTTCTAAGAATTCCTCTACAAAATTCCTCACAAAAGTGTTAGGAATCTCTTCCACGGCATCTTCTAGCGTCTGAGCAAAAGACCAGGGCTTAGAATTCTCGGTTCCCCAAGCTTTGATCAGATCGCCAACCTTACTTCCTAAAACTGCTCTTGCAAACTTTTCATTTTTCTTAATAAATTTGCGAGCATCCTTATAGGAAGAAATCATTAGTGCTTGCGTACCTGCGGTGAAAGTGTATTTGATTAAAGCTGATAAGTTGCCAATAAATTCTTCCGCTAATTCTTCAGTTACGTTGGCTAGAACGTAAGCACCTAGCGGCTCGTTAAATGCCAATATTACAGCTCCTGGGACCGCACCACATCCCAGGTAGCCGATAAAGTTGCCAACAGTACCGCCCAGCATACTACCTAGAGCGTCCCACTTACTCCTGATCTGCTCGTCGATTTGTTTATCTGACATATTCCAGTTGAAATTCCAGAGAAACTGAGCGGTAGAATGCAGAAAACTCCAAAAACTAGAAATGGTAAAATTCAGTAAACTTCCTATTTTTTCACAGAGGAAACCCGCCAGAGCTTTTGCGCCATCCCATAGCCAACTAACAAAACCACCGATTCCACCGCTCTCGTTTTCTTGAGAAGCGTCAGCAAGGTTTAGAACCCGAGTTCCAATAATATTTCTTACCTGCTCAGACTCTAAAGCTTCCGCTACTATATCTGCCAATCCCATTTTTTTTAATCCTCAAAATCAGAAGTGTCGTTCCCAATCTCGCGAATTTTTGGACGTTGATCGAACGGGCGATCGTAGGGTTCAGTGTTATTTTTAATCCCCGGCTCTTGAATAAAACCTTGTTCTGCGCTTCTTAAAAAATCATCCCAGTTTTCCTCTGGCTTTCCAACACCCTCATCTTTATCTCGCTGCTGCTTTGGTTTGCCAATTGCCTCTTCTGTATCGGAGTTAAAGTTTATGTACCCAGTCAAAATCGTTTTTAAAACGGCTCCTGGATTACTCGCTCCAAGGTTCCTAAAATTAGCCGCGCGGTACATTGCAGCCATTTCTAATACTGGAGCGAATAAATCGTTAAGGTCGTTCTTGTCGTCGATTTCAAAACCTTTGATATCAAAAGTTCCTTCTTTCAACATCTCTTCTAACTTTTGCTTATTGAAGTCAAAAGCAAAAGGAACTTGATGCTTTACCTGCTTACCTTTGTAGGCTAAAAACTCAGAATTAGCCTTAGCATAGTCGTGAGCCAGAATTGCCGATTGTTTGGCGCTACCAGCTTCTATCATCCCCCTAACAGCGGCTGACAAAGTTGCTCCAGATTCTGATTTGAGTATAAGCAAAAGTCCAAGCAATTCTGCTATTCCCTCGGCGATGTTAGGAATTTTTACCGTCTGACTTTGGTCACCTTCTTCTGTTAAATCTGCATCTTTTATTTTTACCTCTATGGGATATTTTCCACACACAGCATCTAATTGTTTTACAGCGTAAGAAGTAAATTGAGCCAAATTTTCAATGTTGATATTGCCTTTACTTCTATCTGCAAGAGACTTAGGAACCGTTGCAGGTAAATCTGCAGAACCTATTTTTTTTATAATTAATTTTAATAAAGGCTCTAGATTAGAATTGTCTGGACAACAGGACATACAACATTCCTTTCGCGGTGGTGGTGGTGGTGGTGGTTTGGGACCTGGTGGTGACTCTTTATAATCTAGTGGTGCGGCTATATTTGTTTTTTTTCTAGCTTTTACCGTAGGTTTCTCATACAGATAATATAGACCGTAAAAATCGAAACCTTTATCAATTAATTTGTAGTTTGAGTCCGAATAGTCAGACAATATAATTAAGTCACTAGGAGACAACTCGTGTCTAAAACTCACCTTATAAATTTCACGAGCAAAAAAAGATTGACCCAATAATTCGGATCTCTCCGATAATTCTTTTTTTGTGTAACTACGGACTATACGGGGAGGTTCGTGTAAGTCTTCAGAATATTCTGATCCTCCGTCTCTGTGGAATCGTTTGTTGTAATCTAGGTAATAAGTTATTGCCTCTGTTTTATTGTATTTCCAAAGCGCATTTTCGTTTGTAACATAGTCAGAGTCAGTCGTATAGCCAACTTCTTTGTAATATTTATAACTAGTGTTGGGGGGATCTGTCTCACTTCCGGATCTCCCAAAATGAGGAATGTATCCTGAATTAAATTTACGAATAAAAATAAGGTTAATTTTTACAATGACGGCATAGCGAAAGTCTCCAATAGTTCCGTTAAAATAACGATGATTTTTTATGGTTCCGTTTTTGCGCTCGCAGCTAACAAACTCTTGCCGTTTCTCTATTGAAGTGTAGCCCTTGTCAGAAACAGAAAAGTTAATACTTTTACCATTTTCATGAAAATAAGAATAGCCGGTCATCACGATCCATTCATTGCTATCCTTGTCCCCGGCAAACTCTAAGGGTAATTCGTTGTTGTTTTCTTCTACCGGTTTAGACGGAGGATCTGTCGAAACATCGTTACACAAAGGGTTTCTAAACAAAAAATCTACTGAGATATTTTTAACTAGCCCGATTTGGCCACCGCGTAGATGTATGCCTAGGAAACAGAACGTGCTGTATATAATTATTTTTGGAGGTTTGTAAGTCCAGTTGATCCACTCGATTTCACCTGATACCCGAATTTTTCCGTATATTTTTTGGGATTCAATTAAGGGGTTACTAACGACTGGTATGTAGCCACCTCCAACGTTCGGATCTCTCGTATTGTAATATTCAACTTTAGGAAATTTTATTAACTTGTCCCTTACCATCGACGCTCTAAATAATGGGTGGGAATATTACTCAACCCTTGATATTTACGGAACATTACTTCTTTATCAAACTTTCCAAAAAGTTTGTATGGCATCTTGAAATCCTCTGGATCGTTTTCTGTCCGATAGTATAAAAATGGTTTTCTAATCATATTTTTAATCTATTTATAAATATAAAGGCATGATAATTAATAAATAAATAGATAAACAAACCGCTATATTAGCGGTATGCATACTACAAAAAGGTGTTAGTAATCAAAGTATTGCCATTACCTGACACGGAGGGTAATTTAGCTGAAAGAATTAACCACTAATACGTTAGTGGTTCCAGTAGAAGCTATGGCATTAATAGGCGCTGTATAAATTGGACTAGGGAGTTCATAATAAGCCCCTGGGGGAAGTTCAATAGCAAAAGAAGTTGCACTAGGACTTGTAGAAAAACCTATGTAAATCGAATTCTGAGACCTATTTTCAAGAGTTAAAGATTTTCTGTTTGGTTCATTAGGGACGACGTTAACAGATGTTGTTCCGACAGATATAAACGTTGTGTTGCAGACAGTGGTAGTCGGATTTTGCAAAGTAATCTTAGATGTGTTAAAAAGTGGCATAGGTCAAAATCCTTTAGTTACCCTAACTATTGTATTGCCTGTTGCGTGAACTGTCTGTGTCCAATATAACGCACCTACTGAAAACTCATAATTGCCGCCCGAGTTAATAGATATTTGGGCTGCCGAGCTACCGCCAAAATGCAAGGTAACTTCACCGCTTCCGATATTTTCGATTAATAAATATTTTCTATTCTCTTCATAAGAAGCAATAGTAATTAATTCGTCATCGAACGAAATTAAAAATTCTTGCTGACTGATTATTTGTATAGGTAATGCAGCGCTTGCCGTTGTCGCCGCATCAATTGCAGCAATCTCATGCAAATAACTCCCATGCACAGTGACAGTATCGTTGCTTTGGAGTAAGCCAAAGCCAACGTCTTGAATTTGAATTCCAAGCTTTCCGTCTTGTCCTAATTCAATAGCTAGATTATCTGTATATAGATCCAATAAGTTGTACATCCTATAAGGATAGCCAGCTGGGTTGAGAAGACTTACGGCTCCAATCATATGCCACTGGTTGTTATTTGATATATAGAGATTTAATTGCTTTCGGGGACTCCCCCATTCAATATCTAAGGTTTTATATAGCTTATCTGTCTCGCTGTCCTCTAACTGAAAATTTGGCAATTGGATAGCCGGCAAGCTCTCTATTTTCGCGTAGGCTTTCAAATTCTTGACAAAAGTATTTAAACTTAAAAGCTTAGACGTCTCAATGCCGAAAGTTGATACGTCCGGCAAAGGAAAAACCTCGACTATTTGAGATCCAGAACTAGCGTTCAGTACTAAAGATATTGTTTTAACTTTATTAAATGCGAACATTTAGGGGTTTACTATACTGAGTAAGTGTTCTACTTTTCGTAGCTTTTTGATACTAATATGATATTTTCCTAGAAGCAATAAATTAAAGGCGATAAAAGGTGACGAATGCGATACGCGATCGACTGCGGACACAATTGTCCTCCGGATACTGGATGCGCTGGAATTAAACAAGAGGATAGTTTGACGCTCGCGGTTGGCTCTCGGGCAATGAAAGGTTTGTTGTCACTCGGGCATGAAGTGATAGATTGTCGCCCAGGAAAAGTTAACACAGTCACTCAGTCCCTAGGTCAAAGATGTTTGACAGCAAATAGACAAAAAGCGAATATTTATGTGTCGATCCATTTCAACTGTTTTAACAGCAAGGCTTTTGGGACTGAAGTCTTTGCGATTAGCGAAACTGGCAAGGAAGTAGCAACTAGCGTTCTAGAAAAAATCGTTGCCTTAGGCTTTGCGAACCGAGGCGTTAAGGATGGAGGGAAGTTTTATGTCCTCAGAAACACCGATATGCCGGCCATTTTGATTGAGTGCTGTTTTTGCGACTCCCAAAAAGACATGGACTTATTCGCCAAAGTAGGACCAGACGCAATAGCTAACGCGATCGTTCATGGATTGACCGGGATTGCACCACTAGATGAAACCAACTTTGACCCTCCATCAATTCGCATTGACTGATAGTTTTCCTATAAATATGGGAATAATAGGAACAACTAAGGTATTAAGCTTCTTTTTTTGGGTGTTATCACGGATAGACGGAAATAGTAATACGAATATACTAACCATTGATAAATGCACAGTAGTGAAGGCTGTAATAGTCACACAGCCTTTTTTTCTGACGCAAATCACGCCATTTGTCATGCGATCGCGCTCTTGTGAGGAGCGGTGCGATCGCTTACTTTGACAAGTTGATCTGAAAAATCGATTTTTAGAACTGGTAGAAACGGTAGAAACAAATGTCGCAAGTAACGCCGTCGGCTACTGACTGAATATGCTCTATGCTAGCCCCACAGCTAGGGCATCCTGGCTGGTCATCAATTAAATCTTCCGAGTCTGCAGCTTCGTCTTCATAATCTGGATCGTCTTGGCTATAAGCCCAAACGTATTCGCAACTACTGCATTTGTAGAATCCATAAGTTGCGTCAAAATTAATTTTTGGACTTTTACATTGTGGGCAACTATTTTCTGGATGTGTGATGCTCGCTAGGCTAGTCATCTAATCATCATCTCCTGTTCCGTAGTAGGTGTTGGTGCGTGAGTCGTACTGCGCCCAGCCTCTTGAAACTTCTTCCTCTCTGTCTTGACTATTCTCAACTTCCAATAACCAAAGCTCTTGGCTGCTGCAAGCCTGTAGCTTGGTGTCCTGCCACTCATGCCCGCTAACTTTTTGCCAATTCGAGTCGTTATCGCCATCGTTATGCTTTGTCACCATTTATTTTCCTCTCCCTCATGCAACAACTCTTGCAATAATTTCTTGCCGTTTTGAAAATTGCGTCCGCTACAGCCAAAAACCTCTTCAATTAAAAAAGTTTCTGACTTTCCATTTTTTAGTAAACTTACAGCCGCTAAATAAAGACTTTTTCGGTTAGTGGAAGCCTGTAAGTCGGAAGTTGGGTTCGTTGCAACCGCATCCCACAAAGCTTCTAGTGAATCCTTCAATTCGTTGATTACTTCCGTGTCGGAAGTAACGTCGGAAGTTGCATACACCTGCTCCATCTCGCTTTCAAGTTGCTTGGTTTGTAGCAATAACTCGGTGTTTTTAACTTCCTTGTCCATCATCAACCTTGCGATCGCTGACGCTTCCTCAAAAATTAGCGGCTTGGCAATCCGAACAAGTGCAACGCTGTGCAGTAATGACAAAGATAAGAAAACTCCCTTGCCGACCTTCCCAATTGGAGCTTGTGAGGCTAGCCACATACTTACAGCGCATCCACCGGCGATATAAGCTTTGTGCCAATTGCTTAAAACTAACTGGTTAGCCATGTGATCACGCCTCCCATAGTTACCGCAACACCAAAACCAATTAAACAAGCGTAAAAATTGAGGTTTGTTGATTTGAAGTATGGCGCAACGGCATCATCGCATAGCCAACAAACACACCAAACTGCTGCTAATAGACCATAGGCTGATGCAACGACGCGGAAGTTGCCGGGGTGCAGACATCCAAACCAAGATAAAAGGCTGGAAGCGCTGCACCCAACTAGAAATAGCCCTGTTAGGTACAATGCTTTAGCTACCATTAGGTTGCAGCTTCAATCTTTGCTCTTAATTCGGCTATGCGAGTGTCGGCTTTCGCTTCCGCCCTTTCAATTCCCCTACCCATTCGCACGTATTCAGGTCGTAGCTGATGCAACTTACGGGCCAAACTAGCGTTAGAGCGTTGTTTGTCTGTTTCGCATTTGGCTACAGTTTTTTGGTAGTTCCTATGCTCTGTGTGTACGGTAGCATCCGTCTTCTCAAGCGTTTTAAGTGATTTGTATGCGCGTTTTGTTTGAGTTACTTCCTGCTTTTTCTGTTTAGCAAGGGTTCTCAAGTTTTCAGCCTGCTCTTTATTGAAATAAGTAGGACTCACAACCACTGATTGAGTGCGAATACTGTCCCAATTATTTTGATTGAGCGGGGTAATTACGTTGTCGTCGGTAGGCTTGAGGGTAGCCTCGGTACTCAGGCTATGATCGCCCTGGTAAGTCCGCTTGTGCGAACTGTCGTCATTACCACCTGTCCCAGTCCTTAAAACCGTTCCCATGATTCCCATTGTTTTACACTCCGTTGCAAAGTTGCTTTTTGACTTGGTTTAACCGCTGCAATTGTTGCTGCATATCGCGAATTTGAGATTGCTCTGGGCTGTTGTATGTAACCGTCGCACCCAGTGCAACGCCTATTCCAACCATGCATAAGCAACAAAAAAACAAGAAATTAGTATTGGACTGTTGCGGTGTTGCAACTGGTGTACTAGCCTCTTGGTACATTTCCCCGCGAAACGGAACAATCTTGGTACCGGGTGATTGGTTGGTGTTTCTCATCCCGCTAACCTCTTAGCAGTGGAGTTGGCAATTAGATGAGATGAACCGGCTTGTATTGACTGCTGCATTGCCTGTTGCAGCACCTCTTTATCCTCTTGCGTAGGGTTATGAAGCATCTGCTGTATGCGTTCTACAGTCCGTTGCGGTAATTTTCGGAAGTAAAGGTAAGCGAGTTTTTGGGCCGTTGCGTCCAGAAGTGGCTCTATAATTTCTTCCCCCGGTGCAACGGATTCTGCGACTTTTGGCGCTGCAAACTCTGTTGCACGAGATTTTAGGAATTCAACGCCAGCTTCCAGCCAGAGTGTACGACCGTTTTTTTCCTTGATGTAGTGGTGATTCTCAATGAAGCAAGTGTAGCGGCTCAACCAACTACGGACTGTCCCCTCAGCAACTCCGATCGCTTCCGCTACTTGCGGGGTGGTAAAAAGAACAGATTCAGGTTGTTTCGCCATTTTGCCCCCAACGAATCTGATTAATTAGAGCCTCGCATAGCCCTTCCATTTCGCCGTGCGTTAATCGAGATTGAACATGGTGACTTACGGTAAAAGCCTTTTCCGTTATTTCTTCTTTATCAAAGCAACACAAGTGTGAGGCAAGCGTTCCGAGCAAAAGCAGTTTTTCTCTTCTGTTCATTTTTCGTAAAGAAGCGCCATAGTCCCTCTCTAAATCAAAAAGATAACTTTGCTCTTCTTGCGGGGAGTATCCGAGATAGTAGCCTAGGGTTTTAGTCATATAATTCTGTTGAGTAAGGATCTGCTGGATCTGTCTCTAGAGCGATCGCCTATCACACATCTGGCGATCGCTTTCTATTAAGGGTCACAATATTCGTGCATAACGGATTTGTACGGATTAACCCAAGCAGAGTATGGTCCATAACTTTCGGTACTAGTTGTAGGGACATCTTCCAGTAATTCTGATAAATCTGGAGCGCCCTTGCTAATGTTGGCGAGTGAAATTTTGCTAGAGCTAATTTCGGATAGTCGTTGGACGATCGCTTGAATTAATTCGATCAAGTCAACCTCATCGACATATCGCTCGCTTAATTCATCCGCAAGCGTTGTTCCGATGTCGGTAAAGCCCATTTCATCCCACTGGTCATAAAGTGAGCATTTTTCACGGATCGCCAAAAATGCACTTGTGCCCAAACCAGCAAGCTGGGATGGACTAAGGTCATAGGCTGTAAGTTCATTGACTATTTCCCCTGTCATAATTTACCTCTTTAAATTTGGATATTCATCTACTTGTACGGGCTGACTTAGTGCGATCGCCTGACATTTTGGGCAAGCGTGCTTATCGCTTCAAAAGTTTTCCCGATATGTAGGTTGGAATTTGAGCGTTTGGCGATCGTGTCTTGACTCATTTCCCGCAGGCCGGTCGTAACCGAGGGTCAAGAGTGCGATCGCTGTTGCAATAAAATTTGCACGTGCTAATCTTATTATGTAATAATTATTTGCACGTGCAAACCAATAAGTCAACCAAGATATAAAAATGCACGTGCAGACGGGGATTGATGCACGTGCAATAATTTAGGGGAAGATTATGTATATAGGAAATGAATCAACAGGAACCGACGGAGAACGGGCAAAAAACTATCAATGCAACAGTGCGGATGCTTTTCGAGGATTGGGAACTGCTGCATCTAAAAGCAAAAAAAATGGGAATGAATCGGACCAAGTTCTTGACACAGATAGCGCGTGGGGAGATTCATCTGGAGAGGAAGGTCTTACTGGAGGACAGGGAATTACTGGGAAAGTCCTTGTTAGCCTAAGAGAGCTAAAACGCTCCCATCTAGCTTTTATAGACAACCACACTCAATCTCTTGAGGCTCAACTTCAGAAAAGCACAGAATACCGTAATCAAGTCAGCGAAAGCATTAGTAGCTTAGAAAAAGACATATTAGAAGCTCTAGATAAAGCTGATTAAGCCGTCCAACCGCAAGGTTAGGGCGGTTTTTGCATATTTACGCTACTAAAAAACCTCCCGCTATTGGGAGGCATCAAATTTCAAAAGAGCGGAATCACTGATCAACCTGCGTAGACGGCGGCTGTTCATCTATTTCCTCTGTTTCATCTGGAATAAAAGCTAAGGACAATCTAACTTTGCCTTTCTTCCATCCCTCGCCGTCCGCTTGAAGGACATAACAATCGACCCCTTTGAAACCCCATTCATTTATTGTGTCGCTATCAAATTGGCTTCTTCCGTAGCTATCCCTTAGCCGATTAGCAGTGTTGACTGTTGCTTCTATCACCTTAAAAGTAGTGCTAGAAACAAGACTTTTAGTTTTATCCACGCTGACAACATCAAATAAATTCAATCCGATTTCCATTATTACACCTAACTAAAGACAGTTGGCTAGTACCCGGCTACCCTTAGAGTTCCCAAACCGACACCATATCAACTAAGTACAGTGCAAAAAAAAATATTTTTTTTCTGAGCTATTGACACCTTTTTTTTCGAGGTGTCAACACATTTTTAGAACCGCTTACTGTATATACGCTAGACACCTCTGACACCTTGGAGAACACCTACTATGACACCCCCCTATGACACCTTGACTGACACCTTTGAATTTAGCGAAAAACCGTTTAAAACCGATTTTATCCAGATTATCTCAAATGAGATTCCAGTCTAAAATGCCACTTAATTACTTGCGTAAATGCACATACCGATTAATTACCAATATTCACTTCTGGGTGTGGGCTGCAACTCACCGTAAAGACTTCAACGAGTTTGAGCTATGGCTCACAGCGCCGGTTCGTATATCAATTCAATCTTTCTACTGGCGTTACAAATTGCTTTACATCCGCATATCCGGTCATGCCATTGAACTTCACATTTCTCCATCCCCAGCCGCTGCGGATGAGTTCGTAAAAATATGCGGGAATCAATTTGACAGTGAATTTATTTTTGGCGACTACCCTTTCTAATACAAATGGACTATCAATTATGAAGCGATTAATAATCCCAATTACATACAAAAATTGCAAGCAACTAACACTTGCTTGCAGTTTATTCCCCTCGGCGAGAGAAGAAAAAATAAAAATTATTCTTATCTCCCAAGCTAACCACAAAAATTCTAAGTTGTCATCAGCTAAAGGAGGTAATTGACATGACGGCAACTGATGTTTGTATCAAAAAGAACCCGGCTATTGAGTTCCAAAGCCTTGAAGCCTTTAAGGATTACATAAGGAAGTCATTTATCAAGGGTAGTGGAATTGACCCAATAATATTTGATGCTTGCGTAGAATTTCATGAAACCCTCGAATACGGTGACGGGGGAGAAGTTAGTACTCCAATTCATGAGGAGCTAAACTGGCATTTCGCAAGGTTTGGCAAAATCCAGAAACCAATGTACGCCGCCTTCCTAAGGAATGAGGACGGCTCTTTATGGCAAGCGATAATTTCATCTACAGACGATAACAGCAACCGCCCATACAGGTACTTAGCCCCTAAAAGCGAAGAGAATGGAGACAGGGCATACCTGCCACCGATTCCCCTAGAAATTCGCCGTAGAATATCGCAGAAATATGGCATAGAAGTTCCAGAAGAAGGTAGTTTCTGGGAATGGCTAGAAGACGCTAATATTCCCAGAATCGTTACCGAGGGAGGCAAAAAAAGCCTAAGCGCATTATCACAAGGCTATGCTGCCATTTCACTATTTGGCTGTACTTGCGGGGTCAAGGTCGATGAACAGGATGAAACTTATCTAATAGAAGACTTAAGAAGATTTGCAACCGAGGAAAGCACTTGGCTATTTGCTTTTGACCGAGATGAAAAAGAAAAAGCCAAAATTTCGGTAGCTCGGGGTAAGAAAAAATTTAGACTCGCCCTCACCGAGGCTAAATGTATGCACGGGGATATTTACTGGAAATCTGAAAGAGGTAAAGGAATGGACGACTTAATTGCAAATGGCGGTGGCGGAGCGTTTGACGATGCTTACCAACAAGCGATCGCCAAACTTCAAAAAGCATATGACAGCGATTCTGTTTTTATGCCAAAGCAGTCTAGAAGCAAGCATATGCAGCGTTATAACCTTTTAAAATCGCGTTGGGGGGATGAGTTGAAATTTAACGAGATGCAGTTATGCCCAGAAAGGAAAGGCAAGCCGCTGGATCTCGACACCTTGTCAATTCAAATCGCCATGGACTTTGATATTGATATTGGAAGGGACTCAGCGATCGAATTAGTAACTTACATCGCCAAAGAAAAAAGCTATCACCCAGTCCGGAGTTACCTTAAAGAAGTATCCGAAGCGCACCCAAATCAGGATATGCGTATCTTGGACAATTTGGCATCACGGTACTTTGGCACTACGGAACCGCTTTACAACACTTTTATGCGCAAAACCCTGATCGGGTTGGTGAGACGGGTAATGGAGCCGGGTTGTCAATTTGACTCAGTTTGCGTCTTACAAGGCGGGCAAGGCATTCGCAAGTCTACATTCTGGAAAACTTTAGCAGTCAATCCCAACTGGTTTGATGGTAACGCCGGCACCGAAAAAAACGACAAAGACGAGCTGCTTAAACTCCGTCGTTTTTGGATTTTAGAACTTGCAGAAATCGAAGCGGTATTTAAAAAGAAGGAAGTCGCAAGCCTCCGGGCATTCCTTACCAATAAAGACGACAGTTTACGACCGCCGTATGGACGGAAAATGGAAAGTTTTCCTCGGACATCTGGGTTTGTCGGTTCGGTCAATCCAGCAGAATTTTTGGTAGATCCAGAAGGACATCGGCGTAACTGGGTTATCCCAGTAGGTCTAAAGCGCATCCCCATAGAAAAGCTAGAAGCCGAACGAGACAGACTTTGGGCTGCAGCCGTCCAAGCCTACAAAATGGGTGAAAAGCACTACCTCGACTCTGAAGACGAAGAAAAAAATGCTTTCTTAAATAAACGCTACGAAACTACCGACAGTTGGACTGAAGTAATTGCCTTTTATTTGGAAAACAAGCATTTAACAGAAACTACGACGACGGAAGTTATGAGCGACTGTCTGAACCTTGAGGTTGGCCGCCACGACAAATCCAGCCAGATGCGAGTCGCCACTATTTTAAGAAAACTGGGGTGGGTCAAAGCAGAGAAAGCAACCTTTAACGGCAAGAAATCCACCCCAATTTGGAAAAAAACTGTTGACACCTCATCAAACCTAGAGGTGTCAACGGCAGTTTTAGGGGTGGCATCAACAGAGGTGTCAACCACTTCTAACACTTACAGTGAAGGTATTTTAGCAGATGCGTTGACACCTTCCCAAAATGACCCTGCACAACTCGAAAAAGAAAAATTTTGTTATTCAGGACTACAAGGCACACAAGCACTACAAGAGAAGCCAGAATCAAAATTACCCGCTCCCATAGAAGTGGAAATTCAAGGTCTTGGGGGGAAGTCCCGAGCCACCCTAATCGTCACCAAGGTTCACAGCACCGGCAAGTCATTTAAGGTTGAGTGTGAACTTGCAGACGGAACTAAAAAGACGCTGCACCAAAAACAGAAACTCACAGGCTCCAAAGCGCAAGCTGAGCAGGAAGCCCGAGAAATTCTGGAGAAGTACCAAGGCGAGGTGCTGGCAACTCAAACCTTTAAGGTTCGCAAGCTGTGGGATGAGGAGTACGTTTGGGTGGAAGGCTGCAAAGTTGTGAGCTTACCAAATCCTCCAGTAAAAACGTACTACCTATTTAGAACTGCAGAAGGAACTTGTATTACGGCCGGTGATGGCGAATTTCGTCTGATGTAATGGAAGATATTGACTCTAAAATAGCCGTCTGCAATCAAAAACTGAAAGCAGCTAACCTTGGTGTGCGAATTGGCAGAAAAGGTCGGTTTTTAAATTTGAGAGCAACTTTGCCACCTAAGCCTGGATCTCGCTTGACTATTTCAAGCCAGCAGCGCATAAGCCTTGGACTGCATTCAACTCCAGAAGGAGTTAAACAAGCTCATGCCGAGGCCAAAAAACTAGGAGCGCTACTCGACTGTCGTGAGTTTGACTGGACACTGTACCTAAAAACTCCGAATGAAATCAATTCGCCGCGCACCGTCGGTGACTGGGTGGAACAATTCGAGCGCGATTATTTTCAGCGCCGCAAACGAAACCACCAAAGCGAAACTACTTGGAATGGGGATTACAAAAAAATCTTGAGTAAATTGCCAGCCGGAGTTTTACTCACCAAAGAAATACTCCACAATGCGGTTTTAATGACGGAGCCAGATTCTAAAACTAGGGTTCGCGCTTGCATGGTTGCTAAGGCTTTAGCTAAATTTGCGGGAATCGACTACGACCCTTCCCCGTACAGAGGCCGATATAGTCCCAAGCGAGTTTCGCCTAGGGATTTACCAACAGATGAGGAAATCGTTGCTTGGTTACTCAAGATAGACAACACTTCATGGCAGTGGACATATGGCATGATCGCCGCTTACGGCCTCCGTCCACACGAAGTATTTCACCTCGATGTTGAACATTTCAAAGAAGGAGGTGTAACTTTGCGAGTTTTAGCGGGGAAAACTGGTGACCGTCGGGTGTGGCCTTGTTATCCAGATTGGGTGGAACTTTGGCAATTAAATGAGGTGGAAGTACCCAAAATCAAACTAGATAAATCTAACAGCGCTATCGGCTCATCTTGTGCTCACTATTTTCACAATCAAGTAAAACTGCCATTTACGCTGTATGATTTAAGACACTGTTGGGCTATCAGAACCCTTGAATTTGGCTTAGATGCGACACTTGCGGCTCAACAGATGGGGCATTCAACGCAAGTTCATTCAGAACTCTATCATCACTGGATTTCGGATCGTCACCACCAAAAAGCCTTTGAGGCCCTAATCAACCGACCTAATTGCCCTAGACCGCCATAATGGACACGAATTTGTTTGAGACAACTTTTAGAGAACACTTTAGCTCGCAGCCTCACACGATAACGTTCGCGGGCTGGTTGACGCGCACGGACAGGAAGGTCTATTTTTATATCAATCCGCGAAGCGCGACGAAAACCACTTTAGACTTTGAACTTAAAGATGACCACATCATTTGTATTACCAGGTTTTCAGATAACAACGCCGCGTAGTGACTATTCGTTGCCTGACGGGATACTGCAAGCGAACTGACAAGTCATGAAGAGCGAGATCGCCTACTTACCCGATTCAGCTATAATCGTTTTTGAGCAGATTCCAAAGGATGCCAGAAAGCAACTGTCACTAGCTACTTTGGCTTGATGGGGTAAAGAGCAGTTGCAGCACCCTCATCTCATCTGCTCACCCAACCAAAATCATTGGAGCTAGAACAATGAATGGTCCCTGCCGTCAAAACCACAACACCCAACAAGGTTCGTTAAAATCTTTGTTGGGTGTTTTTATCTATGCACAGTACCCCCAGGGGAATTCGAATCCCCGTCGCCTCCGTGAAAGGGAGGTGTCCTAGGCCTCTAGACGATGGGGGCATTTGGACTTGACTCTTTAGATAAGTTAACCAATTTTTCGCTTTATGTCAACAGGTTTTTCAAAAAAATTTTCGGTCCGATGGGCAATGAGGGAAAGTTAGGCTGGAAACAAGCAAGATTGCATTTTAGTCAATCTTTAACTACACATCCAGGGGAGTCACTATACCTATTTTTTTTCACGAAAAAGGTGGAAAATGGTGTAATCTCACAGACTAAGTATGAAACATAACTCAAGTCCACGAAAAAAACCGGGTGTAATGTTGCAGCCTGTAAAGTTAATATTTACTATTCTTTACAAAAGATTTTGAAATATATCCCTCAAAATCTACAACATGGAAGCATCTTTTGAAATCACCCTGCAGATGGTGCTAGCCGTCGTTGCAGGTATTAGCGCTCAAGTTCTGGCTGCATACCTCAAGGTAGTACCAGGCATTGTCTTTTTACTGCTATTTGGCATTCTGCTCGGTTCTGATGGCATTGGGCTGTTGCACCCCCATCTACTTGGTACTGGGTTGGAAGTGATTGTCGCCCTAGCCACAGCGATAATTTTGTTTGAAGGTGGACTGAATCTGGATCTGCGAGAGTTGGGCAAGGTTTCTCTGAGCCTGCAATTACTGGTTACCTTGGGAACGTTAATCACGCTGCTTGGCGGTAGTATGGCAGCTCACTGGTTGGGTGAATTTCCTTGGTCTATTGCTTTCTTATACGCTTCGATTGTCGTAGTCACAGGTCCAACGGTAGTCGGTCCCTTACTCAAACAAATTAACGTGGACAGACAAGTAGCAACCCTTTTGGAAGGGGAAGGCGTTTTAATTGACCCTGTGGGGGCAATTTTAGCATTTGTTGTCTTGGACACAATTTTAAACGGCGATACTGACCCATTTGCTGCGATCGCCGGTTTAACGATCCGCTTGGGTATTGGTGCGGCAATTGGTGCAGCCGGTGGTTATTTAATGAGTTTGATTTTCAAGCACGCCAATTTTCTTTCGTTTGAGCTAAAAAATCTCGTGGTGTTGGCGTTGCTGTGGGGGTTGTTTTCTTTAGCCCAGATGATTCGCACTGAGTCGGGAGTCATGACGACTGTAATGGCAGGTGCGGTCTTTGCCAACTCTTCAGTCCCAGAAGAACGTTTGTTGCGGCGTTTCAAGGGTCAGCTGACTATTTTAGGCGTTTCGGTGCTATTTATTCTCCTAGCGGCTGACTTATCTATTGCGAGTGTGTTTGCCTTGGGATGGGGTAGTTTGGGTACTGTTTTGGTGTTGATGTTTGTAGTTCGCCCAATCAACATTGTATTGTGTACCTGGAATAGCGACCTGAACTGGCGACAAAAGGTGTTTTTAAGTTGGGTTGCACCAAGGGGTATTGTCTGCGCTTCGATTGCTTCTTTGTTTGCGATTTTGCTAACACAGCGTGGCATTAACGGTGGTGATGCCATTAAAGCCTTAGTTTTCTTAACGATTATCATGACAGTTGTCTGTCAAGGGCTAACAGCTGGTTTAGTTGCAAAATGGCTTTCTATCACCTCAAAAGAAGCAACTGGAGCGGTGATTATAGGTTGCAATCCTTTAAGTTTATTAATTGCCCGCTTCTTTCAGGAACGGGGAGAACCCGTAGTTTTGATTGATACTGACCCTGAATCTTGCGATCGCGCAGAAGCCCAAAATCTCCGCTGTCTTGTCAGCAGTGCCCTCGATACTGGTGTTTTGGAAGAAGCCGGATTAGCATCAATGGGCACTTTTCTGGCAATGACTAATAATGGTGAAGTAAATTTTGTCCTAGCACAACGCGCTGTAGAGGAGTTTAACCCACCGCGTGTTTTAGCGGTCTTTCCCCGCGATCCCCAAGCAATAAAAACCAACAACCATCAAGTTAACCAAGCTTTTATCCCTGACTTAGCAATTAAAACTTGGAATGAGTACCTTAAGAATGGGAGGGTAAAGCTAGGTACAACTACGTTAAATGAATCAGAATTTCCACTGCAACAGGATAGAATGCAAACCTTAATTGCAGCCGGCGAATTGCTACCGCTATTGATAGAGCGAGACGAATATCTTCAAGTAATCCCAGTTTCTCATCAGTGGGAAGCAGGCGATCGGATCATATATCTTTTACACGACCCCAGACCAAATCTTTTAAAGCGTTTATCAGGTGTTAGCCAGTCAACTCGACTCTCTCTAGAAAAGTTACCAGAAGTCGAAACAGTTTATGGAGCAAAATTATAACAACTATCAACTACTGAAGCACCCGGAGGATGAGGATGGATGGGGGGATGGGGAGAATTAATTAATAACTCCTAACTCCTCCCTCCTAACTCCTAACTCAGGACTTCAGATGACTCAGTTTCTGGTTGCTGTTCAAACTTTGCAGCTTCTTGATACATTTCTTTTTCTTGATATAACACAGTCGCTAAATGCACTACAGCAAGAGTGATGGCAACAGTGGAAAGAAGATAACTATGTATGGTGTAAAGGTGTTCGACGGTGACAGTGCTAACTCCCGCACCACCTGTTAAAATTTCTCGCAGTTGCGTACCGATGAAAGGAATTGCTTGGATTGTGCCTAACTCAATATTAAAACGCCAGTATCCATCTTGAGTCCAGCTAAGAATCATCGCTGTCCAATCCAAGCCGATGACACTCAAGGTTAAGAAAATACCGCTAATCCAAGCTGCTAACCAACTCTTGCGAAATTGTCTGCCCAAAAACATGACAACAATTTGAATCAGGGCAAGCACAATTACTATGTTACCTGCAAGGCTGTGAGCTTTGCGGAATAACCAGCCGTACTCCACCTCATTTGTAATCATCTCTAATGAATGATAAGCCCCACCTGCTGTCGGTTGATAGTAAAAAGACAACAGAACTCCGCTGAAGGCAGCAGTTAAGCTCAAAGTTAGAATTGAGACAGATATTACAGTCGCAATTCTCCTCATAATCGTGTCGAACCGGGAATTTAGCATAGCTGTTTGTTCTTTTTTTTAAAACAATATGTACTTTTATTACAGTTTACCGAAGTTTTTTTAAGAATAGTTAAAAAATAATGCTAAATGAATGCCGCACCCGAGCTTTTAGTTTTTCTATTGAGCCTTACTAGTGGTGCGTCTCATTAATTCTGTGCCTTTTCCCGACTCGGAAGCCCCCTGCCCCCAATTCAAAGGAGAGAAGAAAATTCCAAGTTGAACATACGTGTTCTATTTAGTTCTGTTGTCTTTACCCCTTGGAATAATCTTAATTTCTTCCTTATACGTAAGTGAGTATATTTATAGCAATCCTATCTGATACGCAAAAATCGCGCATACGTGGATTCCCAACAAATGAACCTGAAGTCGGGAAACTTAGGAAGGCTATAAAAATCAAGCATTTAATTTATCTGGTAGCGCTTGTTACTAGAGATTGCTTTGATTTTCCCCTATGCTGTGAGGGTGGTGTTTTTTGGAAAGTCAATTGGGTGTATGATTAACTATGGTAGGTATTACAGTGGCATCGCTTAACTAAAAAACCTTTAGTTCACAGTCAATGCGTAAGTCGTATTACCTTTGAGATTCAGTTGTGCAGGTCATAATACGAAAAAATTTATATTAAATAATTTTGAATGCAGCTTGACCGTGAGTGCAACTTTTAAGTGAATTATGCCGTCAGTTAAGGGATTGAGGAATCGCAGAGCTTGAAATCTTCCTGTCTTTAGTTCCCTTGTAGGAAGTTATTATCTGTAGAGGGACGCATCTTTTAGATTGTTGCCTGAAAGATAAAAACATAAAAACTGCTAACCAACACAAAATTGAGATGAGTGAACGATAACAGTTATGTCTTATGTCTCCCTGCTAAAAAATATACCAGATATCTTAAGCCAGCCAGCTGGCATCGCCGCGATCGCCTCTGTTGGGCTTCACGGTGCGATCGCGATCATTATGCCGTTGATGCCTGTAGAGTCTAGCAAGCCGAAAGAAACAGTATCAGCCTCAAGAACAGCATCAAAAACCAAAACTGTTGGAGTTGTTGAATTAAACAAAGCTCAACTGAGCCGTCTGCCGCAACCTGCCCCTCAAATTGGTGCGCTCCCTCCCATACCGCAAGCTGCTCTCCAGGGGCAAGTACCCTTACCGAATATTAATGCGACTCAAGGAGTGCCATTACAGGCTTTGCCACCAATGGCCTCTACATCCCTCTTACTACCCCCAATACCTAAGTCCCTAGACAACTATCGCACAGCCTCCTTGCCCAAAGGTCAATCGTCTATAAAAATAGTTCCGAGGACGGGTCTACAGATGGATCGGTCATTTAATGCTAGAACCACGGGGGCACAACCGTTTCCTCGTTTCGAGAATAGAGGGACAAACAGGGACTTTAGCCAAGATGTAACAATAGGCGCATCTAGGAATTTACCGCCATCTCCTCCCAGCAGCTTACCAACATTACCGGCTGCAGGAATGCCTAATGGATTGCCTGTTAATTCATATCCCAACAATTATGCCAGTGCGCCTGCGTCCTTGCCCCCAGAGACTAGTGCGACTCCACCTGTAACACCACCAGCAAGTGAAGTATCTGGTTCTGGTGTAGCTACAAATTCATTAGTAGCACCCGTGGGACAAACTCTACAACCAGGGGATAATTTAGCCCTGGGTGGGGAAAGTTTACCACAATGGAACTCAACAACAGGAAGTAGAATACCTGAGTTGCCATCGCAAACAATACCAAAGCAGCCTTCTGTTGGGATACAACAGGCACTTTTACAGTTAGACGGCTACGAAGACCTGAAAAAAACAGTCCAGCAACAATATCCGAGTGCGGAATTAAAATCAGCCATCCGTCAAACGCTCGCATCCAGCAAACCGGGTGTTGAAGGTGCAGTTTTAGGTGGATTGGTAGTTGATTCTGATGGCAAAGTCATTGATGTGAGATTCCAGGGAGAAAGACAAATCTCACCTGAGATCAAATCTGCCGTTAGAGAACATTTCAGAGCAAATCCGTTCACCTCAAATGGCAAGATTAGTTATTACCCATTTAATCTGAAGTTCCAAGGTGACAGCGGCAATGGTTCGATTGTGCCAAACCTGCGATCGCCTCAAGGTACTTCCAAGCCACCATCAGAAAAGACGGAAGCAAGAAACGTTCAGCCATTAGCAGTACCGTCCGTAACTTCTAAGCCACTAGCTGAAAGACTCCGGAATGTACAGCTAGCACCAGTACCACAAGTAACTTCTAAGCCACTAGCCCAGCGACTGCGGAGCGTCCAGTCAGCACCAGCACCATCCGTAACTTCTAAACCACTGTCTGAGGTACCTGAAGTCAAAATTCGGAATATTCCTTCCTTGCCAACTAGTGTATCCGTCGATTCCAACCCAGTAGCGAGGGTGAGAATTCGTAACAATCAAGTAATGCCAATAGTTCCAACACCAGGGGTAAGAACTCGGAACAATCAAACTGCCCCAGCAGAAGAAAGAACCTCCAAACCAGCAGTTGAGCCAGTTAAAATTAATCGGGTTGTACCTTCACCCCAAGCTACATCCTCATCATCTGAGTCTGCAACTGAAGGCAGTCAAAAACTATTACAACAGTTGCGGCAAGTTCGAGAAAAAAGACAAAATTCCGAGCAGGAAAAATAGGGATTGTTTATTGTAGGTTGTAAGTCTCTTATAACCTACTACTCGACTACATTAATTTTGATGTGTTGTAAGGCTCAGATACCCGACTTCTTAAAGGATACCACTGGCGCTGGGAGGGGTGGCACCTCTCCAGAACCCAAAATCCCGCCGTCACCATAGAATAGAATGGTGCGGCTAATTGAATATAGGCGCTGAACGCTTACCGCAGGTAGCCCACAGTCAGGTGGGCTTTGTACCGATAGCCCCAGTATGGAACGCTGCGGGCCATTATTGTTGGGGGGTATGCGAGAGAACTGCTTGGATCAATATTGAGGGGTTAGACCTACCATTCGCGCCTCTGTATCCATGAAAGTTGTCGGGTATCTTGTAACACCTTGAAAGGAATGTGATGAGCAATAAAAAAACCCTGTGGAAATACCACAGAGTTTGAGTTATGAAAAAATATGGCAATTAAGTAATATTACCAACCTGTTTCTGCTTTCTGAAAAACGTAAGTAGCAACTTCAACAATCTCCTGCTCGCTCAATTTAGATTTGAAAGCGGGCATAGCATTTTTCCCATACTGCAACTGATAGATAATCGCCCCGATAGAGTCGGTATTATAATTTTCTAGATACTCTTCCATTGCTTCTTTTTTTAAGGTTTTCTCGGAGATGAGAATGTTCCCACCACCGATATGACAAGAAGCACAGTGAGCGCTGAAGATTTTGGCACCAGTGGATATTTCGGAAGCGAATGCTGGACTAATAAATGTAAAATTGAATAAGGCGATCGCTAATAGCAAAACTAGCACAAGTCTTCTCAAGGGATTCTCCTAGCAACAAGCCTCCAGCAACTGGAAATATATCCAGTAACTATTCTATGGTGGCTCAATGCCCTATTGGTGTAGTTAGCTCTACACTTGCTAAGGAATCATAGTAATAGTGACGAATTCAATCCCCCTGTATCGCTAAATAGAGAATGAACTCGTCACTTAATCTTTATGTGTTCGCCAGCGTGTTTTATTGCTTGGGAAATTATAAAGTGAAAAACAGGAAAATTACTAGCCTTCTACAGTAATTTTACCAACCATCCCAGCACCACGATGAGGTTCGCAGTAAAAGGTGTATGTACCAGGAGCTGCGTCAGTCGGGAAAGTTGTTTCTTGGGTTTGGCCGGGACTCATCATCAACTTTTTGTGAGATAACGCTTTTGCTAAATCCGCACTCTTAGTGGGATTTTGGGCAGCATCAAACACAACGTTATGGGGAGGAACCTTATTGTTTACCCATTTAATTGTATCACCTGGTTTAACGGTCAATTTTGCTGGTTCAAACGCCAGCATACCTTTATCACTACCCAGCTTCACTGTATATGTTTCAGCCGCTGCGGTCGGAGTGAAAACAGCAAAGCTACTCACAACTAAAAACATCGTCAACAAAGCTAAACCTAAGCGACGCATGCTTGACCCAATCAATCTCATAGCGTTCTCCTAACACAGATTTTTAATTACCTTTCTTTATTTTAGATATAATCCAGCCCAAATATGACAGTCTGTCATAGATATTTTTTTGAATGAAGGAAGAAGGAAGAAGGAAGAAGGAAGAAGGTTTATATATGTGGATTGGAACCGTTCGACGAGCGCTATTTCGACAAAGCTCAGTATAAGCCAGTCGAGTCGCGCTCACGCTGAAGCCCCAACTCAAAACGGGCGACCAGAAGGTCAGGGTATTAAAAAGAACAGCGGTCATCAAAAATCTAAAATCAGATAAAGGCGGAGTTACCCGCCCTTAAACTAGTCACTAAAGAGGCATTTTAAACTGGCTTTAGTAGTATATTTTACCGCCGCCCCACTTATCGCCGACTATCTTAGGTTGTAGGAGAATATGACCGGCGATCGCTTTCAAGTCTTTATCGGTGAGATTTCTCATTTCTGTGAAAATATCTGCACTCTTGAGACTGGGATGCAATTCGGAAATTTCCTCTTCACCGTCGTAAGTAGTGGGATTTTTCATATAATCCACTAAACCGTCAATATTATTGCGGGGTGGTGTTGCCAGTGCTAAAGATTCGGGGTCGAGTCCCACGTTTTGGTTGGTTTTGGTGACTCCACCAGCATGACACTGGGCACAAGCGTATTGGAATAAACGCTTACCTTCTTTAACTTCTTTGAGGCTGAGTACAACCTTGTCACCCTTTTCATTTAATTGCACGCTGCGGATACCTTCATCAAGTTCCACCGCATTAGCGCTACCGATCGCAAACTGAAACGTCAGCAAAACAGTAGCGACAAAAATGCCAATAAATCTTCTAAACATCTTTCCCCTTAAAGATTTTGACGCTCAACACAGCTCTTTTGGGCGATACTCAATCTCTTGTTATTAAATGTTAACTGTTATTTGCCTGTCTCCCTTCAAGTGGCTTCAGTTTCATCCACCGAGTCACTTGTCCCCTTTGGGGATGTTTCAGACAAAATTTGGGAAATAATTGCCTTTGCATCTTCTAACGCCAAACGGGTGTTTTGGTGTTTGAAGGCAATTCCCAATTGGTTGCACATCAGAAACACCTTTTCCACAGAAACGCTGAAGTCTGCCGCTATTTCCGCGATTGATAGGTCAGCAAAACCCATAATCCTTGTTAACCGAGAGATAGAGATTAAGTCGCTGTTATACAAATATCATGTTGCGAGTGCAATTTGTCGCCTTTACTACTGTATGAGGACAACTAGAGGTGTGCCATAGAGAAAAATGGGGGAGATAGGGGAGGAGGTATGAGTATTTTGACTGGTTGACAATTGCGATCCCCTAAGGTTTTGGGTCTTGATTAGAACCTTATTTTCATCGGTTTTGCTATACGCAGTTCGTTCGCCAATTTGAATTGTAAATTTTTTATCCTTTTCCTCCTGTAAATGTCACACTTTGAATAAAATAGCGATTAAAAAATGCATAAATACTTAAAGCTGGTAGAGTAAACACCATTGAAGCTGCCATGATGTAATTCCAGTAGCTGATATATTGACCTTTGAAAGTATTTAATCCCAAAGGTAAAGTAAACATTTCTGGGTCAAATAAAATGACCACAGGTAGTAAAAAATTATTCCAGCTACCCATAAATACGAATACTGCTTGTGCTGCGATCGCTGGTTTTGCTAAGGGTAGAACAATACGCCAAAAAATACCAAAGGGAGTTAGACCATCAAGTGCAGCGGCTTCTTCTAATTCTTTAGGAAAATTAACAAAAAACTGCCGCATCATAAAAATAAAGGTGGCATTCACCATACTAGGGATAATCATTCCTTGATAGGAATTTAGCCATCCCAAGGCTTTTAAAATCAAAAAGGTGGGAATTAGGGTTACCTGTGCTGGGACTGCTAATATTGCCAAGATCAGGAAGAACCAGAAACGTCTCCCCCGAAAACGCAGCCTTGCTAAGGCATAACCCGCCATTGAATTACACAGCAAGTTTAAAATTGTAACGCTGATGGCAATTACTATACTGTTGAACAACCAGCGAAAAAATAGTGGTTCTTGTAGGAAGATTTGCCTATAGTTGTCGAGAGTAAAATTTTTGGGTAGGAAATTAGGTGAACCGCTGACAATTTCGGATAGCGGTTTAAATGATGCTGAAAGTGCCCATAAAAAGGGAATAATGGTAATGACTGCATACAGTGTCAGGAGGACATATAGCAGTATTTTCCAAATTGAGAAATCACGTTTCATCCTTCCTCTTAACAACTAAGAAATATTAATTTTTTCTCTATCCGCTTCCTTGTGAGGGTTTAATACCCCCCCCAACTCAAAACTTCTTCCTTCTTCCTTCTTCAAAGATTATGAAATTTTTTCACCTCCTAGGAAACGTCGCTGAATTAAGGTGAGGGCGATAATAACAAATGCCAAGAGGAAAGCGATCGCTGCGGCATATCCCATCTGTAAGTTACGAAATACTGCTTGGTATATCAATAAAACTACCGTTAATGTGGCATTATTGGGGCCGCCAGTACCGCCAGAGAATATGTACGATTGGTCAAATAACTGGAAGGTGCCGATTGCTCCCATCGCGACTACAAAGAAAGTGACAGGTTTAAGTAAAGGAATTGTAATATAAATAAACTTTTGCCACCCATTGGCACCATCTAACTCTGCTGCTTCGTAGAGTGTTTGTGATATCTCTTGTAACGCTGCTAGATAAATCACCATAAAAAATGGCGCAGTTGACCAAATATTCATCAGCATAATCCCTTTGAGCGCTACTGCTGGGTCACCCAACCAGTTATAGGTAGGTAATCCCAAAAAGCCGAGAAAATCATTCAGCAGTCCGTTAGTGTTATAAATCCACATGAAGATGAGAGTTAGGACTGTAGAGGATGTAACTGTGGGTAAAAAGTAAAGAATCCGCCACCAATTTTTGCCGCGAATGCCAGAATTCAGTGTTACTGCTAAAATTAAAGCCAAAACAGTTTGACTCGGCACAACAATTACTACGTATTGCGCTGTATTCCACAAAGCAATCCAAACTCGTTCATCTGCTACTAATCGCGTAAAGTTGCGAAATCCGATAAACTCGTAATTTATGCCACCCAGAAGTCTGACCTTATGTAGGGAAAGAAACACCGCATAGAGAATGGGAAGTACTACAAAAATCCCCATTACCAAAATGGTTGGTGTCATAAACAGATAACCAGCCAAGTCTTCTGTAAGATTCCTTCTGATTTTACGTCGTCTGACTTCAAGCACAACATTGACCTCGCTTGCTATCTACATCAACCGGGCTGTAGCGATGGGTGGTGGATGATTAATTTATCGTACTCCTTTAGATAGAGCAGCGAAAGAAATGTTAAGCCGAATGAATGAAGGAAGAAGGAAGAAGGTCTTGAGATGAGGATACAGGACCCCAGTTCAAAACGGACGACCCTGCGTTCTTGTCGGGGTATTAAACCTCCCCAGCGAGGATAAAAAATTATTTATTGCGATCGCATCTCACTATTATATATATAATTCTCAGTAACACTTAGTATGTATTTTACCTTTTCCACGTAAGATTTCCGACTTCGTAAAAGTTATTAGGAATCTAGGTATACGCGATTTTCGTTACAAATAAGTCGATTTCAATCCCTTATAGTCGAATGGCACTCTTATTAAGCCCTGAAATAAATTACCTTCCGAATGTAATTTATTTCAGGGCTAAAGATGTCTTAACTTAGTGCCATTCTCCTTATAGTCCTTGACTTTTTTCAAAAGTTTTTGCCTCATTACATATAAATAATCGTACTTTAGACAGATTTACTTTTATGGAAAATTAATGCACTTTAAATTAAGACTGCCTCAGCAAACCCAGTCAAAATAATTCATGATTTTTCATCTAGGTTTTCTGCTGTGAAAAATTTTATCCACAACCGAAATATTCCGATTAATATATTTTTCTTACTCATCCTCTTTTGTTCTCTTCTAGGGCGGATTAAAATTCCGATTGCAAATCTTGGCATTCATTATTTCTTCCTTCCCATAATTAGTTTTGCAATAATTGGTTTGAATTTTAAATATGTCGCAAATACTTTTAAGAAACACAAAGTAATTTTAATAATTCTGGGTATATTCTATTTATGGATGTGGACATCTTCATTGATTAGCCCGTTTCCCAAAACTAGCATAACTTATAGTATTAAATATTCCATTTATTTTCTATTATTTATTGCTTTTTTGTTTCTAAATCATAAAAATATCAAAGCATCATCATTTTACTATCGTTGTATTTTATATTTGCTGGAAATAATGGCTATTCTTGGCTTTGTAGAAGCTTTATTTCCTAACCTCTGGATTTTTAGCTTATTAAAATACCCAAGTTTTCATCCCCAGATTGGCTCAATTATGCAAAACCCCAATCAGTTTGGGGTCATAGTCGCAATTGGATTGTGTTTAAGTATAATTTTAGAAAAACAAAAGACTATTTCTAAAGCGGAATTATATATAAGTGAATTTATTTTTATAATTTCACTAGCTCTTTCTGCAAGCAGAAATGCTTGGCTAGTTTTTATTGTCGGTATGTTTCTTTTACTGATATATAAAATTATCAGTTTCAGAAAAATGATTCTTATAATTAGCTTGTGGATTTTATGTATTGTATCTATACCAGTATCTACATATAGAGCTGGTTTGGGAGATAGTCAAATTTTCCCCTTACTTAATCTATTTTTAGCCGATCCGATTGAAACAAAACTTCCTAGTCCTGTAGGATCGGCCTTGTCAAGATTTGCACTTTGGCAAGCAGCTATTAGTGAAATTATTAAAAGACCAATCGCTGGTTTAGGCATAGGAGTTTTTCCTGACCATATAGGAGTGAAAGTTTTTGGTTTTAAAGGTTTTCACGCACATAATATTTTTTTAAACGTATTAGTAGAATTAGGGATTCCTGGGCTTTTTATATTTACTAGTTTTTTAGTCAGATTAGGTTATTTAGCTAAATCTGCTAATCCTATTATTGTCATTCCAATTACGATGTTCTTGGCTTCTCAAATGTTCGATTTTTTTGTGGAAGACTATACTTTCACAACTATTGAATTTTGTTTTCTGGCTGCAGCTAGTAATTCTCGAAGCCGAGTGAAATCGCAATTTGTCGTTTCATAAAAAAACATGACTTACAATGCTAAAAAAAAATTCTCGTAAATATCATTTTTACTTAATATTTCCCAACATATTTGACTTTAAGGGAGGCATTCAAGTTTACTCGGCATTTTTACTCAAAGCCTTACAAGATTTATATCCAGAAGCGGATTATGATGTATTTCTCAAGTACGATAAACGCAATTTAACACAACAGCAAAACTTGCAATTCTTGCCCTCAACTAAGTTTCATTATTTTGGACATTTACCAAGATTCTTCCAAACTATTTTCTTAGCAATCAAAATAATAATTTTGGGCATTTTTCAACGGCCTACTCTAGTTATAGCTACTCATGTTAACTATGCTACTGCCTGTTATGTTTTGAGACTTCTCGCTAATGTTCCTTACTGGGCGATCGCTCATGGCTTAGAAGTTTGGGATATCAAAAATAATACTACAAAATTAGCTTTACAAAATGCAGATAAAATTATTAGCGTTAGTCATTACACTCGGCAACGCTTGCTAGAAGAAACAAATATTGACTCAGGGAAAATAGCTCTCTTACCTAATACTTTTGATGCGAGTAAATTTCAAATAAACTCTAAACCAAGCTACTTACTCAAACGACATAACTTAACTACTGAAAATCCTATAATTCTTACAGTAACACGGATGGGTCGCACGGCAAATTACAAGGGTTACGACCAAATTCTTCATGCCTTAGTAAAAATTCGTCAGCATATCCCCAATGTTCACTACATCCTTGCAGGTAAAGGAGATGACCAACCTCGAATTGCAGCCTTAGTCACCAGCTTAAATCTAGAAGATTGTGTAACTATTGCAGGATTTATACCAGATACAGAACTTTGTGACCATTATAATCTCTGCGACGTTTTTGCTATGCCTAGTAAAGGGGAAGGATTTGGTATTGTTTATCTAGAAGCTTTAGTTTGTGGTAAACCTGTGCTGGCAGGTAATCAAGATGGTTCTGTAGATCCTTTGGCTGAAGGAAAATTGGGATGTTTAGTAGACCCCGATAACATAGAACAAATTGCTGATAATTTAATTCAAATTTTGCAAGGTGATTACTCTAACCCAGTATTATACCAACCAGAATACTTGCGACAAAAAACTATTGAATCTTTTGAGTTTAGTCAGTTTCGGACAAGTTTAGCAAAGTTAATATCTAGTAATATTGAGTCTTGATAGAAGCTATTGGGCCCACTCCCTTTTCTACTTACTCCATTGCTTTAATTTGCTGATTGGCTACAAATTGCGATCGCTCGATTGCCTGCTTTAATGGTTGTTGACCCAGCATAGCGCTGACAAATTGATTGTCAAAATTATTCATAATCGCTGCTGGATATTTACCAACTTGCCAGGGTGTAGCATAATCTACCCCTGCTACTAATGCTGATCTGAGGGGGTCTTGGTCATAGCCTAAATTAAGAGCTACTGATTGCCTTGAAGGTAGTGCAAAGCCTGTTCCGGTCCACTTTTGCATCCCTTCTTTGCCTGTGAGATAAGAAATCAGTTCCCAAGCTTGGGCTTTGTGTTGTGCCTGTTTGTTCATCACGTAGGCAACAGTAAAAACCATCGTATTTTTTTTATCATTAATAGTAGGCACTTCTGCGGTGGCAAATTCTAGGGTGGGAAAGGTTTCGCTGAGGTAGGGAATTGCCCAGTTGCCTTCTATGACCATTGCCACTTTGCCTTGACCGAACATTTCACTAGGAGAATTTGTACCGACATCAGATTTCTGGGCTGAGGAACGGTCTTTTTGATACTGGTCTATTGTCAATTGCAATCCTTTTAACCCAGCTTCACTGGCAAATGCAGCGTAATCCTTATCATCTACAATTTGTCCGCCAAAAGCTTTAATTTTATAAGCCTGACGAGCTAATTCTGGGATTTCGCCAAAGCCGTATTGATGAATTCTACCGTCTGGTTGGGGTTCGCCTGTCAACTGTTTGGAGTAGCTGCGGAGTTCATCCCAAGTAGTCGGTGGAGTTTCCAAACCTTTTTCGGCAAAGGCTTTTTTGTTGTAAAACAGCGCCAGGGTAGAATAGTCTTTCGGTAAACCATAGATTCGCTCCTGATACTTGAAGCTCGAAAGTAGTGTCTGTTGAAAGTCAGCAAGGTCAAATTCTGGAGTGATAAAATTATCTAATGGTTCCAGGACATTTTGACTCATTAAAAAAGGAGCCTCCAACGTATCCAGATAGAAGACATCGGGAGCTGCTTCCCCAACCAAACGGGTTTTAATCACATCCATATATTGGTCGGAAATTTGCTCATACTTGACTTTTATCCTGGGATGCTGCTTTTCAAAGTCCTGCAGTACCTCTTTTAAGAGTTTTTGCTCAGTTGGACTTGCTCCCCAACCGCTGAGTTTGATTGTGACTGCGGTTGACTCAATCAAAGTGCTTGGTAGCGGTAGGGTTTGACAACCGCTTAGGCTTATAGCGATCGCTACCATCAATGCCAAAAATTTCCACATTAAAATAGATAATTACCCACTAAAACTCCCTACTCCCTATTCACCACTCCTAACTTATACCCAATAAGCTGAAGATTTATATTTCCCAAGTCTGAATTTTTGTTGATAAATGCAAGGTAAAATAACGAAGAATTTCCAGCACAACCGTCTAGGATACATCCCGCGTTAACACCTAACAGTTAACAAAGCCCTTAGCAACTGGAATCATCCTAGGATGCTTCACCCATACGGATAGGTCATGGATTTTGCCCAGCTTGAAATCGCTCCTAAAATAGCTCCAGATATTAACCAAATTCCAGTATCAGAGACAGCACTTTCTACTACCCTCAAATCTAGCCAAACCGTTTCCAAGGATGCAATTCGCACTTCATTGTGGGCATCTACTACAGATGCTATATTTGCAACGGTTTTTTCTATTACTACAACCGGAATTTTACTCAGTAATTTCCTCATAGAATTGGGTGCCAGTCCGGTAGCTTTTGGTATGCTCTCGTCTATCCCAATGTTGGTAAATCTTGTGCAGCCATTGGGTGCATATTTTTCCGAACGGACTACGAGTCGCTTCCATTATTCCTTGTGGACTTATGGCCCTTCCCGGTTACTTTGGCTAATTCTATTTTTTGGTATTGTTGGCGCAAGCTGGGGATTTGTTAATAATCAACAGTTAATAATATTAACACTCGTAATTGTGCTGAGTAGTCATCTGTCAGGAGGACTCGGAAGCGCATCCTGGCTCAGTTGGCTGGCAATGATAGTCCCTCGGCAATTGCGGGGAAGGTATTTTGGTATACGTAACAGCATTGCCAGTTTGACTAATTTAATCTCTGTACCTTTGGCGGGTTTAGCTGTATCAAATTGGCATGGCGGAACTATCCAAGGCTATGGACTCGTTTTAATAGTAGGAATTTTGTTCGGGTTTCTTAGTCTGGGGTGTCAGTATTTCAAGTTAGATGTTAACCCAATAGTACAAAACACTTATGTTGGTGTTGGCAACCTTAACCGTAAGGATATTGGGATGCCAGATGTAAAAAATCTCAATCTCACCCCATTTGAACAAATTCTTCAGGACTCTAATTTTTTGAGGTTTCTGCTGTATTTCAGCTTCTGGACGTTTGCTGTTAACCTCAGCGCTCCGTTTTTCAATCTCTATATGTTGGGCACTTTAAATTTAGATATTAGCTGGGTAACTTTATATAGTAGTTTACAAGCGGGAGCGAATCTGCTGACAATGATTCTGTGGGGAAAATTAGCAGATAAAATTGGCAATCGTCCCATCTTGATTTCCATTGGAATTCTTGTAGCATTTATCCCGTTGTTGTGGTTGGGAATTGGGAATCATCAGCTTGATTTATGGCTGTGGTTACCATTGTTACATATATTACTTGGTGGTGCTTGGGCGGCAATTGACTTGTGTAACAACAATTTGCAACTTGGGGTCGCACCGATAAAAAATCAATCTACTTATTTTGCGATCGCTGCTGCTTTTTCTGGTGCTAGTGGTGCCTTGGGTATAACCATCGGCGGTTTATTGGCACAATTTACCCAATTCGGCGGTTTACCAGGATTATTCGCCATCTCTTGCGTATTCCGGCTCTTCTCCCTGCTTCCGTTAATTTTTGTTAAAGAAGCGGGAAGGGGGAAGTAAAAGTTAAGAGTTAGGAGTTAGGAGTTAGGAGTTAGGAGTTATGAGTTAAAATAGGGCACTCCAAGAAATAAATTATTCCCTAGAAGAGTTGTGCAAGAGGCTAAACCTACTCCAAACTCCAAACTCCAAACTCCAAACTCCAAACTCCAAACTCCAAACTCCAAACTCCTAATTCCTAACTCCTAACTCCTAACTCCTAACTTTTTATTCAACGACGGTAGAAGTCAAAGCTCTTGTCTCCCACAAAACCATTGGATGTGTTGCTGGTGTTGAGGGCTGGTGTAAGGCAATTAGCTGAGATAGAACTTGCTTTAATTGGGTACGGGATACAATATCATCGACAAAGCCGTGTTTGAGCAAGTCTTCGGCTGATTGAAAATCGTCTGGTAGTTTTTCTCGCAGGGTTTGCTCAATTACTCGTCTACCAGCAAAACCAATGGTTGCTTTTGGTTCTGCTAAGATGATATCGCCTAACATTGCAAAACTTGCTGTAACTCCACCTGTGGTGGGGTTAGTTAAAACAGGAATGTATAATAATTTGGCTTCCCGATGAAGTTGTAGGGCTGCTGATATTTTTGCCATCTGCATTAAGGAAAGCATACCTTCTTGCATCCGCGCCCCACCACTGGTACAAATGATAACTACAGGGTAGCGTTGTTGAGTGGCTTGTTCAATTAAGCGCGTAAGTTTTTCGCCAACGACAGAACCCATGCTAGCGCCGATAAACCGGAAGTCCATAACGCCAAGAGCTAATTGTAAGCCATTAATTTGACCCATACCAGTTTTCACAGCGTCTGCCAATCCAGTCTTTTCCTGCATTTCCTTCAAACGATCGCTATATGGTTTGCGATCGCGAAATTGCAGTGGATCGCTTGGACGCAAATGCTCATCCATTGCTTTCCAAGTATTTCCATCTATCAATTGGCGAATGCGTTCATCACTATCAACTCGATTATGATGACCGCATTCTGTGCAAACCATCTGATTTGCTTTTAAGTCTTTGGTATATGCCAAAACTCCGCACTTAGGACACTTATGCCAAAGTCCATCAGCAATTTCACGTTCTTGGCTTCCTTGAGTAGTTGGACTTTCTTTGCGTCGATTTGCAAACCAATCTAACAGAGACTTTAAACCGCGTGATTCATCGTTGTTCGCCATTTTATATCTTATTTAAGTGTGTAGTATGTCGAAAACAGGTCAAGCCGCTTTGTAGAGTCTAATGTCATTTGTCATTCAACTAGACCAAAGAGGAGTCCCACACCATAATCTCTAATTTGGTGTCGAGAAAAATGCCAGGTTTGATTTGTTGCGTCCTGCTTTTCAAATTCACACTGCGTGGGAAGAGAGAGGAGGATAATGACAAATCAAACGAAATTTCAGACCATAGAGACGTGACACCAAGTGCTACAAGTGAAGAAACCCGCCCAACGCACAAAGCTTATAAATCGCCGTTTCTACAACAATCAGAATTCGTAGAGGCGGCACTGGCTGGCTTTGCTTACCCGTCTTTTGCCTATCCCTTGCAGTATTGTCATTCATCCTACCCTTACGGGTGTCCATATTCTTACTAATAGCGAATGACTAAAGGCAAATAACTTTTGAGTAGTTCATCAAATTCCCCTTCTAAGCAATCAAGACTTTCCAAATTCATCTTTTGTGCCAGCTTAACCAAATACATATACCAATTCAAGCCTATAACTCGTCTTCCAAAGGACTTAAAAACAATAATCCAGTCCATTTGTCTTGCGAACGCCAGAATTGCTAGTGTACTAGTACTCCCACCACATTAATTTTGAGAGTAAAGACAACAGAACTAAATCCACGCCACATGCTACAAGTCGGCAGAGCCAAGAAACGCAGTGGCTCCCCAATACTGGGGGACTTTAGATTTTCTTCTAGAACAGAATTGCGAAAAGGGGGGAAAATCTTACCAGACAGAGCCTGCCACCCATCAAAGTTTTTGTGACAGAGTACTAAGTACTAGACCCAAAATAAGACTTTACCCCCAAATCAATAATTTTGGTTGGTACCCCATGAGCATTAATTATTTGCTCCATTAGTTTTGCATGAGCGCGGATGCTTGTAATGAAGAGAGTTATCAAACAGTCAGAAGTAGATATTAACAGAACCTTTAATATCGATGGCGTAATGGAGATTACAGTCATTAATTGATTGTTAGTAGTTAATGGTTAGTTGTTGGGGACGCAAGGAAGGGTAAGAATTGAAGAAGGAAGAAGGAATTCGTAGGAGGTTTATAACTCTGATGAGGTCGGGGTATTAAACCCCCACAAAGAAGCGGATAGATAATCTTTTTTGCCTGCTCTCCCACTCTCGCACTCCCTCAACTTGCCCCAAAAAATAGCTGTAGGTAGAGAGACAAAATGGCCTCACCACCAAATAAAGCGATCGCCGATCCAATCGCTAGAAAGGGGCCGAAGGGCATTTTTTGTCCCCATTTATTCTGCGATAACATCATTACACCCACTCCTACTAATGCTCCCACGGCACAGGCAAGAAAACCAGCGAGTAACAAATACTTCCAACCCAACCAAGCGCCCATCATTGCCGCTAGTTTGGCGTCACCTGCACCCATTGCCGTTTTACCAAAGGCTATCGAACCAATGAAAGCGATCGCATCAAATAACCATAATCCCAATACTGCTGCGGCGATCGCCAAAAATAAGTTATTTGCGACACCCGCCGAATTTCCCGTTTCCAACCAAGCCAGTATCACTTGAAACGACAAGCCTAGTATTAACCCTGACTGAGTTAAGGAGTTGGGTAAGGTCATCGTATCCAAATCGATCAGCGATAGTGCTAGCAACCAACTACAAAAAGCCCAGTAACCTACAGTCAAGGGCGAAAATTTAAATATCCAAAAAACTAGTAAAAATAATATTCCCGTTACTGCTTCTACCACAGGGTAACGGCGAGAAATTTTGGTTTTACAATAACGACAACGCCCCTTTAACCACAGCCAACCCAGCACTGGTACGTTATCGTAAGCTTTCAGTTGGTTTAAGCAACGGGGACAGTGCGAAGGAGGAAACAGCACCGACAACCCAGCAGGTAGCCGATAAACTACAACATTGATAAAGCTGCCAATAGATGCACCGAAGGCGAAGACAATTACACTCGCCGGCACGACTATCAATATGTCCATTTTGTTAGTTGTTAATTGATGTTTGTAAAAAAAACTACTAACCAATAACTACTATCCACTAACAAATGACAAATGACTAGTACATATAGGATTCAATCTGGCTTAATGGAACGAAACATTCTTGCGGTAACAAAGCTGGTTGCGGGATAAAAATTACCTTGCCCCGGTGATTTACGCGGTTAATTGCGACTCCTGTCGCTTGCCCAACGATTTCCGGATGTACCTCACAGTAAGTGTAGTAAATCTGTCCAGCGGCTCTGATGATTCCGGGATCGATCAGCGGTGGCTGATTTTTCGGGATCGTATAATTAGCCTGTCCTTGTCGTAAAGCGTACACTGATTACTTAAGTTTTGTTACTAGGTTTGCTTTTAGTTTATCTGAAATATGGCAAATCGCGAGGATGAAATTATCCTCCTTGTTCTTTTTAATACCCCGTGATGTTCGGGGTCACCCGTTTTGAGTTGGGGTTCTGTATCCACATATATAAACCTCCTTCCTTCTTCCTTCTTCCTTCTTCCTTCATTCAAGCACCTTCTAGAGTTTTAATTAAAGCCTCGCCCATTGCGCGGCAACCCAAAAGATTCATTCCCGGAGACATTATATCCCCTGTACGCAACCCATTCTGTAAAACTTGCAACACAGAAGACTCGATATGGTCTGCAGCGGTTGCTTCATTTAAGCCGTAGCGTAGCATCATTGCGGCACTGAGAACCTGTGCTAAGGGGTTAGCTTTATCTTGTCCTGCGATATCTGGGGCGGAACCGTGGACGGGTTCAAAGACTCCAGGCCCAGAAGCGCCTAAACTAGCAGATGGTAACATACCGATACTACCGGTGAGCATGGCAGCGGCATCTGAGAGGATATCGCCGAATAAATTACCTGTGACGATGGTGTCGAACTGCTTGGGATATCGTAACAACTGCATAGCGGCATTATCTACATACAAATGAGATAGTTCCACGTCAGGATATTCTTTTGCAAGTTTGGTCATGCGATCGCGCCACAATTGAGATACTTCTAAAACATTGGATTTATCCACAGAACAAAGTTTTTTACCGCGTTTGCGTGCTGCTTCAAATGCAACTCTTCCAATACGTTCAATTTCTGATTCGGTGTAGGCCATCGTATTTACACCGCGTTTTTCACCAGTTTCGGTGGCAAAAATTCCCCTGGGTTGTCCAAAATAAATCCCGCCGGTGAGTTCCCGTACTACCAGAATATCGACACCTTCCACAACTTCTTTTTTCAAAGTTGAAGCGTCAATTAATTGGGGCAAAATCTTTGCAGGACGTAAATTAGCAAATAGTCCTAAACCCGCACGCAGCCCGAGTAAACCCGCTTCTGGGCGTAAATTAGAAGGTAGAGAATCCCACTTATAACCGCCAATCGCTGCGAGTAATATAGAATCGCTGTTGCGACAGATATCTAGGGTAGAGCAAGGTAGGGGTTCCCCTGTAGCGTCGATCGCCGCACCACCAATTAAGGCTTCCTTCCATTCAAACTGAATATCAAACTTTTTGCCTACGACTTTTAGCACCTCTACCGCCACTGTCATAATCTCGGGTCCAATGCCATCGCCTGGTAGAAGGGTGATGCGGTAGTTATGGGTCATAGCACTCTTGGGATGATTAAAAGTTTGAACTGATTCAAACATCATACCCAGCAAGATGCACCAATTGAAATGACCAGAACATAACCTAGTTACAATTCATGTGGATTGCCTCCCTGCCAGTATTGTAACTTCTTGTATTACAGTGAATTCACCGGACATCATATCAGTTCAGTCAGGTAAACTCATGGTGGCTCCAGATCCTCATTGACCCTATTAAACCTGCTAAAAGCGCTCTTTTTTATGATGCATAATTGGCCTCAAACGGCTGAAACCTATATATAGCCGTATTTTACAGTCATTTAGTCTAAAAAACATAAGGCTTGACATAGTATTGATATTGATACTATTATTAATTTGGATATGGCACAAATAGAAAAACTCCTTGCTCAGTTAAAGAACAATCAGAAGGATGTAAACTTTACCGATTTAGTGAAGGTTTGCAGTTATTATTTTGGAGAACCCAGACAGCAAGGAACAAGCCATTGTGTCTATAAAACCCCTTGGGCTGGAAATCCACGTGTCAACATTCAAGATAAGAATGGAAAAGCAAAGGTTTATCAAGTTAGGGAATGAAAGATGGTTAACTTCGACCACTATACCTATAAACTTACTTGGTCAAGCGAGGATAAAGAATTTGTAGGACTGTGTGCTGAATTTCCTAGTCTGTCTTATCTCCATGAAAATCGTTCTACAGCACTCGAAGGTATTACAGACTTGGTAAAAGATGTAGTAGCTGATATGGAAGCGAATGATGAGAAGATTCCGGAGCCTATTGCAGAAAAAAACTATAGTGGTAAATTTCAAGTTCGTATTCCTCCAGAGCATCATCGTAGACTAGCTATAGAAGCAGCAGAGCAAAATGTTAGCTTAAATCGCTATGTAAGCCTTAAACTTGCGTGTTAAAGTTTCCCGTTATAACCCAATCGTTAGGAAAACTAATTGATTGGAAACATAGCATCTATTGCGGTGTGCAACACAAAACTTACTCAAAACGCTTATAGTTCAAGAACTAAAGTATTTGATTATCTTAAAACGAAAAACCCCGCCCAAGCAATAAAGCCTGAGCGGGGTTTTATCTTAACAGTAAGTGTCTGTTTGTAGATGTAATGCGCATTGGGATGCGATCGCGTAGCGGTTCCCCTTGGGAACATCGCATTTCCCTTTTGAAGCGAAAGTTAAAGCAATCATCATGACTTGCTTCCTGTAAAATGGTGTATCGTCCAACCCCGTGTAAAAGTGGTACTGTTTCCCGTTTGCGATGTTACCAGGTAGCCGAATGCGTAATTTACCGTTAATCGTGTGAACGGTAACACTCCCTTGTTTTGCAGTAGTTGTTTTCACAGAACATCAAAATGAACTTCAAAACGTCGTTATTGGGGTTTGAAATGGAAAAAATGTGTATAAAAAACCTTTGAAATTGAGATATAGTAAGGCTTATGGCGATTTGGGAACTCGATTTTTACTCACGTCCGATTTTGGACGAAAATCAAAAGAAAGTTTGGGAAGTTCTGGTGTGCGAAACTCCTTTGGATACGCGCACAAAAACAGATGCTTTGTTTCGCTATACTCAATATTGCCCCAGCACCCAGGTAAATTCGGGTTGGTTGCGGACGGCGTTGCAAGAGGCTGTTAATCAGGCAGGAGAAGCACCGATAAAAATCCGCTTTTTTCGCCGCCAAATGAATAATATGATTACCAAAGCCTGCCAGGATTTGGGTATTCCAGCACAACCTAGTCGTCGGACATTGATTCTCACTCAATGGCTACTTTCTCGGATGCAAGAGGTGTATCCCAAAGAACCGGGCTATCAAGAAGGAACTAATCCTTCGGTTCGTCTGGATGCGCCTTTACCTCAGCGTTTACCAGATGCTTTGGAAGGTCAACAGTGGGCTTTTGTTACTTTGAATGGTGCGGATTTTGCGGATATGCCAGAGTGGGAAGTTGGCTTTGGCGAGGGTTTTCCTTTGTCTATGGCGCAAGTTAATCCTGAGACTCGCATTCCTGGGGTTTTGATTTTCTCACCTAGAGCTTTGCCTCTAGCCGGTTGGATGTCTGGTTTGGAGTTGGCTTATCTGAAGTTTGACGACAACCCACAAGGAGCCAGAATGCTTTTAGAAACTGGTGCTACTGAAAGCTGGATTTTGGATAATATCAAAAGTCCCCAAATAAACGCAGAAGCTAAAGGTTTTGAATCCGCGAAGCAAAAAGCCAATGGGGTACATTTTATTGGAGTCCAGTCCGATCCCCAATCTCAATCTTTTGCTGGATTTTGGCTGTTATGCGAGGTCAATCTGCCCTAAATTGTTAGTGGTTAATGGTTAGGAGTTAGGAGTTAGGAGGTGCTTCATTCACAACCAACAACTAACAACTAACAAATATCAAAAAAAATCATGGTGTCTAAAAAATTACCTGAAGATACACTTGCAGAACATCTGTTGGAATTAGCAATCAAATCTGGGGCTGACGCTGCGGAGGTCTATCAGTCGCGATCGCTTTCCCGCCCAGTCTTTTTTGAAGCTAATCGTCTCAAGCAGCTAGAAACAAGTCAATCTGAAGGTACAGCTTTGAGGTTGTGGCGTGACGGGCGACCGGGACTAACGGTGGCTTATGGTGCTGTGCAAGCACAAAGTATGGTAGAACGTGCTTTAGCTTTGAGTCAACTAAATCAACCGGAAACTGTGGAGTTAGCCAGCAGTTCTAAGCCTTCTTACCCCGATTTGGGGGAAGATGTTCCTGTGGAAGTTTTGGTGAACTGGGGCAAAGAAGCGATCGCTCTCATCCGCGATGCCTATCCTGATGTTCTCTGTACAGCTGACTGGGAATGCGACCGTGAAAATACTAGGCTGATGAATTCACAAGGTCTAGATTGTTACTATGAAGATACAACTCAGAGCTGCTATATGTCCGCAGAATGGGTGCGGGGTGATGATTTCTTGAGTGTATCTGATGGTCAAACCGAGCGCGGCAAACTGCACCCTGATAAACTCGCCCAGCAAATTTTACAGCGATTGTCTTGGGCAAAAGAAAACGTCACACCCCCCAACGGTCGTTTCCCAGTTCTATTTACTTCTAAAGCTGCAGATATGCTTTGGGGTACTCTCCAATCTGCTTTGAATGGCAAGCGTGTGTTAGAAAAGGCTTCTCCTTGGGCTGAACGTTTGGGTGAACAAGTTATTGCACCCGCTCTAGTCGTTTACCAAGACCCCCTATCCGGTCCTTATAGCTGTCCTTTTGATGATGAAGGTACACCCACCAGTCCTTTGGTGTTTATCCAAAATGGGGTTTTGCAACATTTTTATAGCGATCGCACTACTGGACGGCAACTTTGTACTGGTACTACTGGGAATGGTTTTCGCCCCGGTTTGGGCAGCTACCCAACTCCTGGCTTGTATAATTTTCTCATCCAACCCGGTTCTGGAACGCTACAAGATTTGATCCAACAAATGGATGATGGCTTGATTGTAGACCAAATGTTGGGCGGTTGCGGTGGCATTTCTGGTGATTTTTCCATCAATGTTGATTTAGGTTACCGCGTGCAAAATGGCAACGTATTGGGGCGAGTTAAGGATACTATGGTGTCGGGAAATGTTTACACCGCTCTCAAACAATTGGTTCGGCTAGGCGGCGACGTTGACTGGAATGGTTCTTGTTATACCCCTTCCCTGATTGTGGAAGGACTATCTATAACTGGAAAGCAAAATCAAGGGGAATAGTTAGTGGTTAGTGGTTGACAGTGAACAACCAACAACCAACAACTAACAACCAACAACTAACAACCAACAACTAACAACCAACAATTTTCTATTTTTAAAAATTATGAACGAGTCAAGTAGTAACCCAGGTGGCATCCAGCTTGATAGAATAGTCTTTTTCGGGCGAACTCTATCAGAATATCTGAAATTTTTTGACCTGGATTTATCGCAGTGGCAGGGAACAAAAATTTTGGATTGCCCGTCAGGTGCTGCTTCTTTTGTAGCAGAAGCCACGAAACTTGGTATTCATGCTGTAGCTTGCGATCTATTGTTTAATCTGGATGAAAAAGTCTTAATTGACAAAGGGAAGGCAGATTATGACCATGTTATTGAGAGGCTTGCCGGGATTCAATACCTTTATAACTGGGAATATTATGGAGGCTTAGAAGGATTTAAACATTTTAGAAAAAGAGCCTTTGACCGCTTTGCCCAAGATTACCCCCAAGGACGGCAAGAAGGTCGTTACATCAAAGCTCAATTACCTAAGTTACCTTTCGCTGACAAAAGCTTTGATTTAGTCTTAAGCGGGCATTTTCTATTTCTTTATAACAATTATTTCAATTACAAATTTCATTTAAATTCAATTTTGGAATTATATCGAGTATCCTCAAAGGAAGTAAGAATCTACCCAATCCAAGGTATGGATGCTAAACCTTATCCACTGATTGAAGATTTAATCCGCGACTTAAGCAACTCTGGTATTTGTGCTGAAATTGTCAAGGTTCCTTGGGAATTTCAGAAAAAAAGCAATCAAATGCTACGGTTAACTACTACAACAAGTAAAAAGTAAAAAGTAGAAAGAAAGAACACCTATGTTATAAGCTTTTTGCCTATTTCAGATGGTAGTTTTTTTTCCAAAAGACCTGTACTAGTAATTTTTCATCTAAGATTTGAGATTTTACTTTTGATGATTTGCTATCTGTAATTACATCAAACCAGTTCCCAATTCCCAATTCTTAATTTTGTTAATTATTAATTATGTCGCTTCCTTTTCTGACTCAGCGCTTTCGCAACCTGTGGCAGCCTAGAAAAGGTTTAGCGATCGCAGAAGCTTCTGTTATCGGTCTAGTCGCTGCGCTGTCTGCCGTCTTACTCAAGGTTGGTTCGGGATGGTTGGGAGCATGGCGAGTTCATGCATCTCATGTCTTAGCCGCATGGATAGTACTACCGGCTGTTGGTCTTTGTTTTGGGTATTTGGCAGGTTTTTTGGTGGAAAGGTTTGCACCAGAAGCTTCCGGTAGCGGTATTCCCCAAGTCAAAGCTTCTCTGGCGAATGTGCCTATTGCTTTGTCTTGGCGAGTCGCTGGCGTAAAATTACTGAGTGCGATCATCGCTTTGGGTTCAGGGATAACTCTCGGCCGGCAGGGTCCCACCGTCCAAGTCGGGGCAGGTTTAGCCGCTGGAATGAGTCGATTGGTTCCTACTTCCCCTGACCACCGACGGCAAATGATTGCAGCGGGTGCTGGTGCTGGTTTGGCTGCAGCTTTCAATGCCCCAATAGCTGGTGTATTGTTTATTGTGGAGGAGTTACTCCAAGATTTATCAGGAATGACTCTGGGAACCGCCATCATCGCTTCGTTTATTGGTGGGGTTATCTCCCGGCTGTTGGGTGGTGGTAGTTTTGAACTTAACTCAGTATTGGCTAAGTATCAGAGTACTTTCTTCCTCCAAGAAATTCCCTTTTTTCTTTTATTAGGCATTTTAGCTGGGTTGCTGGCAGCGTTATTTCTTAGCGGTCTAATCACAAGCATAAAATTATACCGAACATTGCATATTAGTTTGCCTCTGCGGACGGCATTAGCTGGATTTATCTCCGGAATTATTATCGCGACTTTACCAGTATCTTTTCGGGATAACACTGGTTTGCGGGAGTTTGTGATTGCTGGCTCGGCGAATGTTTCCTTAGCTGCGATCGCTTTTGTGGCACAATTCATTCTGACTCTAATTGCATTTGGTTCCGGCGCACCAGGGGGTTTATTCGGTCCGAGTCTCATTTTGGGTTCTACCCTTGGCTATTTAGTGGGTGTGTTTGAACACCAGATTTTGGGAATTGGCGACCCAACTACCTATGCTTTAGCAGGAATGGGGGCATTTTTTAGCGCTGTGTCGAAAGTGCCAATTACTGCCATTGTGATTGTTTTTGAAATTACTACAGACTTTAATCTGGTACTGCCTTTGATGATTGTGTCTGTAACATCTTATTTGGTTGCGGATAAACTCGTACCAGGCTCATTATATACCAAGCTTTTGCTATTAAATGGCATCAATATTGAAAAAACAGCCTCTAGTGAGGCGGTATTGACCAAGTTAAGTGCGAAAGAAGTCATGCAGGAACGGGTGGAAACTCTTGATGCAGAGATGACTTTAGATGATGCCATGCAGGCGTTTTCTCGTTCTCATCATCGGGGTTTTCCCGTAGTAGATGATGGCAGGTTAGTAGGAATTATCACACAGTCCGATTTGATGCAAGTCAGTACGCGCAACCTACCTTCTGATAGCCATTTAAGGGAAATTATGACACCGCAACCAGTGACGGTGACCCCAATTCATAGTTTGAGTAATGTGCTGTATTTACTAGATCGCCATAAAATCAGTCGTTTGCCCGTAGTGGATGGGCGTAGACTGATTGGGATTATTACCCGTGCTGATATTATTCGTGCCGAAGCAAACCATCTTAACTGCAAAGATATCTCAACTGGTCCCCAGCCCCAACCTTCTTATGTAGTTTATCAAACGCGATCGCCTAGCATTGGCAGAGGCCGATTATTAGTACCGATAGCGAACCCGGAGACAGCAGCAACACTATTGCAAATGGCGGCTGCAATTGCTCGCGATCGCCATTATGAAATAGAATGCCTGCAAATCATGATCGTCTCGCGGCACAGTTCCCCTGCGGAAACGGAAGTCAGGACAGCAAAAAGTCGGCGATTGTTGCGTGAAGCCGAAGTTATGGCGAAAAAATGGCGCATACCCCTGCATACGCAAATTCGAGTCGCTCACGATGTCGCTTCTTCTGTTTTAGAGGCAATCAATGAAAGACATATCGACCTGCTTTTGATGGGATGGAAAGGGAACACAGACACCCCAGGTCGCATTTTTGGTAACGTTGTAGACACGATAATTCGCCAAGCCACCTGCGATGTCGTGCTGGTAAAGTTGGGTAAGAGTGGAGGGACTCCCCAATTCAACAGCTGGTTAGTCCCAATGGCTGGTGGTCCCAATGCTCGGATGGCGATAAAGTTGTTACCATCTTTGGTAAGTTTGGGGAATGACCCGCAAATTCGCTTAACTCAGGTATTTAAGCCGTCGGAATTAGAACCAGACATGACTGTTTTAGAACAGGCTATCCGTCATTTGGTTAGACGACGCAAATTATCAACAACTGTTATTGCAGCACCAGTGAAAGCAGATTCTGTTTCTGAAGGTGTGATTAACTTAGTGAAAACCGAAGGATATGATGTAGTCGTTTTAGGTGCTTCTCGGGAAGGGATGCTACAACAGGCAATTCAGGGGAATATTCCCGAGGCGATCGCATCTGGTGTGGAGAGTACGGTGATTTTGGTCAGGGGAGCGATTAATAGTTGAATGAAGGAAGAAGGAAGAAGGAAGAAGGAAGAAGGAAGAAGGAAGAAGGAAGAAGGAAGAAGGAAGAAGGAAGAAGGAAGAATTTTGTAAACTGCTTTTTCGCACCCTTTGAAAATTTCACTTCGTAACTCACGCAACATCCTTTTTATTTTCATTTTTTATTTCGTTTTGAATTTCGTCCCAAGACACAGCACCATTGATACGTATATCTTCCCTAGCTTCTTTAATCGCTTTTAAGCAATAACAACCCTTTATCCATATATATACATATTGAAGCGAAATTGATGCTTGATTTTGTCGTACCATTGGCAAGTAACTATATGCGTAATATTGAATGTTCGGGATGTTCGGGATTTGGAACCAAACGTTGATTTTTGCAATCCACTAACAAATCTAAAGTTTCCAAAACAGTTTGACCAATCAGAACTTCATCCCCAGTCACTAATGTAACTTCCGTCGTTTCCCTCCCTTCGATTTCAATAATTACAGGTGTTGTCAATCCTACACTTTCTTGCCTACCGTCTGCGTATTTTGCTATTTGCTGACCACGAATTCTCAAACCTAAATGTTGAACTAATTCCATCGGTATAATAGTACGGACTGCACCTGTGTCTACTAGTGCTTCTGCTTCATAAAACCGTAGTTGATTCGGATTAAGCAGTCCACGACTAACTAGTTCTTCATCAATTGAGTTAGTTAACTTTACTCTGACTCTAACTTCTCCCATCTCTTTGCTTTCCACTGCTTGCGAGCGATTGAACTCTAACATTTTTCTAACCTTGCTCCAACAATAAAATTATCACATTGAAATTTGAGCCGATACCAATCTTATACTAGCAGCAACGGTAAAAGCACCAGCAGCTAAGACTTTCGCGATCGCCGATGGAGATACGACGAATGACGAAACCCAACTTTGCTTTGATGAGCAAGTCCGATTTGAAAGTTTATCTGTTAGAACATCGTAACGATGCTGAAGTTTTTCATGCATTGATGGATAAAATTGCATCTGAACCCAATCAGAAGTTTTATACAGTTGAGGAAGTAGGAAAGCTAGAGGAACTAATTGAGGATAAACGACGCTTTAAAAGAAATAGCTAGGGTTTGCTTATTTTCAACGAGATATTCGCCAAATCTTAATCGTACTATCATCATTCCCAGTCACAAGAGTTTTGCCATCCAAGCTAAAAGTAACAGATTGGACTCCGTTAAAATGAGCCGCTATCGTGCGAATTTGCTTTCCGGTTGACAAATTCCACAGTTTGATGGTTCGGTCATAACTAGTGCTAGCAAGGGTATTACCATCCGGGCTAATGGCTAGTGATGTGACTTTCCCAAAATGCCCTCTGAGAGTCCGAATTTGCTTTCCTGTTGACAAATTCCACAGTTTGATGGTTCTGTCAAAACTACCGCTGACAAGGGTATTACCGTCCGGGCTGATAACTACAGATGTAACTTTATCAATATGTCCCCTAATTGTGCGGATTTTTTTTGCGGTTGTTAAATTCCAAAGTTTAATCGTCCTGTCAAAACTCCCACTGGCTAAAGTTTGTCCGTCGGGACTAATCGCAAGCGATCGCACTGCAGCTAAATGTCCTTTCAAGGTGCAGATTTCTTTTCCAGTTTCCAAATTCCAAACTTTAATCGTATTATCATCACTACCATCAACAAGTGTCTTGCTATCCTTACTAATGGCAAGGGCATGAATTGAGTTGGAATGTCCACTGAGAGTCCGGATTTCCTGCCCTGTTGCCAAATTCCACTGTTTGATGGTGTTGTCTGCACTGCCGCTGACTAAGCTTTCCCCGTTCGGGCTGATAGCTAAAACATTCACCCGGCGATCGTGCCCCTTGAGGGTGCTAATTTCCTCAGCTGTAGTTAGATTCCACAGTTTGATATTGTTATCGCTGTTACTTACCAAGCTTTGTCCATCGGGGCTGATGGCGAGGGACAAAACTGAGTTAGAATCCCCTTTGAGGGTATTAGCTAAAGAAAATTTTTCTAGTCCTATTTGGGACGGTTGATTATCCGAAGGAGGATTATTTTCCTCACCAATACTAGAAGATACCGTATCTTGATGGCGAGATTGGCTGTACCAAAATTCTCCCAACCCCAACAACAAAATCCCTGTACCTGCAATCAAAAAGTTTCTCAGTATAGGATGGTTTTTAGGTGAAGCTGGTTTTGGGGTTGCTCGGAAAATTATCGGTGTTGCTTTTGGTGGTAATGGTGCTGAGAATCCTGTTAAGTCACTGAGGACTTCCGAAGCCGATTGGTAGCGGTGCTGCATATCTTTGTGTAACAGCTTATCAAGAATTCCAGCCAATTTATCGCTCACCGGATCTCGTAAATATTGTCGCCAATCTTTCATCCAAGCGTAACCGTTTTCCATCCACAACTGAAACGGTGAAATTCCAGTCAGTAGGTGAAAGCACGTAGCACCCACACTAAATAAATCGCTAGCTGGATAAGCTGTACCATCCCGAATTTGTTCAATCGGACAATAACCGTGAGAACCAATTGCAGTCCCCATTTTTAGCTGTACCTTTGCTGTTAGCTGCTTTGAGGAGCCAAAATCAATCAAGACTAAATCCCCTCTAGTTCCTTTATCTAAAGGGGGCTGTAGCGAACGTCTGATGATATTTTGTGGTTTAATATCTCGATGAATCACTCCCCGCTCGTGGACAAACTTTAGTATGGGCAGTAAATTTAGCAATAATTCTTCAATGTCACCACCGCTATAAATTAAGCGTTGTTGCAATTCTTTTAATAAATTATGCCCGTCGATAAACTGCTGTACTAAATACAAATAGCCATCTTGTTGAAAATAAGCTAATAGCGTTGGTATTTGGGGATGTTCTCCCAATTGTTGCAACCTTTGTGCTTCTTTTTCAAACAAATCTACCGCTTTTTTCAGTGCCCAATTTCCTTCAAATTTGGGTGCCAGTTGCTTGATAACACACGGTTCATTTAATTTATCTACATCTTCAGCTAAATAAGTTTTGCCAAAACCACCTTCATCTGAAAGTACTCGCATGACACGGAAGCGATTTCGCAGCAGTGGAATCAGGGGAGTGCTACAGGATTGGCAAAGCTTCTTGCTATTGGGATTAAGAGGATTTGGACAATCGGGATTCAGGCAGCAGACCATCGTTTAAAAAGTGCGACTGCATAACTCTTATTTTGTGCCTTGCGTATAAACCACATATTCCTCATTTTATAAGTTATGAAAATCACTATAAAATCAAAGCCTTATTCTTAGTCCATTTTTATGGAATTGTGCTGTTTAACAGTAGGGAAGTGAATCGATTTACCCGGGTAATAGCGGTGATGATTTTGGCATTTTTTTAGAAGTGGAACATATTAGATAACAAATTACAGCACTTTGCAAGTAAATGAAGTACACCCCCTCCCCAAGGCATACGGGGAGGGTTGGGGAGGGGTATTTCTGTACCTCACAAAGTTGAAATTTGCTGTATGTTCAATTTTTCCCGAAATTTTACTCTTAACTGTTCGCTGTTCACTGTTTTAAAATGCAAATTGGTATTGGTTATATTATTTTTATTCCTTTGGTGCTTTAAGAATATTTATTTTGATTAACCGCAAAGAGGCGTTCGCGGAGCGTCTCGAAGAGAAGAAACGAAGGAAGAATAAGGAAGAAGAAGCTGGTTAATCTTATCGCTTCGGGAGTAAGTTGGTCAATTAAATTAAACGTCAAACCTATTACTCCCCCTATGTCCTCTAAACTGGGTTGGCTGGTTAGGTCTAATTTATGTTTTTTTAAATTGGCCTACTCTACTGATCATTATACAAAAATTTGCTTCCTAAACTAACTATGATTTAACTAAGAAATTCACCTCGATATTGAGGTATTAATATTAACTGTCATTTCCCTGAATTTCCTCTTTGAATTGTTAATTTGTTACTTGAGGTAAGCGACGCTTAAATTGACCTTGAGTCTTTGCTGCATTTAACTTTTCTCGCCATTGCCGAATTGCGGTGGCAGTCCGTGCCACAGGTGGTAAATATACTTGGGAATTTTCTTCACTGCTTGAATTATTACCGCCAAGGCGTTTGGTAGTTAAACAGTTAGTCAAAGTTGGGAGATGAGATTCCATGCCTAAAGCCCACATTACATCCTCGGCTGACTTAAAGCGCTCCTGTAAGGAAAGCTTGACCATTTTGCTCAAAACATAGGTAAAATGGTCGCTGAGTTCTACCTCTTTTTGCCAAGCTATTTCACCAGTCTTGGTATCGTGGTCAAATTCTAAAGGTGCTTTGCTAGTCAATAGATAAAGACAAGTTACACCGACGGCAAAAATATCGCTGGCATAAACTGGACGTAAAGAAAACTGTTCTGGTGGAGCAAATCCCATTGTCCCAACAAAATTAGTACTAACAGTTTTTGGGATTGAAGATTCGCTGGTGCGAACCAACTCCTCCTTCACAGCGCCAAAATCGATCAGCACCAACCGTCCGTCATCATCACAACGGAGCAAATTTTGGGGCTTAATATCTCGGTGAATGACATGATGTTTGTGGACATACTGCAATACTGGCAGAATTTCTTGTAAAAATTGTTTGACACCAGCTTCATTTTTGCGCCCATTGCGTCTGATTTCCCGTGCCAGAGTCGAACCACGTACGTATTCTTGAACTAAGTAAAACTCCCCACTTGTTTCAAAGTAATCTAAAAGCATGGGAATTTGAGAATGACTGCCCAATTGCCCCAGGGTTTTTGCTTCTTTTTCAAATCTCTGACATGCACGTTGCCAGCTTTTGGGATTGGTGACTTTCGGACAAAGCTGCTTAATTACACAGAGGGGACTTCCCGGCAGTGAGGCATTTTTCGCCAAAAAGGTGACGCCAAAACCACCCCTGCCCAAAATGCGTAATACTTCATAGCGATCGCGAAACAATTGCTTGGAACCACACATCTGACCAAGCTCAGTCTGTTGTAATATATCTGCGTGAAAATTCGATATCTTTGGTGGAAAACGATTCATTGGGCAAGAAGGCTGGTTGAGGTGAAACAAACACGCGACGAATGTATTTAATCTAGCCACAAAGATTGTTTTACGCCAGAAGTATTACCGTATCTTTGCAAAATCATGACTTTACCTAGTCTAAGATAGCCAATTTAAAATCCAAAATTTAAACAGTAGTCGCGAAATTATCCGGATGCCATTACCGGAAAATTAGGCATTGGTTAGAATCTCAAGAAGGTGCGGTGTTCTACCACGCTGACGGGAATGAAGCACACGCTATCCGTGTGGTTTGCTCTGGTATCTTCCAATGGTTTTTTGGATGCAGTGTCATATATACTTGACAAGTTGTATTTTCTTACTCTTTATTCTCCTAAGTTATTGGGGATGTTAACACATAGGTGTCTGATCCCTATGGGGTCGGACACCTAATTAGCTCTTCTGTATCCGTAAAAAAAAGTTGTCGGGGATCTGATTTTTCAGTTGGGATTTAGGAACGGTATATATAAGCTCCTTCCTCCCTTGCAATAAGGGGGGGCTCCGGATTCCCAGACTGCTGAAAGTATGAAGAACTATTCTCGATCTCACACTCCAAATTCTTAACACTTACCAACATCAGCTCATCTCGTTGATGCCAAACTGTAAATATTTTCTCCCTACCATCATTCAACGAATTTTTATCAATTTGATAAACTTGATTTAGCTTCTTCAGCTTCAATCCGAATAAATTTAACAATCGACTCAGTATTTTAATACCCGAAATCTGTTCTTTATCCCTCACTAAACTAATCCCCAACACTCTCTTAATATGCTGGCTGCACTGTAAAGCCATATTCTTCAACAATATCAAATCAGCATCATTCTCCGTAAATTTTCGTTCTGGTTCGAGAAATTGGAGAATTCCTAATGCCCTTAATGCCTCAACTTTCAAAGTATATGTTTGTAAATCTGGTAAAAATACTTTCCCCTCACCCCAAACTAATTGCTGATGCCATTCTTGTTTATCTTTAATCCGGAAATATTCGCTTTCGTGAGTGAGATAATAATGAGTTAATAATTGTGGATAATATCCTTGCTCATCCTGCAATTTTAATTGTGGCGTTACTTCAATAGCATACCTTTGTCTGAGGATATACTTATTGGTTTGATTGCGCTCTTCATCAGTGAGGGAATGTTTACCCGACAGGTGTTCGTATTCTACATAATCAATATTTTTCGCATTCGCTACAGCATTCGCTGCTGCTAATTGATTTTGTCGCTTGATTTTCTTGATACTGGTGCTAATTTGTTTGTTTTTTTGACGATTTTCTGCCCAATCTCTTTGAACTTTGACGATTTCTAAAATTAACCTTCTACGGGTTGCTGAGTCTTGAGGATCGGTTGCTAAAAAGGCATGGCGTAAATCTCGAAGAATATTGTTCTGCACATCATTACTTCTTAACCAAATTTGATGCCCATCTGCCATCAAACCTTCTTTCATCGATTGACGATAAATAGTAATCGAAGCATTCACTCTTGCAGATAACTTTGACCAAGTTCTTAAATGAATTGGGTCATAAACTAATGGTAAATCAACATCAACTTTATGTAACGGACTGAGCAAAGCTAAGTTTTCTTTTTGATTTTCCTGATACCAATCTGATAGCAAGCGATAATTTGTGCTACCGCTACCGATTAAACCAATACCCCGCTTGGCACACCAAACAACACGGGGGACATCATCCCGTACCCTTGCTAAAGCTTGTCGGGCTTCCGCATCGGGAATTACACCTTGAAAAATACCATAAACGCGGTCGAAATGTTGAATATCTATACTAACTCCCGTACCCAAACTAGGAGTAACAAAAACGGCATCATATTCAGTAATTTTCTGATTAATATCTGCAACTAAATCAACTGCTTTATGTCCCGGTGTGTTAGTAGTACAACTGCTAACTACTAGAGTTTTCGGAAATAGTCCCCGCATTTTTTCCAAACGCTCTCTGAGGTAACGTTCAATAGTTTCGCAACTGTAACGTCCGGAACGACTATCAGTAGTTATATAGCATTTTCGTCCGGCAAGTAAATCTAATTCTAGCTGCTGAATTAATGGCGTTGGGTTGGGAGAATCATAAAAAGTAACATCCCACCCTTTTTTAGGCTTCCACTCATTTAAAACCACCCAAGGCGTTATTTGCAATCCTGCCAATTCCTGTAAATATTCTAAAGAAATATCTGATAAATCAGCATCTTGAGCAATAACTAAACCCCCAGTTGTCAAGACGGTAGAAATTAACTGTTGAAATGCTTTTAAAATTTTTACGCGCTTATCTTTACAAGTATTACTATTGAGTAAATGCCATAAAGATTGCTCTACTTCATCTAAAATTACTATCCCCCCTCGCCAATCTTCAGGATTAAGTTTCCAAATAGAATCGACGCAAAGTCCTAGGGAGTCCGGAATGGGAAACTGGAGGATGGGTGGAATCCCCCCCTCTCCCCCTCTCCCCCTCTCCTCTTTCCCCATTCCCCATTTAATCCCAATCTTTTTGCACAAAAACCGCCCTAATTGGATTCTGTGAGTAATTAATAAAACTGGCTGATTTTTATTTATAGCTTGTTTAACAACCACTTGCAATGCAGTTGTTTTCCCCGTTCCTTTTGCTGACTTTACTCCCACTAATCCAGATGTCGGGAAAGGTATTTCTCCTAAATAACGAGTATTGAGAGTAATTGCAGCCGGAATCGTGAAAGTGCTGTGGGGTTTGGTTTGGGCAAGGTAAACTTCTAAATCAAGGCTTTGGCGATAAACTTTATCGAAACTAGTTCCACCTTTGCTAACAATCAACTCATCAACACCTTTTTCCATTCCCGGAAGTGTAATGACTTTAACCGGACAATTTTTTGCTTGGAATAAAGCAGCAAGTTGGGAAATAGCGTTATTTACAGCCGAAATTTTCTTGGCTTCCGTTTCAAAATCAAAGCATATATAAAATGTCCGCTTGCTAATCGCAAATTCTACTAAGTCCGGGATAAGTTGACGGCTAATAACTTTTCCAAATTCATCCTTGGCAACCCGATAACCACTAGTAATTCCAGGTACTGCGATCGCTACATATCCTTGGGTTAACAGTGCCCCTGCTTTCTTCACACCCTCGCAAATTATCGCAGGTATATTTCGTTCCATCACCCACTGCCAAAAGCCTTCAGCTTCACCATTCGAGGCGATCGTAATATTTTCTGGTAGTTCTAAATTGTAGCGTTGAGCGACATGAAGCCAAACTTGTTGTGTTACTCGCAAACAAAAAACCCTTGTCGGTGTACTGGGGGGATGTTCGTACTTAATGCACTTACCTTTTTCATTCAGTCGTGGTTGGTTTGGCTTAAAACAACCCCACTCCATCCCTTGCCAATTATTTAACGGATCTAGTCCAGAACACCACCAACCACCAGAATTTATGTGCGCGTAGCGGTTTAACCAGCTACTCTTCACCATACCAGTGTTTGTGCGGGGGAGTTGCTCGGAAATCAACAGGTAATCATAGGCGTTATTGTCTTCCAGGGAGCTAAAATTCAGCTTCGCCAGGTGTAAATCTATGCCACTCCCCTTGACTAATTCGTCAAGATGTTGTGCGTGTAGATAGTGTAGATTCATTGGGCGAGGCGGGGGGAGGAGGACGGAGATTACAACTTACCATGCATCTGGGGGGATTTTATAGAAGTAATTTTGACGGTTTACTGTTGCTTTTTTTTACTTTGTTGTCGGAGATACATCGGTTTTTTTTTGAATGGGTTATCATGCCCTTTTTATTGTGGAAGTAATAAGTTTGTATTGTGACATTTACTCACTTATAATTTTTCTTAATCAGTACAACACTTAACTTTGAAATAATACATTTGTACCTTTATATTCTGAAACACAAACTCAGCAAGTAGGCTACGCGCTCTGCAATTAATCGCTACAGATAGATTTGCTTTTTAAATAAGAGTTATAAATATTACTTAAGCTAAATATACTTAGACAAAGGATGTAATCTTTGCAATATCTTGATAAAGATGTCACTCTAATTATGCATAGTTGGCATAGATTTAAGCAGAAATTATTTCAGTATTTTCGCGATTTTCTCAAGGAACAAATAATTGATAAGTTAAAGCAAATCTAATTTAGATTATTTATCTCTCTAAAGCTTTTCTAAGATGGGTGTCTCACTCCCCATGAGGATGCTTTGTTAAATGCAATCTATAAATACTTGCTACAGTACAAAAAATGGATGATTTAGGTACATTAATCAGAACATTATTGTTTTACATGGATGGTAGGTTTCTTGAATGTTTCCTGTATTTTTTATATGGAGGAATTACAACTCTATGCATAATCAATATGGTCGAACAAACAATTAGACTTAATCGTCAATATGAAATAGATAAAAAGGCTAAACGTAAGGCTTATCTAAGGCGTTGTAAACGCGAAAAAAAGAAAATTGATGAAGCTATTGAGCGAGCGAAGAGGTTAACAAATAGATAAACTTATCTGAGGTTTTGAAACCCCCATTCCCTCCGTTTGCGCAGAGTGCCGCTTCGGCAGTGTTGGGGGGAAGAAAAATCAATCATATTTTCTCCCCTAACCTGCACCGAAGTCACTCTGCGTTTAGTGCAAGGGGAGGGTTAAGGTGGGGTAATTTCCCTCATCTGACAAATAACTTCTCTAATCCTTTCTAGCACACGATCTAAATCTTTGTAAATCTCTTGATTTGTAAACCTCAAAACCTTCGTACCCTTTGATTCCAAAAATAGTTGCCGTTCATGGTCATATTCTGGTATTCCATCTTGGTAATGACTATCACCATCAATTTCGATCGCGAGTTTCAATTCTGGAGTATAAAAATCAACTACAAATGCATCAATACTGTACTGTCTACGAAATTTACAACCTTCTATTTGCTGACTTCTAAGCTTTGCCCAAATAATTTTTTCGGCTAGCGGCATATTGTTTCTGAGTGCTTGCCGTTTTGATTTTTCTGAGGTTTGGTTATACAGCTTTGTCATAAGTGGTTTCCAGATTCCAACTCTGCTTATTGTTCCCGGAATTACCCCTCGGATATACCCCACCCGCGCTAAAGCGCACCCTCCCCTTGCAAAGGGGAGGGTTAAATTCTTACTCCCTCCCCTTGCAAAGGGCAGGGTTAAACTCTTACTCCCTCCCCTTTGCAAGGGCAGGGCTGGGGAGGGGTAATCTTCCGTCCCGTAACTTGCACCCTTGAATCGTTTTCGGCTTGGGAAAGACAATACCCCACCCGCGCTAAAGCGCACCCTCCCCTTGCAAAGGGGAGGGTTAAATTCTTACTCCCTCCCCTTGCAAAGGGCAGGGTTAAACTCTTACTCCCTCCCCTTGCAAAGGGGAGGGTTAAACTCTTACTCCCTCCCCTTTGCAAGGGGAGGGCTGGGGAGGGGTAATCTTGCGGCAAGAGTTGAAACCTATGCGGACAAAACTTTATCTACCTAGGCCCCAACAGATTCCTTCGCAGCGTAGAGAACCTCAGCATTAATCACCTGAATCCCCCGATCGCGTGCAAATTTCTCAGTATTCCGCTTCACCTTACCCCGCACAAAACCAGGAATCTTATTCAATTCCGCTTGACCGTCTTTTGTCCAGTTCAAGTCAGACTCTGCAGAAATTCCCTTGGTAATCACTTCCTTAGTATCATGACCGCCAAAGATTTCTAACAAATGGTCTTCCATTCCCAAGGTGAAGGAATTATAAACCAAATCTGTAACCTGATTCGTCCCTTCATAACCCATAAATGGTTTATAACCAATTGGGAAATTCTGGACGTGGATTGGGGCTGCAATTACGCCACAAGGAATATCCAAACGCTTCCCAACGTGACGTTCCATTTGGGTTCCGAAAATCGCCGAGGGCTCAACACGGGCGATCGCATCTCCAATTAGACCGTGGTCGTCGGTAATCAAGATTTCATCGCAATACTCACCCACCTGCTCTTTGAACCAATCTGCATCATATTTACAGTAGGTTCCAGCCCAAACAACGTGAATCCCCATTTCCCGCGCTAGAATCTTGGTCATTGCGGCTGCGTGGGTGCTATCTCCAAACACCACTGCTTTCTTCCCGGTCAAGTTCTGACAGTCAATCGAACGGGAAAACCAAGCTGCTTGCGATACGTGCATGGTTTGCTCGTTGATGAAATCTTCGTAGTTAACATCCGCACCTTGGGCATTAATTACCTGCTGAATCTTCCGAATACAACGCGCTGTCTCTACCACACCCATAGGGGTTATGTCAATATAAGGCGTGCCAAATTCTTCCTTGAGATATTCAGCGGACATCAAACCGAGTTCGCGGTAAGGTACTAAGTTAAACCAAGCCCTCGGCATAGTCTTGATTTCGTGTACGGAAGCACCTTCGGGGATGACGGTGTTAACTTCAATTCCTAAGTCACCCATCAACCGCTTCAACTCTGTACAGTCGTGTTGGTTGTGGAAACCCAGGGTGGAAATTCCGATGATGTTAACTGAGGGCTTTTCTGATTTGCCTTCCGGTAGTTCGCCTTTCTTGCGAGCCTTCTCTATATAATATTGAACGATTTGATGCAGAGTGCGATCGGCTGCTTGCATCTCGTTGACGCGGTAGTGATTCACATCGGCCAGCAGTACATCAGCTTTGGCTTCTATAGATGCTCTTTCCACAAAGTTTGCTAAATCCTCTTGCAAAATGCTGGAGGTGCAAGTGGGAGTCAACACAATTAAGTCTGGATGTTCTTCAGAATCCTTGCGGGTGATGTTGTCTACCACCTTTTCTTGAGAACCACGAGCCAAGACGTGACGATCCACGACACTGGTTGTCACTGGGGTAAAATCCCTCTCCCGCGATAGCATGGAGCGCATCACGTTAAAGTAATCATCACCCAAAGGAGCGTGCATGATGGCATGGACATTTTTAAAAGAAGTTGCGACTCGCAGGGTGCCTATGTGAGCGGGGCCTGCATACATCCAATAAGCCAATTTCATGTGTTCTTCCTTTTTAGCTGAAACGAATAATGTCGGATAAGAATTAGTGCAATGATTATTAAATCGTTTCTGATTCTCTCAAAACTTGCAGCCTTTATGAAGTGGGGGCTGGTGGAATTGATTTTTCTTTAAGAAGCCTGAAACGCTTTTGCTGATTGGAATTGGGCTTATAGCTTTCACATCATTTCTGTTGCTAAAGTTATCCAAATCATATAAATCTTGACATTCTGCGAGCTATTTTCCCCTCCCCCGTAAACCTGCGGTGTATAAACAAGTTGAAAAAATATCTTCCTTCGTGCCTTTGTGCCCTAAGCCCTTCGGGCTGGCTTTGCCTACGTGGTTAAAAAAGAATATATGTTTTGAACCACGTAAGCGGAGCGTTCCCGCAGGGTAGGACACGAAGTACACGAAGAAAGAATTTTAGTACTTGTGTATACCGTAGCCTCGCTTGGGGCAAAAGTATACTAAACCGAAACCAACCTTCTCAGGGATTCCGCACGACGTTTAGCTGTAGGGTTATTTGGCTCATTCTTCAGTGCATTCTCGTACATCTCCAACGCTTGAGCGGTTAATTTCTTCCGCTCGTAAGCATGACCGAGATTATTCAACGCTGTCACATAGTTGGGATTTAATTTGATGGCTTCTTTGTACTGACGAATTGCCAAATCATATTGCTCTTGGGTGAAGTGAGCATAACCCAAACCGTTGTAAATCGGGGCAATATTTTCTTCTCCCTCTTCTTCGGCTGATTTGAGAGCTTTTTGGAATAGGGTAATTGCCTGACTAAACAATTTTTTCTCTGAATAGATACTAGCCAACTCGTAATATTCTTGAGTTGTACCTTTATCTTTCGTCAGCTTGGTTCGCAAGCGGGAAAAGGCGCTTTCCACTTTGCGAGTTTTGAGAATTTGGCGAAAAACGCTCACAACTGTAAAGGAGAGCAAACCCACCAATATCGAGAGATAGACAATTGCTAAATTCTTATCCATTGCCTTGAAATATACAAATTGAAAACTTCTTCTTCTATAGCGGTTCCCGTTTGCATGAGGTACACATAAGAGTTTAAAAACCGCAGATGTACGCAGATAAACTTGTACCTCATCCGGATGGGAACCGCTATATCTATTATCCAACTATGGCTGCAAGATCCCCGACTTCGTAAAAATTGTCGGGGATCTGACCCTCAACTAGTCTGGGAGTGTCAATCCAAAATCCATAGGCGCAAAGGGAATGAGAGCAGGTAATCTAAAATCTAGAATCGAATGATGGTAATCCCCAATATTCGGCGCGTTCCTTGAGCCAACCAGAAGCGATATAACCAGCGATCGCATTATTCACCATTCTTCGCAATTCATCATACTGCAAACCCTTGGGCATTACCACACACAAGGGTTCTGTAGATAGGGGGGTTGGCAGCAGCCGATACTGGGGATATTCTTGCACCCAACCACTGAGAACGCTACCATCAGCAGCAAACGCATCAGAATTATTCTCTTCTAAGAGCGATCGCCCGATTTCGTAGGAATCTACTGCTACTAATTTAGCATCAGGTATAAAATATCTAACTCGGGCAATTGTGTTCGAGCCTTGCAATACCGCAATTTTTCGCTGTTTTAAATCAGTGAATCGCTGGAGCGTTGCATCTTTTGTGACTAAGACAGTGCCATCTAGATAGTAGGGAACACTGAAACTGACCAGACGAGCGCGGGATTCAGTTGCAGTTACCCGAGCGATCGCCAAATCTACCTTATTGTTAAAAATTAAAGACAGGCGATCGCGATTCATTGTGGGCTGTAATTTAACGGCATTTTTTTTGCCCAACAAGTCAAGAGCCAAACGCTGCGCTAAATCAATTTCTAAACCTTGTAAATTGCCGCTTGCATCCCGAAAGCCCAGAGGACGCAAGTTATCTTTCACCGCAATATTTAAGTAACCCCGCTGCCGAATCTCTGGCATGGATGCAGCACTACAGGGAAAAGTAGGTAAAAGGTAAAAGGCAAAAGCCAGAAGGAAAATAATTATCTTTTGACGAGTACCCATTATTAAATAGCGGCTATACAAACCAAGTGGCCTACGCGGAGTAAATCATAGCCCACGTCGGTGGGCTTTGTTTGTATAGCCCCAGCATTCTATGCTGCGGGCATCACGCATCCTATTTTTTAAGCTTGGCTAGCCGCCAATTCCGCAACTTTGGTAAAAGCTGCTGGATCGAGAACAGCCAATTGCGCCAACATTTTGCGATTGATTTGGATATCAGCTTTTTTCAGGTAGCCCATCAACTTGCTGTAACTCATGCCGTGTAGACGTGCAGCAGCGTTGATGCGGGTAATCCAAAGACGACGGAAATCACGCTTGCGGTTTTTGCGATCGCGATAAGAACTCCGCAGGGCTTTCATTACCTGTTGATTGGCAGTTCTAAACAGAGTCGAGTGAGAACCGCGAAAACCTTTCGCTAGTTTGAGAATTTTATTGCGGCGTTTGCGAGCAACATTACCGCGTTTTACCCTTGTCATTGTTTAATTCCTGAGTTCGATTCAACTAAAATTTTGAAAAATTACAAATAAGGCAGCATCAACCGGACGTTAAGTTCATCGCGCTCGTCCACGATTGCCATCTTAGAGAATTTGCTCTTCTTACTGGAAGATTTGTGTTCTAGAAGGTGGTTTTTGAAAGCTTTGCGACGGACGATTTTACCAGTGCCGGTGGCGCGGAATCGCTTCGACGCGGCTTTACGAGTTTTAAGTTTAGGCATGAATTCGCTTTAAATTCAACACGATCCCTAATTATAGACTAATAATTTTACATATAGAGATTTTTTCTGGCTATGGCGAAAATTTTTCTCATGAATGATTATCTAAAGCGGATTTTTAACAATTGAAGTCCAACTTCTGTTTTAAGTGTGCCAGCATGAAGTATCTTATATTACTGGAGAAAATAATTAAAAGATATCAATGAAAAGATTTCCGATTGCAGCGTTTTTATTGACTATTCTGGGCATTCCGGGGATTGCCGTTGCCCAAAGCCAAGGTAAACCGGGGAAATTTGACTTTTACGTACTGGCAATGTCTTGGTCACCAGATTACTGCGCTAACAAAGGCGATCGCGACAAACAACAATGTGGATCGGGTAAAAAATTAGGCTTTGTACTGCATGGTTTGTGGCCCCAGTATCAAAAGGGTTATCCAGTTAACTGCACTACTGAGAAAATGCCGGAAGCAGTCAAGCAGCAATTTCCCAATCTTTTCCCCAGTCCCAAACTTTACGACCATGAATGGGAAAAACACGGTACTTGTACGGGGGAGACACCCCAGCAATACCTGACAAGATCGAAACAGGTGAAGAATTCTGTTGCCATTCCTCCGGCTTACAACAAACCAAGCAAACCCTTCCGCACTACTCTAAATGACCTCAAACAGTCATTTGCCAATGCGAACCCCGGATTGAGTGCTGACTCCCTTGCACCTTCCTGTTCCGACTCGGGACGCTTTTTGCAAGAGGTATTATTCTGCTTCTCTAAGGATGGAAAATTGATTCCTTGCAGTCCTGAAATTTTGAAGCGTTCTGGCAAAAGTTGCGCTCAAGCTAATTTTTTGGTGAGAAATATTAGGTAAATGAAGGAAGAAGGAAGAAGGAAGAAGGAAGAAGGGAGGAGGAGGAAGGAAGGAGGGAGGAGGAGAAGGGAGGGAAAAATATTTTTCTATTCCTTTGCACACTTGCAATTTTAGTTATGCTTCTATTTTTTGAAGAGCTGAGACTAAAATTCTTTGTAATTCATCAACTTCTCTCATAACAGGAGTAAACACTTCTGGACTTGCTAAACCAACTTCCTTAGCAATATATAACTGAGTATCTAATTCTCTTAAAGATCCCAGAGATATATGGAGAAAGCGTATATATTCTGGCTTTCCATTACGTCCATATCCCTCAGCAATATTAGAAGGAACTGAAACCGCAGAGCGTCTCATTTGATTAGTTAATCCGTAAAGTTCTGATTTGGGGAAATGATTTGTTAATTGGTAGCACGAAATTGCTAATTGTACACTACGTTTCCAAATGAATTGTTCTCGATGACCACTCATAATTGATGAAATAAGTTTCAATAATGAAGTAATAATTATTATCTCATATCTACTCTCTTCATCTACCCTCTTCATCTACCCTTCTTCTCTTCTTTATCTACCCTTCTTCCTTCATTAATCTACCCTTCTTCCTTCTTCCTTCTTCCTTCTTCCTTCATTAATCTACCCTTCTTCCTTCTTCCTTCTTCCTTCTTCCTTCTTCCTTCTTCCTTCTTCCTTCATTAATCTACCCTTCTTCCTTCTTCCTTCTTCCTTCATTAAAATGACAAACTCCGTACCTTTCCCAGGATTCGAGAAACATTCTAAAGTTCCTCCGTGGGCTTCGGTGATAATTTGATGACTTATCGAAAGTCCCAAACCAGTGCCTTTACCTTCTGATTTGGTGGTGAAAAATGCATTAAATAGATTTTGGCGCACTTCTTTTGGCATTCCGCAACCATTATCAGCAATGCAAATTTTTAATTCATGAGTTGGATTGACTATTTCAGTCCGAATTCTAATGATGTTGGGATTCTGCTGTAATTCGGCAAAGGTTTTACCTGAATTAGATTCTTCTAAAGCATCAATGGCATTTGCCAACAAATTCATAAATACTTGGTTTATCTGTCCGGAATAGCATTCAAATGCCGGGATTTGACCGTATTCTTTGACTATTTGAATTGCCGGACGGCTGGGACTCGCTTTCAAACGGTGGGATAAAACGATTAAGGTGGTGTCGAGGCCTTGATGAATATCAACTGCTTTTTTCTCATTGGCATCGGCACGGGAAAAGTTCCGCAATGATTGCATGATATCACGGATGCGGTCTGTGCCCAATTTCATCGAGGATATCATTTTTGGTAAGTCTTCTAGCAAGTATTCCAAGTCAATGTTTTCTATTTCTTCGGTGATTTCTATCGGTGGGTTGGGTAAGTATTTTTGATAGAGATGTAATAAATTAATTAAATCTTCAACATTTTGCTTGGTGTGGGATAAATTACCGGAAATAAAGCTAACGGGATTGTTGACTTCGTGAGCGACACCTGCTACAAGTTGTCCCAATTGGGAGATTTTTTCGGTTTGTACCAGTTGTCCTTGGGTTCGTTGGAGTTTTTGCAGTGCTTCAAACAAATCTTGGCTGCGTTGTTGCAGTGCAGTTTCGGCACGTTGGCGATCGCGTAACGCAGCTTGCTGTTTGCTGATATCTCGTGTAATCGTTAATGCATGAAGTTTTCCGTTGTATATGTAAGAACTGGCTTTTACTTCAACATCAAATTGTGTGCCATCTTTGCGAATCACAACTGCTTGACCGTAAAATTCTTTACCAGCTTTAATTAATTGAACGAATTCAACAAACAGGTGGAGATAGTCTGGATGAATAAAATCTTGGGGTTGGAGATTTTGCCATTCAAGAGCTGAAAATCCATACATCTGACAATTTGCTGGGTTGACTGCGACGAATTTGCCTGTTTCTATGTCGCAAATTCCTAAACCATCAATTGCAGTTTCAAAAATACCACGATACTGTTCTTCTTTCTGTGCCAATTGCTGTAGTGATTCAGCAAGCTGTTTTGATTTTGCTTGTTCTCCACTGTAGAGACGGGCATTTTCGATGGCGATCGCTGCTTGTGCGGTTAAAATTTGGATCAGTTGCAGCCTCGCTCTTGTAAATGCTCCCGTTGCTAAGTTATTCTCTAGATATACAATGCCTCGGAATTTAGCTTGATAAAAAATCGGCGCGCAAAGTACAGATTTCGGTTGATATTCTCGGATGTAGGGGTCAGATTTTACAATTGTTTCTTGGCTGGCATTGTTGAACACCTGTGGTTTCTGAGTTTTAGCGACATAGTTGATGAGTGACACGGGAACATCCTGACTCGTTTCCACGGGAGTTGATTCCAGGACAACTGTTGATTCTGTTTGACTGGTGTCTGCAACTTCGATAAATAATTGATTGTTGCGTTCTAGGATAATGCAACCTTTCTGTGCAGAAGCATTTTCTAAGATGATGTGCAGCAGCTTTTTGAGCAAGTTATCCAAAACAATTTCCTCAGAAATTGCGGATGTTGCTTTCATCACCGTCGCTAAATCCAGCAGTTGTTCGCTGTTTATTGAGGTACTTTGGGTTCGAGTGATATTTTCGAGCAGCGTCTCAGTTATATCATCTGTCGCAGGCATAATTTGACTGCGAATAATTAACTCAGGGTAAGATTCTTCCAGATGTCGAACTTTTGCAATTGCTCCCCATCTGATGTAGCTGTAGTATGCATCTGTGAAATAAACTTTGGCTATTTTATTTCTACCCTGTGCCAGATAAAATTTAGCAGCGAGTTCGTTGAAAAGAGCTACTTCTTGAGTGTAGCCGTTTTCAGTAGCTCCTTGAATCGCGCGATCGTATAAATTTCCTGCTTGGACTAGCTTATCTAAAACCCGACATTTTTCTGCTTCCACCAAATCATACTTGTGCTGGTGGTTCATCGGAGCGGAATCTGCCCACCGCTTGAGTTTTTTCTGATTGGCTGCAACCTGCTTGAGAATCTGCTTGCGTTTTGAAGCTACAGCATTGGTATAGATAGCGAGTTTCGTGAGAGAATCATAAAAGTTGAAAAGAACAGATGGAAGAAGTCCGACTACCCCGGAAACATAAGAATTAGCAGCAGTTCCTTTTTCCAGTGACAGAGCGTATTGTCCAAATAGATAGTGGAGTTGCTGCTGACAGACATAACTGAAAAACAGTCCCGTGCGATCGCTTGATATTTCTTGGGCTAGAATAGATTCTGCAATATCGTAACTTTCACCTGATAAAATTGTGGCATCGGAGGAACGTCCCAGCAAATTCAAGGTTGCTTGATGAAATATCCGCAGATAGATAGATGCATTATTTTGATTAAAAGGGGCGATCGCCTTTATAAAAGAGGAAAATATTTTTTCAACTTCCGCTAAATCCTGTCCCATCCAATATCGGTTGTAGCAAAGTACCACAGCCGACCAAGAGGCATATTCGACATCACCAGTTTCTAAACCACTCTGATAAGCTGTTAAAAGTGGTTGAATTGTATCTTCTATATGTTCGCACCAATGAATCACAAATCCATAGGTCATGAACATTGTCCTAGCTCTCAGATTCTTGGCATTGAAATGTTCTAATAGTTCTAATGCCAGTTGTCCAAATTGATAGCCTGTTTTAATATCAAATACGACTCCACAGAGAATCAACCCGTACCAAGCATAGGCAAATGCGGACAGTGCCGTATTCCCATATTTTACAGATAAATTAACTCGTTCAAATACCAACAACGGCATTAAATCTGGTAAAGCAATATAAGCAGCAGAAGCCGCACTGGAAAGAATTTTAATTGCTGCTAAATGATGTGGATTTGTCATCTTTGGCAGATGTATGAGGCTTTGAGGTATCTTCCTACCCAATAATAATTTAGTTTTAGCTAAACCTAATAATATCTGTATTTGATGGGGATTTTTGGGGAGTTTAATTTCCAGTTGCTGGAGTACCTCTAATGCCGTACATACAGCTTCTTTGAGTTTATTTTGTGCAATATTGGCTTGGATTTGCACTTCATAAGTCTTGATTTTATCTAGAAACGAATCCGCATTATTAAAAATAGTCGTAATGCATTGCTGCATCAATTCAAATGAACCAATTAAATAAGCCGTTTCCGCAAAGCTTTCATGCAAATCTAAAGTAAAATCATAGTGATTATGCCATGCATTGACATCAAGTAAGTCAATTCCTATCTGTAAGTAATTGAGTGCAGAAATATAGGCTGCAGATTCTTTCGCTTTTCGACCCGCAATTAAATTTAGCTCTGCTAATTCCTGCCTCTCATTTTCCTGTAACAGCCTCTCAATACCTACATTGAATTGATTAACAATATCAAAAATATTGAGTTCAATTTTCTCTTTTGGTGTATTTTTGAGTAGCAACTGACCTATTTTGAGATGAGTTGCTTGCTTCTGCGAATCAGGAATCAGAGAATAAGCAGCTTGTTGTACTCGGTCATGGAGAAACCTGTAACTCACCTGAAAAATTTTGGCTGGAAGATTATCTGCTTCCCAATCAAATACCAAAGGAATTTTGTAAGTTTCATTCAATGGTAAAATTAGCCCCGATTCTAAAGCTGCATAAAGTTCATTTGCTGTCACTAAAGCCGATTCTTCTCGGACAATTGACAGCACATCTAGCGTAAATTTATCTCCAATACATCCAGCGAGTTTCAAAACTTCCTGAGTTGACGAAGGCAACTTCTCAATTCGACTCGCAACCAATTCCACTACACTTTTATCAGTAATTCCAATTGCCTGAATTTCTGACAAATTCCACACCCAACCCCCCTTTGTCTCCCCTTTATTCGGGAGGGTAAAGTCAAATGTCAACAACTTCTCTTGATAAAGTGCTTGCAATAATTGCGTTAAAAAAAACGGATTTCCTCCTGTTTTATTCCACAGCAGAGTCGCAAGGTTGTGCATCTCAAAACTGCCAGCAGCATTCAAAGTTTCAGCTACTAACAGACTCACATCGGCAAGATCCAACGGTTCCAGGAGGATATTATTTACAACTTTACCCGTTCTCTGAATCTCCTCGATTGTCTGAATTAATGCATGGGTGGGGCTGACTTCGTTATCTCGATATGCCCCAATCAGCAATAAATACTGACTCTCAACATCAACAATCAACAATTGCATTAACTTTAATGTAGCAGAATCTGCCCATTGCAAATCATCCAAAAAGATAACTAGAGGATGCTCTTTTTGCGTAAATACACGGATGAAATCCTGGAAGACACGATTGAAACGGTTTTGTGCTTCCGTCGAACCAAGTTGCGATACTGGCAGTTGCTTGCCAATAATTAATTCCACTTCCGGAATCACATCAATAATAACTTGTCCATTTCCACCGACAGCAGCCAGAATTTTCCGCTTCCATTCCTCCAACTGCTCAAAACTTTCGCTGAACAATTGCTCCACCAGAGAACTAAATGCCTGAATTAAGGAAATATAAGGAATATTCCGCTTAAGTTGGTCAAATTTGCCACTAATAAAATATCCCCGTTGACGGGTAATCGGCTTATTTACTTCATTGACAACAGAAGATTTGCCAATACCAGAATAGCCAGAAACCAGTATCAATTCGCTACTCCCTCGGTTAACCCGCTCAAATGCCATATATAGCGAATTAACCTGTTTTTCTCGACCGTACAGCTTCTGGGGAATCACCAACTGACTCAAAATATCCAATCGTCCCAGTGTAAAATCTGGAATTTGACCTGTATTTTTGAATTGGTCAAGACAGTATTCCAAATCTGCTAACAAACCAAATGCACTTTGATAGCGGTCTTCAGCATTTTTAGCCATCAATTTAGTCACAATAGCTGCAATAACCCCCGGAACAAGTGGATTTAATTCCTGAATTGCAACAGGTTCCTTAGCGATGTGACAGTGAACAATTTCCAATGGATCGTTGCTTTGAAATGGTAACGCAAGCGTCAATATTTCGTATAATGTCACCCCAAGTGAGTAAAAATCGCTACGATAATCCAGCGTCCGATTCATCCGTCCCGTTTGTTCTGGTGACATATATGCTAAAGTTCCTTCCAGTTGATTGGGACTGCTCAACTGTGGTGTTTCTTTATTTAACCGTGAGGCAATGCTAAAGTCAGTCAGCTTCACCTCAAACGTAGAGGGATTAATAATTATATTTGCAGGTTTTACGTCTTTGTGGATGATGTGGTGAGTATGCAGCGATACTAATGATTTTGCTAGCTGCACGGCAATACTGAGAAAGGTGGAAAGGTTGCATTCTTCAAAGGTGGAGAGAAATTGTTTGAGACTAATACCGCCAAATTCCGCTACCAACACCAAGCCGTTTTGGTGAGTTTCTAAGCGATAAAATTTGATGATTCCTTCTAAATCTAGGTTCTCAGTAACTTTGTATTCGTGTTTGAGCCGAGTTATCTGCTCTAGAGTCGGATATTCTGCACAGAGAACTTTGAGGATTACAGGTTGCCGGTCAAGTTCTGACTGAGCTAGGTAAACTACAGTATTCAGCCCTTCATGAATGACTTCAATAATGTCATAACCCGGAACCATCAGAGTTGACAGCATAATGTCTCTTTCTTATTGCACTTTATTACTTACCTCTTAGAGTTCCCGTAACGAAAGGCAAAGTTTTACTAAATGGTTATAAAAGATGATTATTTATGATTCACGGAAATTACATAGGTGACAAATACCCATATAGTGATATCAAATCCGCTGGCACTGGAATCATTTCTCCTTTCGCGCTCATAACGATAAATCTTCAGTATTTTCTACAATAGACTTGTACTTAAGTGCGTTACTCACAACGTTGGCACAGGTGAAAGATTGAGTCGATGGTGAAATTAGACCCCAGCAGCGAAACTCCCGAAAAACCCAAAAAGACTCTTTTCCCCCACTTTGTCCAGATTTTGTGATTGAATTACGTTCCAAAAGTGACAATATGGAACCCTTACGCAGAAAAATACAGGAATATATTGATAATGGATTACATCTGGGTTGGTTGATTGATACAAAAAATAAAAAGGTAGAAATTTATCGAGCAAATCAACCAGTAGAACTGCTGGATAATCCGACAAGTTTATCTGGAGATGATGTTTTACCGGGGTTTGTTTTAGATTTACAGGTTGTGTTTAGTTAGCATTGATGGGAATTGACTTGAGCGATCGCACTGCGAAAAAATGGATGCAAGATGGACTTGGTACTTACAGCCTTGAGGATTGAAACTCTAACGACGACATTCTCAACTTCACAATTCGCTAGTTGGTAACAGTTCCCTTTTTAGGGGACTGAGGATTGAAACTTGGAAAGCCAATAAAAAATCAATAATTTCGGCACTAAAACTCGGTATTATGAAAACCAGCACTTACCTGAACCACAAGCCTGCGTTATGTCCGAGCATCTTACTCCCCCAACTCGCAAACCAACCGTTCCGCATTTCTCCTCAGGCCCTTGTGCGAAACGTCCTGGTTGGTCTGCGGATAAACTACAAAATGCCTGTACTGGTCGTTCTCACCGTTCGGCAGATGGAAAGGCCAAGTTAACCGAAGTCATTGACCGCTCCAAAAATATTTTGGGTATTCCGGCAGATTATCGCTTGGGTATTGTACCTGCATCTGATACCGGAGCGGTGGAAATGGCGATGTGGTCATTACTCGGAAGCCGTCCCCTTGATATCCTGGCATGGGAAAGTTTTGGTCAGGAATGGGTGAAAGATGTTACTGATGAATTGAAATTGGCTGATGTCCGTTTGTTGAAAGCACCTTATGGGAGTTTGCCTTCTTTAGAGGAAGTTGATTTCAACCATGATGTTGTTTTTTTGTGGAATGGAACAACATCTGGTGTCAGGGTACCAAATGCTGATTGGATAAAAAGCGATCGCCAGGGATTGACGATTTGCGATGCCACTTCTGCGGTTTTTGCGATGGATATGCCTTGGGATAAGTTGGATGTAGTTACCTACTCTTGGCAGAAAGTATTGGGAGGAGAAGCCCAGCATGGAGTTATCGTGTTGTCTCCCCGTGCAGTGGAACGTTTAGAAAGCTATCAGCCCCCCAGACCTTTACCAAAGTTATTCCGCATGACCCAAAAAGGCAAGTTAATTGAAGGAATTTTTAAAGGAGATACCATCAATACACCCTCAATGTTGTGTGTAGAAGATGCCCTTGATGGCTTGAAATGGGCGGAAAGTATAGGAGGATTGCCCGGTTTAATTGGTCGCAGCGAGGCAAATTTACAAGCGATCGCTAAATGGGTTGAGCAAAGTAACTGGGCTGATTTTCTCTCAGAGAAAGTAGAAACCCGCTCCTGTACATCGATTTGCCTGAAGATAGTCGATAGTTGGTTCGCAACTTTGAGTCTTGAACAACAAGCCGAATGCTCGAAAAAAATGGCCAAAATGTTAGAGAAACAGCAAGTAGCTTATGATATTGCCCCTTATCGTTCTGCACCCCCAGGATTGAGAATTTGGGGAGGTGCGACGGTCGAAACGGATGATATCGAGGCTTTGCTTCCTTGGTTGGATTGGGCATATGCTAGCGTAAAGGCGGAACTTGCTGCAGTGGTGTGAAATGTTTTGACTCACCTCAACAAGATATCCCTAGCCCTTCTACAATGTAGATTTGTATATGAGTAAGGATGCTTTGAACGTCTTAGGTGAAAAACTTGAGGTGTGCTGCACTTCACCGATGACAGGTTTTTACCGTGATGGTAGATGTGAAACAGGCCCAATGGATACGGGGGTGCATGTCGTTTGTGCCCGAGTTACTGAGGAGTTTTTGAGTTATACAAAAGCTCAGGGTAATGATTTGAGTACCCCTTATCCAGAATACGGTTTTCCCGGATTAAAGCCTGGAGACTGCTGGTGTTTGTGCGCTAGTCGTTGGAAGGAAGCTTTTGATGATGGGGTTGCACCGTCGGTGAATTTGTCGTCTACTCATGAGAAAGCGTTGGAATATGTTTCGCTGGATGATTTGAGAAAACACGCAATTTGAAGAAGGAAGAAGGAATTCGTAGGAGGTTTATATCTGTGGATACAGGATCCCAACTCAAAACGGGTTCCCTGCTTTTTGTCGAGGTATTAAACCCCCTACTCCCGGATAGATAAAACTCCACCCCCCCAACCCCTCGGCAAATTCGGCTATGCATTAGTCACATCTTTCTTAACATTTGCGAGAGCCATCGCTCACATTGTTTCTAAACCTGATTCGTTCGTTGTTCATTCTCAATAAAAACGTATTTTTTAGCGAGAAGATTAAAGACCCTTTTGTCAAGTATGTTCAACACCTCAGCCTTTAAGATGGTCGCCAAATCAGGGTTTTAAGATTGTAAAGAAAGATGCGGGTAATGCATAGGCAATTCGGGAGGGAGTAGGGGTAGGTTTTGTGAAACCTAAACGAGATGAAACTTGAGTCAATGCGTCCACTACTACTCCCTTGCAGCATGAGTTAAGGTTTACTTTTGTACCTTTGACCTACGAGAAGAAGTTCATATATGAGTATAGGCTTATTGGGAGGTTGAGATGAACATAGCGGATAACAAGAGTGTTTTCGTGCCATGCCTTGAGAGTGGCGATCGCCTGACTCGTGCTGAATTTGAACGCCGCTATACGGCAATACCCCATCTTAAGAAGGCTGAATTAATTGAAGGAGTTGTTTACGTGGCATCACCCCTAAGATATCGCAGACATGGGAAGCCTCATAGTGACTTAATGACTTGGTTGGGGGTGTACCGGGCAGCAACACCGGGTGTTGAATTGGCGGATAATGCCACGGTGCGTTTAGATTTTGATAATGAACCCCAACCGGATGCTTTACTGCGGATTGATTCAGCCTATGGGGGACAATCGTCCATTAGCGAAGATGATTATGTGGAAGGGGCACCGGAGTTGATTGTGGAAATTGCAGCCAGTAGTGCATCCTACGATCTGCATGACAAGTTAAAGGTGTATCGTCGCAATGGGGTTCTGGAATATATTGTCTGGCAAATAGCGGAGCAAAAGGTGAGTTGGTTTAGTTTACACGAGGGAGAATATCAGCCTTTGCTTGCTGATGATGGGGGGGTGATTCGCAGTCAGATTTTTCCGGGGCTAGATTTGGATGTGAGGGCATTGTTAGCCGATAATCTGGCCCTGGTGTTGGCTGTGGTGCAGCAGGGGGTGGCGACAAAGGCCCATCAAGGGTTTGTGCAGGGGTTAGAGCAGAGACGAAATTAGACATTTTTCCTTGGCATTTTCCTGACCAACAAAATCGTCCTCAAATGATTCATTCGCTTCGACCTTACCACCGTACAAATCTAAATCTTCACTGCCCAAGGGAAGAAATTTTTGTGATTTTGGGCACTGAGATTGATATTGAGGAAAAATAAATGGAAAATACAAATACTGAAATTAAATTTCTTGTTGAATATGACCCTGAAGGTGGCTATACAGCTAGAGCCTTAAGTGAATCAATTTTTACTCAAGCTGATGACTTGGTTATCTTAAAGGAAATGGTGCGGGACGCTGTTCGCTGCCATTTTCCTGACGAACAAAACCGTCCTCAAGTGATTCGGCTGCATATTGTTCGTGATGAAGTAATAGCTTCATGAAGCTACCACGAGATTTGTCAGGAGAGAATTTAGTCAAGTTATTATCCCGTTTTGAGTATGCAGTTGACCGTCAAACCGGGAGCCATATTCGCTTGACAACTCAAGTAAACGGTGAACACCACGTTACTATTCCTGCCCACGATCCACTCAAAATAGGTACACTGAATGCTATTTTAAGGGATGTTGCAAAGCATTTTGGTTTGACTCTAATACTGAATACCTCACTGGCTTCACTAATCTTCAATCCATCAAGCTTGATGGCTTGGATAACCTTCTGACGGAGGTCGTAACTGTAGGGTTTGGGCATGGAATTAGTGCGATGCCCTTGGCAACGGAATCAACGCCGTATCGCGCGATTGCAGGATTCGGTACTACTTCCAGTTTATGCCATAACCGCCTTGGCGGTTGCTATATATAGCTGATACTAGCTTTGTAGCCGCTCTCGTACCACTGTTTTGAATTGCATTACCTTATCAATAGGAACTTGCCGGACAATTTCCATTAACTGGAGTTCAACTAGGCGATCGCAATACCAGAAACTATAGCGCTAGGTATATTTGTACTATTTTCTCTCACCCAGAATAATTTTAACGGGCACAGTTCGCCGTTTCGTGGCGTCAACTATCCTAATGTACTAAGCCTGCTCCAGTTTAGCGCTCTGCAATAATTCAATGCGTGTGATTGAATAAAACACTATCAAATTAACCTCTAGCAAGCGTAAATACCTGTAGACTATATGCCGATTAAATTCCATCACAAAAGCATACGACTGCGGGCTTGGGTAGCTAACTCATTATTTGGGTCTGCGATTTTTTGGCGACGCTCACTTGTGCCATTTCTGCTTCTAATATCATTCATCACAGTATTACTACTGGACTATTTTACCCCTGCATTTGCACAGTTTCCGCCGCCACAAGTCATAACAGAACCCCAGTTTCCCCAACCCGAGTTTCCACAGCAACCCGAAATTATACCACAACCGGAGTTTCCACCGCAACCCCCACGGAGGAGAGAGCAAATTCGTGGGGTTTGGATGACTAATAACGACTTGGACGTTCTGCGCGATCGCCAAAAAGTGCAAAAAGCTATAAGTCAATTGCAGCGGCTGAATTTTAACACGATTTATCCCGTGGTGTGGAACTCTGGTTATGTCATGTATCCCAGTGCTGTCGCACAACGAGCGCAGATTCAACCGTTTGTTTACCGAGGCACCGACGGGCATGATATTATCGCAGATGTCATTGCCCAAGCGCATCGTCAAGGATTGCTTGCAATTCCTTGGTTTGAGTTTGGTTTCATGACTCCCGAAACCTCCGAACTGGCATTAAATCATCCAGAGTGGCTCACCCAAAAGCGGAATGGGAGCCTAACTTCCATTAGTGCTGCTGGTGAGGTTGCATGGCTGAATCCTTTCCATGAGGAAGTGCAAAAGTTTATCACCGATCTCGTGCTGGAAATCGTCACTCAATATGATGCCGATGGCATTCAATTTGACGATCACATGAGTTTGCCCTATGAATTTGGCTATGATAAATATACGGTTGCATTGTACGCTCAAGAAACCGGGAAAAATCCCCCAAGCAATCCCCAAGATCAATCATGGATGCGTTGGAGGGCAGATAAAATTACAGCGTTCATGGTGCAACTCAACGAAGCGGTAAAAGTAAGAAAACCGAAAGCGATTTTCTCCGTTTCTCCCAATTATTATGACTTTGCTTACAAGTTTCAATTGCAAGACTGGCTGACTTGGTTGCGGCTCAATATTGTGGATGAACTAATTGTACAGATATATCGTCACGATTTGAATTCTTTTAGCGACAAGATTACTCGTCCTGAAATTCAAGAAGCGCAACAAATAATTTCCACCGGAATTGGAATTATGGCAGGATTGCGGACTCGTTCAGTTCCAATTCAACAAATTCAGTCTCAGGTGCGGGCTGCTCAACAACGTGGCTTAGGCGTCGCATTCTTTTATTATGAAAGCCTCTGGGATTCTGGTCCAGAACCAATTGGCGAGCGTCAGTCTGGATTTGAAGCCGTTTTCCCCGCTCCTGCACTCCGTGCTAGAACTGATGGAATTGAATGAAGGAAGAAGGAAGAAGGAAGAAGGAAGAGGTTTGGAGAGGGATCTTTTTTATTTTCCACCAGATGTCTTTTGATTATTGGTAAGATATCTTACCGATTGGACAGGGAGCCGAAAGCTCCCTTTATATAATATCGGTTGAAAAGCCCACACTACAAATCTAAACATTTGGGATGCTCTGCTCTCTATTAGACATCTCCAGAAAAGATTTAAAGACCGCAAATTTACACCCAGACCTAACTCCCCTCCCCCCCCTTAAGGATACCATTGGCGAATCAGGGGTAAGACCCCTCCGAAACCCGTAATCCCACCGTCACCATATAATGGTGCGGCTAATTGAACATAGGCGCTTCGCCTTCCGCAGGTAGCCCACAGTAAGGTGGGCTAAAGAAATTTAGCCTCGCGTTGGTGGGCTTCGTATCAATAGCCCCAGGCTTCTAGCCTGCGGGCGGTTGTTGGGTATACGAGAGAACTGCTTGAATCAATATTGAGGGGTTAGACCTATCATTCGCCAACGGTATCCTTAAGAGCCAGGGAAGGCGGAAATCAAAGCCTCTAGAACCGTGGGGGAGAGGTTTGAAGAGGGGTCTTTTTTATTTTCCACCAGATGTCTGTTGGACATTTTACATAACCGCAAATTTAGCGGTTTGTTTGAATATTTTTACTACCAAAAAGGAATAGAAATACAAACATAAACTCTGCAATGATTGTATTAAGTATCACACTAATTGCTAGTGAATATGGATCAAAATTTAAGTAATAACTTATATTTTATCTACCTATGTCTAAGGATTTTTCCTCTCAAAATCTTGAACGTTCTTTTTTTAGATATCAATACCTAAAGCATGTAAACTTTAGTCAAGCCAACCTCATTGATTCCAACCTTAGCGAGACAAAGCTTAATGGTGCCGATCTGACTGGTGCCGATCTCACTAGTGCCGATCTGACTGGTGCCGACCTGACTGATGCCAACCTGACTGGTGCTAACTTGACTCGTGCTAACCTCAGTTATTCTTTTTCTAGTTTCTCCCCTAATGCTAACCGCAAGAATGCCAACCTGATTCGTGCCAATCTTTGCAATGTCAATCTATGCCATGCCGACCTAACTAGTGCCGACCTGACTGATGCCAACCTGACTAGTGCCAACCTGACTGGTGCCAACCTTAAGGATGCCAACCTGACTGGTGCCAACCTGACTAATGCCAATCTTAGGGATGCCAACCTCAGAGGTACCAAAATTAATGAGGCAACACAATTTGATCATAAATGGCGTCTAATTTGGGAAATTCTCAATCAGGAAGTCGTGGGTCGAGACTTGATTGGTGCAGACCTCAAGGGAGCAGACCTTAAGGATAGCAACCTCAGGAGTGCTAACCTTAGCGGTGCAGACCTCAAGGGTACTAACCTCACTGATGCCAACCTCAGGGATGCCAACCTCATGGATACCAAAATTAATGAGAAAACACAACTTGATATTAAGTGGCGTCTGATTTGGGAAATTCTCAATCAGGGAGCTGTGGATCGAGACTTAACAAATGCCGATCTTTGGTACGCTAACCTAAGTGATGCCAATCTCACAGGTGCCAACCTCACGGGGGCTAACCTCAGCAGCGCTAGACTCAGCGGTACCAATCTCACCGATGCCAACCTCACGGATGCCAAACTTTGGCGTGCCAACCTTAGGGGTACCAAAATTAATGAGGCAACAAAACTTGATAATAAGTGGCTTCTGATTTGGAAAATTGTCAATGAAGAGGTCGTGGGTCGAGACTTGAAAAAGGCTGACCTCAAGGGTGCCAACTTGACTGGTGCTAACCTTACTAGTGCCAAACTCAACGGTGCCGATTTCAGTGGTACCAATCTCAACAGTGCTGACCTTAATGGTGCTGACCTCAACGGTGCTGACCTCAACGGTGCTGACCTTAAGGATACCAATTTTCAAGGTGCCAATCTCCAGGATGTTAACTTCAAGGGTGTTAAATATCTGACAAAAGAACAAGTGAAATCTGCTAAAAATTGGGAGATGGCGACCTACAATGACGATTTTCGCAACCAGCTTGATGACTAAGTCTCTTGTTGGACAAAGGTGAAATGGAAGTCTTTTTCATCTGCGTCCATCTGTGTGCTACCGAAGCGCCTACTGCGGTTAATTATTTATTTTTTGGCTCTGTTGCAAGAACTTAGGACTTACGCAGAAATTGCCCGAAACTTTTATTTGTATAACCGCAAAGACGCAAAGTACGCTAAGTCTTAAAATTCTATTAGACTCGCCGTTCTTTTTAATACCTCGACCTTATATAGGTCGCCCGTTTTGAGTTGGGGTGGCAGCTTTGTGGGATAAGCTTCCTTCTTCAAACGTGCCTTGTCTGAATCTAGATAAGTAACCAGACAGAATTAATTACAATACTGATTCTTTGCTAGACAAGAATTTCAGCCCAGATTTTGTGTAATTAATTGTGTCCCACTACTTGTATAATTCTTCCTTCTTCCTTCATTAAAGACACAAATCCTGATAAAAATACTGAAGCGCGAAGCTCATACCATTCGTTATACTGGCAGTAACGTCTTATGAAGTGTGCAAGGAGAAGGGGCGTCTACCATTTATTATGAATCAAGCCCAAACTCCATCTTGGAGTCAAGTCCGCGAGGCTTTTAAGAAAAATTGGGGATATGAAGACTTCCGTGCGCCACAAGGAGAAATTATCCGCAGTTTATTGGCGCAAAAAGATACAGTGATTATTATGCCTACAGGTGGCGGAAAGTCGATTTGCTTTCAACTACCAGCACTACTCCAAACTGGACTAACATTAGTCGTTTCGCCGTTGGTTGCGTTGATGGAGAATCAAGTACAGGAACTACGGCAGCGTCACTTAAGTGCAGCCCTTATACACAGTCAATTACCTTCATACCAACGACGACAAACTCTGCAAGCTATAGAAAAACAACAGTTAAGATTGTTGTATCTATCTCCAGAGACTTTACTTAGTCCACCTGTGTGGGAAAGATTATCTCAACCACAAACAAAAATTAATGGTTTGATACTAGATGAAGCTCATTGCTTAGTTCAATGGGGAGACACATTTCGACCTGCTTATCGCAGATTGGGGACGGTGCGACCAGCGCTACTCAAATCAAAACCAGCGGGAACACAAATAGCGCTAGCTGCTTTCACCGCCACAGCCGATCCTAAGGCCCAAAAAACTATTCAAGATGTCTTGCAATTACACCAGCCGGAAATTTTTCGGCTCAACCCTTATCGTTCTAACCTTAACATTTTTGTCCGCATTGTTTGGACACCACGAGGCAGAAAGCAACAAATCTTAAAATTTTTGGAAGTCAGGCAAAAACAAGCTGGCTTGATTTACGTTCGCAGCAGGCGAGATAGCGAGAGTTTAGCACAATGGCTGCGAGAAATGAATTATCCAACAACAGCTTATCACGCGGGGCTGGGTGCAGAGGAACGCCGCGAGGTTGAAGCTAGTTGGATAAATGGAAAAATTCCTTTTGTGGTCTGTACCTCTGCGTTTGGGATGGGGATAAATAAGCCAGATGTCCGCTGGGTGGTTCACTTTCACCCACCGCATCTATTGAGTGAGTACGTCCAAGAAATTGGACGTGCAGGAAGGGATGGCAAAGCTGCGGATGTTTTGATGTTGATAAGTGAGCCTACGGGGTGGTTAGATCCAGAAGATAAGCAAAGGCAGGGTTTCTTTGAAGATAGAATGCGATCGCTCCAATTAGAAGCACAGCATCTGATGAAAAAGCTGCCGAAAAATGGAGAATTCAATACAGTAGTCAAACAATTTCCCGATGCTGGTTTAGCACTTTCACTGTTGCACAGTAACGGTCAATTAAATTGGCTAGACCCTTTCCACTACAGTATAGTATCCCCTGTTAGGAATAACTCAGCTACGCAATTTCACGCAGTCAAGCAAATGAGTCAGTATCTTTATACCAAGCAGTGCCGCTGGCAGTTTTTGTTAAATGCCTTTGGTTTTAATAAAGAAGCGGCGAAGATGCGTTGCGATAATTGTGATAATTGTCACCGCTAAGAGTTAGTTGTTAGTGGTTAGGAGTTTGGAGTTCAAAATTTCCTTCAACTGTGCCTTCCTAAGTTATTGCTCTCAAACTCCTGACTCCTACTTTTATCTATCCGCTTCCTTGTTTCGAGTTGGGATCTGAATCCACACATATAAACCTCCTGCTTCTTCCTTCTTCCTTCTTCAATTAAAATTGCCGCAAAAAACGCAAATCGCTATTGTACAAACGGCGAATATCATCAATTTGGTGTAGCACCATCGCAAAACGTTCTATACCGAAACCGGCGGCGAATCCAGTATAAACCTCAGGGTCGTAGCCTACAGATTTCAACACATTTGGATCGACCATGCCGCAACCCATAACTTCCAACCAACGCCCATTCCACTGCAAATCAACTTCTGCACTGGGTTCGGTGAAGGGGAAATAACTGGCACGGAAGCGGATAGGTAAATCGCCAAACATTGCCTGAAGAAAAAGCTTTACAGTACCTTTGAGGTCTGTAAACGTCAATCCCTCATCAACTGCTAAAAGTTCTAATTGATGGAAAACTGCCGAGTGGGTGGCATCTACATCATCTCGCCGATAAACTCGTCCTGGTGAGACAATCCGAATCGGTGGTTCTTCGGATTCCATATAGCGAATTTGCACCGACGAGGTTTGAGTTCTGAGTAAATTTCCGTCAGGCAGGTAAAAAGTATCCTGCATATCGCGGGCAGGGTGGTCGGGCGGGGTATTGAGTGCCTCGAAATTGTAATAGTCGGTTTCCATTTCTGGTCCTTCGGCAACAGTGTAGCCCATACCGACAAAGATATCTAAAGCGCGGTCGAAAATGTTATTGAGGGGATGGACACGACCTTGGGGACGATAAATTCCCGGCATCGTCACATCTAGAGTTTCAGCTTCAAGCTGTGCTTGGATTTTAAGAGATTCTAGGGCAGTCCGTTGCTTGTCTAGGCTAGTTTGTAGCGCTTCTTTGACGATATTGGCGATCGCCCCAATTTTTGGTCTTTCTTCTGTCGGTAGTTTTCCCATACTGCCCAACAGTATTGATAGCTGACCCTTTTTACCTAAATAACCGACGCGCAGTTCTTCCAGGCGTTCGAGGGTATTAGCAGATGCGATCGCACCTTCTCCTTCCTGTTGTAATGCTAAAAGTTGAGCCTCTAAATTGTTAGTCATTAGTCAATAGTCATTGGTCAATGGGTCAAAAGTCGGCAGTTAATAATCAAGGGTCAAACTTAAATACCAACAACAATTACCAGTTTAAAGGCTTTTTGTAATTTGGTGAGAGTGTTTTTGCTCCAAATGCTGTGACTAAGGTCATTGACAATTGACTCACCACTGGTGACTAATAACTAATGACAATTGACTTTTGACAGATGAAATTACTAGTTAGCAACGATGACGGAATTAATGCCTTAGGGATTCGGGCACTTGCCAACACCTTAGCAGAAGCGGGTCATGATGTTACCGTAGTTTGCCCAGACAGGGAACGTTCTGCAACCGGACACGGACTAACTTTATACCAACCAATTCGTGCCGAAATTGTTGAGACAGTTTTTCTTCCTAGTGTCAAAGCTTGGGCTTGTGATGGTACTCCCTCGGACTGTGTTAAATTGGCGCTGTGGGCTTTACTGGAATCTCCTCCGGATTTGGTTTTATCGGGTATTAATCAAGGTGCCAATTTAGCAACCGAAATTTTATATTCCGGCACAGTTTCAGCAGCAATGGAAGGTGTCATTGAAGGCATTCCCAGCATCGCTCTGAGTCTTACCAGTCACACCTGTAAAGAATTTCAACCTGCTGCAAATTTTGCCAAGGTTCTGGTGGATCAACTTATGCAAAAACCCCTACCAGAATTAATGTTGCTCAATGTCAACATCCCACCTGTGAAGTGGGAAGAAATTGCTGGTGCCGTTATCACCCGTCAAGGAGTACGGCGCTACATAGATGTTTTTGACAAGCGAGTAGACCCCCGTGGTAAAACATACTACTGGTTAACAGGAGAAGTACAGGAGGATGTGGAACCACCATCTGGATTAAATCTGCCCCCGGATGTGCCCATAGATGTACATGTCATCCGTGATAACTACATTAGTGTCACACCATTGCAATATAATCTCACCTACGCCAACGGATTAAATAAAATGTCCGACTGGGAATTTAAATTTTCAGGTTGAGGTCATGGAGAAAAGCCAAGGAGTTAAAGGATAAAAAAATTAATTCTTCCCTTTACCCCCTTATAACGTTGCTTGTTAAATGCATTACCGCAAAATATAAGTTATAAAGTTAGGAGCGCTATTGAAAACAACCAGGCAACATAAGTTACGAAATCCACGGTCTTTAGTTTTATTGTCTCTGACAAAAACAAAAGCCACATCGCCTTTATTTGGCACAATCAAACTCAAACTCAAAAAGTTTATCCTGTTTTTCCGAAAAATTCAGCCGAATCAAAAAACGGTGAGACAGCATAAACTTAACAAAATAAGTAGCATTTTTTGTATTGTTCACCCGCTCAGTCTTCGCAAGCAACACCCATGTCAAGGATAGAAAACCAGTTTACCGTAAATTTTTGGGGCGTTCGCGGCAGCATCCCCTGTCCCGGACCAGCCACTGTCCGTTACGGCGGTAATACCCCTTGCGTTGAGATGCAAGTGGGCGGCAAACGCTTAGTTTTTGATGGTGGTACGGGACTGCACGTTTTGGGCCAATCTTTATTGCGCCAAATGCCAGTAGAAGGTCATATTTTCTTTACTCATTCTCACTGGGATCATATGCAAGGGTTTCCCTTCTTTTCTCCAGGATTTGTTAAAGGAAATAACTTCCGCATCTACGGCGCGATCGCTCCCGATGGCTCCACTGTCGAACAGCGTCTCAACGACCAAATGCTGCATCCAAATTTTCCTGTACCCTTGCAAATTATGCAAGCCAATTTGGATTTTTATGATGTCCGACCGGGGGAAGCAATACGGATTGGGGAGATTATAGTTGAAACTGCACCGCTCAATCATCCAGGTGAAGCCGTTGGATATCGAGTTAACTGGGGTGGGGGTGCTGCTGTTTATATTACAGATACAGAACATTTTCCGGACAGACTCGACGAAAATGTCCTCTGGTTAGCTCGTGATGCTGATATCCTGATCTATGATTGCACCTACACTGACGAGGAATACCATTCGCCAAAATCACCTAGAATCGGCTGGGGACATTCTACATGGCAAGAAGCTGTGAAAATAGCCAATTTTGCAAATGTCAAGACACTGGTGATTTTTCACCACGATCCTGCCCACGACGATGACTTTTTGGATCTTGTCGCCAAACAAGTAGCACAGAAACACCCTGGTGCGATTATGGCGCAAGAGGGACTGGTACTCCAGGTTCCAGTATCAATGTCCTTATCAGAATCTTTTCCTGTTAGCAAGTATTCTGCATGAAGCTGCATGAGTCGGAGGGATGGGAGATTTTAGATTAGATTGGTGATAGAGAGGCTTATAGCGGTCAGTACGAGCGTGGTAGCGCAAAGAGCGATTGCGGCTCATGACGGTTCTTGACGCTTTCATTAAATGCTGATGGCATTGATTCGTCTTGTCGGGTAAAACTGACCGCTGATAGCGTAAACTTACCTCAAATCCCAAAAACGACGTGCAAAATCTGTCTCAAAATGGGTGTTCCGTGCGGGTTGCTTCTTCGGCCGAATTGATTCTGACGCCAACTGCTGTTGCTCTTGGCAAATTTGACGGTCTGCATCGTGGTCATCAACGGGTGATTCAACCAATTTTGCACCCAAATCAAGCAGGGGGAGCATTTTCTTATTCTTCCCTAGCTTCACGGCAGTCGTCTGGGTCGGCCCATGCTCTCCACGGCTCAACCGAACCCAATTTCGGTGCTATTTCACGCCCTAACCGACACGTAATCTCGACGGTTGTCACCTTCTCACCCCATCCGCAAGAATTTTTTAGCGGGCAACCCCGTGCTTTGCTGACACCATTGGATGAAAAAGCCCAACTGTTGCGATCGCTTGGCATCGAACAACTAGTACTAGTGCCTTTCGATAAAGAATTATCTGCTTTAACTCCTGAAGAGTTTGTCGAAACAATTCTGGTGCAACGACTGCAAGCAGTCCAAATTAGTGTCGGGCAAGATTTTCGTTTTGGCTCTAAGCGTAGTGGTAACGCTAGCGATTTGCAAATAATCGCCGCTAAATACAATATCCCCGTTACCATCGTTCCTTTACAAACCTGTGTAGACCAAATACCTGTCAGTAGTTCTTGCGACTTTCAAAATACTCAGGAAGCTCGGATTAGCACTTCACTCATCCGCGAGATCCTAGAAAGCGGTGACATATCTCTGGCAAACCAACTTCTCGGACGTCCCTACAGTCTCATCGGTAATGTCATTCAAGGTCAACAGCTTGGTCGAACTATTGGTTTCCCGACTGCCAACCTCCAATTACCACCAGACAAGTTTTTACCCTGCCAAGGTGTTTATGCCGTGCGTGTTTTCATTTTGGAACAAACAGCAGAATCTGAAAATGCCGTATGGGGGGTAATGAATATCGGCAACCGTCCAACAGTTGGTGGTACCCAAGCATCTATAGAGGTACATTTACTAGATTTCATCAGTGATTTATATGGCAAAAAGCTGATAGTGCAACTCGTGAAATTTTTGCGACCTGAAACCAAATTTCCCAATTTAGAAGCTCTAAAAACCCAAATCCAACTAGATTGTACTGCCGCAAGAGAAGTTCTAATTAACACTCTGTAGTCTGAAGACACGTAGATTATTTCAGACTTGCTTAAAAGGGATAGTCAAGTATCCCCCTAGACATTAAAAGAGGCTGCAACAACGCTCAGTCCTGAGTGCTGAGTTTGAAGTTTTAAGTGGGAATACTATCAAAAGAAATCAGGACTAAAAACTCAGCACCCAGGACTCAGTATGAGAGAAAAAATTGATGCTCTGACAGAAAATCTAGCGCGTACCATAGTTGGTAAACACGAAGCTATCCGAAACGTCTTAGTCGCTCTACTAGGTGGTGGTCATGCATTGCTAGAAGATGTTCCTGGTGTCGGCAAAACCCTCCTAGCCAAAACTCTCGCTCGTTCAATTGATGGGAAGTTTCAACGCTTACAATGCACCCCCGACTTATTACCGAGCGATATTACTGGTACAAATATTTGGAACCCCAAAAGCGGTGAATTTAGCTTTCTCCCTGGACCAGTATTTGCCAATGTGCTGCTAACTGACGAAATTAACCGTGCCACACCCCGCACTCAGTCTGCTTTGCTGGAAGTTATGGAGGAGCATCAGGTAACAGTCGATGGCGTTTCTCGGGCTGTTCCCACACCTTTTTTTGTCATCGCTACCCAAAACCCCATTGAATACCAAGGAACCTTTCCCTTGCCAGAAGCGCAAATGGATAGATTTATGTTGTCTTTGAGCTTGGGCTATCCTTCGGAAGCGGAAGAACTGATGATGCTGCAACGTCTCCAATTTCCGACGGTGAAAGTTGACAATCTCGAACCTTGTATTACTTTGGCAGAAATTCAAGAATTGCGTCAAATTTGTTCTCTAGTCAAAGTTGATACCTCGCTGCAAAAATATATCCTCGACTTGGTGAGAGCCACAAGGCAGGATGAAGAAATTGTTCTTGGTGTCAGTCCTCGGGGAAGTGTCGCATTACACCGAGCCACTCAGGCTTTAGCTTTTCTCTTGGGCAGGGATTATGCAATTCCCGATGATATCAAGTTCATTGCCCCTTACGTTATGGGTCATCGCCTCATTCTGGCTTCTGGACGCAGGGCTGGTATTGTTATGGAAAGATTATTGCGATCGCTTCCGATTCATTGACGCTCGGAAGAAGGAAGAAGGAGGTTTATATATGGGGATACAAGACAGTTCGGACTTCGGCGTTCACTTTGAAGCCCCAACTGAAAACTAGCGACCTTACTTAGGTTGGGTTATTAACAAGAACAGCGAGGATAAAATCAAAGTATGTGAAGAAAAGTAAACAAGGCTCAAACCCTTTTTCCTCCTTCTTCCTTGTTTTACACTTGGCTTGTGAACATGGCAAATTAGTGACATTATAAATATCTTCTTATCTGACGCACGTTTCGCAATTACTGAGTAAATATGTGTAATAAATATTTACTTTAAAAGCGCCAATTTGGATATATTTGACTATGCAAAAGGAAACTATGTCAAATCTTGTTAAGCGTAAATCTCGGGGGCAACTCAAACAATCGTCTATCAGTTTATTTATAGTAGTTTTAGTTTGGAGTCTGGCTATGGGCTGGCTTCTAGCTTTGGCAACTAACGCGATCGCAGCCACTCCAAGCGCCGAAATTGGTACAGTGGACGTAGTACCCGCACAATATCAATTGGGACAAGAGTTATATTTAGAAAATTGTTCTAGTTGTCACCTTGCCATACCACCATCGGTTTTACCCACCCAAACCTGGAAAAATCTCCTCGAAGATACACAACATTACGGCATACAGATTAAACCTTTGGTCGATCCGCCACGCCTGTTAGTCTGGAGATATCTCTCAACATTTTCCCGCATCCAACTAAAAGACGAAGAAACACCCTATCGCGTCAACGACTCGCGTTACTTCAAAGCATTGCATCCCAAAGTTAAACTTCCGCTTCCCGTACAAGTTAGTAGCTGCATCACCTGTCATCCCAGCGCTAGTGACTTCAATTTCCAAAGGCTTAGTTCAGAATGGGACTAGGGGGGCAGGGGACAGGGGGAAGGGGGAAATTTGTAACTTGTAACTCCTAACTCCTAACTCCTAACTCCCCAAATTGAGGCTTAATACCAAGGGCTGGGGGCAAAATGATACTATTAGAGAACAGTTAAATATAAGCTTTGGGGTTAAAACCCAGTAATTTAGTAAACTGATTGGCTCGCCTTGTTGCTGAATATCCAAGACAGCTTCAGACCCAGGCCAGAGTTAAATGCTTATAATCAATGCCAAACCTTAAATCCTCATCCTCTTGATTTAGTTGAATAACCTGCCATGCTAAAAACTTTGTTGGGCGACCCCAACGCTCGTAAACTAAAAAAATACCAACCTTCTATTACAGAAATCAACCTCTTAGAGGAAGAAATTAAAGTCCTTTCTGATGAACAGCTAAAGGGTAAAACGGCAGAGTTTAGACAGCGCATCAAAAAAGGTGAAAGCCTGGATGATATTCTGCCAGAAGCTTTTGCAGTTGTGCGAGAAGCAGGACGGCGAGTTTTAGGGTTGCGGCATTTTGATGTCCAAATGTTAGGCGGTATTATTCTGCACACAGGACAAATTGCGGAAATGAAAACTGGGGAAGGTAAAACCCTAGTTGCAACTCTTCCAGCTTATTTAAATGCTCTGACTGGTAAAGGTGTACACGTCATCACCGTTAACGATTATCTGGCTCGTCGGGATGCGGAATGGATGGGACAGGTTCATCGCTTCTTGGGTTTGAGTGTTGGGCTAATTCAGCAAACTATGACACCCGCAGAACGTAAGAAAAACTACGACTGCGATATTACCTATGTCACCAACTCTGAGATCGGCTTTGATTATCTGCGCGATAATATGGCGACAGATATGAAAGATGTCGTCCAACGCACGTTTAATTACTGTGTAATTGATGAGGTAGACTCAATTCTGGTTGATGAAGCGCGGACACCATTGATTATTTCCGGGCAGGTAGAACGTCCTACAGAAAAATACTTGCAGGCTGCGGAAATTGCTGTCACCCTCAAACCAGAGGAACATTATGAGGTGGATGAAAAAGCTCGTAACGTGCTGTTAACCGATGAAGGTTTTGCTTTTTCAGAAGAGCTTTTAGGCGTTACAGATTTATTTGACCCCGAAGACCCTTGGGCGCACTTTGTTTTCAACGCCATCAAAGCCAAAGAACTTTTCCTCAAGGATGTAAACTATATCACCCGCACTGGCGAAGTGGTAATTGTGGATGAATTTACCGGTCGGGTAATGCCGGGACGGCGTTGGAGTGATGGTTTACACCAAGCGATTGAAGCTAAAGAACATCTCGAAATTCAGCCGGAAACCCAAACTCTGGCGACAATTACTTATCAAAATTTGTTCTTGTTGTATCCTAAACTCGGTGGGATGACTGGAACGGCGAAGACAGAAGAAACAGAGTTTGAAAAAGTCTATAAACTGGAAGTTTCAATTATTCCCACCAACAGAATCAGGTTACGGAAAGACCTGTCTGATATGGTGTTTAAGAATGAAGCTGGGAAGTGGGGTGCTATTTCTAAAGAATGTGCGGAAATGCACCAACAAGGCAGACCTGTGTTGGTGGGCACTACCAGCGTTGAGAAATCAGAATATCTCAGCAAGTTGTTAAAACAGCAAAACGTTCCCCACGAGTTGCTCAATGCTCGCCCAGAAAACGTCGAACGGGAATCTGAGATTGTCGCTCAAGCCGGACGCAGAGGTGCTGTAACCATCGCGACCAATATGGCGGGTAGAGGTACTGATATTATTTTGGGTGGTAACTCTGAATATATGGCTCGGTTAAAGATGCGGGAATACTTTATGCCTCGTATCGTTCAGCCAGAGGACGAAGATACTTTTGGTATCAGTAGAGCAGCAGGCTTGCCAACAGGGACAGGTGGCGGTCAAGGCTTTGTTCCTGGGAAGAAGGTGAAAACTTGGAGGGCTTCACCAGAAATTTTCCCCACCCAGTTAAGTCGAGAGGCAGAACAACAGCTGAAAGAAGCGGTGGAATTTGCGGTGCGTGAGTATGGCGAACGCAGTTTACCGGAACTGGAAGCAGAAGAGAAGGTGGCTGTAGCTGCAGAAAAAGCGCCAACGGATGACGCTGTAATTCAGAAATTGCGGGATGCTTACAACCGCATTAAGCGTGAATATGAAGAGTTCACCAGCAAAGAACATAATGAGGTCGTGAGCTTAGGCGGTTTGCACGTAATTGGTACAGAACGTCACGAGTCCCGCCGGATTGATAATCAATTACGGGGACGTGCGGGAAGACAAGGTGACCCTGGAACCACAAGATTTTTCCTCAGTTTAGAGGATAACTTGATGCGGATTTTTGGGGGCGATCGCGTGGCAAGTTTAATGGAAGCCTTCAAGGTTGAAGATGATATGCCCATTGAATCTGGGATGCTCACCCGCAGCTTGGAAAATGCTCAAAGAAAAGTTGAAACCTACTACTACGACATCCGGAAGCAGGTATTTGAGTACGATGAGGTGATGAACAACCAACGTCGGGCTATTTATGCCGAACGCCGACGAGTATTAGAAGAGCAAGATTTGAAAGAACAGGTAATCAAATACGCCGAAAAAACGATGGATGACATCGTTGACTACTATATCAACCCTGACCTACCCTCTGAAGAGTGGGAATTAGACAAGTTGGTTGAGAAGGTGAAAGAATTTGTTTATCTGCTCTCTGACTTGCAGCCCAGTCAATTAGAGGATATGTCCGTTGTGGAAATCAAAGCCTTCCTTCACGAACAGGTACGCATTGCCTACGACCTGAAAGAAGCGCAAATTGACCAAATTCAGCCGGGACTGATGCGCCAAGCCGAACGTTTCTTTATCCTACAGCGGATTGATACCCTGTGGCGGGAACACCTCCAGCAAATGGAAGCATTACGCGAGTCTGTAGGATTGCGTGGTTACGGTCAAAAAGACCCGTTGATTGAATATAAGAGCGAGGGTTACGAACTTTTCTTGGATATGATGATTAATATCCGCCGAGATGTGGTATACTCTCTGTTCATGTTTCAGCCCCAGCCCCAGCCAATGATGCAAACTTCATCTGAGATGGTGTAGGTATTTTGGAAGAGGTGTTTTGAGGGTCAGATCCCCGACTTCTTAAAAGTTGTCCGGGATCTGTGGGATTTATAATTGGTAAATGAAAAAGCTTTTATTTATTTGCAGTCGGAATAAACTGCGAAGTCCCACTGCAGAGGCAATTTTTTCTGAGTATGAGGGACTTTGACACTACCCTAACTCAAGCTCTTGCTTCAGAACTTTTAAATTGTGCAATAGTTTTTAGTTCCTCTTCTTCTTCCTTCATAACATAGTAAAGTTCCCAATTCTGTTGGAGGTTTAACCAAAACTCTGAACTATTTCCGAAAAATTTTGCTAATCTTACTGCTGTACTAGGTGTGATACCCCGCTTTTGATTTACAACCTCATTAATTCGCTGATAGGGAACGTGAATTGCGTCTGCAAGTTCTCGTTGTGATATTCCCATTGGTTCAAGGAAATCTTTGAGTAATATTTCACCGGGATGTGAGGGGGGTCTATGTTTTGGAATTCTCATCTTTTAATAATTTCTCAATGATAATCTACTATTTCAACTTCTAATGCTCCTTCGGGTGTCCATGTAAAGCAAATCCGATATTGGTCATTAATCCGAATACTATGTTGACCTTTTTTATCACCTTTTAGAGCTTCTAATCTATTACCTGGTGGAACTTTCATATCATCCAAAGTTAATGCTGCATTAAGTTAGTCTAATTTTCTTTGTGCAACTTCCCAACAGTTTATAGGACACTGTTTTCTGGCTTCCTTGGAATCATTCCCATCAAAAATGTCCTCAGTTCCCTTCTCCTTAAACGATACTATCATAGCTAGCATGGCAACCGTGTTATCATGCTATCAGAAAAAAAGTTTAAATCAACGACATTTTCGTCTGTCCCGAAAAAGAGTGTTAGTTTTGATGAATGTTGGAAGTTAACCGTTGCAGGCAAACTTGAGAAAATAACACCTGATGAATGGTTGGATATGCCTGATGTTGAGAAGGAGTAATTATGAGCCAAACACAAGCTGAAGTAAAGCTGTATACCTTTGATGAATTTATCGAATGGTATCCAGAAAACTCAGAAGTACGTTATGAATTACATGATGGGGTGATTGTTGAGATGCCTAAGCCTAAAGGGGAGCATTCTGATTTGGCTGGTTTTTTGATTGAGGAATTACTCATCACCATTAAAGAGATGGGTAAGCGCAGTATCTGGACTATACCTAAAGAATCAATTGTAAAACCATACCGTGACAAGTCAGGGTACGAACCCGACATTATTGTTTTAAATCAAGAAACTATCGGTACTGAGGCCCGATGGAAACAAGAATCAGTTATTCAAAACCCGACTTCGGTTAAATTAATAGTCGAAGTAGTTAGTACTAATTGGCAGGATGATTATTACAATAAGTTTGGGGACTATGAAAAAATGGGTATTCCAGAATATTGGATTGTTGATTATGCTGCATTAGGTGGACGTAAGTTCATAGGTAATCCGAAACAAGCAACAATTTTTGTTTGCGAGTTAATCGATGGTGAATATCAGATGACACCATTTAGAGGAACTGACCGTATCGTATCGCCTACTTTCTTGCAGTTAAGCTTGACCGCACAACAAATTTTTGACTCTGTTATTCGAGTTTAAAATAAGAGTTAGCCACAGGATAAATTTAGGCTACTGTGGAACTTTTAATATTGTATTAACTTGTGTAAATTCTTAAGTTAACAATTATTAATATCTTAAGAAAGAATAAAGAAATAAAATTTCCAATTTGTCACAGGCTGTATATATAGATTGTAGATGTTAATGCTGTTAACTCCAAGTTGCTAAATCGTCACGTAATACATAGCATTACTTTCTGATTACAGCGTTTAACCGGATAACAGATATTTTGCTTAAGTGTTGGGGGATGAGTACAAAAAGATTAAGTTTAATAAAAACATCTTGACAAAAGACCCTGCATTTCGATATAGAAGTACTATAAGCTGTCCGGGATTGGCTTTCTCGCTTCACCATGCTGTCAAGCCCAAAAATATTGAAAAAATTCCCTGATTATCCGGAATTGTACTTACCTAACTTGTTGATTTTCTTTAGAGGACTAAAAACTCATTAGAAAACATTTATGTTCAAACCACAAGCGACTGATAACTCCATTACCCGCACATATGACATTATTGCTTTTGGCGATGAAGTACCTGGTATTCTAGCTTTAGTTTGTGCAGCGCGGGAATATTTTCGCCGGACGAATCAATATCCTCGTTCCTTGCTATTATTCAAAGCTAATTCGCAATTAGGTATCGGCGGTCATTTGGTTCGTGGTGGTTTGTCTTACCTGGATCGTTCGGTTGTGCCTCCAGACGTTCGCAAGCAGTACGGTTTGAACGTTTATGGCGATGAATCCACTATTTATAAGGAATTTTTGCAGCGGACGGGTGTGGTGCAAGTTGCACTTGACCCCCGCAAAGCCGATGCAGTGCTGCGGGAAATGTTGAAAGAAATTCGTGCAGATATTCTCAGCAATGCTGCAATTGAGTCGGTTATTAAACAAAAACAAAAAATTACGGGTGTCCGACTGACTAACAAAGAAACCTATATAGCAAAACATTTCATCGACTCGACTATAAACGCCGAACTCGCAGAATTTGCTGGTGTGAAAAAGCTCAAAGGGTTTGAGACGTTCGGTTTGCCCAATTCCGAACTCTCAGTAACGCTCACTTTTGAAACCCAAAGTTTGAGCGTACAAGCACTGAAAGATGTCGAAATGTACTATATGCAACGCTTTGCTGACACCAGCGATGCAGTTGCACTCAATTGGATTAATTTAGCGGCAGGTGGAGACAGTGAGCGTGCGGCTCAATTACGTGAACCCTTTATCAACAATAAAAACGACCTCAGCAAAATTGCGTTGTACGCAGGTAGCGATTTCATCGATGTTCGCAGCTTTGCCCTAAGTATTGCCTATCACTCTTTCCGAGGTACAGCCCTTTCTCTAGACCAAAGCAGCGCCGTTCTTGATAAGGGGAATGTAGCAGTTTTTCCCAATAACAGAATGTCATGGAATGCGTTGCTGTTTGATGTCAACGCCGACCAAGCTGAGGCTTTAGCCCGTGCTAAAGCGCGACCCACAGCAGAAATGCTCAACGAGATGAGTCGTGTTATCGAGTGGTTTAAGAGTATTGGCGCAACAGATGTTAAACCTGCGGCAGAATTATATATTCGCCATGCAGGGAATGTAACGGGGACTATCAACCCACTTACGGGAGCGGAAATGTTAGCGGGGGGCATCCCAGCTACTGAAGCATTGGGTACTTTTGGTTACCACTTTGATGTCCGGGGTGGAATTGAAGGCTTAGGCACACGGGCAACGGCAAAAGGATTGGGCACTTCTTTGTTCGATAAGTTACCTGTTCCGTTATTCAACGTTGGCATTCAACACGCACTCTTGCGCGATACTCCCAATTTAGCAGTTATCAGTCCCGCATCGGGATTTGAAGGTTATGCTTGCTCGGCAGGACGAATTGTTGAATTCAACTGTGCTGTTGGTCAGGGTATTGGGCTTGCATGTGCGATCGCGATGTTGAGCAATCGGAATTTGAACGAAATTTCCAACCAAGAAGTCCGCGATCTATTGGTAAGCACTGGACGCTTATCTAAAATTTACGGTCAGCCCGACCCCCGACCCGATGAAATTGCCAAGCTTGATAAGTTCGAAGATGCTATGGCTGCATAGCCTCCATTGAAAATGAGTGGAAACCCAAGTCGCTCTATTACGTTCTCTAGAGGCATAATAGCCGTAATCGACTCTACCATATGTGTGGAGGTGGTAACTGATGACCCAAGCACAAGCCGAACTAAAGCTATTTACCTTTGATGAATTTATCGAATGGTATCCAGAAAACTCGGAAGTCCGTTACGAACTGCATAATGGGGTGATTGTTGAAATTCCAAAACCCACGGGAAAACTAAAGTTTTTTCAACCGTTTCTAACGCTTCTTTCAACTGACCTTTGTTAAACTGCTCATAACTTTACCCTGCTACCTGAGGGTAAGGCTGCATTTGCTTAACCCAAATGATGTTCCAACAAAGAGGCGATCGCTCTGGGATGCATCAAGTTATATTCTTTTTTACCAAGCTGTAAAACACAGTTGGGGGCTTTATTACAACGTTTTTGGCAGCTGGTATATTCAATAGTGACATGTCCGAGCAAACCGCGTTCTTGTAATATTGCCTCTATTTCTGACAACAAGCCATTACCACCGTGTTTGCGGCAACCAGATTTTTGACATACGAGAATCCTAGCTTTCATCGGTGTGGACATTTCCTGCTTTGGACAACCGCCAACTGGTGTTACCTGATATGCTTTAAGTTTGATTTTGCCTGTTTGTTGGTCTAACTTGCTGACACCAACAATACGAACTTCGTCACCATGTACTAAAGATAAATCCATAGAAGCCCGTAACTCTTTAGGGAGTTTAATTTGCACTTCCTCAGTAGAAAATGGTGAAATAGACTCACACTTGGCGAGTATCAAACGCATATATTTAAATTTTCCTGCTGTATCCTCAACAAAACCCAGGAACTGTCCTGAGAGGTTAAATTGAGATAAGGTCTGATATTTTTTACCCATAATAAAAAAAGTTAGGAGTTAGGAGTTAGGAGTTAGGAGTTAGGAGTTAAGAGCCAAGAAATAAATTTCGTGTCTCTGACTCTTAGCTTAAGTAAGCGGTCATCTTACTGAATAACGTTTTTAACCCATTAAAATGGGTTTTAGCTTTCATCTGTGAATTTTAATTCAGGGCTGAACCAAAGCGTCTCTAGGAATATTTTCAGTCTTGATTCCTAACTCCTAACTCCTAACTCTTATTATTAAGCCAGTCGTTTCGCTTCAAAAGTCAGCGGCAAATTTAACGGTTCGGGCAAATTTGTAAATTCTAACTCCCAGCCATTTGCTAAAGTAAAAATCTTGCCGTCGGCTCCATCAGTTTGTTTAATTACTTCTTCCTCCAAGTCTTTTTTCGGGACGTAGACAAGCATTTGTCCAGCGTCATTCTTCCGTAACATCACTTTCATCCGTTTTATCCTCAGCAGATTCTAGTTCTTTTTTCAGACAACCGACGACAAACCCTGAACTCAAAAAATGCACCGCATATATATAGGAAGTTTGTAAAAAAGTTCCTACGCTGACTACATAACCGATGTCTCCTTTTTGCGCAAGATGCGCACCGATTTCTTGACCGGCAAAGGTGCCATCATTTTTCAGCAACTTCCGAACTCGGACTTTTTCACCGATTTCAAAAGCAGGTGGCTGATGGAGTTCCATTTCATCTGATGGCATGGGAATATTTCTTCTCCACTACTAAATTTAAGAGTTCTTCGGTGGTTAGACTGCGTTTTTTCTGTACAGATTTTTGTCGGACTGCATCTAAAACAGATTGAGTTTGTTCGGAGTTGAGTGCGATACCGTGCTGCTCTAACAAGCTAGATAGCAAATGTCTGCCAGAATGCTTACCAAGCACCAAACGGCGTTCCCAACCAACTTCTTCTGGGGCAAAAGGCTCGTAAGTCATGGGATTTTGCAGTACCCCGTGGGCGTGAATACCAGATTCGTGAGCGAAGGTATTCTCACCCACGATTGCCTTCCAAGGTGGGACATCGCAACCTGATGCTGCGGCCACAAGTCGGGAGAGTTCCAACAAACCCCGAGTTTCGATACGGACATCAACGCCCTCTATATGTTTGAGAGCCATGACAACTTCTTCTAAAGCTGCATTTCCAGCCCTTTCTCCCAATCCGTTAACCGTGGTATTTACTGATGTGGCTCCACCTTTTATACCAGCCAGTGCGTTGGCTGTAGCTAAACCAAAATCATTGTGGGTGTGCATTTCCACCGGAATCATCAAGGCCTTTACCAACCGATTGACTCTGTTATAGGTGGTGAAGGGGTCAAGAACTCCTACAGTATCGCAGAAACGAAATCGCGAGGCACCCCATTCTTCGGCATAAAGCGCGACATCTAGAAGAAAACTGTCATCGGCTCTTGAGGAATCTTCTCCTCCGACTGATACCCACAGACCCTTATCAACAGCGAAACTGACAGAGTCTTTTAATTGTTGCAGTGTTACCCGCCACTGACCGTGGAATTTGGCGGCGATTTGAATTCCAGAAATGGGAACGGATATATGCACTCGCTGCAAACCACAAGCCATAGAAGCTTGAATATCCGAGATCACGGCGCGGTTCCAGCCCAAGAGATTGGCAGATAAACCCAAGTCCGAAATCGCCGCGATCGCTCGTGTTTCTTCTTTCCCCATTGCCGGAATCCCGACTTCCAATTCATCAACACCAATCGCTGAGAGAAATTTGGCGATCGCTACTTTCTCTTCTAAGTTAAAAGCCACTCCAGCCGCTTGTTCGCCGTCACGCAGTGTAGTGTCATTAATTTGGACTTGATTCATCTCAAAAATTCCTAAATACGGAAATTTTCTTATTACACTTTTTTTGATGAAAGTTTGGAAGTAGGAAGTGATGAACTATGAGTTATCAATTTATGATTTTTAACTCCTAACTCTACACTTTTAACTCCTAACTTCTAATTCAAACCTCACTTCTTCTAACTTTTACCTATTACAAAGAAATAAACTGTATTGGATCAAACCAGAAATCTTGTAATTTGCAAATTATTTTATCCGGATTGAGGTAGTATTTTATTGAACAATAAATAGCTGATATAGCTATTTACTAGCCTCAAACGACGAGGACATTGCGGAGTCTAAAAAATCATGCAGAAATTCTAGTAATCTCCTCATATTTGTAAAGTATTTAGATGTACCTGTGGATTGCTCAATTTTGGTCGTAAAGCCAATCAAAAATCTGGTCTAACTGCTCTAGAGAAACTAACCCATATTGCCAAAGAAGCATTGGGAAGGGAGCATTGCCCAATTCACGGTGTTTAAGTGCAACAGCGATATCAGCAGTTGAAAGTGCAAGTTCATTCTGCAAAAAATGGAAGAATTTTGTATTGCCCTGATGGGTTGTCATAATTGGAGTTTCATATTCTGGATGAAAAATTACAGTTGACATTTAAGATTTTAGAAAAAAGATTATCCTCGCTATTCTTTTTAGTACCCCGACAAGAACGCAGGTCGTCCGTTTTGAGTTGGGGATACAGGACCCCAACTCAAAACCTTCTTCCTTCTTCCTTCATTAGTTGTTAGTTAGCTGTTCACTGTCAACTGTTAACCACTCTGCCACGAACAAAAAACAACTAAAACCCATTTAGAGTTGCCAACAGCGCTCTAACCAATCAATTAATTCTTGGCGGCTGGCTGTAAATTGCAGTACAGTACTGCGAAGTAGAATTGCTGTGAGACAATTATTGACTTGCACCCGCAAAGAACCATCAGCGGGACACCAACACTTAATTTTTAACTCTCGCAAACGTTGATATATTCGCCAGCGATCGCTATATGCAATTTGGACAATTTCGCCATCAGCGTCTGAACCACGGGGACGCAACATTATTTATGTTCCTCTTTTCAAAAATCTTTTTCTCTTGCCAATCTCTGCACCGGGATGAATTTCAACGAGGAGTGAAAAATCTTCCCAAATGAGAAATCAGTCGCGGGATAAAATCTACCTTGCGACAGTGTAACCAGTGGGCGAGGCAACAAAATAGAACTTCCAACCAATTACGTTCAGCTGGGTCACGTTTAAAGATAATAGGAAAATCTGTTAAGAGAGGCTTTAAAAAGCTAGTTGCGGTATTTGAATTTTTGATGTTTTCTAAGGGTTGTTGCATCGGACTGTTTCGGTAAAACCGTTCGTTGTTCTACTGCTTATATCAGATGACTCCAATGGGCACAGTACAACCGATGCTGGTTGGATTTATTGGATTGATTAAGTTTGCACTCACACCCTCAAACCCCGATTGCATATAAATCTCAAATTTCTCATGGGGTAGGGGTACTAGCATTTTTAGGGTGGGGGTACTAGTATTTTTGTCTTCGGGGCTAAGTATTCTTGTACTCTGAGCCAAAAGCTTTACACACAAGCTTTTTAGATGTTTTTAATTTATTTTTGATATAAATTAACTTGTACTCACACTTACTCAATAGTGAAGATTTTTAAGCTTATGAGTACAATTTCTGTATATCGAACTACTAAATATTATTGTATTTCGTTGGATATCAAAAAACTAATTTCTTCATTTTGTTTTAGCTTTTTGCGTCTGTGTGTATGGATACCGCTTTTGGGAGTGGGAAAAGGGGTAAGTTCAAAAGTAAAAAGATAAAAGTTAAAAGTTAAAAGAAAATCCTTATATAATAAATCGCGTAGCGCTGCGTTCTTTGTAAGCCTTCCTTCTTGGTGCGAAGCTCGGCGGTCTGCGGCTTTTAACCCTTTTTATTTCTTCTTTCTTTTAGCTTTTTACTTTTTACTTTTATGCATCCGATTCCCTAAACTACAGCGATACCTTCGGTTACGAAACGTATCGCTATTTTCCCAACAGCACGTTCCGATTCGCTATAAGCATGAGCCTGAGCTAAATCTTGCAGGGGATAAGTCCGGTCAATAAGCGATCGCATTCTTCCTGTTTCCATCAAGCTATTCAGATAAAGCAGGTCTTGGGTGTTGGGTGACTCAATGATAAATTTGGCTTTTTGACCGGGAAGAAATGCTGTGAAGACGGTCTGAATAAAAATGGACGGGGATGGTATGGTTGTGATATAAACTCCGTTGGGTTTGAGAACCGCTTTGCAGTGAGAAAATGAACTTTTGCCAACCGCATCAAAAATGATGTCGTATTGAACAGCGTCTAAGGTGAAATCTTGTTGGGTATAGTCGATAGTGGAGTCGCTTCCCAGAGACTTCGCCAATTCTAAATTTTTAGTACTGCAAACCCCCGTCACCTCAGCCCTCAAAGCCTTGGCGATTTGCACTGCATAACTGCCTACACCACCCACAGCACCATTAATCAAAACCTTTTGCCCAGGCTGGAGGTTCCCTTGATTTCTCAAAGCTTGGAGAGAGGTAAGGGCTGCGACTGGTAAGGCTGCAGCTTCTTCATGGCTAATATTGGTTGGTTTTTTCGCAACAAATTTCGGGTTAACAACGGCATATTCGGCATAAGCACCTCCAGGAATGCCGACATTACCGTAGATTTCGTCTCCTGGTCGAAAACTTGTAACTTGAGCGCCAACTTCTACTACTTCTCCAGACATATCCACTCCCAAAATCATCGGAAATTTATTGCCTGTTATTAAGCTCAACATTCCCTTGCGGATTTTCCAATCAACAGGATTGACGCTACTGGCATAAACTTTGATGAGCATTTGGTCAGACTTAATTTTTGGCTGTTCCACATCCTCGTATTTCAACACCTCACAAGAGCCGTATTGATGGATAACCATTGCTTTCATAACATTACTCCCAATAAATGCTGATGCTTTCACTCTAACGACAAGGTCGTAAATTTTTAACAGTGCTGTTTGTTCGCCCCATCTCACCAGTATCTACAACTATGAAAATCGACCGATTGCAGGAACTTAAGCAAAAACTGACCAATGAAGCAAACCTTTCCCAGATATGGATCTTTTGCGGATTATCCGGAATTCACAGAACTGGGTGAGCCTGCCCATAATGAATACCTAGATGCTTTTGAAAAGAAAACTTGTCAGGAAATGTTTGGCAGTGCAATCAAGATTAATAACTTTTTCCCGATCTACATTGCAAAGCATCAGTTCTTTCATGAACCTTTCCAAGTTGATAGACGTATTTGGGGTGTGATTTATTTCGAGGATATAAAAATTGGCGGCTCTTGCAGTTTCGGCGGATTATCCCCCTACCGATGCCGTTAAGTATTCACGTTTTTCTCAACTACCTCGGCTGTCGGTACCTAATCGCAACGATCTCAATTGAGAAGCACAACCTATAAGCAGGAGTCTTTGAGAAGTGTGATACTCCGTTGCGTTAGCTTATTGCAGGGTAGGAGTGGTCTACCCCTACACCGAAGCCGCAAGCTACGCCAATGACCATCGCATTAGCAAAGGCTTGGAGTGTATATTTATTTTCTCTATATGTAAATAAAAAGGCGGTTTTTTCTCAATATAAATACGTAAAAAGTATTATTTTGGTTTTAATAGTTACTAATAAAAGTAGATACTTTTTATGCGTTAAGCTTTGCTTATCGCTAAGGATTCTCTCCGGGAGTATCGAAATTTTCTTCCTGCTTTTTGTGGCTAATTGAAGCTATTTTCAGGTAAATAGACCACGTAGTAGAGGCAATTCATGTGGCTTGCCGGAGCGTAGGGGAGGGTTCTCCGCAGACAAATGTGGACAGCCCCTGCACCCTTCTAAAAAATGCGCGGTGCCGGGAGTGGAAGATCCTAAAATTTGTCCGACATTGTTGGTGGAAGGCACCGCGCATTTTTCGCGCGAAAACCCTCCCGTGTTTGGAAGATCCTAAAATTTGTCCGACTGAAAGAGCGAAGTTGAGCGGGACAGAAGCTGACACCGCCGTAAAGTCTGCCACGGGGATTATCCCCGGTGGCGAGCTTTACTTTTTTGCGCTTTTTTCGTTGACGGCTGTCCACCGGAGTCAAGGTTAAGTGTAGCGGTATTGCCCGTACGACAGATGTGGTTCAAATACATGAAAACTGCTGTAAAGCTGCGATCGCAATAGGAAAGAAAATATTTGGCAGTTTGGGAATTTGTGGATAATATGCGATGCCCGTATGTCTTCCACTTCGTGGTATCGCGTCTCTCAAGGATGTTTAACGGTTGAATTGAGCAGCAGTAGATATCGTTATACCGATTCTTTATGAAGCTGCGCTAAATAAAGCTTCAAGGATAAAATCGTAAGAAGTGAGAGAAACAATTACCTCTGGTGTAATATTTTCCAGTACAGAGGTTAATTTATGAGGCAGTTGGGTAAGGGTGTTGCAATTTTCCCATTCAAGTTTGCTTTTTAGAAACTCCCAAAACCTCTCAATTGGGTTCAATTCTGGAGAATGGGGTGGTTGAAAAATTGGTATAATATTTTCTGGGCAATCAAGGGTTTTAACAGTATGAAATGAGCCTTGGTCAAATTGGATAACTGCGATGTCGTTGCCGATTTCTACGGACAGCAACTCTAAAAACCTTTGAAAACAATCACCATCAAGGTGGGAGAACTCGTAGAAAAAACTATACCCGCTTAAAGGTTCGACGACACCATACAAATAAAAATTATCACGCTGCCACTGGCTTAACCCTACAGGTTTTACGCCGGGAGCCGTAATTAAACGTCCTGCGATTGTCTTTAGTCCTAAACGTGTTTCGTCTTGGCACATATACCTCAATCGTTTCCCTTCTCCAAATTCTTCCTGCAAAAATTTGAGTGCTAGAGGAAGTTTTTTTTAAAGTGAGATTGACTTTCTGGGTGTTGTTTGAGGCTTTTGGGACGCGGTACTTTTAGCTTGGCTCCTAACTTGTACCGAATTAATTGATAGACTGTCTTGTAAGCGATGTTAACTTCCAATTTGCTAGAAAGCCATTGTTGAATCTGACCATAGCTATGGAACCCTTGAGGATCTTTTAGCCGCTCTTTAAGCTGTTCAAGTTCTTCCCCTTTGACACTGGATACTTTTCCCGGCGCATGTTTGACTGATAACAAACTTAAGCGTCCCCCATCTTTGTACTTTCTTATCCATCGAGTAATGGTTGCTTCATCACGTCCAAGACGTAGAGCAAGCGAACCGACAGGTCGGCGCTTCGCTATCGCCTACTAGTTACTTGACCACTTTTTAGCCAGTACAGCATTTGCAGTCTTTCTTTGCTACTTGCGCTATGAGCATATTTAAGCGCTTTCTCCAACTCGGAGAGGCTTTCTGAAATATCGATTTGAAACGGACGACTCATATAGTTTCCATCAAATGCACCCACCTACAATTAGCTTGCCACAGTTTGGCGCATCTTCATACAGAACTGGTATTAGTTCAATTAAAATCAAAGCTGCTTGTCCGCTCCAATGATTTGTTATATAGTGCCTTTCAAATGAGTACGGCACTTGTAAAACCCTTGTATAGACGGACTTGTTGCCGCATCTCTGACTCGTTCTGGAGTGAAAACCGCTATATATTGCTCGCTTAATCGACATAATTGGTTTTTGAACCAAATAGTTCAACTTCTTCTAAAGATAGAGTTGTGTCCATATTATTTAATATTTCTTCATCTACTAATGGATAGCAATCTATAAGATTTTTCATATCATTATTCAACCATTCGGAATTCCATATGAGTATTTTAGGATCATTCAGTTTTTGGCATAGCTTTTCTTCAAAAGACCTTTCTCTTTCATATTTCAATATTGCTCTTTGCAACCAGACCTGCAAATGCCCCGTATTGGGTATTTTATCAAATTTTTTAATAATGAGATTTATTATTTCTTTTATATAATTTTCTTCAATAAATAAGAATAACTTACTAATTATTGCAATTGATATTGGATATACTCTTGGATTTCTATAGGCAATATCAACGACTATACTGATGAGAACATTTATATTCTCTTTGGTTTTCTCTATACCTTTTATCCGGTTAAAAAAAATATTCATCGCTTTTACAAGGCTACCACAATTAGGATGTTTTTTCGACAAGCTATGTATTAGCAAAAGGTGAGCTTGTAGATTCTTGTTTCCTCTTTTATTAAGAATCCAAAATAGCTTATCAGGCTTGATAGATTCTTCGACAACATTACTTGATGCTCTAGTTTTGTGAGGATTTAAGCACATTCCAATATCTATAAGAATTTCTGTAATATGCTTTACAATAAATTCGGCATCTTGTGGGCTATTTGTGAAAATTCGATAATCATCTCGATATCGAATTACTTCAAAGTCTTTCAAACCATTGTTTTCGAGTTTTTTCGACAATTCAAGGTCTGCAAATCCTAAAACTATCTCTGCTATAAAATCCATTAAAACACTACCTTGAGGAATACCATTTGTTTGCCCAAATGACATATCTTGAAGATGTTTATCGATAATATTGCCAATAAGTTTTTTGTTATTCTTCTCACTTTTTGCTATTTCCTTAGTATGCAAAGCCCAAGGAATAGAATGTGTATAAATTGAACCATAACAGTCCGATATATCGGTGTGTAATATACAGTCATATTTCAAAGCTTGTTCAATAGATTTTTGCTCAATGGATTCCCACCAATTAATTACTGTTACTGCTTTATCAGAATGTTCGTTCTCCGAGTTAAGAGGTATGCTATAACAGCTAATATTTTTATTAGCTCGGAATTCACTAAATTTTTGAACAATCACATTCCAGTTGTCTTCTTCTGTTATTTTGTGTACAAGAGATACATATATGGCGGGATGAATCATCTGAAAAGGTCGCCAAGAGTATCGCCCATCTTTATTGTGAAGAAATTTATAATTTACATTCTCATAGTCGCAAGGAAAGGTTCCTTTATCTTTTTGCTTTTCCGTATCATAATAACTACCATAAAAATCAGAGAGTGACTTACTTTCAATTTTTTCAGATAACGTATGAATCAATTGATCGAATACATAGTAGCGAGGAAGGTCAAAATTAAAGTAACTCTCCGCTTTTAGGAAATACGTTTTTGCCTCTTTATGAGACAGTTCTAAAACATTTTTCATGAATGAAGTCTATTTTTTACATCAGGCTTATTTAAATTGAACCGTAATGGTTCGGTATAAATACTTGAATATACTTAGATTTAGCGTCTATTACACTAGGTAATTCAGTGAGCGAGAGGGTTCCAAGCATTTTAATCATAATATCAAGAAGTTTTATGGATATCGCCACTATCCGATATTATACAAGTGTTTTACGTGTAAAGACCACATACAGAGTGTATATCTGGAAACTTTCTGGATATCTATTTATTGTACTGACAGTTTCCACATATAAATAATTCCGGATTTTAGTCTGTAGCATTTTTGAATATTGGAATCATACCAATTGTATTAAACAATGCTGTCTTTCCGAAACAATACAGTTGTAATTGTTTCTTTATTTACAATTTAGCTGAAACTAAAATTAACGATTCAATAGGATACCTAATAATCTAAAATAACTCTAGCGCTAGGGTTTTTATGCTAGTTATCGGTACAACAGAAGCTGCTTATATGCTGGGTATTAACTGTCAACGAGTTCGGCAACTTCTTGCAGAACGACGTGTCAAAGGTGCCTACAAAGATGGTCGCGAGTGGAAAATTCCTCTATATAAAAAGATGGTTGACATTATCCCTGGAACTAGAGGGCCCAAAGGTCGTTGGAGACATCGACTTCAAGCTCGACCGACTTACATTCATGTCAACAAACATATAATTGATAGCAATCGCAATCGCCGCGAAAATCAGCCTGTAATTAAGGTAGATAGAGCAAAGCACTCAAAATATTGCCATGAAGTCGAAATTACCGGACCGTGTCGCGTGGTTTATCGACCGCATCAACCTTTATGTTCTGGTGCAGTGCTTTGGATTGAGGTTGAACAAAGTACGAGAGTTATAACTAAGCTTTATGGTTAGATGTTAATTTTCGACAAATCATGATGATTGCTGGGTTGTGCTTTGCTCAATCCAACTTAACGACTGTTAAATTACACTTTTCTCCTCTTTGATTGACTGCAACCGAGGAAACTCATACAAAACGCTGTAGCGGGAAGAGATGGGTTTCTAATTGCAGGCGATACCACTTCAGTGGAAGACATACGGGCATCGCGCTTGTCAAACGCCTATAAAAGGAGCCTTTAGCCTTTATTTGAATGATATATTTATAGTAAAACAGGCAAAAATAATATGAGCGTAACAGAACAAGCATTACTAGAAAAGTGGCGAGAACTTCCACAAGACAAACAGCAACAAGTTTTAGAATTTGTAGAATTCCTTCACATCAAAGCACTAGACCCTCAAGCATTGGCTCGTATAAATAAAGCTTCATTAGGAGAACGTTTGCGCCAAATACGTGCCAAAATAGTTGCTGATGGCGAACTCTTGTTAACTCAAGATGAGATTGAAAAAGAAATAGCTAGCCGTCGTGGTGGGTTACAGGAAACTGAGACATGAAGATAACTTTTATTGATTCTGGAGTTTTAGTAACTGCGGCGCGTGGTGTGGGAGAAGAATCAGAAAAAGCTCTTGAAATTTTAGCAGATTCAAACCGGGAATTTGCGTCAAGTGAATTTATCAAAATGGAGGTGCTACCTAAAGCAATTTATAATCGAAAAACGGCAGAAGCCAAATTTTACGAATCATTTTTTAGTGCTGTTACCTATTGGGCTGACGATATAGAAAAAGTTATGCAAGATGGCTATAACATTGGTTGTCAGTATGGTTTGGCGGCGATGGATGGGTTACATATTGCGGCTGCACTGTCAATTGGTGCTAAAGAATTTTTAACGACAGAAAAACCAACAAAGCCAATGTTTCAGGTATCCGGGATTCAAGTTATTTCGATTTTTAATTAATATCAAAGGGTTGGATTATTTTGGCTGGCGGATAATTTAATATTGGTTAGGCACTCATAATTTTCAATGGTTAAATAAATACTCAAAAAAGCCGAATTATTCGTAGAAAAAATACCCTGCGTCCGTCAAGCCACAGATAGGCGCTGTAAGTCGTATGCGACCCTATTGTGCCTACGATTGATTATTTTACGTAAGTCCTAATTATAATTTTTCTTAATCGTGGGCTTGATTCAGAAGAGAAACCCGGCTTTGAAGAAGAAGCCGGGTATCCATTCTCTCGCCTTCGCTTTCTTACAGACCCAAGGTATGACTCAGTGCCGCATCCACAGAAGACATATCTAGCCAAACACCAATCGCCCTGTCAACTTCTCCATCCATCACAGTCACCAAATTATCAGTCATAATCACCGAATCCGTCAGCAACCCTGTTTGTTTTCCGGCTGCACTTTTCAACTGCACCAACACTCGACTTGGATGTCCAGCCCGATTCAAATTACTGGTAATCATCGCCACGATTATCTGTGACAAGCCAGTTGAGAGATGATTTGCTTGCACAACCAAACCTGGGCGACGTTTACCAGTACGAAGGTTTGAGTCAGGAAACAGAACCAGTACAACTTCTCCACGGCTATAGAGCATCGTAAGCAGCCATATCAGGACGTTCCCAATCCTCAATAAAACTTTGCAACCTCGCACGGAGGTTCGCTGCTTGCTGCTCTGTGATGCCAAGAGATGGCAAGTCTAGAGAACCAGGAGCAGATAGGAAGGTAACAATGACTCGCGTTCCGTCCATCGACGCGGGTATTTCCAGCAATTCTACCTTGCCGTCGCGATAAATCCCTTCCACTGACTGCAACATTGCTTTCATCATTTGAAATGGGTCTTACCCAGCATAACTTTTCTCACAAGCTTGATACATGATTTAAGTATCAGGTTACCTAATAATAATTTGGTTTAGCATACATCTTGCTTACACGAGTGACACCAAAAGCATAACAGTTTCAAATTAACCTTGCTTATTCCGAGGCAAAATGCTTGTAATTCAAGCCATCTGGGAACTTTGAGGGATGCTACAGGGGTAGGCTGTGGTTTTGGTCTGGCAATAGCAGGAAAGATATTGACTCCGAGATTTGTAGGGCGATCGCTTTTTTCAAAGTACTCTTAAACAGCTTTTTTGCCTCTTCCTCAGAAAACGCTTGAGAAAACCTTTGCCTTTTTCTAACCGTCGAACTCACGTTAAGCTCCTACATTTAGCCTACCTTTTTTTTACAACACAACCATCAGATAACGGTTTATGGATAAATTAATCAATGAAACACGAGTGATTCTAATTGGCGGCTCCTCTCATGCGGGCAAATCGACTCTTGGACTAGCTCTGGCAGCAAAGCTTGGTTGGAGTTATCGTTCTACGGACAAACTCGCTCGGCATCCGGGACGACCTTGGGTAGGTGCAGATAGAAAGGCTATTCCAGAACACGTAGCAGAATATTATCGGGAACTGTCTGTTGAGGCTCTTTTTTTAGACGTATTGTCGCATTATGAGAAAAATGTGTTGTCTATTGTCGAGGTTATTGTTCGTTCTCATGCCTCTGATTTATCAGCGGAATGCCTTGTACTTGAGGGTTCTGCATTATGGCCAGAATTTGTAGCGAATTTAGTTGACGCTTTGGGTGTTAAAGCAATTTGGCTTACGGCTAGTAACCAACTCTTCCAAAACCGAATCAAGCGTGAAAGTAATTTTTGTAATGTACGTAAGGACGAAAAACATTTAATTCAAAAGTTTCTAGACCGTACCCTATTCTACGATAAACATATGAGGGAGGAGGTTAAGCGTCTTGGATTTATGTGTATTGATGTAGAATCTGTGTCAACAGCAGACGGACTTTTAAAGAAATGTATGGAATTGATGGAGGCTTCGTAAATTGGTGGTGTTAACGATGGTTGTGTTGCAAAAACTGGTGGCTGTCTGGTAAAAGTGGCAATTGTACCTACCGCTCGCCCAACCCGCCTCGTTCACGAACTCCAAGTACCCTTTCAAGGGACTTCCAAACAATAAATCAGTGAATTATACGCGAACAAAAAAGCTAGGCATCGTAAATTACCTCAGTTATTTTACAACCTGAGTTTATTCAACATTGTTTATACTTATACCAATTCTCTATGAAGTTGCACTTAATAAAGCGGAGGTGATGTAATCCCATCCACAAATCGAGGCGATCGCTTCGGAAGAGATGGAATCAAGAACCTGTTTTAACTTCCGTCTTAACTGATCTAAAGTCGTGTAATGTTCCCAGGACAATTCGTATTTGATGTGTTCCCATAAGCGTTCTATAGGATTCAACTCAGGGCTATTTGGTGGCTGAAAAATTGGAATAACATTATCAGGCCATTTTAAATCCAAGGACTTGTGAAAGCTAGCATTGTCCATCTGAACCAAATTCAACACGTCAGGGTAAGCTTTTGAAAAAAGGTCTAAAAAATCTTGAAAACACGTACCATCCAAGTGAGAAAACTCCCAAAAAAAACTATCGCCTGTTGCTGGTTCAACAAGACCATATTTAGCCGTTCGGAATCGAGAAAATTCTTTAAATATTTGTCTTCCTTTTCAGGGTCACTTGTTTCCCCAAGGTATTCCTCTAAAGGTTTGAAGAAAAGCGCAAAGGGTGTCCAGTCAGAAAAACGAATTGCTAGCTTCTCCAATCCATCAGTTGAAGCACAGATAAATTGTTGATGTCCCGTCAATACTCTCACCTGCATCTCATCCAAAGCATTGCTTGAGGTGATAAACGTTGTTTCGTTAGCGAATTCACCCTTATCTGGCTGAAAAAGCAATTGATATTCCGACTCCTGGGAACGCACTACAATAAATCCATCCCCAATTTGCATCGCTGCAACCCACCGGGGAGTTGCCACAAATATCAACAGCGTACAAGCTAAGTCGTTAACCGAGTAATTTTTACTTTTTGCTTGCTCCTCTAGAGATGCCGATCGCTTTTTCTAAAGTCTTCGCAAAGAGTTTTTTTGCCTCTTTCTCGGAAAGCGGCTGACAAAGCCTTTGCCACCAATCCAAACCGTTAAGTAACAATGGTGGACGCTCAGGTGGTGCAATTTGTCTAAGAATATTCATATTGGCATTCTCTACTCCAACAGCAAAGAAACATAATCGACGATTTGCATCGGCTTCCCTTACATTAAACAATTTTAGTGCATATAAACAAATATAAATTAACGTAAGGTGTTCTCGCTGAAGCTGAAAACATAACGCACCATTTCCTAAATATTGTTGGGTAATAATTAGTCATTATTTATTTTCTTTTAAGAGCTAGTAGGGTTGGCAAACTAGAACATGAAATTTTAACACTCGCAATCAGTAGAGTTTTGTCGTCTTACAATAAGGGTTCTAACTACATTTTTTACATGACCGAGCTGGCGTAACTCGTGGATCGGTGACGAGCTTACTGGATGGGCCAGAACGTGAGAAGCTAGTTACACAAAAGCCTCATCCAGTGGATTGCAGAATGCTTACGGTTCATATGACTGACAAAGGGTGAGAACTTATAAACAGGATATTGCCTGAACACTTTGTCCGGATTAAAGGATGGATGGATGGATGGATGGAGAATCTGAGCGATCGCGAAAAGAAAACCTTTATCAAACTGCTGACAAAACTGCGCTCCGGCATTCCCACATCACAAAAAAGGAAGAAATAATTCGCTAAAACAAACTTCAATTTGAGGAAATGCTAGTAATGTAATTGCGTCATCTACATTAAAAATAGTTTTTTGTTGATAACCTGACTGACTAGGATTCCGATAAACGTATACTTGCCTTTCAATAATATCTAAAACCCAATATTCCCGAATATTTTCTTTTGCATAAATTGCAGCTTTTTGTTTACAATCGAAATCTAGAGTCGAATACGAAACTTCTATTAATAAAAATATTTCGCTACTTGAAGGGTGATGATTGCCGTAAGCACCTGGGTCAATTTCCACTACAGCAATATCAGGTTCGGGTTCTGAGGAACATAAAGTTATTGGTAGCTGCGTGCGAACATGGGCTTTAAGAGCGAGTATTAGCTTGAGGTAGTCAGATGCTCTTTGGGTTGTACCTGCGTGGGGTGGTTTTTGCGGACTCATTTGAATGATTTTACCGTCTAGTAATTCCACTTTATCTTCTGAAGTTAGAATCCCAGCATCAATGATTTGGTGATATTCTTCGACCGTCCATAGGCGGTATTTAGTGGTAGTCATTTCAATTATCCTTGATTGTTGTCGCTTTTGATTTGGCTATTAATATTTCTATTATTGTCCGATATTTTATATTTGACTTACAGAAATTCGGTGCAATGCCTTGCGCCCCTGCAATGTAAAGATAAATACATAAATCAGAGCGCAATGCCTTAAGCCCCTACCACGATAATATCTTGGAAAGATTCTGTGTTGTGTCAGGATAAAGGTATATTAAAGTATAAGTAAGGTGGAGTTTGTCGGTGATTTGAGTGAGCGATCGCATTTCCAAAATGTCCTTGCGTAAAGGCTTCTGTTAACTCAGTCGCTGGTGGTAACTCATGTGTCGTATTTTTTGATTAAATCTAAATCAAATTTCACACCAGATAGTTGAAAAACCATTACTTAATCAGGCTTTTAGGGTGCATATCACCCCATCAGGCTTGACATTCAAATATCGCTGTCCTCTTCTCCTATCTTAGATTGTTCGCTAAACTTATTGATAGTTATTCTTATTAGGCAAGAACAAGGTACAATAGTAATGTCGCTCTGTTTCTTGCTGGTGGAACTTTTGAGAGTAGGCGTTCGTCCTCTTCTTGAAGTCCGGTCGGATGCTGCATTTAACTCAAATTCTCTCTAATGGGCGATATCGCACTCAAGGAAGTAGATTCAGTACGTTTTCTCTAACCATTAGGCAAAAAGCTCTGATTGCCACTGACTCTGACCAAAATTAGCAAGAATATAAAGAAAAGATTAACGGCATTTTATATCGAAAAAAAATGATATTGTGTATACAGAATTGAATTTCGCACGTTGCTGGGGTAGAACCTTTTCGGCTGCTCCAGTTTTTCACCCACGAACCTTTTACTCGTTAGGGCTTGGATAGTTATGATGCTCTGAGTACAAGTTTTGCGAGTCTGAAAAATACTGCGAATTAGCTCAAACTCTTGTGAGGATTGAGTTAAACAAGAGTACAAAAATACTTGTCCCCGCTTCCATAAATACTAGAACCCCGCCCCAAAAATACTAGTACCCTCACCCCAGAAAAAATTTTTTATTCCCATTTAATCAGCTTTTGGGATGTTGAGTACAAGCTTAATCAATTCAATAACTATTATCCCGGCAATAAACCCAGCCCTCTTCAGGACGACTGCTATAAATCTTTTATCGCCAATCACTTAACGCCCCAGCAACTAGGACGATGAGTGAGTGGAGGGATGAGATAGCACCATGCCCCTCTAATTAGAAGTCGCTTTTGTCGTTCATGTAAACTGAACCCATATCAAAAACCTTGGGTTTAAGCCTTATATAGCTCTACCGCTCAAGAGTTAACTCAGGCGGTTGACGTGACTACAAAACGCGACTTCCTTGAAGGGGTTTAACAAAATCGCGAACACATCTCCCACAGTGGCAGCCTGTCCACGAACTTTTTGCGAAATTCAATGACAACACCCGCTACAGGAATCGTCACCCCCCCCGTTACGGAAACAGCATCAGTTCCAGCAAAAACAGGTGATTGCGGATGCACCAGCAACAGCGCCACCGTGGAAATGGATGAGAAACTCCAAGAACGCATTGCCAAACATCCCTGCTACAGCGAAGAAGCACATCACCATTATGCACGGATGCATGTCGCCGTAGCTCCTGGCTGTAACATTCAATGCAACTATTGCAACCGGAAATATGACTGTGCGAACGAAAGTCGTCCCGGAGTAGTTAGTGAATTGCTGACTCCAGAAGAAGCAGCACACAAAGTATTGGTAATTGCTGGTAAAATACCCCAAATGACAGTATTGGGAATTGCCGGACCGGGAGACCCTCTAGCGAACCCAGAAAAAACCTTCCGTACCTTTGAGTTGATTGCCGACAAAGCACCAGATATCAAACTTTGCCTATCAACCAACGGTTTGATGCTTCCCGAATACATCGATCGCATTAAACAACTGAATATCGACCACGTTACAATCACCATCAATATGGTGGACCCAGAAATCGGTGAAAAGATTTATTCTTGGGTTCACTACAACCGCAAGCGTTACAGAGGTATCGAAGCGGCAAGAATCCTGCACGAGAAGCAAATGGAAGGTTTACAAGCCTTAAAAGAAGCTGATATCTTGTGCAAAGTCAACTCCGTGATGATTCCAGGAATTAACGACCATCACCTGGAAGAAGTGAATAAAGTCATGCGCTCCAAAGGTGCATTCATTCACAATATTATGCCGCTGATTTCCGCACCGGAACACGGCACCCACTTCGGTTTAATCGGTCAACGTGGTCCTACACCGAAAGAACTGAAGACAGTACAGGACAACTGTTCTGGTAACATGAAAATCATGCGCCACTGTCGCCAGTGTCGTGCTGATGCGGTAGGATTATTAGGAGAAGACCGCAGCCAGGAATTCACCAAAGATAAATTCTTGGAAATGGACTCCGAATATAACTTCGAGACACGCCAAGAAGTTCACGCAGGGATTGAGAAATTTAGAGAAGAATTACAAGCAGCTAAAGAACAAAACAAACCTGCTTTGAAAGAAACCAACGCTGAGAAAATTTTGGTTGCAGTCGCAACAAAAGGCGGTGGTTTAGTTAACCAACACTTCGGTCATGCGAAAGAATTCCAGATTTATGAAGTGGATGGTAGTGAAGTCCACTTCGTCGGTCATCGCAAGATAGACCATTATTGCCAAGGTGGATTTGGAGAAGAAGCCACTCTAGAAAATATTATTCAAGCGATCGCTGATTGCAAAGCGGTTTTAGTCTCCAAGATTGGTGAATGTCCGAAGACTGAACTACACACAGCGGGCATACAGACTGTTGAAGCTTACGACGTGATTGAAAAGGTTGCTTTGGAATTCTACGAGCAATGGAATAAGGAATAGTTAGTGGTTAGAAGTTAGTGGTTAGTCGTTAGTGGTTAGTTGCAATTACAACTAACAACTAACAACTGACAACTAACAATTAACAACTAACAACTCCCCGTGCCCAAAAAGGAGAATTGTATATGGCTTACAAAATTACAACCGAGTGCATTTCCTGTAAACTCTGTCTGTCTGTATGTCCCACTGGCGCAATTAAGATAATCGACGGTCAACATTGGATAGACCCCGAACTTTGTACAAACTGTGTTGGAAGTCTTTATACAGTGGCTCAGTGTAAGGCTGGTTGTCCGACATGCAATGGTTGCGTTAAAGAACCTGCCGATTACTGGGATTCCTGGTTTAATACTTACGAGCGCATGATATCTAAGTTAACTAATAAATCCGATTACTGGGAGAACTGGTTTAATATTTATTCCCAGAAATTTTCCGAACAATTACAAGAAAATAAGCAAGCGATAGGGACATAGTGAATGAGCGTCATTTACCTAGATAATAATGCCACCACGAAGGTAGATCCAGAAGTAGTACAGGTGATGCTACCGTATTTAACTGAATATTATGGCAATCCTTCCAGTATGCACACCTTTGGTGGACAATTAGGGAAAGCGATTCGCTCTTCGAGGGAACAATTAGCAGCTTTGTTGGGTGCGGATGAATCAGAAATCGTCTTTACCAGTTGCGGTACAGAAGGAGATAATGCTGCAATTCGAGCAGCACTCTTAGCCCAACCAGAAAAGCGTCATATCATCACCACTCAAGTTGAACATCCGGCTGTACTGAATCTGTGCAAACAACTAGAAACACAGGGTTATAGTGTTACCTATTTGTCAGTCAACCGTCAAGGAATGTTGGATCTTGCGGAATTAGAAGCCTCTTTGACAGGTAATACGGCTCTAGTGACGGTGATGTATGCTAATAATGAAACAGGTGTAATTTTCCCAATTGAAGAAATTGGGATGCGCGTCAAAGAATATGGTGCTATATTTCATGTAGATGCTGTGCAAGCGGTAGGAAAAATCCCGCTGAACATGAAAACCAGCACCATCGATATGCTCACCATGTCGGGGCACAAAATCCACGCACCCAAAGGTATTGGTGCATTGTACATCCGACGCGGTGTTAGATTTCGTCCTTTCCTCATCGGCGGACATCAAGAACGGGGAAGACGTGCAGGAACAGAAAATGCTCCAGGAATTATCGCTTTGGGTAAAGCCGCCGAGCTAGAGATGCTACACTTAGAAGAGGCGACCAAAAGAGAAAGAAAATTGCGCGATCGCCTGGAAAATGCTCTTTTAGCAAGCATTCCCGACTGTGAAGTCAACGGTAATCCAATGCACAGATTGCCCAACACTACCAACATTGGCTTCAAGTATATCGAAGGCGAAGCAATTCTGCTATCTTTAAATCAATACGGTATTTGCGCCTCATCTGGTTCGGCTTGTACTTCCGGCTCATTGGAACCCTCCCATGTCCTTAGGTCAATGGGTTTACCCTACACCATTTTACACGGTTCCATCCGCTTCAGCTTGTGCCGTTACACCACAGAAGCCGAAATTGATGCAGTTATCGCAGTAATGCCCGGTATTGTCGAACGACTCCGCGCTCTTTCCCCCTTCAAAAATGATGATGCAAGTTGGTTGCAAGGTCAAGAGAAAGCAGTAATTGGAGCTAGAGGTTAGTTGTTAGTGGTTAGTTGTTTGGAGTTTGGAGTTTGCAATTTGTAGCAAACTCACTATTTATCACTTCTAACTACGCCTCTCCTAACAATTATAGGACTTACGCAAAAATTGCCAGAAACTTTTATTTAATTAACCGCCAAGTACGCCAAGTACACCAAGGAGTAAGAGTTTAAGAGAGTTTTTGCGTAAGTCCTAAATTAACAACTAACAACTAACAACTAACAACTAACAACTAACAACTAACAACTAACTCATAAAGTTCATGTGGGAATACACAGATAAAGTATTGGAATTGTTTTACAATCCCAAAAATCAGGGAGCAATCGAAGATAGCGCCGAATATGGAGTCAAGATTGCTACTGGTGAAGTAGGTAGTATTGCTTGCGGAGATGCCCTCAGATTGCACCTCAAGGTTCAGGTAGACGCAGATAAAATTCTGGATGCTCGCTTTCAAACCTTTGGTTGCACCAGTGCGATCGCTTCTTCTAGTGCGCTGACTGAGATGATTAAGGGTTTGACCTTAGATGAAGCCCTGAAAGTTACTAACAAAGAGATTGCCGAGTACTTGGGTGGGCTACCAGAAGCCAAGATGCACTGTTCGGTAATGGGACAAGAAGCCCTGGAAGCCGCCATCTATAATTATCGAGGAATTGAGCGTGTTGCTCATGACGATGATGATGAAGGAGCCTTAGTTTGTACCTGCTTCAGTATAAGTGACTCCAAAATTCGCCGGGTCATTCTCGAAAATAAACTCACCACTGCCGAAGAAGTTACAAACTACGTGAAAGCTGGTGGCGGATGCGGCTCTTGTTTGGCCGCAATCGACGACATCATTACCTCCGTACAAAAAGAAGCAGTTGCCGCCCTCAACACCGTTACAAATAAGAGTAGCACCCAGCGATCGCCCAAAATGTTGACTCCGGTGCAAAAAATCGCACTCATCCAAAAAGTTCTAGATGAAGAAGTCAGACCCGTATTAATCGCCGACGGGGGAGATTTAGAACTATTTGATGTTGAAGGTGACACAGTGAAAGTATTGCTGCAAGGTGCCTGCGGTTCTTGTTCTAGCAGCACAGCCACATTGAAGATCGCAATTGAAGCCAGATTGCGCGATCGCGTAAGCATTGACCTTGTAGTAGAAGCTGTTGAGCCATCACTTGCTTAAGATGACCGCACTCTACAAATACGCCATTCCATAATATGCATCAGCCAAGAATATTAAGTAGGATTTGACTCATATTATTGTCTTTTCGTCAATGCGTAAGTTTTAGCAGATGCAACATTCGTTATCCACTCGCTTCAAAGGACAAGGATTATGAGTACATTATTCGAGAAACTTGGTGGACAGCCAACAATTGAGCAAGTAGTGGACGATTTCCACAAACGCATTTTGGCTGACAGCACCCTCAAACCCTTTTTTGCGACTACAGATATGGCAAAGCAACGCAATCTTCAAGTTGCTTTCTTCTCGAAAATTTTTGAAGGTCCAGACCAATACAAAGGTCGCCCAATGGAGAAAACACACATGGGTATGAACCTACAACAACCACACTTCGATGCTATTTTGAAGCACCTGAGTGATGCAATGGCTGCTCGTGGAGCATCTGCAGACGATACAAAAGCTGCTCTTGCTAAAGTCACAGGCATGAAAGACTCTATTTTGAACAAGTAACAATTGATTGACGATTGCCGGGAGTCAAGTCCTATTTGCTACTTCAGACTGATTCATATTATGACGTATTTGTAAAGTGCGTAAGTACTTATTAATTGTTAGTCATTGGTCTACAAAAAACCAATGACTAACGACAAAAGAAAAAAACGATAAACAAAAATTTAACGAGGAAGTTCATGTTGTTACTTTCAATAGTTTTAGCGGTAGAGCGATCGCCTCCGAAAGCAACGCTCTCCATACGGTCACAGCTTTAACCCACAGGCTGTGAACGTATCAAACAAAGCCAAGACCCACCAACCAACCAATTGCAGGAGATAACCAATCATGGTTGACGATAAAATCAGACAGATAGCTTTCTATGGTAAAGGCGGTATCGGTAAGTCCACCACCTCCCAAAATACCCTAGCAGCTATGGCAGAAATGGGTCAGCGCATTCTCATTGTAGGTTGCGACCCCAAAGCTGACTCAACCCGTTTGATGCTGCACAGTAAAGCACAAACAACCGTGCTTCACCTTGCTGCTGAACGTGGTGCTGTTGAAGACCTCGAACTCGAAGAAGTAATGCTCACCGGCTTCCGTGGTGTCCGTTGCGTAGAATCTGGTGGTCCAGAACCCGGTGTAGGTTGCGCTGGTCGTGGTATTATCACTGCCATCAACTTCTTAGAAGAAAACGGTGCTTACCAAGACGTTGATTTCGTATCTTACGACGTATTGGGTGACGTTGTGTGTGGTGGTTTCGCTATGCCTATTCGTGAAGGCAAAGCACAAGAAATCTACATCGTGACTTCTGGGGAAATGATGGCGATGTACGCTGCAAACAACATCGCTCGTGGTATTCTGAAGTATGCTCACACTGGCGGTGTGCGCTTGGGTGGTTTAATTTGTAACAGCCGTAAAGTTGACCGGGAAATCGAACTCATCGAAACCCTGGCAGAACGGTTGAACACCCAAATGATTCACTTCGTACCTCGTGACAACATTGTTCAACACGCAGAATTGCGTCGGATGACCGTTAACGAGTACGCACCTGATAGCGATCAGGGTAATGAATACCGTGCATTAGCCAAGAAGATTATCAACAACGACAAGCTCACCATCCCTACACCCATCGAAATGGACGAGCTAGAAGCATTGCTAATCGAATTCGGTATCCTCGAAAGCGACGAAGAAGCAGAAAAATTGATTGCTGCTGAAGCTACCACCAAAAAATAACTAAAAAGTAAAGGAGATAAGGAGGACAAGGAAGCTATTGTTTCCTCCCATCTCCCCCTCTCCCCCTCTCCCTTCACAAGCATCACCGAGATAATATATGACACCTCCAGAAAACAAGAATCTCGTAGAAGAACATAAGGAACTTGTCAAAGAAGTTCTTCAAGCCTATCCCGACAAATCACGCAAAAAGCGTGAGAAGCACCTCAACGTATTTGAAGAAGGTAAAGCTGATTGCGGTGTTAAATCCAACATCAAATCTGTTCCTGGTGTAATGACCGCTCGTGGTTGTGCTTACGCAGGTTCCAAGGGTGTGGTTTGGGGACCGATTAAAGACACGAAAAAACCTTGAAAGTGCTGCTGTCTATGGATTTCAAGTCATCAGCTTCCAATGCGACTTGGTTCTGCCTTAATTAATTTTTCTTATCAACGTAAAATCAATACTTTCAGCCATTTCACACCTTATATCTGACTTAAGTGTCAATCATAATAATGTTTTAATTTTATAAATTAAACTAAAATATTATTGAAGAAGAATGCGAACCTAATTTTGTGTTTGAGTGCGATCTGACTTCAACTCAGTATGCTAAACTAAAATACCTAGCTCTGAAGGAGCGGCTGAACGCTAAGGATGAGCTTCGCTATGATGTCTAGGTAAAATTATTAAAGTTGATGTAGATCGCATCCGCTTTTACTTGCTGTATGATTACTGTCAAGGTAAAGTCGAACAGTAAATTTTTATATTAAATATTATGCTTGGTGGTAAAAATAGCAAGCTAAGACTGGATTTTTTGACTACTTTGAAAGGAACCGTCACTCTAGTATTCAATCCAAATAGAGCAGATGCTACGCCGGATATTGAAGATGGCATGATTAAAATAAAAGCCACTCAGCTAGCAATTGATTATGTCAAAACAATACCTGGGGTTACGGAGATTGTTCAAGAGCGATATCTAACTGCTGCACCAGATTTGGCATACCTTGCAAAACTCCCTTCAGGATCTTTAGGAAGATGTTTTGCTGAATATATCCAGCAAACGGGCTTTGATCCAAATTACTATCGTGCATTACCAATCACTGATGATACAAATTATATACTTACTCGTTTACGTCAAACTCACGATATTTGGCATTTAGTTACAGGACTCGGTAGTACTGTTAATGCTGAACTTGGTTTACAGGCATTCTGTCTTGCTCAGATTCGCATTCCTCTACCCATCTTACTGATTGCTGGGGGTTTACTACGCACCTTATTTACTCACCCAGAGGAGTTAGGGCTTCTTTTGGAGCAAATTGCCATTGGCTATCGCATGGGTGCTAAAGCCAAACCCTTCTTAGCACAAAAATGGGAACAAAACTGGGATAAGCCTTTAGCTCAATTGAGAGAGGAACTAAATGTTCTAGTTGTTGATGAATATATTCCTTAAATTGCTCACATTAGACCATATTTTCAAATTTCTGTCGCTGAAGTTCCAACTGAAGTTGCCCAACTTGCAACTTCAGTTGTTCATTTTCCTCTCTCAATTCGTCTAGTTGACTTTTTTTAGCGATCGCTTGATTGATGGCCTGTTTGCGATTGTCTTCTGAGAACCATCGTTGGTAAGTCATAGTATGCATTTCAACTGAATGTCCCAAGTTATCTGCTGCTGCTTTAATCGGTATCCCCATTAAATGAGCCCGAATTGCCCATGCGTGACGCAAGTCATAAGGTTTGAAAGAGATATTAATCCGTTTGAAATATTGAGCTAAATTTTGGACTGCGAAATCACAACTAGACAAAGAAGTAAACTTATCTGTAATATTTTTTAACTCAGCCAATCTTTCAGGATTTTTTAAATCAAAAATTTCAATCCATCGGGCATTTAAAGGGAACACTTTTCTACTACCAGTTTTAGTATCCTCATGCACTTCCCATGTATTATCTATATTTTGCGGTGATAACCACCAATTAATATTAGGTTTAGTTAATAATTCATGGGGTCTTAATCCATAGGTAGATAACATTCCGTAAAGCCAACTTTTTAATTTCCAAGTATCCCTTAATTCTGCTTTCGGTTCTTTTTTTCTATTTTCACTTTGATGTTGAAACAAATGGAAACAATGTTCTATTAGCTCATCAGATGGAATATTGCGTAATCTTCGCTTAATCGATGGTTTAACTGATGTTAAATCGATATTAATTTTCAAAACAGAACAAAACAATTTAATTGCTATTATCAATCCCTCTTTCGCTCCATCTAAAGACACTGCAAGGATAAACTTTTTAAAATTTTCCTCTGTTGGAAGTGCATCCAACGAACAATATCTTTTGATTCTAGCTATCCGGTATTTTCTAATTGTTTTTTGAGTTTTTTCAGTAAATGGACGAATTTTAAAATACTCAGTTTCAAACTCTTCCAGTAATTCTCCAATTGTTTTAGAGTCTTTTCTAATTGCCCCATTTCCTAAATATTTATCATTCCATTCAAAGGTATGCCTTGCAATTAACTTTCCCAGTTCATACGCTTCTTCTTCCGCTGTCTTTAATCCATCCAAATTAGCGGGTATCCCCAAACTAATGATTTGTTGCCACGGTTTACCCTTACTTCCTTCAGGTTTGTCAGGCAGGGTAGCTTGCAGTTGTATGGTCTTACCGCTTAACTTCAAACTTACCCTCACCCTAGCTGCTTTTAATCGCTTATTAGTATATTTGAACTCTTCTTGAAACTTAGACTCTAGAAACTCTTCAGTTGCTTTTACTTTTTTCATAATTCCCTTGTAACTGCCATCTGTAGTTTTTGGAGGATTAAATCCCTCAAAAATATCTTCTGATTTATTAGTTTCCATTGACTTTAAGGGTGATAGACGGCTGAAACACCTGAAAATCGTTACCTCCATGTCTTGGTGAGTAAAAACTGACTTGACTTTGCTTCTTCGTGTCTCGTGGTTCCAAAAAAATATTTTTTGCAACCGCAAAGACTCAAAGAGCGCAAAGAAGACTCGTTTTTCGACCAGCACCTTAATAGGAGTACCCTGTAAGCTTAAAGTCATGCCTTAAATATGACTTAAAAATCTCTTGAATTAATAGACCTGGATGAACTATTCACTCAAGAGATAATGTTACTGGGTAACTTTTTTCAGGTATAAGCCAATATATCAGAACCTGATGTGCAACATCTATCGATTAAAGATATGATTCATATCAGCCACGGTCCCGTTGGTTGTGGTTACTGGTCTTGGTCTGGTCGTCGTAACTACTATGTTGGTAAAACTGGTATCGATAGCTTCGGTACCATGCACTTCACCTCCGACTTCCAAGAACGTGACATCGTGTTTGGTGGTGACAAAAAACTCACCAAAATCATCCACGAAATTGAAGAACTCTTCCCCCTCCATAAGGGTATTTCCATTCAATCAGAATGCCCCATCGGTCTAATTGGGGATGACATCGAAGCTGTTGCGAAGAAAACATCTAAAGAAATTGGCAAGCCTGTAGTACCTTTGCGTTGCGAAGGTTTTCGGGGTGTGTCTCAGTCTTTAGGTCACCACATCGCTAACGATGCTATTCGTGACTGGATCTTCCCTGAATACGACAAAGCGAAGAAAGAAGGTACCATTGACTTCGAGTCAACTCCCTATGATGTCGCTCTAATTGGAGACTACAATATCGGTGGTGACGCTTGGTCTAGCCGCTTGTTGTTGGAAGAAATGGGCTTGCGCGTTGTGGCCCAATGGTCTGGGGATGGTACAATCAACGAACTAATTCAAGGTCCTGCTGCTAAGTTAGTTCTCATCCACTGCTACCGCTCGATGAACTACATCTGCCGTACCTTGGAAGAGTCCTATGGTATGCCTTGAAATGTAGTCGAATCGTTGAAAGCTATATATAGTAGGCTCTCAAGATTCAGTAAAAGATAAGGGCTTATATGCGGCTTAGTATTTTTCCTCTATCAACGTCAAATCAATACTTCTAAGCTTTTACAACCAGATATTCCAGCTTAAATGTCAGTCATTATTATTTTTTAATTTTATTTTATTCAAATTGAGTTAATCCCTTTATTTAGCAAATCTGCGCAGAGATGAGAATCGGTAGTGCGATCGCCTTAGTATACAATTTCATAAGTTCCTAGCGAAATTTTCAACAAAGACTCAGCGTGACTCTGCGCTTACCTTAGCGTGCCTCTGCGTTAATAATGTAGGGACTACGCAATTTTATTACAGACATGATATAACGAGCGTGCCATTCGACTGATAATCCCTAACGGACAGGAACGCTTTCAAGACGTGAGCGGTGAAGTTCTAATTTTAAGTACTCATTCTCTAACTTGAGTTGTTGTATCTCTAGTTTCAAATTTTCAATTTCAGATAGATTTCCAAAAGAATCCTTAAAAGCTTTTTTTCGATTATCTAAGCCAAACCATTTTTGGTATATCTCTAAATGCACCTCAGTTGTATGTCCTAAATTATCAGCGGCTGCTTTTGGTGGAATTCCTTGCATATGTCCCCGAATAGCACAAGCATGGCGTAAATCGTAGGGGTCAAACTGAATACTGACACGACGAAACCAAGATGAACAATTCTGCCTAATCATAGTTACACTCCAAAAATCTTTTCTTTCGTTTATATAATTTCGGAGCAATTCAATTGGTTTAACAGCTTTTAAATCAAATAGTTCAATCCACTCTGGGACAAATGGGATTACTTCTCTCCTCCCTGTTTTGGTATCTTCATGCACTTTCCAGGTATGATGCGTATTTTTTGATGATAACCACCAATCTAAATCTGGACACATAAATAATTCTCGGGGTCTTAATCCATAAGTAGCTAGCATCCCATAGACCCATTGCCACATCATCCAATTATCCCAATATTTTTTAGCACAAGTCTGAGGACGGGAGTTAGAATAGATTTCATACATTCCCCAACTGCTGATGATTTCTTCATCTGTGGGAATTTTTCGTTCTTTGGCTTTGGGTGGTGCAACTGCTTTGACTTCAATATCAATGTCAAACATTTTAAATGCCACTCTTAAAGTCTTAGATACTGCAGCTTTATTACTCTCTGTCGCTTGTTTATCAATAATATCTTTCACTATACTTGCTGTGACGTTCTCATTCAATGGAATTAATCGCCTAAAATAATCCATGTAGCAATAACATGTGTGTTTGGATGTTTCCGCTTTTTTTCTAGTTTGAAAATATGCTTCTTCAAATCTTTCATAAATTTCTTGAAATGTAATTATTTTTTCTTTCTCTTCCTTCCTCCCTAAATACTTCTCATTCCACTCAAATTGTTTCCTTGCTAACAACCTCCCTAACTCATAAGCTTCCTCCTCAGCAGTTTTCAGTCCATCTAAGTTGGCTGGGATGCCTAAACTAATTTTTTGTTGCCACGGTTTACCTTTAGTTCCACTGGGTTTATCTGGCAGGGTGGCTTGTAGCTGAATTGTCTTACCGCTTAACTTGAGGCTAACTTTTATACTTGCTGCCTTTAGTCTCTCATTAGTACTTTTGAACTCCTCATCAAATTTCGACTTCAAGTAATTTTCAGTTGCTTGTACTTTTTTCATTTTTCCCATGTAACTTCCGTCTGTAGTGCTTGGTGGATTGAAATCAGCAAAAAAGTTATTAGATTTACGGTTTTCATTTTGAGATTCCATTGACATTCAAGGGTGATTGCGTGAGTTTACACCCTTAAACAGTTAGTCGTTCATGGCTTAAGTTTGGCTTAAACTTTGCTAGATAAATTCGTTCGTAGCGAACAATTTAATTAACTCAGAATGTTGCTGGCTAACTATTTAAGGGTAGTAAGGCACAATATATCACACACTTTATGCCTTGGATGGAGTTCAATTTCTTTGGTCCTCACAAGATTGCTGAATCTCTCCGTGAGATTGCCGCTAAGTTTGACCAGAAGATTCAAGATAACGCTGAGAAGGTAATTGCCAAGTACACACCAGTTATGGATGCTGTCCTTGAGAAATTCCGTCCTCGTCTCGAAGGCAACACAGTAATGTTGTATGTCGGTGGTTTGCGTCCCCGTCACGTTGTCCCAGCATTTGAAGATTTAGGTATCAAGGTTGTAGGCACTGGTTATGAATTCGGTCACAACGATGATTACAAACGTACCGCAGACTATGTAGATAATGCTACAATTATCTATGACGACGTTACAGCCTACGAGTTTGAGGAGTTTGTGAAGCACAGCAAGCCTAACTTGGTTGCTTCCGGCATCAAAGAAAAGTATGTATTCCAGAAAATGGGTTTGCCATTTAGACAAATGCACTCCTGGGATTACTCCGAACCTAGCGATCGCCTCTGGAAGTCAGGTAACACAAGCTTTTTTAGCAGCAGCAGACAAAGAAGTCTATTGTTAGCCTAAATGAGACTTGTAGTTTTTCGATAGAAGGAATATTTATTTGGGATGATTAAGATAAAAGGTTTACCATATGTGGGTTGTAGGATTTAATGAAATCAAATCTGTATATTGAAAGACTTTTTTGATTGATATTTTTTTAGACTAAGTTTCAAGACAAAAGAAAAATTAATCGCAGATAGAAGAGGATGGACGCAGATGTACGCAGATAAATTTGCACCTCAGCGGATTAGGAAACGTTGTAATTAAATACCAATTAACTGCAAATCAGCAGTAGGGACAGAGGACGCTTTGTATCTGGATGCATTGGCTCCTCGAATGCTTGTAGCGTCCAGTTAGCTTCCGACAGTTGTTTGAACCAGGAATTAACCGTGCGAAAATACCACGGCATTGGAAGAAGAAAAGTCTCCCCGAAACTATCAAAAATCTCTGTTCTCCATCCATCAATATACGGCAGTTCCTGACATGCTGTAAATGGATGAACCGTCTGGATAAACAAGTGTCCACCTGGAAGCATTATTTCTCGCAGCGATTGAAGCAGAGATCCAATTTCCTCACCAAGTAAGGAAAAGTTGCACACGATTGCGTCATAGGGTTGACCGAGGGTTGCTGGATCGGAAATAATTTGTTCATATGTGAGCATCGCAAAAGAACCACCTCTTTGAGAAGCACGATTGATTAAGGCCTGTGAGCCATCAATTCCGACAACCTCTAGCCCTCGGTCAGCTATCGCTCGTGTGAGCCAACCTTCACCGCATCCAACATCAAGAACTCGTCGAGGCTGATACTGCAGTACTGCTTGCAGGATAGCCTCATCTGTTGCCAAACGACGACTTTCGATTTGCTGGTGCCAGACAGCGTGCGTCCATGCATCAGCGTTTGCTTCCCAACTTTCTTGAATTTGTCGCTCTCGGTTATCGGATTGGTTTGCCACTCAAGTCTCCTATTTATGTATCAGACTTAATTACAATTATGCGATACCGAAGGTTGCCAGGGGCATCGCTTCACTGCTGATTTATCGGAATTAAGTCTGTCAATTGCGGAAGATGTCGTTTGGGAGTTGTCCGTGGGGAAAACTAAGTGTAATCGAATAAACGACGTATAGTTCCATTATGGTTAATTCTCTATGGTTTGCTCTAAGGCTTCGTCTCCTTAGCAAAAGAACCTCCAAAATCCTCGATAATATTCAAAAGTCTAGTTTTGACAGCCAAGACGGCTTGGAGATGTTGGAGCGAGAGACTAACATTTGCTTGGCAATGTTACAGCAACTGGTAGATTATGCGCAAAAACATCATTGCCGATTAATCCGAATTAAGTCTGTCAAAATACTATCTAAACCCCCATTAACCTGAATTTTATCAATTCTCTCCGCAATCCGCTCTAACACCTCCAACTCCTTCAAACGCAATGCGACGGGGTTATCTTCCATCACTCTAGCAGTGTTCAACATACTGCGGGTAGCTGCGGTTTCTTCTCTGCGTCTAACTACGTTTGCTTGAGCGGCTTTTTCGGCCTCAACTACCTTGCTCAAAATAGTCTTAATGTCACCAGGTAGAATAATATCTTTAACCCCTACAGAATCAACTTCAATTGCATACTCTGCGGTTTCCTGACGAATGTATTCAGATATACTTCTATCAATCGCACCCTTATCTTCTAACAAGGAATCTAACGTTTGTTCGCCAACTGCACCACGTAAACCAAACTGTAATTCTTTGTACAAGAAACCAGTAATATCTGACAAACCGTTTTTTGCCCTCAATGGGTCTTGGATGCGGAAGCCGGCAGTTAAATTCAAGCGCAGAGGTACTTTATCTTTAGATAGGATGTCTTGACCGGATACTTCCATATTTTGCAGTCGGAGGTCGATGGTTTCGGTTTGAAAAGAACGTCCAAACAACCACCAAGTATGCACTCCTGCCGGAAGTTGCGCTTGAAACTCCTGGTTAACGTACAGCAGTCCAACGTGCTGCGCTGGTACCTGGCAAATATGCAAACAGTTGCGACTGATACCAATTTTACATGAAGTTGCATAGAATAAAGATACTCAGTTATGGCACGCCAACTGATTCTGGCGATCACAGAAAGTGCTCTTAGTTTAGAGCAACAACTAAAAAATAGTCGTACCGCCAGTCAGAAAGAACGGTTACAAATGTTATGGTGGCTGAAAACTGGACAAATCACTCAGCATAAAACCCTCGCCGAACGTCTCGGACGCGATGGTTCGACGGTAACTCGGTGGCTGCAAAAGTATCGTAAAGGAGGATTGTCCGAATTGTTGGTAGTCAAGAGCGCACCCGGAAAATTGCCGCTGCACTTAACCTCCTTTTAAAAAAACATCGCCCCAGCCCTGTTGACCTATCAACGGTTGTTTGGAAAGGGACAACGGTTACGTTATTTATGTCAAGACGAGACCCGCTTGGGACTCAAAACCGAAACGGGGAAAGTGATTATGGCGTTTGGGGTCAAACCCATAGCACAGTGCGAATACGCTGTCGGCTTGAGCAGCTTGTTAAGCTACCACGTTAACAGAAAGATTAATCCTCAATATTTTAAATCCAATTTTGTAATTTTCGCTTTAACATAGGATTTCTACATACCCTTCTGTTCCATGTACGCGAATTCGTTGCCCATCTTTTATCATTTTGGTAGCATTTTCTACTCCGACAACTGCTGGTAAGCCATATTCACGTGCGATATGAGATAGTATATATCTTCTTTTTCATGAATAACGTTGGCTTGTACGAGTTGTTCGGCTTCTTTCAGTAAAGCCTGCTTATAAACAAAGTAGCGATTAATCATGCCGTATTTTGGATATTCACGATAACCGATGAAATTCCGGTGATGGTCGATCATTTTGATAAGATGCATTTGCCCCGATTGGCAGTCTGATTTACTTAAAATTTGCTGAGAAAATCATAAGAACAACAACAGGCAAAATCTCAGCATACAAACTTAATTTATTAGAATCTAATAATCTTCAGGCTGATTATTCAAGCAACAATCAAGTTAATTCGAGCTACAGTAAAATTTTACATCGCTAATTGAAGTTACATAATTGGAATCTAAAGCCATGAAATTGAAAACTTTCTTAACCCTGAGTCTAGCATCCCTAGTAATGGTTAGCTTTGCAAAAGAAGTTAGTGCAGAAACTCCTGCTGCTATGGGAACACAAAATAATTCTGTAGTTCAGTTAACCCAATCGAAACAGTCAACTGCGACAAAAATTGGTAATTTTGTTTCTGGAGAACATACAACTCAAGGTACAGCTAGCATTACTAGAAAAAATGGTCAATCCTTTGTAGAGCTTGATAAATCGTTTAAGACTTCCAGTTCCGGACCCGATTTGGTTGTAATTTTACATCGCTCCGATAACGTAATTGGTTCAACCAAACCACCATCCTATTCTTTAAAGAAGGGAGATTACGTTGTCCTTGGTCGCCTCCAAAAATTTAGTGGTGCCCAAAGTTATGCCATTCCTAAAAATATCAATTTAGCCAATTACAAATCTGCTGTTATTTGGTGCCGAAAGTTTAATGCTACTTTTGGTGCTGCTAAGTTGAGCAATTGATAGTACCAACAGTATGAGACTTCCAAAAAATAATTCTCCTTTAAACTAGACCGCAAAGGCGAGATGCCTATGCTACATGATTGTATTTTGTTTGGGCATTTATTTAATTGGAAGTCCCTATTACAAAAATTAATCACTACAGGAAGAACTTTATGAAACTTGAAGGTAAAGTCGCCTTAGTTACTGGTAGTAGCCAAGGAATTGGACAGGCAATAGTTCTGCGTCTTGCGGCTGAAGGGGCAAATGTTATTATCAATTACCGCTCTCACCCAGAAGGGGCTGAAGAGACCCTAGCAAAAGTAGAAGCTACGGGTGGTAAATGTTATATGGCTCACTGTCCTAATCAGGGTTTCACGATTAAAGCCGACTTGGGCAGCGTTTCGGAGGTGCAGCAACTAATTGCACAAAGCATTGACCATTTTGGCAAGCTAGATATCCTGGTAAATAATGCCGGAATTGAGAAACATGCACCCTTTTGGGAAGTAACGGAAGCTGATTACGATGCCGTGATGAATGTCAACCTAAAGGGTGTATTTTTTGCGACTCAAGCCTTTGTTCAACATTTAATGAGAACCAAGCGGACTGGAAAAATTATCAATATCAGCTCGGTCCATGAAGAACTGCCATTCCCCAATTTCACTGCTTATTGTGCCAGCAAAGGTGGAATGAAAATGCTTGCCCGCAATTTGGCAATTGAGCTAGGTGCTTTGGGTATCACGATTAACAATGTTGCCCCAGGAGCAATTGAAACTCCGATTAATACTAAGCTGTTAAATGACCCACAAAAATTAGGTGCATTGTTGCAGAATATTCCGCTTGGTCGTCTTGGTCAACCGCAGGATGTAGCATCTTTGGTCGCGTTTTTAGCTTCTAAGGATACTGACTACATTACAGGTAGCACCTTTTTTGTGGATGGTGGACTGCTTTGGAATTATCAGGAACAGTAGATAAACACAATTATGACAAACACTTCTCTATTTATTCCCGTGATTTTGGGTACTACTCGTCAAGGTCGCCAGAGCGAACATGTTGCCAAATTTATCGTTGAGCAAATTGCGACACGAGATGATGTGGAAACAGAACTGATTGATATTAGGAAAATTGCAATCGCTACCAACGATGCGGGTGAATCCATCAAAGACCCTCAGTTCTCTGCCACCGTTGACCGGGCAGATGGATTAATCATCGTTGCGCCTGAGTACAACCACGGTTATCCGGGTTTGCTTAAGCATGTACTTGACAGTTGCCTGAAAGAATACATCCATAAAGCCGTGGGGCTGTGTGGCGTTTCGGCTGGACCATTTGGTGGTACGCGGGTAATTCAAAACTTACTGCCTGTGATGCGTGAGTTGGGACTAATGACGATTTTCTATGACCTCAACTTTGGCAATGTCCAGCGCTTGTTTGATGAATCAGGTAATTTAATTGACAAACAAACCTACATTCGCCGCCTTGATAAATTCATGAACGAGTTGGTTTGGATGTCAACGGTACTCAGGTATGGGCGGCAAAAAGTCAACCTAGAAAACAAACACAGCACCGAAGTTAACCTACATGCCAACAAGCCCTGTCCGGAAATGGCTACCCGAATGGGTACAGATGCAATCGATACATTTATACAAGCCAGTACTGATACCCAAAGTAACAAGGTAGAAACCAGTTGAGAAGATGAACACTTTACGTCGTCACTATCCCGAATACTTGATGGAAGCTGCGGGATTAGGCATTTTTATGATTTCTGCGGCTGTGGTGACTGCGGTGCTAGAACATCCGGCTTCGCTGATTCGACAGGCAATTTCTGAAGCGCTTTTACGACGGTTTATCATTGGGGTGGCTATGGGGCTAACAGCGATCGCTATCATCTATTCCCCTTGGGGTAAACAATCTGGCGCACATATTAATCCGGTTGTTACCTTCACTTTTTTGCGTCTTGGCAAAATCAAGCCTACTGATGCACTTTTTTACATATTGGCTCAATTCGTTGGTGGATTGGTGGGATTGCTGTTAGCGGTGAGGTTATTAGGGGAAGCGATCGCCGACCCAGCAGTAAATAAGGCTGTGCGTTGCGCGAAACTACATCACCACAACAATAAACGTTGTATTTTTCGCTGCGGCTATCGTCAGCCAGAGCTAAGTAATGGGCAATGGCTTTTACCAAAATAGAAATGAAAGGAGACAACGGTGCTGGAAAGTCTAGGAAAAATTAAAAATCCATTTGTTAGAAGTTTAACAGCGGCAGCTACAACTTTCTCTGTGGCAACCTTAGCAGCGGCTTTGGTAATTGGTGTGACAAATCCCAAAGGTAAATCCGCCTATCAATTGGGGACATATTCCTCATTCATACCAAATAACAGGAAAAATTAGTTTAAGTTAATGAAATTAAACAGCAAAATAGCCAGAAAAATTTTATCTGCTGGTGTCTTTGTTGCAATCGCTTTTGTACCGCACTATCAAATATACTCCCAAATTCAAAAACGGCAGAATATTCCTTCAACAGTAGGTCAAACCCAAACAAAACAAGCTGTTACCGCAGTGGAATCAGTAGAGATGACGGTTTCCGATATTGACAAAGCTGTTGAATTTTACTCTCAGGTGTTGCCTTTCAAGAAAGTCTCGGATGTGGAAGTTTTAGGCACTGAGTACGAAAAACTGTAAGGATTGTTTGGGGTACGGTTACGAGTTGTACGGATGTATTTGGGTAATGAGTCGATTGAACTAACAGAATATTTAACACCGAAAGGAAAACCAATACCAGTAGATTCACAAAGTAACGACCGTTGGTTTCAACATATTGCGATCGCAGTCCAAAGCCTACACAGATGCTTCTCAAATTAGCTAGCGGGGTTTCTGGCTTAAATTGAGAAAAATATCATTTTTCCGAAAAAACAACCATGAACTACAAGCATTACGATATCGTCATTACTTTACTTGGAGAAAACTCATGACTACTTCATACTACGATGTAATCATAATTGGTACTGGCGCAGGTGGTGGTACACTTAGTCCCTGCATTCGTTGCAATACCTGTGATGGATTTCCTTGTTTAGTAGATGCTAAAGCAGATGCAGATTTGAATTGTGTTCGTCCAGCAGAGCAGTATGATAATGTGACGCTAATAACTGAAGCCAAGGTAAAACGCTTACATACCAGTCTTTCTGGACGAGAGGTTATTGCTGTGGAAGCCCAAATTAATGGAGAAATACATTTTTTCTCTAGTGACATTGTAGTCGTTGCCTGCGGGGCGATTAATTCAGCTGCTTTGTTATTGCGTTCGGCAAATGAACAGCATCCGAATGGATTGGCAAATAGTTCGGAACAGGTAGGGCGCAACTTCATGAAGCATCAAAACGCAGCTATGATTGGAGTAAGTTTAAAAGCGAATCTAACTGAATTTCAAAAAACCCTAGCAATCAATGATTTTTACTGGGGTGATGCAGATTTCGATTATCCAATGGGACATGTGCAGCTATTGGGGAAAGTGAATGCAGATATGATTGCTCAGGAGTCTCCCTCAGTTTTGGGACTATCGTTTCAGGAAAAAAATGCTTTTGAAGCGATCGCATCTCACTCGGTAGATTGGTGGCTAACTACTGAAGATTTGCCCGATTCCAACAACCGCGTTACACTCCGGGGTGATTCTATCCAGCTAAATTACACGGAGAACAACACCGAAGCCTACAATCGGCTAGTCAATCGCTGGACGCAAGTACTAAAAATGATTGCTTGTGGCGAACGAATTATTCCTGCCTCCTTTTATTTCCGCAAAAAACTCCCGTTGCAAGGAGTCGCACATCAGTGTGGTACTTGTCGCTTTGGTGAAGACCCCAAAACTTCAGTATTGGATATTAATTGTCGCACTCATGACATTGATAATTTGTATGTAGTAGATGGCAGTTTCTTCTGCTCCAGTGCTGCTGTTAATCCAACATTAACAATTATTGCTAATGCACTGCGTGTGGGCGATCGCCTCATTGAACGTATGGCTTAATGTACCCGGAATTGCTATTCCATTCTACTGCTGATGACCCTAAATAATTAATTAATGCTAGTTGCATCAACTATTCTTAGCCAATTTTAATGATGTCATCAGGGTGAATTAAGGGTAAAAGTTCATACTAGTAGAAAGCATTCTTCGGCAACAGAATTATGAAAAAACGATATTTTTTACAAGCTGGTGCAACAATGGTTGGCGCAGCATGGTTATCACACTACGTCACAGGAAGGTCTATGGCAACTGCAAAAAAGGAGTTTGAAATCACCAAAACTGACAAAGAGTGGCGCAAAATTTTAACACCGGAACAGTTTCACGTGTTACGTAAACATGGAACTGAACGCGCTGGCACTAGCCCTCTCGATAAACAATATGGTAAGGGTACTTATGCATGTGCTGCCTGCAACTTACCACTTTTTACTTCTATTACCAAATTTGATAGTGGTACAGGATGGCCCAGTTTTTACTCACCTATTCAAGGGGCGATTTTGAGGAAGAATCTCATCATACAGCTGTTGGTTTAGAGTATCTTCCAGGGGTTGCACGTCGGCTGTTGCACTGTCGTGATATTGCTGAACCATTTGATTTTCTCACATGGTTTGAATTTGCGCCGGAGCATACCAAGGCTTTTGATGAATTATTGTTGCGGATGCGTGCAAGTAAAGAATGGGAATATGTGGAGCGCGAGGTTGAAGTTCGTCTAGAGCTTGATGATACAGTACTTTTCATTTAAATGAGATACAGAAGAACCCCTTCCCCCATTTTCAAGTCAGCTCTACGAAATTAAATACAGGATGGAAATCATGAAAAATCTAACCCAAGAAGAAATTAGATTAGAACAAACCCAGAATCATCAAGCTAAATGGCGCAAGTGGGGACCATATTTAAGCGATCGCCAATGGGGAACGGTACGCGAAGACTACAGCCCCAATGGTACTGCTTGGGATTATTTTACCCACGACCAAGCGCGATCGCGTGCCTATCGCTGGGGTGAAGATGGCATTTTTGGTATTTCCGATGAGCATCAACAATTATGTTTTGCAGTTGCCCTCTGGAATGGGGAAGACTCAATTATCAAAGAAAGAATTTTTGGGTTAACTGGCAATGAAGGAAATCATGGGGAAGATGTTAAAGAATATTACTTTTATCTTGACAACACTCCTACTCATTCCTACATGAAAGCGCTTTACAAATATCCCCAAGCAGCGTTTCCTTATTCCCAATTAGTTACAGAAAATCAATCTAGAAGTCGTCAAGAACCCGAATTTGAACTCCTAGATACGGGTATATTTAATGAAAACAAATATTTTGATGTATTCGTTGAATATGCCAAAAATACTACTGAAGATATTTTGATTCAAATTAAAGTAGTTAATCGAGGTGCAGAACCAAAAACGCTATGTATATTACCGACCCTTTGGTTTCGCAATAATTGGTCTTGGGATGGAGAAACAAATAAACCAACACTACAAAAAATTCAATTAAGTAATTCCCTGAATATTACCGAAGCTTTCCATCCAACTTTAGGGAAAAGATGGTTATATTGCGAAGGAAAAACTGAGTTTTTATTTACAGACAATGAGAGCAGTACCGAAAAGCTGTTTGGCATTTCCAATACTTCTACTTATGTAAAGGATGGAATTAATGATTATATTGTGCATGGTCGAAAAGATGCAGTTAATCCGGAAAATATAGGCACTAAAGTAGCAGCTAATTATTTATTAAAAATTGCTGCTGGTGAAACTAAAACTGTCCGGTTGCGATTGAGTGATGTAGCAAACTTAAGTGAACCCTTTGGTAGAAATTTTGATGAAATATTTTCTACTAGACAGCAAGAAGCAGACGAATTTTATCAACGCATAACACCATTTTCCATCAGCGAAGATATGCAAAAAGTGCAACGTCAAGCCTTTGCGGGGATGCTGTGGAGTAAGCAATTTTATCATTACGATGTAGAAAAATGGCTGAAGGGTGATTTGACTACACCACCAGCAGAACGCAAAAAAGGCAGAAATAGCGAGTGGTTTCACCTCAACAATGAGAATATTATTTCCATGCCTGACAAATGGGAGTATCCTTGGTTTGCTGCGTGGGATTTGGCATTTCACTGTATTTCTTTGGCAATGATTGACCCAGATTTTGCTAAAAATCAATTGGATATTTTAACAAGGGAATGGTTTATGCATCCGAATGGGCAAATTCCCGCCTATGAATGGGCATTTAGTGATGTAAATCCACCCGTTCATGCTTGGGCAACTTGGCGTGTTTACAAGATAGAACAAAAAATGTCTGGACGTGGAGATAGACAGTTTTTAGAAAGAGTTTTTCAGAAGTTATTACTCAATTTTACTTGGTGGGTAAATCGCAAAGATGCTCAAGGTAATAACGTCTTTCAAGGAGGATTTCTTGGTTTAGATAATATTGGTGTATTTGACCGCAGCGCGACTTTACCTACAGGCGGACATATCGACCAGTCTGATGGTACTAGTTGGATGGCAATGTATTGTTTGAATATGCTAACAATTGCTTTGGAATTAGCAAAAAATAATTCAGTTTATGAAGACATTGCCACTAAATTTTTTGAACATTTTCTCTATATTGCCGATGCCATGAATCAGGTTGGCGAAATGGAAGATAGTTTATGGAATGAGGAAGATGGGTTTTTCTACGATGTGTTACATCTGACAGAAAGACAGATTCCCTTAAAAGTCAGGTCAATGGTGGGACTAATTCCTTTATTTGCGATTGAAACGATTGAACCGGAAACATTAAATATACTTCCCGACTTTAAAGCACGCTTGGAATGGTTTATCAAAAATCGTCCCGATTTACGAAAAAACGTGGCTTGTATGGAATCAAAAGGTGTTGGTGCTAGGAGATTATTGGCAATTGTTTCTAGAGACAAATTGTGGCGCATTTTACAAAAAATGTTGGATGAAAGTGAGTTTTTTGGTGATTACGGTATTCGGGCACTTTCGAGAGTTTATGGCGAAAAACCCTACATTTTTGATATCAACGGCTCTCAATTTAGGGTAGATTATGAACCAGCTGAATCTAGTAGCGGTTTGTTTGGTGGTAATTCCAATTGGCGAGGTCCCGTTTGGTTCCCAGTGAATTTTCTGTTAATAGAATCGCTACAAAAGTTTCACTATTATCTGGGAGATAATTTCAAAGTTGAATGTCCCACTGGTTCAGGTAAAATGATGACGCTTTGGGAAGTTGCTGCGGAATTATCGCAACGACTAATTAGAATTTTCCTGAGAGATTCGTCTGGTAAACGACCTGTTTATGGGGGAACAGAAAAATTTCAAAACGACCCTAATTGGCGAGATTTTATTCTTTTTCATGAATACTTCCACGGTGATAATGGTGCGGGAATTGGTGCTAGTCATCAAACTGGGTGGACAGGTTTAGTTACAAAACTTATTCAGCAATTTGGTGAGTATCAATGACAAAGTGACTTCCAAAAAAATAATTATCCTTTTGCGATCCTCTGCGTTTGAAAATCCACAGATAATCTAGCCCATAACTTGATGAGCCATTTGGAAAAATAGTTTTTTAATCTTGCAATTAAGAAACCTTGGTCAGCAATCCTAAAATTCGTTTTGATGTTGGCGTGAGTAACGTGCGACGATAAGCATCTGCTGCTTTTTTAATAGCTTCTGCTTGAGTTGGATAGGGATGAATCACACTAGATAACCCATTTAAACCAACCTTATTCACAATAGCCGTAGTTACTTCACTAATTGTTTCTCCAGCATGACGGGAGACAATAGTTGCACCTAAAATTTGATCCGTACCTTTTTTGTGGATAATTTTCACAAACCCGTCTTCTTCACCATCTGCGATCGCGCGGTCTACACTACTAAAAGGAATCTTGATTGTATTGATATCAAAACCCTTTTCTTGAGCCTCCTGTTCGTACATTCCCACATGGGCAATTTCTGGGTCAGTATATGTTACCCAAGGCATTACCAAACTACTCAACTTGGATTTTCCGAAGCCAAAGGGAGAAAACAGAGTATTCTTAATCACAATCCGCGCTGCTGCATCAGCTGCATGAGTAAACTTCCAATCCATGCAGATATCACCAGCCGCATAAATCCTGGGGTTCGTTGTCTGGAGGTAATCATTGACTTTTACCCCCTTACGTTGGTCATACTCCACCCCAACCCCTTCTAAATTTAAACCTTCAACATTCGGTGCGCGTCCTGCACCAACTAAAATCTCGTCAACAGTGATGGACATTTTAGAACCATTGCTGAGAAAGTTGATGAGCTTTCCTTCAGGAGTTTTTTCTACACCTTGTATTTGGCTATTCAAAACTAGGTGAATACCTTCGCGGATCAAAACATTTTGCACAATCTCTGCGGCATCCGCATCTTCTTTATTTAAGACATGATAACCGTTATGAAACAAGATTATTTGAGAACCTAAACGTTGGAAAGCTTGAGCCAATTCACAACCGATAGGACCACCACCAATTACAGCCAGACGTTTCGGAAGTTCCGTGAGTGAAAATACAGTTTCATTAGTCAGAAATCCAGCTTCTTCAATTCCCTTAATCGAGGGACGCACAGCTCTAGCACCAGTAGCAATTACAGCTTTTTTATACTGCAAGGTTTGATTACCAACTTGAACTGCATTGTTATGCAAAAAATGACCGCCACCCAAGAAAACATCAATTCCCAACTTTTGAAAACGATGAGCCGAATCATGATGGCTAATACCCGATCTTAAACGGCGCATCCGTTCCATAACTGCTGGAAAATCAACTTCTATTTTTTCTGGAGGATTAATTCCCAAAGCCTTTGCCTCCAACATTTCGCCAACAACGCGAGAGGAACGGATAATACATTTGGAAGGGACACAACCGACATTTAAACAATCCCCACCCATCAAATGCTTTTCTATCAAAGCAACTTTTAATCCCACATCTAAACCTGCTGCACCTGCGGCTACGACTAATCCCGCCGTACCAGCACCAATCACAAGCAAGTCGTAACAATCAGCAGGTTGAGGATTAACCCAATCAGGTGGATGAACATTGGAAATCAGCTTTTGATTATACTCATCCATTGGTGGCAGAGTAACCTTTTGAAATGCAGAATTTGACATAAATTAACTCCTTCAAATACTATAATTGATGTAGTTATCTTATTCCCAAAAGAGATAAAATACGAATTAGTATACTGCCAAGAAATAAATGCCCAGCCGTCACACCTAGATCCCCGACACACACGAACAATTTCAACACACGGCTGGGCATTTATTTTTATGGATCACTCTTACGTAAAGCCTGCGGTATGGCTCCACTTATAGCATAGCGGGACACAGCCCATTACGAATTAATCTGTTCCTTGAACAGGATAATTCCTTTGCAAAATAAAGTCGATGGCAGAAAGCATATCTGATATGGGTGGACGACCAAAAGGTTCGCTATTTATGGCAAAATAGGCAAGTATTCCGTCTGACTTAACTAAGAAAAAACCAGGCTAACTAATTGAGATCAAATCGTTCATTTTCATCATTTTTAGATTCTAAAACTTCATTTTCTAAAGCCTTACGAGCAACTTTCGTGACATAAATCGTCACAGTAACGGTAGCGATAAAGCCGATAATCCGAATCGTCCACTGGACACCGGGGTTGCCTGGTTGTGATTCAGTGCCAATTGTGGCAATACTACCAGCCAAAGAACCGATATAAACATACATAATTGTGCCGGGAATCATACCAATTGAACCCAAAACGTAGTCTTTGAGGGAAACTCCCGTCACACCATAGGCATAGTTCAACAGGTTGAAGGGGAAGATAGGAGAAAGTCGTGTTAGCAGCACAATTTTAAGTCCTTCCCTGCCCACAGCTTCATCAATCGCCCGGAATTTGTTACTACCTTCAATTTTCTTAGCTACCCAACCTCTAGCCACGTAACGCCCGACGAGAAAAGCGGCTGCTGCTCCTATGGTTGCACCAATGAAGACATAAAGTGAACCCATAACCACGCCAAAGACCACACCTGCACCAAGCGTGAGGATTGACCCTGGTAAGAAGGCGACCGTGGCAATAATATAAAGGAGGATAAATGCTAATACTCCTACAGCACCAAGACCATCAATCCACTGCAAAGCATTTTTTAACCATGCTTGAGGATTAAACCCTGGAGCGTTTTGAGCCGATTCTTGTCCAAAAGCTGGTTCTGTGGCAAATATCAAGGCAAGACCAAATGCCATCAGCATCAGGAAAACAAATTTAACGAGCTTTTGCCAATTCCTAGTTGGGATATCTGCGATGGTTCTCTTTTCACCTTGGGGAACTATCAAATTAATGCTGCTAGGTTGGAACATGGTGATTTCTCCCGATTAAACAGTTGTGTTTAAAGCTTTCTTGGCTAGACGTGCTAAATAAATAGTCACAGCAACTGTAGCTATCAATCCCACCCCCCGAATCACCCACTGTACAATTTGGGTTTCGGGACTAGTTGACTGCTCAGTTTTTCCCAGCATCCCCAAATCGCCAACCAAAGAACCAAGGTAAACGTACATCACAGTGCCGGGAATCATACCTAGAGAACCCAAAATATAGTCTCTCAGAGAAACCTGAGTAATGCCAAAGGCATAATTTAACAAGTTGAAAGGCAAGATTGGGGAAAGGCGAGTCAACAAAACAATCTTAAACCCTTCTTTGGCTACTGCTTTGTCAATGGCTTGGAACTTAACATTACTCTGAATCATCCTGCAAATTACATCCCGACATAAGCAACGTCCAAGGAAAAAAGCCCAGGTTGCACCCAAAGTTGCAGCGATCGCCACATAGACTGACCCCCAAACTACGCCGAACAGCACACCTCCACTCATTGTCAGCAATGTACCAGGGATAAATAGTATCGTTGCGACGTTGTAGATAACTATAAATCCAATTGGTCCGAAAGAACCGAGACTTTCCACCCAAATTAATAAAGTCCGCAAAAGTTCCTGAACGTTAAATTGTTTGGCAGCAACAATTGCAATAGCAACTAGGCTACTAAGCAGTAATAGTTTGAGATGGGAACTGAATCGGCGTTTCTTTGGTTGGGTCATTTCATCAGTTGGTGATAGTCAATAGTCTGCTTTATCCAGTTCTAATTGATCCTGAAACAGTTGGGTGTTGGGAGTATGTCCAATCGCGTAGAACAACCCACCCACTGTTAAATCAGACACAATACCAGTTTGTATATCTTGAATTTGGGTGCGGCGTAAGACCTCATCACCATGTGTGCTGATGGGTAGGCTATACCAGTGAATTTGAATTTGACTGTGATTAAATACACGCTCCTGCATCGTTTTACAAGCCCGCAAGCGATCGCTAGGCACTAATAAATGAACTTTACGAGCATATAATTCTTGAACAGAGATTAGGATAGGCTAATTTATCTGTTGAATAAATCCAAAATCCTTTAGCTTCCGAAAAACCACTGAGTTCCTGTAACCAGGTAATATACCCCAGTTAAAATCAGCGCGACGCTACCGAAACGAATAATTCCCTCGGAATGATTCAATAAATTACGACTTTGTTTTGCTAATCCTGTAAATAAACTGGCGAGAAAAATCAACAGGGTATAACCCAAAGCATAACTAACCATCGTTAGTGTACCCAATATCTGCGAACCCGTTGCTGCTGCTGATGCTAACACCGCAAATAACACCGGACTTGCACAGGGAGAACTCACCAACGCAAAAGTCAAACCGACACCGTATGGTCCAGCTTTCGGGAGGTTGACATTCATCTGGGGTAGGGGAATATTTACTACTCCCATCAACCACAGACCCATCATAGCCATAATTAAGCCTACTACTATATTGATATAGCCTCGGAACTCCACCATCACAGTTCCCGCAAATGAGGAAACCAAGCCAAACAGACTTAAAATTGTCACCGCTCCCAAAACAAACAAACCAGCTTTACTAAAAGCATCCCAACGGGATTTGATTTTGAGTGTACCGATATAGCTGAGATTGACAGGTAAAAGTGCAAGAATACAAGGAGATACGGAGGCGATCGCACCACCCGCAAACGCCAATGGTAACAAGACAAAGGGATTTGCGGTATCCTGCTTGTCAAACCACTGTTGATAGCGATTTTCCGCAATCGAAATTAACCGCTCAACTGGATGACTAATTGCAGGTCCCACGGTGAGAACTAGAATTAGTGATAATAATCCCAATCCACCGTAAACTAGCCATTTTTTTGAGATTGGAAAACGTCGGGAAGGGGTTCGCTCTGGGGAGGATTGGGGTATTGGTTTCATGAAATTCTCCGTAAACAATGAAGCTTAAACACAGTAGACTGAGCAAAAATTTGGTATGTTTATACATGATTGCTTTTTATCCTCAAGGTTGTATAGCAAAATGTTTTTCCGAGATAACTCGAATTGCATCTACTTACTAAGACGACCAAGGAACGGGATTGGATTTAATTAAATTCAAAGTGGTTTATCAGCAAGGAAAGCGATCGCGTAGTTTATTCTGTGGGTATTTCCTTGCGATCGCCAAAACTAGCATTGTCCCTGAAGATAGGAACAATGCTACAATTTAACTACTTTTTCGCCACAGCAGCATCAAGTATTTTGGTGTAATCAGCTTTGTTAGAATTATTTTGATACAGGGCTAAAATGTTACCAGTTGCTGGGTCAACAATAGCCACAGTGCTGGTTTTACCTTTGTTAGCTTCTAGAAATTTACCTAAGCCGAATCTTTGTGCGATCGCTTCGGTCTGTTTGAGCTTGGCTTTATCTGTTACATCCAAGACAACAAAATTCACCTTACCTGCATAATCCCGTTTCAATTGCGATAGGGTGGGAGCAATATTCTTGCAGCCAGGACACCAAATAGCAAATACATCCACAACCACTGGTTTACCCTGAAGCTCTTTGGCAAGAGGTCCTCCGACAGAGTTAGTAGTAGTAGAAGATGGATTTGCCTGAGCAAATTTTATAATTGATGACTGGGCTTCAGTTGCAGAAATACTAGCCGAGGTCATTGTCACGATAGATGCGTTCAAAACCAGGCTGCTCAGACAAATTTTGAGCAAGAAATTCGCGTGTTTGTGCATAAAATTCTTCCTGTCCTCAAGCTGAAAGTGTTTAATGGCGGTATGCTTGCCACAACAATAGTCAATTGTGGTGCATCTATTTACTAAGACGGCTGAGGGGTGGTATTGGATTTAATTAAATTCAAACTTTTTTCTTCGTGTTAAGTTTTGATAGTTAAGTATCTTTTGTGAACTCCTCACAGGCTATGGGGTTGAGAAGAGTCAAAACGCGCCGATTAGCTTATTTCGGCAGGTACAAATCGTGGCAGGTGCCTTGGTATTTTTAGGAACCATTTTAGGTGTGCTAGTATCACCCAATTTCTTAATTTTCAGTGGGTTTGTTGGTGCTGGGCTTGTGTTTGCTGGAGTCACGAACACCTGTGCAATGGGATTGCTATTAGCCAAGTTGCCCTATAACCAACGATCTGGGAATAAAGTATGACTTGGATTATTGGGCATCTTCTTGCGGTTTGCATCGGTATCAGTTTAGGCTTGCTGGGTGGTGGTGGCTCGGTGTTGGCGCTGCCTGTGCTGGTTTATGTCATGGAGGTTTCGCCGAAACCAGCGATCGCCATGACCTTAATTATCGTGGGGAGTGTGAGTTTGTTGGGTAGCATTCCCCATGCGCGATGCGGCAATCTGAATCTTAAAATAGCGGGAATTTTTGGATCGGCAACCATGATAGGCGCTTATCTGGGTGCCAGAATAGCCACACTTCCATTCATCACGAGTGGAATCCAGATGGTTTATTTGGACTATCGATGTTGGTTGCCGCAGGCTTAATGATTTATCGTTCCGCTAAGGTAAAGCCTGGAGCGAGTGAGGACGAGTTGGCTACAATCGAGTACATCAAACCTGCTTGTAAATATTGCTGGCTATGGCTCATGACTGAAGGAATTGTCGTGGGGGTTTTGACCGGGTTAGTTGGTGTGGGCGGTGGATTTGCGATCGTTCCAGCTTTGGTGCTGTTAGGCAATATCCCAATGCGACAGGCGATCGGGACTTCGCTGTTGATCATTGCGTGTAATTCTGTTGCGGGTTTGCTCGGTTATTTAGGGCATATTTCTTTAGACTGGACTCTAACGGTTTCATTTACATTTTTAGCAGGATGCGGAACGGTGATTGGCGCATATCTTGCCCAATTTGTTTCAGCAAAACAACTTCAGAAAAGCTTTGGTTACTTTCTTCTCGCAGTTGCCACATTTGTATTAGTACAAAATCGTGATAGCTTGGAGAATCTCAAAAAGTCATCTGTTTCCCAGCAACCTAACACGAACGTTAGACCGCAAGGTTATGGTTATCAGTCAGGCAGTGTTTGGAGACTTCTAGTAAAATAGACAATGCTAAATCGTCTATCTTTTCTATTGATTGACGATTGTAGAAGAATGTGAGCGGCAACATGCAGGCAGAGTAGTTAAGTGAGGCGCTCTGTGTCTGAACCTCATATCAGATCGACCAAATAATCTTAGGATATAATGATCGTAAAGGCTGGTAGCCGTTTGGCTATATTTGTTATGGCATTAACATCTCGTGTTGTTCATAGCGACCCCGACATTCTAGGGGGAACTCCGGTTTTTGTTGGAACTCGTGTACCAATGAGAACCTTACTTGATTATCTTGAGGCTGGTGACTCATTGGAGGTATTTCTAGACCATTTTCCCAGTGTCAGTCGGGAACAGGCGATCGCTGCCCTTGAATTAGCAAAGGAAATGTTGACAGCCTATGCGAATCCTGCTTGACGAATGTGCCCCACGACCTTTAAAGCGTGAACTTGCTGATTACGAAATACGCACGGTTGTCGAGATGGGATGGTCAGGGAAAAAGAATGGTGAATTGCTGAAGCTTATGAACCAAGAGGGTTTCACAATCCTGTTGACGACCGATCAAAATTTGCGCCATCAGCAAAATCTACAACAAGCTGGAGTGGCAGTCGTCGTCCTTGTAGCACCCAGTAACAAGCTTTCTGACTTACTTCCTCTAATACCAAATGCTCGTGATGTTTTGAATACGATTGCTCCGGGAGAAGTGATTGAAGTTGGCGGTTCCTGAAAGTTGTGTAGGTGACGCAGCACAACATTACAAATCTAAAATTAAATACGAAGTTTCTGCAATGCAATTTAAAGGTTTTTTAGCTGACCTCCTTGTTCGTTTTTTGAGAGTTGATATTTGATCTTAACTTGGGGGCTAATTTAAACCAGTCCTGGAAAGTCAACTTTGGTTGATAGCGATACCAATCAACCAGTCGCTGGGGCGAAATTCCCAGCAAATAAGCAAAAATAATAATTTGATTAATTAGTGTGGTTTGAATAACTCCCTTTTTCAGCCAGCGTCGCGCTGAGGTAACAACAGGTATGGGGATAAGCGTAATGTATCCTATGCTTCTTAAGCGACGCACCAGTGCAAAATCTTCCATAATTGGTAACTCTGGAAAGCCATCAATTTGGTGAAATGTCTCTGCTTTGAGAAAGATAGCCTGATCGCCATAGGGCATTTGTAAAAAGTGGGATCGCCAACTTACTCCCCATTCAATCAATCGCAAACTCTTTAACGAGTGATCGATCTGCAAAGCAAACGCACCTCCTATGGGGGCTTTTGCGCTTCCCTGGTTTGGCGATGCCTTCGGCGATCGCAGTGCAGCGCGGATCATTGTGTCAAATCCAGGAGGTAAAATTGTATCAGCATGGAGAAACAGCAAAATCTCACCCGTTGCGACTTTTGCACCCACGTTCATTTGACAAGCACGACCAGTAGGGGCTGACAAAACTTTTATATCCAACGATTGTACTAACTCAAGTGTGCCGTCAACAGAACCGCCATCTACAACAATCACTTCTACATTTTGACTTGGTTGAGTGCTGGTAAGCACTTTTTTAATATTATTGACCTCATTAAGAACTGGAATAATAATAGAAATTCTGGTAATTAAAACCACAGGTTTGACTTCCCTAACTTTCAACTAAAATGCCACCACAACTAGAACCACATCCAGCAGTACAACCATAACAATAGTGTGCAGTTCTGATTTCTTCAATTAAGTTTAATGTGCCAGATGCCAATAAATTAGCAACAGTTAAGGTTTCGCCATCATGAGTTTTTAATGGCATATTTTCCATCTGGAGAATCCTTTACTTGTATGACTCGTAAAATTAAGGTTTTGGGGCTTTTAAATCTCAAACAAAAACTGGAATACTTGAATTTAAGTGATAAATATTACATTTTTGTTGGTTTGAACATTTATTTAAGACTTCTTGAGTTGATACGAAGCTGAAGCCGAAAAGGATGTGAAGACTACCCGCGAATACCATTCACATAAGCAGCTGTCAAATCGTGCTGTGGTGCAGCGTTAGCATCTTTGCCAGCCACATTCATTGATAAATCAAAAATATGAACCGATAGCGATCGCCCGGAATCTAGTAATGACTCTGGCATCCGATCTACATAACCACTGGTAAAAATTAATGCTGCTGTCTCGGCGAGCGCTCTACCAATTCCCAGCACTAAACCGACAACTAATCCCCGTGTAGCTGCTGGTAAGAGCAGTTTCCCTAATGTAGTGGTGCGTGATAATCCCAAAGCCGCTGCCCCTAATCGATACTCAGTGGGAACAGCTTGCAGTCCTGCTTCTGTAGAGCGAATCATTATGGGTAACACCATACAAGCCAAAGTCAACCCACCAGACAAAATTGAAAAGCCTAATCCCAACTTAATGGAGAAAAAGGCGTTTGATACGAAGCTAAAACCAAAATGGATTCGCTAAGTCTTCAACTTTGAATTTTGCGGAAAGCCTGTAGATGCTTCTGCGGCTTCCCGCGTTAGCGTAGCCCACCGCAGACATCAGAATTTTCCAAAACTAATTTTGAAGTATTGAAATTTTCCACTCTTTATTCTCTCTGCGCGACGGACACTTTCCTCTCTTCGAGACGCTTCGCGAACAAGTCGAGAAACCCGCCCACGGAAGTGTCCTCCTCGGCGTGAGATAAATCATCCCGCAATTATGCAATGCCAAGTATTGTTCCGAAGGGAAGCGGCTGAAGGAGAAGTTTGCCCTTGTTTTCGTCAAAGATAGAAGCAAAAAATACTACTTGTCAACAGTGTAGAGGGTATCTAAATCTCTGAGATAGTACAGGGTAAAGCAAGCAGCTAACATAGGCCAGGCGGCAAAAAATAGCAGATTCTCAAAAGGAGCAAAATATTGCCGGAAGGATGAGAAGGTGGAAGCAGAATGGAAAAATAGCACCAGTAAGTAAGTCCACCGCTTTTGGAAACCTGCGACAAATCCCAAAATTATTACAAGCTGAATCGCCCCAATGATGTAAATTGGGACATTGCTTAGTCCACCAATCAAATAAAAATTCTTGAAGATTGCTGCTGCATGATCAGGCTTGACAAATTTATCTAAAGTCCACATCAGCATAACAAGAAATACACTCAGACGCAGCAAGAGCAATGCAACAGGGATTCGGCGATGGGCTACGTCCCACCTTTGGCGATCGCTACTCATAGGACTTATCTCACTTTTTCTTACATCTGAATAGACTACCAAAATCTTGAGTTAGGTAAATCTTTTTTGGTGTCAGCTTCGTATCAATATTAAGTTTAAGATTGTATTTTTAACAAATAAAACTAGCATATTTTTGATAGTATGTCAAGATTTGGGCTTTAAATAATGATTTTGTCTAATGAAACAGATACCGAATTATTTCAGGCTTTGCGTTCCGGAAACGGCTGTAGTTGATCATAAAAAAGTATATTGTGGAGAATTTAACCCTGACTCTGAAGGAAAAGTGTTTATGCAAATGCCTTTAGATGATGATATGACAGTTTCTTCTCGGGCTTTGATCACCGTTGAGCCGTTGAAAAAAATTTCCCAACCAACTGGAGAAACTGTGATGACGGGTAGTATTTCATTGTGAAAAGTTCCTCAAGCAGAAGTTGTAGACATAAGTTGGGTCTTGGCAACTTTTGGTGATCTTGGTTGGGGGAAGGCAGAAGGCAGAGGGCAGAGGGCAGAAGGAAGAAAGGAAGAAAGATATAATTGAGATACTTCAGTGCGACCCGAAAATCGTTCGCGAGAGTGGAACCATCAAAAAGTTCCCAGGTTAGTATCCAAACCTGTACCCACCCAAAGGGGCATTTTGAGTCAACCAATCTGAAACTTGAGAATTGCCAAGTTGACAAGATAAAAATTCAGATAAATTTGATTGTTTCCGCAATCAGTAGAGTAGAAGAACTCTACGTTTAGCTCAACGACTGAGTGCGATTGCTTTAGCTAATGGTGGTGCAGCAGGGGTAAGACTCTCGGAGCAATTGGGAATAAAAGTTTCTCGCAATACACTATTAAATTTAGTCCGCTCAATCCCACTACCACCAATCGTAACGCCACATACTCTTGGGGTAGATGACTTTTGTTTTCGTAAATGTAAATGTTAAGCAAATTCCTAAAGGAATAAAAGTTAGTGCATAGTACAATAGTTTTTGCTCTTTCGGTATTAATTCAAGTAAATTAAAAGAGTAAAACTTTTGCACATTGTCTACATAATTTATTTCCAATTCAAAATCGAAATCCTAATAAATTCCAATAGTTGAGAAACCAAATAAAGCCTAATGCGGCTAATGTTACCAAGGAGTAGTGCGATCGCTTGTAGTAAAACCAGTCCCTACTTCTCCTAGTTAATAGCGTAAAAAAGCTTTTTAATCCAATACGGTTGGTGTTAGCGCAAAAAACCTGGTATCGCTGCTCCCGGTTGGGTTGAGGAAGGAAACCCAACATTTGGGAGGGTTGTTGGGTTGAGGCTTTGCGAAACCCAACCTACGATTCTCCTTAACACCAAGCGTATTGAGTTTAAAGAGACACTCAACTACTCTAATCTTTTTTTACCTATATTAGTAGGAATTATTTCAACTTTCATCTTTTCTTATTTGTCAATTGCTTGGTTATTGCGATACTTGCAGCGTCAAAGTACATGGGTTTTCGTTTGGTATCGATTGGCATTTGGAATAGTAATTTTGGGTGCGATTTTTAGCAGAAACTAATCCTAATCATCTACCAATTCAGCTAAACCACAAGAGCGACACATCGGTATATCTTTCATCTCATACTCAATGACATTGCCCACAGCATCCATTTGCAGTTGACAGCAAGTTTGCAGCAACTCTTTGAGCTTTTGTCGCCCGCGCTGCACTCGTGATTTCATGCCAGACAGCGATATACCTAATTCTTGGGCGATCGCTTTTTGAGTTCTGCCTTCAAACTCCGCAAGCTGTAATGCTTTTCGATAAGGCTCTGGTAAATGTTCCAGCAAAGGGCGCAGACAAGCTGCCATTTGTTGATTAAAGACCACTGGGTCTTCATCTATTGCCAGAACTTCCAGAGCATCTTCGGTCGTAAATTCAGGTTGATGATAGGCTTTGCGGTAATAGTCAATGATGGCATTACGAGTGATTTGAAAGATCCAGCTTTCCAGTCGCTCAGTATCCCGAAGTGTCGTCACTCGCTGGTAGATGCGTACAAACACCTCTTGTAAAATGTCATCAACATCCGCAGGATTATTCACTCGTTGAGTGATAAATCCTCGTAATCGTTGATGAAACTCTTGCCAGACTGCTTTCACACCACTCGTTGTAGATACCATCTTTATTTCTCCGTTCCTATCATTCACTTTTATCGACAACCACAGCCAGTAAGTACTGTTTGTGTCGTTCCACAAGATGTTGCTTTTTTAGCTTTATCTCGGAAGAACTGTTGCAGGTTTTGAGGCACTTCCGTAGGATAAGAAATGACAGGAATTGGAGATAGGTTCTGGTAAATTTCGCGGAGGATTGCATCGACAATCATGCCCACGGGTGCTTCAGTATAGCTCTGTCCTTGGTAAGACCAGGTACGGCACGCGGTTCCTTGACTAGAACCAGAAATCTCCGAACAATCACCACAGCGACTTTCGGTGGTCTCTAGAATAACATCCCGTCCATTTACCCGAATAGTTGGAGAACTGACAAACTGAAGCTGTTTAGCTTGCGCCTCCGACTCCACCAAAATTTTTTGGAACTGAATAACGGTATTTGTACTAGCGAGAACTTGCTGGAGTGAGGCGATCGCTTGCTCAACATTTGAGAGCGATCCAGTACACCGAGAGCAAGTTGATAGATCGATTGCCAGCAATTCAATGTTGAGCGTGCGTGGGGAATGGTTGAAGGTCGTAGTAGTGGTCATCACAGTACTCCTGTGTTGATGTTCACCCAGATAGACGACAGACTTGAAAAAAGGACGCAAAGTTAGCAAATTTCTGTTTTTGGTGCTGGTGAACAGGCGCGAGCAAAGGAATTAACTCAGCCACTAAGCCAGACGGTAATTTAGCATCAGTGCTGATATCGATAACTTCCACCTCAACACCCTGCCAAAACAGCTTGCGGCTTGTGGGTGGCAAAATAGCGATCGCTTTCCCCCGATACCGCACAATTGCAACTTGTTGAGGCAGTAATTGCACTGATTCACAGTATGCAGCAACAAAGTCGGGATGTTTTTCAACTAGTACATCTTCGAGGGGAAAGTTTGGGTTAGGCACAATCCAGCTAAGATTTTGGACTGCAACATCTTTACCTACAGACCAAAAAGCATACTCTCCTGGTTCTAGAGGCCGAACAAAATTATTTTAGACATACAGCAAACCAATCTCAGACTCTGATATTTGGAACTTCTTCAGTCCATTCAACGCAACTCCCCGCAATTGTACAACAAAGGAATCAGGCAATTCCAAGCTCTCTTCCAAGTTGAACAGATGAAATTCTACCTCAAGAAAACCACACCAAAAAGCTCGTAATTGATTCGGTGCAACACTTACCCAATTCTGACCCCAATCAACTAAAGCTACTTGATTGAATTTCGTTCGGCGATATACGCTCATACCAAAGGTTGGCGAACCAGTCAGGCATATAGAACCAGAACTATAGCTTTGCAACTTTATAACTATCCCATTTCAAATCTAGCACAGGGAAAATGGGCTTTACAGAATCATCATATAAGATGCTGGGAAGCTATTCTTGCGGTTCAGTCAGGGAAAGCGACACCAGTTCTAGGGTCACGAATATACAGCCCTAATGTGAGCGATCGCATTACTTCATCCCAAACAGGTATTAACCCAACAGCTTGGTCTGCCCAATAATCGAATGTAACTAAACACTGAATATTTGACCCCAAAGCAATGCAAGTCCGGGAAAAGGCTTCCCGTGGTTCTTCCTGGGTGTCGATAAACTTAATCTGTGTCCAAACAATCCGGGCAGTTTGACGCTTGACGGTGAAGATTTCTCCCCTCTCAATAATGTTGCGACTGTCGTCTTCCATCGCTTTCTTCAAGGTGGGTTTTAGCGGAAACAGGCTCCAGTCGTTGGGTGGTAGGTGATTGTAGGATACTTCTAGAGAGCAATCATCGTTGGGTGGTTTTTTATCAAGGAACTTGAATGATTTTTCTTGTGGCTCCACAACCCAACTTTGGGGTATATTGAAGCGAACAGCTCCCCGACCTGCCACAAAAATCTTATAGCCTTCTGGACCTTCCCAATGGTGGTCGGGTTTTAGTTCAAGCGTTTCTTTAATCCACTGGAGATTGCTTTTTTTACGCTTTGGCATAGTGTTTTTGCAATAAGAGTAGTTTTGCGATGCCCAATTCGTTAATAATATCAAATTCCCAGATGCTCCAAACTATGGCGATCGCTAAAATTACGAGGAATCGACCTGTGAGGCTGTATCTTAAATCTCAACTGACTCCGATGTGTAATAAAGGACATTTAAATTAAACATATATACCTGTTTTTGGTAATGTAAACCCGCTTTTTCTAGGACTCTTCTTGAAGCTCGATTGTCAGGCAGTGTCATTGCAATAATTCTATCTAGATTAGCCACATTGAATCCATATGAGATTGATGCTTTTGCAGCAGCGGTGGCAATTCCTCTTCCCCAATAGGCTTGAGCTAAACCGTATAGAACTTCAACTTCATCTAATTCATCTAGATACCGAAGACCGCAGTATCCAACCATTTCAGATAAAATATTTTCTTTGATTGCCCAAATTCCATACCCTCGCTTTTCCCAGTGGTCAATAAAAGATACAAGAGATTTTTCTGTACCTTCTCTGGAAATAGGGGTACCACGGCTTGGAAGAAACCGAGTTACTTCAGGGTCAGCCCAAATAGCTGCAACGGCATCCAGGTCAAAAGATTGAAGCGGTTTCATCGTAAAACCATCAATTAGTAGGACTTTTGAATTAGAGGAACTTGACAAATTAGCATTCATAATTTTGTTTTGCAGGATATTTACCCGCTAGATTAGGATTGTGATGAAATGCGATCGCTCTTTGAGAAAATATCATAGCCAAACAAGCGATCGCTTACATTGAAAAAGTAGAAAAACTTAAAGGCAAGTGAGGTTTCTTCAAATCCTTTTATAAACCATCTCCATCCTCAACTTATCAACCTCCAACTTCAACATCTCATTCTCCATCCTCAAATTAGTATTCTCCTCCCGAATCACCTCAACCTCATCTCTCTTATTCAGAGCCTGATTAATCGCCAATTTGCGCATATCCAAGGAAAACCAACGCTGATATGTCTGCGTATGAACTTGGACGCTATGCCCCAAATTATCTGCTGCAGCTTTGATTGGTATTCCCAGAATATGCGCTCGAATTGCCCATGCATGCCGTAAATCGTAGGGTTTAAAATCTAAGCCAATTTTCCGGAACCACCAACTAATCCGTTGTGTTAATGCCGTTATCTCTGCATGATTATTCTTATCTTTTTTACCGATTTCCGTTATCAACATTTCTAAATATTTAGGATTTCTTAAATCAAAATCTTCAATCCATTGCCTATATAACGGTAAGGCTTGTCTTTCTCCAGTTTTACACTCTTTATCTACCTTCCATATCAAGTCTGCATTCTCTGCATTTAACCACCAATCGATATCAGGATTAATAAAAAGTTCCCGTGGTCGTAAACCAAAAACTGCTAACATTCCATAAGTCCATCGCCAAAGTTGCCAGCTATCTTTAACATTTTCATTAACTTGATTACCTCTACGACTTAAGTAATCATCAAACTTCGTAATTCCCGCAAATATTTCCGCGTCTGTAGGTATATTTCGGGAATTATTCTCCGGCATTTTAGAATATTTAGATAAATCAATTTCGATTTTGAAGGTCATGCAAAATGCCGATATAGCCCTCATTGCATTATATCTAGCCCATTCCTTATCAATTTTTTCAATTGAACTTATCAAATTGTCCGCAGTTGCCAAATCTTTGGGATTAACAAATCGCTTGGTTCGAGAGAAATAATAAAAAAAAGTATGCTCGCTTTTTGTCGTTCGTTTGTGAGTTTTAAAATACTTCTCTTCAAATTGCTCCAATAATTCTCCTATTGTTTGAAAGTCTTTTTTAACGGCCTCTCCTAAATATTTATCGTTCCATTCAAACGTTTTTCTAGCGATTAACTTTCCTAATTCATAAGCTTCTTCCTCAGCCGTCTTCAACCCATCAAAATTAGCGGGAATATTCAAACTGAGATTGTATTGCTTTCTCCCAGTCCCGTTTGTGTCATTGTCTCCCGGTTTAATTGGCAACGTCGCACGTAACTGCAAACTTCCATTCGATTCTCTGATTGTCACCTTTGCCTTTGCAGACTTCAAACGTTGATTAACTTTCTCTAATTCCAGTAGTAATTTTGTTATCATCTGCTCTCTTTGCTGCGTCTTAAAGCAGACTTAAATCCAGAAAACTGCTGTAGATGAAACTGGCTCCAAGTCTGCTTCTTCTTGCTGATAGTTCGCGGTTTTTTTAGCCTATATTTAGCCTAAAAATAAAGTTGTTATCCGCGAACAATGTTTAAGAACAACACTGCTTGCAGCAAACATTAAGGTGTTTAAAAGGATTAAATCGTGAAAAGGATTACTCCGGTCCATATCACGGTTATGATGGATTCGCAATCTTCGCTCGTGATATGGACATGGCTCTCAACAGCCCCACCTGGGCATTGATTGAGACTCCTTGGAAGAAGAAAGCTGTTAAAGCTGAGAAAGTAGCAGCTTAATTTACAAGAGAGTGAGGGGTGAGGAGTTAAGAGTGAGGAGTTAATTTCTAATTCCCAATTCCTAACTCCTAATTTCTGCCAACTCCTAACTCCTAACTCATAACTTATAACTCCGATCCTCCCCATTAACTAAGTTTAGAGAGATAGAGAAATGCCTCAGAATCCCGACAAAATTGTAGATCACGTTCAACTATTTCAACAGCCAGAGTATCAAGAACTATTCAAGAACAAACACGAGCAGTTTGAAGGTGCCCACTCTTGTGAAGAAGTGGATCGTGTTTCTGAATGGACAAAAGGCTGGGAATACCGTGAAAAGAACTTCGCTCGTGAAGCTTTAACCGTCAACCCTGCTAAAGGTTGCCAACCCGTAGGTGCTATCTTTGCTGCTGTTGGCTTTGAAGGTACTCTTCCCTTTGTCCAAGGTTCTCAAGGTTGCGTTGCGTACTTCCGTACTCACCTCAGCCGTCACTACAAAGAACCGTTCTCCGCCGTATCTTCTTCAATGACTGAAGATGCTGCTGTGTTCGGTGGCTTGAATAACATGGTTGAAGGTTTGCAAGTTTCTAACCAACTTTACAAGCCTAAAATGATTGCTGTCTGCACCACCTGCATGGCAGAAGTTATCGGTGATGACTTAGGATCTTTCATCAATAACGCTAAGAATGCTGGTTCAGTTCCTGCGGAATTACCAGTACCCTTTGCTCACACCCCCAGCTTTGTTGGCTCCCACATCACTGGCTATGACAACATGATGAAGGGGATTCTGTTAAATCTAACAGAAGGCAAGAAGAAAGAAACAACCAATGGTAAGTATAATTTCATCCCTGGGTTTGACACTTATACAGGCAACAACCGTGAATTAAAGCGGATGTTGGGTCTGATGGGTATCAACCACACAGTTCTCGCAGATAACAGCGAATACTTGGATTCACCCAACACTGGTGAATACAATATGTACCCAGGTGGAACCAAGCTAGAAGATGCTGCTGATGCTTGTAATGGTGAAGCAACGATCGCTCTCCAACGCTACACCACAACCAAGACTCTTGAGTATATCAAGGAAAAGTGGAACCAAGAAACCAAGGTTCTCCGTCCTTGGGGTATCAAGGGTACCGATGAATTCTTGATGACTCTCTCAGAAATGACCGGTCAGCCCATTCCTAAGGAATTGGAAGATGAACGTGGTCGTTTGGTAGATGCCATGACCGATTCCTATGCTTGGATTCATGGTAAGAAGTTTGCGATTTATGGTGACCCAGATTTAATCTACAGTGTCACCAGCTTCTTACTTGAATTGGGTGCTGAACCAGTACATATCCTGTGCAACAACGGGGACAATGTATTCAAGGCTGAAATGGAAGAGATGCTCAATGCTAGCCCCTTCGGTAAGCAAGGTACCGTTTGGAACGGTAAAGACTTGTGGCATATGCGTTCTCTAATGTGTTTGCTATCAAGTCTAAAAAGTCGGTTAAACTTCTAACCAGCTAAAGACTCCCGTATCACCCTCAACATCCCTGCACTACCTTTACTATTAACTCGCAGAATAGGTGCAAGCTGTGGTGGACGATGGGATTCTATGAAACCTGTGGCTGCATGTTTGGCACTAGCTGTTACCATCACAACAATATGAGAATTTTTTACCCACTGACGTAACCTGTCATTACCTCCTTTATCGTGACTGAGGTGGACTGTAATTTCTTGGCAAGCTGCTTCTAAAATACTTTTGACTCTAATTGCTACAGTTTCTGTGAGGGTATAAATTAGGATAGATTTGCCTTGTAGTTTGTGGAAAATACTTGCTTCAATGTCAATATTCGGCTCGATTAAAATTGCTTTTTCGCCAACTAAATCTGGAAGTGATGCTGTTAACTGTAAATCTCTGACTAAATTGCGAAAAAGTTGCCATTGTGCTTCATCGATACGTTCGTGAAAACGATGCATAGTTTCAGCTACGGCAAATAGAAATTGTTGGCGCTTTTCTGGAATTGGACTGGGATACCATACGAGTATATCTATTAAATCCATCGCCCAATCAACCTTTTTAGGTGAGGCATACTCTTTCCAAAGCTCTAAGGCATAATTGAGAATCTCAGTATACTTAGCTGCATCTATACCAATAGTTAAAAGTGCGATCGCTAAATCATTAAACAAAATTAAATCGGCATCGGCACCTTGAGTACTAATAACTAGCAGTTCTAGCAGCGAGTAATAAAGAGTGACAAATTCACGTCGGGGAAATTGCTCATCCTTCTGGAAAAATTGCAACAAGTATGGTATAGATTCGTGAAGAATCGACTCAGATGTTGAACCAACTTTATTTAACAACTCACTAAATTCGGCGATACTTCCGTAGGGAGCTATCAGTAAGCTGTTAATATCCCACTCAGTAGCCCCCTGACGTGCTGTATATACTGCCCTTTCCCAAGTTGGTTGTTTGTTTAACTGTGACAGCCATTCCAGCCAATTCACTGGGATTTCTGCTTGGCTTCCTCGCAGTTGGGTGAGAAAATTTTGGTTCCACCGAGTCTTTCGCAAGGCTATTTGTTCGTTAGCAGTCAATTCGTCAAAGGCTTGCAATGCCGCTTTTTCAGCAGCCAAGGTTTGCAATTCGTAAGCGCATTGGAGAAGCAAGCGAACTTTTTCTAAGGACGGTGGAGTATTTCCAAGCAATGAAAACGCACGGTCGAAATCCCCGTTTTTAGATAACAGCTCGGCTTGTTGCAATTCCCCAATATTCTCCACCTCTGGAGTAATATCTGGTAAGAGTGCGGCTAATTTTTGCAGATAAATGCGATCGCTGGCTGGGATTTGCGAGATTGCTAATAGTTCGTCTCGCAAAGCTGGATTTGTTGGTTTTCCAGCCACTGCTAGCAGCATAAATAATTTCAGCACTTCTGGGACTTGACTCCCGGCACGAACAGTAAAAAGATTGCTGTAATGGGGAAAAACTACTTCTTGAAAATAAGTAACCGCACTTCCAGGAGCGTTATCATCCTCAAAATGCTGCAATTTTGTGCAATATACAGCCTTAAGCAAAGCCTGGGTGACAGCAAAAGGACGGCGAACCTGCAATAGATTAGCAAGTTCTGGGAGAGCAAGCAACTCGTTCCATTGCGCCAATTCCGCTAAAAGTTGCACCCGTAGAAACAGCAGGTTCAATGTATCCAAACGATGTTGGTTTACGAGGTACTGTAAAGAGCTTTCTGCTGCAATGCGATCGCCTGCTTGTAATGCCATATAAAAGTCGCGTAATACCCTACCCGTCGGCTGGGGAATATCTGCAATGCGCTTGACTCGTCTTTCACCGACTCGCCGCATCCGCTCTAAAGCTTCCCAAATATCTGTTGCTTTTCCGCAGATTTTGAACGCAGCACCTCCAGTAAATTCGTAAACGGCCAATTCCACGGGGTCTTCTAGATTTAATTGTGCCCTTTCGCCGCGAAATGTCGAATATGTGGAACCAACAAACCCCATTAATTCCTCACTCAAGCGGCGTAATTGGCGTTCTGAAAATGCGTTAGCGCTAGGTATAGCGTACCAATCTACAATGTTATCGTGCCAATAGGGTAAAACAGTTGACTGGGGTTCGGCTTGGGTCAATAATTCCACCCAAGGCAGGATTTTTGCTTCTTTCGCTTCGCCACTTTCAATTTTGCTCAGGTTAAATTTATTACTTGCACCAAAAAATCGCTCTAGGAAGTGGCGAACATCTGCATTGTTGGGATTTTTCATATCACCCCTCCCCATCGGTTAGTAAAAATCAACTTTTGTTCGGCGATAACTTCTGCGGATGTTTCGTATGTTACCGCTTCTTCGTTGATTGTAATACCGTTATAAGTAAAGTTCATCGAACCCGCAAAATAAAAACCGTCTCCCAGGATACCTTTGGTATGGAGTTCTTCGGTAGTATGAATGCGGCAATTAATACTATTAGTTTTCACCTGAAGTGCTTCAATAAAACTGCGGTTGTGAGTATCGGGACGGGTTGCAATATAGATAGTGGTTCCCCTAGATGCTAAGGTAGTGAGGACTTGGGAAAGGCGAATGCGTTCCCGACACCACAAGGGTTCTAAACATAAGAAAGTATTCGCGGTGTTATCGATAATAGATATATCGGATATCCAGGGGGAAACAAGCCATATGCATTGACTGGGGTTGATGAGTTCGGAGATAAAGATTGTTTGCAGCAAGTCGGGAACTTGGCGAGAGCTTAGACGAGAGTGAATATAACGAGAGGGCATGAAGGTTTGATATGAAAGCGATTTAATAAGAATATCGTAGGAGGCGGGGAAGAAATGATGGATGCTTTCAAGCTACGACAGAATATGGGAACATAATTTCTGTGCAAGCTAGTATAGTGTGCGATGCCGACGAATGATTCTGAATTAATTGCCCAGGCTCGACAAATTTTGGATGCAATTGCTTTTACTCCGTTTGAGCAATGCCTAACTTTGAGTCGGGAGTTTGGCAATCTTCCTGCTCGTCCTGGTATTTATGCAATTAGGCATGAAACCGATGGGCTGCTTTACATTGGTAAAACCAAGAGTCTGAGGGGTCGTTTCATTGGTGGACATAAAGCTTTTTGTGGGCATGGCTTGACAAATATAGTGACGAAGAAGTTCGTATTGCTGTGCAGACAATTTCTTACTGGGGAAACCCTGCGTTATTATTAGAGCTAGAAGCCATTATCCAAAAGAAGCACCGAACCTCCTTATAATGTCCAAATCCCAAGCGAACAGTAAAGTTATGCAAGCAAAACCAAAAGAGCAACTTTCTTTTACTGATGCCCAGGTTATCTTAGAACGTCTACCTGAAAGAATTCGAGATGCTTTAATTGCCCGTGCCACTGAAATTGAGTATCCGATTGAGGCAGTTATTGAGATGGCGATTGCTAGCTTCCTCGATACAGAAGCATTGGGTTTTGCTGATTGTAAACCAGGACGTGGACAGTAAAGCTATAAAACCTATTTTTTGACATTCTCTCGAACAGTTTCTAAATCCAGCTTTAAGCGTTCTGCGATTTGCTCGGTAGTTAACCCTAACTCGACTAGAATGGGAATTGTCTCCAGTTTCTGTTTGAGTACACCCTCGGAAATACCCTCTTGCTTACCTTCTTGCTTACCTTCTTGCTTACCTTCCTGGTAAACCTTACTGTTTTTTAGCGATTCTAAATCAAGCATAACTTCCAGTTCCTTCAAGGTTAGATTAGGAAACTTATCAATCACTACCGTCTGAATAAATTCTAAGACTTTTTCTTGTAAAGTGGCATTGGTTACTTCCGATTTTGTTTGATTTATTAACTGCCGAGCAAATTCCCCAGTTTGCGTTTTTCTCTTTTTCTCAACGACTAAACGCATGATTCCTACACCAAGGGATTGATTGGGAGTTTTCGCTAATTCATCTAGATAAAAACGACGTAAAACTGGTAAGAATATTTTTAGATATGGTGGAAATTTTCCTTCGCTGCTACGTTTATCATAGATAACAACAGCGTACCATTCCTCGTTAGTTGGTTCATATTGAGTCAAATAAAGTATTATTTTACCAAAAAAGCTTCTGTAGAAGTTATTATCTTTGTAAGCTTGTGCTTCAATGAAATAAATTGGTGCAAAGCTGTATCCGGGACGGGTTGAGAGTAAACCATCTAGGCGAAAACCTTGTTGCTTTATTTCTGGTGCGCTGTATTCATATATACTCTTATCGCGATGTGGTTGTCCAATGAGTTCAAAGAATAATTCTGGTATATCTTTGAAAATTTTATAAAAAAGTGGGTCGGCTGTCATTCACTTTTTACTCACGTTTGTGGAGATGTGGGTAGATTATGTTAGTACAATATCAATACAAATTTGATTTTTGTTTGTAAGAATATAAATATTTACAGTAATAATGTCAGTTAAGATTTAGGTTATAAATAAGACATTAAATATTATATTTCTTGGCACGTATATTCAAAATCAGAAAACCAATAGCGATGCAGGAGAGCGATGTAATTGCTGAAGATTATACTTCCTGATTGGCTGATACCCATCTGCTTGCAGCATAAGGCATTGGGGCTTTCGTGAAACTCTATCTATACTATGGGACAACAGATATCAAAGCCGGATAAATGAATTTAAAATTTTCAAATTCAAAGGTAGTGGATTACTTGAAGGGAAAAGACATATTAATGAACAACTAACTACAATTATTGCTTATTGTGGCGGTTATGTAGAAACTAAAGGTAAGTGTGGGTTCACTCCTCTTGTATTGGGTAAACATTATTGTTGTCCTCAGTGTGGCAAGTTGGTTTGCCCAAATTGTCATTATTGTACCAAATATTGTCAACTTAGAACAGAAAGACAATTTACTACTCAAAAAATTTGATTATTTCATAGCATCTCACTTCCTATAAAACGGATTTATATTTTGTTAATTTACAAATTTTGAGGATTTTTAAGAAATGGTCTATATAAAAAATAACCTGCAACGGTAGCGATCGCTGTAATCTAGCTGATGCTAAATTATTTTTTTTATTGGTAAATATCCATCCATATTATGATTGATGCTGGAGCGAGCGAACGGCAACTTTAGTGAGAATTTGCGTAAATTGCTATATGATAAAAAAATTGCAATTGTTTTAATTATCAATGACAGATAGTATACCAAAGCTTTTGCACCTCAACGCTCTTTGTCAGTCTAAGCCAGAACGACCAGGATGGTCGCTAACTTTCGGAGCTACTTGTCAAGATGGAGCAGCAGTTTGCTTGGACGACCAAAATCATCCTTATCGTGTTACCCTTCAAATTGATGGCATACAGGATACTGAAGTCGAACTGCAATGGAATGCTATTGATGACACTGTACGTCGTTTTAATGCCGACCAAGAAGTTGCTACTGAGTATGGAGCCTATGGAATTGCTGCACTCCTTATGCCTTACCTAACAGGACTCACGGTAATTGAACGATCTATTAAAGGCAAAGGTTTTGGCTTTGACTTCTGGCTGGGTTCCATTGATAACCCAGATACTTTATTTCAAAGGAAAGCCCGTTTAGAAGTGTCCGGCATTCGTAAAGGTTCCGAAAGCATTATCCAATCGAGAGCTAAAATGAAACTAGAACAGATTAGCCCCTCGGATACTTTGTCTCCCGGCTACGTCTGCGTCGTTGAATTCAGCACACCACGCACCCGCATAATTGAAAAATGCAAGACGTAGAAACTCTTCATCGAGAAGCGATGGAACTTGTAGACCAAGCTATCTTAGCCCGCCAACGGGGTGATACCATTGTCACCTTGGAATTGACTCGATCTGCCTTTTCTCAAGAGCGAGCAGCCGCAGACCTAGTAGCAAACTTATTCGACTTTGAGCCCACTAGATCCGTTCTCCATCGCAGTGCCGCTATGCTTGCTGTAGAATGTTCTCAATTGCGAGAGGCAGAACGGCTGATTGGACGAGCGCTCTCAGGTAATCCACCTGATGACATTGCGAACGAACTGCGGGATTTACTTTTAGAAGAAATTTATCCTCGCAGGCAAGCGCTCAACCACTGAACTCAGGGCTAATTAGAACTAAGCCTGCTTAAAGATACGGGTAAATAATGCTATTACAATATAAATGTAGATAATTTCATTTACAAAAATAGACGTAATTATGCAGTACCAAATTTTTATACAAAGTCAAAAAGATAACTTTATCGCGTCAGTGGTTGGGATGCCAAATGTAATGGTAGAGGGGAATACGGAAGAAGAAGCAATTTCAAAGGCTAAATCTGCGCTACAAGCACAATTAGCGACAGGTAAGTTTGTAACTATTGAAGTTAATTCACAAGAAATTCCTCATCAAGAAACAACTCATATGAAGTATGCAGGAATATTTGCTAACGACCCAACATTCGACGATTTTATGGAGAAATTATCTGCTATCCGCCAAGAATCAAATGCAACGATAGATGAGTAATGACAATTTATATTTTAGATACAGACCACTTAAGTCTTTATGGAAGAAATCACCCCATCCTAATGTCAAGACTATTAGCAGCGAAAATACAACTAACAACAACTGCCTATTGTACAGCTTCTTGAACTCGCAATCTAACTGCAAACCCTTGTGGATGCCGTTGTACTCCTTCAACCAATGGATAAACCTGCAAAAATCCTAATTCCATCGGTTTGACAGCTAAATCCAAAATTGCTGATTTCAAATCTTCTTTTCTATCAGCACTGCCTATCAGCAAAACCGATGCACCTTGTTTAAATGCTTCCTCTACCTGTTCGCGCCAATCAGGTTTATCTAAATATACTATGGTATCGCCTGCTTGCAATACACTAAGTAACGTTTCTCGGTCGGTATCGGGAAAGCTGGCAAAGGGGTTATAAATGGATAAGGCACGAGAACGAATCATATTTCCCCTTGCCCATAACAACCCGTAAATTACTTGAAATCGCCAGTAGGGATTAGGTTGCACTAAACCCAGGTGCAATAATGCTTTATCTAACTTATCATCGTTACTGGCTACATAGGCAAAAACCCGCGCATCAATTTCAATACCCAATCTTTCTTCCTGTTCGTGCCACGAGCGAATCAAATCTAAGAATAGTTTATCAGTTTCTGGGGTGCTTCCAGGACGTAAAATTCTGGTATTTATCGCTGTCATGACGGGATGCGTTACTAAAATTCCTTGAGATGATAGGACTTTTCGCAGTTGAGTACTTGCCTGTTTTAATTCGTTATATCCTTGAGCTAATCGCACATCTGCCATTGCATCAATCACATCTGTACTGGTTTGGGTTAATTCCAGTAACCGGGTTAGTTCCGAGTCCACAATCTCAAAATCTGAAGGTTCCAAAGCACTTGCAGCCAAGCGGAAAAAATTTGCCGGGTCTGCTGTGTAGCGTCGCAAGATTTCCTCAATTACTCCACCCCCACCAATGCTAGATTCAGTTATCCAAATTTCTTCGCACCCTTCCGGTATGGCAGGTGCATCGACTGGACGGGGACCGGGTTCGATATCTAAAATTAATTCACCCAAATCAAAGTGGGGACACAACTGCCCGCAAGCATCTAATAAGGCTGCTCCTACGGTAGTTTTGAAGCGTAAGGCTGTCCAAGTGTGCCATTGTTCATCCGGTTCCGACCAAAGCACCTTTGCTAAGTCGTTTAATCGAGTTTGAATGATGTCTGCATTGCAAAGTAGGCGCAATTTGTCATGTATCCTTTGGCGGACTACATTTTGTGTTGATGCTTCTTCCCCTTCTTCTAATAGGGTTTCTTCAACATTTAAGGTTTGGAAGATATTATCAAGAACCCTTGCCATTTCAGAGCCGATATTTTCACTTGTAAGCAGGTTAAAGGCTTCTGGTAAGGATATTTTGTCTGTTAGGGCGCGGGCTGCTAGCATTGATATATATATTTGATATAGCCACTCGCGTTGAAAGGAATTTGTTAAATCACATAACGTCGCATCTGTCAATACCCGATATTGAAAATAGGTAGTGTCGCATGACTTGACCTCAAAGCTGGGGGTAAGTTGGAAGCGAAAGACCAAACCATCAACTTCTGTAGCAAATCCAACTGCTGCGTTTTTTCCATCCTGCTTTTGGGTAAAGCGAATAGTGGTATCGAATTCGTCACCTTTTTGAAAGCGGATGTTGGCATGGGATGCTAGAGCAAATCGTCGTGCTTCTAATGGCGATTGTTGGGTGTGGGTAAAGCAGTAAATTTCTGTAATAATTTTACACCAGGGGGAACCTTGGGGTAATTCAAGTTTAATACCGGAGTCGGGTGGAATTATTTGACTGCACCATTCTAATTGGGCATTGGAACGAATGGAAACGCTAGGAGGTACTTGGGTTGGATTGATTGCCCAAGGACGAATGCAGGGAATATCGACAATTTTCCCATTTTGCTTCATTTGAAAAATTCCGGCTGATTCAAATTCAGTACAGTAGTCTTCTATTGGTAAATTTTGTTCTCTTTCTTCCCAATTTGGGGGAGCTATCCAGTGAGTTGCATGGATGTGTTGTACCCCAAACCGACGACTAGCTCGGCCTGGAGTGAAGGTTTTGAGAGCTTGGATAATGGGCATGAGGTTAACATCTGGCTGGCTATTACGCAACTGGGGAGGTGTGGTAATAATTACTTCGGGTAATAGCAAGTCGCTAAATAAACTAGGGGGAACGAAATCGGGTAAGGGGTCGTTGGTTTGATAATCTTGGTTTGATTCGTTTGGATGTGCCGAAAAACGAGACCAATTCGACTTTAAACGTCGCAGTAAAGTGGGAAGTACCACCATCATCAATGACCTTGGGGGTTCCCAGAGAATTGCTTCGACTTCATAAGAACTCAAATTCAAGGCTGACTGTAGATATGCTGTTAATTCGAGTTGTCCTGTTTGGGTTTCGAGAATCTTTTCAATTAGTTCTATTTCTAATTGCTGCCGTTTTTTTGTATATTCAGAGGGAGCCGCAAAATCATACCAAACACTTCCTTTGATTGCTGTTAACTGCTGTCCCACCCAATCCATAAAAGCGAAAACAGCTTGAATGCGGATAACGTAGCGATTTTGGATGGGAAGCGATCGCTTGGGTAATACTGGGTTAAAAAGCAGATCGTAATTTTGATATGCAATGCGATCGCGTCCGTAATCGGATAGTACCACCACTGTCCAAGGTCGCATAATTCGTCGTCGTCCAGCACGTCCTTTTCTTTGGAGAAATGAAGCCATATCTCGTGGAGCTTTGTGCTGAATTACACCTCCAACCTCTGGGTCGTTGAATCCTACTTCTAAAGATGCAGTAGCAACGATAATATCAGAATTCGGGGTAACTCCGGTATCTTGGGAACTGGTGCGACCAATACTTAAAGGCAATTCCAACCCGTGTCCGATTTCTTCGCATAAAAGCCAGGATTGCCCAGCCACCAAGCGTTCACTACTCTCAGATGCATTATGCGACCGTAATGCTGCAAATGGCAATCTTCCCCGCAGAGGACGACCCCAACTGTCGCATCCTTCGGCATCCAAAAGGTTATGGAATAAACGATTGGTCACATCTAAATCGTCAGTAAAAGCAAAAACACGGGAACCATAGAAGCCTTGGCTGAGAGGGTCTTGTGAGGGGTCAAGGACGCGCCGCAACAGCATTGAAGTTTGTATCGTTGTAGACAGTAAGCTCGTTCCCGATACGGGGTCACCTCTGAGAGCTAATTGATATTCAGTACCTTCCGCAACTTGGTTTTCGCTGGGAGAAACTTCCTCAACAGAAGCGGGATTTAAGCCTGTAAGTTGGCTAAAAAACTCTGCAGCACTTTCGAGAGTTGCCGAAAGTCCCGTAAATTGGACTTTTTTGGCAATGATTTTCTGCCAACGTCGCAATAGGTAAGCAACCTGTGCCCCGTGAATACCTGTATAAGTATGTACCTCATCAAGCAAAACTATCTGAGGTTTTTTCGCAGTGCCAATACCGAATATATGACCGTAATGCGAATCACCCATCGACCGATTGAGCATTTCCGTGCTGGTAAAAACTAGATCAGGGGGAGATTTCACCATGCGATCGCGTGTGAGAATTATCTCCGAATCTGGGATAATTGTACCGCATGAGGGTTTGAGACAAGTAAGTTTTTCTTTACCAGCTTGGATATCTGCACGTTTCCAGGATAATATTCCCTCACATTGGGGACAGCGTAAGTAAGGACAGGTAAACCCACCGTCTTGAGATTCCCATTTCTGTTGAATATTTTCAATGGTTGTATTTTTGGGAGTCAAACCAAAAAATGCACCGATGATAATTTTACGCTTCCCTTCATCCTTGAGGACAGCATCGACACGACGTGCTTCTTGATAGGTTTCCGAAAATTGGTCTTTGAGCAGTTCATTCCGGGGATAAATTGCTAATCCTTTAGTCCAATATTCATTATTCTTTATCAAACTGGCAATATGTGCTAACGCTGGTAAATAAAATGCTAAAGTCTTTCCCGTACCAGTACCAGCACAAACAATCATCCCCCGACTTTTGGTACTATTAAAATCTCGCAGCATTCGATTTGTAGCACGTAGCTGAAAATCTGCAAGTAAAACTTCACCACGGTTATGAGAATTTAGTATAGATATAATTGCGTTTTTTCCTAGGGAAGTTAGTAGTTTATCTGCTTCTAACTTTTCGATTACTTTATTTAAAGTTATATCTCTTTTTGGATAAATTCTCGGACGAATTTGCAAACGATAATCAGCGACTAAGGTAGGGGAGGTTTGCCAATTCTTGTTATGGAAAAGTTGACGAAGACGGGCAAATAATCTTACCGATTCTGCCATTCGGGTACGAAGCAGACGATTACCTTTTATGTTAAATTCAAAGAGTAGTTTTAGCTCAATTATTTCGTTGATAAAATCCCAAATATCTATATCAGTATCGCAATTATTTAAAAAATCTTCGGCAAATTCTTGAATTTCTTCTTCAGTAAATCCACCGTCAACTATACCCCAGGTAAGAAGTTGAACCTCTTGACGTTCCAAGGTATCTAAAAAATCTCTGATTAATTCATTCATATTAATGTTGTATTATATTTTTAAGAAACAAAGTATTTAAGAGAGTAAACCACGAAGGATAGAAAGAAATAAGAAAGAGAAGTTGTTTTATATATAGCGATTTCGACCGTCTTGAGGTGCAGCATATTCAATTAACCGCAGATAGACGCAAATAAATTTCTACTTCAGCAAACTAGGAAATTCTACAATCTCTTTATTTTATGTCTTTGTGGTTCATTAAATTAATCGTAAATTTAATGCACGATTCTAGAAGAGCTAACTCAAGCTAATTTTAAAGTTATCAGCAATCTTATGTTGAATAATCCAATCTTGAACCTCTGGAGTTAAAAGTTTTAAAGTTGTTCCTTGATTTGCTGTGACTCGGATAAAATCTAATACAGCTTCTGGAAAATCATCAGATTTAAGGGTATCCCAAGACTGTTTCAATTGTGCAATTTTTTGTTCGTATATTGTGAACTGAGAATTATTTTGAGGGTAAATAATCTTTTTTATTTCAGCATCTAGATTGCGAATTTGTTGTACTGTATATTTGAAAGCCTCAACCTTAGATAATACATTTAGGATTTCGCTATTGGTACTAGGCATCTCTTGGTCACGGTAACTTTTCCAAGCTTCAGTTAGTAGCTTATCTATCAATGCTTTTAGGCTATTTATATTCAAAAAATTCTCTTTAAAGTTTGTATTATCAAGAATCCAGTCCGGGTCATTTTTGAATTTTTCCTCAGCAGTGATAATAAAAGCCAACAGTGTATCTACTCTTTTGGTTAAATTATCACTTAAAGCATCTATAATATTTCTCTGACGAAAAGCTGCTAATGCTTCCACAAGAGGTTGAATAGTGACAACTGCATCATTAATTTGCTTTTGTCTGGTTTGAAAAGTTTTCAGATTATTGGCAAACTTTTGCAGGTCTTTTTTATATTTTGATAGCTCAATTAGTTCCTGTGATTTTTCTACTAGCATATTGTATCTCCTTTAATTTCATTCATCATGTTTCGTAACTTAGCCAATCCATCGTTAATTTCTTTACGGCTAGATTCCAATGTGATTTCACCTGATTGTTCTAGCTGCGTAATGCCAATTTTAACTTCCGAAAGTGAAGCATCTAGAAAGCTATTAGCATTATTGAGAAAATCTTCAGAATTAGTAATTACTTTTTGATAATCTTCGCTCAGAGATGGGAGTAATTTCAGGATATTACTTTCTGGTTTGTCCTTCTCATCTTGTACGCGCTTCATTATATCTTGATATTTGGTGATTGCGGTACCTCTAAATTTGTTTAGTATATCTTTCATGCCATCAAAATCTTTTCTACCACGAAACACTCCCTCATCTCGTGCGGAATTCATTGCAGTTTCTAAGCTATCAATAACCTTCTTTTTATTCACCTCCTCTCCTAACTCAAATACTAAAGATTGATAAATTTTAAACTGACGTTCGCATTCTTCTTGAATCGCTTTTTCTAACAAATCATCTACCTGTTGGCGTATCTTTTGCAATTCTGGGAACTCATCTCGAACATCTTCGGGAATTTCATATTGAGGTTGCCAAGATTTACGGACTTTTTCTAAAGGTTCAACAATTTGAACTGCATCAATAATTTGAAACGTTGGATTACTACCTTTTGTACAAGCAATCCGACTTTTGACAATATCTAATAATGCTTCCCGATTTTTCTTAAGACTAAAAGCATCAGACAGCTTTTTCCAACTAGATGCACGAGTTGTATCATCGTTGCTATCTATATCTAGAAACAACGAATTAATCAAATTTGTCAGGGTATTTGTCGGATGTCCTGCCATTGTGGCACTAATTGCAAGCAACTCCACCGCAGCAGGTACGGGATTCCAAGGTTCCCCAGATTCACGGGGATAAAGACGAATTTTTTCAAGGACATGGTGACTCCAACGTTCCAAATATTTTGCGTACATGCGAAAATAGCGATCGCCATTGGGAAATTTCCAGTTTTTATAGTGGTTATACCTTAAAATACCTTGAAAGACGTATGCTGTTTCCGTGAATTCCTTACTGTCGTCTGGGTTGAGGGGAAGTGAGAAAACAACCCCCGAATAAGTGGCTCTTTTGATTTTAGGGTTATGGAAAATGAGGTTTCGTTGCTGAAGTAACCTACCACCAGTACCCACGAAACTACCCTTCAGTAGCATTTCAGTGTCCCATTCAATTTTTTCGATAATTGCGGGAAAAAGTGACCCCCGAATATCTGTTGCGATCGCATCGGGTAAAATTGCTTGATTATTCCAACTGTCGAGGATTTCCAACTTTTTTTTCAGCGTCTCTGGAATTTCTTCTACTAAAGTATCAATTTTATGTTCCTGTGGAGGATCTACAAGAATTGGTGTCTTGGGAAAAAATTTAGATTGGGGTATAACCTGCTTTATTTCTGTTGGCTTCGTTTTGACATCAAGTAGAGGTAAATTAAAGGCTGTATGAACCTCTGCTGATAAATTACAAAGCTCATTGCTATCATCCCACAGGTCTAAGAATACTTCACGACGATTTATGTTTTTTTGCGAGTCTTTATTTTGAATATCTAACTTCATACCAGCACTCAATCTCATTGGAGCAAAGTGCTTTCCTAATGTAACTGAGGGAAAATTCCCATTTTTAATGTCATCTACAGAATTTTCTAAAGTGTATTTTAGTACATCTCTAATCAAAATTCTTGGGTTAAATTCACCTGGGTTGACTCTACTAAACATCTGCTCTAAAGCTTTTGAGTTGAAAGGGTAAAGACCCATTCCATCAATATGTCCAAACCCTGTATGGCAAGCTTGAGAGTGTTCGCAATCGTGACAAGCACTTGTTATTTTACCCCGATTTTGAGAACTTGCCCAATTCTCAATTTCTTTCTCTTCTAAACGAACGGCATTAAGGTATCTAGCTACAAATCGTTGAATATCATCCTGGTTAATTAAAGATTTTTCCCCAACTTTATTAATAGTAAGATTGACACTAAAAGTAATGCGCTGATGAACTGTATCAATCAAATTTTTAAAATAGCCTGTTGTACAAGCTAATGCTGTCCGAATTGCACATAATGGCTTATTTTCACCTTGTTGGGGTCGAGCTAAAACTGCTTCCAAGACTTCCCTATCAATACCTTGTAACTTAGCAAAATCTTCAATTAAAAGCACTAATTCGATATTTTTTTCTGCCAAACTTTCACGGACTTCACGCATTAATTTTTGTAAATCTTCTCGACCTAAATTCAAAACTTGGCTAATCGCATCATCTAAATGCGAGTTCAACCAAATTACAGTTTGCTTTTGTATATCCTCATCATTGATTAATAAACGATAAAACTCTTGTGCTTTTTGTCCGGCTTTTTTAACATCCTGATTATTCAGTGGTAAATCTTCACAAGAAAACTCACGACGTTCGTTGATATCTTCAATCGTGTCTTTATATCCAAGTGTATGAACTACTAAACGATGGATAATCTCTTCATCTTTTAATAAATTTTCTCTAAAAAAATTGTCATATAGTAGAGCAGGTAAATTTTCTATCAAATATTCTTGAGTTTCTTCATCAGCAAGTTTAGCCTGTAAATGTTGTCCATTATTCCCAACTTGAAAAGCTATATTGTTCAATAATTGTTCTCTTGCACCCTTATCTGTTAAAGTCCGACTTGATTGATTTAAGCGTTTGCGGTACTCCTCTAATTTATCTTCTTCAAATTCTGCAATATTTAAAATTTTTTCAATAATATCTTTTAAATTTGTGCCAATTCTCGGAATCAGTAGAACCTTACGTTTATCGGTTGATTTTATATTAGCCGACAACCAACGAATCAGGTGAGATTTCCCCGTACCCGTCTCACCCAAAACAGGTACAAAGGCAAAATCTTTTTCGGCTAAAAAATCCTGAAGAAACTGCGCTTCATCATATTCATTCTGCGATGATGATTTAATTGAATCTCGACGATACATGGAAATAGGGTGATGTGTAGCCAAAAACAAATGATTGGCAGTTTGGGTTGCTTCCACATTCATCACCTGACGGATCATGTCCTGATTCCAACAAACAAACTTTTTAAAGGTCATGATTTTTCTCCTTTCCAAATAACATGAGAAATTCGTCCGTCGTTATCAACTTGATTATTTGCTTTCGGTAAAATCATCAAGTCTGTATCGGATTGTCTTTCCAACTTAATATCACCCTCATCTTGGAGTCGAAATAACGCAAAAGCTGTAGTTGTGGAAAGATAATTAGTTTGACGTTGACCAATTTGTGCTTCTACTTCTTCCCGAAATTTCCCGGTTTCAAATAAAGGACATTGTGTTGCCAATCTATGAATAAAATCTTGTATTGTAATTTCTTCTTCCCCATTAAATAAACGCTGAAAATTTCGTTTAATATATGCTGTTGGGTCAGGAACTATAACTGATTTTCCTCCCAAAGTATGACCCCACGCAAAACCTATGTAGCGCATCCAATCATCCATTTGACTAAAGAAGGGACTACTTGTCATTTTCAAGAAATCACCAACTTTTTGCGTGTTAACTTGCAATTCCACTTCATCTTTATTTCCGGGAGCATCATAAATATCTTGCGCTAAATACCAAGCACAAACCCGACCAAAGTCTTCTTCATCTTCGTTATCAGAAGCAAAAAATAGGTGAGCTAAAGTATCAGGTAATAGCTTATCACCTAATAAAGGGTTTCGAGCATCTTCTGGTAATGATGGGTTAATACTGATTTCCTCATCTTCTTTTACCAATAGTCCACATTTAACACTCTCTCTCAGAGAATCATTAAACATCGGACGTGACATTTTTTTGTCTTTCGGCTTTTCCTTATTGTCAGGAATATGTTCAACTAATTTGTCAGGAGATAGTATATTTTCTAATAAATCTCTCCTTTGCCGTTGTCCTTTAATCTGAAGTAAATATCTGAATATTCCTTGAATCCGACTGGATTGGGCTTTTTGTGTTTTTAAAACGCTCATATACTAACCTCCGTACAAAATGCCTCAAATTTAAAATATCTGCCTGAAAAAATATTAATTAATAATCGGTCTTCTCTATCTGGGTCGGGTGTATTTGTAGGAAGTAAAATAACTCGCATTAAGTTTGATGTATTCGATAAATATTTTGGAGGTAAAGATATACCAGGAGGATGAAAAATCAAAGTGGGAATGTGTGACATTAAAAAAGGTTCGTAGTTATCAAATAGAAAAGTAAATGAATTATTTATTTTATAAATATCTTTTATAAGTTGCCTATAATCTGGAGAAATTATCATATTTCTCATCCCTTGTTCGATTAACCACTTAAATATTTTTCGTCCTCTTTGAAACTTATTTAATTGTTCAAACGAATCATAAAAAATAAGCAGTATTTTTTCACCCGCAATTAGCCTTTGTAATTCTCCACCGATTAAAAAACTAGGCTTTTGCCATACTGCTCTGGAAGTTGGCATTATTCCGGGAAAAGGTGTAACTCTATTTTTTCGACAAACGGGACAACCTCCGCAAGCTTTAGAAACTATTACCCGACTTCTGTTTTCTAGATTGCGTGCAGGAATACTATAAGCTTCGGCAAATATTTCCGAAATACAACGTTTCGGTTTCAATGCTTCTTTCATCAGTTGAAAATTTTTGGAACTCCACTGTTGACGTTGTTGACGAACGGGTTCAATTTCTGATTCCCAAGTTTCTTGTTTAAGATGCAAGTCTGTACAAATGCGAATAATTCGACAATTTCGATAGAAATCCCAAGCTGTTTGATAAGCTTCTTCTGATTCAGTTTCAAAGTTTCTCTTTTGAGGAGGTTCTTCCGAATCTATCTTAATTAAATTTGCTCGATTCATCAGTGTTAGAGTCCGGATATTCCAAGCTCTATTTTGGTCACTTTGCATATCAATATCTTTTTCAGATAAAGAGGGAGGAGAATTAACAAGTACCCGATATCGTTCATCTTTCAACTTCTCTTTTTTCGTAAACATACTTTGCCAACGTTGCAATCCTCTCTCGACTGTAATTGCCGCATCTTTTTGTAAACCAAGAGCAATATCAGAGTCTTCAGATGTATACAATGTCAGCGACATACATGGATAACCATCTCTTCCTCCCCGTCCAACTTCTTGATAGAAACGGTCGATAGTTTCGGGTATACAAACGTGAATCACTGCTCTCACGTCTGCTTGGTCTATACCCAATCCAAAAGCAGAAGTCGCAATAACTATATCAATCTTTTTTTCTTGCCATTTCCCAATTAGTTTTTCCCTCTGCTGAATAGTCGATTTTCCCGTCATAGTGTCATATCTTTTAAAACCAGCCCGGTTTAATTCTTTTTTCCAGTATTCGACATCTTCAACTTTTGTAGTATAAATAATTAACGGACGAGGCAGATGATAAACAGCTTCAATTAACCTTTGCTTTCTAATTGCATTGCTTTCACACCATTTAAACCAATAAGCTGGTTCTGGACGTAACTGCACGGCAGATATGACTTTTAAATCCTGACCAAATAATGACTCCAAAGTATCTAAACAAGATTCGGTTAAGGTTGCAGTTAATAATAATGTCGTGAAAGAATTAAGACGTAATAAATCTTTTCGCAAACCTGGAATTTCTTGAAAAGCGGGACGAAAATCATCACCCCATTGCTCAACCATATGAGCCTCGTCAATGATAAAATATTTCAATATGCCCAATTTTGCCGCTTCATAGAGAGAAGAAGCTAGAGATTGCATTAAACTTTCAGGAGAGGTAAAAACAATTCTTTGGGTTCCACTACGAATGCGATCGCGTATCCCTTTGCGTTTCTCTTTCCCCTCGACCGAATCATCGCTATAATAAGCTGTGGCATGGTGTATGTAAGCTTTTAATGCCCGTTCCTGGTCAAGTGCTAATGCTGTAGTCGGGACAACCACCACGCTCACACCATTATTGTTTCTAGAATTCAATAAAGCTGGTAATTGAGCACAAAGACTTTTTCCCGCACCTGTAGGTAAATTAATTACTAAAGTCGCATTTTCTGGTGCTGTTAAAACTCCACGAATTGCTTCACGCTGTCCAATGCTGAGATAATTTTCACGTCCTACTAATTGTAAAAAAGGGTCACCAGCAACGGGTTCGTAATTTCGGTGCTTTTTATCATCAAGTAGAGGTTTATCGGGGGGATATTGTTCAGAATCATCTAGCCATTGGGGTTGCCAAGCAGAAGCACTAATTAGATAATAATCTTCACGCTCGTTAAATACTTCTATACTACCTTGCTCCCAATTAGGATTAAGTAAAGGTTCTTTTCGAGGTATTTGTAGATAACTTTTAGAACTTCCATCCTGTTTTTCATCTTCACGTCGTAAAACATGACGCACGAGACTAACAACATCTCCAGAACCGGGTGAGTTACGTAACGCATCTAACAAGCGTTGGTGACAGGGTTCCGAAATATGGCTAATATCTTCAGGGATGTCACCAGTTTTAAGAATTTCCCGTAGTTCTGAGAATGAGTCATTCATCGATTATTCTCCTTCAACTTTAGCAAGCTTTCGCCCAGAAACAATAATAAAACCAACAGAATCAAGACGAATTAAAGGTTGACGAATCCCTTCGATAATAACTTTGCTTAATTCTATTTCATTATTCAGTTCTTGTTCGAGTCCTACATTATAAATTTCTTCTTGTTCTTGAAATCGATTGAGACGTAAACGTAATTGCTCCAATCTTCTACCTAATTGTTGTTCAGCATAGTTGCTACTTTTCTCGCATAACTCCCTAAAATCGGGCTGTTGACTGAGTAATTCTAAAGAAGTTTGACGTGCGCGATCGCAAATTTCCTTCCATCTGCTAGGCTGGATAAAACCATCAATAATATGTAACCGATTTTTTGCTAAGTTGCAATCCCGTAATTTATTACCTTTTTGATAAGGACATTCCAAAATATTTAAAAGTTTCCTATCTTCCACAACAGGCATTGGTTCATATCTAGCATCAATGAATATACTGCTTACAACTGGAGGAAATAAGCCATCTACACGTCTTTGTAAACTTTTCGGATTTGCAATCTTTTTTTGATAATTAATTATATTTGTTTCCACAACATAATTAAACCTAAAACCATACCATTCCTCACCCTCTGTAGAATCCCAATTTTCATCACATCTCCACATAGCAAATGCTTTACCCCTATCATCCCACTTGATATAAGATGATAGTGATTCCATCAGCTTTTCACCAATGCGGTAAAGTTTAAATCCTGCTTGGTGATTTGCAACGCTGCGATTGAATGTACCAAAACCTTCTAAGACATTCGCAAAATTGTTTTTTAAATCATCAGCCGGAATTAGTGTATGTTCGGTAGCTTGATAACGCTTTACCCCCGATATATCTGGGTTATTGATATGTTTAAAATGTAATGCATCGCAAATCCAATCTTCAGTGACTCGCTCCATCTCTTGATGACGAGCATCATAATCGTCTAATTTTTGGAAATATTGGGTAGAACTATCATCAAGAGCGTCAATTTCATCCAAAGCATTTTGTTCGCTAATTTCGACCTGCTCTTTAATAATTTCTTGTTTAACTACTGCGATACTTTCTAATAGTCCTTCTGCACCCGTTCTAAATAAAATTTCTGTCAATGTTGCCAATTTTTTATCAACATAAAACTGAAGACTAGCAATTGATTGCTGAAAAATATTAAACCCTTCTTTCAAAAGGCTAAACCATGCATCGTGGAGACTATCCGGTAAATCGACACCAGCAAATACCGTAAATTCAACCTGCAATGGACGACCAATCCTGTCTACTCTCCCAATTCTTTGTTCGAGACGATTGGGTGACCAAGGTATATCAAAATGGATTGTATAATCAACAAATTGTAAATTAAGACCTTCTTCACCAGAAAAATCGCAAACTAAAATAAAGCAATTGGGGTCTTTTTTAAACCGCTTTAAATTCTCTTCGGCTTGAGAGCGAGTTTGTCCGCATTTATTAGCAGCAACAGCCTCTTTGCCAAAGCAATCTGTCAATAAACGGATAATTTCGGCGGAAGATTGCGTAAAACTGCTAAATACAACAATTTTTGGCAAACTGTCTCCCGGTACTGGTCTTTTTAGCCGTCTTTGTACCTCTGTCAATAATTTAGGTATATTTACTTTCAACGATTGTAGCTTCAAAGGTTCGCAGAGATGATGAAGTATAACTGTCTTGAGTAATTCGAGTCTGTCCCCATCTTCGGAAGGTTGTTGGATGACTCGCAGTAAACTTTGTAAAATCTCTTCTTCGTTACTAAATTTTGAGGTTTGAGTCAGAATTTTGTCGGATTCTACACCAAAGTCCTGGACTAATGCCGAAGAAGATATACCCGACAAACGTACTTTAATTACCTGTTCTAAAATACCTAACCAAGTCCCAGCAGCACGAAATAACAATAGAAAAATCTGATGATATTCTTGCTCATCCGGTGCAGCACCACGCCATTCCTCAATTATTTCATGAATTTCATAACTACGCTCATCCAAATCATACTCGGCTTTTAGCGTAATTTTGCGCTCAAAAATCACATCTTCGACAGAAGCACGACGGTTGCGAAGCATTCGACGATGAAGTCTGTAAGTATCGCTAATGTGGGTACGAATTGCTCTGACAATCGTCACCGGATCACCGACTTTTGCTTGGAGAATACTTTCTAAACTGTCTGTTAATTCCAATAAATAACTATCTTCCGGAAAAAGGTTACGAAGTTTTTTGAGATTAGTTTTCAGGACAAAGAAACCCGCATCTTCCTTAAACGACAGCAGAACCCTACCAATATCCTGTCGTCTGGCCACCTTATCCCGGAAACTCGCTAAATCATTAAGTTGATAGCTACTGGGGTCGAGAAGATACAGCATTGCCAGAAAATCTTCCTCGTGGTTGAGAACCGGAGTGGCCGAAAGTAGTAGCAAGCGATCGCATTTATGTGCCAGATTTTTATAAGCCTCAAAAAGCTGGAGCTTTGCTGCATCTTTTGAAGTCCCCATTGCCGCAATATGGTGCGCTTCATCTAAAATAACCAAGCCAATTTTTACTTTCGGGTTAATTTTTTGAATATCCTCAACCGCAAGCACTCCAACCCTTTTGGGAAAATGAGAAATATAAAACTTACTTTCTAACTCAGCTTTCCATTGTGATAGTAGATACTGCGGAACAATTACCACCGCATATCCAGAAGATTCATCCAAAAGATATTGACGCAGAATCGCACCAGCCTCTACAGTTTTTCCTAAGCCAACTTCATCTGCTAATAAATAACGTTGAATTGGGTCTTCAAGTACACGCCGGACAACTTCGACTTGATGGGGAAAAAGCTTAATGTTGGCAGAAATTAATCCCGTCATCCCCCGACTTACAGCACGTTGCGATATCAAGGATTTAACAAAAGCAAATCGGCGATCGTGAAAATAGGGTGTTTCTTGTCCCTTCATTGCTAAAGTTTCAATCGGGTCTGCTTGCAGTAAATTGCAACGAACGTAAATTTCTCCCTCGCTGACTAGAATAGTTTTCTTACCGGGTAAATCAATCTGATACTTACAAATTTCCCCATCCCACTCATAAACTCTACCCATAATCCAAGTTTCTGAACTTTCTTGGTAAACATAGCATCGAGTTTGACGCTCTAGTTTAAATTGAGACAGCGAGTCTAAGGGTAAGCTTCTTTCTATACGTTGACCGACTGAGCAAAAATACTCAACACTTGCTTGCGTATCTGATATATTGACTATCTTTCCTATACCCAAACTATTATTTTTAGAACGTACCAATGAACCAGTGATTATCATACTTTTTACCTACTAAATATGCTGGAGTAAAACTTACCGCAGCAAGCAGACGGCGTATTCAGATATAGGAGCTTATTTATTAATTTATCTGATTTGATACGTAATAACACTAAATACATAACAATTAATTGGCTAGTATTATACCCTGGGATAAATAATCATATTTCTATTATGCTATTTAAATAAAAATAAAACTACACCAATAGATGTATAAAATTACACATATAGCATTCTGAAATTATTTGTGAGAAACAAGATCCCCGACTTCTCTAAGGATACTGCTGGCGAATGGTAGGTCTGACCCCTCAATGAGGCTCGAAATAGTTCTCTCGCATACCATAAAGTCTTTCTCACGGGCATTGTTGTTGCTTTTTAATTTTCTCTCATCCCCACAAGGGGACGCAAACAAGATAAAATAGGCAAAACTATGACTTAATTGCTACCATGCCCCGACAACCTCGCAAAAAGTCAAATACATCAAAATCTCATTTAAAATGGCCACCACAGACTGAGTTAGTCGGTTTGGAATTTGAATTACTCGCCCAAAAAGATTTTTATCTAGTTCCCCAATATACCATCGGACTCCATGCTTGGTTTCTTAAACAAGTACAGCAAAGTAACCCCGAACTTTCTGCTTATCTCCACGACGGAGAATCAGAAAAGGCTTTTACCATCTCTGCATTGGATGGAGAAATAACCAGTAGCGGCAGGCAGTTACAATTATGGGCAAATACTACCTATCGTTGGTATGTCACAGCTTTGTCCCATCGAGTCCAAGAATGGTTGGCAGAGTGGACGAACAATTTACCCGATGTGTTGGATTTGCACAACGCACCTTTACAAATCCAAAGTTGCAATATCGCCCATCTTCCCACAACCTATGCACAATTGCTAAATTCCGAACATGATAAAACTATAGCGCTACAGTTTATCACCCCTACCAGCTTCCGACGCAAAAGCCACCATTTCCCCTTACCAGTACCAACAAACATCTTTCACAGTTACTTGCGACGCTGGAATGATTTTTCGGGGATGAATGTTAATCAGGATGAGTTTCTCGATTGGGTAGATAATTGCGTGATTATTAATCGCTGTCAAATTACAACAGCCAAAGTCACAGCAGGTAAAAGAGGTTCGGTGACTGGTTTTACTGGTGCGGTGGAGTTAGGTTTGACAAATGGTGCTGAGAAAAATCCAGAATATTACCAATTATTTTACGCCCTCGCGAAACTGGCACCCTACTGCGGAACCGGTCATAAAACGACCTTTGGATTAGGACAAACCCGCTTGGGGTGGTCATCGTCAGGGGTGCAAGATATACCCGATGTCCAAACTATGCTAGCAAAACGGATTGAAGATTTAACAGAAATTTTTAAAGGACAACGCAAACGTACCGGGGGAACCCGTGCCGATGAAACTGCTTCCAAATGGGCGACAATATTAGCAAGACGAGAAATGGGTGAATCGTTGCAAGTGGTAGCAGATGATTTGGGGATGCCTTATGAAACGGTGAAAAGTTATGTTAAGTTGGCTCGAAAAGCGTTGAAGCAAGAGGATTAAATAAGGAAAGTTTCTATCAGAGGGATTTTGGGCAATACACAACAGATTAGCGATCGCTCTTTAAGCTCAGATTACAAACTTGAATATGTCTACAAGACCGTTTCTAAGCCTTAAATCCCCGTAAGGGGACTGAAACCAATTTTGCACCAATTAAATTTGAATGAGACTAATAATCAAAATAAATATTTTATTGAAATGATTGACATTTAAGCATTCTCAATCTGAAAATTTCGCGGATTCTTCAAAATAAAAATATTATTTTCTTTAAACAAATCACCTGTACAAACTACTGGTAAACGTTCTTGATAAGCCTTGATTGCAGCAATATAGTTATGATTTGCAAGTTCGATTTTCACTTCTTGCATTTTATCAAAAACTATACCTAACAAAATAATTTCACCACTTAATACATCACTATTCGGAGTTTTAATTTGCATAACAACTCCTTGAATAGTTAAGTTAGAATAATTTGTAACTAATTCACTTAAAATATCGATTTGAGAGCGATTTTCTGCTCGTTCTAAGATTGACATTACTTCTGACATTCGCAGAGCGTAATCATCGAAATTATTATCAACTGGTAATTGAATTTTTAATTTATCCTCTGGGTAAGTGTCTCGTATCCAAATAGAAACTTTTTCTGGGATTCGGCTATGTTCTCGCCAACCTTTAGCTTTTAAATAAGTTTCTAATTGCTGAGGTTGAAGTTGATTAAGGATGTTAACATCACTGATAATTGCTTTCATAATGTCCCAACCATTTGTATTTGCTGCATTAGAGTTTTTAAAGCGTTGACTGTAAATAAGTTTTCACGGGGGATATACACTGTTATACTTTCGGTATTTGTAGTTTGGGGCTGTCCACGTAAGGTTAGCCAGTAAGCGCAACGTCTCATACAAAGCTCGGTTTCTGATTGATTAATCCATTCTTCTTGATTTTCGGGAATGAGAACAACTACTAAAATACGGGGTGCAACGGTTTTTTCTTTTCTTAACTCATTGTAGTTTTTAATTTTGAGAGGGTACCTAATTACTTCCTCACTTTGGATATCAAGGGATGTAGATTTTATCTGCAAGTCTAATTGGGGCTGATAAAGTGTATCGTCTGACACTATGCCAGTAATTGTTGCATCTATTCCACCAACATCTAAGATTCTGGATGATTTTTGAAATGAGTAACCTGCTGCTGATGTAACGGTGTAAATATAAGCATAGCTAAATTCTTCTTTTTGTAGGTTGATGTCCACTGGTTACTGTATTTTTTGGGATTATTGATGCAATTTTGAGTGTACATCACCTCTTTGACTATTTTACTCGCCGTTATAGGTTCTTCAAAACCCAATGAAGGAATCATTGCGGTTATTTTTTTCGTTTTTCTGAGTCTGTCTGCGGCACTATTCCTTTTCGTCCAGGTATTCTACCACCGCAGCTAAATCATCCATTGCCCGATTAAACCTATTTAGCATCGATAAAGCTACTTCGGGTTCGGCATTGATATTTGATAATTTTTCTCGCATATAATTATCTAGGGCTTGAACCCACAACGATAAATTTGTATGGCGAATTGCTGACAATAATCCCATATTGGTAAGGACAGCCAAATGGAACCCAAGCAGGTTTTGTCCACCATCGCTGATGTATCCTTTCCTTAGTTCGAGCTTTTCTAGGGTAAATTCCACATATTGCTCAAAAGTAATACCAGTAGGTTGTAGCTGGGGTTGGGGTAAGGGAGGTTGAGATTTAGTCATAGAATTTCGGTGTATCGCATTAAGCTTGCGGGTGCTGTGCGCCTTTACTGGCGTGCCTAGCCCTACTTAAGATAATATTATAATATGACTAATCGAATAGAATTGGCATTGGTTTATCGAAGTCTTCAGAAATCTAAATTGGCATTACTCGCAGTGGATAATTACCCTTCGATGATGTTGTCTTGAAAGGAATAATACGAGCGACCGATTTACCATTGGAGGTAATAATAACTTCTTATCGTTATATCTAAGGGTTTCTGAGCCTTAAATCCCCGTAAGGGAAGTGAAAAGCAACTTCCCAATACCCGATTGGCGATCGCACACGCATCCATTGCCTCCGAATGAAGTTGAAGCTTTGGGACGGTTGAGAAGTCTTAACACCAATAACGTTCGAGTTAGTTTAATTTCGTGTAAAAATGTAAAAAGGAAGTACTTTTTTCTTCAATACATTTCATCATCCCAATCGTCTTCGTCCCAATCATGGTCATCATAATAGTAATGACGATTGGAGACGTATTGTGCCAATTGGTAAGGAAAGTCTGATTCGTCGTATCCAAAAACTGAAAGCAACGGTAATAAAGGATAATGCGCTCGCTCCTCACTTGAAATCTCACGTCCATAATGTTCTTGCAACGAATACTCCACTGGTAGTTGATTCAAGTCAGCAAGAGCAAAACATTTTTTGAGCAAAACATTTTCATACGGAAGATGAAACACAAGCGTTGTATCGATGGTGCTTTGAAACTCAACAAGCCAATAGCCACTCATCGATAAGTTAATTTCATGCCATTTGCCAAAGTCTCTATGCTTTTCTTCGTTATAATGACGATTGTACTCACATTTCATCCCAATTGCACTTTCATAATCGATTTCAAAATCTGTCAAACCATCCCAAACTTCCTTAGCTGTCAGCTTTCCATCAAGTGCGGAACGCATTATCTCTAAAACTAGTTCAATCGTTTCTTCCTTATCAACTTCCCGATAATAATCTTCGATAAAATCTGTAACCCTTGAATCCCAACACTTAAAGTCCTCGTCGATTGCAAATCCTTTCTCCAATGCAAAACTTTTCATCCAAGCGATCGCTTCATCAACTTCGGGATTCATGCCAATTTGATAATCATTAAGACTTAGTTCTTCCTCTTTCTTCGGTGCTTTGGGACAAACAATTTTGTCGAAGTTCGGTTTGACCACGTTAAAAGGTGGATAGCTGAAACCTTGACGATACGCATGTTCAAGAAATTTACGCTTTTTAACACCTTTGACTGGAATATTAAGCTTTTTTTGCTTTGCCCACTCGCACAACGAAGCAAACCGATTATTGCACCAAGAAGCATATATCTTGTCGTACTCGGATTGAATGGGTTTGCGACGCTCCATTTCGGCATTATAAATAGCTAATTGCTCCTTGTACTCAGCAAATTCCCTCGAATACAATAATTCGTCACGAGGCAAACAAATGTCATCATTGACTATATCCAAAACCAACCGATGCATTGGCAAAACATCTTCGGGAATAAACCCATCGTAATCAAAATACCGACTATACCAAACGGATAGCCCATCTCCACCAAGCGCAATTGTTTTTTGTATCGCTTCAAAAGTTGGATTAACCCGCTTCACAACTTTCGTCGCTACAATTTCACCCGATGAAACCCATTCACCAATCTTTGATTCTTTAATCGCATATAGAACATCTATATCCGCGTAATAAAACTCGTCTTTAAGTTTGCTGTATCGATTAATCAAAGCCAAACAAGCATGAGGATGCAACTGTTCTACTGACGACAAAGTAATATAAACCATTACATATTCTCCCTACATAACCCACCGACTATTTCACAACTATTTCTCAATTCTTCCACAACTCGACTCCAAGAAAATCCATTCCGTTACAAAACTGAAAATATACCAATTTAAATAATACAAAAATATTACAAAAAACGCTACCTAATAGTATCCCAACATCACCCATCCGTTACATCAGTTTGCGTTATCAAAGTACCCTACCATGTACTTGCGATCGCATCTAAGGGTGACAAAGTTTCTATGGTAATACCTAAATGATTTCGTGCTAGTTTTTACCATTCACTAAATGGTAATGGTAGATTTAATTTGCTAATGCTCGACTTTTCAGGGATTTTCCAGACCGAAATTGCTGACACTAATAAGCCATCGTGCTGTTATTCTGTATCAATTGCGGCTTTTGCTTTGCCAGATAACTGAATTGGTTCGTGAAGCAGCCAAAGCCATATATTAGTATCTAACAAAATCATTCGCCTAATGCTTCCCAAAGTTCTGACCTGTAAAGCTTTAAATAACTTAATGTGGATAGCGGATATCAACCCGTTATATAATAAGACAGATTAACTAATTTTTCGTGAACCTAAGCGAGGGCGAAATCCTGGGGAGGTTCACGAAAAACGCCAGAACCAAGACAATTTAATAGTTACAGCATTTCAAGACCGAAAGCAAGTGGGAATTAGTTGCAATAAGGTCGGCTGAAATGAACCAATCTTTGAGGTACTCTTCGAGAAGGCTTCGCCAACACGAAAAGCCTCCCCAGAAAGCTTGCTCCGTAATAGTTTCAGATGGAGCGGTTTCTAGACTCAAAATCCCCGTAAGGGGACTGAAACTAACCTTCGCCGATTATTACTTGATTTGGTTTATAGTTTCTAGACTCAAAATCGCCGTAAGGGGACTGAAACATAAACAGTCTTTAATGTTCTAAATAATACTCGTAAAATTAGGTTTTTAGACTCAAAATCCCCGTAAGGAGACTGAATATCGTGTTTCAGAGTATATTTTTTACAGCATAAACAATATTTGTAAACAGCCCTCTTTAGAGGACTTTAGCTATGAGACAGGGACTTTGAGTAGAATGGCACGCTTGTTGATCCCTGAATTAAAATTCACAGCTTAAAGCTAAAGTTAGCGGTCATCTAACTACAATAAGAGTTTTAACCCGTTTTAACGGGTTTAAGCTTTAAGCTGTGAAATTTATTTCAGGGCTAAAAATGTCTTAACAAGCGTGCCATTCGACTTTGAGTCCCTGGCGTATGGGAAGGCAGTCGGAAAATCGATAAATACTTAGTTATTTTTATGTTGATGACATAGATATTCCAAGATGTGAGTTTCGGCTGATTTTTAACCTTACAACCTCCCTAACTCCTCAACCACCCGCGAAAATTCCTCAGTCAACAAATCAGTACCCGTTGCTTGGTAAACTTTCAATAACTCTTGATAAAACCATAAAGTCCCAGCTTTACCTGCCTTAAACTCAGCCCAAATGCGATCGCCTTTGGCGGCGCTTGCGCTATCGCCTTTGCCAGCACTTGCGCTATTACCATTTTGTCGGCAATCAGCAAGTAACGACCTAGCATTATGTAGTTTATCAGCTAGAGAGACTCGCCGTACCGAAGCCGAAGCATGACGGAGATTTTCTAAATATTTCTGCTTGCGTTCTTGCCAAGGTGGTTTTGGACAAATGTCAGATTCAGTACAACCATCAATAATTGCCACAACTTCATCACCAAATATTTGGCGAATTTCCTCACGGGTTTTGCTTCCCCCTTGGTCTTCGACACTATCATGCAAAAGTCCGGCTATTGTTTCTGCCTCAGTTCCTTCAGCTTCTAATACCAATGCTGCCACGCTAAGTAAATGCGCTACATATGGAACACCGCTAATTTTACGGGCTTGGTCCGCATGGAGACCAGTTGCGTAAACCAATGCGGTTTCAAATTTATCTGTCAGCTTCAGTGTATTCATAGTAAGTAAGGATTAGGGATAATACTGGAATGGACAGGGGGAAAGGGTAAAGGTTAAAGGGAAAAATCCTTATATCTCTTTTTTCTACACCTTTTCCCCTTCCCCTTTTCCCTTTAACCAAGCAGTATTAGAAAGGGTGTGGTAAAGCTGATATTCTTTGGCGACATCTTCAGCAATACTTTGGCGTAAATCAAAAGGAAGTAATACTTCACACCTCGGTCGCCATGCTCGCAAACGCATAATCACGTTATTATCTCTGTGTTTGCTATCTTGGTAACGAATAAAAACTTGATAGTAAGCGTCATTTGGGGAACAATTGGTTAAAACATCAGGTAAATTCTTCTTCTGTCGAGATTGTGCAATATAGCGTTCAATCAGACGTTGTGCTTGTTGGTAACTAATTTCCTCGAAAGTATCGTGACGTTCGGTATCTTTGATATAGCGATCGCTTGCCCGGAGTAAATTTTGCTTTAACGAACCCCGTGCAAGCCACTGTAACAATTCCACATGGGGAACATCTCGAAAAACTTCTTTAACCACAGTTTCATTTTTTAGTTTGATAATTCTAGGTTAATCCACTGTGGAAGTAACATCTTCCAGTTGGTTTTAATTTCCATCCCGATCAGGGGAAGAGGTAAAGTGCAGTAAGATTCCCGACTTCTTGGGGATCTAGCTAGATTCACATTGGAACAAGCTTCTTCCTACAAGGCGTATGATGTATCCATGCAACGAGGCAGGGCAATGACTACTTACAACATTGAGTTAAAAGAAGATACCTTACACATCAATTTTGGTGAGCCCGCACAAAACGACCAAATCGTTAAGGATGCGGCTGCACGACTAGAAGAAATGGCAAAATCCGGTGAACTGCACGGTGGACAATTACTCAAAATCAACGGTCCCGTATCGATACCTGTAGCCTTTGTTCTAGCACATCGACTTAGCCATCTTTACGGTGCGATCGCCTTTTTTGACCCCAAGTTAGGGAAATATGTGACTTGCATAACGCATAATCCTGCGTATAAACTGGGAGATTTAATAGATTGATATTTGCTGGATGAAGAATAAAGGTGACTACTGGGAAAATTTATGACTACGTATCACATTAGCCTAGAAGATGACGTTTTAAAAGTGGGGTTTGGTGCAACACTTGCGACAGGAGACTGTATTGTTAGGGATACAGCCCTTTTACTAGATAAGATGATTGCATCAGGGGAATTGTTGGGTGGTGAACTCATCAAAATTAACGGACGTGCATCAATACTAGTAGTTCATGTCATAAGTTTTGATGGGTTGCGAGGGTCAGATCCCCGACTTCTCCAAGAAGTCGGGGATCTAGCAACCCCCCAGAACTAATGACACAGACCACTAGTACTCCATGTCATTAGTTCTGAGGGGTTGGTTGGGTGTTGAAAACCTTGTAGAAAGCCGAAATTTTGCGTCTCTACATCCATCAAAATTAATGACATAGACTACTAGTACTTCATGTCATTAGTTCTGAGGGGTTGGTTGGGTGTTGAAAACCTTATAGAGAGCCGAAATTTTGCGTCTCTACATCCATCAAAATTAATGACATGGAGTACTAGTAAGCCAGGTATTAGTACTTCATGTCATTAGTTCTGAGGGGTTGGTTGGGTGTTGAAAACCTTATAGAGAGCCGAAATTTTGCGTCTCTACATCCATCAAAATTAATGACATGGAGTATTAGCATCTAAGCTGGGGGAGATTTATAGTGCTATTGCCTTTTTTGACCCCAAGATAGGCGATAAGGGTTTAGATAGGTATGTAGTCACCGTTAGTAAAAGTCCCAAATACGAAATTGGCGAGACTTTGGATACCAGTAGAATCGAACTAAAAACCAATTTGAAAGTTGCTATTTGTGGGTTTGCGAATACAGGAAAAACCTGTTTTCGAGAAGGATTAAAGCAAGCATTACACCAAATACCCAATGCACCAAAATCTTACGTAGTATCGGGATGTCCTGATGGGGATGGTTCTTGGTTTTCTGAAACAGCCCGTCGTGACCCAGATTTAGCAAATAAATTAAAAGCAGAATATAAAGCTAAATTTACTCAAGAATTTGCTCAATTTAAAGCCCAAGAATTTGGAAGTGTTAGTGAACCGATATTTGTATTTGATGTCGGAGGGAAAATTTCGGAAGAAAATCGCACGATTATGGCAGAAGCAAGCCATGCAGTGATTTTAGTTAAAGATGAAAGCGAGATTGTAGCTTGGAAAAAGTTTTGTGAATCATTAAATTTGCAGGTAGCAATTATTTTTAGTGACTATCATGGTACATTTTGCGGGGTAAGGTTCATTGCTTGCAACGTGGGGTTGATGCTTCCCAAAGGGAGATGGTCAAGGCTTTGGCAGGGTTGTTAGTGAGTCAGGGGGTGTGAATTATGACTATGAAAATGCATTCAACATCGATTGCGATCGCCTGGTGTTTGGGTTGGGGTGAAGGTAAGGAACCTAAGCATAATTTAGACATATTGCAGCAAATGCGGCAAGCATTGAGTGATGGAAGGGAAGTACCGCAGGAAGTAGCTTATATTGTCTATGCAGTCAAAGATTTAGAAAATCTCAAGTTTCCAAAAACTTTAAGCGAGTTAAAGCAGTTAACGGAAAAACATCCGATACTTTGGAACTCGAAAATTGGTTTAGTTTACGGTGGTGCAACGAAGATTAAGCAATATGTATTTGAAGAATCAAAACTGCCCGATATTCGTGGTGCTTCTGCGCTTTTGGATAGAATCAATTTGATTGATTTCCCTACTTTTTTTGGTAAAAAGCCTCCATCTAATCTCTACACTATTCAATGTGGAAAAGTTAGACAATGGTTAAATAATAATTTTGCCAACGAACACAATATTTTAGATGCTTTAATTCCTGAATTAATTATTTACTCAACAGGAGGGAATATTTTAGCTTATTGTCCTGCTGCTTTTGCGGATGACATTGCTAATGCTATTGAGAAACGATATACGGAAGAAACTATAACAGCCAATTCCTGTGCAGTTGGAGAAACATTTAGGTTACTCGAAACTCGTTTGGGGATATTACGAGACAATATAGATGAAACCTTTTGGTTGGAAAAGTATCGGCAAAGCTATAATGACTCCCTAGTTGAAGCAAAATTTGGCAAATATGATAGCGAAGAAGAAGCAGTAGAAGTTTTTGATAAACGTAAAAGTTTTAATGAATTAACTACTAAATTAGCTATTCGCTTTAATCAACGTCGTAGTGGGAATGATACTCCCAATCGACCTAGCCGTTGTTATCCTCCAATGTGTGAAACTCATCCTTATCTGCGAAGAGATGAAGGTGAGAAACGTTCTGCAATTACTAAAGTAGCTCAACGTCCGGGAGAAGTAGCTTATTTCTCAGAATCTACTGTTAGAAAAAGACGGGTGGGTGATAGAGCAAAGACTGGAGAATCTGAATCACCTAAATGGTATGAAGAAACAAAATTAGAATGGGAGCCGGGAATAGTTCAAGCTTGGTTTGATAAGTTTGAAGAATTTTTGAGAAACAATTCTGAACAAAAGCATAAATATTACGATTATAAATCTATAGAGGTAAAATTTCCTCAATCATTGACGCATTTAAGTAAAGTTAGCAATGGCTACGTTGCGTACATTTACGCTGATGGTAATTATGCAAAAGCATTAATTTGGCCTGGGTTGCGACAAATTCATGCACTTGGGGGAAGCAAATCGGCTGGTTTGGGGTGGTTGAGTTGGGAATTACCAGAAATTCAGGTAGATGAGACAGTGTGGCAGTTTTTGGCAAAAGGAAGGTTAGGGTGAAGCAAATTCAACTTGAAATTAAGGCATTATCTCCACTCGCAATTTCTCGACAGAAACCAGGTGGTTCGGTGAGTGAATGTGAAGAATATATTCCCGGTAGCGTGATTCGTGGTGCTATTGCCAGTGAAATTTTGAAGCAGTCGGGTCAAGAGTTTGCTGATTTAAGCCAAAATGGTGGTGATTTTCAAGCTTTATTTTTGGGTGATGAACCTGCTATTTTTCAAAATGCTTATCCTGCGGTACTTCAACTGGATAAAGATTTTGTAATTCAAGACCAAGTTAAAGTATTACCTGCTACTGCACTTAGTTCTAAAACCAAACCTGGTTTTAAATCGGAAAATAATAATGGAGTATTTGACACTCTGATTGACCGCTTTTGTGCAGATGCTTACGGATATTCATATGACCCCAATTGCCCTACTGATGCAGGAAGAGTTGATCTACCTAGTATTAGCTTCTATAGTATATTCAACGACGAGTACTATAAGCAATCTACTAGTAAACGTCTATTAACACGGGTAGGAATAAATCGGAGACGTGCGACTTCAGAAGAAGATATTCTTTACAGTATAGAAGTTCTTAATGAGTCGGAATCAAGCGGGAAAAGCCCAAAACCAATCGTTTACACCTCATCGATTATTAGTTGCGATCGCTTATCAGATTATCTGAGGCAATTTATTCATAATCATCGCCAAAATTTTCGTATGGGTGGTTCGACATCACGGGGACTAGGTAAAGTAGAAATTAAAGCAGAAAAGCCTGTTGATGCGAAACAAAACTTAAAAGAAAAAATTACTAAGTTCAATAAAATCTTACAGCAGCGTTGGGATAAATGGCGGATTTTTGGAAATCCCTTACAAGAATTATCTAAACGCACTTATTTTTCCTTAGATTTACAAGCCGATGCAATATTAACAGAAAAATGGCAGCGTACCACAGTCCTTTCGCCATCAATGTTACGACACTTTACAGATGTTGAAGATGAATCATTGGAACTTGAAGCAGCTTATAGTAGCTACGATTATCGTTCGGGTTGGAATGCAGCTTGGGGATTGATGAAAGATGTAGAGTTGGTTACAAATAAAGGAGGGGTATATTTATTTAGCACCGCACAACCAGATATTTGGCACTCAGCTTTAGCCCAATTAGAGTTAAAAGGTGTTGGAGAACGTACATCTGAAGGTTTTGGTCAGGTCGAAGTTTGTAATGAATTTCATCTTATATATCGTGAGGATGCAGTATGAGCGACTTTTCAGAACAACAAAAACAACTCAAAATACAACAAGAAATTAGAAAAGCAGAAGATAAACTTGTAACAGATATTCAAACAGCTTTAGAAGAAACATCCTATGGTGATTTAGAAGAGTCGCAATTTCGTAATTTAGTAAGAGTTGCAGATACAACTGACAGCATCGAAGTTGTTAAAAATTTCCTGCTTTATCAGGTCGGTCGTGGTGATAAATGGGGTAAAGGGAAAAACTCTTTAGCTCAAAGAATTATCGATGATATCAAAAAAATTAAAATAGTAGCTGAAGCAATAGCCAAAAATGCTAAAACTGATGATTTTAACCTTATATGGTTAGAATTAACCCGTCGATATTTAGGTTATGGCTCTCGCTATCTAGTCTTCAAAAATAAAGGTAATCTTTAAATTTATATTTGTAAATAATTTAGGAGATAATTTACATGCCTCAACTTGTAATTTCTACTGTAGGTACAAGTTTATTAACCAATCAACTTAACGAAAGGACTGATAAGAAAGATTGGAAGCGTCGCATGATTGAGACTGCGAATTTAACCTATGAAGAAATAAATAAGTATCATGAAGATGTTGCTGATATTATTAGTCAACTCAAGGAGCGTGCTAATAAAAAAATTTATAATACTGAAATTGAGGTTGAGGAAATTTGTGAAATTAGTGCTGAATTGAATGGTATTTATGGTTTATATGGTAAAAAGCTAGAAGAAGGTGTCTCAGATACTCATGTATTAATTGCCACAGATACTGCTCAGGGAAGAATAGCTGCTGAGGTGATTGAATCGTATTTAAAAAGTAAAGGTCTCAATAGTACTAGTGTATGGATACAGCCTGAACTTTCGCTTGCCAGTAGTAATGTTTTTACAGAAAGTATTGCTAAGTTAATTCCCTCAATGCAACAAACTATTCTTGATTGCAAAAAAACGAACTACAGAATTTGCTTTAATCTTGTTGGTGGATTTAAGGCTTTACAGGGATACTTTAATACTATCGGGATGTTTTATGCTGACGAAATTATTTATGTATTTGAAGGCTCAAATGAACTAATAAAAATCCCTAAACTACCTATAAAAATCAATATAGAAGAGGTAGAACCATACAAAGTACAACTTGCAATGATGGCAGTTGGAGACATATCTAAATCTTGGGAAGAAGCAAAGAAAGTTCCACAAGAATGGGCTGTAGTAGATGGGCAAGAAATGACATTATCCACTTGGGGACAACTTATTTGGAGCCAGTGTCAAAATGAGCTTCTTTCACAAGATAAACCTCTCAAATTCCCCAAAATAGATTATACGTCAATCTTTCTAGATGAATATAAAAATAAACCTGCAAACGAAAAGATAATTTTACAAGAAAATCTAGCAAGAGCTGCTTGTTTGCTAGTTAATCATAAAGATGGTATCACTGCAATGAAGCAAGATGGTATTTTTAGGCTGCGTCGATATGAAGGAAAAAATAAAGACATTGAGCATTTTGATTTACCTAAAGGTAGACGTGTAAGTTGTATCGCTGTTGGTAATAACTTACAAATTCGTCATTACGGAGAACACGATTATGTCAACGACAACCCATAACCATGCTATGTTTGACACATTTAAAAATCGCTTAGAACTATCAGGAACCCTGACAACAATCACCGCACTCCGTGTTAGTGCTGGACGTTCCACAGAACCAATTGGTTCTGACCTACCTGTAATGAAAGATGCATTTGGTAGACCCTTGATACCCGGTTCGAGCTTTAAAGGAGCAATGCGATCGCGTCTCGAAAGTTTCCTGCGAGGTATCCTTGGGAATGACCCCAAGCTAGTTGCTAACCCAGCGGTGGAAGAGGAATGGTCTATTACTTCTAGTGAAATGAAGAAGCTAAAGGATGACTATAAAGATGACCTACAATTAACCACCGAAATTCTTAAACATACAGATTTGGTATCACTCCTATTCGGTTCTCCGTGGGTAGCAAGCAAGTTTCAAGTACGGGATTTAACCGTAAATTCAGAATATTGGTTTGGACAGTACCAAGAACGCGATGGTGTATCCATTGACCGTGATACCGAAACCGCAGCAGATGGTAAACTTTACGATTTCCAAGTGGTTCCGGCAGGTACGCTATTTGAATTTAAAGCAATAGTGGAAAACGCCGAACCTTCTGAACTGGGGTTATTGATGATTGGGTTACACCAATTTGAGACAGAACAAATTCCTCTGGGAGGTGGACGTTCTCGCGGGCTAGGTGTTGTTAAACTAGAGATTGACAGTATGAAATGGATTGATGTTAGCAATAATCCCAAAAAGCTACTGACGTACTTGCAAAAATTGCTAACTCCCAATGAGCCAGATATATATGAAGATGGAAAGCAGTTAAAAGAGACTTGGACAAAAGCTCTTATTGATTATTTAGAAGAAAAATTAAGAGCGAATACTTCTAATCATGCGAGTGTATAAATTTACTCAGGAGGTGAAAATGGCTTTTAGTAGTTATAAAACGATAGGTCAAGTTCAAAAAGAGTTTCAAATTACTTACATCGAAACAAATTTCGTGATTGAAATTCCTTTTGATATCTCTAATTATTTCCGAGAAGACTTAGAAACAATGATGAGGGAAGGAGTTGTGAATAACTCAGAGTTTGCTATTTGTGAAAATTTAATATATCCAGTTTTAAAAGAAGTCTGGAAATCTTATAAAAGTAAGTTTATTTTGTGGAGTCATGAATCGCTAAATTGTGACAATAATTTAAATGGTTATCCTGAGTATATTTTGGCAAGACGTTCTCCTTTAGGAAAATTTGTCTTTGATAAACCCTATTTTATATTAGTAGAAGCAAAACAAGACAACTTTGAAGCTGGATGGGCGCAATGTTTAGCCGAGATGATAGCTGCTCAAAGATTAAATGCTGAACTTATCATAAGTGTATTTGGCATTGTCTCTAATGGCAGTACCTGGGAGTTTGGCAAGTTAGAAGCTGATAAATTTACTAAAAATATTGCTCCTTACAGTATTTATGAGTTAGACAAACTATTTTCTGTTGTTAATTACCTGTTCCAACAGTCTGAATTACAACTTAATAATTTCGTAGCTGCTTAAGATTTCATCTCTCTCCTAAATTTTGATATGCATAAACGACTCGTTAATCATTGCACCATCGATTTAAGTATCATCCCAGATGGACCGATTTTAATTAAATCAGGACGTGAAGGTGCAGACCCCACAAACCCTGATATGGAATTTGTTAGAACCTTTCATGCGGGTGGATGGTCAATTTATTTACCTGGAAGTAGCCTTAAAGGGGCAATTCGTGCCCATGCTGAAAGAATCGTCCGAACAGTGGGAAGTGATACTAATCCAAATGATACAAAAAAACTTTGGGCAAATGACCCATTAAAAGGTGATTATCTAGGTAAAAAGTTAGATAGTTATGCAATTTATAAACAGTCTTCTTTTACCGACCAAATGTTTGGTAATACTTCAATTGCTAGCCGCATTCGTATCGAAGACGCACACCCAACTGATGTTAAACAACTGCAAATCGAAGAACGTAATGGTGTAGCAATCGATCGTGTATTTGGTTCGGTTGCTGTCGGTCCCTTTAATTATCAAGTTTGTACTGCGGGGGAATTTCGTACAAAAATTCACTTGAAAAATTTCACGATAGCCCAATTAGGTTTAATCGGGTTAGTATTGCGCGATTTAAATGAGGGTTGGTTTGGATTGGGATTTGCAAAATCTCGCGGTTTGGGTACGGTAAAAGTTAAATATAACTCTGCTACAGTACAGTATCCTGGATGTAAATTAGATGCTGAGAATAAGAAAATTCAGCAAATAGGAAATAGTCAAAATTGGAATTGGACTTTTTTATTGGGTGCGGGAGAGTTTTTATCTGTAGATGAAGCTGAAAAATATGGATTTCCTAAACCAGATAATCAAGATTCTCCAGTCCGTGCAGAGTCGATGGATTTAGGCTTTGGTGTCCAACTTAAATGGGAAGGTGACACGGAATCTGGTGCTAAAGATTTATTTATGCGTTCGGTTCGTGTATGGAGTGAAATTTTAGTAGCATGAAAGAATTTACTGAAGGGTACATATATTATAAACAATTACTGTCTTATCAAGAAGTTTTAACATTAATTAATAAGCTGTCAAAGCCGCAAAGTTATTATTTTTTGCGCTATTCCCATGCTGTGAGTGGAATTTGTATAGATTTACCTGCTGATAGGGGAGAAATTGAGGGGCAAATGTTTAATGCAGTTTGTGAATTGCGGTGGAAAAAATATAAGTCAGGATATGAAGTCCTAATTCTCAGTAAACAAGAATTTAGATTAGATACGTTTGATAAATTATCTGGTCATTGGGAAATTTGCGACCATAATGCATATTGGCATGACCTTAAAGAAACAAAGTTTCCCAAAGGATTTATTTTTAAAGATGTCGAACCGAATAAAATCCCGATTAAACAAAGATATTTTCAAAATTCTGCCACTGCAACCGTTCATTTCGTAGCACTAACAGTTAACTAAAAATGATTCCAGTACCACCTCCAAAACCACGAAAATTAGCTCCTCTCCCACCTCCTTTACGAGAGAATCCTACAGAAAATAATTCTAATAAACCATATCGATTTGTCACTTTCCCACAGGAACGGCCGCGTTTACAACATCCTACGGGACATGATAAATTTGATAAAAACTGCTTGCATGGAACCCTATTTTTAAAGCTTCAAGTTCAAACTTCGTTACACGTTTCCACTGGTGTAGTTGTTCCAGGTAGCGATATTGAATCCCGCGTATCCTTGATTAAAACAATGGTTCAAGGAGTTGAGAAATACCTGTTAATTCAAGGTAGTTCCCTCAAAGGCTGTATTCGTTCAGTCTATGAAGCGATTACAAATAGCACCCTTGCTGTAATTACATCAAAATACCGAGATAAAATACCACCTGAACGTTTACCTTGCCGAAATAAAGAGCAATTGTGTCCTGCAAGTCAAGTATTTGGTGCTTTAGACTGGCAGGGTTTAATCGAATTTAACGATGCCAAATGCGAAAGCATGGGGTTTAGTACGGGATTTATGCCATCGTTATATCGTCCCCGTCCCGAGCCTGGAAGCGCATATTTTGACCAATACCCTAGTTTAAGTTTCTAACACCAAAATCCCCGTAAGGGGACTGAAACTTGTTGCGATTTCTTCTGCGGTTACTACGGCGTAAGGTTTCTAACACCAAAATCCCCGTAAGGGGACTAAAACTAGCAGATTTGTCATTTGTGAAGAATTTTTCCTACTCCCTAAGCGCCACACAGCTTTTTACCTAAACGCTGTTCGCAAAAGGATTTTTCTTGAGTTGTTAGCTCGTTGAATTCCACGTCTCGTCGTAGAACGATACCATTGTGACCCGCCAAAAAGCGTGGTAGTTGTTCGTTTTTAATTACTTTTAAAGTCCGGATATCATAAGTAGTATAGGTCGTTAGTTCGGGTGATTTAAAGTTAATATCAACAACAGTCAAAGCCTTCCAAGGAGGGGTTTTAGCGTCAATCAACGGTCGTGGTCCTGAACCGACAATACCCATGTGTAATAATTGCAATTTACCGCGATGGCCGGGGTAATAGGAATGATGGTGTCCGCTAATATAAGTATGAACCTGATAACGCTCCAGCATTTCCCGCATTTCGTCGGCATTATCTATAACATCCCCAGGTTGATTACGACCGACAGCAACCGCATACAAGGGTAAATGACTGAGCAGAATCCGCATTTTTGCTGCTTGTGCTTTGGGACTTGCGAGTGTTTTTTCTACCCATTGCAATTTATCTTTCGGAATGCGACTGGAAGAACCATCCCAAGCCATGAAGAAAATATCTTTATACTCAAAGGTGTAGTAAAAAGGAAATTCAAATTTGTCTATAAATTTCACTCCAGGATCGTGTTCTGGGTCATTCCAATAGGCCGATGCTAAATCTCGCTCTTTTTGAAATAGAAAATTTCCCTTAATTCCCACGGCGCTGCTAGCATCGTGATTACCAATTGTGAAACCGTAGGGGAGTTTGGCGCGACGTAGTGGTGCTGCTACATGCTCGTCAAAAGCAGCCCACATGGCTTTTATTTGTGGTTCTGAAAGAGTCGGACTTTGTCCAGCAACCATGTCTCCGCTACAAACAACCATATCCGGTTTCCAAAATGGTATTAATGCAATACCCTTATCAACCTCTGGATCGTAGTCAGTGGAACCATAAACGCTGTTCAAGTCGCTAATCACTACTAAACGCACATCACCACGTTGTGGATTAAGTAAACCTTCTGGTCCAGCACTTTTAACTTCTTCAGCTGTTTCTGGCGGTAAAGGTTGCTCTGAACTTTGCAGGGCTTGGGGAGGTGCTGTTGGTTGTGATTGCGGTGTTTGTGGTGTTTGACAGGCATGTAAAACTAAGGCTAAACATAACCCTAATATGCACCCAATAGAAATTCGAGGGAAAAAAAACCTCAAACGCATTTATTTACAAGTCCCAGACGAATTTTACCAATAACCATAACTCATCTAATTAGAGCGGCACAGAAAAACCCAACTATATGAATTTATGTAAAGGCTAGCGCAATTACAAACCTTTATTTATTTGTGCCGACCTACTTAGTGCTAAGAGAAAAACACGGAATAATACATAAATAAAGGATACTTGAAGTTTTGGATTTTAGATTTAATTAACCTTTTCTTAAACTAAATTTAATTGATACAGGTATAGTAAAATCTGGCGGTGCTATTCTCAATGAATATTACCAATTAGCGATAGTCGAGGTCTTGATGAAATCCAAATTTAATCTTTCTCGTCGAAGCTTGATTTTGTCGATAGCAACTCTTGCTTTCGCTATAACAGCTTGTCAGTCTCAACCCCAAAAACCTGAAACTATCAAACCTGAAATTAACCAGACAAACAACGTTAAGAGCGTGAGTGTGTATGGTGCAGGTGCGACATTTCCAACTTTTTTGTATCTACGTTGGTTTAAGGAATATAATCAGAAGAATCCCAACATTGAAATTAGCTATCAACCTGTAGGTAGTGCTGCGGGTATCCAGCAATTTATTAGCAATACAGTAGATTTTGGAGCATCCGAAGTCACTTTAACAGAAGCCGAACTTGCTCAAGTCAGTCAAGGAGCAGTTATGATACCTACTGCTGCTGGTAGTATTGCTATTGTTTATAATTTGCCAGGATTAAAAAGTGGTCTTAAACTTTCACGTCAAATCCTTTCGGACATTTTCTTGGGAAAAATTACTAAATGGAATAACTCGAAAATAGCTAAACTCAATCCAGGTATCACATTACCTAATTTGCCAATTACAGTTGTTTGTCGTTCGGATGGTAGCGGAATCACAGCATCTTTCACCACTCACTTAAGTACAATTAGTCCGGAGTGGAAACAGAAAGTTGGAACCGGACTGAATGTGAATTGGCCAACAGGTGTCGCAATCAAAGATAATGCTGGTATCAGTGCCCAAATCCAACAAGCAGAGGGAACAATTGGTTATGTGGAGTATGCATTTGCCAAACAATTAAATTTAGCAACTATAGCTTTAGAAAACAAAAATGGTCAATTTGTAGAACCTAATAATCAAAGTACTGCTAAAGCTTTAGCAACTATCAAACTGTCAGAAAATTTAACTGGTTCTGTTGCCGATCCGGAGGGTTCTGATTCCTATCCGATCGTTACCTACACTTGGCTTTTAGCCTACAAACGCTACGACGATCCTCAAAAAGCCAAAGCTTTGAAAGAAGTTATCCAATGGGGACTAACCGAAGGGCAAAAATTTGCTCCAGAATTAGGTTATGTAGCCTTACCCTCTGAGGTTGTTCAGAGGGCTTCTGCTGCACTATCTCAAATTACGCCATAATATTGACTAAGTTGGATAAGAATGCGGTGTTGGAGTAGGGGTGGGTTTTGTTTGGTTGCAGATGTTTGGGTGGGGCAATACTGCGTACGTTTTGAGCCAAGAAATAAATTACTCGCTCCGCGAGAAGCTTAAGTAAGCGGTCATCTTACTGCATAAACCTTTTAACCCGTTTTAACTCCTAACTAACACATTCCACAATCCATATATAGCAAGGGTTACAAAAAAATGTGTTATTTTCATATTTTACGCTCCGCGATGGTCGCGCCCGCTACTAGGCTGACCGGAATGCACCATTCTCGACAAGCCCTAAATCCGCCCAGAAATAAATTATCCCTTCGGGACGCTGCGCGAACGGGCTAATAGCTCAAGTAAGCTAAAAGCTTACTGGGTAAATTTTTCAACCCATTTTAATGGGTTTAAACTTTTAGCCCGAATTTTAATTCAGGGAGCAATTTCGGGCTTATGGTTCGTCGTGTCTCCATCCTACGGGTTTGCGGAGCATTCTCGTAGAGTAGCTACGCAACGCTGCGGACAGAAGTATAGTTGTGTTTATTCACGCTCACCTACTTACTCATAGAATTTAAAACCGTATTGTTCCATAGCGATGTAAAAAGCTCATAACTAACAAAACTTTTTGACATCGCTGTTATCGTCAAAGAAGCGATAACAATCAACTATGAAACGTGAAACCTTAGCCGAATTAGTTGCTCGTACTGTAATTGAGTTTGAGAAATGCGAAGCACAGCTACAAAAACAAGCCTCGCAGGTGCAACCAAAACTAGGCAAACCTCAACGAAACAAGTCTAAAGCTGCCTAGTATAAATGTAGTAAATTCACTGCAATAACTTTATTACCATCTACCGTAATTTTTCTAATACACCCTTTGAGTAAAGCTTGTTTATCTTCCACTTCCAGACTTTGCCAGTACCTCTCATTTGAAAAAGCAAAAATAATCCGTTCCTTGGCAATTAGATATTGTTTGGAATTGTTGTTTGTAGTAGCTTGAGCATCCGCAATTTGTTGCAAGATATCTTCCTTGGCTTTTTCAATGGCTGGATTCGATGGTAAAGCATCAAGGGTATTCAATGATATCCGCAGAGTCTTAATTTCTGCGGGTTCTTTTGTAACCTGAACTTCTTGTTCTACCAATATTGCTATCTTTTCGGCTTCTTGTACCAACCATTCAATGACTTGTTTTTCTAGTTCATCATTAGAAATCATGCGTTTATTCCGACAAGCACCAGTCCGGTAAAAACTGCACTGATAATGATGCCGAATAAACCCCGCACGCTTAACTAGTTTTTTTGACTGACGACTGTAAGCAGCCCCACAATGGGCACATTTAACTAAGTTGGCAAATACGTTGGTGTATTTTTGTTGATTTGCCCATCGGTTATTGCGATTATCTCGAATCATCGCTTTTACCCGCTCGTGTTCCTCACGGGTAATAATAGTTTCATCGTGAGTCCCCCAGGCAATTTCCCACTCATCAAAGGGCTTGCGATGTCCCCCGCTGTACTCCACTGTATTGTATGCCGTTCCTCCTGCATAGATGGGATTGACTAACTGCGATCGCAAACCTGAAACAGACCATTTCAACCCCGTGTGGGGATAACGCAGATTTAGCCCAGAACCGCGAGTTTTATTAATGTTTTCAATAGCTATTTCTTCGATTTCTCCAAGTACATTGTTTTTGTTATTTGTTGATTTTAAAACTGCCTGTGCCTGAATTCCAAAAATATCATGCAACTGTCTTGCAGTTTCTGACACTGTACCAACACTAAAGAAAATATCAAACACAAATCGTGCCACTTGAGAAACATTCATTTCTTTTTTATCGGCAATTAAGCAAACGCATGGACGATTATCTAATACATATTTATGTCCATCTGTCAAATATCCTAATGGTGCATTCCAGTGGGGCTTTTTATTGGCTTTGCGGGTTTCACGTTCCTTTTTGACTCGCATTCCTAACATTTTCACTTCATATTTTGCTGCTGCTAACCGGACATCAATTGTCAACTCTCCCCCAATGCTCGACATCTCGAACGGTTCATCAATCGCTGTTGGTTGGATACCCTTCTTCTTCAACGCATCCATCAACTGATAAAACACCATTGATGACGATGTTAAACGGTCAATGCGGATAAATAACAACTTAGAGACTTTACCGAATGCTACAGCTTCTACATCCTCAATCAACTGTAAAAGCCCTTTGCGCTTATCGCTGGTACGACTTTCAACGTCGTAATATATTTTTGTAGCTCCAGCACTCCGCAACCGTCGCATCTGCTTAATTAACGCTCCTTCATCTTCTGCCTGCTCGTCAGTCGATACCCTCGCATAGCCGAAAATTTCCATATATCACACCTTGCAGCAATATTATAGATGTTACCTGATAACGCGCACATTAGTTCTTTGATGTTCACCGAGCCAGTAGACTTCTTCATTGGTAACTCGTACGGTAAATACCTATGGCGTGATACCAAGATCCCAATGGTGCGGATTGGCTATCCGATCTTCGATCGCCACCATATGCACCGCTACTCAACCCTGGGTTACCAAGGTGGATTAAACATGCTCAACTGGGTTGTTAATACCATTCTGGATGAGTTGGATCGCAGCAGCAATATTGCTGGTAAGACAGATATCTCCTTCGACTTGATTCGTTAGGAATTAGAAATATTCGCGGCGTGCCAATAAAGTAAAAAGTAAAAAGTAAAAAGTCGCAACAAAACTCTTTATACTTTTTACTTTTTCTTCAGATATCTTATACCATTTGAAATTTTGCGGAAAGTTAGACTCACCGCCAAAATTCAAAATTAATAAAGTCGGTGTTAGCAAAAATTTTGAGTATTCAAATTATCCAATCTAAAACTGAAAAAGCTTATCATGGAATCGCTCAACAATACTCATCATCATCACCATCACCCTAATTTTCATCCTCCAAATTCTCCAAAACCTGGCTCATGGAATATTCTATCTCCTTTGCGCCGATTTGTGGATGGAATTAAAGTAAAAAATCGTCGTTTCGCTCATTTGATTTGCCAAGTAATTCCTTGTGGCTGTCCTTTTGAGCGGAATATTAATGTATTTGGGCATATTTTTCACATTCCTCCAATCTGCAAGCTAAACCCCTTGTATGACAATTGTGTAATGTTGCGTTTTCGTGCTTTGGCTTATCTTGCTGATGAGTGTGGAGAAGATATCACCAAATACATTTGTTGATTATTAATTATTAGATATTGGTTAGGAGTTAGGAGTTAGGAGTTAGGAGTTAAGAGTTAGTGGTGAACAACTAACAACTAACCATCAACAATCAACAAGTTAAAAAAAAATTAGCGACAGGAGAGAGATGGAAATCACCCAAGGCAAAATTAACGAGCTGCTCACAGAACCAGGTTGCGAACACAATCACCACAAGGATGGGGAAAAGAAAAACAAATCTTGCAGACAACAAGCCCAGCCTGGATCGGCTCAGGGTGGCTGTGCTTTTGACGGTGCTAGTATTGCCCTCGTGCCAATTACTGATGCTGCTCATTTAGTCCACGGCCCGATCGCCTGTTCTGGCAATTCTTGGGGTAGTCGCGGCAGTTTTTCCTCTGGTCCGACTTTATATAAAATGGGCTTCACTACCGATTTAAGCGAAAACGATATCATCTTCGGTGGTGAAAAGAAGCTCTACAAAGCGATTCTCGAAGTTCAACAACGCTACAACCCGGCTGCGGTATTTGTTTACGCTACCTGCGTTACAGCGCTAATCGGCGATGATGTCGATGCAGTCTGCAAAGCGGCAGAGAAGAAAGCTGGAATTCCCATCATCCCCGTACATTCGGCTGGCTTTGTTGGCAGCAAAAATCTCGGTAACCGCATCGCCGGTGAAGCCTTGCTAGACCATGTTGTTGGCACCGTTGAACCAAAGCGCTTACAACTACACCTTTTGTGGCATAATTTAGGGACTGATTTTAACGATTCCCATGAGAGTTTACGGTTACGCTCGCGTTAGTACACAGGAACAAGCGGAAGAATTTGACGCGCTCAACCAGCAAATAGCTAGATTAAAAACTGCTGGTGCGACAGAAGTATTTATAGATATTGAATCGGGACGCAACGATGGGAGAAAACAGTATAACGAGTTGCTTAAGTTGGCGCAACAGAACCAAGTGGATGAAATTATCATAACTCGCGTCGATCGCTTGGGTCGGAGTGTAATAACTATCCATAAGGCTATCGAGATTTTTGTTAAGCATAATGTCAATTTACGGGTGTTAGACGCACCAGTCGATCCAAATAGCCCGTTTGGGTGGTTTAGTATCAACCAGATGTCCGGCCTAGCGGAGTTTGAATCAAGGTTGTTATCTCAGCGGGTTAAACAGGGGAACGAATATTTTCGACAGCAATTGAAATTTTGCGTTCCTCCATTTGGGTATGCCAAAGACAAAAATCATCGCTTAACTCCTAACAAGAATATTCATGAAAAATCTGACAAAACTTACTTTGAGCTAGCGAAAATTATCATTGACTTGACGCTAGAGATGCGATCGCTGAAAGATGTATGCAACTATATTTATACTGCGTATGAAGTAGTTTTTACTGTCGCAGGCTTGCGAGATTGGGTGAAAAACCTCGCACTGCAAGGGCATACAGCTTATTTCATTAAAAAGAAAAAAGGTATTAATCGGGAACCAATAATAAATTTTAACACGCACGAGGCCTTAATTTCCGCCGCAACAGTAGACGCAATCCAACATAAGTTGTCAGCGAATAGGAAATATCGAAGCTCTGCAAAATCAACCCGTGGAGATTACCCGTTGGCAGGCTTAATTAAATGTACCCATTGTGAGGCAGGTATGTATCGCAACTTTTCCCGGCACAAAACCAGAACTGAATATATGCGATGTGTTAATTACAACAAACCTGGCAAGTACCATTGCGAAAATTCAAAATGTGCCAGACTGCGAGAAATAATAGCTAAGACGATTGCGGCTCTGTGTGAAAATGCACCGAAATTAATCCACCATCTAGAAAATCAGTCAGCGACGACACTAGTTGTTAATACTAAAGAAATCGAAAACTTAACCAACGAATTGTCCGTTCTGCGGGGGCTTCGTAGTTCCAATCGCGATATTATTCAAGCGATCGCCAAAATAGAGGTGACGATTAACACTCTATCAACCCCCGTGAGAATTGTTGATAGGAATGCTTTTGAGAATGCCAAGAGGAAAATAGCAATTGCGTCTCAAGCTACATTCTGGGAATCATTGGATGACTCGGAACTGCGATCGGCATTGACTGAGTTCGTAGAGAAGATTGAGGTGGATTCGTCGGGAACCATAACTCCTACTTTTAAATTGCCATTAAGCCTATCCTCGATGCGTCCGTAGGTTTTAATGAACTCTTCGCAAGACACATCCTCAATTCCAAGCAGCAGCAAATTATTCTGAACGTGGGGAGGTTCTAGCACAAATTTCACGGGATTTTTTGATTGCTTCTTGCAGTTCTTGTTCAAGAAAAATTGGATTATTACCCCGATAAACTCTCCGGTGGTCAAAAACAAAGAATTGCGATCGCTTTCACAAATAAGCCAATTGTCCCTGGCATTTTAATTTGGTTTTCACGGGGGATACGTAAGGTTTCGTTGAGTAACTATGCCATATTAATTTCTTCGAGCGGACGGATATAAAACCGAGGTAGAATTGTTCGGATATCTATTTCTAAGCGGGTAAATCCTAATTGTCGCACGGCTTGCACGACTTGTCGCGGCTGTTCGTAAACAAGGTAATCTTATATTTATTTTTGAGATTTTATATTTCCTCACAACATCCTCAACATTTCCAAATAATCTCAAATTATGGTCAGATTCCAATACTTGTCGATTAAGCATTTTTGGTAGGGATTCGCGTCTCTACAACAGTCATCTTGTCTATCCCTTGTAATTCTGCAAAGGCTATTACCACCCATGAAAAGTTCCTCAACCGACATTATTATTATTGGTGCAGGTATTGCTGGACTAGCGGCAGGTTGCTATGCCCAGATGAATGGCTACCGTACCCAAATTTTTGAGATGCACAACCTGCCTGGTGGTTTATGCACTGCATGGAAGCGCAAAGGTTATGTATTTGATGGCTGCATTCACTATCTGTTTGGCTCTGGAAAAAAACAGCCGTTTTATCAAATGTGGGAGGAACTAGGAGCAGTTCAAGGTCGGCAGTTCATCCATCACGATGAATTTATGCGGATTGTGGCACCGGATGGCAAAACCTTGATTGTTTACAGCGACCCCGACCGACTTGAACGGCATATGTTAAGTCTCTCACCTCGTGACAGAGGGCTGATAAAAGAATTTTGTGCAGGTATCTGGAATTTTACGGACTTTGATATGTCCTTACTCCAGCAGAAGCCAAAAGTTTTAATGAATGCTGTTGACTCGATTCGTCTGATTTGGAAAATGCTGCCGTTTGTTGGATTGCTTTTGAAATGGGGAAATATCTCTGCCTCCGAATTTGCCAACCGCTTCCAAGACCCGTTTTTACGTCATGCGATTCCGCAGATGTTTGCTTGGACAGACATCCCGATGATGGTCGGGATGTCGCTTTTGGCGTATATGTATAACAAAAACGCTGGGTTTCCGGTCGGTGCCTCACTAGAATTTGCACACGCGATTGAGAACCGCTACTTAGAATTAAATGGTAAAATTCACTACTGTCACCAAGTTGAGCGCGTTCTCGTGGAAAATGACCAGGCTGTAGGAGTGCGGTTGTATAGCAATGAAGAATATTACGCTGACCGGATCATTTCTGCCTGTGACGGACGCGGGACCATTTTTGACTTGCTAGGGGGTAATTACCTCAATCGCCAAATTAAAAAACTTTACGACGGTCATCTACCCTTACACTCGCAACTTCAGGTTTCTCTTGGCTTAAATCGCGATTTATCGAGTGAACCCCACTGGGTTACCTACTTGTTAGACAAACCGATAGTCATTGCCGGGGAGAAACGTTACGAACTAAGTGTTAAGCACTACTGCTTCGATCGCTCCCTTGCTCCTGCGGGTAAATCAGTCGTTATCGTCATGCTGAATACACCCTACGATTACTGGCAGCGCATTTATGGACGGTCAATCTACGATGCCGAACAAATACAGGAATCGCATATTCTCATCGACCAATTGGAGAAGTTTTACCCTGGTATTAAAGCTGACATTGAGTTTGTAGATGTGGCTACACCCCTTAGTTACGAACGCTACACTGGTAATTGGCAAGGTTCAAATTGTGGCTGGTTGCTGACCAAACAGACAATGTTTCAAATGGTTGCTGGTATAGACAAGACGTTGCCTGGTCTGGACAATTTTTACATGATTGGGCAATGGGTTGAACCGGGTGGTAGCGTGCCGATAGTTGCAATGTCTGGGCGTAATATAATTCAGCAAATTTGCCATGAGGATAAAAAGGTATTTATGACTGCAACTCCTGCTTTTGAAAGAGTGAAGTCAAGATAAAGTTTACCTTGAATCTGTCACTGGTGGGACTAGGGCGTGTTTTCAAACTACAACCACAACAAAATACAGGCGATAGCGAAGCGCCGACAATCACGGTTCGTTATCATAGCTGTAAAAGCAAGCCGTAATCAAATACCAAGGAATGCTTTTGAGAATGCCAAGAGGAAAATAGCAATTGCGTCTCAGGCTACATTCTGGGAATCATTGGATGACTCGAAACTGCGATCGGCATTGACTGAGTTCGTACAGAAGATTGAGGTGGATTCGTCGGGAACCATAACTCCTACTTTTAAATTGCCATTAAGCCTATCCTTGATGCGTCCGTAGGTTTTAATGAACTCTTCGCAAGACATATCCCCAATCTTCAAGTCCCCGTAGTATCTTTCATAAGCTTCGAGTAACCTGTCGTTAAGCATTTTTAGCACTTTTTGAGAATGTATTGAAGTCATAAACCTTTCTGCAGCGATGTTTTTAGGTTATTTGTTCGCTGAAATTTTTCTGTTAGCAGCGAACGACTATGACTTTCAAATTCCATTTCCTCATACAATAGGGACAATATTGAAAAGTGACCTATCCGCCCTAGCATAGATTTATCGGAGCTGCAGGGTGTTTACAAAGAAAATATAAAACCGTAAGATAGCCCCACACGAATAGGGTGTGGGTGAATAAAGCGCTTGTGCATCGCAGCAAAAATAACTAACCACACTTCATTCTCAGGATGGCAGCAGCGACGCTGGCTTATGTGCGAATTGATGAAGAATGGCAAGTTACAGCAAAAGGTGAGATTTTAGATTCCCGAATTCTTCAAAAAGTCGGGAATCTTTGCACCTGTTAATATTACAAATCAATAATAAAGTTAAAAAAACTACTGGAACAAGGAGAAAGCGTTATTGTTCACTCCCATCGCTATTAGGCGCAGTTGGTGCAGCTTGCTCACGGTTGCGACGTAAAGCATTACGCAATCGACTACCGCTATCTGACGATTGATTTGGTTGCTTTAATTCTCGTCGCCGTCTTCGAGTTGAATTTTGCTGCGTTCCTGACGTTCTAACATCAGCAGTAATTTCCCGTTTTCGCTGTTTTGGTGGTTCTTCAGAAGAACTGTTTTCCACCCGCCGACGCCGCAAACGATTACCAAGAGAATTTTCTTCAGAACGCCGCTCAGAAGTCGCTTGGGAACGTCGTACTCGCCTATTCAAAGTCGAACCTTCGGAACTTCGTGAACTGGCTTCAACCTCAGGGCGCAAACGACGACTTAACCTGCTGCTTCTTGATTGATCAGAATTTGAAGAAGCTGTTTGTTGTGAAGATGTCTCCAAATTTCGCCGCCTTCTTCTATTCGACACAGGAACATCAGTACTATTTGGATTAACTGATGCTTCTAATTGCCGCCTACGTCTTGGTGATTCATCCCCAGAATTATTCTCAGATGAAGCTGCTGCTACTTGCCGTTGCCTTTCTTGTTCTTCCCGTTTTTGCTTGCGATCGCTGACTTGGCGATAACGGCGAGAACCCTGAATCGCATATTCTGTGGCGATATTGACTCCTTGCCTTCCGCTTTCCGAGGGCTTTAACTTCCATCCTTGCGCTTGTCTGAGGTGTTCTTCATCCAAATCCCGATCGCCACTGGAACGAGCCAAGCGGACATTGGTAACATTACCATTTGTATCAGTATCAACGGCAACTTCAACTCGACCTTCTGCACCTCGCCGCCTTGCCCTCTCGGAATACTGTGTCTTACAATCACGACAAGCAGCTCGACCGTTACCGGAACCACCAGAACCTCGACTGCGTTCGGGTTTCTCTAACTCAGTTGGTATTTTTGGCTGTATTGGTGCGACTGCAATAGGTTCGCGGCTCCTTTGTTGTGAATTTCCATTACCATTACCAGAGCCGGAACCGGAACCAGTGCCAGTACCAGAGCCAGAGCCGGAACCGGAACCAGTGCCAGTACCAGAGCCGGAACCAGTGCCAGTACCAGTACCAGAGCCAGTACCAGAGCCAGTGCCACTACTAGTACCACTACCAAAAGCAAGAGTCGAGCCAGAACCGTTACCTGGAAGTGCTGGTTTTCCTGATCCGCCAGAACCGCTTCCAGTACTTGCTTGATTTGCCCTAGAATCTCGGATATCACCCAAAAGATTTCTTAACTTTTCACTGTCGGCCGATCTGTTTTGAGACGGCTGTGTATCCGAAGATGCATTGGAATTAGTGGTTTGAGTTGTAGGAGCCTTTTCTTGCTGTTGCGTGCGAGTTACTTCTGGCTTTACCTTTTCAATTGGTGTTTCAGGATCTGTTTTCGTTGGTTTTGATGGTTCAATTTGTCGTTGTGGTGCGGTTGCAACTTTTTCCGGTTCCTTTGGAGGCTGAGTTTGCTGTTTTGGTAGTGCTTTGAAGTTTTCAAGCCTCGGTACTGGAACAAATGGTTGCTCACGGGGTTGCTTTTGTTCAACAACAGGGGGTAAGGCACTTTGAGCAGTTACAGGATTTTGGGGAGCAACGCGATTTTGTGCTGGTTGAGCCGTAGAACTCCCGCCACCAAGCGAAATCGAACCACCACCTCCACCTCCTCCTTGGGCAGTAAGTAGTCTACCACCTCCTGTTGCACCGAGTTCATCTTTAGATGGCTTTTCTTGCTTCGTTTCTACTGCTGGAGGTGTCTCCTTGACTTCTGGGTCAACATAAGTTAGCTCTATGGGTTGCTCTTCAATTGACGGTACTCTCGCCAATAGATTACCAATCCCGGAAGCTAGTACCGCTAGATGCAGCACCAAGGAACTAATCATGCTAAAAGCCAAAAACGGCTTGAGAGCTTTGATTTCTTTTTGTCGCTGTTCAACTGCGATACCGGAAAAGCCCATAGCTTGTTGCCATCCATTTTCACTAGTTTTTTTAGATTAAAACTCTTAAATACAAAAGTCAATCAACAAATAGAAGTAATTGTTGAGTAAAATAATTTCTATTTAAGTCTGTAGCTCCTTTAGGTCAGCAGCTTGAGGACTTAATGCTAAATACCTGTCCAATAATTATCTCATTAGACTTTTGGGTTTACTTGACTTAGGTTTTATTTTATCTTACTCTTTGTTGCAAGTGTATATCATTATGTACTGCAGCAACGGTTAGTCAGGATACCAAATTCTTAGTTGCTTTAGAGGTTAGTAAATGGGAATAAGCAAGCTTTTTGGGGCAGGTGGCGTAGTAATGTGGCCGCTGCTAGCATTTAGTGTGGTGGCGATTGCATTGATCGTTGAGCGAATTTGGTTTTGGTATCGTCTGAATACTCGCCAAAGTCGGGTGGTACGAGAGGTGCTGAATCTCTATCGAAAAGATAACGTTGTTGGCGCGTTAGATAAACTTCAAAAAAATGTTGATTTACCCATTGCGCGGGTTTTTCTTTCTGCATTGGAATTGGAACAACCCACTCCAGAGGAATTTCGTTTGGCATTGGAAAGCGAATCCCAGGCAGAAATTCCTATCCTGAAGCGGTTTACTAATATCTTTGATACCATCGTTGCTCTTGCGCCCCTATTCGGTTTGCTGGGAACAGTTCTAGGCCTAATAACCTCGTTTGCTTCGCTGAATCTAGGTGATGTTGGAGGAACGAAAACAGCTGGTGTTACTAGTGGTATTAGTGAAGCGCTGGTATCTACTGCTGCGGGATTGATTGTTGCCATATTTGTACTGTTATTCTCCAACACATTCCGGGGATTCTACCAACGTCAAATAGCTTTCCTCCAAGAATATGGCGGACAGCTAGAGTTACTATTTCGTCGTCGTTACGAACGAGGAGGGGAGAAGTCTTATGCGGCTACCAGATGAACCCGATATTCCAGCGCAAATAAATATCGTCCCAATGATAGATGTCATATTTGCAATTTTGACATTTTTTATTATGTCAACATTATTTTTAACCCGACAGGAAGGGTTACCTGTCAATTTACCGAAGGCTGCAACAGCACAGCAAGCCCAAGTTCCAACTAGAATCACCGTGACGGTAGAATCCTCTGGACAGGTCAGCTTGAATAAAAAGCCCACAACCGTTGATGCTTTAACCGAGCAAGTACGTACTTTAATGGGTACAAATCCGGAAGCGGTTGTAGTTATTAATGCTGACACTAAAGTTGAGCATGGAAACATTGTGTCGGTAATGGATAAAGTGCGTCAGGTTCCGGGTGCAAAGCTTGCGATCGCAACTCAGAAACCTTAACCAAAAATCATGAGTAAATCAACTTCCTCTGCAACCAGAGGAATTTTTTCATCTTTAACATTACCCCTTGGGGGTTTAGTTTTAGGATTGCTGGTTCTCGTAGTATGTCTGATATTCAGCGTGACCTTTGGGGCTGCGGATATTCCTTTGAATAGTATTTATAGTGCATTTACATATGCAGATAATTCTAGAGAACACCTGATAATTCGTACAATCAGACTACCGCGATCGCTCCTTGCCATTACAGTCGGTGCGGCAATGTCTACTGCCGGTGCAATTATGCAAGGTATCACCCGCAACCCCTTAGCTGACCCAGGAATCTTAGGAATTAATGCGGGTGCAGCATGTGCTGTAGTGATTGCGATTTTTGCCTTTGGTGCATCTTCCCCAAGCGTATATATTTGGTATGCCTTAGCTGGTGCTGGCGTTACTGTCGTTACCGTTTATACCTTGGCATCCCTTGGTCGTGGTGGTGTTACCCCATTAAATCTAACCATTGCTGGTGCCGCAGTTAGCGCTTTTTTGGCTTCAATTACCGCAGGTATTCTCATAGTCAGTCAGCGCACTTTAGAAGAAATTCGCTTTTGGTTAGCTGGCTCGTTAGCGGGTACAGATGAAACGATTATTCTCCAAGTGCTGCCTTATATTTGTATCGGTTTGATATTAGCATTGGCATTGGCAAACCAAATCGCAATTTTAAACTTGGGTGAAGATGTAGCTAGGGGGCTAGGTCAAGAAACCTTATGGGTAAAAATTATTGCAGCCCTGTCTGTATTATTACTAGCTGGAAGTTCAGTTGCAGCCGCTGGTTCAATTGGATTTATTGGCTTAGTAGTCCCTTACATTGTTCGCTTGCTAATAGGAGTAGATTACCGTTGGGTTATTCCTTATAGTGCATTATTTGGGGCAATATTACTATTAGCATCAGATATTGCTGCTCGATTAATAATTCGACCGCAAGAACTTCCAGTAGGTGTGATGACAGCTTTAGTAGGTGCGCCTTTTTTCATCTATTTAGCTAAAACAAAGGTGAAAAAATGAAGAGTAACTCATTAGTTTTTCGCTCTCACAAACTTGGTATATCCTTTCGTTTTCAAAAGCGTGTTCCCACTGTTTTATTTATTCTCATATTTACCACATTAGCAGCAATGGTAATTGCTACTTCCTTCGGGGAATATCGGACACCTCCGCTAGTAGTAATTCAAACTGTATTGGGAATAGATACAGGAAACCCTGATTATGCTTTCGTGATTAATACATTGCGATTGCCAAGAATATTAACTGCCTGTTTTGTGGGTATGGCTTTGGCAATTTCCGGAACAATCATGCAAGGTATAACTCGCAATCCCCTTGCTGACCCCGGTATTATTGGTATTGACGCAGGTGCTGGTCTTGCAGCTGTAAGTTTGATTGTGCTATTCCCTAATGCTCCAGCGGGATTATTACCATTGTCAGCCTTTGGTGGTGCATTGATTGCTTCTATACTAATTTACCTCCTAGCTTGGGATAGAGGTACTCATCCCATCCGGTTAATCCTAATTGGTGTCGGAATTGCTGCTGTCACAAGTGCTTTTACAAGTTTGATAGTAACATTCGGGAATATTTATGATGTCAGTCAGGCTTTAGTTTGGTTAGCAGGAAGTGTTTACGGACGCACTTGGGAACAAGTTTTTTCTTTATTACCTTGGTTGATAATATTTATTCCCTTAGCGTTAGTAAAAGCACCCCAATTGAACGCTTTAGCTTTGGGAGATGAAATCGCCAAAGGGTTAGGTAGTAAAATTGAATGGCAGCGTAGTTTCTTATTATTAATTAGTGCAGCGCTTTCGGGTGCGGCTGTTGCGACTGCGGGAACGATTGGTTTTATCGGACTAATTTCTCCCCACATTGCACGTCAATTAGTAGGTGGAAATCATCAGGGGTTGATTCCTGTAGCGGGGATGATTGGAGCAATGATTGTAGTTATTGCTGATTTCTTGGGAAGGGTTTTATTTGCACCCGTGGAACTTCCTTGTGGAATTATTACTGCTGTGATTGGTGCCCCGTATTTTATTTATTTGTTGGTGAAAAGTCGTAGGAAATAACTTTATACGATTTAGGGTATACGCAAAGTTTACTTTTTAACCGTATTTAGTATAGTTAAAAATTCAAAAATTAGTAGACAAATCAAACAATAAAAATGCTATCAAATACTCAAACCCATCACCAACTATCAGCTAATAACCTTACATTAGGCTATGATGGCACAACAATAATTAAAAATCTCGATTTAACCATACCCACAAGGAAAATAACAGCTTTAGTTGGTGCTAACGGTTGCGGAAAATCTACACTACTACGGGGTTTAGCAAGATTATTAAAGCCCAGTAAAGGAACTGTTTATTTAGATGCAGCAGATGCATTTAAACTATCAACAAAAGAAGTTGCCAAAAAATTAGGAATTCTCACCCAAGGACCAGTTGCACCAGAAGGTTTAACGGTAAGAGATTTAGTAGCTTGCGGACGTTACCCTTATCAGAATTGGTTGCAACAGTGGACGAAGGAAGATGAGCGTTTAGTTGAGATTGCCTTAGAAACTACTGGCATGAAAGAATTAGCAGAAAGAGAGTTAGACACCCTTTCTGGAGGACAGCGACAACGTGCTTGGATTGCGATGGCTTTGGCTCAGGATACAGATATTTTACTATTAGATGAACCGACTACTTTTTTAGATTTGGCGCATCAAATTGAGGTTTTAGATTTATTGTGGGAGTTGACTCAAAATCACGGCAGAACTTTGGTAATGGTGCTGCACGATTTAAATCAAGCTTGCCGTTATGCTGATTATTTAGTTGCTGTGAAAGAAGGTAATGTTTTTAGCCAGGGTACACCAGAAGACGTGATGAATGAAACAATGGTGCTGGAAGTTTTTGGGTTGGAATGTCGGATTGTAGATGACCCCGTGGCACTTACTCCGATGTGTATACCATTGGGACGCAAAGTAAAGATAAGCAATACATAAAGCTCCTTTAAATGTTTTTGAAAATATAATGGGGCTGAAAATATAGCCGTTCTATTTGATTTTTGTTGGCGTAGAAAATAGGTAGCTGTAGGGTGCGTTACGAAGAGCGCTAACACACCCTACGTATCTGAAAATATGAAGCATCAGATGAATGTTTAAATACAAGTTAAAAGTGCAACAAAAGCTATCTTCCTAATGCATCAAAATAAACAACACAGACATGACCTTAATCATCTCGGAAGCCGACTTTTACCAACAAATCCTTGAAGTCGAAGCTGAGAACAATTTGCCCTATAAAACTGTGGAAATACCACTCAATGACCCAAAGCAACTTAGTCAAGGCTATCGTCGTTCGATGGATATTTGTCCTGGGTTAAATTTGTTGATTGATGATTACACTCTCCAAGAAGATTTAATCGTTGAGGTAGCTAGTGGTGAACCTGCATCACAATTAGAATTAAGTTTTAGTCTTTTAGGCGATAATTATGATGAAAAAACTCCTTGTGGAGAAAACTTTTTTTCAGCACATTGGCATTCAGGAGAAGCAGGTTTCTTTAGATGGCGAGGAGGTTCGCGCATTCTCAAATTTGATATCCACCTTGATGTATGGTTTTTTAAAACTCTGATTGCTGACGAAATCGAACAATTACCTCAACTGATACAGCAGGTGATGGAAATACAAGATGAAGTAGAATATCGCCATTTGGCAAAAACTACACCTGCAATGCAAAATTTGACAAATCAAATTTTAAATTGCCCCTATCAAGGAATAACAAGAAGATTATATTTGGAAAGCAAAGCTTTAGAATTAATTGCCTTACGTTTGGAACAAATTAAAGGCGATACATCGAAGTATCTATCTAGTAATCTTCAGCCAGATGATATTGAACGTATTTACTATGCTAGAGATATTTTAATTAAAAATATCGAAAACCCCCCATCGTTAATGGAGTTAGCGCGAATGGTGGGTTTAAATGACTGCACTCTCAAAAAAGGTTTTAGAGAAGTTTTTGCAACAACTGCATTTGGTTATTTATACAACTATCGACTAGAAACAGCACGACATTTATTAGAAACTCGCAAAGCCAAAGTTACAGATGTAGTGCGGATGGTTGGATTTAGGGATAGAAGCTATTTTGCTGCTGCTTTTCGGAAAAAATTTGGTGTAAATCCGAGTATTTATTTAAAAGGAAATCATCAAAACCTCAGAAATTCCGCCTAGTCACCATAAAAATTCCGCGTAGTCACCATAAAAATTCCGTCTAGCCACCATTAACGTCTTCACTCCCAGAGAACTTACCTATAAGCTTATTGATAAATATTCCTTGTGGTGTGGAGAATGTTAAATAAATTACAGTATTTGTCTTGGGTGTTGAGTGTGTTATCAGTCTGTTTTGCAGTTTCGGCGAAGGCTGAATCACAACAGTCAAGTTTAAATCATAAACCAAATAATGTATCTAAAATAACTCATTTAAATGAATTTCCCAAAATAACAACTGTTAAAGAATTGCTTTCCCAATCTCCAACCCCTTCGCAATCTCCAAGCTTAGTCACAGGTGTTCGCATTAACCAAACCCAAGGGGGGATTGAAGTCATTTTAGACAGCAAAGAAGCTGAAAAACTTCAACCTACAAGCCGCAGTGAAGGCAATAGTTTTATTATAGATATACCAAATGCTCAATTGCGCCTGGAAAATGAGAATATATTTCGACAGTCCAAGGCGATCGCGGGAATTACTGTAGTTGAAGTTATCAATACCCAGGCTAATGGTATCAGGCTAACTGTTACAGGTGAGGCAGCTTTACCCAAAGTTGAGTTATTTGACAGTGATGAGGGGTTAATTTTTGGCGTAACACCTGCAACAACAGCGACGCAACCACAGGAAACACCACAACCAGAAAAGCCAACGAGTGAAACCCCACCGCAGCAACCATCAGCTGATAATCAAGAACCAATTGAATTGGTAGTGACGGGAGAACAAGACGGATATCGCGTACCAGAAGCATCAACTGCGACTAAGATTGAAGTTCCTATACGTGATATTCCTTTTTCAGTTAAGGTAGTCCCCCGTCAGGTACTTGAAGATCAAAAAGTACAACGGGTGACGGATGCTTTGAGAAATGTTGCAGGTGTAGGCGCTGACCAATCCTCTCGGTCTGCTTTTGATGTTTACACGATACGTGGTATTCCTGGTAGATACTTTAACAACAACATAATTATCAACGGTTTACGCGATGGGTATACCTTTACTGCTGTAGACGTTGCGAATGTAGAGCAAATAGAAGTTTTGAAAGGACCAGGTGCTGCTCTTTTTGGTCAGGGTCAATTGGGAGGAACTATTAACGTTACTACGAAACAACCTCTTAGTACTCCTGCCTATTCTGTAGAGGCAAGCTTTGGAAATTTCAACACATACAGTGGCAGCATTGATTTAACCGGACCTCTCGATGAAAACAAAAATATTCTTTACCGCTTTAACGCCTACGGTTTTAGTTCAGATACGTTTGTTGATTTCTTCAACACCACGCGATACTCCTTTGCTCCTGCTCTCTCCATCCGTTTAGGTGAGAGTACCAAGCTGACCTTAGAAGGACAACATACTGTTATTGAACAGCCAAACGACCGTGGTTTGCCAGCTAGAGGAACTGTCTTACCAAACCGCAATGGTGAAATTCCGATTAACCGCTTTCTCAACGAACCGTCTGTAGACTTCACCAAGATTGAGGTAAATCGGATTGGCTATCAACTAGACCATCGTTTTAGTGATAGTTGGCAAGTTCGCAACGCATTTCGAGCTACGTTTTACAACCAACCTCAAAGCTCTGGTTTTGCTAACGCGCTGCTAGAAGACGAACGTACTCTTGAACGTGGTATCTTTGAAGTTAATGAACAGTATGGCTCTAGTTACATTTTGGACACCAATGTAGTCGGTACTTTTAAGACAGGAAGTATCGAACACAAGCTACTAATTGGTTTTGATTTGTACAAATTTACATATTCCAACTCTTCGGCGAGTGTAGATATTGCACCAATTGACATCTTCAACCCTGTTTACGGTCGTAATCTTGTTGGTGCGAGAACTGCTGAATTTCCTCTTTCCTCAACTATAAATGAAGCATTAGGCATATACATACAAAACCAAATTTCTTTCTCTAACAACCTCAAGCTGTTATTGGGTGGACGCTTCGATATAGTAAATGAAAAGCAAGAAAATGATGTTGGTGAAGCTACAGCTTTCCAAGAAGACGAAGCCTTCAGCCCCAGAATCGGGATCGTATATCAACCCATTCCACCGATTTCACTCTATGCAAGTTATGGTCGCTCGTTTCAGCAGTCTGTAGGATCGGGTTTGGATCGGAGGCTATTTGAGCCGGAGCGTGGTACTCAGTATGAAATAGGAGTAAAAGCTGATTTGAGTGATAGGCTTTCTGCAACACTTGCTTATTATAACCTAACCCGTTCTAATGTTCTCGTTACAGACCCAGCAGATCCTAATTTTTCTATTCAAACAGGCGAACAGAAAAGTCAAGGTGTTGAAGTTGATATTGCAGGAGAAATTCTTACTGGATGGAAAATCATTGCTTCGAGTGCTTACACTAACGCAGAAGTCACAAAAGACATCGCCTTCTCTGGTAACGCAATTAATAATGTGCCTGAATTTAGTGCTAGCTTGTGGACTACCTATGAAATTCCGAAGGGAGATTTGCAGGGTTTAGGGTTTGGCTTCGGGCTGTTTTATGTTGGGGAACGTCAGGGAGATTTAGGAAACACATTTAGCCTACCAAGCTACGTGCGGACAGATGCTGCTCTTTTTTACAAAAGAAACAATTTCCGCGCTTCTGTCAACATCAAAAACTTGTTTGACACCCGGTATTTTGAAACTGCTGAGAGTGACTTACGTGTTTTTCCAGGCGACCCGTTAACTGTTCTGGGCTCTGTCTCCTGGACATTTTAACACTGTCCCTTCGCTGCGAATACCAGATAGATGAAAAGCCGAAAGTATCGTATTAAGCTATTGCTCCTAATAGCCCTTTCCTTTTTGTTAATTACAGCTGGCTACAACAGCCAGCTTACTCAAAAAACTGACATTCAAAAGTTGCACTTAGAGACATCTGACTGTCGAGTCATTCAGCATGAACTTGGAAAAACTTGTGTTCCTATTCAACCCCAGCGGATCATTGTCACAGATGAAATTGCCTTAGATGCCTGAGGGGGTGACGAAATAGGCTGAAAAGCTTTATATGTAAAGCATGTAACATTTTGTGATAAAAAAAGATAGGCCTCAATTTGCAATAAGACCTACCAATTGAAAATGTTACCTGAATTTTACCA